>Ga0160439_1000017_pt1 | contig 215929 bp, 177 predicted proteins | sample HID1975M_E0MG_FD_108201 | JGI IMG/M metagenome (GOLD analysis project Ga0160439, IMG submission 108201) | Enriched soil microbial communities from UW Madison campus, WI, USA - HID1975M_E0 MG | ecosystem: Environmental > Terrestrial > Soil > Unclassified | place: USA: Madison, Wisconsin...
CGACGGCGAGATCGACGTGCAGCAGATGGAGAAGCGCATCCGCGGCCGCGTGAAGTCGCAGATGGAGAAGTCGCAGCGCGAGTACTACCTCAACGAGCAGATGAAGGCGATCCAGAAGGAGCTGGGCGAGATCGACGAGGCGCCGAGCGACATCGACGAGATCGCGCGCAAGATCGCCGAGGCCGGCATGCCCAAGGCGGTCGAAACCAAGGCCAAGGCCGAGTTCAACAAGCTCAAGCAGATGCCGCCGATGTCGGCCGAGGCCTCGGTGGTGCGCAACTACCTCGACTGGCTGCTGGGCGTGCCGTGGAAGAAGCGCAGCAAGGTGCGCAAGGACCTCAAGGCCGCGCAGGACGTGCTCGACGCCGATCACTACGGCCTGGAGAAGGTCAAGGAACGCATCCTCGAATACCTCGCGGTGCAGACGCGGGTGAAGCAGATGAAGGGTGCGATCCTGTGCCTCGTCGGCCCGCCGGGCGTCGGCAAGACCTCGCTCGGCCAGTCGATCGCGAAGGCGACCAACCGCAAGTTCACGCGGATGGCGCTGGGCGGCGTGCGCGACGAGGCCGAGATCCGCGGGCATCGCCGGACCTACGTCGGTTCGATGCCGGGGCGCATCGTGCAGAGCATGAACAAGATCGGCACCAAGAATCCGCTGTTCCTGCTCGACGAGATCGACAAGATGTCGATGGACTTCCGCGGCGATCCGGCATCGGCGCTGCTGGAAGTGCTCGATCCCGAGCAGAACCACACCTTCAATGATCATTACCTCGAGGTCGATCTCGACCTGTCGGAAGTGATGTTCGTCGCGACGTCCAACTCGCTCAATATCCCCGGTCCGCTGCTCGACCGCATGGAAGTGATCCGGATTCCGGGTTACACCGAGGACGAGAAGCTCAACATCGCCACGCGTTACCTGCTGCCCAAGCAGCTGAAGGCGAACGGGCTCAAGGCCGAGGAACTGACGGTCTCCGAAGGCGCGGTGCGCGACATCGTGCGCTACTACACGCGCGAGTCGGGCGTGCGCAACCTCGAACGCGAGATCGCCAAGATCTGCCGCAAGGTGGTCAAGGAGATCGCGCTGGCGGGTCCGGTCGCCACGGGCAAGGGCAAGGCCAAGGGCGTCAAGACGGTCAAGGTCACCGAGAAGAATCTCGACAGGTACCTGGGCGTGCAGCGCTTCGATTTCGGCCGCGCCGAGCAGGACAACGAGATCGGTCTGGTGACGGGCCTGGCGTGGACGGAAGTCGGCGGCGATCTGCTGCAGATCGAGGCCACGCAGGTGCCGGGCAAGGGCCAGCTCATCCTCACCGGCCAGCTCGGCGACGTGATGAAGGAATCGGCGTCGGCGGCGATGTCGGTCGTGCGCTCGCGCGCCGAACGTCTCGGTGTCGAGCTCGAAGTGCTGCAGAAGCACGACATCCACGTGCACGTGCCCGATGGCGCGACGCCGAAGGATGGTCCGAGCGCGGGTATCGCGATGGCGACGACACTGGTGTCGCTGCTGACGAAGATCCCGGTGCGCGCCGACGTGGCGATGACCGGCGAGATCACCCTGCGTGGCCGCGTCACGGCGATCGGCGGACTCAAGGAGAAGCTGCTGGCCGCGCTACGCGGTGGCATCAAGACCGTGATCATCCCCGAGGAGAACCGCAAGGACCTGGCCGACATCCCGAAGAACGTCACTGAAGGCATGAAGATCATGCCGGTGAAGTACATCGACGAGGTGCTGGATCTGGCGCTGGAACGTCCGTTGCCGCCGCCGCCCGGCCAGAAGGCGGATCGCCGCAAGGCTACGCGCAAGGTGGTGCCGCGCGCCGAGGTGACCAAGCGCGCGCGGATCAAGCACTGACGCGCGACGCGGTCGAGTGGAACGGAAGGGCTGCAGGCGACTGCAGCCCTTCTGCGTTGCGGGTGTCGCGACGGGGCATTGCGGGTAAAGCCCTTCGCGGCCAAGGCCGCTCCTACAGGTGTGAAATCGGAATCACAGCGGTAGGAGCGCGCTTGCGCGCGATGGGCTGTCGCGGCACCTGTCAGCTCAGCGGCGTGGCCGCAGCAGCACCAGCACTGCGCCTGCGCCGCCCTGGCCGCCCGGTGCGCTGTGGAAGGCCAGCACGTCGGCGCGCTGGCGCAGCAGACGGTCGACGAGGTTCTTGAGGATCGGCGCGTCGGGCGAGGAATTCAGGCCCTTGCCGTGGATGACGCGAACGCAGCCCACGCCCGCGTCGATCGCGTCGCGCAGGAACAGGCGCAGCAGCACGCTCGCCTGCTGCGCATCGCTGTGGTGCAGGTCGAGTTCCTCCTGCGCGGCGTATTCGCCACGGCCCAGCCGCCGCAATACGCGTGGCGAGATCTCGTCGCGGCGATACTGCATCGTGTCGCCGCCCTGCAGCAGCGGCCCGTCGAGCAGCTGCCTGAATTCGCTGCGCGCCTGCGCGTCGTCGCGTTCGGCCATGCGTGTCGACGGGCGCGGTTTCGGCGCCTGTGGTGGCAATGGCGCGGCCGGCAGCTCGCGCACCGGGCCGATCGCGTTGCGGAACAGCGCGGCATCGTCGTCGTCGACCGGCGACGGCGCGGGCGGCGGATCGGAGCGGTGGCGTCCTCGTTGCATGCCGCTAGGGTAGCGGCGTGCGCGTCCGCATGCAGCGACCTGGTGTCGCGACAACGCGCGAACGCCGGCCCTGCGCTGATCCTCGACTCGTTCTCGGCGTTACGGCCTTTGCCAAGAAGGTCAGTCTTGGCAGAGGCCGCCTTGCGCTGCAAAACGACGATGCCGCGCGCGACCACGTTCGAACGCTGTCGCGACACATTGCATCGCGTTGGGGCGCGGCAGGTGCATCCGGTATCATGGCCGTCTTGTCCGACGGCTCGGGGCCTCTAGAACGATCCATGCGCGTACTGGTCAGCAACGACGACGGCGTCGACGCCCCCGGCATCCGGATGCTCGCCCGGGGTCTGCGCGATGCAGGCCACGAGGTGCTGGTCGTCGCACCCGATCGCGACCGCTCCGGCGCGAGCAATTCGCTGACGCTCGACATGCCGCTGCGCACCGTGCAGATCGACGACTGCACCTGGCGCGTGCACGGCACGCCGACCGACAGCGTGCATGTCGCGATCACCGGCCTGCTCGAACTCGAGCCCGACATCGTGGTCTCGGGCATCAACAACACCGCCAACCTCGGCGACGACGTGATCTATTCGGGCACCGTCGCCGCGGCGATGGAAGGACGCTTCCTCGGCCTGCCCGCGGTCGCGGTCTCGCTGGTCACGCGCGACCACGATGGCCGGCACTACGAGACCGCCGCGCGCGCCGCGGTCGAGATCGTCGCGCGGCTCAAGGCCGATCCGCTGCCCGCCGACACGATCCTCAACGTCAACGTGCCGGACGTGCCCTGGGACGAACTGGCCGGCTTCGAGGTCACTCGCCTGGGCAACCGCCACCGCGCCGAGCCGTGCACGTCGATCGACGATCCGCGCGGCCGCACCTGGTGGTGGATCGGCGCGGCCGGCCCCGAGCAGGACGCCGGGCCCGGTACCGATTTCCATGCGGTGCGCACGCAGCACATCGCGATCACGCCGATCCACGTCGACCTCACCCGCTACCAGGCGCTCGAACACGTCGCCAGCTGGGTCGGCGGACTCGAAGCGGATCTCAAGGCGAGCCAGGCGTGATGGCGCGGATGCGGCTCCAGCCCGAGGCGATCGGCGTCGGGATGACTTCGCAACGCGTGCGGGACCGTCTGATCGAACGCCTGCGCGATGGCGCGCATCCGGGCGGCGGCATTTCCGACGAGCGCGTGCTCAACGCTATCCGCACCGTGCCGCGGCATCTGTTCGTCGACGAGGCGCTGGCGACGCGTGCCTACGAGGACACCGCGTTGCCGATCGGCCATGGCCAGACGATCTCGCAGCCGTGGGTGGTCGCGCGCATGACCGAAGCGCTGCTGGCCGACGGCATGCCGAAGAAGGTGCTCGAAGTCGGCACCGGTTCCGGCTACCAGGCGACGATCCTCGCGGCGCTGGGTATCGAAGTGCACACCGTCGAGCGCATCGGCGAGCTGCTGCGCATCGCCCGCAAGCGCTTCCGCTCGCTGGGCCTCAACGTGCGCAGCAAGCACGACGACGGCCGCATCGGCTGGCCGGAGAACGGTCCCTTCGACGGGATCATCGTCACCGCGGCTGGTCCCGCGCTCGTCGAGGCGCTGACCGAACAGATCGCGCCGGGCGGCACCCTGGTCGCGCCGGTCGGTGCGCCGGGCGCGCAGCGCCTGCTGGTGCTGCGCAGGCACGCCGACGGGCGGATCGAGCAGCAGGATGTCGCTGCCGTCGCGTTCGTTCCCCTGTTGTCCGGATACGTGGATTGATGCAGCTGTTCGCAAGGATGTACGACACCACGCTCGCGTGGGCCCGCCACCGTCACGCACCCCGCTATCTCACGCTCATGAGCGCGGCCGAATCGGTGGTCTTCCCGATTCCGCCCGACGTGATGCTCGCGCCGATGTCGCTGGCCAGGCCGCAGTCGTGGTGGCGCTATGCGCTGCTGTGCACGCTGGGCTCAGTTGTCGGCGGACTGCTCGGCTACGTCATCGGCCACTTCGCGCTGGAGCTGGTGTGGCCGTGGATCGTGCGCATGGGCTGGCAGCCGGCATTCGAGAACATCCAGGCGCTGTTTCTCGAACACGGCCTGTTGTTCGTGTTCATCGCGGCATTCACCCCGATTCCGTACAAGGTATTCACGATCGCGTCGGGTTCGCTCGGCGTCGGCCTGCTACCGTTCGTCGTCGGTTCGCTGCTGGGGCGGGGTGCGCGCTTCTTCCTCGTCGCCGGGCTGATGGCCTGGGGCGGACCGAAGTTCGAGCCGATGCTCAAGCGCTACATCGAATGGCTGGGCTGGCTGATGGTGGGCCTGGTGATCATCGGACTGGTCTGGCTGGAGATGCGTGGATGAGGAAGCTGGCGGTATTGCTCGCGGTAGGACTGCTGTCGGCCTGCGGCACCAGCACGGTGGTCCGCGAGAGCGGCAGCAGTGCGCCCACGTCCACGCCCCGACCGGGACAGGCGGTGACCGTGCAGCGCGGCGACACCCTCTACCGGCTGGCGACCAACAACGGCATCAGCGCGCTCGATCTGGCGACCTGGAACAACATCCGCCCGCCGTACACGATCTATCCCGGCCAGCGCCTGCGCTTGTATCCGGGCGGTGGCAGCGCGCCGCCCGCGCGCCCGGCATCGGCCGGCACGTCGACCGCGCAGCGACCTACCGTGCGTCCGACGCAATCGGCGCCGCAGCCCGCCGCCGCGCCGCCGGTCAGCAGCCCGTTCCGCTGGCAGTGGCCGACGCAGGGCCAGATCGTCGGCCGCTACGTCGGCAACGACCCGACTAAGCAGGGCATCGACATCGCCGGCACACCGGGCCAGGCCGTCAACGCGGCCGCCGACGGCGTGGTCGTCTATTCCGGCGCGGGCTTGGTCGGCTACGGCGAGCTGATCATCGTCAAGCACGACGAGCAGTGGCTCACCGCTTACGGCCACAACCGCACGCGCCGCGTCAACGAGGGCGAGCGCGTCCGCGCCGGCCAGCAGATCGCCGAGCTCGGCCGCACCGGCGCCGCGCGTGACATGCTGCACTTCGAGATCCGCTACAACGGCAAGCCGGTCGATCCGCTGACGTATCTGCCGGCGCGTTGAGCGCCTGTGCAGTGGGCGGGCCGGGTGGATCTCAGGCCCGGCGATGCGCGCTTGGCGTGCATCGATGCGGCGGTCTGTTATCCATGACGCCCGCTTCGGGCGTTTTCCGACAGCCGCCGCTGCAGCGGGCGAATGCATCGTGCTGCAGTTCGGCGGCATGCTTGCACCGGGATGACATTGCAGGTGCTGACGGATGGCCGGATATTTCTTGGCGCTGGTCGCCGCACTGGTGCCTGTCGCCGCACAGCCGGTCGTGTCGTCCCAGGGTGCGGATCCTGCGGTCGTCGGCACATGGCAGGCGTGCGGGGCTGCGCGCATCCACGCCAGCGACACAAATCCGCGTGGGGTGGAGAACGCGAAGTTCGTATTCCACCCGAACGCCACGCTGGAATGGCGTTCGGCAGCGGCGACCGGGCCGGAGCGTTCGGAATATGGCCGCTTCGAATCCGGAGAGACGGGCATCCGCCTGCTGAGCGATGCCGGCACGGAGCTCGGCGTCCTGACGACTCGCGGCTCCGACGAACGCGCGCTGACCAGAAACGGGCGCAATGTGCTGCTGCTGTGCAGGCTGGGCGACGTCGCTGCAGCAGATCGGAAGCTGCAGCCGCGTTCGGTCGCGTTCTACAGGACGCTGGCGTTCGACGATGACGGCATCGCGCGCAATCCCGAGGCGGGACAGCCAGCGGCGAATTCCCTGCTCGGCACCTGGGAACTGGCGCGTGTGGTCGTACGTGATCCCTCGCGCGCCTGGTTCGGGTCCAATCCCTACGGATGGGGCAGTCTCCGGATCGCGTTCGACGGCCGTCAGTTCTGCTTCGCCACGTTGCAACCGCAGGCGAGTGAGGTGGATCGCGGTTGCGTGCCGGCGCGTTCGCATGGACTGGTGGTGGAGGAAACGGACGATGCAGGCGGCATGCTCGCGCCTTGGCTGGCGGGTGATGTCCGCATCACGCCAGAAGGCATCATGCGCGTGCCCCGCCGCGTGTACGAGGAAGAGTACGTATGGCTCGGGCCCGAAGATCTGACACAGGCCCCGCTCGAGGGACGCATCACCCTGACCGTATTCCCCGACGAGGAAGATTGAGCGGGGGTCAACGCTGTGACGGGTCGCCCTGCAGCACGAACGCCGCGACCACCCGCCGACCTTCGCCGGCCAGCACGTTGAACGTGCGCGCCGCGGCGGCGTTGGTCATGGCTTCGAGTCCGATGCCGCGCGACAGGCAGGCGGCCATCGTCGCCGGCGGCGGGAATCCCTGGGTCTCGCCGGTGCCGAGCAGCACGACTTCCGGCTCGAGCGCGAAGACCGGGGCGAGGGCATCGATGTCGAGGCTGCGAACGTCCGTCACCGGCCAGTCCTCGACGAGGCCGCGCGGGGCGACGATGAAGCTGCGGTCCAGGCGGCGGTCGTTGACCAGCGCCAGGCGCCCGTCGGCGCCACGCAGGACATAGTCGAAATCAGGCGATTCGAGATTGAGCTGCATGCCGCGCCCGCCGTGTGCTCAGGACCGCGGCAGCACGATCTGGCGGCGGTCCTTGCTCTGGCGGTACAGCACGGCCACGTGGCCGATGCGCTGCACCAGTGCCGACTCGGTACGCGCGGCGAGGTCGGCGATCATCGCGTCCCGCTCGTCGCGGTCCGAGGCGCCGACCTTGACCTTGATCAGCTCGTGATGCTCGAGCGCGGCATCGATTTCGGCGACCAGCGCATCGGTGATGCCCTTGCCGCCCACCTGCAACATGGCCTTGATGCCATGGGCCTGGCCGCGCAGAAAACGGGTCTGGGCAGCGGTCAGGGCATTACTCATGGATGAACCGATCGGGGAAATGAAGGCGACCGGCAGGATATCATGGCCACCGGACGCACCTGTCCCGCACCCGAGCCCTTGATGGCCTCCCGCAGCAAAAGCAGCCAGCGCTGGCTCAAAGAACATTTCTCCGATCCCTTCGTGAAGAAGGCACAGAAGGATGGCCTGCGTTCGCGTGCCGCCTACAAGCTCGAAGAGCTGGTCGAACGCGACCGCCTGCTCAAGCCGGGCATGGTCGTCGTCGATCTGGGGGCCGCGCCCGGCGGCTGGTCGCAGTGGGTGCGCCATGCGCTGGGCGACACCGGGCGTGTGATCGCGCTCGACATCCTGGACATGCCGACGTTGGCCGGCGTGGAGTTCCTTCACGGCGATTTCCGCGAGGATGCGGTCCTCTCGGCGCTCGAATCCACGCTGGGCGGGCAGCAGGTGGACCTTGTGTTGTCCGACATGGCCCCCAACAAGAGTGGTATCGATGCCGTCGACCAGCCCCGCGCGATGCACCTGGCGGAACTGGCGATGGACTTCGCCGACAACCACCTGCGCACCGGCGGCACGTTCCTGATCAAGCTGTTCCAGGGCACCGAATTCGACGATTACGTGCGCAACCTGCGGCGGCGTTACACGAAGCTGTCGATCCGCAAGCCGGCCGCATCCCGGCAGCGTTCGCCGGAAGTCTATGCGCTGGCGCAGGGCAAGCTGGAGACGATGAAGTAGCATGGCCCTGTTCCACGAAACTCTTCACGAGAACCCCGAAACATGAACGATCTGGTCAAGAATCTGCTGCTCTGGGTGGTCGTCGCCGTCGTGCTGATGGTGATCTTCCAGAGCTTCAGCCCCAGAACCGGCGCAGGCGGCCAGGACGTCCAGTACTCGCAGTTCATGGAGCAGGTCCGTCGCGACCAGATCGGCTCGGTGAAGATCGCCGAGGACGAACGCACGATCACGTTCCAGACCAAGGGCGGCCAGAGCGGCACGGTCATCGCCCCGCGTCGCGACGATCGCATGATCGACGACCTGATGAACCACAACGTCGCGATCGACCAGGCGCCGCCGTCGAGCGGCATCTCGCTGGGCTACATCCTGATCCAGCTGCTGCCGGTCGCGCTGATCATCGGCTTCTGGTTCTTCATGATGCGACAGATGCAGCAGGGCGGCGGCAAGGGCGCGATGTCGTTCGGCAAGTCGCGCGCGAAGCTGCTCAACGAGGAACAGACCAAGGTCACCTTCGCCGACGTCGCCGGTTGCGACGAGGCGAAGGAAGAGGTGTCCGAGCTCGTCGAGTTCCTGCGCGACCCCTCGCGCTTCCAGAAGCTCGGCGGCAAGATCCCGCGCGGCGTGCTGATGGTCGGCCCGCCCGGTACCGGCAAGACGCTGCTCGCCAAGGCGATCGCGGGCGAGGCCAAGGTGCCGTTCTTCTCGATCTCCGGTTCGGACTTCGTCGAGATGTTCGTCGGTGTCGGCGCGAGCCGCGTGCGCGACATGTTCGAGCAGGCCAAGAAGCAGGCGCCGTGCATCATCTTCATCGACGAGATCGACGCGGTCGGCCGCCATCGCGGCGCTGGCCTCGGCGGCGGTCACGACGAGCGCGAGCAGACGCTGAACCAGCTGCTGGTCGAGATGGACGGCTTCGAGGGCGGCGAAGGCGTCATCGTCGTCGCCGCGACCAACCGGCCCGACGTGCTCGATCCCGCGCTGCTGCGCCCGGGCCGTTTCGACCGCCAGGTCGTCGTGGGCCTGCCGGACGTCAAGGGCCGCGAGCAGATCCTGAAAGTGCACATGCGCAAGGTGCCGCTGGACGAGGACGTGCAGCCGCTCGTCGTCGCCCGTGGCACGCCCGGTTTCTCGGGCGCGGATCTGGCGAACCTCGTCAACGAGGCGGCGCTGTTCGCCGCGCGCGAGAACGCGAAGGAGGTCCGCATGGACCACTTCGACCGTGCCCGCGACAAGATCCTGATGGGCGCCGAGCGCCGTTCGATGGCGATGAGCGAGGACGAGAAGAAGCTCACCGCCTACCACGAGGCCGGTCACGCGATCGTCGGCCGCCTCGTGCCCGAGCACGATCCGGTCTACAAGGTCACGATCATCCCGCGCGGCCGCGCGCTCGGCGTCACGATGTACCTGCCCGAGGGCGACAAGTACTCGATGAACCGCGTCGCGATCGAATCGCAGCTGTGTTCCCTGTACGGAGGCCGCGTCGCCGAGGCGCTGATCTTCGGCGAGGACAAGGTCACGACCGGCGCGTCGAACGACATCGAGCGCGCGACCAAGATGGCCCGCAACATGGTCACCAAGTGGGGCCTGTCCGACGAGCTCGGCCCGATCGCCTATGGCGAAGAGGACGACGAGGTGTTCCTCGGCCGTTCGGTCACGCAGCACAAGTCGGTCTCCGACGACACCGCGCGCCGGATCGACGAGGTCGTGCGCACGATCCTCGACAAGGCCTACGAGCGCACCACCGAGATCCTGACCGCGAACATCGACAAGCTGCATGCGATGTCGCAGCTGCTGCTCGAGTACGAGACCATCGACGTGCCGCAGATCGACGCGATCATGGAAGGCCGCGATCCGCCGCCGCCGTTGGGCTGGGCCAAGTCGAACGTCGGCAAGGGCGACGACGGTGGCGACAAGGACGGCAACCGTCCGCTGCAGCCGCCGATCGGCGGTCCGGCCGAACAGGCCTGATCGCAGCGCAGGTTCGACCAGAAGGCCGGGGCGATCCCGGCCTTCTGCGTTTCCGGCATCGCGACTTCGCCGTAGGATGGGTGGAGCGCAGCGAAACCCGTCGTCCGTGAGTCGTGGCTCGCAATGCGCACTCGGTTATTCGAGGACTGCGCGATGACAGACGACAAGGTGAAGGGCCCGGCGTCCTACTTCCCGTCGATCGAGAAGACCTACGGCAAGCCGGTCGCGCACTGGCTCGCGCTGCTCGACGGCGTGGCGGACCGCATGCACATGGAACAGGTCGCGTTCCTCAAGACCGAGCACGGCATCGGGCACGGGCATGCGAACGCGCTGGTGGCGTTCCATCGCGCGAACGCGCAGGTCTGACGCCGTAGCCGCGCTTGCGATGCTGGCGACGAGTCGCCAGAGTCTGCGCTGACGTATCGCCAGTGGAGCAGCCGATGTCCGATCCGAAACCGAAGACCCGCTACCCCCTGCTGCCCGTCGGGCTCGGCGCAGGCGTGGCGATCGGGGTAGCCATTGGTTCGGCCTTCGACAATCTCCCCCTGGGCGTCGCGATCGGGGTCGCGCTGGGCGTGGTGTTCGGCATGAGCCGCCGGGTGGTGACGCGCGAACACGATGATCGAAGCGGAGACCACTGATGTTCGACACCGCACCGCAGCTCGACTGCAACGGCCGCGTGTTGCGGCTCGACCGCCCGCGCGTGATGGGCATCGTCAACGTCACGCCGGATTCGTTCTCCGACGGCGGCGCGCACGACACCACCGACGCGGCGATCGCGCATGGCGTGCGGCTGGCGGAGGCGGGTGCCGACATCCTCGACGTCGGCGGCGAATCGACACGCCCCGGCGCGGACGAGGTCCCGGTCGAGGAAGAGCTGCGACGCGTGGTGCCGGTGATCGAAGGGCTGGTCGCGCGCACGGCATTGCCGATCAGCATCGACACCTCCAAGCCCGACGTCATGCGCGCCGCGGTCGCCGCGGGCGCCGGCCTGATCAACGACGTCTACGGCCTGCGCCGCGAGGGCGCGCTCGAAACCGCCGCCTCGCTCGGCGTGCCGGTGGTGCTGATGCACATGCTCGGCGAGCCGCGGGGCATGCAGGACGCACCGGACTACGACGACGTCGTCGGTGACGTGCACCGCTTCCTCGCCGAGCGCATCTTTTCCGCCGAGATGGCGGGCATCGACAAGAAGCGCATCGTCGTCGATCCGGGCTTCGGTTTCGGCAAGACCACCACGCACAACCTGGCGCTGCTGGCGCAGCTCGCGCGCTTCGCCGAACTCGGCGTGCCGGTGCTCGCGGGCCTGTCGCGCAAGCGCAGCATCGGCGAACTCACCGGACGCGACGTGCCGGCCGAGCGCATCGCCGGCTCGGTCGCCGCGCACCTGATCGCCGCGCAGCACGGCGCCCGCATCCTGCGCGTGCACGACGTCGCCGAAACCGTCGACGCACTGAAGATCTGGGCCGCGGTCGACGCGGTGCCGAGGCCACGCGCGGCGACACCGAAGCCCGCGATCAGCTGGCCCGACGACGCCTGAGCGAGCGTTCGATGGGCGTCGCGTGCCGGACCTGCCGGCGCTGCGCATGTTCCAGTCCGGCGTCTGCGGCGGATGCCTTGCACCGCGACGCCGGATCCATGCGCGCGCATTCGAGACATTCGCCTGATGCCGGTTGCTGCCGTCTGCAGTCATACGCGGCATTCGACGACCGTACGCCGGTTTCAAAGCCTGTTTCCGGGCGCGGAACTCGGCCGCGTCGGACGCGCACGGCTGACCCCGGAGCGGCTCTGCGTTAGGCTGACGCACCGCCGTGGCAGCCGCCACGGCGTTTTCCGTGTCGCGTTTCCGCCCAGGAGGCTCCGTGCTCAGATCCAATACGCCGACCATCGTCATGTTCTTGGTCTACCTGGCGGTGATGGTCGTGATCGGATTCGTGGCGTGGCGCCGGACCAAGAGCTTCGACGACTACATCATCGGCGGACGCAGCCTCGGCCCGGGCGTGACCGCGCTGTCGGCCGGCGCGTCGGACATGAGCGGCTGGCTGATGATGGGCCTGCCGGGCGCGATTTTCCTCAGTGGCGTGTCCGAGGCATGGATCGCGGTCGGCCTGCTGCTGGGCGCCTATCTCAACTGGCGCTTCGTCGCCGGTCCCCTGCGCGTCTACACCGAGCGCACCGGCAACGCGCTCACCCTGCCGGACTTCCTGACCAACCGCTTCGACGACCGCAGCCGCATCCTGCGCGTGTTCACCGCGGTGGTGATCCTGGTGTTCTTCGCGATCTACTGCGCGTCGGGCGTCGTCGCCGGCGCGCGCCTGTTCGAGAGCGTGTTCGGCCTGACCTACAGCCAGGCGATCTGGCTCGGCGCCTCGGTCACGGTGCTCTACACGCTGGTCGGCGGCTTCCTCGCCGTCAGCTGGACCGACGTCGCGCAGGGCACGATGATGCTGTTCGCGCTGCTGCTCGCGCCGATCCTGGTGTTCATGCACACCGGCGGATTCGACGCCAGCCTGGAGCTGATCCGCGCCAACGACCCCTTGCAGCTCGACTGGTTCCGCGGCGGCGATCTCGGCGTCATCGGCGTGGTGTCGCTGCTCGCCTGGGCGCTCGGCTACTTCGGCCAGCCGCACATCCTGGTGCGTTTCATGGCGGCCGAAAGCGTGCACACTATTCCGACCGCGCGCCGGATCGGCATGAGCTGGATGCTGCTGTGCCTGCTCGGTGCGATGTCGGTGGGCTTCTTCGGCATCGCCTACTTCGAGACCAACGCTTCGCTCGCCGCGCCGGTGGTGCAGAACCCCGAACGGGTGTTCATCACCCTGGTCGAACTGCTGTTCAATCCGTGGGTCGCGGGCATCATCCTCGCCGCGATCCTCGCTGCGGTCATGAGCACGCTGTCGAGCCAGTTGCTGGTCTGCTCGAGCGTACTGTCCGAGGATCTGTACCGCGGCTTCTTCCGCAAGCACGCCTCGCAGCGCGAACTGGTGTGGATCGGTCGCGCGAGCGTGCTGCTGGTGTCGGTCATCGCGATCTGGATGGCGCGCGACCCGGAGAGCCGCGTGCTCGGCCTGGTGTCCTATGCCTGGGCGGGCTTCGGTTCGTCGTTCGGTCCGGTGCTGCTGATGGCGCTGTTCTGGAAGCGCATGACCCGCAACGGCGCGATCGTCGGCATGGTCACCGGCGCGGTGATGGTGATCTTCTGGAAGGAGATCATGGTCAACCGCATGGGCTCGGAACTGTACGAGATGATCCCGGGCTTCGCGTCGGCGACGGCCGCGATCATCGTCGTCAGCCTGCTCGGGCGCGCGCCGCCGGCGGACGTGCAGGCCACGCACGAGCAGGTGCGGCTGTCGTTGAAGGAGACCGGGTACTGAGGACGGAGTGGGGCATACCACCCTTTTCCGATTTCTTCGTCATCCCGGCGGCCTTCAATAGACGAATGTCCGGTCACGCCGGAAGCACTGGTCATCCAGCGACTTCCCGTCCGGCTGCAGAATGGAGCTGGAGACACCGGCGCCCGGTGTGCCGGGATGACGGCCCAAGCAGGCAAGCTCGAGCGTGATGGACAGCAATCGCCCACAACCCCGCGCCATCGCCCTGATGGGCCCCACCGCTTCGGGCAAGACCGCGCTCGCGCTCGACTGGGCGGCGCGTTTCGGCGGCGAGATCGTCAGTGTCGATTCGGCGCTGGTGTATCGCGGGCTCGAGATCGGCGCGGCCAAGCCCGATGCCGCCGAGCGCGCACGCGTGCCGCACCACATGCTCGACCTGCGCGATCCGTGGCAGACGTATTCGGCCGCCGAATTCGCGCATGACGCGCGCGCCGCGGTCGAGGACATCCTGCGCCGCGGCCGCGTGCCGATCCTCGCCGGCGGTACCGGCCTGTATTTCGCTGCGCTGCTCGACGGCCTGTCGCCGATGCCCGAGGCCGATGCCGATACACGCGCGGCGATCGCCGCCGAGGCCGCCGAACTCGGCTGGCCCGCGTTGCACGCGCGGCTGGCGACGCTCGATCCCGAGGCCGCCGCGCGCATCAAGCCCGGCGACCCGCAGCGCATCCAGCGTGCGCTCGAAGTGCATCGCCTGACCGGCATCCCGATCAGCGAGTGGCAGAAGCGGCCCTCCGAATCGCCGCCGTTCCCGGCGCAGGTGCTGGCGCTGGCGATCGCGCCGCCCGAGCGCGCGACGCTGCACGCACGCATCGCCACGCGTTTCGACGCGATGCTCGCGGCCGGCTTTCTCGACGAAGTGCGGGCACTGCGCGCGCTGCCGCAACTGCGGGCGCATCCGGCACCGCTCGAACTGCCGGCGATCCGCGCCGTCGGCTACCGCCAGGCCTGGGAATTCCTCGACGGGCAGGGCGACGCCGCGGATTTCCGCGAACGCGGCATCGCCGCGACCCGGCAGCTGGCCAAGCGGCAGTTCACCTGGCTGCGGGGGCGTGGCGGCGCGCGCTGGTTCGATCCGGTCACCCAGCGCGACGCGCTGGATGCGGAAGTCGCTGCGTTTCTGCGATGAACGGGTGCCTGCTTTGGTCCTCCTCCCCGTTTATGGAGGAGGGTGGGGTGCGGGCAATCTTTCAGCGTAGTGGCCTGTCATCGAGCGATACAGACGCGCTCGCGTTCCGGAATCCGCTCCGCGTGACGCTGCGCCCTCACCGATCCTCCCCCCGCGAGCGGGAGAGGGCTTCGAGCCAGTCCGCTGAGACCGCATCACCACACCGCGGTCACGAATCCCCGATTACGCACAGCATTCGGCCCCCGCGATCCCGCACGGACGGCATCGCGGTTGTGTAACATCGGGCGGTCGTCGTCCGGGGAGCGGGCGGCGGCCCGGCCAACAGGTCATCAGAACAACAACCACGCTGGGGAAACACCATGTCCAAGGGGCAATCCTTGCAGGATCCTTTCCTGAACGCACTGCGCCGCGAGCGCGTGCCCGTCTCGATTTACCTCGTCAATGGCATCAAACTGCAGGGCACGATCGAATCGTTCGACCAGTTCGTGGTGTTGCTGCGCAACACCGTGAGCCAGATGGTCTACAAGCATGCGATCTCGACCGTGGTGCCGGCCCGCAACGTGCGCGTGGCGCCAGGCGGCGGGTTCGTCCAGTCTGGTGAAGGCGAGGACGAGGCGCCCGAAACCACCGACTGACCCGAGGTGTGAACCCACTTGTTCGAACGCTCCCGCAAGGGTGAAAACGCGCTGCTGATCCAGCCGCATGCACATGGCCCGGCCGACGAAGGCGCGCTGGAAGAATTCTCCGAACTCGCCCGCTCGGCCGGTGCCCGCGTCGCCGCGGTCATCCCGGCGCGCATCGACAAACCCAATGCCGCGATGCTGTTCGGCAGCGGCAAGCTCGACGAGGTCAAGGCCGCGGCCGATGCGACCGGCGCTGATCTGGTGCTGGTCAACCATCGGCTGACGCCGGGCCAGGAACGCAATCTCGAGAAATTCCTCGAGCGCCGCGTCGTCGACCGCACCGGGCTGATCCTCGACATCTTCGCCCAGCGTGCCCGCAGCCACGAAGGCAAGCTGCAGGTCGAGCTGGCGCAGCTGCGGCACATGGCCACGCGGCTCGTGCGCGGCTGGACCCACCTGGAGCGTCAGCGCGGTGGTTCGATCGGCCTGCGCGGCCCGGGCGAAACCCAGCTCGAAACCGACCGCCGCCTGCTGCAGAAGCGGCTCGAACAGCTGCAGGCGCGCCTCGACAAGGTGGAAGTGCAGCGCACCCAGATGCGCCGTGCGCGCGTGCGCAGCGAACTGCCGCGCGTGGCGCTGGTCGGCTACACCAATGCCGGCAAGTCCACGCTGTTCAACACGCTGACCGGCGCGGACGCGTATGCGGCCGACCAGCTGTTCGCGACCCTCGATCCCACCGTGCGCCGCGTCGACCTGTCCGGCGGCAGCATCGTGCTGGCCGATACCGTCGGCTTCGTCCGCGACCTGCCGCATGAACTCGTCGCCGCGTTCCGGTCCACATTGAGCGAAGCGCGCGAGGCCGACCTGCTGCTGCACATCATCGACGCCGCCGATCCGCTGCGGAACGAGCGCATCGCCCAGGTCGACGCCGTGCTGGGCGAGATCGGCGCCGGTGATCTGCCGCAGCTGCTGGTGTTCAACAAGATCGACAAGATCGAAGGCGCCGTGCCGCGCTACGACCAGGATCCGAACGCGCTGGCCGACGACGCCGTGCGCGAAAGCGTGTGGATCTCCGCGCGCGATGGCCTGGGCCTCGACCTGCTGTCGCAGGCGCTCGCGCGCCGGCTCGGCATCCGTCGCGTCACCGGCGAAGTACGCCTGCCGCCCGAAGCCGGTCGCCTGCATGCACGCCTGCATGCGCTGGAGGGCGTGCGCGCGGAAACGCTCGACGAGTCCGGATGGCTGCTGCAGGTGGATCTCGCCCATGCGGACGCCGCGCGCCTGGCCTCGCAGCCCGATGGCGAACCGCTGCGTGCGCTCTTGCCTCCGGACGAGGACGACACCATCTGATTGCACATGTGGGAGCGCGCTTGCGCGCGAAGAGGCTTTCGCGGCAAAGCCCGATCGCGACCCGGGTCGCTCCCACAGGTATTCCCGGCATGACCTTCGGCATGCGTGGCCTGCGACAGGCGCCAGCCGGTTAGACTATGCGACCCCCGCGCCGCCGCCGACGCAGGCTGCGCGCCCAGAACTGGAGCAGGCATGGCCTGGAACATTCCCGGCAACAACAAGGACAACGATTCTCCGGACCGCAAGGATTCCGGAGGTCAGGGCGACCGCAATCCGTGGCCGCCACGCCGGACCGGCGGTGGCGGACGTGGAGGACGCGGCGGTGGCGGCGGTGGTTTCGACCGCATCCTCGACCAGTTCCGCGGGCTCTTCGGCGGCGGGTTCGGTGGCGGCAATCCGCTGCGCTGGATCGCGATCGTCGTGGTCGTCGTGCTGCTGCTCAACTGCTTCGTGCTGGTGGGTGAGACCCAGCGCGGCGTGGTGCTGCGCTTCGGCCAGGTCGCCCGTGTCATGCAGCCGGGTCCGAACTTCAAGCTGCCGTGGCCGGTCGAGCGCGTGACCAAGGTCGACGCGACCACCGTGCAGTCCTTCAGCAACACCGTGCCGGTGCTGACCCGCGACGAGAACATCGTCATCGTGTCGTTCAACGTGCAGTACCGCGTCGGCGATGCCGTGCAGTATCTGTTCGGCACCCGCAACGCCCGCGAGATGCTCGAGCAGACCGCGCTCAGTGCCGTGCGCGAGCAGATCGGCCGCGTCAACCTCGATGCCGCGCTCAACGCGCGTGGTCCGATCTCGACCGCCGCGCAGACGTCGCTGCAGGCCTCGCTCAACAGCTACCGCACCGGCCTGTTCGTCAACGAGCTCAACCTGCAGGACGCGCGTCCGCCGGAAGAGGTCAAGGACGCGTTCGACGCCGTCAACAGCGCGCAGCAGATGAACGAGCAGCTGGTCAAGGAAGCCGGCGCCTACGCGGCGAAGATCGTGCCCGAGGCCCGCGGTGAATCCGAGCGTGTCCGCTCGCAGGCCGAAGGCTACAAGACCGCCGAGATCGCCCGCGCCACCGGTGACGCGACGCGCTTCTCGCTGCTGGTCGACGCCTATGCCGGCGCGCAGGACGTGACCCGCAAGCGTCTGTGGCTGGAAACCGTGCAGAGCGTGCTGGCCGAGAACCGTGTCGTCGTCGGTGGCGATGGCCGCCAGCTGATCTACGTGCCGATGGCCGGGCAGGGCGCTGGCGGACAGGCCCCCTCGCTGATTCCACCCGAGGTGCTGTCGCCGGCCGTCGAAGCGACGCGTGGCACCGGCAATACCGCCACGCCGGCCCCGGCCGCGCGCACGCTGCCGCGCCCGTCGCGTGAAGGAGCGACCCGATGAGACTGAACTTCGTCATTCCGCTGATCATCGTGCTGCTGCTGGGCCTGATGGGCTCGGTGTACGTGGTCCGCGAGGGCCAGGTGGCCATGGTGCTCAACCTCGGCCGCGTCGCCCGGACCGACATCGGCCCGGGTCTGCACTTCAAGATTCCGCTGATCGAATCGGCGCGCGTGTTCGACCGCCGCTTCAACGCCAGCGCGTTCTCGCCCGAGCGCTCGCTGACTTCCGAGCGCAAGGACGTCAGCGTGGACTTCGTGGCCATCGTCGCCATCAGCGACGTCGCCGCGTTCTACCGCGCCACGTCCGGCAACGAATCCGATGCCAACCTGCGCCTCGAGCCGATCATCAAGAACTCGCTGCGCAACGAGATCAACGCCAGCACGCTGACCGAACTGGTCTCGGGCAACCGTTCGGAGTTCGTCGAGCGCCAGCTGCCGGGCATCAACGAGGCCGCCAAGTCGCTGGGCATGCGCATCATCGATATCCGTCTGAAGCAGATCGACCTGCCGACCGACAGCCAGGTGATCCAGCAGGTCTACAACCGCATGCGCGCCGAGCGCCAGGAAGTGGCCACGCGACTGCGCGCCGAAGGCGAGGAACGCGCCCGCGCGATCCGCGGCCAGGCCGATCGCGAGCAGGTCGTGATCCTCGCCGAAGCCGAACGCGACGCGCAGACCCTGCGTGGTGAAGGCGACGCCGAAGCCGCGCGCATCTACGGCAACGCCGCGAACCGCGACCCGGCCTTCTATGCCTTCCAGCGCAGCCTCGAGGCCTACCGCGCCGCGTTCGACAAGGGCGACAGCGTGATCGTGCTCGAACGCAACGACCCGTTCCTGCAGTACATGCGCAGCGACCGTTGATGGCCTGCGCCTAATGTCGGACCTGTGGGCGGCGCTGTGCCTGGTGTGCGTGATCGAAGGCCTGATCCTGTTCGCCGCCCCGGGCTTCTGGAAGCGCAACGCCGAGCAGATGCTGTCGATGTCGATTACCACCCTGCGCCGCATCGGCGCCGGGGTGCTGGCGGCGGGGCTGATCGCGTTGTACTTCGTGCGGGGCAGCGGCGCGGGCGGCTGAGGCCGGCGCGTCCTGTTCCAGGTGGATCGCCGGGACTGGCTTCCACAGCAAGGCCAGCGCTTTCTTTCCCGTGAGTACTTGCCGGGAAACTCTTCGACCGCAGCGCTTCTCCCTTTGGGAGAGGCCGACGCGCACCGCGCGTCGGGTGAGGGTGGGGCTTTCCCCTCGCACCCATTTCTGCACCGCGCACGACTTCCAACGTCCCTGCGAACAGCTGCCCTCACCCCAACCCCTCTCCCGGAGGGAGAGGGGCTGAAAGCTGCAGTGCGTTGTCGTTTCCAATACCGGGTCATTGCCTTGGTTTCCGCATCGCGGCCACCAGCGCCTCTCCCTCCGGGAGAGGCCGACGCGCACCGCGCGTCGGGTGAGGGCAGGGCTCTCCCGACACACCCGTCCCATGAACACACCCCACAAACAGGTGGCCCCCTTCACCCGTTATCCGGATAATGCGGAAAAGCCGGACGGGGTAGCCCGCCGGCTTTTTCCGTGTCCGGCCCTGTGCGGCGGTCGTCTCCCCGATGGAGCGGCCAATCACCGAACAGGGCAGGCCGGTCCCTTCCTGCGGCCCCGATGGCCGCAACGCAATACAGGAGTCATCAAGATGGGTCAGTCAGTGGTGGTGATCGGCGCCCAGTGGGGCGACGAAGGCAAAGGCAAGATCGTCGACCTCCTCACGCAGGACATCGGTGCCGTCGTGCGCTTCCAGGGCGGCCACAACGCCGGCCATACGCTGGTGATCGGCGGCAAGAAGACCGTCCTCCACCTCATTCCCTCCGGCATCCTGCGCGACGACGCGCTGTGCCTGATCGGCAACGGCGTCGTGCTCAGCCCGGCCGCGCTGATCAAGGAGATCGGCGAACTCGAAGCCGCCGGCGTCGAAGTGCGTTCGCGCCTGAAGATCAGTCCGGCCACGCCGCTGATCATGCCGTACCACATCGCCCTCGATCAGGCCCGCGAGAAGGCCGCCGGCGGCAAGGCCATCGGCACCACCGGCCGCGGCATCGGCCCGGCCTACGAGGACAAAGTCGCCCGTCGCGGCATCCGCGTCGCCGACCTGCACTACCCCCAGCAGCTCGAAGAACTGCTGCGCACCGCGCTCGACTACCACAACTTCGTGCTGACCAAGTATCTCGGCGGCGACGCGATCGATTTCCAGAAGACCTACGACGAGGCGCTGGGCTTCGGCGAGTACGTCGAGCCGATGAAGTCGGACGTGGCCGGCATCCTTCACGACCTGCGCAAGCAGGGCAAGCGCGTGCTGTTCGAAGGCGCGCAGGGCGCGCTGCTCGACATCGACCACGGCACCTATCCCTACGTCACCAGCTCCAACACCACCGTCGGTGGTGCGCTGGCCGGCGCGGGCGTGGGCGCAGACGCGATCGACTACGTGCTCGGCATCGCCAAGGCGTATGCCACGCGCGTCGGTGGCGGCCCGTTCCCGACCGAGCTCGACGACGAGATCGGGCAGGGCATCCGCGACCGCGGCCAGGAATACGGCGCCTCCACCGGCCGTCCGCGCCGCTGCGGCTGGATGGACATCGTCGCGCTCAAGCGCGCCGTCGCCATCAACGGCATTTCCGGCCTGTGCATCACCAAGCTCGACGTGCTCGACGGCATGAAGACGCTGAAGATCTGCATCGCCTACGAGTACCGCGGCAAGCGCACCGAGTACGCGCCGCTCGACGCCGCCGGCTGGGACGAGTGCACGCCGGTCTATCTCGAGTTCCCGGGCTGGGAGGAAAGCACCCACGGCGTGACCGAATGGGACAAGCTGCCCGCCGCCGCACGCGCCTATCTGCGTGCGCTCGAAGAGCTGGCCGGCTGTCCGATCAGCATCGTCAGCACCGGTCCGGACCGTGCACACACGATGGTGCTGCAGGATCCGTTCGCCTGATCGCAGCATCCCGGTGACCAGAAAAACCCCGCGCAAGCGGGGTTTTTTCTGATCGTCGCCAGGTGAGAGGGATGGGGATCGCCTCCTGGACGGGCATGCTGGGGCGGCCGCTCCGGGCCGGAAAGTCTGTGCAATCGCCGCTCCCGGATTCCCGTTGGCTTCCGTGCCGGGTACCTGAGCCGTGGTGCTGGAGCCGGCCCCGGTTCTGGCGGTTTAGGCAGGCGCCGACGACGCGTGCCGCCAGGCCGGCAAAGAGCGTCCCGGTCACGCCTGATCCGATGGTTCGCTCGCCATGCGTCCGCCGGAGTGCCGGCGACCGGCCGTTCCGGCACGGAAATTGCAGGACCTCCCGTCAGGACAGGCCCGTCAGATCGCGCCTGCCCGTATCTCTCACCCTGAGTGTCGCCGCGGAATCCATGCCATGCCCAGCCTGCAAGCCAATACCCACGCCACCGCTCCCGCTACCGGCACCGTCCTCCAAGGCCCCTGGTCGACCTCCGCGTCGCCGCGCACGCCCGAACGGCGCAAGCACGTGTCGGCCGAGTCCGCTTTGCTGCGCGCCGGCCTGACCGCCGCGCAACTGGTCACGCTCGAGGCGCTGGAGATTTTCCGCTGGCGCCTCGCGTTCGTGCGCCGTCCGATGTTCCAGGCGCCCATTCCGGTGCTGTTCGACAAGGACGACACGCGCTTCGTGGTGATTCTCGAGGACGGCACGCTGGACGAGCAGCCGACGCTGAAGCTGCGAGGGTGACCATGTGCGGGCTGGGTGAGGATCGCGGTGAAAGGTTTCGCCGGTCGTTCCAGCGCGACGATGTCCCGTTCCCACGTATGCGTTGATCATTCGGCAATCAGCATCGTCAGCGCCGCCGCTCCGGATCGTGCGCACACGACGGTGCTGCAGGATCCGTTCGCCTGATTCTTCCGTCACAGCCAACGCTCACGCCTGATGAGCGCAGAGCTCCGCTCCGGCGGGGTTTTCCTGTATCTGCCGATCGAAATGTGCAGGCCGGCAATGTTCCGGCGCACGCGCGCTACCGCTTCAGGGCGTGGGCCGCCGACACGGTCGGAATCTCGCCGTAGCGCAGCACCGACAGCGCGTGTGCACGGCGCGTCGGGCTGCTCGAAGCCACGCAGTCCGACACCACGCGCACATCCAGATCGATGATGTGGGCATCGAATGCGGTGGCGAGTACGCAGGCTTCGGTCGAAATGCCGGTCACCAGCACATACCGGACGCCGGACTGCTGCAGCAGGAACTCCAGTGCCGTCTGATGAAATGCGGAGTGACGGGGCTTGAGGACATGCAGGTCATCGGATTCCGGCGCCAGCACGTCGAGCAGGCGGCCTCCCGGGGACTGCCGCGCCAGCGTGACCAGTGTCTGGAAGTCGCTTCCCCAGTCCACGAAGTTGTCGTTCGCATAGACGCAGATGCCGCCGAGCGACTTCACGCGGGATTTGAGCTTCGCCAGTCGTGGCGCGATCGCCCGGGCGGCACGGAGCAATGCCGGCCCGCGCGGGAACGCGAACGTGTTGACCATGTCGAGTACCAGCAGGGCGGTCTTCTCGCGCATCTCGATTCCTCGTGTCCGCGCGGCAGGCCACGGCATGAATGCGCAGCCCGTGAAAACAGGCGGACGACGCCCGCGACCGCATGCTGGACCGCGTCGATTCCAGCGCCGGAATTCGCGTCGCCGCGACGTCCGCGCACCTAGCGTCTCGATTCCCTGAACGCTTCGAGGCGTACGACATGATGCCTGCCCGCAGGTTTCGCAGACTTCTTCTTCCCGCCGCTGTCGTGGCCCTGCTGGCCGGTATCGGCCCGGCCGTCGCGCAGCAGGGCGACGGCACCGATACGTCGGTACGCCACACGGTCTTCAAGCCCGGCCCGGTGGCGCCGACCCCGGCCCACCTGAGCGGGATCAAGCTGCCGGACGGCTTCGAGATTTCCGTGTTCGCATCCGGCCTGTTGAATCCCCGAATCCTCGCCGTGCATCCGGCGGGCCACATCTATGTGTCGCGACGGGAACAGGGTGACGTGCTGCTGATGCACGACGCCGATGGCGACGGCCGCAGCGATGGCGAACCGGCACCGGTGCTGCACCGTCACGATGCACATGGCCTGATGGTCCATGGCGATCATCTGTACGTGGTCACGGTCAAGGAACTCCTGCGCGCGCCGATTCTCGCCGACGGTCGCCTCGGGGATCCCGAACTGCTGATCGACGACCTGCCCGATGGCGGCCAGCACCCCAATCGCACCCTGGCTTTCGGACCCGACGGCAAGCTCTATCTGAGTGTCGGCTCGACCTGCAATGCCTGCAACGAGACCAACCCGGAACACGCCACCATGCTGCGGATGGAACCGGACGGCAGCTCGCGCAGCATCTTCGCCACCGGCCTGCGCAACACCATCGGCTTCGGCTGGCAGCCGCAGACCGGCGAGCTGTGGGGCATGGACCACAACATCGACAGCCTGGGCGACGAGGAGCACGCCGAAGAGCTCAACCGGATCGAGCTCGGCAAGCAGTACGGCTGGCCGCACGTGTTCGCCGATGGCGGCCTGCATCCGCAGACGACGCCGGTCGGCGGCATCACGAAAGAACAGTGGCGCGACATGAGCGAGCCCATGGTGATGGGCTACACCGCCCATGCCGCGCCCATGCAGATGGCCTTCTATCAAGGCCGCTCGTTCCCGGCCGAGTATCGCGGCGACGCGTTCGTCGCGATGCGCGGCTCGTGGAACCGCAAGCCGGCCGCCGGCTACGAGATCGTCCGCGTGCATTTCGAGGGCGGCAGGCCGAGGTCGATCGAACCCTTCGCCAGCGGATTTCTCGTCGACGGCGGCAATGCGCATATCGCCCGGCCCGTCGGCCTGGCGGTGCTGCCCGATGGCACCCTGCTGCTCAGCGACGACGGCAATGGCGTGATCTACCGAATCGCCTACACCGGAACGCCGCCGCGCGGTGCGCGCAACACGCGCGCCGATGCGCCGATTCCCGCAGGACCGATGCAGAAGCAGGTCAACCGGGGTCACAACGTGCCGCTGGCGTTCGATCGCGCCGAGACCCGGGCCCGCGGACGTGGCACCACGACGCTGCAGTCGCAGGCCTTCAGCGACGGACAGGCCATCCCGCTGCGCTACAGCGAATACGGCGAGGGCGTCTCGCCCGCACTGAGCTGGGCGGGCATCGAGGGCGCGAAGTCGTATGCGCTGGTGATGGAAGATCCGGATGCAGCCATGCCCAAGCCGTTCGTGCACTGGGTGGCCTGGAACATTCCGGCCGGGGTGACGCGCTTGCCGGAAGACCTGGCGACATCACCCCGCCTGACCGATCCCGACGACCTGCGGCAGGGACGCAACAGCTACGGCGCGACCGGTTACTACGGCCCCAAGCCGCCGCCGGGCACCGGCGTGCACCACTATCACTTCCAGGTGTTCGCGCTGGACACGGTGCTCGACGTCGCACCGGGCGCGGACCGCGACACCCTGCTCGAAGCGATGCGCGGGCACGTGCTCGGAAAGACCCGTCTGGTGGGCACCTACGCCGCGCCCTGAAGCTGCCCGTTGCCGAGCAGGCGTTCGACATCAAGCCCCGGCAGTGCCGGGGCTTTCGATTTGGAGGCTCGTCGAACGCCCGTGATCGAAGACCGACGGCCTCTGCAACGGCAATGGCGAAACAGGCTCCATCCTCGCGAGCGGCAATTTGCATCCGCGAGCAGACTTCTGTCCGTCGCCAGTCGGGACGCGGCATCTGTCGTCATTCTCCCGCTCTTCACCCGGCCGATTCCATTGTCGATGCGGAACAGGAGTCAGCCATGCGCACCAGCCACGCTCCACGACCTGATGTTTCCGCCGCGGCCGTCCTGAGCCGTCATCCGGTGGCGCTCGACATCAACGGTGTCGTCCATCGGATCGAAGTCGAAGCGTGGGCCACGCTGCTCGATGTGCTGCGTGAACAGCTCGGTCTCACCGGTACCAAGAAGGGTTGTGATCACGGCCAATGCGGCGCCTGCACGGTGCTGATCGACGGAAGGCGGATCAACAGCTGTCTGACACTGGCGGCGCTGCAGGACGGCCGCTCGATCACGACGGTGGAAGGACTCGCCGATGGCGATGCCCTGCATCCGCTCCAGAACGCGTTCCTGCAATACGATGCCTTCCAGTGCGGGTACTGCACGCCCGGTCAGCTCTGTTCCGCCGTCGGTCTGATCAACGAGGGTCGCGCGCGGACACGGAACGATGTCCGTGAACTGATGAGCGGCAACCTGTGCCGGTGTGGTGCGTACCCGCAGATCACGGATGCGGTCTGCGACGTGATCGGTATCGACGGAATGCGCGATCCGCAGCGCCCCGTCGTCGTGGGCACCGTGCCGGCATGAACCCGTTCGTCCTGACCTCCGCCACGGACACGGCCGGCGCCCGGCGCGACCTCGGGACGCTCATGCCGGACGATGCGCGCATCGGTCGACCGCAGTTTCTCGCCGGCGGCACGAACGTCCTCGACCTCATGAAGGCCGGTGTGACACAGCCGGCACGGCTGGTCGACATCGCCGGCATCGGTCTGGACGGGATCGATGCGACGGCCGAGGGCGGCCTGCGCCTCGGGGCGACTGCACGCAACGCGGATACCGCGTATCACCCCCTCGTACGCAGGCACGCGCCGCTGCTGGCATCCGCGATCCTCGCCGGCGCCTCGCCGCAGATCCGCAACGCTGCGACGAACGGCGGCAATCTCCTGCAGCGGACCCGCTGCATGTACTTCTACGACGCCGCACTGCCGTGCAACAAGCGCGCGCCGGGCAGCGGCTGCAGCGCGATCGGTGGCGTGACGCGCCAGCACGCGATCCTCGGCGCCAGCGACGCCTGCATCGCCACGCATCCCTCCGACATGTGCGTGGCCCTCGCGGCACTGGAGGCGCAGGTCGAGGTGGAAAGCGACGCGGGCATCCGGCGCATTCCATTCGCCGGATTCCATCGCCTGCCGGGCGATCGTCCCCAGCACGACACCGAACTTCCCCCGGATGCGCTGATCACCGCGATCCACATCCCCGCCAATCCATATGCCGGGCACTCGGTCTATCTCAAGATCCGTGACCGCGCGTCGTATGCCTTCGCCCTCGTGTCGGTGGCTGTCGGGCTGGAGATGGCCGAAGACGGCACCGTGGCGTCGGCCCGCGTGGCGCTCGGCGGTGTCGCCCACAAGCCCTGGCGGATCGAAGCGGCGGAGGCACTGCTCGTGGGTGCGCATCCCTCGGCCGCCGCGTCCACGCGTGTCGCCGACCGGCTCCTGCAGGGGGCGGTCGGACAGGGCGACAACGATTTCAAGATCGAGCTGGCGCGCCGCGCGGTGGTGCGCGCGATCGCGTTGGCGGCGCAAGGCACGGTCACCAACGACACGGCCGCCGATGCAGCGGATGGAGCGCATGACGATGGCTGAGGATCTCCACGCGCTGCGCACCCCGGTCGCGGCGCCCGGTACCGGGCATGTGCGCAAGGGCCAGCCACTGACCCGCATCGACGGCCCGGCCAAGGTGCGCGGCGAGGCCCATTACGCGGCGGAGTTCGAGGCGCCGGATCTTGCGTACGGCGTCGTCGTGAACACGCCGGTGGCGAAAGGGCGGATCGTGTCGATCGACATCGATGCAGCGCTCGCCGTCGACGGGGTGCTGGACGTGCTGACGCACGAGCGGCGTCCGAAGATGCGATCGTCGCGTCTGTTCCACAAGGACATGATCGCGCCCGGCGGCAGACCGTTCCGCCCCCTCTACGACGATCGCGTGGCGTCGAGCGGACAGCCGGTCGCGCTCGTGGTGGCGACCACGTTCGAAGCCGCACGCCACGCGGCGCAGCTGGTACGCGTCGATGTCGCGGCCGAATCCCACGAGACATCGCTGCGCGCGCATCTCGACCGGGGCCATGCGCCCAAAGGCCTCAAGCTGGGCGCGAAGCCGCCTCCGAAAGAGAAGGGCGATGCCTCGACGGCCTGGCACGATGCGCCGTTCCGGATCGAGGCGACCGCCTACGCGGAAGCCCAGCACCACAATCCGATGGAGCTGTTCGCGACGACGGTGGTGCGGGATCCGCAAGGCCGGATGGTGGTCCACGACAAGACCCAGGGTTCGCAGAACAGTCGCTGGTACGCGTCACATGCGCTGGGAATTCCGAAGTCGCGCCTGACCGTGCGCAACGCGTTCGTGGGCGGGGCCTTCGGCGCCGGCCTGCGACCCAATCACGCACTGCTGCTCGCCGTCATGGCATCGGAGCGTCTCGATCGTTCGGTACGCGTGGTGCTGACACGGCAGCAGATGTTCACGTTCGGGCATCGTCCGGAGACCTGGCAGCAGCTGCGCCTGTCCACCGATGCCGATGGCCGCCTGCAGTCGATCGAACACGATGCGCGCACCGAGACCTCGCGAACGGAGGATTACACCGAAGTCGTCGTGAACTGGTCTGGCCAGCTGTATGCCTGCGAGAACATCCGTCTGTCGCACAGGATCGTGGATCTCGACCGGTTCACCCCGATGGACATGCGCGCGCCGGGCGCGGCGCATGGCGTGCATGCGCTGGAGGTCGCGATCGACGCGATGGCATGCGAGGTCGGCATGGATCCGCTGGAATTCCGTCTGCTCAACTACGCGGACATGCACCCGACCGAGAACAAGCCCTTCTCCTCGAAAGCGCTCCGGGACTGCTTCGCGATCGGCGCGGAGCGCTTCGGCTGGTCGCGCCGCGCGCCCGGCACCCGAGCGACGAAGATCGGCACCGAGTACGTCGGCTGGGGCATGGCGACCGGCACATGGGATGCGCTGCAGATGTTCGCGCGCGCCAGGGCCGTGCTCGATGCCGACGGCCGCCTGCTGGTCAGCAGCGCTGCCACCGATATCGGGACCGGCACCTACACGGTGATGGCGCAGATCGCGGCCGACGCGATGGGCCTGCCGCTCGAGCACGTCACATTCCAGCTCGGCGACTCCACGCTTCCGGTCGCGCCGGTCGAGGGCGGCTCCGCGCATGTCACCACCGTCGGATCCGCGATCGAAGGTGTCTGCGACAAGCTGCGCGGCGAACTGCTCAAGCTCGCCAGACGCGATCGCCAGGGCCCGTTCCGCGGATGCAGGATCGAGAACGTCGAGTGCGCCGACGGCATGCTGCGACGGATCGACACCGGCGCGTCCATTGCCATCGTCGAACTGATGGCATCGGCGAAGGGCGGCAGGATCGAGGCCAGTCATCTGCTGCTGCCCAACCAGCGCGAGCAGTCGAAGTACGCGCGTGCGACCCACTCGGCGGTGTTCTGCGAGGTGCGCGTGGACGAAGCGTTCGGCACGGTCCGCGTCACGCGTGTGATCAGCGCGATTGCCGCCGGCCGCATCATCAACCCGATGGGCGCCCGCAGTCAGATCATCGGGGGCGTCGTCTGGGGCATCGGCCACGCGTTGCACGAAGGCACGCACGATGACCCCCGGCTGGGTCGATTCATGAATCACGACTTCGCCGAGTACCACGTGGCGGTCAATGCCGATGTCCACGACATCGACGTGCTGTTCGCCGACGAGGACGACCGCGTCGTCAGCCGGCTCGGTGCCAAGGGGGTGGGGGAGATCGGCATGGTCGGCGTGTCCGCTGCGATCGCCAACGCGATCCATCACGCGGTCGGGGTACGCATCTACGACACCCCGATCACGCCCGACAAGGTGATGGCGGGACTCGCGAGCGATGGAAGCCTGCAGCAGCCTTCGCAGGCGTGATGTCGCAGACCCGTTGCCTCCGAATGGCCTCGCGCAACGCGGGCTGCGATTCGGCGCCTCACTGCGCACTCACGACGGCATCGCCTTCGGATCACGCTGGCGCGCCGAGCATTGACGCCCCTACCCAACGAGATCCCCCAGATGAGCGACGGCAAACCCAATCCGATCGTCGACGCGATTTCCAATGCCGTGGGCGCGATCCGCGCCGACGACGACATGCACGAAGTCGCCAAAGCGCATGACGAACTCGAACCCAAGGCCATCGAGAAACTCACCGTCGCCGAGGCACGCAAGCAGCCGACGATCGCCGATGCGGTCCGGCGCGTGCTGCAAAAGCAGGGACGCGATACGCTTCCCGAAGCGCTAGTGCCCGGGGTGACGCGCGAGGACATCGCGATTCCCACCCTCAACGGCGCGCTGCATGCGTTCGTCTATCGCCCTGACGGCGTACGGAACGCACCGGTGATCGTGTACTTCCACGGCGGTGGCTGGGTGATCGCCGATGCCGAGGTCTACGACGGCGGCGCGCGTGGCCTGTCGAAGCAGGCCAATGCGATCGTGGTCTCCGTGGATTACCGGCAGGCCCCGGAGCATCGCTTTCCGGCCGCCTGGGACGATGCACTCGCCAGCTATCGCTGGGTGTCGGAGCACGCTGCCGAACTGGGCGGCGATCCCACGCGTCTCGCACTGGCCGGCGAAAGCGCCGGCGGCAATCTCGCCGTTGCCACCGCGGTCGCCGTACGCGATTCCGGCCTCACACAGCCGCGCCACGTCCTGGCCGTGTATCCGGTCGGCCAGACCGGAAGTCTGCATACCGAGTCCTACATCGAGAACGCGATCGCCAAGCCGTTGAACAAGGCGATGATCGAGTGGTTCGTCGCGCACCTGATCACCAGCGAGGACGACAAGAAGGACCCGCGCCTGGATCTGGAACACGCCAATCTGGCGGGGCTACCACCGGTGACGATCATCAACGCGACGCTGGATCCGCTACGCAGCGATGGCGGCATTCTCGAAAACGCGCTGGAGAAGGCCGGCGTTCCGGTGGAACGCAAGATCTACACCGGCGTCGCGCACGAGTTCTTCGGCGCCGCTGCCGTCGTGCAGAAGGCTGCGGATGCACAGGCGTATGCCGGAGAGCGGTTGCGCGCCTCGCTCGGCTGATCCACGGAGAACCGAACGCCGACCCGATGGATCGGCGTTCTTCGTGGGCGGATGCCTGCGAGCCATGCAGTCGACAACGCCGACCGCCAAGCCGACATACGCTTGTGCCCGAGGCGGAAAGTTGTCGGCATTCGCGTATCGCAAAGTGGATCAAGAACCCGCGCAGGGATTCCTGAGTAGGTGCGCAGGCGGACATCGGGACGGCTCGGCTTTTCGGCTGTGTGTTCGCCGGTTTCCGCGGCCGGCCAGGCTGATGTCCGATCGCGCCCGTCGGCATCGCAGATGGCGCGCGATTGTCCGACGACGCTGATTTCCATCCGATGTCGGAATTTTCTTTGTCCGGATGCGCTAGTGCGCGCAGAACAACAGACCTCCAGATCCGGTGGACGCGAGCGCGAGGGCTTGGTCGATTCTGCGCGTTACCTGCCCGGTCCTATGCCTTCTTGCGCAGATAGAGCACCCAGTAAGCCAGTCCGAGCCCACCCCCGCCGATGATGTTGCCGAGCGTCGACCACGCAAGGTTGGCGCCTGCCGCACCCCACGACAGTCCAGCCGGCAGCGCCGCACCGGTCGTCGCCTGTGCCAGCAATCCCAGCGGCAGCAGCGACATGTTCGCCACCGAGTGCTCCAGCCCCAGCGCAACGAACGCCGCGACCGGCGGCACGATCACGGCGACCTTGTCGACGGCGGACTTCGCGCCGGCGGCCATCCACACGGCCAGGCACACCAGCATGTTGGCGAGGATGCCGCTGGCGACGATGCTGCCGGCGGATTTGGAGGTCTTGTCGGCGGCCAGTTCGACCGCGGATGTGGCGACGGCGCCGTCGCCTGCGAGGTGCACGCCGGCGCCGATGGCGAGCAGGACGAGCAGCATGGCGCCGGCGAGGTTGGCGAGCCACACGAGGCTCCATGCGCGCAGCAGCCGGCCGGCGCCGATGCGCTGCTGCGCCAAGGGCAGGGTCATCAGCGTGTTGCCGGTGAAGAGCTCCGCGCCGGCGAGGATGACGAGGATCAGGCCGAGCCCGAAGCCGATGCCGGCGGCGATCTGCATCAGGCCGTGCGGCAGGTCGCTGGCACCTGCGCCGATCAGTACGGCCAGCAGACTGCCGAAGCCGATGTAGGCGCCGGCCAGCAGGCCGAGACTGATCATCTTTCCTGCGGGCAGCGTGGCTTTCTTGACGCAGGTGTCGGAGACCGCCTTCGCGATGTCCTCGGGCGGGGCGATCGCGGGAGAGTCGTCGGCCATGTGGGCGCGTCCGTTCGGCAGAGCGGTCAGCTATACGCAAGGACGGGTGAAGCGGGCGGCCACGGCGTGGATCCAGTCTGGTGACGTCGCGCCGCGTGGATTCGCGTCAGGCCATTGCGGCGCGCGCATCCGCCACGGGCGGGCGGCCGAACATGCGGCCGTATTCGCGGGTGAACTGCGGCACGCTCTCGTAGCCGACCGCGTAGGCGGCGCTGCTCGCGGCCACGCCCTGGGACTGCATCAGCCGGCGCGCTTCGATCAGGCGCAGGCGCTTCTGGAACTGCAGCGGCGACAGCGAGGTGATCGCCTTGAAGTGGCGATGGAAGGCGGACGCGCTCATGCCGGCCTCGGTGGCGAGCGCGTCGACCGGCAGCGGGCAGGCGTAGTCGCGGCGCAGGAGTTTCACCGCGCGGGCGATGCGCTGCACATGGCCGTCGGGCCAGCCGAGGCGGCGGATCGCGTGACCGTGGCGGCCGGCCAGCAGCCAGTAATGCAGCTCGCGGATGCGCTGGGCCTGCAGCACGTTCAGCGCATCGGGCGTGTCGAGCAGCTGCAGCAGGCGCAGCGCGGCATCGGCGACTTCGGGTTCGGTGGGATGCACGCGCAGGGGGCCGGGATCGTCCGCAGGCGGCGGACCCATCTGCGCGACGAGATCGGCGATGACGGCCGGGTCGAGTTCGAGCACCAGCGAGTAGTAAGGCGCCGCGGCGCTGGCCCGGGTGATCTGGCTGACAGTGGGGATGTCGGCGGTGATCAGCAGCGAATGCCCGGCCGCGAAGTCGAACGCGCGGGTGCCGAAGGTGACGCGCTTGCCGCCCTGCTGCACGAGGCACAGCAGCGGGCGCTGCACGTCGTGCATGAGATCGCTGGGCGCGAGCGCGCGTACGGCCATGAGGCCAGGGATCTTCGTCGGCGCCAGACCATCGGCGCCGGCGTGGGCGTCGGCGTGGCGGCGGACAGCTTCGGGCAACGTGGACATGGCCGGATCGTAGCGTCTGCGCGTGAGGCGTGGTTGGGGTGTGGCAGGAATGGGCAAGGGTCGTGGAGGTTCCGGCAACGCGGCGGGTGGGGCGGGGCGCAGTCTGTGCATTGACCTTCCATCCATTCGAAAGGAGTTCTCCATGACCCGGATCGCCCTGATCACCGGTGCCAGCCGCGGCCTCGGCCGCAACACCGCACTCGCCGTCGCCGGCGATGGTGGCGACGTCGTGCTGACGTATCGCAGCAATGCCGACGAGGCGCAGGCGGTCGTCGCCGAGATCGAAGCGCTGGGCCGCAAGGCGGTGGCATTGCAGCTCGATACCGGTGATGTCGCTGCGTTTTCGGCGTTCGTCGAGCAGTTGCGTACCGCGCTGCGCGAGACCTGGCAGCGCGAGACGTTCGATCATCTCGTCAACAACGCCGGCCATGGCGACACCGCGCCGATCGCCGAGACCACCATCGCGCAGTTCGACCGGCTGGTGGACGTGCACTTCAAGGGCGTGTTCTTCCTGACCCAGGCGCTGCTGCCGCTGATCAATGACGGCGGGCGCATCGTCAACATCTCGACCGGGCTCACGCGTTTCGCGTATCCGGGCTACGCGGCGTATGCGGCGACCAAGGCCGCGGTGGAAACGCTGAGCGTCTACATGGCCAAGGAGTTCGGCACGCGCGGCATCGCGGTGAACACGGTGGCGCCGGGTGCGATCGAGACGGACTTCGGCGGCGGCGCGGTGCGCGACAACGCGCAGATCAATGCGCAGCTCGCGGGCATCACGGCACTGGGACGCGTGGGCGTGGCGGACGACATCGGGCCGATGATCGCGTCGCTGCTGGGGGAGGCGAACCGGTGGGTCAATGCGCAGCGAATCGAGGTGTCGGGCGGGCAGGCGATCTGAGGGAGCGCTTGGGGGTTTTGCGGGAGTTCGATATCTCTGCGAGCGTTTGCCCTCACCCCAACCCCTCTCCCAGGGGGAGAGGGGCTCTCGACGGTGCGCATGTGATCGGATTCCGTGCGCAGTGCGAAGTCAGAGCGCGCCGCTTCTAGCCCCTCTCCCCCCCGGGAGAGGGGTTGGGGTGAGGGTGCTCTTCGCCTCGCGCATCGACATGCGAGCCAGCGATGCACTGCTTCACAGGTGAGGAAGGGCTTCGGCTGCGCGAGCGCTCGGAACAGGATTTTTTCCGGCATCCAAACGCATTCCGGACCCCACGCATTCACCACGTCTTGCGCTCCGATGTACGACGCTTGCCGGCGCACCGCGTATCGCATGCCGTGACGCGGCCCCGCAGACGACGAGACTTCCCCATGCAGACACCTCCCGTACTCGTGACGCAGCCATACCGGCCGCTGCACCCCTTGCACCTGCTGCTGGTCAGCAGTGCATTCCCGCTGTTCCTCGGCGCACTGATCGCCGATATCGCGTACGCGCGGTCCTACGAGATCCAGTGGACCAACTTCGCATCCTGGCTGGTGGTCGGGGCGATGGTGTTCGCGGTCATCGCGCTCGTCTGGGCGCTGGTGTCGCTGGTCACGCCGACGGCGCGCACGCGCACCCGTTTCATCTACGTCGGCCTGCTGGCACTGACCTGCGTGCTCGGCTTCCTCAATTCGCTGGTCCACGCGATGGACGCCTGGCAGAAGATGCCGCAGGCGCTGGTGTGGTCGGTGCTGTGCGTGGCGTCGATCGGCGCGAGCCTGTGGTTCGCGCTCGGCGGCACGCTGCGTCGCCGGGAGGTGCTGCCATGAAGGTCCTGAATTCGAAGCAACCGAAGACCGCACTGCTGACACGCGCCCTGGTGCCTGCGCTGGTGCTCGCGCTCGCCGCGTGCAGTGGAACGCCCGACGAGACCTACGTCGGGCCGTCGCCCGACCTGCCCAAGCCGCAGCGCGGCCTGTTTCCGACGCTCAAGGTCTCGTTGCCGGCCGAGTGGGGCGATCAGCTGCCCCGGGTGCCAGAGGGCTACGAGATCTCGGCGATCGCCGACAACCTGCTGATCCCGCGGCAGATGCTGGTGCTGCCCAACGGCGACATCCTCGTGGCCGAGGGCCGCGGCGGTCGCGCACCGCAGCTCACGCCCAAGGACATCATCGCCGGCTTCATCAAGTCGCGCGGCAATACGCAGGTCGACAGCGGCAACCGCCTGACGCTGCTGCGCGATGCCGATGGCGATGGCGTCTACGAGAACCGCTCGGTGTTCGCCGACAACCTCGATGCGCCCTACGGGCTGGCGTTCGGAAACGGCTCGATCTACGTCGCCACGCAGGATGCGCTGCTGCGTTTCGCCTATACCGACGGTGCGGTCAACGCCAGCGCTGCGCCGGAGGAAATCACCAAGTTGCCGGGAGCGATCAACCATCACTGGACCAAGGCGCTGACGATCAGTGCGGACGGGCGCTATCTGTTCGTCGGCATCGGTTCCGACAGCAACATCACCGAGCGCGGCATTGCAGTGGAAGAGAGCCGCGCGATGGTCTGGCAGGTGGACGCGCAGACCGGGTTCCACCGCGTGTTCGCGACCGGCCTGCGCAACCCGACCGCGCTGGCGATGCAGCCGGGCATGGACCAGCTGTGGGCGGTGGTGAACGAGCGCGACGAGATCGGCGACGAGCTGGTGCCCGACTATCTGACCAGCGTGCGTCCGGGCGGCTTCTACGGCTGGCCCTACAGCTACTGGGGCCAGAACGTCGACGAGCGCGTGCGCCCGCAGAAGCCGGAGAAGGTCGCGTCCGCGATCACACCGGACTTCGCGCTCGGCTCGCACGTCGCCGCACTGGGCGTCGCGTTCTCGACGCCGACGATGGGCGCGCAGTTCGCCAACGGCGTGTTCGTCGGCCAGCACGGCAGCTGGAACCGCAATCCGCCGGTGGGCTACAAGGTTTCGTTCGTGCCGTTCCGCGACGGCAGGCCGTCGGGCGAAGCGATCGACTTCGCGACCGGCTTCCTCGGCGAAGACGGCAAGGCACGTGGCCGCCCGGTCGGCGTGACCGTCGATCCGCGCGGCGCGCTGCTGGTGGCCGACGATCTGGCGAACACCATCTGGCGGATCACGCCGACGGGTGGCGCGCCGGGTGCGCCTGCGGCCACGCCAGCGGCGGCGGAGGCTGCGCCTGCGGATGCACCGGCTGCAGCTGGAGCGACGCCGCCTGCGGGCTGAGTGCGTTCGTCATGCTGTGAATGACAAAGGGCCCGCGAGGGCCCTTTGTTCTTGGAGCATCTACAACGCTCCGAGGACCATGACGAGCGAGTTGTGCGTTGCCTGCACTGGGTCCGGCCTGCTGGGTGCCGCGCGACAAGGGACACCCACCTCAGTCCGCCACACTCTCCGGCAACTTCGCCACCACCTTGATCTCGAAATCGAACCCGGCCAGCCAGGTCACGCCCACGACCGTCGCCGTGGGAAACGGCGCCTCGCCCCAGTAGTCCGGCACGATCTCCCAGGCGCGTTCGAAGCGGTTCGCGGGATCGACGATGAAGAACGTCACGTCGACCACGTCGTCGAACGTGGCGCCGGCCGCCGCGAGCACGGCGTCGAGATTCTCGAACGCGCGGCGTACCTGCCGGTCGAATTCCGGCTCGGGCGAGCCGTCTTCGCGGCTGCCGACCTGGCCGGAGACGAACAGCAAGCCGTCCGAGCGGACGGCCGGCGAGTAGCGGTGGCGTTCGTACAGCGCATGGGGGCCGGCGGGGAAAACGACGTCACGTGTTGCCATGGGAATCTCCTGTGGGGCGAAGCGCCCGGACGATTACGACGGATCCAGTCTGCGGACACCGGCCCGCGGGATAAACACGCAGCGCTGTCCAGCACTGTTCGTAGAATCCGAACAATCCCCGCAGCTGGACCGCCGATGGACCGTTTCGATGCGATGCAGGCGTTCGCGCGCGTGGTGGAGGCAGGCAGCTTCACCAAGGCGGCCGAGACACTGCACATGAGCCGGACCACGGTGACGCAGCTGGTGCAGCAGCTGGAGGCGCGGTTGCGGGTCAAGCTGCTCAACCGCACGACGCGGCAGGTCAACGTGACCGCCGATGGCGCGGCGTACTACGAGCGTGTGGTGCGCCTGCTGGCCGACATGGACGATGCCGAGACCAGCCTGTCGAGTGCGTCCGCCGCGCCGCGCGGGCGCCTGCGCGTCGATGTGCCCAGTCCGTTCGCGCGGACGATCCTGGTGCCTGCGTTGCCGGAATTCCATGCGCGGTACCCGGACATCCAGCTGGATCTGGGCGTCAGCGACCGGCGCGTGGACCTGATCGGCGAGAACGTGGACTGCGTGGTGCGCGGCGGCACGATCACCGACCAGTCGCTGGTCGCGCGGCGCGTCGGCGATCTGCAGCTGGGCGTGCACGCGGCGCCGTCCTATCTGCAGCGCATGGGCACGCCGGCGCATCCGCGCGAACTGGAGGACACCCATCACCGCATCGTCGGTTTCCTGTGGGCGCGCACCGGCAAGCCGCTGCCGTATGCGATGCGTCGCGGCGAAGAGCGCGTGCAGGTCCAGGGCCGTCATGTGGTCGCACTGGATGACGGCAATGCCTATCTCGCCGCCGGCCTCGCGGGCCTGGGGGTGCTGTGGCTGCCGGCGTACATGTCCCGGGCGCATGTCGCGAACGGCGAACTGGTGACGCTGTTCGAGGACTGGCAACTCGATCCGATGCCGATGTACGTGGCGTTTCCGCCGAACCGGCATGTCAGCGCGAAGCTGCGGGTGTTCATCGACTGGATCGTCGAACTGATGGCGGAACACGCGCCGGTGACGGGCCGGCCGCTGCGATAGGTGGAACCTAGCGCGCTTGGTCATCTCGCGCGCGCACTCACTGCATCGGCCGGTAGTGCTGGCGCATGATGCAGGCCTGCCGACCGGAACCCGCCCATGGCCCTTGCCGACGACCGCCGACACCAGATGTTCCCGGTTCTGGATGCCGCCCAGATCGCCACCGCGCGGCGCTTCGCCAGCGGTCCGCCGCGCACCTGCGCGGCCGGCGAAGTGCTGTTCGAGGTCGGCGACTGCGATACGCCGGTGTGGCTGGTGCTCGAAGGCGCGATCGATGTCGTGCGTCGCGACGGCCTGGGTCACGAGAAGCCGATCACCACGCAGGGCCCGGGCCAGTTCACCGGCGAGGTGAGCCAGCTCGCCGGACGGGCGTCGCTGGCCGCGGGACAGGCCGCGGAGGCCGGATGCACGGTGGTGCCGATCGATGCCGCGCATCTGCGCGCGCTGGTGGTCGGCGCGGCGGAGCTCGGCGAGATCGTGATGCGCGCGTTGATCCTGCGCCGGGTCGGGCTGATCGAAGGCGATGCGTCGGGCTCGGTGCTGGTCGGTCTGCCGGGCGATGCGCATCTGACCGGGTTGCAGGGCTTCCTCACGCGCAACGGGTATCCGAACACGCTGGTCGATGCCGATGGCGACGAGGGCCGGGAAATCGTCGAGCGCTTCGGCATCCAGCCCGACGATCTGCCCCTGATGATCTGCCCGAACGGCACGGTGCTCAAACGGCCCGGCAACGCGGAAGCCGCGACATGCCTCGGCATGACGCCGGAGCTCGATCCGGATGCGGTGCACGACGTGGCGATCGTCGGCGCCGGTCCGGCGGGTCTGGCGGCGGCGGTGTACGCGGCATCCGAAGGACTGTCGGTGATCGTGCTCGACCAGCGTGCGATCGGCGGGCAGGCCGGCGCGTCGGCGCGGATCGAGAACTACCTCGGCTTTCCGACGGGCATCTCCGGGCAGGCGCTGGCCGGACGTGCTTACAACCAGGCGCTGAAGTTCGGTGCCGAACTGGCGATTCCGCTGGAGGTCGCGAGGCTGGCCTGCGGCGGCGACGACGGTTCCGCGCCGCACGCCTTGCACCTGACGTCAGGCGAGGTCGTGCGTGCGCGCACGGTGGTCATCGCCTCGGGTGCGCGCTATCGGCGGCCGGACATCGAGAACCTCCCGCTGTTCGAAGGTGCGGGCGTGTCGTACTGGGCGTCGCCGGTCGAAGCGCGACTGTGCGAAGGCGAGGAGGTCGCGCTGATCGGCGGCGGCAATTCCGCGGGACAGGCGGTCGTCTACCTCGCGCCGAAAGTGAAGACGCTGCACCTCGTCGTGCGCGGTGACGGACTCGAAGCCTCGATGTCGCGTTATCTGATCGACCGCATCGAGGCGATGCCGAACGTCGTGCTGCACACGCGCACCGAGCTGGTTGCATTGGAAGGCGATACCGACCGCGGCCTGGTCGGCGCGACCTACCGCGACCGCGACTCCGGAGAGATCCATCACTGCGATCTGCGTCACGTGTTCCTGTTCATCGGGGCGGACCCCAACACCGGCTGGCTGACCGACTGCGTCGCGCTGGATCACGCGGGCTTCGTGACCACCGGCGTCGATGGCGCGGGCCCTGGACGGTCCACGTCGTTGCAGACCGACCGGCCGGGCGTGTTCGCGATCGGCGACGTGCGCGCGGGTTCGGTCAAGCGCGTGGCGGCAGCGGTGGGCGAAGGCGCTGCGGTGGTGTCGCAGATCCACCAGTATCTGGCCGAGGGCGACGAGGTCGCGCGGTCCGGCAACCCCGAAAAGGCGAACGCCTGATGGCCGGCACCTGCACCCACCTCGACACCATCGCGACCGTCGTGCCGAGCGCGCGCGGCTGCGAAGAGTGCCTCGCGATCGGCAGCCCATGGGTGCACCTGCGCCTGTGCCGCGCCTGCGGCCACGTCGGGTGCTGCGACAGCTCGCCGCATCGCCATGCCAGCACGCACCACCACGCGACGGGCCATCCGGTCATCGAAGCGTATGACCCGCCGGAAGGCTGGGGCTGGTGTTTCGTCGACGACGTGGAAGTCGACCTGCCGGACCGGACGCCGCAGCGTGGTCCGATTCCGCGCTACGTGTAGAGGGTTGCGCGGGGCGGGCGCCTTCACGGCGACGGGCGTAGCGTCGGATGTCCCGAATCGAGGAGATCGCGATGAAGCCGCAGGACGACACCCCGAAGCGCGAAGACACGCTGGCGCCCGATGCGCCGAAGCCCGATCCCAAGACCGGCATCGACAGCGAAGTCGGCGATCTCGAAGACGCGGATTCAGAGGACGATGATGCATTGCCGGGTCGCGCGGGCGGCGGTCTGGCCGGCGCCTGACGACCTACAGGCAGTACTTGCACCCGTGTCCTCACGCCGGATTCGCGTGTCCTTGACGAACCGGCAGCGACGCTGGGCGTACGCACTGGAGGTCCTGCATGCCGATGTTCCACACCGGAAATACCCGACCGTTGCACGCATCGCGCCGCGTGCGACGCGATGATCTTCGAACCGTCCGTGGGCCCCGCTAGACGATGGCCCGCCTTCGACACTCCGACTGGCCCGACCGGCTTTGGATCGTGCGACACGGGCAGAGCGCCGGCAACGTCGCGCGTGATGCGGCAGAACTCGCGCAGACGCATCTGATCGACATCGATACGCGGGATGCGGATACGCCGCTGTCGGATCTCGGACACCGCCAGTCCGAAGCGCTGGCCGCATGGTTCGCGGACCTGCCGCCCGACCGGCGCCCCAATGTGCTGCTGACCTCGCCGTTCGTACGCGCGCAACAGACCGTGCATGCGGTGGCGGATCTGCTCGACATCGACCGTTCGGAGATCGGCGTCGACGAGCGCCTGCGCGAGAAGGAGTTCGGCGTGCTCGACCGCTACACCGTGTCCGGCATCAAGGCCTCGTTCCCCGAACTGGCGGCGCAGCGTGCGTCGGTCGGCAAGTTCTACTTCCGTCCGCCCGGCGGCGAGAGCTGGTGCGACGTGATCCTGCGGCTGCGCAGCGTGACCGAGGTTCTGCGCCGAGACCACGTCGGCGACCGCGTGCTGATCGTCGCCCACCAGGTCATCGTGAACTGCTTCCGTTACCTGCTCGAATGCATGGACGAGTCGCAGATCCTCGACATCGACCGCGAGGCCGACGTGCCGAACTGTTCGATCACCGAATACGCGCTCGACCGTGGGGATCCCGACGGCCGGTTCGAACTGCAGGTCGCGAATCTCGCGCTGCCGCTCGAGGCGGACGGCACGCCGGTCACCGCGGCCGCGGACAGGCCCGCCGGTCCGCGATGAGCGCCGCGCGCGTGAGCGGACGTGGCCGTACCCCGGGCGCGCGCAGCCGCCGGATCGATGCGCCCCTGCTGAAGGCCTGGCCACTGCCCGATCCGCACGGCGGCAGCAGCAAGGAGGACCGCGGCCGGGTCCTGGTGATCGGCGGCAGCATGCAGGTGCCGGGCGCGGTACTGCTCGCCGGCATCGCGGCATTGCGCGCGGGCGCCGGCAAGCTGCAGGTCGCGACGGCGAAGGACGCCGCATTGCCGCTCGCGATCGCGCTGCCGGAAGCCAAGGTGATCGCGCTCGCCGTCGGCAGCACGGGCGCGATCTGCGCGCTGGGCCGCGACGGCACGCGCGCGGTGCGCGATGCGGGCGCGGTGCTGCTCGGGCCCGGCATGGACGCCGGTGCGGACACGAGCCGCATCGTCCGCGCGGTCGTCGCGGCGGCCGCGGGGACGGTCGTGCTCGATGCCGGCGCGCTTGATCTCGCCGCGGTGCGGGCGTTGCGGAACCGCCCGCGCAGCGATGTCGCGCTGGTGCTGACGCCGCATGCCGGCGAGATGGCGGCACTGCTCGACACCGACGAGGCGACGATCACCGCCGATCCCGAATCCATCGCACGCGAATGCGCGCAGGCCTGGGGCGTCGTGCTGGCGCTGAAGGGCGCGACCACCCACATCGCCGCGCCCGATGGCCGAATGTGGATCAACACCACGGGCAGCGTGGGCCTGGGCACCTCGGGCTCCGGCGACGTGCTCGCCGGGCTGATCGCCGGACTGGCCGCACGTGGTGCCACGCCGGAGCAGGCCGCGGTGTGGGGTGTGCACCTGCATGCGAAGGCCGGCGCGCGCTTGTCGCGGCGCATGGGGCTCGTGGGATTTCTCGCGCGCGAGATCGGTGGCGAGATTCCGGGGCTGATGCCGTGAGGCCGGCCGACACGCGGCGGAGTGCAGTAGGCGCACGCTCGCACGCGATGGGCTTCATGGGAATGTGCCCATCGCACGCGCCTACAGGTGTGCGCGTACCGGACGTCGTGACCCGGCCGCGTCACGGACGCACGCATCCATGCACCTGATCCAGCTGTTCCTGCCGCTGCGCGACGACACCGGACACCGCTTCGAGCGGGCGGACTTCGACCGCGTTCGCGAGGAGCTGACGGAATGCTTCGGCGGCGTCACCGCCTTCGTCCGGTCTCCGGCAGCCGGCGCCTGGGAGGACGACGACGGCGACATCCAGCGCGACGAAATGATCCTGATCGAGGTCATGGTCGAGACGCTCGATCGTGCGTGGTGGCAGTCGTATCGCGAAGAGGTGTGCGGTCGGTTCCGGCAGGATGAGCTGCTGGTGCGTGCGACGGCGGTGCAGGTGCTGTAGGGCGTAGTCCCTTCACCCCAACCCCGCTCTGAGCCCCGGGACCTCGCGTCGACGCGAGGGCGTTCACCGGCACGCAAGCCAATGCTTCGCAAGCGTGCCTCTTCGCCCCGCGGGCGGAGAGGGGCTTGAAGCCACAGGGTGTGGTCAGGCGACGTCCGGCAATCCGCCGATGACCTTCTCGAGCGTGATCGGATATTCGCGCACGCGCACGCCGGTCGCGTTGTGGATCGCGTTGGCGATCGCCGCAGGCACACCGCACAGGCCCAGCTCGCCGACGCCCTTGGCCTTCATTGGTGAACTGTCGGCGTCGGCCTCGTCGAGGAACACGACCTCCTGCACCGGGATGTCGGCGTGCACGGGCACCTCGTAGCCGGCGAGGTCGTGGTTGACGAAGAAGCCCATGGTCTCGTCGACCGCCAGCTCCTCGCTGAGCGCGGCGCCGACGCCCATCGTCATCGCACCGATCATCTGGCTGCGGGCCTGCTTCGGATTGAGGATGCGGCCCGCCGCCGCGACCGACAGCATGCGGCGCACGCGGGTCTCGCCGGTGTACACATCGACGCCGACTTCGGCGAAATGCGCGGCGAAGGTGCTGAGCTGCTTCTGCTCGTCGAGATCGCCGAACTCGATCGCGTCCTCGACGACGATCTGCCCGTCGCCTGCGGCGTCGGCGAGTGCGATGGACCTGCCGCCCGCGCTGACCTTGCCGTCGGCGAACTCCGCGGCTGCCGGATCGAGCTCGAGCCGGGTCGCGACGACTTCGCGCAGCTTCATGCAGGCGGCATAGACGCCGGCGGTCGCGCTGTTCGCGCCCCACTGGCCGCCGGAGCCGGCGGAGACGGGAAATTCGGAATCGCCGAGCTTCACGTCGATCGCTTCGATCGGCAAACCCAGCGTCTCGGCCGCGGTCTGCGCAATGATCGTGTAGCTGCCGGTGCCGATGTCGGTCATGTCGGTTTCGACGGTAACGCGGCCATCGCCATCGAGGCGCACGCGCGCGCCGGACTTCATCACCGGCGCGTTGCGGAAGCCCGCGGCGACGCCCATGCCGACCAGCCAGCGGCCGTCGCGCACGCGGCCGTGCGCCTTGCGTGCCTCCCAGCCGAACTTTTCGGCGCCCTGGCGCAGGCACTCGACCAGCTGGCGCTGCGAGAACGGGCGCTCGGGCTTTTCGGGATCGACCTGGGTGTCGTTGCGGATGCGGAATTCGACCGGATCCATGCCGAGCTTGTCGGCGATCTCGTCGATCGCGATTTCCAGCGCCATCATGCCGGGCGTCTCGCCGGGCGCGCGCATCGCATTGCCTTCGGGAAGATCGAGCGTCGCGAGCCGCATCTTCGTCATGCGGTGTTCGCCGGCGTAGAGCAGGCGCGTCTGCTGCACGGCGACCTCGGGGCCGCCGCCTTCCAGGTCCCCGGACCAGCTCTCGTGGCCCATCGCGGTAATGCGCCCGTCACGGTTCGCACCGATGCGGATGCGCTGCAGCGTGGCGGGGCGGTGGGTCGCGTTGTTCGCGATCAGCGGGCGATGCAACGCGACCTTGACGGGCCGTTTCGCCGCCTTCGCCCCGAGCGCGGCGAGCACCGCGTCGGCGCGCACGAACAGCTTGCCGCCGAAACCGCCACCGATGTACGGCGACACCAGGCGCACCTTGTCAGGCGCGATCCCGAGCGTGCGGGCGACGTCGCCCTTGCCCCAGGCGATCATCTGGTTCGAGGTCCAGATGGTGAGTTTGTCGCCGTCCCATTCGGCGAGCGACGCCATCGGCTCCATCATCGCGTGCGACTGGTCGGGCGTGGTGTAGGTCTCGTCGAGCGTGACCTCGGCGGACGCGAACGCGGAATCGAAATCGCCGACCGCGCTGTCGGCGGGCGTGTCGTCGCCCTGCGGCTTGACCGCATTGTCCTTCTCGCGTTCGAGCGAGAACCGCCCGCGGCTGCGCGTGTAGGCCACGCGCACCAGCGATGCGGCCGCGCGCGCCTGTTCGAACGTCTCGGCAACGACCAGCGCGATCGCCTGGTGGTAGTGCTGGATCTCCGGACCGCCGAGCAGGTTCGCAGTGTTCATGCGGCCCTTGCCGAGCTTGCCGGCGTTCTGCGCAGTGACGACCGCGAGCACGCCGGGCGCGCGCTCGGCGGCGCTGATGTCGATCGAGCCGATGCGTCCCTTCGCGATGCCGGCGCCGATGACGTGGCCGTAGGCGGCACGTGCGGTGACGTCGTGCCATTCGTAGGCGTAATGCGCGGTGCCGGTGACCTTGCGCGGGCCGTCGATGCGGTCGAGCGGCTGGCCGACGACGCGCATCGCGTCGATCGGGTTCCGGCCTGCGGGCGTATCGAACTTCATGACGTGGCCTCCTGTGCTTCGGCCAGTGCCGCGGCGATGGTGCGCTCGGCGAGGATCAGCTTGAACCGGTTGTCTTCGGTCGGCGTCGCGCCTTCGAACAGGCGCGCGGCGACGGCCTTCGCACCGCGCGGCAGTTCGGCATCGGCCGCATCGCTGTGCCAGGGCTTGTGCGCGACACCGCCGACGACCACGCGACCGCTGCCGTCGCGCTGCACGATCGCGGCGACCGACACCAGCGCGAATGCATACGAGGCGCGATCGCGGACCTTGCGGTAGATTTGCCGGCCGCCGACGGGCCGCGGCAGCACGACCGCGGTGATCAGTTCGCCGGCTTCGAGCACGGTCTCGCGCTGCGGCGTATTGCCGGGCGCGAGATAGAAATCGTCCAGCGCGATGCGGCGGGTCCGGCCGTCGGGCGTGACCGTCTCGACCACCGCATCGAGCGCGCGCATCGCGACCGCCATGTCGCTGGGATGCGTGGCGATGCAATCGGGGCTGCCGCCGATGACCGCGAGCTGGCGGCTGTATCCCTCGATCGCGCCGCAGCCGCTGCCGGGCAGGCGTTTGTTGCAGGCCTGGTCGGTGTCGTAGAAATAGGGACAGCGCGTGCGCTGCAACAGGTTGCCGGCGGTCGTCGCGCGGTTGCGCAGCTGGCCGGATGCGCCGGCGAGCAGGGCGCGCGACAGCAGCGGATAGTCCCTGCGCACGCGACGATCCGCCGCGAGATCGGTGTTGCGCACCAGCGCGCCGATGCGCAATCCACCCTCGTCGCTCTTCTCGATCGTGTCGAGCGACAGGCCGTTGACGTCGACCAGATGCGCAGGCGTTTCGATCTCCAGCTTCATCAGGTCGAGCAGGTTGGTGCCGCCGGCGATGAACTTCGTGCCGGGATTGCGCGCGGCGGCGGTGGCTGCGGCGGCTGGCGACTCCGCGCGTTCGAATCCGAAGGCCTTCATGCGCGTGCTCCCGACGTGCCGGCCACGTCCTCGATCGCATCGAGGATGTTGGCGTAGGCGCCGCAGCGGCACAGGTTGCCGCTCATGCGTTCGCGGATCTCGCTGCCGCTGAGCGCGGGACGCGCGGTGAGATCCGCGGTCACGTGGCTCGGGATGCCGTCGCGGATCTCGTCCAGCATCGCGACCGCCGAGCAGATCTGCCCAGGCGTGCAGTAGCCGCACTGGAAGCCGTCGTGTTTCACGAACGCGGCCTGCATCGGGTGCAGCCTGCCCGGCGTGCCGAGGCCTTCGATGGTCATGACCTTCGCGCCTGCATGCATCACCGCGAGCGTGAGACAGGTATTGATGCGGCGGCCGTCGACGATCGCCGTGCAGGCGCCGCACTGGCCGTGGTCGCAACCCTTCTTGGTGCCGGTGAGGTGGAGATCCTCGCGCAGCAGGTCGAGCAGGGTGGTGCGGGTGTCGACTTCACGCTCGACACGTTCGCCGTTGACCTCCAGCGAGACGCGCTGGCGGACGGGCGGACGTGACGGAGCGGGCGTGACCGCGGCATTGGCGGCCTGCGCGACGGCAGGCATGGCGACTGCGCCGGCCGACGCAGCGCCGGCCTTCAGCAGTTCCCGGCGGGTGAGGGGAGACATGGACATTCCTCTGGCTGGCTCGATGGGCTGGCTGGATGAGGGGGCACGCGGACGTTCGCGGATCAGCATGCGCGGCCGCATGTTGCGATGCGGTCAACGTGGAAGCGCGCTTGCGCGCGATCAGGCCTTCGCGGCACAGCCCGATCGCGCGCGAGCGCGCGCCTACCCAGGACCGATCAGGGGGCCTGCGCGCCTCGCCATTGCTGCAGCTGGGTGGCGATGCTCAACGCGATCGCCTCGGGCCCGCGTCCGCAGTGCGGAATGCCGACCGGCGAATGCAGGCGGCCGGACAGGGCCTCGCGTTCGGCGGGGCGCAGCAGCCTGAAGAGATCGCTGCGGCGGCGCTCGGGGCCGAGCAGGCCGATGAAGGGAATCCGCGAGCGGGCGAGGGCGGCCAGAGCGTCGCGGTCGGCCTCGAAACCGTGGTGCATGACCAGCGCGACATCGGCGTGCGGGTGCGCCGCGACGGCGTCGTCGGGGTGCAGGTCGAGCAGGTCCTGCCTGCCCGCGGCATCGCGCCACCGCGCGCGCCGCTCGGCCACGGCCACGCGCCAACCGAGCGACTGCAGCATCGGAATCAATGTCGGTGTTTCGGGACCCGCCCCGAGAATCAGCGCTTCCGGCGCGCGGTGCAGGGTCAACGTCCAGCGCCGGGCGGCGGATTGCGGCGCTTCACCGACGGGCAATGTCCACGACCAAGCGCGACCGTCGAGTCGGCAGGCGATGCGGCCGCTCGATTCCAGCACGATCCTCAGTGCGTGCCCGCCGGCGAGCCAGGCCAAGATCGCGCTCCCCACCCCCGGCAACGCGGCCAACGGCAACAGCGCCAGCAACTGCCGTCCGCGGCAGCCGACCGCGCTGCCCGAGAACAATGCGGCGTCGTCGGTGGTGTCGAGCTCCAGCCATTCGAGACGGCCGGTGGCTCCGGCGACCGCCGCGACGCGTTCGATCTCCGGTTCCAGACACCCACCGCTGATCCAGCCGACATGCGGACCGTCGCCGAACAGCGCGAGTGCGCCGGTCGCGGCATAGGTCGAGCCTTCGGTTTCGACGACGAGCGCGAGCACGGGTGCACGGCCCGCCGACACTGCGTCGAATGCGGCCTGCAGGACCGCGCCCGGATTGCCTTCGGCGAATCCGGCCGCGGGCACGTGCAATGGCGCCGAATCTGCGGCGATGGCGGACGTGGCAGCCGTCATCGGATGTGGCTGCGCGCGGTGGCGTCGAGGCGAAGATGCACGTGCGTGGCTGGCGTGGGGCTGGCCATTGGCGGTTCCGGAGGGGGCGGAGAAAGAGTGTTCGGTGGGTCGTGAGTGTCGTGTGGAATGGGGGCATGCCGTCGGGCTGCTTGCTTCGAGCGTTGTTGGTGGGTCGCGAGCGGCTGCCCTCACCCCAACCCCTCTCCCAGGGGGAGAGGGGCTCGAATTCCGGCGGTTCGTGGACTGCTGCGAAAACCCCCGGGCGCGCGGACTGAGCCCCTCTCCCTCCGGGAGAGGGGTTGGGGTGAGGGCCGCTCGTCGCGATGAACTCGCACCACCCGGCACACACACATCGACCCGCCACACACCGCCATGCACGCCACGCCTATTCCCGGCATCCTTGCAGGATCGCCCGCGCATCGCGCGTGCCCCGATCTCGTGCACCGCCGCTTTCCAGGAGTCGCTGATGTCCCTCGCCGCGCGTCGCCACATGACGCTGTCCCGCCTCGTGCTGTCCCTGTCGCTCGCCCTCGGTATCGCATCGCCTGTCCTCGCGCAGGACACGCCCGCCCCGGTCCTCGCGCCGCCGGCGAACGCCGCCGAGCGCGCGCTGCGTGATCTCTACACCCGCGAATGGGAATGGCGGCAGGCCGAGTTCGTGCGGGTGAAGGTCGATGGACGCTGGCAGAGTGACGACCGGCTGCCGTCGGTGACGCCGGAGGCCTGGGCGCGGCGCGCGGACTACTGGAAGGCGGCGCTCGACGCGCTCGACGCCATCCCGCTCGACCAGCTGGGCCGCGAGGAGCGGATCAACGCCGCGGTGTTCCGCACCTCGATCGAAGCCAGCGAGGCCAGCGCGCGCTGGCGCACCTACGAAGCGCCGTTCAACAGCGACAGCTTTTTCTGGGGCGGCATCAATCCGCGCCAGCCGTTCCAGACCGAGGCCGACTGGCGTCGCTTCATCGGCCGGCTGTCCGACGTGCCGCGCTACTTCGACGAGCAGATCGCGAACATGGAGCGGGGCCTGGCGCGTGGCTGGAGCGTGCCGCGGGCGACGCTGGAAGGGCGCGACAGGACGCTCGATTCCTATGTGCTGACCGGCGAAGCGAACCCGCTGCTGGCCACGTTCGAGCGCATCCCGAACACGATTCCGGACCCCGTACGCACGCAGCTGCGCGAGGAAGGCCGACGCGTCGTGCTGGAGCGGACGATTCCCGCATACGCGAAGCTGCTGGGCTTCATCCGCGGCGAGTACCTGCCGCGCACGCGCACGACGATCGCCGCCAGCGACCTGCCCGACGGCCGCGCGTTCTACCAGACCCAGATCCGCGAATACGTGACCCGCGACATGACCGCGCGCGAGATCCACGACTTCGGCCTGGCCGAGGTCGAGCGCATCACCGCGGAGATGCGCGAGGTCATGGGCCGCGCCGGCTTCGAGGGCGAGCTCGACGCCTTCATCGAATACCTGCGCAGCGACCCGAAGTTCTACGCCAGGACCCCGCGCGAACTGCTGGGCGAGGCCTCGCTGATCGCCAAGAAGATCGACGGCCAGCTGCAGTACGTGGTCGGCACGCTGCCGCGCTACCGCTTCACGATCCTGCCGGTCGCCGACGACATCGCACCGATCTACACCTCGGGCCGTGGCGGTCTGGAGGCCTGCTTCTTCAACACCTACGACCTGCCGTCGCGGCCGCTGTACAACCTGCCGGCGCTGGTGCTGCACGAGTGCGCGCCGGGCCACAGCTTCCAGGCCGCGCTCGCGCTCGAGGCGCCGGCGCGTCCGGATTTCCGCCAGCAGACCTACTTTTCCGGCTACGGCGAGGGCTGGGGCCTGTACACCGAATGGCTCGGCACGCGCATGGGCCTCTACGAGACGCCGTACGAGGAGTTCGGCCGGCTGACCTTCGAGATGTGGCGCGCTGCGCGGCTGGTCATCGACACCGGCTTGCACGAGTACGGCTGGAGCCGCCAGCAGGCGATCGACTATCTCGCGGACCACACCGCGCTGGCGCGCCACGACGTGGTGACCGAGGTCGACCGTTACATCTCCTGGCCGGGCCAGGCGCTGTCGTACTACATCGGCTATCGCACCATCCTCGACCTGCGCGCCGAAGCCGAGCGCGAGCTCGGCCCCGCATTCGACCAGCGCCCGTTCCACGACACCATCCTCGACCTGGGCTCGGTGCCACTGCCGGTGCTGGAAGAGGAAGTGCGCCGCTTCATCGCCGAGCGCAAGGCGGACAGAGCCGGCGAGTAACAACGCGACACCCGTAGGAGCGCGCTTGCGCGCGAGGGCATTACCGCGAAAGCCCCTCGCGCGGGCGCGCGCCTGTACGTCGGATGGACACAGCGGACGCGCTTGGCATTGCCGCACTACCCGTCTCATCACGCGAGACGCGGCGCGGGCACAATCGCGGCATGTCCCGACGCAGCGGCAGTGCCGATCTTCCCCTTCACGGCGGGCGCGTACCGCCCTGGCTCGGCCAGCGGATGACGCGGCTGGGCGCGGTGCTGTGCCAGGCGATCGTGCTGGAGTACGGCCGCGCTGAACTGCTGCGGCGGCTGGCGCATCCGTTCTGGTTCCAGAGTTTCGGCGCGGTGATGGGCATGGACTGGCATTCGTCCGGCATCACCACCAGCGTGATCGGTGCGCTCAAGCGCGGGCTGGCGCCGCTGTCGGACGAACTCGGTCTGCATGTCTGCGGCGGGCGCGGGCGGCATTCGCGGGCCACGCCGGACGAGCTGCAGGCGGTCGGCATGCGCACCGGGCTCGACGGCGCCGCGCTCGCGCGGACGAGCCGGCTCGTCGCCAAGGTCGACAGCGCCGCGGTGCAGGACGGTTTCGATCTGTATCTGCACGGCTTCATCGTGGCCGACGACGGCCAGTGGGTCGTCGTCCAGCAGGGCATGCACGGCGCGCGCAAACAGGCGCGACGCTACCACTGGCTGTCCGACGGACTGGAAAGCTTCGTCGACGCGCCGCATGCGGCGATCGACGGGCCGGGGCAGGGGTGCATCGTCAATCTTGCCGACCGTCGCGCGTCGGCGTCGCGCGACGCGCAGGTCGCGTTGCTGCAGGAACTGGCGCCGGCGCGCCTGGTGCGGGAATTCGCGGCGATCGAGGGTGTGGGCCCGCAACCAGCGAAGCCACGGACCGCACGCGCGGACGCCGCAAACTCCGGCGAACGGACCGGCGACCTGTTCGCGGACGCCGGCCTCGCCGGGGCCGATGCACTGCAGCCGCATCTCGTGCTGCCGGACCATCACGACGTCCGTGCCGGCGACGTCGTGATGCGACGCCTGCATGGCGCGCTGGCGGCCGCGGCGGACTGCGGACCGCGCGATTTCACCGAGCTGTTGCAGGTGCCCGGTGTCGGCGCACGCACCGTACGCGCGCTGGCGATGGTCGCCGAGGTCGTGCACGGCACGCCGTGCCGCTTCAGCGATCCGGCGCGGTTCTCGCTCGCGCACGGCGGCAAGGACCGGCATCCGTTCCCGGTGCCCACGCGCGTGCTCGACCGCACGATCGGCGTGCTCAAGCACGCGGTCACCCAGGCGAGGCTCGGCAACGACGAGCGCATGGCGGCGCTGCGCCGGCTCGACGCGCAGTCGCGCGCGCTCGAGGCGACTGCGGACGGCCCATCGTTGGCGGCCTTCCTGCAGCAGGAGCGTCGCGATTCGCATCGCTACGGCGGGCGCAGCGTGTTCGGCTGGGAGGCGGCACCCGAACAGTCAGCGACGGACGCTGCCGCGGGGCAGAGCGCCGCCTGATCCGGCGGCGCCGGCGACACAGCGTTCGCGCCGCATGCTTGAGCGGACGCGAGCCGCCGACGAGAATCGACGGGATACGCCGTCATCAGGAAACTCCATGCAGAACCTCCGCGTCTCCACCGTCCAGGGCGCCACCGTCTGGCACGACCCGGAGGCCAACCGCGCCTATTACGGCGGCCTGATCGCGCCGCTGCATGGATTGACCGATCTCGTCATCCTGCCCGAGACCTTCACCAGCGGCTTCAGCAACGACGCGATCGACCGCGCCGAGGACATGGACGGCCCGACGGTCGCATGGATCCGCGAACAGGCCGTCGCGCTCGATGCCGCGGTGACCGGCAGCGTGCAGCTGCGCGAGGGCGACGACGTCTACAACCGCATGCTCTGGGCGACGCCCGACGGCGACCTGCAGCACTACGACAAGCGCCATCTGTTCCGCTACGCGAACGAGCACAAGCGCTACGCCGCCGGCCGCGCGCGCCTGACGGTCGAGTGGAAGGGCTGGCGGATCAATCCGCAGGTCTGCTACGACCTGCGCTTCCCGGTGTTCTGCCGCAACAGGTATGACGTCGAGCGCCCGGGCGGGATGGATTTCGATCTGCAGCTGTTCGTCGCCAACTGGCCCGCCGCGCGCGCCTACGCATGGAAGACGCTGCTGCGCGCACGCGCGATCGAGAACCTGTGCTACGTGGTGGGCGTCAACCGCGTCGGCACCGATGGCAATGGGCTGTCGTATTCGGGCGACAGCGTGGTGCTGGATGTGCTGGGTCAGCCGCTGAGTGAATCAGCGGACATGGAAGTGGTGTCGACGACGACCTTGTCGGCGGAGCAGTTGCAGGCGCATCGGGCGCATTTCCCGGCGATGCTGGATGCGGACCGGTTCGAGATCCGGTGAGGTCTGTGGCCCCTGATCATTCGCGGAATGCCTGAATGCCATTGCTCTGGTGCAGGCCGGGGCCCAGTGGCTTCGAGTGAAGTACCTCGAGTTCTCGAACCCGTCGTCCCAGCGAAAGCTGGGACCCATTTTGATCTTCGTGCCGTTCGCGGCGGGTGCTCAGTCAGGTCGACCGTCGCCCCGGCGCAGGCTGGGGCCCAGCGACTTGCGCTGTTGGATCCGGCGACTCGAGCGATCGGCGCGCTGCGCGCTCAAAAATCAAAATGGGTCCCAGCTTTCGCTGGGACGACGGTGCGTCTTCGATGATGTTCCGACCTGTCGAGGTATCTCGACATCAAAACGGATCAACGCTCCCAGATCACCGCGCGCCCTTCACCTTCCCCATCGCATGCGCGCCCCGCAGCAGCATGCGGATCATGTGCGACAGCTCATCCACCAGCGCTTCATCACGCTCGGGCGGAGAGTCGAGCGCGGTGCCACCCATCGCGAACACCAGGCGGGTGATCGCCCGGGCGACCAGCCCCGGTTCGTGGAAGACGATGCCCTGGGCGGCGGCGATGCGCACGAGATCCGCGCGCAGCTCCACTTCGAAGAACTGCAGCTGGCGATCGACCGCGCGCTTGAACGCGTCCGAGCCCACCGTGCCTTCGCGCAGCAGCACGTGCAGCAGCTTGTCGTCGGCGCGCAGGCGTTCCATGAACGCTTCCAGCGAGCCGCGGACGATGCTGCGGCCGGCGACCGCGCGCTTGCGGGCGTCGCCGACGATCCTGCGCAGGGATTCGCCGGCGAGATCGATCAGGGCGACCGCCAGCTCGTCCATGTCGTGGAACTGGCGATAGAAGCTGTTCGGCGCGATGCCGGCTTCGCGGGCCACTTCGCGCAGGCTCAGCGTCGACACGCTGCGGTGGGCGCCGGTCAGCCGCAGGGCCGCGGCGATCAGGTCCTCGCGGACGATCGTGGGCTTGCGTCCGGCCTGGCCCTCCGAGCCGCTCTGGCCGGAGTCGCCGCTGTCTGGTGCCAAGGTGCGGTCGGTCACGGGCGGCCGTCGGAAGGTGGGACCGCCAGCATACCAGCGACCATTAATGTACAAGTGTATACACGGCTGTGCGGATGGGTGTACATTGGCATCCATGTCGACCGTCCAGCCCATGAAACCCGCCCGCCGCAGCCGCCTGCGCAGGCTCGCCACGCCTTTCGTCGTGCCGCCCGTGTTCGATTTCTGGGCGCAGCGCCTGCATCCGACCTGGAGCTGGGAGCGACCGCTGGCCCGCGTGATCGCGCATGCGCCGGCCGCGTCGAACGCGGTCACGCTGACCCTCAAGCCCAACCGCCACTGGAAGGGCGCGCAGGCCGGCCAGCATGTGAACCTGACCGCCGACATCGACGGCGTGCGCATCACCCGCAGCTACAGCCTGGATGCGCCGGTCGCTGCCGATGGCCGCATCACGCTGACGGTCAAGGGCGTCGACGAAGGCCGCATGAGCCGCCATCTGCTGGCCGCCGCGCGCCGCGGCGACGTGTTCGATATCGGGCCGGCATTCGGTGATCTCGTGCTGCCGGGCAAGGTCGACGGCGCATGGCTGTTCCTCGCCGCCGGCAGCGGCGTCACGCCGCTGATGGCGCTGGTCCGCCAGCTGGCCGGGCGGGGCATGCCGGTGCCGGTGACGCTGGTCTACTGGGCGCGCACGCGCGCCGAGCTGTGCTTCGTCGACGAACTGCGCGCGCTCGCCGCGCGCCACGCCGGATTCGACGTGCGCTTCGTGTTGACGCGCGAGGCGGCCACCGCGGACGACGAAGCGGCCGGCCGTATCGATGCCGCGCTGCTCGAGACGCTGGTGCCCGATCTCGCCACGCGCCAGGTCTACGCCTGCGGCGCGGGCGGTTTCGTCGCGACCGCCACCGAACTGCTCGAAGACCGCGTGCCGCTGCTGCGCACCGAAGCGTTCACGCCGCCGCCGCGTCCGAGCACCGACGACAGCGGCACGGTCGAAGTGCGTCTCGCGCGCAGCGGTCGCGCGCTGCAGCTGCCGCGCGGCGTGCCGCTGCTGCAGGCGCTGGAAGCCGAAGGCCTGAAGCCCAAGTCCGGCTGCCGCATGGGCATCTGCAACACCTGCGCCTGCGGCAAGGCCGCCGGCGCCACGCGCGACCTGCGCACCGGCGCTGCCAATACCGAAGCCACGGCCGCGCTGAAGTTGTGCATCAGCAGCGCCGTGTCCGACCTCGTCCTCGATCTGTGATCCACGGGAATTCCATGTCCAAGCTCACTGCCACGCGCCGCCTCTCCCCGCAGGAACTCGATGCCTTCGGCGCCGAGCTCGACGCGCTGCACACGCGCACGATGGCCCAGGTCGGCAAGGTCGACGCGGCCTACATCCGCCGTGTCGTGCGCTGGGTGCGCTACTGCGCGGTGCTCGGCCGCGGCCTGCTGTTCGTCGGTGCGATCGGGGGCGCGTTCGTGCCGTGGCTGCTGTGGCCGGCCTGCATCGCCGGTGTCGTGTTCCTGGCACTGGCCAAGATCCTCGAGAACATGGAAGTCGGCCACAACGTCATGCACGGCCAGTACGACTGGATGCACGACCCCGAACTCGACAGCAACAAGTACGAGTGGGACATCGTCGCGACCGGCGACAACTGGCGCCATTCGCACAATTTCCGTCACCACACCTACACCAACGTCCGCGGCATGGACGACGACATCGGCTATGGCCTGCTGCGCATCTTCCCCGAGCAGCGCTGGCGCCCGTTCTACCTGCTGCAGCCGGTGATCGCGGTGGTGTTCGCGCTGTATTTCCAGTGGGGCGTGGCGATCCAGGAACTCAAGCTCGGTCGCTTCTTCGCCGGCAAGATGCCCAAGGGCAAGCTGGCACGCGATTTCGCGCCGGTCGGCCGCAAGATGGGCCGCCAGCTGCTGAAGGACTACCTGATCTTCCCGCTGCTGGCCGGTCCGTTCTTCCTGCCGGTGCTGCTGGGCAACCTGGTCGCCAACGGCATCCGCAACGTGTGGACCTACGTGGTGATCTTCTGCGGCCACTTCACCGCCGATGTCGAAACCTTCCCGAAGGAGAGCATCCGCAACGAGTCGCGCGGCCACTGGTACATGCGTCAGCTGCGCGGGTCTTCCAACATTGGCGGCGGCAAGGTCATGAACCTGCTGACCGGCAACCTGAGCCACCAGATCGAGCATCACTTCTTCCCCGATGTGCCGGCGCATCGCTACGCCACGCTCGCCGTCGAGGTCCGCGAGATCTGCCAGCGCTACGGCCAGCCGTACAACACCGGTTCGCTGCCGCGCCAGTTCGGTGAGGTGACCTGGCGCATCCTGCGGCATGCGTTCCCGAGCCGCCCGCGGCGCGCGGCGGGCTCGCGCAAGCTGCAGACCGCCTGAGCCACGCACGCGGCGCGACGGCGCGCTGCAGGCCAAGCACTGAAACGCGTCCGCTCCGGCGGGCGCGTTTTCGTATCTGCGGTTCCGACGACTCAGACCGGCGCCCGTCGCCGGCCGCGGCGATGGAAGTAGACCTGTTCGGCGGCGCGACGCAGCGGCGGCGAATGCAGCAGCAGGTTCACCGGCCAGTCCATCTGCAGGTGATCGAAGGCCCAGCGCAGGCAGCGCTTCGCGCGGAAGCGTGGCGCGGCGCGTTCGGCGATGTGCTCCGGCGCGATGTCGGCGCCGATCCGGTGCTGCGCGATCGCGCAGCCGATCGCCTCGCCATGCGCCCACGCCGAGTGGATGCCGCCGGCGGTCAACGGCGAGACGATCCCGGCTGCGTCACCGGTCAGGATCACGCCCGGCGCGGCAAGACGCTTGACCGGCCCACCGCAGGGAATCAGGCCTGCGCGCGTCGCATCGGGCTGCAGTGTCGAGGCCAGTCCCAGGCGTGTCCCGACGCGCGCGCGGAAGCCTTCGATATCCGGCACGCCGTGCCGGTCCGCGCGATGCCGGAACGCGAGGCCGAGCTGCACGCCGGTCGGCGACTGCGCGGCCCAGCCGATGTAACCGGGCGCGAGCCTGCGGCTGATGAAGCAGTGCAGGGCGTCCGGTTCGGCCAGCGCCGCGCCGTGGAATTCGTGCTCGACGCCATAGAGGAACGCATCGACCAGACCGAGACCGGCGCGCTGCGCCACGCGCGATTTCGCGCCATCGGCGCCGATCAGCCAGCGCGTGCTGCCGAGGCCTGCCACCTGCCAGCCAGTGCCATCGCGGCGCGCGTCGGTGAACGATTGCATCAGCCGCAGGTCGATGCCGGCCTCGCGCATCTCGTCGGCCAGCCAGCGCAGCACTTTCGGCGTGTCGGTGGTCAGGAACGCATAGTCGTCGGCTTGCAGCTGCAGGCTGTCGAGGCTCGGTGCATACAACCGGACGCGCGGCACTTGGCGACGGAGCGCAGGCGGCATGCGTCCGAGCCGCGTCCGCGAGAACGCTTCGGCGACGATGATGCCGGTCGTGTGCAGGCGGATGCCGGGATCGTGCTTGCGCTCGAGCACGCAGACCCGCAGGCCCGCTTCGCGCGCGGCGAGCGCACACGCGGCCCCGGCGAAGCTCGCGCCCACCACGACGACGTCCCAGTCGAACTGTGCATATCCGTCCAACGATCCACCTCCACTCCGACACAGACGCCACTGTCGTCCGCGCGGATGGGGCGGCGATGGCGCCGCGGTGAAGCGGGTATGAAGTGTCAGACGCTACGCAATGGCAGGACTGGCGGCGAAAAATGTGGAACGCGCTCGCGCGCGATGGAGCCTCACCGGGAAGGCTCCGTCGCGCGCAAGCGCGCTCCTACACAGGAATGCGGTGCCCGAACACGACACAGGTGCCGAATGGCCGCGATTACGGCCGTCCGGCCGACTTCGGCCCTCGATGGGACCGATGGAGCGACTACTGTTTCTGCGCGATTGGTCGCAGGGACGGCGTGTTGGGCACGGCGCAGCTGACGGCGATGCATGGGCGCTTCTGAAGAAGCGAAGCCTGCAGTTCGCGGCGAAAAAATGTAGGAGCGCGCTTGCGCGCGATGGGGCCTCACCGGAAAAGCCTGATCGCGCGCAGCGCGCTTTCACAGAGGAATGCGGTGCCCGGATACGACACGGGTGCCGAAGGGTCGCGATTGCCGCCGTCCGACGGCCTTCAGTCCAAGATGGGACGCGACCGCTTCCGCGCCCCTGGTCGCAGGTACGGCGTGCTAGGCACGGCACAGGTGACGGCGATGCACGCACGCTTCTGAAGAAACGAATGCTGCAGCTCGCGGTAAAAAATGTGGGAGCGCGCTTGCGCGCGACGGGGCTTGACCGGGAAAGCCTACCGCGCGCAAGCGCGCTCCCACGGACGACGTCAGGCCTACGAACGAACACGGGGCCCGAAGGCCCCGTGCGTCTTGCATCCGTGCGCGTGCGATCAGCGACCGCCACCACCACGCGGACCGCGATTGCCGCCGCCCGGCGGACGTCCGCCCGGACCGCGGTTGCCGCCACCGGGACCACCGGGGCCACGACCACCCGGACCGCCCGGACCCTTTGGGCCGCGGTTGCCGCCCGGACGCGGACCGCGCGGGCCGGCGTTGGGATTGAAGCTGCCCGGATTGGCGTGGTCGGACGGGAAGCTCGGTGCGCTGTCGGGGTGACCGTAGGGCGCACGCGGGCGACCCGGACCACCGCCGCCACCGGCCGGACGCGAGGCCCACGGGCCCTGTCCGCCGCCACCGCCACCACCCGGACCACGCGGACCGCCGCCACCCGCACCGCGCGGACCCTGTCCACCGCCGCCGGGACCACCGGGTCCCCGCTTCTTCGCGCCGCCCGGACCCCCCGCGCCGCCGTAGGGCTTCTTCGGGCCGCGGCCGTCGGCGTTGCGGTGGCCGGTCGGGCCGGTCTCCACGCCGTCGGGCACGTACCAGGTGCGGAACGCGGCGGGATTGCCCTCGGGCAGGGCGCGCGCACCCTTGTCGGCGCGCTGCTTGAACGGCTTCTGCGACTGCTTGGCCGCGGCGTCGCCGCTGACCGTCAGGCCGCCGTGCGGCTTGCGCGGGCCGCCGCGGCCACGGCCGCGGTCTTCGCGCACGTGGTCGAAGCGACGCAGTTCGCGGCCTTCGTCGGCGCCACTGTTGTGGCCGTTGACGTAGGCCTTGCCGGCGCCGCCCTTGCCCAGGTGCACGGTCGACTTGGCGGCCTTGCGCTGGCCGATGACCGGCTGCAGCGTCAGCGCCGGCGGCGGGCCTTCCTCGAGTTTCAGTTCCTTGCGCAGCGCTTCGACCTGCGCGTCGGGCAGTTCCTGCGACTGGCCGCGCAGCAGCGGCTGCGGCAGCGTGACCTGGCCGTAGCGCACGCGCTTGAGGCGGCTGACCTGGCAGCCCTGCGATTCCCACAGGCGACGCACTTCGCGGTTGCGGCCTTCCTTGAGCAGCACCTGGAACCAGTCGTGCGAATCGGTGCCGCCGATGCGTTCGATCTCGTCGAACTTGGCCGGGCCGTCCTCCAGCGCGACGCCGCGCTTGAGGCGATCGACGAGCTTGTCCGACACCGTCTCCTCGCCTTCCGGCGCACGCACGCGGCACACGTACTCGCGCTCGACCTCGTACGAGGGATGCATCATCGCGTTCGCGAGCTCGCCGTCGGTGGTCAGCAGTAGCAGGCCGGTGGTGTTGATGTCGAGGCGGCCGATCGCGATCCAGCGCGCACCCTTGAGCGCGGGCAGGGCCTCGAAGATCGTCGGGCGACCTTCGGGATCTTCGCGCGTGGTGACTTCGCCTTCGGGCTTGTTGTAGATCAGCACGCGCGCCGGCTCGGTCAGCGCGCTGGCGACGAACACCTTGCCGTCGAGCTCGATGCGGTCGCTGCCCTTGATCGACATGCCGGTCTGGGCGACTTCACCGTTGACCTTGACCAGGCCGTCGGCGATGCGCTGCTCGAGCGCGCGGCGCGAGCCGAGGCCGGCCTGGGCCAGCACCTTGTGCAGGCGTTCCTCGAGCTTGGGCGCGGCATCCGCGGCCGGGGCTTCGCCGCGCTTGAGCGACAGCGGGGAACGGGCGGGTTTGTCGGTATTGCGTTGTTGCGTCATGAATGGCTCCGGTCGCTGTCGCCGTCTGCGGCGAGGGCGTCTTGTGCGTTGGGTGTTGCGGTGTCGTCGTCGGACGGGATGTCCGACGGGGTCTGGGGGTCGTCGTCGGATCCATCGCCGGCGCTGTCGCCGTCGTCGTCTCCGGGTGCTGCTTCGGCGTCCTGCGTGTCGTACGGAACGTCGTCGTCGGCGGCGGAGGCGGAGGCGATGTGGCTGCCGTCGTCCGCCTCGTGTGTGCTGTCGTCCGTGGCGTCGGAATCGACATCAGCATCGTCTGCCGCGTCGTCGTTCGCGGACGCGATGCCGCCGACCGAACGGTCCGCGGCCTCGGTGCCGGCGAAGCGCAGCTGCGGATCGAGCTCGGCGAAATCCTTGAGCTCCGACAGTGGCGGCAGGTCGTCGAGACGCCTGAGGCCGAAGTAGTCGAGGAAACCCTTGGTCGTACCCAGCAGTTCCGGACGGCCGGGCATGTCGCGGTGGCCGACGACGCGGATCCACTCGCGCTCCTCGAGCGCCTTGATGATGTTGCTGTTGGTCGCGACGCCGCGCACCTGCTCGATCTCGCCGCGGGTGATCGGCTGGCGGTAGGCGATCAGCGCCAGGGTTTCCAGTGTGGCGCGTGTGTACTTGGTCTGGCGCTCGGTCCACAGCCGGGCCACCCAGCCGTGCACGTCGCCGCGTACCTGGTAGCGCCAGCCCGAGGCCAGCTCCACCAGTTCCACGCCGCGATCGGCGCTGGCGGCCTGCAGGTCGGCGAGCGCCTGCTTGAGGCTGCCTTCGGGCGCGGGCTCGTCGAGCGTGAACAGCGTTTCGAGCTGCGCTACGGTCAGCGGCTGCGAGGAGGCGAGCAGGGCTGCCTCGACGATGCGGTTGATGAAGGTCTGGTCCATCGTGGCGTTGTGCAGATCCGGTCGGTGGTCAGGACTGGGCGGGTTCAGGGACGTCGTCGTCGAACTCGCTGGAGAACGTCGTCGGCGGCGCGGCGCCGTCGGCATCGGCGAGTGACTTGATGTAGATCGGCGCCAGCGGCGCCTCCTGCACGATGTCGAGCAGGCGTTCCTTGGTGAGTTCGAGGATCGACAGGAACGTCACCACGACGCCCAGCCGGCCTTCCTCGGGTTCGAACAACGACTCGAAGCGGTGGAAATGACCACCGGTGAGCCGGGTCAGCACTTCGCCCATGCGCTGGCGCACGCTCAGCGCATCGCGACGGATCGCATGGCCGGTGAACAGCTCGGCGCGCTTGAGCACGTCGTGCAGTGCCAGCAGCATCTCGCGCAGATCGACCGGCGGCGGATCGCGATTGATCGTGCGCTCGGGCAGCGCGGCCTGCGCTGGCGCGGTGTCGCGGTCCTGGCGCGGCAGCCGGTCGATGTCTTCGGCCGCCTGCTTGAAACGTTCGTACTCCTGCAGCCGGCGCACCAGCTCGGCGCGCGGGTCGCCTTCGTCGAGTTCGTCGACGGGCGGCCGCGGCAGCAGCATCCGCGACTTGATCTCGGCCAGGATCGCGGCCATCACCAGATATTCGGCGGCGAGTTCGAACCGCAGTTCCTGCATCACGCCGATGTAGGCGACGTACTGCCTGGTGATGTCGGCGACCGGGATGTCGAGGATGTCGAGGTTCTGGCGGCGGATCAGGTACAGCAACAGGTCGAGCGGGCCCTCGAACGCGTCGAGGATGACTTCCAGCGCATCCGGCGGAATGTACAGATCCTGCGGGATCTGCAGCACCGGCTGGCCGTGCACCAGCGCCAGCGGGAATTCCTGCTGTTGCGGGGCGACGGGATTGGCGGACGCCTTGGCGTCGGATGCGGGTTGTGTCATTCGGTGCGCAACCGCGGCGGGTCGCTCGGGAACGGAATCACGGTCGGTGGATCGCTGGCAGGGCGGGGCGACGGATCGGCGGGCCGCGGGGAAGCGGGTCCGGTCGATTGCGCGGCTCAGGCCGGCGCAGGGACAACGGTGCTGCGGAACATCTTCGTCTGGGTCGGTCGTCGCCAAGCGCGAAGCGCGTCTGCATGCGGGGCAGGCGCGGAGATTCGGAAGGGCGTTGGACCGGGCCGGTGGGGCGACCGCGTGCGGCAGCGTCTGGAGACGTGACGGGCGGCGAACTGGCCGGATGCTGGTGCACAGAGTACGCGGTGCCTGCCGCGCCTGTCCAGCGGGCGCGATCGCTACACTGCGCGCCTCAAGAATGGAGGGGATGTCCATGTGGTACGCGATCGAAGGCTACGACGGCGACGACGTGCTGGCGCGCCGCGCCACGGCCCGACCGGCGCACCTCGCGCGACTGCTCGCACTGCGCGATGCGGGCCGGTTGCTGCTCGCCGGCCCGTGCCCGGCGATCGATGCCGAGGACCCGGGCCCGGCCGGTTTCAGCGGCAGCATCGTCATCGCGGCGTTCGATTCGCTCACCGATGCGCGGGCCTGGGCGGACGCCGATCCCTACGTCGACGCCGGCGTCTACACCCGCGTCGAGGTGCGGCCGTTCCGCCAGGTGCTGCCGTGAGCGCTTGCGCACGATCGCCGAAATAAGGCGCAGATCGCCGCATTTATAGTGCGGTGCAGCATCGATCGAACATTACATCCGGTTTACATGCGGTTGTGGAAACGCTTACAGTCCCGGCCATCGCGAGTGTGGGAGGGTGCGGGTGAGCGTGACCATCAAGGATGTGGCCAAGGCGGCCAACGTGTCGGTGGCGACGGTGTCGCGCGCCCTCAACGGCCACCAGAACGTCGCCGAGGCGGTACGCGCGCGGGTGCTCGCGGTTGCCGCCGAGCTGCGCTACAGCCCGCACCATGCCGCCCGTAGCCTCAGCAGCCGCCGCACCCAGACCGTCGGCGTGGTGCTGCCGGACCTGCACGGCGAGTTCTTCTCCGAGCTGATGCGCGGCATCGACCAGGTGGCGCGTACCCGCGGCCAGCACCTGCTGGTGTCGAGCTACCACGGCAATCCGGAGGAGCAGGGCGCCGCGCTGCGCGCGATGCGTGGCCGCGTCGACGGCCTGCTGCTGATGTCGCCCTACGTGCATGACGCCGACTTCCTCGAACGCAACGTCGACGCCAGCCTGCCGCTGGTGCTGATCAATGCCGCGCAGGGTCGCCCGCAGGCGTCGGTGGGCATCGACAACTATGGCGGCGCGCGTGCGATGGTCGCCCACCTCGTGGCGACGGGCTACCGGCGCATCGCCTTCATCTCGGGTCCCGAGGACAACGACGATGCGCGCGAGCGTCTGCGTGGCTATCGCGACGGGCTCGCCGCCGCCGGCAGCGGATTCAAGGCCTGGGAGTTGCCCGGCCAGTTCGACGAGGATTCCGGCCACCGCGCGGGTCAGGCATTGCTCGCGCTCGACACGCGACCCGATGCGGTGTTCGCGGCGAACGACATGATGGCGATCGGTTGCCTCTATGCGCTCGGACGTGGCGGCGTGCACACGCCGTCCGACATCGCGGTCGTCGGCTTCGACGATATTCCGCTTGCACGCTACGTTCACCCATCGCTCACGACGATGCGCGTCGACATCGCTGAACTGGGCGCGCGCGCATTGAAGGCGTTGCTGGAAATCGAAGTTCCCGAAAGTGCGGGCAGTGCGACGAACATCGCGCTGCTCGAACCGGCCCTCGTGATCCGTGATTCGAGCGGCACTGCCGGATCGCCACCGTCCAGTGGAGAGCCGTCGACCCGGTGATGACCGGTCGACGTCAGCGCCTTGGGAGGGGTCGCATGACATCAAGTCCGATACCGATGAACCACCGTGCGTGCAGGGGCGCACGGGTGTCGTCGCCTGTGGACGGGTGTGTCGTGGGTCTTTCCGACCGGACGTTCGAGGTGACGGAGCCGCATCGCGGCGCACGGGACGGCGCGACTGCCGTCCGCAACACATCCCCTGAAAGACAGAGACCGACGACATGACACGATTCCACGCACGACCGCGCGCATTCCCGCGCTCACTGCTCAGCATCGCCCTGGGCGGCTGCCTGGCAATGGCGGCGCCTGCGCTGTTCGCCCAATCCACTGCTGCGACGATCCGCGGCCAGGTGATGGTCGATTCGGCGCCGGCCACCGATGCGCGGGTGTCCGCGGTGAATACCGCGACGGGGCTGACACGCAGCGTGCAGGTGACCGGCAACGGCAACTACAACCTTGCGGGTCTGCCGCCCGGTACGTACCGGCTGCAGGTCGAGGCGAACGGGCAGAGTTCCTCGCAGAACGTCACGGTGGCCGTGGGCCAGACCGCGACCCTCAACCTCGGTGTCGGTGGCGTCGCTGAAAGCGCGCCTGCGGGTGACGCGCAGGATCTGGAAACGGTGCGGGTCACCGCGGCATCGCTGGTCGAGACCAGAACGTCCGAGGTCGCGACCTATGTTTCGCAGAAGCAGATCGAATCGCTGCCGCAGGGCACGCGCAACTTCCTCGCGTTCGCCGATACCGTGCCCGGCATGGTGTTCACCCAGGACGGCAACGGCAACACGAAGCTGCGTTCGGGCGGACAGTCGGCGAACAACATCAACGTCTTCATCGACGGCGTCGGCCAGAAGAGCTACACGATGCCAGGTGGCGTGGCAGGCCAGGACACCAGCCGTGGCAACCCGTTCCCGCAGTCGGCGATCGGCGAGTACAAGGTCATCACCTCGAACTACAAGGCCGAGTTCGACCAGATCAGCAGCGCGGCGATCGTCGCCGCGACGCGCAGCGGCACGAACGAGTTCGACGGCAGCTTCTTCTGGGATCGGACCGCGACCGAATGGCGCGCACGCACGCCGGCGGAGTTGAACAGCGGCAACAAGGTCGATTCCAAGGAAGAGCAGTACGGCGCATCGTTCGGCGGACCGATTCTCGAAGATCGCCTGCATTTCTTCGTCTCGTACGAGGCCAAGGAATACACCACGCCCAAGACGCTCGAGCTCGGCCAGCGCGGGCGTTACGACATCGGCCTCGTTCCAGAGGAACTGATCGCCGGTATCGGACCCGCCAACTCGCCGTTCAAGCAGGACATGTATTTCGGCAAGCTGAGCTGGTCGGTCGACGATTACAACCTCGTCGAGCTGTCCGCGCAGATCCGCCGCGAGGAAGAGACGATCCGCAACGATGGTGCGTTCACTGTCGATCGTGCGAGTTTCATCGACAACGACGTCAGCCGTTACGACCTGCGCTGGCAGTACAGCGGCGAGCGCTGGCTCAACGACATGCACCTGGGCTACGAGGATTCGGGTTGGGTGCAGTCGCCACTGGTCGGCGGCAATGGCTACATCCTGACGGTGTCGGACTACAACGACGACACTGATTTCCGCGAGAACACCCAGAACGTCGTAGCCTCCGGCCCCGGCTCGGGCAACCAGGACAAGGGTCAGAAGGGCTGGTCGTTCCAGAACGACCTGACTTTCAGCGGCTGGGACAGCCACACGGTCAAGATGGGCGTGAAGTTCAAGCAGGTCGACCTGCTCTCGACCGAGCGCAACTTCAGCAATCCGCAGTTTTACTACGACATCCTGCAGGACGTCGATCTGCCCTATCGCGTGGAATTCGGTCGTGGCATCCCCGGCACCAGTGGCGGTTTCACGTCCTCGGAGAACAAGCAGTTCGGCATCTACGTCCAGGACGACTGGGAGATCAACGAGCATCTGACGTTGAATCTCGGCGTTCGCTACGACTACGAGACAACGCCCGCGTACGAAGATCACGTCACGCCGGACGAACTCGCCGCGAATCTGCGCGCGTGGCCGAATCTTCAGAACTCGGACATCAATGTCGAGAACTACATCAGCAACGGCAACAACCGCAGTGCCGACAAGGGGGCATGGCAGCCGCGCATCGGTTTCTCCTACGACATCGGCGCCGACCAGCGCAGCGTGATCTTCGGCGGCGCGGGCCGCTCGTACGATCGCAACCTCTTCACCAATCTGCAGAAGGAACAGCAGACCACGTCGTATGCATCGCCCTATCGCGTCTGGTTCGCCGATGCCGATGGCGAGTGCCGCAACAACAACGGCTGCGTCGATTTCGATCCGATCTACTTCACCGACGTCGGTCTAGATGCGCTGGTGGCGTCGGGGCAGGTATCGCGCGAGTTCTACCTGATCAACAACGATCTGAAGGTGCCGTACTCCGACCAGTTCAGCCTCGGCATCCGTAATCTCTGGGATTTTGGCGAGACCCGCTGGAACAGTGAAGTGGCGGTCGCGCACATTCGCAGCCATGAGGGCCTCGCGGTACGCCTCGGTAACCGGCGTCCTGACGGCAGCTTCTTCCCGCCGGGCGCGAACTTCGGTACGCCTTGGGACTTCGATGCGCCGTTCGGCCGTCTCGTGCTGGTCGACAATGGTCTGGAAACCCGCACCAATTCGCTGCTCGCGAAAATGGACAAGCCGTATACGAACGCGTCCGGATGGGGCGTCACGATGGCCTATACCTTCACCGATGCGGAGCGGAACTCGAACGAGGACGGCGCGGGCATCTTCGACTGGCCCTATGCCGGCTACTACGGCTATCTGCCGGTTGCGCAGATCGCACGCCACCGGTTCGTCGGAACGGCCATCTGGGACGGTCCGTGGGGCATCACGTACTCGGGCAAGCTCACGCTCGAGAGCATGAAGGACCGCGTCAGCACCAACTGCATCGATGAGTGCTTCTTCGCCTCGTACCGTCCCGAGGGCACGTTCGGGCATCTGCAGCTCGACCTGAGTGCCCAGAAGGTGTGGCAGGCCTCCGAAGACATCAGCTTCCGCGTGCGTGCCGACGTGCTAAACGCCACCAACCGCTTCAATTACAACGCCTACGACGACTACTGGGGCGGCGGTGGTACGCCGAACGCGAATCTGGGCCAGCGTCAGCTGGGCATCCAGCTGCCGACGCGCACCTTCAAGCTCTCCTTCGGCATCGACTGGTAAGCAATCCCCGCTGCCGGTCCCCTTCGGGTGACCGGCAGTTTTATACTGACCCCTGTAAACGATTTCAGCGCGAGGTTTCCTTCACGATGCAATCCCGTCTCCGTGCGTTCCAACTCCTGATTCTCGTCGCGCTTGCCGCGTTGTTCCTGGCCGGCTGCGGCAGACAGGAGCCCGCCGAACCGGCGGTGCCGCCGCCCAAACCGGGTCCCATCGCGCAGGTGCCCGAGCCGGAACCGGCGGCCGAGGAAGAGAAGGGACCGCCGGAACTGCCGCCGCTATTCGCCGACATCGAGCGCCGCACGTTCCAGTATTTCTGGGACACGACCAACGAGGTCAACGGCCTGACGCCCGACCGCTTCCCGTCGCGTCCGTTCTCGAGCGTCGCCGCGGTGGGCTATGCATTGACTGCCTATCCGATCGGCATCGAGCGCGGCTGGGTCAGCCGCACCCAGGCCGTGGACCGCACGCTGACCACGCTGAAGTTCTTCCGCGACGTGAGGATGGGGCCGCAGGCGACGGGCACCGGCGGCCATCAGGGCTTCTTCTACCACTTCATCGACATGGACAACGGCCACCGTTACGAGCCGTGGGTGGAGCTGTCGAGCGTCGACACCGGCCTGATGATGATGGGCGTGCTGTTCGCGCAGTCGTACTACGACCGCGACGATCCGCGCGAGGCGGAGATCCGCAAGCTCGCCGACCAGCTCTACCGCAACGTGCGCTGGCCGTTCCTGCAGCAGCGTGCACCGCTGATCTCGATGGGCTGGTATCCCGAAAGCGGCTTCATCCAGCACGACTGGACCGGCTACGACGAGGCGATGCTGGTCTACATCCTCGCGCTGGGTTCGCCGACGCATCCGGTCGGCCCGGAGGCCTGGGAAGTCTGGACGCGTACCTACGACAAGTTGTGGGGCGTGTTCCGCGGCCAGGAATACCTGAGTTTCGCGCCGCACTTCGGCCACCAGTACACGCACGTCTGGGTCGACTTCCGCGGCATCCGCGACGACTACATGCGCCGCCGTGGCATCGACTATTTCGAGAACAGCCGCCGCGCGACGTATGCGCAGCGCCAGTACGCGATCGACAACCCGATGGGCTGGCGGGACTACGGCGAGAACGTCTGGGGCCTGACCGCCAGCGACGGCCCGCAGCGCACCGACCAGGACTTCAACGGCGAACAGCGCGAGTTCCGCCACTACAGCGCACGCGGCGCGGGTCTGGACGTCGCGTTCGACGACGGCACCATCGCCCCAACTGCGGCGGTGGCCTCGATCGCGTTCGCGCCCGAGATCGTGATCCCGGCGACGGAAGAGATGCACCGTCGTTATGGCGACTATCTGTATTCGAGCTACGGCTTCCTCGACTCGTTCAACCCGAGCTTCACCTACGAGGACGTGCCGCTGAAGACGGGCCGTATCGTGCCGGGCAAGGGCTGGGTGGCCAGCGACTACATCGCGATCGACCAGGGCCCGATCCTGGCGATGATCGCCAACTACCGGAACGACTTCGTCTGGAATGTGATGAAGAAGAACCCGTACATCCGCGCAGGCCTGGAGCGTGCGGGCTTCACCGGCGGCTGGCTCGCCGGCGAGGACGAACCCCGGGATTCCGGTCCGCCGGATGCGGAGGCCGCGATGGCGCGCTCGATCGGCATCGCCGAATCGCGTGCCGCCAGCCAGCAGCCCGAGCGTGACGAGCGCGGACGTGCGCCCGCGCGCGCCTCCGACCCGGTACCGGTGGAGTAGGGCGCTTGCACCCGCGCCGACACGATCCAAGTGCCCGCCGCGTTTCCGCGGCGGCGCACCTCGTCTGCCTGCTGCTGGCGCTGGTGCTGCTCGCCGCCTGCGCGCGGCGCGACGAGCAGACCGTCGTCCGCTTCTGGGCGATGGGCCGCGAGGCCGAGGTCGTGTCGGAACTGGTGCGTGAGTTCGAGCGCGAGCATCCGGACATCCGCGTGGAGATCCAGCAGATTCCGTGGACCTCGGCGCACGAGAAGCTGTTGACCGCGTTCGCGGCGGACGCCTTGCCCGACATCTGCCAGCTGGGCAACACCTGGGTGCCGGAATTCGCGGTGCTCGGTGCGCTCGAACCGCTGCAGGCGCGCGTCGATGCGTCCGCCGTCATCGACGAAGCCGATTATTTCCCCGGCATCTGGCACACCAATGTCGTCGACGACACCCTGCTCGGCGTGCCCTGGTACGTGGATACCCGCCTGGTCTTCTATCGCCGGGACATCCTCGCCGCGGCGGGTGTGGCGTCGCTGCCGCGCACGTGGCAGGAATGGGAAACCGCGATGGCGGCGGTCAAGGCGCATGTCGGTCCGGACCGCTACGCGGTGATGCTGCCGCTCAACGAGTTCGAACAGCTGCTGTCGTTCGGACTGCAGCAGCATGATCCGCTGCTGCGCGACGACGACAGCCGCGGCAACTTCACCAGCCCCGGCTTCAGTCGCGCGCTGGGGTTCTACGCCAACATGTTCGAGCAGGGCTGGGCGCCGCGGATGTCGGAAACCCAGATCTCCAACGTCTGGGACGAGTTCGGCCGCGGCTTCTTCTCGTTCTACGTGTCCGGCCCCTGGAACATCCGCGAGTTCCGCAACCGCATGCCGGCGGACCTGCAGGACCAGTGGGGTACTGCACCGCTGCCCGGTCCTGATGGCCCGGGCGCGGGCATCGCCGGTGGGACATCGCTGGTGATGTTCCGCGATTCGCCGAACAAGGATGCGAGCTGGCAGTTGATGGAATTCCTGTCGCGTCCGGAGATCCAGCAGCGCTTCCACGCGATGATCGGCAACCTGCCGCCGCGTCGCAGCACCTGGGAGTTTCCGCAGCTGCGCGAGGACCCGTACGCGCAGGCGTTCCGCGACCAGCTCGAACGCGTCGAGCCGACGCCGAAGGTGCTCGAGTGGGAGCGGATCGTGCAGGAAATGCGCCTGATGAGCGAACGCGTGGTGCGCGGTGGCATGGCCCAGGACCAAGCGCTGCGCGCGCTCGATGCTCGCGTGGACACGCTGCTGGAGAAGCGGCGCTGGGTGCGTGAGCGCGAGGTGGAAGAAGCAACCTCTGTAGGAGCGGGCTCGCGCGCGAATGGCGCTGCCGGCAATGTCCCATCGCGCGTCCCCGAAAAGGGGATGCAAGCACAAGCGCCGCTCCTACCGGAGCAGACAGGTTCCGGAGTGGCCCATGCGCGCTAGTACCGCAGGCTGGATCTTCGCCGGGCCGGCGCTGATCGTGCTCGGCGTCTTCTTCGGCATCCCGGTCGCCTCGGCGCTGCTGCTGAGCCTGACCGACTTCGACCTCTATGCGCTGGCCGACATGTCGAACCTGCGCTTCGTCGCGCTCGGCAACTACGTCGACCTGCTGCAGACCCCGTTGTTCTGGAAATCACTGGGCAATACCGCGTATTTCGTCGTCATCGGCGTACCGCTGTCGATCGCGGTCTCGCTCGGCGCGGCGCTGCTGCTCAATGCCAAGGTCGCGCGCTTCAAGGGGCTGTTCCGCACCGCACTGTTCGCGCCGGTGGTGACCACGCTGGTCGCGGTCGCGGTGATCTGGCGCTATCTGTTCCACACCAGCTACGGCCTGGTGAACTGGGCGCTCGGCCACATCGGCATCGCGCCGGTCGACTGGCTCGGCGATCCGGCGTGGGCGATGCCGACGATCATCCTGTTCGCGGTGTGGAAGAACTTCGGCTACAACATGGTGATCTTCATCGCCGGCCTGGCCGCGATTCCCGAAGACCTCTACGAGGCCGCGCGCATCGACGGCGCGTCGCGCTGGCAGCAGTTCCTGCACGTGACGCTGCCGATGCTCGGTCCGGTGCTGCTGGTGGTCGCGGTGATCACCGTGTCGGGCTACTTCCAGCTGTTCGCCGAGCCCTATGTGATGACCCGCGGCGATCCGCTGCAGAGCACGGTCAGCGTGCTGTACTTCATGTACGAGGAAGGCTTCATGTGGTGGAACCTCGGCCGCGCGTCGGCGGTCGCGTTCATGCTGTTTCTGATCATCCTCGGCGTGACGACCTTGCTGCTGCGCTTCGGGCGCAAGCGGGAGCTGGTATGAGCCGGACCGCGGCGTACAAGGAAGTCGGCGCGACGCGCTGGTCGGCCTGGGCGGTCAACGGCGCGCTGGTCGCGCTGGCGGTCGTCGCGCTCGCGCCGCTGGCGTGGATGCTGTCGGTGTCGTTCATGCCGACCGGCGAGGCGAGCGGCTTTCCGCCGCCGCTGCTGCCGTCGGCGCTGACGTTCGACAACTACCACGAGCTGTTCGCGCGCGCCGGCATGGGCCGCTATTTCGCCAACAGCCTGATGATCTCGGCGGCGATCACGTTCGGCGCGCTGCTGATCAACACGATGGCCGGCTACGCGTTCGCCAAGCTGCGCTTCCGCGGCCGCGAGCGGCTGTTCCAGATCCTGCTCGCGGCGCTGGTGATCCCGGCGCAGGTCGCGATGCTGCCGCTGTTCCTGATGATGAAGGGCATGGGCCTGGTCAACAGCTTCGGCGCGGTGATCATCCCGGGCCTGGCGACGGTGTTCGGCATCTTCCTCGTTCGCCAGTACGCGCGCTCGATTCCGGACGAACTGCTCGAGGCGGCGCGCATCGACGGCGCCGGCGAGCTGCGGATCTTCTTCCAGATCGTGCTGCCGATGCTCAAGCCGGTACTGGTCACGCTGACGATCTTCACCTTCATGGCCGCGTGGAACGACTTCATGTGGCCGCTGATCGTGCTGACCGACCAGACCAACTACACGCTGCCGGTCGCGCTCGCCGCGTTGTCGCGCGAGCACATCCAGGACGTCGAGATGATGATGGCCGGCGCCGTCGTCACCGTGATCCCGGTGCTGCTGCTGTTCCTCGCGTTGCAGCGGTACTACATCCAGGGCCTGTTGCTGGGAAGCGTGAAGGGCTGAGCCGACCTTTGAACACCCGGCCACGGATGGCGACGGAAATGCCTCCTGTAGGAGCACTCGCGCGCGATGGGCATTGCCAGGAAAACCCCATCGCACGCGAGCGCGCTCCTGCAAAAAAACCGAATCGAACCACGGAGCCACCGCACCGCATGAAGATCCTCGACACCCGCGCCGCGCGCGCGCCTGCCGACACCGACATGACGCTGGCTGACGACGCCATCGCGTCGTTCGACCGTTCCCGCATCGCGCGCGTCGCCGGCATCGCAGCGCTCGCGGCCACGCTGGCCGCCTGCAACGTCTCCCCGACCCCGATCGGCGATACCGCCGCGCCGGCAGCGGGCGAGGGCATCCGCATCCTCGACGACTTCGACGATCCGTCGACGTGGACCGTCGTGACCTCGAACCAGGTCACCGGCGCGCTGCGCCAGGTCGATGTCGACGGCGGCAGGGCGCTGTGCCTGGACTACGACTACAACGGCGTCTCCGGCCATGTCGGCATCCAGCGCGAGCTGAAGATGGAATACCCGGAGAACTACCGCTTCGCATTCCGCATGCGCGGCGAGTCGCCGGCCAACGATCTGCAGTTCAAGGTCATCGACGCCAGTGGCGACAACGTGTGGTGGGTCAACCGGCCGAAGTACGACTTCCCGACCGAGTGGACCGACGTGCGTTACCGCAAGCGCCACATCGACAAGGCCTGGGGTCCGGAACCGGACAGGACGCTGCGCGCGAGCGAGAAGCTCGAGTTCACGATCTACAACAACGCCGGCGGCAAGGGCACGGTCTGCTTCGACCAGCTCACGTTCGAAACGCTGCCGCCCGACGACACCTCGCCGTTGACCGCGAGCGCGGCGTCGACGACGACGCCCGATGGCGTCGGCAACGTGGTCGACGGCAATGCCGAGAGCGCATGGAGCACGGGCGCAGCGCCGCAGAACGTGGTGCTCGATCTCGGCTCGCTGCGCGAATTCGGAGGCCTGCGCCTGCAGTGGCTGCCCGGGCGCCATGCCTCCGGTTACACGGTGTCGCTGTCGAGCGATGGCGAGCAGTGGACGCAGGTGCGCGAAGTCACCCAAGGCAACGGCGGCGTCGACTGGCTGGCGCTGCCGGAAGCCGAGGCGCGCTACATCGGTCTCGACCTGCGCGCAGGCCCGGGCGACGGCTTCGCGCTGGCCGAGATCGCGGTGCAGCCGCTGGCGATGTCCGAACATCCCAACGACGTGCTCGAAGTGGTCGCGGCCGACCGGCCCAAGGGCCAGTTCCCGCGTGGTTTCAGCGGCGAACAGGCGTACTGGACGATCCTCGGCCTCGACGGCGGCCTGCAGCAGGGTCTGATCGGCGAGGACGGCGCGATCGAGGTCGCCGCCGGTGGCTTCTCGATCGAACCCTTCGTGCGCGTCGGCGACACGCTGGTGACCTGGGCCGATGCGCAGATCGCGCAGACCCTGCAGGACGACTACCTGCCGATTCCGAGCGTCGACTGGACCCATGACGCGCTCGCCCTGCGCGTGACCGGTTTCGCCCGCGGCACGCCTGAGGATTCGCAGCTGGTCGCGCGTTACCGGCTCAGCAATCCGGGCGGCGAGGCGCGCGACTACCAGCTGGCGCTCGCGGTGCGGCCGATGCAGGTCAATCCGCCGACCCAGTTTCTCAACATCACCGGCGGCGTCAGCCCGCTGCGCCAGCTTGGCGTGACCACCGACGGCGTGCGCGTCGACGGCAGGCCGCGCGTGTTCGCGCGCCAGCCGGCGCAGGCCGCGTTCGCGACCACGTTCGATGCCGGCATGGACGTCGAACATCTGGCGACCGGCAGCTGGCCGACGACGACCGAAGTCGAGGACCCGCAGGCGCTGGCGTCGGGCGCGATGATCTACACGGTGCGCCTCGCGCCGGGCGAGTCGCGCGAGTTCGACCTGCTGATTCCGATGACCGGCGGGATGACGAGCGCACCGGCGAACTGGAATGCGCAGGCCTGGCAGGACGCGATGGCGCGCGAGTGGCGCGGCAAGCTCGACGAGGTCGGCTTCGACGTGCCGGCCGCGGGCAAGGATCTGGCCGACACGCTGCGCACGTCGCTGGCGCACATGCTGATCTCGCGCATCGGGCCGCGCCTGCAGCCGGGCACGCGTTCGTACGCGCGCAGTTGGATCCGCGACGGCGCGATGATTTCGGAGGGCCTGCTGCGCATGGGGCGGCCGGAGGTCGTCAAGGCATACGTCGAGTGGTACGCGCCGTACCAGTTCGACAACGGCAAGGTGCCGTGCTGCGTCGACGACCGCGGCAGCGATCCGGTGCCGGAGAACGACAGCCATGGCGAACTGATCTTCAACATCGCGGAATACTGGCGCTACACCGGCGACGACGCCTTCCTGCAGGCGATGTGGCCGCACGTGCTGGGTGCCTACACCTACATGGAAGAGCTGCGCGCCAGCGAGCGCACCGAGGAGAACCGCAAGCGCAACGCGGCCTTCTACGGAATGATGCCGGCCTCGATCAGCCACGAAGGCTATTCGGCCAAGCCGATGCATTCGTACTGGGACAACTTCTGGGCGCTGCGCGGCTACAAGGATGCGGTGGAGATCGCGCAGGCGCTGGGCAAAGCGGACGACGCAAAGCGCATGGCCGTGGCGCGCGACGAATTCCGCGTCGATCTCGACGCGTCGCTGCGCAATGCCGCCGAGCAGCACGGCATCGACTTCCTGCCGGGCGCCGCCGAACTCGGCGATTTCGATGCGACCTCGACGACGATCGCACTCGCGCCCGGCGGCGAGCAGGGCCGCCTGCCCGAGCCGCTGCTGACCAACACCTTCGAGCGTTACTGGACGAAGTTCACCGACCGCCGCGACGGCCGCGAGCAGTGGAAGGACTACACGCCCTACGAGTGGCGCAACGTCGCCGCGTTCGTGCGCCTGGGCTGGCGCGAGCGCGCGAACGAGGTGCGCGAGTGGTTCTTTGGCCATCGCGCGCCGCAGCCGTGGAACCAGTGGGGCGAGGTGGTGACGCCGACCCCGCGCACGCCGTTCTTCCTCGGCGACCTGCCGCATGCCTGGGTCGGCTCGGACTTCGTGCGCTCCGCGCTGGACATGTTCGCCTACGTGCGCGAGGTCGACGACAGCCTGGTGCTGGCCGCCGGCGTGCCGGCCGCGTGGCTCGACGAGGGCGTCGCGCTGCGCGGCATGCGTACGCCGCAGGGCACGGTGGGCTACTCGCTGCGCCGCGATGGTGATGCGCTGCTGCTCGATGTCGCTGCCGGCAGCGGCCTGCCGGACGGTGGACTGGTACTGCAGTGGCCGTACGCGAGCGTGCCGGGCGCGACGACGATCGACGGACAGGCTGCGCAGTGGGACGGCAACGAACTGCGGATCACCCGCGCCGGCGCGAAGGTGCGGATCGCCGGCGCCGGCTGAGGCACGAGAACCCCGTAGGAGCGCGCTGGCGCGCGAATGGGCATTCCGATGAAAGCCAATCGCGCGCCAGCGCGCTCCCACAGGAACATGCCTGCAGGGACATTCGAACGGAGAAGTTCCATGAGGCACATGCTGATATGCGCGTTGCTGGTGGCCGCGCCCGCGTTCGCACGGGAGTCAGCCCCCACGCAGCCGTGGCTGGAGACCGGCAGGACGCCCGACGAACGCGCGGCGTTGCTCGTGGCGGCGATGACCCGGGACGAGAAGTTCGCGCTGATCCGCAGCCGCTTCGCGATCGGCGAGGCGAAGCCACCCGAAGCACTCGTGGCCGCCGGTTACGTCGCGCCGATCCCGCGCCTGGGTATTCCCGCGCAGGGACTGGTCGATGCCGGCCTCGGCGTGACCAATCCCGGCGGTGCGCGCGAGGGCGACCATGCGACGGCGATGCCGTCCGGTCCGATGACCGCATCCACATGGAGTCGCGACATCGCGTTCGCGGGCGGCCGGACCATGGGCCGCGAGGCCTGGCGGCAGGGCTTCAACGTGTTGCTGGCAGGCAGCGTCAACCTGCAGCGCGATCCGCGCAACGGCCGCAACTTCGAATACGCGGGCGAGGATCCGCTGCTCGCCGGCACCCTGGTCGGTGAGTCGATCCGCGGCGTGCAGTCGCAGCACGTGCTGTCGACGATGAAGCACTACGCGCTCAACGACATGGAGACCGCGCGCAACTTCCACAGCGCGCAGATCGGCGACCGCGCGATGCACGAATCCGACCTGCTCGCGTTTCGCTTCGCCATCGAGATCGGCCGGCCCGGCGCGGTGATGTGCAGCTACAACCGCATCAACGGCACCTACGGCTGCGAACACGACGAGTTGCTCAACAACGTGCTCAAGCGCGACTGGCGCTACCCCGGCTACGTGATGTCGGACTGGGGCGGCGTGCACAGCGCGTCGAAGGCGGCCAACGCCGGTCTCGACCAGCAATCGGCGGGCGAGGTGTTCGACAAGGCCGTGTACTTCGACGTGCCGCTGCGCATGGCGGTCGCCGCCGGTGTCGTGCCGCAGGCGCGGCTCGACGACATGGTCCAGCGCATCCTGCGCAGCTTCATCGCGGTCGGCGCGTTCGAGCATCCCCCGCAGCGCCAGCCGGCCGATGCCGCGCTCGACGCCGCCGGCTTCGAGGTCGCCCAGCGCACGGCAGAAGCCGGCGCGGTGCTGTTGCGCAACGAGGACGGCGTGCTGCCGCTTGCGCCCGGCGTGCGTCGGATCGCGGTGATCGGCGGGCATGCCGACAGGGGCGTGATCGCCGGCGGCGGTTCGTCGATGGTCGGCTGGACTTCGCGCGGCACCAGCGCCGTCACCGGCCTGCAGCCGACGATGTGGCCGGGGCCGGTGATGTTCCAGCCGTCGTCGCCGCTGCTGGCATTGCGCGAGGCATTGCCGGATGCGTGGATCGACTACGCCGACGGCCGCGATCGCGCAGCCGCTGCGCGCCTCGCCGGCGACGCCGATGTCGCCATCGTGTTCGCGACGCAGTGGGCCGCCGAATCGGTGGACCTGCCGGACATGCGCCTGCCCGATGACCAGGACGCGTTGATCGCCGCGGTCGCCGCGGCCAATCCGCGCAGCGTCGTCGTGCTGCAGACCAATGGTCCGGTCGAACTGCCGTGGCTCGATGCGGTGCCGGCGGTCCTGCAGGCCTGGTATCCGGGCATCCGGGGTGGCGAGGCAATCGCGCGCCTGCTGACCGGCGCGGCGAATCCGTCGGGTCACCTGCCGGTGACGTGGCCGGTCGACGCCTCGCAGCTGCCGCGCCCGGAAATTCCCGGGCTCGGCTTCGAGCCCGCGCAGCAGCCCGAGGACACGATCGACTACGACATCGAAGGCGCCAACGTCGGCTACCGCTGGTTCGCGGCCAAGGGGCTGACGCCGCGCTATGCGTTCGGCCACGGCCTGTCGTACACGACGTACACCATGTCCGGCCTGCAGGTGCACCCGGATGGCGATCGCATCGTCGCGCGCTTCACCGTGCGCAACACCGGCGATCGCGCCGGCGCCGCGGTGCCGCAGCTCTACGTGCATCTTCCGGCCGGTCACACCACGCCGCTGCGCCTGGCGGGCTGGACGCGCGTCGAACTGCAACCCGGTGAAGCGCGCGAGGTCGAAGTCGCGCTGGCGTCGCGCTTGTTCGCCGACTACCACCCGGACGACCGTAGCTGGCGGATCGCCGCGGGTGACTACGCGGTCGTGCTCGGACAGTCGGCGACCGACGCAGGCGAACGCAGCGCGTTGACGCTGCCGGCGCGTCGTCTGGACTGAACCGGAGGCCGCGCTGAATGCGGAATCGCGCGCGCGACTAGGGTTCGCCCCACCTGTCGCGGGCCGGGGCCGCTGCTAGGGTCGTCGGGTCCGAATTCCGAGCCGGAGCCGCGCCCGCATGTCCATCCAGCCGACCCGACTGACCGATTACATCCCGCCGCCGCCTCCGCCACCCCCGCCGCCCCCGCGTGTCGACACGCTGCGGACAGCGACGCCGGAAGCAGCGAACGCCTCGGTCGCGGGCATGGATGGCGACCAGGCGGACGCGTTCAGCGCTGAAGTGCAGGCGCTGCCGGCCAGCGACCGGCAGGCGTCGTTGAACGATCTGGCGACGAAGCTCGATGCCGACAACATGGCGCGTCTGCACGAGGCCTTCGGTGCCGATGCGGTCGCCAGCACCGTCGAGCTGCGCAGCGGCGTGGAGACGCGCGAGGCCTATCAGGCGCTGACCGGCACGGCGGCCGGCCCGACCTTGCCGCAGCTGCCGGCGGGCATGCCGCCAATGGACATCGCACGTATCGAAGCGCAACAGGTCCAGCGTGCGCAGGACGATTTCGCCGCGCAGCAGATCGGCAGCGGTGCGCTCAGCGCGCCCTACCAGCTCGGCACCCTGGCGTCGCAACATGCGACCGAGCCCGCGTATCTCGGCGAACTGGTGCGTCTGGGCCACGAGGCCGGCGTGCTGGATGCGGCGACCGCGCCGAACTGGGGCCTCTTCAGCCGCGACGCGGATGGCGCCTACACGCTCGCCGGCGCTGACGCGGACACCGCGCGCGACGGGCTGACCACCGCGCTCGGTGTCGCGGTCGAGCGCGGCGTGATCAGCGAAGGCCAGATCCGTCACTCGGCGGCGGACAGCGCGGGCTGGGGCGAAGTCGCCGGGGCACTGGGCATCGACAACGTCGGCCGCACCCGGGAAACCCGCGAGGCCGCGGGCGCGCTGGAAGACCTGCAGGGCACCTACGACGATGCCAAGGGCGAGGCCGACAAGCTCGACGAAGAACTCGCGACGCACCTGCTGCGTGCCGGGCCGCTGACGCCCGAACAGCAGGCCGATTTCATCGAGGCATTCCGCAGCGCCGAGGGGCACGCCGAGGTCTACGCCGCAGAAGCCGATGCCGGCCAGGCGCTGGCCAGTCACGTCGAGGCCAATCGCGAGACGCTGCTCGCCGCGGCGGTCCGCGATCCGGCGGTCGCGTCGCAGGTCGTCGACACGCTGGGCCAGCTGGCCGATTCGGGGCACGGCGAACTCGCGCTCGAACTGCTGGGCGAGATCCAGGGTGTTCCGGATTCGGCGCTCGCCGGCGCGTTCTCGGCGCACACCGAAGCGCTGCAGGGCGAACTGTTCGAACGCATCGCCAGCGCGGCGACGGTCGAGATCGTCACCCGCCACGACGGCGATCTGCAGGCGGCGGTCGACGACCTCAAGGCAGCGTTCGCGCCGCTGCAGAACGCCAAGGGCCTGTTCGACGGCGTCAAGGGCGGCATCGGCAGCTTCCAGGACGGCATGGCGATGATGGACGCCATCGCCGCCGGCGACTTCGATCCGTTGAAGAAGCTCGGCGACGAGTTCGGCGAGGCTTCGCCGTTCGCACATGCGATGGCCGGCGTCGGCGTCGTCATGGGCGCGATCAAGGCCAGCCAGAGCGCGCAGGAAGGCGAATACCTCGATGCGGTGCAGGGCTTCGCGTCGGCGGGCGAGAGCGGCCTCAACCTGCTGGCGGGCTCGGCCAAGCACTTCGCCGACGCCGGACGCCTGGCGCAGTACGGCGACGACGCCGCGCGCTTCGCCACGTTCGCGTCGCGGCTCGCGCCGGGCCTCGGCGTCCTCGCGAGCGCCACGTCGGTGGCGATCAACATCCAGAAGGCGGGCGAGGACGGCAACGTCGGCTACGCGATCGCCGCGATGGGCGACGTCTTCGGCATGCTCGGCAGCGCGGTCGCCCTGGTTCCGGGCGCGGGCACCGCCGCCGGTTCGATCGTCAGCGGCATCGGCGCGGTGATCTCGGCGATCGGCGGCGCCATCGGCGATGCGATCGACAAGCACCAGACGCGCGAGGAACTGCGCGGTTACCTCGAGGCGACCGGCATGGATGCCGACACCATCGAACTGATGCTCGGCAGCGGCGAGGCGATGAACAACGTCGCTGCGGATCTGGGCATCTCCGGCGAGCAGTGGCAGTCGATGCTGGCCGCCGATCCGGGCCTGGCGTTCGCACCGTACGTGTTCAAGGCGGTCGCCGATGGTTATGGCCTGCAGGGCGAGCAGGCGGTCGAACTGTTCGAGCGCATGCACGCCGAGGACCCGCAGGCGATGCTGGCGCTCATGCAGGAGTTCGGCGAGAAGCCGCTGGCGGGCGTCGACGTCGGCCTGCTGGCGCGCGGCTTCCTGGAGCAGAATTTCCCCGACGCGCATGCATACGCGCGCAGCCAGGAAACCTCGGAGACGCGTCCGGACGGCAGCGACAAGTCGCCGGCCGAGATCGCCGAGGGCGACTACGCCGGCATCCGCACCGGCACGCTGTCGGAGATCTACGAAGCGGCCGAGGGATTGCTCGCCGCCAACGACAATCACGACTACCGCGTGCGGGTGCTCGAACTGCTGTATGCCGACAACCGTTCGGATGCGGTGCTGGAGCTGGGTATCCAGTACGGCGTGATGCCGGATGCGTTGCGGTGAGGTTCGGATGCGCGGTGCCTGAGCGACGTCGTGCCATCGCGGACGACGTCACGGCATTTCGATCCAGGACGCTTGGCGCCGACGTGATCCGGATCCGGCACAGGGCGTGGCTTGTCCCTGTCCCTTATCGGTAGAGCCACAGCCCTCACCCGACGCGCTTTGCGCGTCGACCCCGGATCAGGTCCGGGGCAGGCTCTCTCCCGGAGGGAGAGGTGTTCACTGCCTGCGAGGGCGACACGAGATGCATCAAGGCCCTTCTGGAGCGCCTGCGACAGGCCCGATCCATATTCGATGCGCATCGAACATGGGGATGTGGCGAGGTGCGATCCGTACAGGATGGCGCGTCGTGCACTGCACACAGCGCGCGATCAGATCGAAAGCGGGACGCCGCGATCGCATTGTGGGACGTCACGCGTGCCGCCTCACCACGTCGCTTCGAGCCGCTCGAACGGCTTCGCCAGCTGGACGCCACGTGCGCCGTAATCCTCGACCGCGCGGCCATCGACACGGACCGATGCCGGCCGCGTGCGGCTCGGCCAGGTCACCTGTACCGGCAGGTCGTCCTGGAGGCCATCCCCGAGCGTGACATCGAGGCGGTCGCCGGACTGCTTCGCCGTCATCGTCAGCGGACCGAATGCGGTCGGCAGCGCACTGACCGACAGGCCATCGCCGGTGAGCCAGGCCGGTGGCGCACCCGGCAGCAGTCGCAGGCCGTCGTCGCCCTCGTGCAGCAGCATGCCGATCAGGGTGCGTGCGTACTCGGCGCCGATCCAGGTATGCGGCATGTCGCCGATGTAGCCGGGATACCGCGGACGCGAATGCACGACCTCGGGCCACATCTGCCAGGCGCGCGGGCGGCGGTCGGCGAGCAGGCCCTGCAGCACGGTCTGCGCATCGGCGGGCCGGTCGAGATGCACGAAGGTCAGCACGTTGCGCAATTCGTAGGGTGTGTAGGCCCACAGCGCGTCGGCGCCGCTGCGCTCGCCGAACTGCACGGCGAGATAGCGATCGAAGGTGGCGCGCAGTTCGCGTTCGGGCAGCACGTGGCGTGCGCCGGTGGGGTCGAGCGCGATCGACACGCTGGTCGGATCGCTGTCGCCGAGATCGGCCGAGGACGGAATGAAGTCGATGCCCTTCCACGCGATGGTCGCGCGCAGCGAGGCCGCGACCGAATCCGACAGCAGGCGCCCCTGTTCGCGGGCCCAGGTCGCGGTCTGCGCATCGCCGAGCGCGTCGGCCAGCCAGGCACCGTCGTGCCAGCCCTTGATGCCGTAGAAGTCGTCCCAGTAGCTGTGGGTCGGCGTCGAATAGCCTTCGTGGCTGATCGACGGCGCGAGGATGCCGCGGAAACGTTCGGGCGCCGGATGCGTTCCCATGTAACCGGGACGCAGCGTGCGCTCGCGCAGTTCCTGCAGGAAACGCATCGCCGCGGTCACCGCCGGCAGGTACTCGCGGACGGTGTCCGGTCCGCCATCGAGCCGCGCCACGTCGGCGACGAGCTGGATGTACTGGCCCTGGCTGTCGTATTCGATGTCCGAGCCGAAGCCGCGGTTGATGCTGCCGTCCTCGTCGAGGATCGGCGAGATCATGCCGTTGGGATTGAGCGCGTGGTCGGTGTACCAGCGCAGGTAATCGCGCGCGATCCGCGGCTGGCCCATGCGCAGCAGCACCGCCGCGGTCGCCGCGCCGTCGCGCAGGAACGAGCGGTTGTAGTTGCGCGGGCCGGGCTGAATCGCCGGACCGGTCTGGTTGATCAGCATGTACGCGCCCTGCGCGCGCAGCATGTCGACCAGGTCCTGGTCGGGCAGGCGGATGTCGAAGGCGTCGAAGCGATCGGTCCAGCCTGCGGCGATGCGCTCGGCATTGGCATCGAACGCGGCCGTGGGTGTCGCGGCATCGCCGGCGAGCGCGACGAGATCCAGCGCGGGCGGTTCGGGCAGTTCGCCCTTGGCGGGATCGAGCGCGGTCGTGCCCAGCGGCAACGCGATGACGATGTCCTGTGTCGCGCCCGGCGCCAGGCGCACCGGATACGCCAGCATGCCGGCGGCGAGACCGGCGGGGTCCGCCGCTTCGCGTGCGGCCGGCGGTATGCCGCGCGCCGCATCGGCGGTGATCTCGTGCTCGCCGTGCGGCCCGAACGGCGCCGCGCCTGAGGCGCCGACCGGTGTCAGCGACGCCAGCAGGGTGCGGCCATCGACGCGCACGCGCGTGTGGCCGGCAATGTCGTCGATCGCGAGTTGCCGGATCGGTGACCAGCCGCCGTGTTGCCACGGCGGGTTGACCTGCAGCGGGCGCACCAGCAGCGACAGCGTGCCCTCCACCGGCCTGCGTCCGGTGTTGTGCAGGCGGTAGCGCATCAGCGTCACCGGCTGACCTGCCTGCTCCAGCGCGAAGGCTTCGTTGCGGATCGTCAGGTCGCGCTGGCCCTGCCATTCGACCGAGGGCATCGGCATCCAGCGTTCGCGCAGGCCATGGCGACGCTGTGGATCGTTGTCGGCGACACGCGCCTTGCCGTCGCGGCCGCGCCAGACCGCCTGCAGCATCGGCCCGCCCTTGAAGGGTTCGAGGTTGCCGTACTCGTCGAGCAGCGATTTCTGCCGGCCGGCCGGGATGCCGAGCGCCGTCCAGTAGACCTGCTGCTGGTGCAGCGACGACGGAAACAGCGCGCCGTGCGCGCGCGACGCGGCGATCTCGTAGCGCCGCGTCGGCGTCAGCAGTTGCTTGGGGCCGAGCAGCCGCAGCCGCGCGACCGCGGGCGGGCGGCCGTCCACCTCGCCGACGACCAGCCGCAACGCGGTCGGCGACAGCGGCGCTTCGCCCGCGAGCCACGAGCGTGTGCCGTCGCGGCCGGGATCTTCGGCCAGCACCGTCCAGCGGCCGTCGGCATCGCGTGCTTCGAGCTTCGCGCCGTCGCGCGGACCGCTCCACCAGACTTCGAGGCCGGCGATCGCGTCGGCGCGCGGCAGCGCGAGATCGAGCTGTCGCGTGCCGGGCGCGGGCCCCGCACTTTCGATGACGCCCGGTTTCGCATCGGCGGCGAACAGCGCCGCGCCGTCGTATACGGCCGCGAGGCCGTCGAGGCGTGGCGCGGCATCGGCCGCGATCGGTTCGAACTCGAAGATCGACGTGGCCCAGTCGGACGACTTCGACGGACTGGCGATCCGCACGTAACGCGCACTGCGCGCAGGAAACACGATGGTGTCGGTGTCACCGCGCGAATCGGTGCTGGTGTAGGCGACGTCCCATTGCGTGCCGTCGAGCGAGGTTTCGAGCGTCCAGCGCACCGGGAATCCGCTGTCCCAGAGGATCGCGACGCCGCCAACGTCGGCCGGCTGTCCCAGATCCACCTGGAGCCAGTGGCCCGGCAGGAAGGAGCCGCCCCAGCGCGTACTGCGGTCGCCGTCGATCGCGTGCTGCGGGGCGAGCGCCTCGACCTGGGTGGACGAGGCCGAGGCGACCCAGTCGCTGCGTGGCGGCAGCGGCGTCGCGGCATGTGCGGTCGAGGCCCAGGCGAGCAGGGCGCCCAGCAGGATGGGCGCTGCGCGTCGGCGGTTCCGACCGGCGCGGACGTGCGCTTCGTTACACCCGGATCTGATTGCCATGCATGTGGGGTCCGCATTCGAAGATCGGACGCTAACACTCGCTGGAAGCGGTTACATGCTGCGTTGCGGTGTGGGGTTTCGTCCCGGCTGGTTCGGACCGTGCCGGGCTTCGGCTAGTCCATGAGCCGTCGTTCCGGTGCAGGCCGAAAGCGCTTCTCGACAGCCGGATGGCTGGTCACCCAGGGCCTCGAGCGTTCCCGGTAAGACGATCGAGGCGGTTACCGCGTCAGCTGCGCGCCACGGAATGGTGTTCGGCGGCCGCTGAAGTCGCTGGATCCCGGCTTTCGCCGGGATGACGATCCGGAGCCGGACGACGATCGGAGTGGTGCAGCTGCATCGCGCGAAGCCGTCAGGCCTGCCGTGCCGCGGACCTCCGGATTCCTCAGCCGCGCACATCCCGCACGATCTGCGCCGCACGCGCCGCAGTCTCGCGCACGCAGCCGTAGTCGCCGACTTCCAGCCAGCCCTTGTCGAGCATCCACGAGCCGCCGATGCACAGCACGTTCGGCTGCGACAGGAACTCGGCGGCGTTGGATTCGGAGATGCCGCCGGTCGGGCAGAAACGCATGTCGTGCAGTGGACCGGCGAGGCCCTTGAGCATCGCCAGGCCGCCGACCGCGCTGGCCGGGAACAGCTTGCAGTTGCGGAAGCCTCGCTCGCGCAGCGCCATGAATTCGGTCGGCGTCGCTGCGCCGGGCACGACGGGAATCTCGGCCTCGGCCAGTGCGTCGGCCAGCGCCGGCGGCGTGCCGGGCGTCACCAGGAAATCCGCGCCGGCGTCGATCGAGGCGCGGATGTTGTCGGCATTGAGCACGGTGCCGGCGCCGATGACGATGTCCGGGCGCTCGCGCTTGAGCATCGCCAGCGCGTCGATCGCGACCGGCGTGCGCAGCGTGAGTTCGAGCGTATTCAAGCCGCCTTCGAGCAGCGCATCGGCGATCGCACGCGCCTCGTCGAGGCTGTGCACGGTGATCACCGGTAGCACGCCGGCATTGCGCAGGAATTCGGCGGCGCGCAGCTGGCGCTCGGACATCGTGGAGGCGTTGGGCATCGTGTCAGGCGTCCTTGGAATCGTGTGGCGCATCGAGCGCTGCTTCGTCAGCGCCCAGGTCGTATTCGGCATCGTATTGCCACGCGCTGCCGTCGGTCGTGGCCGGGCCGCAGGAGATCGACAGCGCACCCTGATCGGCCGGGGACACGTTCGCGCGGTTGAAACCGAACAGGTTGCGGCCGTAGTCGGTGGGGGCGGGCGCGGTATCCGGCGCGGCGGTGCGGGCCTGCCATTCGGCCGCATCGACCAGCGCTTCGAGCGTGCCGGCCTCGCCATCGAGGCGGATGATGTCGCCTTCGCGCAGATACGCCAGCGGCCCGCCGCGCGCGGCTTCCGGGGTCATGTGGATCGCCGCGGGAATCTTGCCCGACGCGCCCGACAGGCGGCCGTCGGTGACCAGGGCGACGCGTCGGCCCTGGTTCTGCAGCATGCCCAGCAGCGGCGCCAGCGAATGCAGCTCCGGCATGCCGTTGGCCTTGGGGCCCTGGTAGCGCACGACGGCGACGAAATCGCGCGGCAGCGCGCCGGCGGCATGCAGCCGGTTGAGGACCTGCGGCGCGTCGACGACGACTGCGGGTGCTTCGATGCTGCGGTACTCCGGCTTCACCGCCGAGAGCTTGATCAGCGAACGGCCGAGGTTGCCGCGCAGCAGGCGCAGGCCGCCCTGGGCCTCGAACGGTGCGGAGACCGGGCGCAGCACGCCCTCGTCGCCGCTGACCGACGGGCCGGGCTCGTAGCGCACGCGGCTGCCTTCGAGCTTGGGCTCTTCGCCGTAGCGCTGCATGCCGCCTTCGACGACGGTGGCGAGATCGCCGTGCATCAGTCCGGCTTCGAGCAGTTCGCGGAACACGTAGGCGTTGCCGCCGGCCGCGTGGTAGCGGTTCACGTCGGCCTCGCCGTTGGGGTACACGCGCGCCAGCAGCGGCACGACCTGCGAGAGCCGGTCCATGTCGTCCCAGGTCAGCACGATGCCGGCCGCGCGCGCGACCGCGATCCAGTGAATGGTGTGGTTGGTCGAGCCGCCGGTCGCCATCAGCATCGCGACCGCGTTGACGATCGCGCGTTCGTCGATCAGCCGGCCCAGCGGGCGGTAGTCGTCGCCGAGCGCGGTGATCGACAATGCGCGTTCGACCGCCTCGCGGGTGAAGGCCTCGCGCAGCGGCGTGCCCGGATTGATGAAGGCCGCGCTCGGCAACTGCACGCCCATCGCCTCGAGCAGCGTCTGATTGGAGTTCGCGGTGCCGTAGAAGGTGCAGGTGCCGGGGCCGTGGTAGGAATCGGACTCGACCTGCAGCAGTTCCTCGCGCGTGGCCTCGCCGGCGGCGTAGCGCTCGCGCACCTCGGCCTTGGTCTTGTTCGGTACGCCCGGTGTCATCGGACCGCCGGGAATGAAGATCGCCGGCAAGTGGCCGTAGGCCAGCGCGCCGATCAGCAGGCCGGGCACGATCTTGTCGCAGATGCCCAGGTACACGCTGCTGTCGAACATGTCGTGCGACAGCGCGATCGCGGTGGCCTGGGCGATGACGTCGCGCGAGAACAGCGACAGTTCCATGCCGGCGCGGCCCTGGGTCACGCCGTCGCACATCGCCGGTACACCGCCCGCGACCTGCGCGGTATGGCCCAGCGCACGCGCGGTCTCGCGGATGAACTCCGGGTAGGGCTCGTAGGGTTGATGCGCCGACAGCATGTCGTTGTAGGCGGTGACGATGCCGAGGTTCGCGGTCGGCCCGTTGCGCAGGCGGCTCTTGTCGACCGGGTCGCACGCGGCGAAGCCGTGCGCGAGGTTGGCGCAACTCAGGCGGCCGCGCAGCGGGCCCTCGTCGCGCATGCGCGCGATGCCTTCGAGATACGCGCGGCGCGACGTGGCGCTGCGCGTGCGAATGCGTTCGGTGACGGACTGGATGACGGGATGCAGGCTCATTGGCGGCGGCGATGAGAGGAACGGGCGCCCGGGGAATGGGCGGGAGCGCACGCATCGGCGCGATGCGTGCAGCGGTCGAACAGGATGCGCGTCCGCACCGGAGCGCGCGTCACGGGCACCAGTGGACGTGCAGCTTGGCGCCCGGCGTGGTGAACGCGATGCGCGCGGGGAATTCGGTGGCGTCGTCGCTGAGCAGCAGGCGGTCGAGCAGGGCGCGCTTCTTCTCGCCGCGGATCAGCAGGATGCGGGTGTGCGCGGGTGCGAGGCCGGCCGGCGTGAGGCTCACGCGGCGCTGCCACGTGCCGGCGCCGGGACTGCCGCCGGCATCGACGCCGACATACGGCGAGGACGACGCCAGCGCCGATTCGAGATCGACCATGCCGGGAAACAGCGAGGCGGTATGCCCGTCGTCGCCCATGCCCAGCACGACCACGCCCGCGGGCTGGCGCGCATGCAGGTTGGCGGTGGAGACCGCCTCGTCGAACGGGCGTCCGGCGCGGGTGATCGTTTCGAGCCGCGCCTTCTGCGCCTTGTTCTGGATCAGCGTCTCGCGCAGCAGGCGCGCATTGCTGTCGGGATCGTCGGGCAGCAGCCAGCGTTCGTCGACCAGTGCCACGTCGACGCGGTCCCAGGCGAGCGGCGACTTCGACAGCGCCGCATACACCGGGCCGGGCGTCTTGCCGCCCGACAGCAGCAAGCGCGCACGCGGTTTCTGCTCCAGATCGCGCGCAATGGCGGACGAGATCGCGATCGCGGCGCCCCAGGTCCATTGGGTCGCCGATTCGTAGGCGTGCAGCTGCATGCGCCCATCGTCGCCGATTCCGCCGGCGATGCCAAAGGCCGGGGCGGCGGACGGTGTCATGCAGCGGCCCTGCGCGCGGCGATCGCGGCCGCGCCGAGCAGGCCCGCATGCGGATGCAGCACCGCCACGCTCGGCACGCGGCCCATGTTCGGCGAGAAGCGGCCCTTGTGTTCGAAACGCTGGCGGAAACCCGAATGGCGGATCGAATCGAGCATCTTCGGCACCAGGCCGCCGGTCAGGAACACGCCGTCCCAGGCGCCCAGCGTCAGCACCAGGTCGCCGGCGATCGCGCCGAACACCGCGCAGAACACGTCGACCGCGCGCGCGCAGCGCGCATCGCCCGCCGCGGCGCGCGCGGTGATGTCGGCCGGCTGCATCGGACCCGGATCGACACCGCCGATCTCGCTCAGCGCGCGGTGGATGTTGACCAGGCCCGGGCCGCAGATCAGGCGTTCGTTGGACACGCGGCCGAACTGCGCCGACAGGCGTTCGAGGATCGCGGTCTCCTCCGGCGTGCCGGGCGGAAAACTGACGTGGCCGCCTTCTGTCTCCAGCGGATAGTGCCTGCCGTCGCGGATCACCAGTCCGCCGACGCCCAGGCCCGTGCCCGGGCCGATCACCGCATAGGTGCAGGGACCGGCGGGATCCTTCGGCACCGACCACGGCACGCCGCCGATGGCGCTGAAATCGCCGGGCTGCAGCAGCGGAATGGCCATTGCCTGCGCGGCGAAATCATTGGTGAGCACGACGTCGTCGATGCCGAGCCGCTGCTGCGTGCGCGTGCGCGAGATCACCCAGGGGTGGTTGGTGATGCGGGCATCGTCGCCGTCGACGCGGCCGGCGACGGCCAGCACCGCGCGCGCGATCGAAGGGTGCGCCGCGTCCTTGCCGTCGTGGCCGATCTGCTCGAGGTAATGCAGCGCGGCATCGGCCAGCGACGGAAAATCGGAGACCGCGAATCCACGGACCGTGTCGAGCTGCAGCGGCGTCGGGCTGGCGGTGTCGGCCAGCGCGAAGCGCGCATTGGTGCCGCCGATGTCGGCGAGCAGGGCGAGCGCAGCCGTCACGATTTGCGTCCGCTCTGGGTGGTCAGCGTGCGCGGCAGGAACGGCTGCGCCTCGGTGGGGCCCCAGCTGCCGGCCGGATAGTCGCGCACCGGCGAGCCGGCCTCGCGCCATGCGGCGCTGACACTGTCGATCCAGCGCCAGGCGGCCTCGACTTCGTCGTCGCGCACGAACAGCGTCTGATCGCCCTTGAGCGCATCGATCATCAGGCGCTCGTAGGCGATGCGGCGCTTGGGCGGCAGCATCGCCAGATCCAACGACATCGGCTGCAGCTCGTTGGCGGCCCATTCGGACGCAGCGAGGCTGCCCATCAGGCCGAGCTCGATCGTCTCCTCCGGCTGCAGGCGCACGCGCAGCTGGTTGGCGCGTGCGCGCTTGCGCTCGCCCGGTCCGAACAGCCAGTGCGTGACCGGCTTGAACGTCACCACGACCTCGGTCGTGCGCGAGGGCATGCGCTTGCCGGTGACCAGCCGGAACGGCACACCGGCCCAGCGCCAGTTGTCGATCCACGCGCGCAGGCCAACGAAGGTTTCCACATCGTCGTGCCCGCCGTGCTTGAAGCCCTGCACCGCCCGGCCGTCGACGACGCCCGGGCCGTACCGGCCGCGCACGCTGTCGGCCTCGACGTCCGCCGCCGACATCGGACGCAGTGCGCGCAGCACCTTGCGCTTCTCGTCGCGGATGCTGTCGGTGTCCATTGCCGCCGGCGGCTCCATCGCGATCAGCGCCAGCAGCTGCAGCATGTGGTTCTGCACCATGTCGCGCAGCGCGCCGTAGTCGGCGTAGTAGCCCTCGCGGCCGTCCACGCCGGCGGTCTCGGCGACGAGGATGTCGACCGACTCGATCCAGCGCCGCTCCCAAGTGGCTTCCAGCAGGGTGTTGCCCAGGCGCAGCGCGAGCAGGTTCTGCACCGGCGCCTTGCCCAGGTAGTGGTCGATACGGAAGATCCGCGACTCGTCGAGCGCGGATTTCAGCGTCGCGTCGATCTCCTGCGCGCTGGCCAGGTCGTGGCCGATCGGCTTCTCCAGCACCAGCCGCGACGGCGCTTCCAGCAGGCCCGCGGCCTTGAGGCCCCGGCACGCGGATGCGAACAGGTTCGGCGGCGTCGACAGATAGCTGACCGCCGGGCGGTCGGCGAAGCGCGACAGCGACGCCGTCATCGCCTCGACATCGCCGAGATCCACCGGCACGTACTGGATGCGGCGCAGCAGTTCGTCGAGCACGGGCGCGTCGTAGTCGTCGCCCATGCGCTCGCGCAGCCAGTCGCGGAAGCTGGCGTCGTCGTGCTCGCTGCGCGCGATCGCGATCACGCGGAACTCGTCCGGCAGCAGCCGGTCGCGCAGCAGGTGCAGCAGGGACGGGAACAGATAGCGTTGCGCCAGGTCGCCCGTGGCGCCGAACAACAGCAGGGAATCGTGCATGGGCGCCGGGACCGCCTCGGGTTCAGGATGGGGAATCACGGAGTGTGTCGCCGGAGGCGTCAAGATCGCAACGTCCGTGCAACCGACGCACCGGTATGGAGGTATGCGGCGCTGTCGCGACTTGCACGCGATGCGGCGTGTGCGGCAACGCATCCGTTCGTTGCACCACGCTGTGCCTCCCCACACGCGCGTCGACTGGATTGGAAACGATTACATGCCAGAATAGCGCAATTGTCCTACGGCGCGTGTTTCACGCAGGCGACGCCAGGATGCGATGACGACGGCAGCGCAGCAGACGGGAGCATGCATGGCACAGGTGCGGTTCGACGCGGTACGGAAGGTCTACCCCAACGGTTTCGTCGGCGTGGCCGGCGCCACCTTCGAGGTCGCCGATGGCGAGCTGCTGGTGCTGGTGGGCCCCTCGGGCTGCGGCAAGTCGACGCTGCTGCGCATGGTCGCAGGGCTGGAGGCGATCAGCGACGGCACGCTGACCATCGGCGAGCGCGTGGTCAACGACGTGGCGCCGAAGGACCGCGACATCGCGATGGTGTTCCAGAGCTACGCGCTGTATCCGCACATGAGCGTGGCCGAGAACCTCGCGTTCGGCCTCAAGCTCCGCGGCCAGTCGAAGGCCGAGATCGCCGCGCGCGTGGACGAAGCCGCGCAGGTGCTCGAACTGGACAAGGTGCTCGACCGCAAGCCCGGGCAGCTCTCGGGCGGCCAGCGCCAGCGCGTCGCACTCGGCCGTGCGCTGGTGCGCCAGCCGCAGGTGTTCTTGCTCGACGAGCCGCTGTCGAATCTCGACGCGAAGCTGCGCAGCGGCATGCGCGTCGAGATCGCCCGGCTGCACCGCAAGCTGGGCACGACGATGATCTACGTTACCCACGACCAGATCGAAGCGATGACGCTGGGCCAGCGCATCGTCGTGCTCAAGGACGGGCACATCCAGCAGATCGACACACCGATGGCGCTCTACAAGCGGCCGGCGAACCTGTTCGTCGCGACCTTCCTCGGCAGCCCGGCGATGAATGTGCTACGTGGCGCGCTGGCGCAAGGCGCGGACGGCTGGAGCTTCGATGCGGGCGAGGGGATCACGCTCGCGCTCGGCGATGCCGGTTTCCCGGGCGCGTGGAACGGGCGCACCGTCGATCTGGGCATCCGGCCCGAACACCTGCTGCCGGCCAGTGACGCCGACGCGTCGCTGTCGCCGGTGGTCGAGGTGGTGGAGCCGGTCGGCAGCGAAGTCTTCGTCAACCTGCGCCTGGGCACGCATGCCCTGATCGCGCGCCTGCCGCCCGACCGCGTGCCGGTGCCGGGGGAGACCCTGGCGCTGAAGATTCCGGCCGGGCGGGTGCATGCGTTCGATGTCGAAAGCGGCGAGCGATTGGTGCAGCGGCCCGGTTGATCCTGCGAACGCCAGAGGCACAGTCCGGACGCACCGTGTCGTCCGTCCGAGGCGGATCAGCACCTCTCCCTCTGGGAGAGAGCCTGCCCCGGACCTAATCCGGGATCGACGCTCATGGCGCCTCGTGAGGGCGGAGGCTCGCGCAGAACACTGCGCGCGCTTCCCGCAGCCCCCAGTGTCAGCCGATCGTTTTTGATCGTCATCCCCGCGCAGGCCGGGATCCATGGACGTTGGGGCGCTTCCCAGCCAAGCGGTTTTTTTGTTCATTGAGCCGGCAAGAAAAGTCCATGGATTCCCGCCTGCGCGGGAATGACGGTGAGTAAAGGTCTGCGAGTCGCATCCGCAATTCCCCGCCAGCGCCGCGCCCAGGCCTACGCCTCGCTATACTGACCGCTTGCGCGCGCGAGCGGCGCTCCGTGCTTGTGGAATCAACCGCTTGCGATGGAAAATTCGCGTATCGCATGACACGATATCCGTCATCCATCGCGCCCTGACGGGCGCCAAGAGGCCACCAAAGCCCGCATGCGCCTGTCCACGATCAAGCTCGCCGGTTTCAAATCCTTCGTCGATCCGACCACGCTGCACCTGCCGACCAACATGACCGGCGTGGTGGGGCCGAACGGTTGCGGCAAGTCGAACATCATCGACGCGGTGCGCTGGGTCATGGGCGAATCCTCGGCCAGCCGCCTGCGCGGCGACTCGCTGACCGACGTGATCTTCGCCGGCTCCACCGCGCGCAAGCCGGTGTCGCAGGCGATGGTCGAACTGGTGTTCGACAATTCCGACCACACGATCGCCGGTGAGTTCGCCGCGTTCAACGAGATCTCGGTCAAGCGCACGGTCAGCCGCGACGGCCAGAGCGGCTACTACCTCAACGGCACCAAGTGCCGCCGCCGCGATATCACCGACCTGTTCCTCGGCACCGGCCTGGGCCCGCGCAGCTACTCGATCATCGAGCAGGGCATGATCAGCCAGGTCATCGACGCCAAGCCCGAGGAGCTGCGCGTCTATCTCGAGGAAGCCGCCGGCATCTCCAAATACAAGGAGCGCCGCAAGGAAACCGAGACCCGCATCCGCCACACCCGCGAGAACCTCGACCGCCTCAGCGACCTGCGCGAGGAAGTCGGCAAGCAGCTGCAGCACCTCGCGCGGCAGGCCAGGCAGGCCGAGCAGTACACCGCGATCCAGGCCGAGCGCCGGATCCGCGACGCCGAATGGAAGGCGCTGGAATGGCGCACGCTCGATTCGCGCCTGCGCGCGCTGCGCGAAGGGCTGGCGCAGGAGGAGACCAAGCTCGAACAGATCGTCGCCGAACAGCGCGAAGCCGAACGCGAGCTCGAGACCGGCCGCGAGCGCCGCCACGAGGCCAGCGAAGGCCTCAACCGTGCGCAGGCCGAAAGCTACGAGGTCAGCGGCGCGCTGGCCCGCGTCGAACAGCAGATCCAGCACCAGCGCGAACTGTCGGCGCGCCTGCTCAAGGCCCGCGACGAAGCGCAGGCGCAGCTGGCCGAGATCGGCGAACACATCGACCAGGACCAGCTGCGGCTCGACACCCTGCACGAGAGCATCGCCGACGCCGAGCCGCGGCTCGCCCAGCTGCAGGACGACGACGCCGTACGCCAGGACATGCTGCGCGAAGCCGAAACCGCGCTGGCCGACTGGCAGACGCGCTGGGAAACCCACAACCGCGAGCAGGCCGAGGCGGCGCGCGAGGGTGACGTCGAGCGCACCCGCGTCGACTATCTGGACAGGCAGTCGCTCGAAGCCGATCGCCGGCGCGAGCAGCTGCAGGCCGAACGCGGTGGCCTCGATCTCGAGGCGCTGAGCGAGGCTTTCAGCGACCTGCAGATCCGCCACGACGAGCAGAAGGCCGCGCTCGACACGCTCGGCGACGACCTGGAAACGCGCAAGGCCGCGGCGGTCGATCTGCAGGACGCACAGCGCGGCGCGCAGGAAGAACTCTCCGTCGTGCGCAAGCAAGCGCAGGAAGCGCGCGGCCGGCTGTCGTCGCTGGAAACCCTGCAGAACGCGGCGCTCGGCCAGGAGCAGGGCGCGGCGGTCGAATGGCTGCGCCAGCGTGGGCTGGATTCTTCGGCGCGCGTCGGCGAGCGGCTGCGCGTCGAGTCGGGCTGGGAGTTCGCGGTCGAAAGCGCGCTCGGGCAACTGATCGAAGGCGTGCTGGTCGAAGGCGACGGCGTGCCGGCCGAACTGGTCGATGCGCTGGGCGAACTCGGCGAAAGCAGGCTGGCGCTGGTGTCGGCGCAGACCGGCGACGAAGCGTTCGCGCCGACCTCGCTGGCGGCCAAGGTGCAGGGCCAGCTGGCGATCCGCCGGCTGCTCGCCCGATTGCACGTGGCTGAAACCCTGGCCGAAGCACGCGCGCTGCAGGCATCCCTGGGCGATGGTGATTCGGTGATCACCCGCAGCGGCGAGCGCCTCGGTGCCGGCTGGGTGCGGGTGTCGCGCTCGGGCGCGGCGAAGCAGGGCGCGCTGCTGCGCGAACGCGAGATCCAGTCGCTGCGCGAGACGATCGCGACCCTGCAGGACCAGGAACAGGCGCTGGAAGCGCGCATCGCGCAGGGCCGCGAACAGCTGCTCGGCGTCGAGCAGCAGCGCGAGGAAGCGCAGCGTGCGTTGTATGTCGCGCATCGCGGCGTGTCCGAACTCGCCGGCCAGGTGCAGAGCCAGCAGGGGCGGGTGGAGGCGGCGCGCACTCGCATCGAACGCATCGACGCCGATCTCGCCCAACTGCACGAAACCCTCGACACCGCGGCCCAGCAGGCGCGCGACGCGCGCAGCCGGCTCGAAGACGCGGTCGAGCGCATGGGCGAGTTCGAAGCCGCGCGCGCCGCGCTCGAAGCCGAACGCCGCGGGCTGGTCGAGGCCCGCGACCAGGTCCGCGCGGCCGCGCGCGAATCGCGCGATACCGCGCACGCATTGGCGCTGACGATCGAATCCCAGCGCGCCCAGATCACCTCGCTGACCCAGGCGCTCGCGCGCATGGGCGGCCAGCGCGGCCAGATCGACAGCCGCCTGGGCGAACTGTCGGCGCAGCTGGCGACCGGCGATTCGCCGGTCGACACGCTGGAGCAGCAGCGCCAGGTCGCACTCGAGGAACGCGTGCGCACCGAGCGCGCGCTGGCGCAGGCGCGCTCCGCGCTGGAAGGCGTGGACAACGAACTGCGCACCTTCGAACAGGTCCGCCAGCAGCGCGACGCGCAGGCGCTGACCCAGCGCGAGGCGATCTCGCAGCGCCGTCTCGACCAGCAGGCGCTGGTGATCGCCGCCGACCAGCTGGCCGCGCAGGTGGTCGAGGCGGGCTTCGTCGTCGACGACGTGTTGAACGGTCTCGAAGACTCGGCCAATGCGAAGGACTGGGAGAAGATCGTCACCGACTTCGACGCGCGCCTGCGCCGCCTGGAACCGGTGAACCTCGCCGCGATCGCCGAACACGCCGAGGCCGCGCAGCGCAAGGAATACCTCGACGCGCAGGACGCCGACCTCAACTCGGCACTGGAAACGCTGGAAGAGGCGATCCGCAAGATCGACCGCGAGACCCGCGGCCGCTTCAAGGACACCTTCGACAAGGTCAACGCCGGCGTGCAGGCGCTGTATCCGCGGCTGTTCGGCGGAGGCCACGCCTATCTCGAACTGACCGGCGAGGATCTGCTCGACACGGGCGTCGCGATCATGGCGCGCCCACCCGGCAAGCGCGTGTCCAACATCTCGCTGCTGTCCGGCGGCGAGAAGGCGATGACCGCGGTCGCGCTGGTGTTCTCGATCTTCCAGCTCAATCCCGCGCCGTTCTGCCTGCTCGACGAGGTGGACGCGCCGCTGGACGAGGCCAACGTCGGCCGCTTCACCGCGATGGTCCGGGAGATGAGCGAGCAGGTGCAGTTCCTGTTCGTCAGCCACAACAAGGCGACGATGGAAGCGGCGTCCCAGCTCAGCGGCGTGACCATGCGCGAGCCCGGCGTGAGCCGGCTGGTCTCGGTCGATCTCGCCGAAGCCGCGCGACTGGCCGGCGCCGCCTAGGGCCTGTCATCATGTGGCGCGACGGTTGGCGCAGCCTGTCCGCCACCGGCCGTCATGTCCGACGCGCCCGACGCCTGCGCATAATGAACGACCCCGAAGGAGAACCCGAGAATGACCGACGACTGGATGATGCGCATCGGAATCCTCGTCGCAGGCCTGCTGCTGATGGGCGCCATGTGGTACTTCGGCACCCGCCCGCGCAGCGGACAGGGTCGCCGCGTCGTCAGCTCCGATGACCGCGAACAGCGCCTGGAGCCCACGCTCGGCGCGCAGCTGGAACAGGATCTCGGCGACGCCGGCGTGCCGCGCGCCGAAGGCGACACCGACGTCGTGCAGGCGGAGATGGACCTGCTCGACCAGACCGTCGGCGCCGTCTCGCCCAACAGCGAGCTGGGCAAGCGCACCAGCGACGATTTCGACAAGATCGTGACCCTCTACATCGCCGCGCGCGCCGGCAACGTGCTGCGCGGCCCGGACATCGTGGTCGCCGCCGAGAAGACCGGCCTGACCTACGGCCACATGAACGTGTTCCATCGCCTCGTCGACGGCCATCCCGAGCGCGGCCCGATCTTCAGCGTCGCCAACATCCGCAGCCCCGGCAGCTTCGACATGGCCGAGATCCAGGGCCTCGAAACGCCGGCGATCGCGTTCTTCCTGACCCTGCCGGCGCCGGTCCGCGCGCTCGACGCCTGGGACGCGATGCTGCCCACCGCCGAGCGCATGGCCGAGCTGCTCGACGGCGTGCTGCTCGACGAACAGCGCAACGCGCTGGGCCGCCAGCGCATCGCCGGCCTGCGCGACGAACTGCGCGGCTGGGACCGGGAACACGACGTGCCGGCGGTGACGCGCAGCCCGCGCTGGTGAGTCCGGCGCGATGTCGATCTCCGGCATCAGCCACCTGACCTTCGTCGTCCACGACCTCGACCGCACGGCCCGCCTGCTTGTCGAGGGGCTCGGCGCGTGCGAGGTCTACGACAGCGGCGACCGGCCGCATTCGCTGTCGCGCGAGAAGTTCTTAGTGCTCGGCGGCGTGTGGATCGCGTTGATGGAAGGCGAACCGTTGCCGGAACGCTCGTACCGGCATGTCGCGTTCGCGGTCGAGGCGGGCGACCTGCCGGAATACCGCGCGCGACTGGAAGCGCTCGGCGTGGAGATCCGACCGCCGCGGCCGCGGATCGAAGGCGAGGGAGACTCGCTGTATTTCCACGATTTCGACAACCATCTGTTCGAACTGCATGCCGGGACGCTGGATGCGCGATTGCGGGCGTATCGCGCGGCCCTCACCCCAACCCCTCTCCCGAAGGGAGAGGGGCTTGAATCGCAACGTTCGATTGATCGAGCCCCTCTCCCTCCGGGAGAGGGGTTGGGGTGAGGGCAGGACGCTCGCGCGAACGCCACCGCCTACAATTCCCCCATGCCGAAGCCATCTCCCGCCGAGCGCGTCGCCGAGCTGCGCGCGCTGATCGAAGACGCCAACCATCGCTATTACGTGCTCGACGATCCGTCGATTCCGGACGCCGACTACGACGCGCTGCTGCGTGAACTCGAAACGCTGGAAACCGCGCATCCCGAGCTCGCCAGCGACGACTCGCCGACGCGCACCGTCGGCGCGCGGCCGGACGGCGGCTTCCCCGAAGTCACCCATGCGATCCCGATGCTGTCGCTGGCCAACGCCTTCGAAACCCCGGGTGTCGACGACGCGGCCGACGACCGCGTGCGCTACGCCGAAGTCGCCGACTTCGAGCGCCGCATCGAGCAGAAGCTCGACATCGCGGCGCCGGTGTTCTCGGTCGAACCCAAGCTCGACGGGCTCGCGATCAGCCTGCGCTACGAAGATGGCGTGTTCGTGCAGGGCGCGACGCGCGGCGACGGCGCGAAAGGCGAGAACGTCACCACGAACCTGCGCCAGGTACGTGCGGTGCCGCTGAAACTGCGTGATACCGGCGCACCGCCGCCGGCGGTGCTGGAAGTGCGCGGCGAGATCTACATGCCGCGCAAGGCCTTCGAGGCCTGGAATGCGAAGGCGCTCGACAACAACGAGAAGCTGCTGGCCAATCCGCGCAACGGCGCGGCCGGTTCGCTGCGCCAGCTCGATCCCGCGGTGACTCGGCGGCGGCCACTGGCGTTCTTCGCCTATTCGATCGGCGAGGTGCGCGGACTCGAACTGCCGGAAACCCATTCCGAGACGCTCGCGTTGCTGCGCGATTACGGTTTCCCCGTCGCGCCGGAAGCCGACACCGCGACCGGCTTCGACGGCCTGATCGCCTACTTCCGGCGCATCGGCCAGGCGCGTGACACGCTGCCGTACGACATCGACGGCGTGGTCTACAAGCTCGACGACTACGACCAGCAGGCGACGATGGGCTTCGTCTCGCGCGCGCCGCGCTGGGCGCTGGCGCACAAGTTCCCGGCGCAGGAGCAGTCGACGGTGCTGCGCGCGATCGAGGTGCAGGTCGGGCGCACGGGCGCGATCACGCCGGTCGCACGGCTGGAGCCGGTCCAGGTCGCCGGCGTCACCGTCACCAACGCGACTCTGCACAACGAAGACCAGATCCGCCGGCTCGACGTGCGCGAAGGCGACACGGTGATCGTGCGCCGCGCCGGTGACGTGATTCCCGAGATCGTGCGCGTGATCGAGGACCGGCGTCCCGCGGGTACCGTCGAATGGACGATGCCGGTCACGTGCCCGGTCTGCGGTTCGGACCTCGTGCGCGAGGAGGGCGCCGCGGCCTGGCGCTGCACCGGCGGGCTGACCTGCTCCGCGCAGCGCAAGGAAGCCGTGCGCCACTTCGCGTCGCGGCGCGCGATGGATATCGAAGGTCTCGGGGACAAGCAGGCCGAGGCGCTGGTCGAGTTCGGCTTCGTGCATTCGCCGGCCGACCTGTTCGCGCTGACGGTCGAGGATCTGGTGCGGATGAAGACCGCGCTCGACGCCGCGACCGCGGCGGACCTCGCGCAGGCGATCGTCGACAGCAAGGGCGCGCTGGCGCTCGATGCCGAAGGCGAAGCCGTACTCGTGCAGGAGACGCCGGTGTGGAAGGACGCCGCCTTCCTGCGGGCGCATCTGACGGTCGAAACCGGCGGCAAGCTCGCGACGAAGTGGGCGGAGAATCTCGTGGCCGGCATCGATGCCAGTCGCACGACGACGCTGCCGCGCTTCCTGTTCGCGCTCGGCATTCCGCATCTGGGCGAAACGACGGCCAGGTCGCTCGCGCAGTGGCTGGGCGCGCTCGAGTTCGTCCGTACGACGCCGGCGGTGCTGTTGCAGGCGCTGCCCGACATCGGCGGCGAGGTCGCGCGTTCGATCGCGACGTTCTTCGAGCAGCCCGGCAATGTCGACGTCGTCGATGCGCTGCTCGCGGCCGGGATCACGTTCACCGACGAAACCGCGCCGTCGGCCGCATTGCGCGAGCGTCTGGGCCTCGCCCATCTGCTCTCGACGTTGCCGGTCGACAAGCTCGGCGGCAAGAGCGCCGAGCGCCTGGCCGACACCTACGTCACGCTCGATGCGTTGCTGCGGGCGAACGCGAGCGGCTGGACCGGCGCGGGTCTGTCGACCGCGGGCGCGGACAATCTCGCCGCCCATCTCGCCGACAGCGCCGCACTCGCCGCGCTGCGCGATGCCGATGCCGCGATGCGGCGCCTGCTCGAGGCCGCGCCGTCCAAGATCGTCCGCGCCACCGGTCCGCTCGACGGCAAGACCGTGGTGCTGACCGGCAGCCTGGAGGCGATGACCCGCGACGAGGCCGGCGAACGGCTCGAAGCGCTGGGCGCGAAGATCGCCGGCAGCGTGTCGAAGAAGACGTCGCTGGTGGTGGCGGGCGAAGCGGCCGGCTCGAAGCTGGCGAAGGCGCAGGAGCTCGGCATCGAGATCTGGGATGAAGCGGCGCTGCTCGCGTTTCTCGAGTCGCAGGCGTGAGTGTGTCGATGCTGCCTTCGGCGAACTTCGAGACCCTGCGCCTGCGTGCGCGCCTCAACGCGACGCTGCGCGGCTTTTTCGCCGAACGCGGCGTGCCCGAAGTCGAAACACCGATGCTGTCGCAGGCCGGCAACACCGATCCGAACGTCGCCAGCTTCCGCACCGAGTTCGGCGGCCACGTGTCGGCCGGGCCGCGCACGCGCTGGCTGCGCACGTCCCCCGAATTTCCGCTCAAGCGTCTGCTCGCCGCCGGTTTCGGCGACTGCTACGAACTCGGCCGCGTGTTTCGCGACGGCGAAGCCGGTGGCCGCCACAATCCCGAATTCACGATGCTCGAGTGGTACCGCGTCGGCTGGGACCAGCATCGACTCGCCGACGAAACCGTCGCCCTGGTACAGGGCGCGCTCGGACTCGTCGACCGGCGCGCCGAAGTGGTGCAGACGACGTATCGCACCCTGTATCTCGACACGCTCGGGCTCGATCCGATGATCGCGGCGGAAGCCAAGCTGCAGGCTGCGCTCGGCGACGTGCAGATCGACCCGGAAGGCCTGACCCGCGACGACTGGCTGGACCTGCTGATGACGCACCGCATCCAGCCCGCGAATCCCGCCGACCGGATCCTCGTCATCCACGATTACCCGGCTTCGCAATGCATGCTCGCGCGCGTCACCGAGCGCGACGGCGTGCCGGTCGCCGAGCGCTTCGAGTTGTATCTCGGCGCGCTGGAGCTCGCGAACGGGTATCACGAGCTCGCGGACGGCGCGGAACAACGCGCGCGCTTCGAGCGGGACAATACGGTGCGTGGATCGCGCGGTAGTGCATTGCCGGCGATCGACGAAGCCTTGCTGGGTGCGCTGGATGGCGGCTTTCCCGATTGCGCGGGGGTGGCCCTGGGAGTCGACCGATTGATGATGGCGATGCTGGGGACTGGGCGGATCGCCGATGTGATCGCATTCGATTTTGCGCGGGCGTAACGCGTTCGCGCGGTCCGGCGCCGTTACGTCATGCCCGCGCACGCGGGCATCCAAGGACCTTGCCTCCGGCCGATCTACAATATCGGCATGAACACATCCCCCCTCGATTTCGACCGCTACGACCACATCCGCCCGATCCTGTGGACCGGCGACACGCTCGATCTGCTCGACCAGCGCAAGCTGCCGTTCGTCGTCGAGCATGTGTCTTGCAGCACCAGCGACGAGGTCGCGCAGGCGATCCATGATCTGACCGTGCGCGGGGCGCCGGCGATCGGCATCGCGGCGGCGTGGGGCGCGGTGCTGGGCGCGCGGGACATCGAGGCCGGGGACGGCACGGCGGCGCTGGCCAAGCTCGAACCGGCGCTGCAGCGGCTCAATGCGGCGCGGCCGACAGCGGTCAACCTGGCCTGGGCGCTGGCGCGCATGCGGCGCGTGCTCGCGACATCGGGCGCCGACTGGCGCGAGGTGCTGACGCGCGAGGCGCAGGCGATCGCCGAGGAGGATCTGGCGGCGAACCGCCACATGGGCGCGCTCGGCGCCGAACTGATCGCGCCGGGCAGTGGCGTGATGACCCATTGCAACACCGGCTCGCTGGCGACCGCGGGCTTCGGGACCGCGCTCGGCGTGATCCGCGCAGGCATGGCGCAGGGGCGCATCGGCAAGGTGTTCGCCGGCGAGACGCGGCCGTGGCTGCAGGGCGCGCGGCTGACGGTGTGGGAGCTGCAGCAGGACGGCATCGACGCGACGCTGATCGCGGACTCCGCGGCCGCGCACCTGATGAAGACCGGCGCGGTGCAGTGGATCGTCGTCGGCGCCGACCGCATCTGCGCCAACGGCGACACCGCCAACAAGATCGGCACCTACCAGCTGGCGATCGCCGCGCGCCACCACGGCGTCAAGTTCATGGTCGTCGCGCCGTCGTCGACCGTCGACATGGACACCGCGTCGGGCGAGCTGATCGAGATCGAGCAGCGCGATCCGGGCGAACTGTTCGGGATCGGCGGCACGCGTACCGTCGCCGAAGGCATCCAGGCCTGGAATCCAGTGTTCGATGTGACCCCGGGCGAGCTGATCGATGCGATCGTCACCGAGCAGGGCGTCGTCGAGCGGCCATCCACCACGTCGATGCAGGCGCTCTTCAGGGCCTGATGGCTGTGGCCTGTGACGCGCGTGTACGCGTGTCGTTCGCCAGCCACACGGTTTTCGCCGGAATTCCCGGGCGAAAATCCGCTTAAGTGATTGTTTTTGCGTCGGAAAGGCGGCCTGCGAGGGCCGCTTTCGTGCTATGATTTCCTGTCGTTTTGATCGCGTTGCCGGCGGCCGGTACGCGCCGCGTCTGTGCCTCGCGCCCAGCGCCGGAAATCCGGACCGCGTAGACAGGATGCAAACCCTCTAGATGGTCGATTCCGCGAAAGAAATCATCCCCGTCAACCTCGAAGACGAGATGCGCCGCAGCTATCTCGATTACGCGATGAGCGTGATCGTGGGGCGCGCGCTCCCCGACGTCCGCGATGGCCTCAAGCCGGTCCACCGCCGCGTGCTGTTCGCGATGCACGAGCTCGGCGCGCACAGCAACAAGGCCTACTTCAAGTCGGCGCGTATCGTCGGCGACGTCATCGGTAAGTACCACCCGCATGGCGACCAGTCGGTCTACGACACGCTGGTGCGCATGGCCCAGCCGTTCTCGCTGCGCTACATGCTGGTCGACGGCCAGGGCAACTTCGGTTCGGTCGACGGCGACTCCGCCGCGGCGATGCGTTACACCGAGTCGCGCATGGCGCGCCTCAGCCACGAGCTGATGGCCGACATCGACAAGGAAACGGTCAACTTCCAGCCCAATTACGATGAGAAGGAACTCGAACCGACGGTCATGCCGACCCGGTTCCCGAACCTGCTCGTCAATGGTTCGGCCGGCATCGCGGTCGGCATGGCGACCAACATCCCGCCGCACAACCTGGGTGAAGTGGTCGATGCGCTGATCGCGCTGATCGACAATCCCGAGATCGACATCGACGGGCTGATGGAATTCATCCCCGGCCCCGATTTCCCGACCGCTGGCATCATCAACGGCGTCGGCGGCATCCATCTGGCCTACCGCACCGGACGCGGCCGGGTGCGCATGCGCGCCAAGGCCGAGGTCGAGGTGGCCGACAACGGCCGCGAGGCGATCGCGGTCACCGAGATCCCCTACCAGGTCAACAAGGCGCGGCTGATCGAGAAGATCGCCGAGCTGGTCAAGGAAAAGAAGCTCGAAGGCATCAGCGAGCTGCGCGACGAGTCCGACAAGGACGGCATGCGCATCTACATCGAGGTCAAGCGCGGCGACTCGGCCGAGGTCGTGCTCAACAACCTCTATTCGCAGACGCAGATGGAGTCGGTGTTCGGCATCAACATGGTGGCGCTGGTCGATGGCCGCCCGCAGCTGCTGAACCTCAAGCAGATCCTCGAAGCCTTCGTCCGCCACCGCCGTGAAGTGGTCACGCGCCGGACGATCTTCGAACTGCGCAAGGCGCGCAACCGCGCGCACATTCTCGAAGGCCTGACGGTCGCGCTCGCGAACATCGACGAGATGATCGAGCTGATCAAGACCTCGGAGAATCCGCAGGTCGCCAAGGAGCGGATGCTCAGCAGACGCTGGGAAGCCGGCCTGGTCGGCGCGCTGCTCGGCGCGGCCGGGGCCGAGGCCTCGCGTCCGGAAGACCTGCCCGACGGCGTCGGCCTGATCGACGGCTTCTACCAGCTGACCGACACCCAGGCCCAGCAGATCCTCGAGATGCGCCTGCACCGCCTGACCGGGCTGGAGCAGGACCGCCTGACCGACGAATACAAGCTGCTGCTGGAGACGATCCGCGGCCTGATCGAGATCCTCGAGAATCCCGACGTGCTGCTGGACGTCATCCGCACCGAGCTGCGCAACGTCAAGGAAGAATTCGGCGATGCGCGCCGCAGCGAGATCCGCGCCAGCGAGGAGGATCTCGACATCCTCGACCTGATCGCACCCGAGGACGTCGTGGTCACGCTGTCGCATTCCGGCTACGCCAAGCGCCAGCCGGTCAGCGCGTATCGCGCGCAGAAGCGCGGCGGTCGCGGCCGCAATGCGGCGTCGACGAAGGACGAGGATTTCATCGAGCAGCTGTGGCTGGTCAATACCCACGACACGCTGCTGACCTTCACCAGCGCCGGCCGCGTGTTCTGGCTGCCGGTGCACCAGTTGCCCGACGCCGGCCCGAACGCGCGCGGCCGGCCGATCATCAACTGGATTCCGCTCGAAGCCGACGAGAAGGTGCAGGCCGTCGTACCGGTGCGCGAGTACCTCGAAAGCCAGTACGTGTTCTTCGCCACGCGCGCGGGCACGGTCAAGAAGACCCCGCTCACCGAGTTCGCCTATCGCCTGGCGCGCGGCAAGATCGCGATCCGTCTCGACGAGGGCGATGCGCTGATCGGCGTGGCTTTGACCGACGGCGACAAGGACGTGCTGCTGTTCGCGTCGAACGGCAAGACGGTGCGCTTCGGTGAGGACCGCGTGCGCTCGATGGGTCGCACCGCCGGTGGCGTGCGCGGCATCCGCCTGGCACGGGGCGAGCAGGTGGTGAGCCTGATCGTGTCCGAGAGCGCGGGCGGCATCGAAGACGAGACGGACGACAACGGCGAGGACACCAGCGTCGAGACGGCCGGCGACGTCGCGATCGAGACCGGTGCGGGCGACGACATTCCCTACATCCTCACCGCGACGGAGAACGGCTACGGCAAGCGCACGCCGCTGTCGGAGTACCCGCGCAAGGGGCGTGGCACGCAGGGCGTCATCGGCATCCAGACCACCGAACGCAACGGTCCGCTGGTCGGCGCGGTGCTGCTGCGCAACCACGACGAGGTGCTGCTGATCTCCAACGGCGGCACCCTGGTGCGCACCCGCGCGTCGGAGATCGCACGCGTCGGCCGCAACACCCAGGGCGTCACCCTGATGCGCGTGTCCAAGGACGAGCGCCTGCAGGGCATCGAGCGCGTGGATGGCGCGATCGACGACAGTATCGACGACGACATCGACGCGCTGCCGCCGGGCGAGACGCCGACGACGGATGCACCGAGCGCGTCGCCTGACGCCTGAAGGCCGATGCACTTCGGGTGATGGAAAGGGGCCGGCATTGCCGGCCCTTTTTCATGTGTGGTTTCTCGACTCGCTTCGCCGCGACAACCCCAGGATCGATCGACCAGCCGAGCCCCTCTCCCTTCGGGAGAGGGGTTGGGGTGAGGGCAGACGCTCGCGCAGACCCCGATTACCGAAGACATCCAGAGCGTCCGTCGCGTCTACCGCGGTGCACCGGAAAGCCTCCGAATCCTGACGCACGTCCGCGCCGAAACGCCGTCCAGTCCGCCCGTCGCCTGTCCCGGCAAGCCACACCCGCAGCCTATACTCGCGGCCAACGCCCAGCGGAGCACAGCGGATGTCCTTCGGAACCGAACGCGCGTCGCTGCGCATGCAGCGTCTGCTGGCAGGTCTGACGATCCTGCTCCTCGCACTCGGACTGGCGGCCTGCAAACGTGACGCGACCGGACAGACGCCTGGCGTCAGCGGCGAGGCGATCCGGACCGAGCGCGAGACGATCGAAGGCTTCGGCCTGGTGCGCGCGTTCCCCGACCAGCGCGACGGCGCGCTCGCGCTGGCGCTGGAATTCTCCGAGCCCCTCGTCGGCACTCAGGATTTCGACGCGCTGGTGACCTTCTCCGACGGCGCCGCGCGCGAGGGCAGCTGGACGCTCGACGACGACGGCAAGGTGCTGCGCTTCCCGCACGTGGAGGCGAACCGCGATTACACGTTACGCCTGTCCGCCAGGCTGGCCTCGGCCGGCGGCGACACGCTGGGCGCCGATGTCGAGTGCAAGGTGTTCACCGGCGAGCTCGATCCGGTGGTCGGCTTCGCCTCGCAGGGCAGCGTGCTGCCGGCGAAGGAGTCGCGTGGCCTGCCGATCGTCTCGATCAATGTCGACGAGGTCGATGTCGAATTCCTGCGCGTCGACGACGCATCGCTGCCGGCGTTCCTCACCCAGTACCAGCGCGGCGGCCGCCGCGGCAGCTGGGAACTCGACAACCGCTGGGGCGAGAACACGCCGCTGTCGAAGCTGTCCAGGCCGGTCTACGTCAACCGCTTCGCGATCGACGGCGCGCGCAACGAGCGCGTGCTGACCTATCTGCCACTGCAGGACATCCGCGAGTTGCAACAACCGGGCCTGTACTTCGCGGTGATGAAGCGGGCGGGCGCGTTCGCTGACCAGTACGAAACCGCGTTCTTCACCGTCAGCGACATCGGCCTGCACGCGCGTGCATACGGCGAAAAGCTGTTCGTGCACACCGCATCGCTGCACAACGGCGCGCCGATCGGCAGCGCCGAGCTGAAAGTCCTCGACGCCAAGGGCGCCACCATCTACCGCGCGAGCACCGATGCCAAGGGCAACGCGATGCTCGACTACACGCTGGATGCCGGCCATGTGCTGGTCGCCAGCCGCGCCAGCGATGTGTCGTTGCTGCCGTTCAACCAGCCGGCGCTGGACCTGTCGGAGTTCGCGGTCAGCGGCCGCGAGCAGGCGTGGTTCGACGTGTTCGCGTGGTCGGGTCGCGATCTGTACCGCCCCGGCGAAACCGTGCGCGTGTCGGCGCTGCTGCGCGACCAGGACGGACGTCCGGTCGCGGCGAAGGACGGACGCTCGCAGTCGCTGTTCGCGCGTCTGCGCCAGCCTGATGGCAAGACCTTCTTCGAGACCCGCGTCGAGCCGGGCGAGAGTGGCTACTTCCGCTTCGAACGCGAGATTCCGGTCGATGCGCCCACCGGCAGTTGGCGGGTCGAGTTCCGTACCGATCCCGCCGCGCGCGAGGCGGTGCAGGGCATGACGCTGCGCATCGAGGAGTTCCTGCCCGAGCGCATGAAGCTCGATCTCGACGCGCAGGCGGTGTTGCGTCCAGGTGAGCCGCTGAAGCTGCAGGCGACCGGCGCGTATCTCTATGGCGCGCCGGCGAGCGGCAACCGCTTCACCGCGCGTCTGGCGCTCGCCGTCGAGCGCTCCCCGGTCGAAGGTCTGCCCGGTTTCGTGTTCGGCGACGCGACCGTCGATCTGCCGCGCGAGGCCAAGGATGTCGTCGAAGGGACGTTCGATGCGCAGGGGCGTCTGACCGCGGACATCCCGCTGCCGGAAGAGGCGAAGCCCACCACGCCGATCGCCGCGATCGTGTCCGGCAGCCTGTACGAGACCGGCGGCCGCAGCGTCAACCGCACGCTCAAGCGCGTGCTGTGGCCGGCCGATGCGCTTGTCGGCGTGCGCCCGCTGTTCGAACCCGACGACGGCGCCGATCCCAACACCACTGCGCGCTTCGAACTCATGCGCGTGGGCGCCGATGGCAAGCCGCGCCCGCAGGCGGGGCTCAAGGTATCGCTGATCCGCGAGCATCGCGACTACCACTGGCGCAACGACGATGCGGGCTGGCGCTACGAGTTCACGCGGCGCTTCGAAACCGTGGAGACGCGCACGCTCGATGCCGGCAGCGACGCCGTGCGTTTCGATTTCCCGGTGGAGTGGGGCGAATACCGCATCGATGTGGAAGACCCGGCGACGAAGCTGATCTCGCGCTATCCGTTCCGCGCCGGCTGGAGCTGGGACGACGGCAACCGCGGCCTCGACGCGCGTCCGGACAAGGTCAAGGTCGCGTTGGACAAGGCCGGCTACCGCGCCGGCGACACGATGCGCGTGACGGTGACGCCGCCGCATCCGGGCAAGGGCCTGCTGATGGTCGAAAGCGACCGCATGCTCTATCTGCACGAGATCGATGCCAAACCCGGCAGCACCTTCGACATTCCGGTCACCGAGGACTGGGAGCGCCACGATGTCTACGTGACCGCGCTGGTATTCCGCGGCGGCAGTGCGACCAGCACGGTCACGCCGGCGCGCGCGGTCGGCGTGGCGCACGTGCCGATGGAACGTCGCGAGCGGCGCGTCGCCGTCGGCCTGAAGGCGCCGGAACTCATCCGGCCCGAGGGGCCGATGCAGGTCACCGTCAGCGCGCCGCAGCTGGCCGGGCAGGAGGCCTGGGTCACGGTGTCGGCGGTCGATGTCGGCATCCTCAACATCACCCGCTTTCCGGTGCCCGATGCGTGGAGGCATTTCTTCGCGCAGCGCCGGTTCGGCGTGGATGCCTACGATCTCTACGGTCGCGTGATCGAGAGTTTCGAAGGCGGCACCGCGCGCCTGCGCTTCGGCGGCGATGCGCCGCTGGCGGCGTTGCCGCAGGCGCGGCGTCCGACCGCGCGCGTGCAGACGGTCGACCTGTTTGCAGGCCCGGTGAAGCTCGATGCACGCGGCAATGCGCGCGTGCCGCTGCAGCTGCCGGATTTCAACGGCACGCTGCGCGTCTCGGCGCTGGTGTGGTCGGCGGACCGCTACGGCAGCCGCGATGTGGAGACGATCGTGCGCGCGCCGCTGGTCGCCGAGGCCAGCATGCCGCGGGTCATGGCGCCCGGCGACACCAGCACGGTGACGCTGGATCTGAGCAATTTCAGCGGGCGTGCCGGCAGTTTCGACGTGCGCGTCGACGGCGTCGGCCCACTGGCGGTCGGCGAGGGCAGCCGCAAGGTGGAACTCGGCGTCGACGGCAAGACCACGCTGAGCTTCCCGCTGACCGCGCAGGAGGGCTACACGGTCGCCAAGGTGCGCGTGCGCGTGACCGGCACCGGCGTTCGCGTCGACCGCAGCTACGACCTGCCGGTGCGTCCGGCCTGGCCGTCCGTGCTGCGTTCGAGCACACGCGTGCTCGACGGCGCCACGCCGGTGACGCTCGACACCGGCCTGATGGACGGGCTGATGGCCGGTTCGGTCAACGCGCGCTTCACGGTCAGCGCGCTGCCGCCGATTCCGTTCGCGGCTGCGATCACCGGTGCGCTGGCGTATCCGTACGGCTGCGCCGAGCAGACCACGAGCCGCGGCTACGCGGCGCTGCAGCTCGACGATGCCACGGTGTCGATGCTCGGTATCCAAGGCGTCGATGCGGCCAGGCGCCGGCAGTTCGTCGAGGCCGCGTTCGGACGGCTCGCGTCGATGCAGGTCGGTACCGGACACTTCTCGATGTGGGGCAGCGACGGCGACGTCAATCCGATGCTCACCCCGTACATCGTCGAGTTCCTGCTCGACGCGCGCGATGCCGGCTTCGCGGCGCCGGACGCGGTGCTGCAGAAATCGCTGGAGCGTCTCGGCGAGGATCTGCTGTCGGGCGGTCATGCGTTCTACGGACAGTCGGAGCGCGATCACCTGCGCTTCGCCTATCGCGCCTACGCGGGCTACGTGCTCGCCCGCGTCAACCGCGCGCCGCTGGGCACGCTGCGCGCGCTCTACGACAACGAACGCGGCAGCACGCGCACGGGGCTGCCGCTGGTGCATCTCGGGCTCGCGCTGTCGCTGCAGGGCGACAAGGCGCGCGGCGAACGGGCGGTCCAGGCCGGCTTCGACTTCAAGGGCGACCGCCCCAGCTATCTGTGGGACTACGGCACGCCGCTGCGCGATGCGTCGCTGATGATCGCGCTGACCCACGAGCGCGGCGTCGCGAAGCCCGCGTTCGACGCGCGCGCGGTCGACATCGGGCGCGAGGTCGACGTGCGGCGCAACCGCGGCTGGATGTACCTCAGCACCCAGGAGCAGATCGCGCTCGCCCGGCTCGGACGCGCCCTGTCGTCCGACCAGCGCAAGCGCGTCGGCGGCATGCTGCGCGAGGGCGATGTCGACGAGGCCGTGGCGCCCGCGACGATCGTCGGGCGCGCCTACGACGAGGCCGGCCTGCGCCGCGGCGTGCGCTTCACCCCGCAAGGGGAGTCGCCGATGTACGCGAACATCGACGTCGCCGGCGTGCCGCGCAGCGCGCCTGCGGCCGACTTCAGCGTGCTCAAGGTCGAGCGCAAGCTGTACGGCACCGACGGCCAGCCGTGGACGCCCGGCCCGCTGAAGGAAGGCGAGGCGCTGATCGTCGCGGTGTCGGTGGTGTCCGACCGCGATATGCCCGACGCGCTGCTGACCGATCTGCTGCCCGCGGGACTGGAGGTCGAGAACTTCAACCTCGGCGATGCGAAGCAGTGGGCGGACGTCGTCGTCGACGGCATCCGGATCACCGAGCGCGGCAGCGCGGCGACCGTGCAGCACGAGGAATATCGCGACGATCGCTATGTCGCCGCGCTCAAGCTCGTCCGCGGCCGCACCGCGCGCGTGTTCTACCTCGTGCGCGCGGTCAGCCCCGGCAGCTACACCGCGCCGCCACCACTGGTCGAGGACATGTACCGGCCGCAGCTGCGTGGCGTCGGCACGTCGGTACCAGCCCGGATCACGGTGGTGCAGCCTTGAGCGGCAAGTTCCATGGCCGCTACGCACCGAACCTGACCGGGCCGATGACGGTGGAGACGGATCTCCGCTTCGCCGTCATGACCCGACATCCGTCGGTTGAAAGCCCCGCGTAGGCGGGAATCTAGCGACTTGGCCGGTTCGGCGCGAAGACGCTACGACAACCCACGGCATCCATTGCCGTGGCGCGCCTGCGTCGGGCACGCATGGTCCCGCATCGCGCCATGGCTGCGCTGGGGCACGGCCGCGCTGCTGACGATGTTGCTGCTGCTCGACCTCGCGTTCCCACCGCAGTTGCCGACGCGCGCCGACACCAGCGTGGTCGTGGTCGCCCGCGACGGCACGCCGCTGCGCGCATTCGCCGATGCCGATGGCGTATGGCGGCATCCGGCGACGCCGGGCAGCGTGTCGCCGCTGTACCTGCAGGCGCTGCTCGGCTACGAGGACCGCTGGTTCCACCGCCATCCGGGCATCAATCCCTGGGCGCTCGCACGCGCGGCCGGGCAGTGGACGCGCGGCGGGCGCATCGTGTCCGGCGGCTCGACGCTGACGATGCAGGTCGCGCGCATCCTCGACCCGCAGCCACGCGGACGCACCTTGCGCGGCAAGCTGGTGCAGATGCTGCGCGCCGTGCAACTCGAAGTGCATCTGTCCAAGGACGAGATCCTCGCGCTGTATCTCACGCGCGCGCCTTTCGGCGGCACCATCGAGGGCGTCGAGGCGGCGAGCTGGGCCTATCTCGGCAAGCCGGCCTCGCAGCTGTCGCATGCCGAGGCGGCGCTGCTGGCGGTGCTGCCGCAGGCGCCGAGCCGGCTGCGCCCGGACCGCGAGCCGGAGGCGGCGCGCGTGGCGCGCGACAAGGTGCTCGAACGCATGGCGACGCTGGGTGTGTGGTCGCGGGCCGATGTCGACGATGCACAGGTCGAGGCCGTGGTCGCACGCAGCCTGAGCCAGCCGATGCATGCGGCGCTGCTCGCGCAGCGGCTGCGCGAATCTGCGCCGCGACAGGCGCGCATCGCATCGACGATCGACATCGATCTGCAGCGGGTACTCGAACAGCGCGTGTCGAGCTATTTCTCGCAACTGCCCGAGCGCACCTCGGCCGCGCTGCTGGTCGTCGACAACCGCACGCTCGAGGCACAGGCCTATGTCGGTTCGGTCGCGTTCGGCGACCGCGCGCGGCTCGGCCATGTCGACATGGTCCGCGCATGGCGCTCGCCGGGTTCCACGCTCAAGCCCTTCCTCTACGGCATGGCGCTCGACGACGGCCTGATCCATTCCGGCAGCCTGCTGACCGATGCGCCGCAGTCGTTCGACGGCTATCGACCAAGCAACTTCGACGCGGCGTTCAACGGCCCGGTGGCGGCCGACGATGCATTGCGGCTGTCGCTCAACGTGCCGGCGGTCGATCTGCTCGACCGCGTGGGCCCCGCGCGTTTCGCGGCGCGGCTCGACAATGCCGGCGTGAGCTTGCGCTTTCCGCACGGCGCGGCGCCGAACCTGTCATTGATCCTCGGCGGCACCGGCGCCACGCTGGAGCAACTGGTCGGCGCGCACGCCGCGTTGCATCGCGACGGCATCGCCGGACACGTGCGCCTGACCCCGGATGCACCGCGCGTCGAACGCAGGCTGATGTCGCCTGGGGCGGCGTGGATCGTGCGCGAGATCCTAGAATCGAATCCGCGTCCCGGCGAGCGCGTCGACACCTTCGATACCGGCGGCCGTCCGCGCGTGTCGTGGAAGACCGGCACCAGCTACGGCTATCGCGATGCCTGGGCGATTGGTGGCACGCACCGCTACACGGTCGGTGTCTGGGTCGGGCGACCTGACGGCACGCCGCTGCCGGGCCAGTACGGCGCGGTGACCGCGTTGCCGTTGCTGTTCGAGATCGTCGACAGCCTGCCGCGCGACCGCGCCGATGCGGTGCGATCGCCGCCGCCGCGCAACGTGCGCGAGGTCGCGATCTGCTGGCCGCTCGGCACCGCCGCGGACGCGCAGGCCGCGGCGCTGTGCCAGCGCCGCCGCGATGCCTGGACGCTCGACGGCAATGTGCCGCCAACCTTGCCAGAGCGCGATGCGCGCCGCTGGGGCGCGGGCATCGTGCGCTTCGATGTCGATGCGGCCAGTGGCCTGCGTCTGTCGGCGGACTGCAGCGCGCCGCACGCGCGACGCAGCGCCGAGGTCGCACGCTGGCCCGCACTCGTCGCACCGTGGCTGCCGACGTCGTCGCGCCAGGCGTCGAGGCTGCCCGCGCTGGCACCGGATTGCGTTCCCGATGGACGCGACGTGACCGAGGCCCTGCACATCGAGGGCCTGACACCCGGCACCCTGCTGGCGCGGCCGCCGAACAGCAGCCACGGCGTGCGTCTGCAGTTGCGCGCGCTCGGCAGCGAGGGGCGGGTGCAGTGGCTGCTCGACGGCCGATGGATCGGCGAGACCCGGGGCACGCAGTGGCTGCGGCACGAATTCGACACGCCGGGTGCGCATGCGCTGACGGCGCTCGCGGATGATGGGGCGTGGCGGAGTGTGGCGTTCCGGGTGGCGTTCCGGGTGGCGGAGTGAGTTGATCGCTCGGGGTGCGTCGAATCTCACTCAAGTACCGAAGCCGTCATCCCAGCGAAGGCTGGAAACGCTTCTCAACAGCCGAACGGCTGGTCATCCATTTTGCTTCGTCCGGAACCATCTTGGAGATCAAAATGGGCCCCAGCATGCGCTGGGGCGACGAGCCGAAATACTTCCGAGTTTTTCGCCGATGTTGCGCTAAAGCGTCTCGAAGATCTCGCTCAAGTCGCTGGATCCCGGCCTGCGCCGGAACGACGAGACTTCAAAGTCTCAAGATCGTCGCCCCGGCGCAAGCCGGGGCCCAGCGACTTCACTTTATAAAAAGCTCGCCAACTCCACGAAGCTCGCGAACAATTAATCCAGATTCGCCAGCACATGCTCCGCCGACGACACCTTGAACTCGCCCGGCGCCTCGACGAACAGCTGCTTCACCACACCATCGTCCGCATACAGCGCGAACCGGCGCGCGCGCAGGCCCATGCCGTAGGCGCTGCCGTCCATTTCGAGGCCCATCGCCCGGACCAGGTCGCCGTTGCCGTCGGAGATCATCTGCAGGCCGTCCGGCACGCCGACGCTCTCGCCCCAGGCCTGCATCACGAAGGGGTCGTTGACGGCGATGCAGATCACGTCGATGCCGCGCTTGCGGAAGGCCTCGAAGTGTTCGACGAAGCCGGGCAGATGGTGCTCCGAGCACGTTGGCGTGAACGCGCCGGGCACCGCGAACAGCACGACCTGCTTGCCGGTGAACAACGTCGGCGTGTCGATGACGCGCACGCCGTCGTGGATGTGCTTGAGCGCGACCTCGGGAATCGTGTCGCCGGTCTGGATCGTCATGTGGGAAGTTCCGGGGGAGGGTGAATGGAAGTCTATCCGCTCCGGACGGAAGGCCGCGACGACGCTTGAAAGCCGTGCGTCGGTACCCAGATCGGGGACATCGCGGCCACTGGTGCCGCCCCCAGATCGGAGTCATTCCATGCGCCATGAAGCCTTCCGCGCCGCCGCCCGCCAGCCGGGCCGCGACACCCCCTCCCGCCTGCACGACGAGATGCGCCAGTTCCTCCAGCAGTTCGTGCAGGGCGATGCCGACGCCTCGTCGGTCGTCACCAGCGAGTGGACGCCGCGCGTCGACATCCGCGAGGAGCGCTCGCGTTTCGTGATCCTCGCCGACCTGCCGGGTATCGATCCGGCGCAGGTCGAAATCTGGATGGACAAGGGCGTGCTCAGCCTGAAGGGCGAGCGTGCACCCGCTGTCCAGGACACCGTCGACGGCGCGACCCAGGAGGTGCGGTTCTCGCGTGTCGAGCGCACCACCGGTCGCTTCCATCGCCGCTTCACGCTGCCCGACAGCGCGGACGCCGATGCGATCACCGCCAGCGGCCATCACGGTGTGCTCGAGATCAGCATTCCCAAGCGTGCCGAATCGACACCGCGCCGCATCCAGGTCGGTGCAGCCGCCGAGGCAGGCACGCGCCAGTAACGGCCGATCGCTCGCGGCTGCGCTTCGCGCAGCCGTGGCACCCACGACGCGGCGACGGCCTGCGGGTATCCTGCGGGCCGTCGCCGTTCCTGGCGTTCCATTCCTGACGGGCACGCGCCCGCACCGGACGTAGAGCAGATGCAGTTCAAGGATTACTACGAGATTCTCGGCGTCGAGCCGAACGCGGGCGACGCGGAGATCAAGACCGCGTATCGCCGGCTCGCGCGCAAGTACCACCCCGACGTCAGCAAGGAGCCGGGCGCGGAAGACACGTTCAAGTCGATCAACGAGGCCTACGAGGCGCTGCGCGACCCTGAGAAGCGCAAGGCCTACGATCAGCTGCGCGCGCGCGGCTATCGGCCGGGCGATGACGTGCAACCGCCGCCTGGCGGCTTCGGTGGCGGGCCGGGCGGTGTGGATTTCGACGAGATCTTCGCCGGCGGTGGCGCGGGCGGCGGCTTCAGCGATTTCTTCGAACAGATGTTCGGCCGGCGTGCGGGCGGCTATGCCGGTCCGCAGCAGCCCGGTCGCGGTGGCCCGCAACCGCGCGGCGATACGCGCGCGCGCCTGGCGGTGACGCTGGAGACGATCCATCGCGGCGACAGCGTGCGCGTGCCGGTGATGGGCAAGACCTTCGAGGTGAAGATTCCGCGCGGCATCCGTCCGGGCCAGGTCGTGCGCCTGCCGCGGCAGGGCCAGCACGGTGGCGACCTGTTGCTGGAAATCGAATACGCCGCGCATCCGGATTTCGAGGTCGACGGCCGCAACATCATCCACACGCTGCCGATCGCGCCGTGGGACGCCGCGCTCGGCGCGACGATCAGCGTGGCGACGCTCGGCGGGCACGTCGACCTGAAGATTCCGGCCAGTTCGGAGGCCGGTCGCAAGCTGCGGCTGCGCGGGCGCGGACTGCCGGGTACCGGCGGCGCGCCGGACGGCGACCAGATCGTCGAACTCGAGATCCAGGCGCCGGTCGCGCAGGACATGCAGCAGGTCGCGGCTTATGAAGCGCTGCGGGATTCGTTTGCGGTGGGGAGGAAGTAGGCGGCGATTTCCCAGCCTCTACCGAGGCAGACATCGGATCGGAGGCGGCCAACTCGGGCCTCGTCATCCCAGCGGCTTTCAACAGACGCATGTCTGGTCAAGCCGGAAACGCTTTTCAACAGCCGGATGGCTGGTCATCCATTTTGATTCTGGTGACTGAGCGAGGGCACGCAGAAATCAAAATGTGCCCCAGCCTCTGTGCTGGGGCGACGGATACAGCGCGAAGCGCCTTCGCATCAGCGCAGACTCAAACAGCCGGCGCCGCACCGCCCCCGATGGTCCTGAGGATCGCGTCCGACAGCTCGACTTCGCTGAAGGGCTTGGTGAGATAGGCCTTCGCGCCCTGGCGCATGCCCCAGACGCGGTCGGTGTCCTGGTCCTTCGTGGTGACCAGGATCACCGGGATGTGCGCGGTCGTCGGCTCGCGCGTGATCGAGCGCGTCGCCTGGAAGCCGTTGAGGTTCGGCATCACCACATCCATCAGGATCAGGTCCGGCAGCTCGCGCTTGGCCGCGTCGACGCCGGCCTGGCCGTCCTCCGCGGTCAGTGCCTCATGGCCGAGCTTCTCGACGATCCGCCGGATGCCCATCAGTTGGGACGGCGAGTCGTCCACGATCAGGATGCGTGCCATCGATTCCCCCTCGAAATGACGAGTGCAATTCTAGCCGCGCATTCAGCGGTCGCGAACGTGGCGGACGTCAAAGCGTGACGAGCGTCCGTCCGAACGAACCGCCGGCGAGCATCGTGTCGAATACATCGGGCAATTCCGGCAACGCGACTTCGCGCGTGCAGATCGCATCGAGATGCCGCGGCTTCCAGTCGCCGGCGAGGTGCTCCCAGACGCGATCGCGGATGTCGCGCGGGGTGCTCGCCGATGCGACGCCCAGCAGCGACACGCCGCGGATGATGAAGGGCATCACCGTCGCGTCGAGATCGGCGCTCGCCGCGAGCCCGGCGCTGGCGACGTTGCCGTAGGGCGCCGTCTGCGCGAGCAGGCTGACCAGCATCGGTCCGCCGACGTTGTCGAGGCCGCCTCCGAAACGCGCCGATTCCATCGGACGCGTCGTGCCGAGCGCATCGCGGCCCAGCACCTCGGCGGCGCCGATCGACTTGAGGTAGTCCACGTGTTCGGGCTTGCCGCTGACCGCGTGCACCTCGAAGCCCGCGCTGCTGAAGATGTCGACCGCGAGCGACCCCACGCCGCCGGTCGCGCCGGTGACCGCGAGCGGGCCGAGCTCGGGGGTCTGCCGGTTCTCGTGCATGCGCAGCAGCGCGAGCGCGGCGGTGAAGCCGGCGGTGCCGAGGATCATGCTCTCGCGCAGGCTCAGGCCGGCGGGCAGGGGCACCGCCCACTTCGATTCGAGGCGCGCGTACCGCGCGTAGCCGCCATCGCGGACTTCCGACTGCCCGCTGCCGGTGACGAGCACCGCGTCGCCCTCCTTGAACGCGGGATCGCGCGAGGCGACGACATGGCCCGCGACATCGATGCCGCCGACCAGCGGAAAGCGTCGCAGGATCTTGCCCTTGCCGGTGCCCGCCAGCGCGTCCTTGAAGTTCACCGACGAATGCACGACGGCGATGTCGAGTTCGCCGTCGGCGAGGTCGTCGAGGGCGACCTGTTCGATGCCGCTGCGGTAACCGGCGTCGTCGTTGTGGATACGGAAGGCGTCGAAACGGGCGGGCAGGGACATCCGGAAGACCTCGTGGTGTCAGGTGAGGTCAGGATACAGGTCGTGCCAGTACGGATTGGCGTCCTCGATCAGCGCGAGTTTCCATTGTCGCTTCCACTCCTTGATCGCCTTCTCGCGCGCGATTGCGGATTCCATCGTCTGGTGCACTTCGCGCCAGACGAGTGTGTGGACGTTGTGGCGTCGCGTGAAACCGGCAATGAGATTGTTTCTGTGTTGCCAGATGCGCTGTACGAGGTCGGAGGTCACGCCGACGTAGAGCGTACCGTTGCGGCTGCTGGTCAGGATGTAGACGCAGGGAATCCGTTCGCGCATGCGCACGCTCCGTGAGGCATCGTTGCTCGATGCTAACGGGTGGATGTCTGCGAGGAAGTCGCTGGGTCCCGGCGTACGCCAGGACGACGGTGTATCAGGATGTCAGGTATCCCCGTTCGTCATCCCGGCGAACGCCGGGATCCAGAGACTTGCGTGTGATTCATGCGCGATCCCAGGATCAGACCGCGCGCGCTTTCACTTCATGACACTCCGCCGCTTCTCGTCGATCCACTTGCTCGCCTGCGCCGGCTCGTAGGCCTGCATCCACGCCAGCATCTCGTCGATGTCGCTGCCGTACCAGAGATCCGCGCGCTGGTCGGGGTGCAGGAAGCGCTCTTCCACCATGCGGTCGATCATGCCGATCAGCGGGGCGTAGAACCCGTCGATGTCGAGAAATGCGCAGGGCTTGTTGCCGATGCCGAGCTGGCGCCAGGTCAGCATCTCGAAGATCTCCTCCATCGTGCCGAAGCCGCCGGGCAGGGCGACGAAGCCGTCCGACAGTTCGAACATGCGCATCTTGCGCGCATGCATCGAGTCGACGATCTCGAGTTCGGTCAGGCCGCGGTGCGCGACCTCCCAGTCGGCGAGCTGCTGCGGGATCACGCCGGTGACCTGGCCGCCGGCTTCGAGCACGGCATTGGCCACGGTGCCCATCAGGCCGACGTTGCCGCCGCCGTAGACCAGGCGCAGGCCGTCCTGTGCGAGACGGTCGCCCAGCGCCATCGCGCGTTCGGCGTAGACGGGCTTGCTGCCGGCGTTGGAACCGCAGTAGACGCAGATGCTTTTCATGGAGTCGTCATTGGTGATTGGTGATTCGAAATTCGAAAATGCAGACGCCGGGCAATGCCCGGCGTCCGTTCAGTGGGATTGGCGAGATCGGGAGGGCGCTCTTTCGAATCACCAATCACGAAATCACCAATCACGGCCAACGTCAGTTGGCTTTGTGGATCGACCGCTTGTCGACCGCCATCGCCGCGTCGTGCACCACTTCCGACAGCGACGGATGCGCGTGGCAGATGCGGGCGAGATCGTCGGCCGAACCGCTGAACTCCATCGTCAGCACGCCTTCGTGCACGAGTTCGGAGACGTTGGCACCGACCAGGTGCATGCCGAGCACGCGATCGGTCTCGGCGTGCGCGAGCACCTTGACGAAGCCCGTCGCCTCGATCATCGCGACCGCACGGCCGTTCGCGGCGAACGGGAAGCTGCCGGCCTTGTACGGAACGCCTTCGTCCTTGAGCTGCTGCTCGGTCTTGCCGACCCAGGCGAGCTCCGGCTCGGTGTAGATGACCCACGGGATCGTGTCGAAATTGACGTGGCCCGGCAGGCCGGCGATCAGTTCGGCGACCGCAATGCCTTCCTCGAACCCCTTGTGCGCGAGCATCGGACCGCGCACGCAGTCGCCGACTGCCCAGACGCCGTCCACGCCGGTGTGGCAGTGGTCGTCGACCTCGATCTGGCCGCGTTCGGTCAGCTTCACGCCGGAACCGTCCGCCAGCAGGCCCTTGCTCGCGGCCTTGCGGCCCACGGCGACCAGCAGCTTGTCGACGGTGATCGACTGCTCGCCGCTGCCGTCGGTGTAGCTGACGACGACTTCCTTCTTCTTGCCCTTGCCGGTGACCTCGGTCTTGGAGACCTTGGCGCCCAGCTTGATGTCGAGGCCCTGCTTCTTGAATTCCTTGAGCGCGGTCTTCGCCACTTCGGCGTCGGCCAGCGCGAGGAAATCCGGCAGCGCTTCGAGGATCGTGACCTCGCTGCCCAGACGCTTCCACACGCTGCCGAGCTCGAGACCGATCACGCCGGCGCCGATGACGGCCAGGCGCTTGGGCACTTCGGTGAAGTCCAGGCCGCCGACGTTGTCGACGATGGTGTCGCCGTCGAACTTCGCGAACGGCAGCTCGATCGAATCCGAACCGGCGGCGATGATGACGTTGGTGCCGGTCAGCTCGACTTCGGTGCCGTCGTGCTGCGCGACCTTGACCAGACGGTCGGCGTGCAGCGTGGCGAAGCCGTAGTAGGGCGTGACCTTGTTCGCCTTGAACAGCATCGCGATGCCGCCGGTGAACTGCTTCACGATCTTGTCCTTGCGCCCGATCATCGCGCCGACGTCGATGTTCGCGTCCTTGAACGTGATGCCGTGGTCGCCAAAGATGTGGCCCATGTTCCAGAACTGGCGCGAGGAATCGAGCAGCGCCTTCGACGGGATGCAGCCCACGCGCAGGCAGGTACCGCCCAGCGCCGGCTTGCCGTCCTTGCCCAGCGCGGCGTCGATGCAGGCGACCTTCATGCCCAGCTGCGCGGCGCGGATGGCAGCGTGGTAACCGGCCGGGCCGGCACCGATGACGACGACGTCGAAATTCTCAGACATTGGGGGATTCCTGAAAGTGTGTCGCGGGTCAGCTGTGAAGCGTGAGAAGGTAAGGACGTCCGTCAGGCGGCCCTGCTGACGTCCTCACACCTGAGCGCGCAGCGCGCCCGTTCTCACGTCCTTACATGCCGAGCAGCATGCGGTGCGGGTTTTCCAGCTGGTTCTTGATGTCGACCAGGAACAGCACCGCGTCCTTGCCGTCGATGATGCGGTGGTCGTAGGACAGCGCGAGGTACATCATCGGCGCGGCGACGATCTGGCCGTTCTCGACGATCGGACGCTCCTTGATCGAGTGCATGCCCAGGATCGCCGACTGCGGCGGGTTGACGATCGGCGTCGACATCAGCGAGCCGAAGGTGCCGCCGTTGGTGATCGTGAACGTGCCGCCCTGCAGGTCGTCCAGGCCCAGCTTGCCGTCGCGCGCCTTCTTGGCGTAATCGGCGATGCCCTGCTCGATCTCGGCGAAGCCCTGGCGCTCGACGTTGCGCAGCACCGGCGTCACCAGGCCGCGGTCGGTGGAGATGGCGACCGAGATGTCGGCATAGCCGTGATAGATGATGTCGGTGCCGTCGACCGAGGCGTTGACCACCGGATACTTGGCCAGCGCGTTCGCGGCGGCCTTGGCGAAGAAGCTCATGAAGCCGAGCTTGATGCCGTGGTCCTTCTGGAACTGTTCGCCCAGTTCCTTGCGCAGCGCCATCACCTTGCCGAGATTCACCTCGTTGAACGAGGTCAGCATCGCGATCGATTCCTTCGACTGCATCAGGCGCGCGGCGATGGTCTTGCGGATGCGGGTCATCGGCACGCGCTCTTCCGGACGTGCGCCGCCCGACACGCCCGGGGTCTTGCCCGAGGCGTAGTTGATCAGGTCTTCCTTGGTCACCGCGCCGCGGCGGCCGGTGCCTTCGACCTGCGAGGCATCGATGCCCTTGGTCTCGGCGGTGAAACGCGCGCCCGGCGGCAGGCCGTCGTTCTTGCCCGACGACGACTGCGGCTTGGTCGAGGACGGCGCCTTGTCGTCGGCCTTCTTGGCTTCCGACTTCGGCTGCACTTCCTCGGCACCGGCGGCCGGCGCCTCCTTGTCCTTGGCGCCCGATTCGGCGGCCGGCGCTTCCGCGGCGGCACCTTCCTCGATGATCGCGATGACCTGCTGGCTGTTGACCGTCGCGCCTTCTTCGAACTTGATCTCCTTGAGCACGCCGTCGACGGTCGACGGCACTTCGAGGACGACCTTGTCGGTCTCCAAGTCGACGAGGTTCTCGTCGCGCTTGACCGCATCGCCGGCCTTCTTGTGCCAGGTGGCGATGGTCGCGTCGGAGACGGATTCGGGCAGGACCGGGACTTTGATTTCAGTGGCCATCTTGGCTTCCTGGAAAAGCTGTGGAATGTGGGGAATGGGGCGGACTTATTCGGCGAAGACCTTGCCGCCGAGGTCGTTGACCAGGGCGTCGGCGATCAGCTGTTGCTGTTCGGCGACGTGGTCGTTGAAGTGACCGACGGCGGGCGAGGGCGAGCGGGCACGGCCGGCGTAGTGCAGGCTCTGCTTGTCGCTCTTGCAGGCTTCCAGGTGATGCTTGATCTGGTACCAGGCGCCCTGGTTCTGCGGCTCTTCCTGACACCAGACCACTTCGGTGGCCGTCGGGAAGCGCTCGAGCTCGGCGGCCAGCAGGTCGCGCGGGAACGGGTACAGCTGTTCCACGCGCAGCAGTGCGACATTGGCCAGTTCTTGCTTGCGCGACTCTTCCAGCAGGTCGTAATAGACCTTGCCCGAACACGCCACCACGCGCGTGACCTTCTTCGGGTCGGCGTCGGCATCGGGAATCAGGTGCTGGAACTCGCCATTGGCCAGTTCCTCGAGCGAGGACACGGCCAGCTTGTGGCGCAGCAATGACTTCGGCGTCATGACCACCAGCGGCTTGCGCGTGGTCATGCACAGCTGGCGACGGATCATGTGGAAGGCCTGCGCCGGAGTCGTCGGCACGCAGACCATCATGTTGTCGAGCGCGCACAGCTGCAGGAAGCGCTCCAGGCGCGCCGAGCTGTGCTCGGGGCCCTGGCCTTCGTAGCCGTGCGGCAGGAACAGCGCCAGGCCGCACAGGCGATCCCACTTGGCTTCGCCAGACGACAGGAACTGGTCGATGACCACCTGGGCGCCGTTGGCGAAGTCGCCGAACTGGCCTTCCCAGATGCACAGCGTGCCCGGCTCCGACGACGCGTAGCCGTACTCGAACGCCATGACCGCTTCCTCGCTGAGCAGCGAGTCGATGATCGTCGCGTCCTCGGGGTTCTGCACCAGTTCGCGCAGCGGCATGTAGTTGCCGCCGGTCTTCTGGTCGTGCAGCACCGCGTGGCGATGGAAGAACGTGCCGCGGCCGCTGTCCTGGCCCACCAGGCGCAGGCGGTGGCCGGCGTCGAGCAGGGTGGCGTAGGCGAGGTTCTCGGCGAAGCCCCAGTCGCCCGGCTGCTCGCCGGTGGCCATCCTGCGGCGGTCGTCGTAGATCTTGGCGACGCGCGCCTGCAACGTGACGGATTCGGGCAGCGTGGTGATCTGCGTCGCCAGCGCCTTGAGCTTGTCGACCGACACCGTGGTGTCGAGCGTGTCGGTCAGGCGGCCGGCGAGGTAGGGATCCCAGTCGATCGTCAGCTCGTAGTCGCTCGGCTTGGCGTCGGCCAGTTCGACCGTGACTTCGCCCGCGTCGAGCTTGTTGCGGTAGCCGTCGACGATGGCCTTCGCATCGGCCTCGGCGAGCACGCCTTCGGCCACCAGCTTCGCGGTGTAGAGCTCGCGCGGGGTCTGGTGCTTGCGGATCACCTGGTACATCAGCGGCTGGGTCGCCGCCGGCTCGTCGGCCTCGTTGTGGCCGTGGCGGCGGTAGCAGACGAGATCGATGACCACGTCCTTGCCGAATTGCTGGCGGAAGTCGTAGGCGAGCTCGGCGCAGTACACGACCGCTTCCGGATCGTCGGCGTTCACGTGCAGGATCGGCGCGCCGACCATCTTGGCGACGTCGGTGCAGTACAGCGTGGAGCGGGCGTCCTGCAGGTCGCTGGTGGTGAAGCCGACCTGGTTGTTGATGACCACGTGCACCGTGCCGCCGACCGCGAAACCGCGGGCCTGCGACATCTGGAACAGCTCCATGTTGACGCCCTGGCCGGCGAACGCCGCGTCGCCGTGCAGCAGCACCGGCAGCACGAGCTTGCGCTCGGTGTCGCGGCGGCGGTGCTGGCGCGAACGCACGCTGCCGGCGACCACCGGGTTGACGATTTCCAGGTGCGAGGGATTGAACGCCAGCGCCAGGTGGACCGGGCCGCCGGGTGTCGCCAGGTCGGCCGAGAAGCCCATGTGGTACTTCACGTCGCCGGTGTGGGCGCGGTCGTGGTCGTGGTGGTCGAACTTGCCTTCGAACTCGTCGAACAGCTTGCGCGGGTTCTTGCCGAGGGTGTTGACCAGCACGTTGAGGCGGCCGCGGTGGGCCATGCCGACCACGATGTCCTTGACGCCTTCCTTGCCGGCGCGCTGGATCACGCTGTCGAGCAGCGGAATCAGCGCGTCGCCGCCTTCGAGCGAGAAGCGCTTCTGGCCGACGTACTTGGTGTGCAGGTAGCGCTCGAGACCCTCGGCCGCGGTCAGGCGTTCGAGGATGCGCTTCTTCTCCGTCTCGCTGCGCGCGAAGCGGCCACCGGCCGCTTCCAGGCGCTGGTAGAGCCAGCTGCGCTGTTCGAAGTCGGGGATGTGCATGAACTCCGCGCCGATCTGGCTGGAGTAGGTGGTCTTGAGCAGCGCGAGCAGGTCGCGCAGCTTCATCCGCGGCTGGCCGGCCACGCCGCCGGTGCTGAACTCGTCGTCGAGGTCGGCATCGGTGAGCTGGTGGAAGGGCAGGCCCAGATCCGGCGGGTTGAGCGGCGGGGCCAGATCCAGCGGATCGAGCTTGGCACCCAGGTGTCCGCGCGAGCGGTAGGCGGTGATCAGGCGACCGACGTGGCGTTCGCGTTCGTCACCAGCGCCGCCGGGCGTCGCCTCGACGATGCCGCGGGCGGCCTTGCGACCGGCTTCGGCGACGGCCGACAGCACGGCGGAATGGGGCACATCGCCGGCTTCACGACCCTTGAAAGCGTCGAACCACCGCTTCCAGTCCGAACCGACACTGTCGGGATCGACGAGGTACTGCTCGTACAGGTCTTCGATAAAGGCGGCATTGGCGCCGAACTGGGAGGACTGCGCAAACTGCTTCAGGAGACTGTCCACGTCGGGTGATTCGTGCTCGTTGGGAGGGGGCAGGGCCGGACCCGGAGCGATCTCCGGAAAAACAGGCGGGATCTGGCGCGAAACGACGCCCGACAGTATACCCGCGTCGTTCGCCGCGATGCACCATCGAGGCGCCCCGATCCCCGCGCAACGATGCGTCCGCCGGACGTGTCGACGGCGCCGGAATCAGGCAAAAGGCTCAGATGCCCAGCGCGCGGAACTCGCTGCAGGCGCGTGAACGTTCCCACACCGGCGCGAACTGCTGCGCGAGCTGCCGGGCGCGTCCGGGCAGGTCGGTGGCGGCCTCGCCGTCGACCCGGTGACCCAGCGTGCGCACATGGAAGCCGCCGGCGTCGTTGACGAGGAACGCGCCCGCGAACTCGCGGTCGACCGGATCCTCGACCGCGCGGAACGCGAACGCGCTGCTCAGCCGCTGCGACAGCGCCAGCAGCGCCGAGCCGCGTCGCTGCACGGTCGCCGGATCGTGCAGCAACATCTGCACCCGCACGCCACGACCGCCGGTCGCGAAGCGGCGCAGCGCCGCGAGCACGTCCGGATGGTCGTAGAGACCGGGATCGAGCTCGCGCGTGCGCAGCCACAAGGTGCGCCGCGCGGCGGAGACGAGGGTGACCGTCGCATCGACGGCGGCTTCGAGGTCGTCGACCGGGAACGTCGCGCCGGCGATGCGGCGCATCGTGCGGTGCGCGATGCCCGCCTCCTCGTAACGGGGACCTTCGGCGACGAAGCCGGCACGCGCGTACAGCGCCATCGCCTGCAGCTGCGCATGCAGATAGGTCTCGCGCAAGCCGGCCGTCCGCGCCGCATCGAGCAACGCACGCAGCATCGCGTCGCCGATGCCGCGACCGCGCCAGTCGCTGCGCACCGCGAGCCGGCCGATGCGGCCGTCGGGTGCGATGCGTCCCGCGCCGATCGGCGTGCCGTCGGCGGCGGTCGCCAGCACATGCGTGCTCAGGGCATCGAGCGCATCGCGCTCCAGCTCGGCGGGCACGCCCTGTTCGTCGACGAACACCGACGTGCGCACCGCGTGCGCCGCGGCCAGGCCACCTGCATCGGCGACGAGGTCGACCCGGAACGGCGCCGCCGCGCTCATTCGGAATCCGCGTCCAGCAGCGTGTAATGCCCCTGCGCGAGCAGTTCGAGCACCGTGTCGCGACCCGCACCCGACAACGCCGCGTACGCGCGGCCGTCGAGTCGCGCGTCGGCGGCCAGCGTGCGCGCATCGCGCAACGGCAGCGGCCACGCGGTGCCCGATGCGAACAGGCGTGCGCCGCCCTTGGCCCGGCGCCAGGCCATGCGGGTGAAGGGGTTGCGCTGCAGCACCGCCTGGCCCTGCGACAGCAGCCATTCGAGCTCGATCCGCGGCGGCGATTCACCGCCAGAGACGACCTGCTGCGCGTTGCGGTAGCCGGTGATGAAGCTGCCGAACCAGTCGCCGAGGCGGTCCGGATCGCGCATGCGCATCACGTTGAGCGCTTCGACGACGCGCGCCATCGCGTCGGCATCGATCTCGTTCGGATCGGCCGGCGGCTGCAGCGTCTCGTCGTGGTAGCGCATCGACTCGTCGGCCTCGGCGGCCAGCGTGTCGATGTAGTCGCCCATCAGTTCGCTGACCGACGGCGCGCGCATGCCCACCGAGAATGTCAGGCACGGGTCTTCGGCGACGCCGTGGTGCGGCACCATCGGCGGCAGGTACAGCATGTCGCCGGGGCCGAGCACCCAGTCGTGGGTCGGCATGAATGTGCGCAGCAGCCGCAGGTCGACGTCGTCGCGGAAGTCCTGCGGCGGCACGCCGCGGCCCATCGCATCGGACGCGTCGATCTGCCAGCGGCGGTGGCCCTGGCCCTGCAGCAGGAACACGTCGTACTGGTCGACGTGCGCGCCGACCGAGCCGCCGGTCGCGGCGAAGCTGACCATGATGTCGTCGATGCGCCAGCGCGGCAGGAACGCGAAGTGCGGCAGCAGCGCGGCGACGTCGGCATCCCATTTGTCGACGTCCTGCACCAGCAGCGTCCAGTCGCGGTCGCCGAGGCCCGGGAACAGGTCCTCGTCGAACGGACCGGTCTCGACCTGCCAGCCATCCCGCGTGCGGTCGTGGCGGATCAGCCGCGACAGGGCGACCTCCTCGCAAGCCAGGCCGGCGAGATCCTCGGGCTGCAGCGGCGTCTCGAAGTCCGGAAACGCGTTGCGGACCAGCAGCGGGCGCTTCTGCCAATAGTCGCGCAGGAAGTGCTCGGCGGACATGCCGAGCGGGCCATCGCCGGCGAAGGCGCGGGCATCGATTTCGAAGGGGAGAGGGGCTCTGCTCATGGGCGGGGAGCCTACGCGAAAACGGGGTCGGGCTCGATGGCTTAGGGGTGCTGAGGAACATGCAATGACGCTTCAAGACGCTTCAATGCGTGTGCGTCTCCCCAGCGCATGCTGGGGCCTATTTTGATCTTGAGATCGCTTTGGCCGATGCGGGCGTGGAGGCAGCCACGAAAATGGGCCCCAGCGTTCGCTGGGGCGACGGTCTGTCATTCCTGACGCGCACGACGAAGAATTTGATCGGAGCGGTGACTGAGAAACCGTCATTCCGATGCTCGCCGGGATGGCGACCCAAACAGTGGTCGCTATTCGCCTGTCGCAATCGCGTCATACCCGCGCGCACTGAATTCCAGCAGGCACCACCCATGCCCGAACGGATCGGCCAGTTGCACGATCCGGCCCTGGGCAATGCGGTGTCGAGATCGTCGACGACGACATCGATGTGCAGCGGCATCCAGTGCCGCGCGTAGTCGCGCGATGTCGCGCCCGCGCCGACGGTGCCGGCCGCCTTGCGCAACAGATACAGCGGTGCGGGGCCGCCCAGCAGTTCAACGACGTCGTCGCCGAAGCGTCGCGCAGGTGTCAGGCCGAACGCGGCGACGTAGAACGCCAGCGCGCGGTCGAGATCGTCGACATCGAGGTTGAGCAGGATCCGCATATGCCGGCGCGCCGCTTCACATCACCCGATTGCCAGTACCCGAGTCTTCGAGCGCCGGCGTGTTGTCGGGATTGACGACATTCGATGCGCCGCTGAATTTCACCCGCTCGATTTGCTTCGCGAGCACCGTATTGCGGTCACCCGAAATCTCCAGCGCGTCGACCTCGGTCAGGTTCAAGGTATTGTCGGCGCCGCGGACATCGACATCGCCGACGCGGCTGTTGAGCACGGTGACCCGGCTGCCTTCGACCCGCAGCGATGTCGCATGTTCGACGTTGACCGCGCCATCGGAAGCGGTGATGACCACGGCGCCGCAGTCGCCGTTCAAGACCAGATCGAAGCCGTCGCGGGTGATCGCGACATCCTGCCCGCTGCACTGCGCGCCGCTGGCGGGGTCGGTCAGCACGCCGGAGACCACCGCGGATGCGACCTGCGATGCGGCCTCCGCGGCTGACGTGCCGGTCGATGCGTCGGCGGGTGGCGCCTGTCGACTGCAGGCGGATGACGACAATGCGATGGCACAGAGCAGCAGCGGAACGTGTCGCATGGCGGCCTCGTCGGCGAAATGAAGTCGCCGTGAGCCTAGCGACGCGAATGTTCAGTCCGCGTCGCGCAGTCCGGATGCTCAGATATCGCGGGCGAGCGACTCGGCCAGGCCGGTGTAGCCGCCCGGCACCAGGTCGCGCAGGCGCGCCTTGTCGTCGCCCGGCAGGTCGAGCCCGTCGACGAAGCGGCGCATCGACTCGGCGGTGATGCCCTGGCCGCGGGTCAGCGCCTTGAGCTGCTCGTAGGGATTGGGCAGGCCGTGACGGCGCATCACCGTCTGCACGGCTTCGGCCAGCACTTCCCACGACGCGTCGAGATCGGCGGCGAGGCGTTCGGGATTGACGCTGAGCTTGCCGAGGCCGCGCTGCAGCGCATCGAGCGCGATCAGGGTGTGGCCGAACGCGGTGCCCAGCGCGCGCAGCACCGTCGAGTCGGTGAGGTCGCGCTGCCAGCGGCTGATCGGCAGCTTGGCGGCGAAATGTTCGAACAGCGCGTTGGCGATGCCGAAGTTGCCTTCGGCGTTCTCGAAGTCGATCGGGTTGACCTTGTGCGGCATCGTCGAGCTGCCGACCTCGCCTTCCTTCAGCGCCTGCTTGAAGTAGCCCAGCGAGATGTAGCCCCAGATGTCGCGGCACAGGTCGATGCCGATCGTGTTGATGCGCTTGTGCGCATCGCTGATCTCGGCCACGCAGTCGTGCGGTTCGATCTGGGTGGTGTAGGGATTGAACTCGATGCCCAGCGATTCGACGAAGCGCCGCGCGAACGCCGGCCAGTCGACATCGGGATAGGCGACGACGTGGGCGTTGTAGTTGCCGACGGCGCCGTTGATCTTGCCGGTCAGCGGCACCGCGGCGAGTTGCTCGGCCTGGCGGCGCAGGCGCGCGACGACGTTGGCGATCTCCTTGCCGACCGTCGACGGCGACGCGGTCTGGCCGTGCGTGCGCGACAGCAGCGGCAGCGCGGCGTGGTCGTGCGCCATCGCCGTGAGGGTGCCGATCAGCGTGTCGAGCGTCGGCAGCAGCACCTGCTGGCGCGCCTTGCTGAGCATCAGCGCGTAGGCGAGGTTGTTGATGTCCTCGCTGGTGCAGGCGAAATGCACGAACTCCAGCGCCGGCGCGAGGGCTTCATCCCCCTGCAGGCGTTCCTTGATGAAGTACTCGACCGCCTTGACGTCGTGATTGGTGGTGCGCTCGATCGCCTTGACCCGCGCGGCATCGGCTGGCGAGAAATCGTCGGCCAGCGCCTTGAGCGTCGCGCGGTGCGCGTCGTCGAAGGCCGGCAGTTCGACGATGCCCGGTTCCTCGCCCAGCGCCAGCAGCCATTCGATCTCCACCCGCACGCGGGCGCGGATCAGGCCGTACTCCGAGAAGATCGGACGCAGCGCATCGACCTTGGTGGCGTAGCGGCCGTCGAGCGGCGACAGGGCGAGCAGGGCGGCTTCGGTCTTCTGGGTGTCGGACATGGGAGGCGTGGGGCGCAGCGGGCGAAGCCGTCATTTTAGCCTGTGCGGCCCTCGCGTATCCTGCGGCGACGACGCCAGCGACCGCGCCAGCCGACTCATCCCCCTCCTGGAGCCGAATCGATGCGCAAGACCAAGGACGCGGACGCATTCCGCACCGAACACGACAGCATGGGCGAACTGCAGGTCCCCGCCGACGCCCTGTGGGGCGCGCAGACCCAGCGCGCAGTGCAGAACTTCCCGATTTCCGGCCGTCCGATGCCGCGCGGTTTCATCCGGGCGCTGGGCCTGGTCAAGGCCGCCGCCGCCGAGGTCAACGCCGGCCTGGGTCTGCTGCCGGAGAAATCCGGCAAGGCGATCCACGCCGCCGCGCTCGAGGTCGCCGAGGGCCGCCACGACGCGCACTTTCCGGTCGACGTCTACCAGACCGGCTCGGGCACCTCGTCGAACATGAATGCCAACGAGGTCATCGCGACGCTGGCCTCGACCGGCTCGCGCAAGGTGCATCCGAACGACCACGTCAATCTCGGCCAGAGCTCGAACGACGTGGTGCCGACCGCGATCCGCGTCTCGGCCCAGCTCGCCGTCGTCGAGGACCTGCTGCCGGCGCTCAAGCACCTGCGCCGCACGATCGACAAGCGCGGCCGCGCGCTCGGCAAGGTCGTCAAGACCGGCCGCACCCATCTGATGGACGCGATGCCGCTGACCTTCGCGCAGGAGTTCGGCGCGTGGTCGTCGCAATTGGCCTCCGCCGAAGCACGCCTGAGCGACGCGCTCAAGCGCCTGCGACGGCTGCCGATCGGCGGCACCGCGATCGGCACCGGCATCAACGCGCATCCGCAGTTCGGCAAGAAGGTCGCGCGTGCGCTGTCCACGCTGACCCGCACCAGCTTCGACTCGGCCGAGGACAAGTTCGAGGGCATCGCGACCCAGGACGACGCGGTCGAACTGTCGGGCCAGCTCAACGCGCTCGCGGTCGCGCTGATCAAGATCGCCAACGACCTGCGCTGGATGAACTCCGGACCGCTCGGTGGCTTGGGCGAGATCGAACTGCCGGCGCTGCAGCCGGGCAGCTCGATCATGCCGGGCAAGGTCAATCCGGTGATTCCCGAGGCCACCGTCATGGTCGCCGCGCAGGTCATCGGCCACCACGCCGCGATCACCGTCGCCGGGCAGACCGGCAACTTCCAGCTCAACGTCGCGCTGCCGCTGATCGCGGCGAACCTGCTCGACTCGATCCAGCTGCTGTCGAACGTCACCCGGCTGCTGGCCGACGATGCGATCGCCGGCCTCAAGGTGCGCCGCGAGAACGTCGACGCGGCGCTCGCGCGCAACCCGATCCTGGTCACCGCGCTGAACCCGATCATCGGCTACGAAAAGGCCGCGGCGATCGCCAAGCGCGCCTACAAGGAAAACCGTCCGGTGCTCGACGTCGCCCGCGAGGACAGCGGGTTGTCGGAGAAGGAACTCGAAACCCTGCTCGATCCGGCCGAACTGACCCGAGGCGGCATCCACGAAGGCGCGGGCGGGGGCGGCTGACGTCCTGCAAGAAAAGACCGGCCAATGGCCGGTCTTTTTCGATGCCAGGCACTGTCGTGTCCGCTGCATATCGACCTTTCGCCTGCGGAACGCGCGCCTCGATGCCAGCCGGCATGATCCGCTTCGAGCCTAAGGCGCGTCGCTATCCGCCAGGCAAGTCTCGCAGGCTGCCGCGCTGAACCGGCTGCCGCAGATGTCGCGAACCTGGGCCATCGGCAGACCTCCAGGCACTTCCGGCCGCAGCCCGTTGCGGAACAGCCCGCAGGTCGCGCTGGAAAGCGTCGCGATTTCCGGCATCTGCAACTGCATGCGGCCGTTGATCGACTGGCTCAGACGCGCGCCATTGGCATCCGCCCGTAGATCGAGCGCCTGCTGGCCGTGCCAGATCTGCAGAGATGTTGATCCATCGGGGCCGGCGACGAACAGGGCGTTCTGGCCTTGGCGACCATCCAGCGTCAATCCGATGTTGTCGCCTTCATCCCAGGTCACGTAGCCGCCACGCTCCTGACCGGTCCGGTCGTACAGCATGACGCCTGCGGCAGCACTGCCTCGATCGATGCGGCGGCCTTCGATCACCGCGTCGGGCATGTCGCCCGACAGTCGCACGCGCTCGGTACCGGATGGATCGATCACGACAAGTTCGGTGACCCGCAGGGTGTCGGGAATCATCATGCTCGCAGCGGGACGCAGCAGCAGGAACAAACAGGTGGCGACCGAGAGCAGGCAGATCATGCCCAGCGCGATCACGGTCCGGCGGTGCCGTCGCTCGAGGGCGTCGAGCCTGTCTTCGATTCCACGATCCATGCGGACTCCATGCGGTTGAACGGGTATTGGTCGCCCGCACCGTCATCTCTGCACCCGGCGCGAGACGCGATGAGGCCTTTACGAGCGTCTGCGGCGCACAGGGATGATGGCGGGGTCGTTGGACGCCTCACCCGATCGGTAAGGCGTCGGGATCAGCGCGATGCGCAAGCAGTCAGTTCGACGCCGGCCCGGCCGCAGCGTCCGCTTCGGCGGCGGGGTCGTCGCGTTCGACGACGACATCCTTGCCGCAGTCGTCGACGTCAGAGGCGTCCATCGTCGCGTAGGGCGCGAATTCCGGCAGCGCCGCAGCGAGTGCCTGCTGCGAGGCGAGCAGGGCGGGCATGTGCGTGCACATCTTCTGCGCTTCGGCCTCCATCTTCGCGCCCTCCGCCTCCATGCGCTTCTCGAACTCTTCGGTCGTGCCGGTCAGCGCGCTGGCGATGGCGCCGCGGGCGGCCCGTACGCCGAGTTGCGCGCCCTGGATGCCGATCGCGATGCCGGTTTCGGCCATCGCGACGATGTTCGCGCGGTGCGCGAGCAGCAGCTGCCGCTGGGTGTCGTCGATCGCCACCGGCTTGCCGCCGAGCAGCAGGTCGCCCGCCGGACTGATCTCCGCCTTCGGCAGACCCGCGCTGCGGCCGTCCGTGCGGCCGACGGTGAAGCCGTTGATGTTCAGGCCCTTGCTGCTGTCGCCGCCGACGCTGATGTTGCTCTCGGCCAGGTCCTTGCGCGCGCTCTCCAGCGCGCGGCGCGTGGTGCGCGCGATGAATCCGTCGTCCGCCGCGTCGGCGGCCGTGTCGGTGGGCGGCGGCGCGGGATCGCGGCTGCAGGCGGTGAACGCCGCCGCGCAGGCGAGCAGCATCACCAGGGGAAGCGCAGGTGCGTGGCGAAGCGTCATGGTCGTACTCCGATGCGAAGCAGGTGTAGAGTCAGCGGCGCCGCGGCAGATTCACGCTGCCGCGCACGTCGCGATGGTCGATGCCGCCGCTGCCCTTCGAGGCGACCTCCAGGTCGCCGCCGACGCCGCGTACGTCGAGGTCGCCCGAGCCGATCGAGTCGACGCGCACGCTGCCCCTGACGTCGTGCAGATCGATGTCGCCCGAGCCGAGGCTGCCGATGCGCACGTCGCCGCCGGCGCCCTGGAGCTTGAAATCGCCCGAACCGACGCTGCCGACCTCCACCGCGCCGCGCACGCCGCGGGCCTCGATGTCGCCGGAGCCGATCGACAGCACCTTCAGTTCGCCGACGTCGTCGATCGTGATGTCGCCCGAGCCGACCTTGGCGGTCGCGCGGCCGGCGATGCGTCGCAGCTCGGCGTCGCCGGAACCGACGTCGGCGCTGGCCGCCGCCACGCCGGTGACCCATGCATCGCCGGAACCGACCACCGTCTGCACCAGCACGTGCGCGGGCACCTGGCCGGAGAGGTTCATGTAGGCGTACTGGTTGCCCATCCAGCCGGTCGCGGTCGACGTGCGGCGCAGGGTGACGGTCAGGGTGTCGCCGCTGCGCTGCTGCTCGAGCACCAGGGATGCGAGCATCGCCTCGCTCGACGCGCAGGCGCGGCCGCGCAGGCTCGCGTCGGGACGCTCGGCGCCTTCCACGCGCAGCTTGCTGTTGCCGATCTCGAAACGCACCGTGCGCACGCCTTCGAGCTGCAGCGCCAGATCGCGCGGCTGGCTGTGGCGGCACTGCGGGCCGTCGTCGGCCTGCGCCGCGAGCGGCAGTGCGAGTGACGCGGCGACGAGTGCGGCGAACAGCGGGCGGGCGGAGATTGCTGGCGTCATGTCGGAAACTCCCTGGCGAGGTGTCCGGCCTGCGGCATTGCAAGGCCGGGGCGTGCGTGGTGGCTGACGCTATCGCGTTTCGACGCGGCCGTGCGGACCGCCCGGCCGCCGCGTCTCAGCGCCGCGCGAACTCGCGGCGCACGTCGTTGCGGCAGGCGTCGGCATCCTGGGGTTCGAGGCGGGCGTAGGGCCGGAATGCCGGCAGATCGGCGGCGAGCTGCTGCTGCGCGTCGCGCAGGGCGGGCATGCGGTCGCAGATCAGCAGCACGCCGGGGGCGACGGTCTCGCGCACGCTGCGCTCGATGCGACGCTCCAGGCTGCCGGTCATCGCCCCGACCATCAGCGAGAACACGCCGCGGTCGACCGAATCCACTGCGGCCAGCGCGGTGACCTCGCCGATGTCGATGCCGGCTTTGGCGATGTCGATGACCTGGCCGCGGTAGGCGAGCAGCTGGCGACGCTGCGCGGCATTGATGGCGACGGCCTCGCCGTCGATCAGGAAATCGCCCCGCGGCGTGATTTCGGCCTTCGGCAGCTTCGCATCGGCGGCGGCCTTGCGGCGCCGGTCACCATCGAACTGCAGGCTGTTGCCGACATCGAGGTTCTCCGATTCGAGCTCGGCGCGGGCCCTGGCGAGATCGCTGCGGATCTCCTGCCGCGCCGCGTCGAGGTCGCGGCGGATCTCGGCCCGCACGCCACCGGTGTCGGGCGGCGCCGACCAGGCGGCCATCGGCAGACACAGGGCAAAGGCGAACGCGGCGACGGCGGCAGATTTCATGGATGCTCTCCGGAACAGGTGGCTCGAAACTGGGACGGCTCAGCCTTCTTCGCGCCAGCGGCGCAGGCGGATGGCGATCGCGATCATCACGGCGCCGGCGAGGATGCCGATCCACATCGAGGGCTCGAGGAAGTTGCTGTACATGCCGGGGATCGAGAACATCTCGCTGGCCTGCACGGCGCCGGACTGGATGTAGGTCAGGTCGCGGTGGGTCAAAGGCACGGTGCCCAGCAGCATCCGCGAGATCACGTTGCCCCAGAGCCAGTGGCGCTCCAGGCCCACGACCTGCAGCAGGCCGGTCATCGAGCTGGCGACGCCCAGCGCGAGCGGAATCAGCAGTGCCCACAGGAAGGGCTTGCTCCTGGCCCAGGCCGAGCACAGCAGCAGCCAGCCGACGGTCGGCAGCATCCAGGCCGCGTACACCGGGATCGCCGCCAGGAACTGCGCCGACAGCAGGAACACCGCGCCGTTGCCCCACAGCAGCGGGAACGGATTGGCGCCGTGTGCAGCGGCCGCGATGCTCAGGGCGATCAGGAACGCGAACATGATGAGGATCGCGAACAGCGTCGCGAACAACGGGATCACCAGGGTCGCCGTGACCACCTTCGACAGCACCGTCGACGTATCGGAGATCGGCAGCGATTTCCAGAACAGCACGCTGCGGTCGCGGCGATCGTCGTAGAGCGCGCCCAGGCAATAGAAGAATGCGACGAAGATCATCACCAGGAACGGCCAGGTCGCGGACAGCGCGAGGGTGAACGTGAGGCCCTCCGACAGCTGGTAGAGATCGTCGCTGCTCAACTGCTGCGCCAGCGTGCCGAGATCCAGGCCGTTGATCGTCACGCCGTTGCTGGCCGTGAGCACGACGTCGCCATTGGCGGCCGACTTGTGCGCCCAGGCGATGCCGGCGATCAGCAGGCCGACCGACAGCAGCAGCGACACGCCGCCTGCAATCAGCGGCGCCCAGAAGATCCCGCCGCGATGCTCCCAGTACTCGCGCCGCAGCAGCAGGCGGAACTGTTTCGTCGGATGGGTCGGTGCGAACGCGCGGGTCGGGACCGGAGCGTCCACGGTATCGGCGGCGGCATTCATGCGTAGGCTCCTTTCATCGTGGCCACGAACAGGTCGGCCAGGCCCGGCGTGCGGGTCTCGCCGAACGCCGACAGGGTGGTGACGGGCACGTTGTCGAACAGCATCACGGTCTTGCCGAACGGCAGGGCGCGTTCGTCGATCGGGCGGTGGGCGCGGGCGGCCTCGAGCTGGTCGGCGTTGACCAGCACCTCGACGAAGCGCTCGCCGACATCGTCCATCGGCGCGTCCAGCACGATCCTGCCGTTCTGGATGAACAGCACGTCGGTGAGGATGTGCTCGATCTCCTCGACCTGGTGGGTGGTGACGATGATCGTCTTCTGCTCGTCGAAGTAGTCCTCGAGCAGGCGCTGGTAGAACTGCTTGCGGTAGAGGATGTCCAGACCGAGCGTCGGCTCGTCGAGCACCAGCAGCTTCGCGTCGATCGCCATCACCAGTGCCAGGTGCAGCTGCACGATCATGCCCTTGGACATCTCGCGTACGCGCTGCTTCGGCGACAGCTTGGTGTTGGCCAGGAAGCGTTCGCAGCGCGCGCGGTCGAAGCGCGGATGCACGCCTTCGACGAAATCGATCGCGTCGCGCACCCGCATCCAGCGCGGCAGCACCGCGACGTCGGCGATGAAGCAGACATCATTCATCAGCGCGTCGCGTTGCGTGCGCGGATCGCGGCCCAGCACCGAGAGCTCACCGTCGAAGCGGATCAGGCCCAGCAGTGCCTTGAGCGCGGTCGTCTTGCCCGCGCCATTGGGTCCGATCAGGCCGACGATGCGGCCGGCGGGAATCTGGAAGCTGGCGCCGTCGAGCGCACGCGCGCCCTTGTAGGTCTTGCCGAGATTGCGCGCGGTGATCACCGGGGCGTCGAGAACGGCGTTCATTCGTTGGCTCCATTGCCGATGGACTGCAGCAGGTCCCGGGTCGACAGCCCCAGGCGTTCGATCCGTTCCACCACCTGCGGCCATTCGTCCTGCAGGAAGCGCTCGCGTTCGCTGCTGCGCAGCTTCTTCGACGCTTCCTCGGTGACGAACATGCCCAGGCCGCGGCGCTTCTCCACCAGCGCCTCGTCGGCGAGTTCCTGGTAGGCGCGGGACACGGTGATGGGATTGAGCTGGTAGTCGGCGGCCACCTGGCGCACCGAAGGCAGGGCGTCGCCGGGCTTGAGCACGCCGTCGAGCATCATCGCGATGACCCGTTCCTTCAGCTGGCGGTAGATGGGAGCGCCGTCGCTCCATTCGATGTTGGCCATGGCCTCAGCTCCTTCCACCCGCGCCCCGGGCGAACGAAAAGTAGGGCAGGGCGAAGCCGCTGCGGGCACGCCGGGCCCGGGGGCGCGGCGCCTCGGCTTCGACCTCGGAGGAGGATGCAACACGCTCGGCCTGCACGCGCGCCTTCGCGGCGACCGCGGGCGGCGGGGCGACTTCTCCGGCCCACAGCGCCGGGCCGGCGAACAGCAGGCCGGCCGACAGTGCCAGGGCCGAGGCGGTGCATGCGATGATCGGGGTGTGGAGCCTGCGGTTCATGAGGACCGTCCTGCTCTAGTGGGTAGGTGTTGTAGGTGACTATAACACCACCGCAGCGGGTGTCAACGCGTCCTGCAGAAATTTCCACCCAACTGATGGCACGGTTCACCGACCGTCCAGGAGTCCATGACATGCATCGCAATCCGTGGTTCCGGCGCGTGACGCTGGCGGTGGGACTGGTCCTGGTGGCAGGCGCCGCCTTCGCGCAGGGTCCGGCCGCGCCGCGCGGCGTGCTCGATCACCAGTTCCGGCAGCTCGCGGTCCGCGAGACCGTGGATCTGCGCGCCGCCTACGGCGGCGACGTGGTGCTAATCGTCAATACCGCGAGCAAGTGCGGCTTCACCCCGCAGTACGAAGCGCTCGAAGCGATGCACGCACGCCTGCGCCCGCGCGGCTTCGCGGTGCTCGGCTTTCCGTCGGGCGACTTCAAGGAGCAGGAATTCGAGGACGAGGCGGCGATCCAGGAGTTCTGCACGCTGACCTACGGCGTGAAGTTCCCGATGTTCCAGAAGGTGCACGTGGTCGGCCCCGACACGACCCCGATGTACCGCCAGCTGGCCGAGGCCACCGGGCAGGCGCCGCAGTGGAACTTCCACAAGTACCTGGTCGGCCGCGACGGGCGCGTACTGGGCCAATGGGGCAGCCGCACCAAGCCGGACGACCCGGAGATCCTCGCCGCGATCGAGCGTGCGCTGGCCGCACCGAGGCCGGCCGCCCGCTGAAGCCGGCGGCCGGCGTGATTGCTCCGCCGCCGCGCGGCCGCGACAATAGCCGGCTGCATCGCCCCGCACCCGGGGCAGGAGAACCATGCGGATGTTGAATCAGATGCGCGCCGCGGCCCTCGCGCTGCTGCTGGCACCGGTCGCCACGCTGGCGGTGGCCGCCGACGGTACCGATCGCGACAAGAGCAGTTATGTGGTCGGCATGGACATGGCCGCGCAGCTGGCCCAGGTCACGCCGGATCTGGACCTGGCCGCGTTCGAGGCCGCGCTGACGGCCGCGCTCGCCGGCAATCCGCCGGCGCTCGACCCGGCCGAGACCCAGCGCATCGGCCAGGCGCTGGCGCAGCGCGTCGCCTCGCGCAGCGGTCGCCCGGTGCCGGGCCTGCCGCCGGGCAGCGAGCCACCGGCCGTGGACCGTGCCAAGGTCGGGCAGATGCTCGGCGCCGATGTCGGCCGGTCCCTGGCCGCGATGCGCGACGAGATCGCCGTGGCGCCGCTGATGCGCGGCGTGCGCGACACCGTCGACGGCAAGGCGCCGTCGCTGGGGGCCGACGAGATCGCGCAGGTGCGCCAGGGCATGATCACCCGCGGCCAGCTGCGCACCGCGCGCGCCGCCGACGACAACCGCCAGGCCGGCATCGCCTTCATGACCGCCAACCGCGGCAAGCCGGGCGTGTTCGCGACCGCGTCGGGCATCCAGTACAGCGTCGAAAAGCAGGGCCAGGGCGCACGTCCGCGCGCCAGCGACCGCGTGCGCGTGCATTATCGCGGCACGCTGCTCGACGGCACCGAGTTCGACAGTTCCTACAGCCGCGGCGAGCCCGCGGTGTTCGGCCTCGACCAGGTCATCGCCGGCTGGACCGAAGGCCTGCAGCTGATGCCGATCGGCGGCAAGTACCGGTTCTGGATTCCCGGCGAGCTGGCCTACGGCACGCGCGGCAGTCCGCCGAGCATTCCCGCGAACTCGACGCTCGTCTTCGATGTCGAACTGATCGACATCCTCTGATTCCTTGATCCACCTCCCGCCGTCCGCGCCCGCGCGGCCGTCCGTTCCCCGATTCCCGCATCCCGGAGTTTTGACCGCATGAAGAACACCAAGCGCCTCGCCGTCGCCGGCCTCGCCGCCGTCCTGCCGCTGGCGATGATCGCCTGCAAGCCGATCGACAAGGAGACCGGCAAGCCGGTCGAAGGCGCCGCCGACACCGCGGCCGCAGGCGGCGAGATCGCCGGCCTCAAGGGCGAGCGCGAGCAGATCAGCTACATTATCGGCAACCAGATGGGCGAGCAGCTCAAGCAGATCAAGGACGAGATCGACGTCAAGACGCTGCAGCGCGCGATCACCGAGACCCTCGACGACAAGGCCATCGAGATCACCGACGAGCAGGCCATGGGCATCATGCAGAAGTTCGGCGAGCGCATGCAGGCCAAGCAGGTCGCGGAGATGGAAGCCAAGTCCAAGACCAACGCCGCCGAGGCCGAGGCGTTCCTCGCCGAGAACGCCAAGCGCGACGGCGTGCAGACCACGGCCTCGGGCCTGCAGTACCGCGTGATCACCGAGGGCACCGGCGCGAAGCCGGGCCCGAACGACACCGTGCGCGTGCACTACAAGGGCACGCTGCTCAACGGCGAGACCTTCGACAGCTCCTACGACCGCGGCGAGCCGGCGCAGTTCGCGCTCAACCAGGTCGTGCCGGGCTGGCAGGAAGGCCTGCAGCTGATGCCGGTCGGCAGCAAGTACGAGCTGTGGATTCCGGCGGCGCTGGGCTACGGCGAGATGGGCTCGGGCCCGATCGGTCCGAACCAGGCGCTGGTGTTCGAGGTCGAACTGCAGGACGTCGTCAAGTAAGACCCTGGCCGGTGCGCCGCCACGCGCGGCGCACCGGTCGAACGAGAACGCAATGAACGACACCGGACACGACGCGCTCGAATCGCGCGTCACCGAACTGGAAACGCGACTCGCGTTCCAGGAGCAGACCATCGGCGAGCTCAACGACGCGCTGAGCCAGGCGCGCATCGAGCTCAGCGCCCAGACCGGGCTGTTGCGCCGGATGATGGACGACCTGCGCCAGGCGCGCACCGTGCAGTTCCCCGACGCGTCGGAAGAGCCGCCACCCCCGCATTACTGAGGTCGACAGCGATGACCGATTCCCTCCGCGACCAGCTGCTCGGCCTCGGATTCAAAGCCCCGGCGCCGGCTGCGCCGAAGCCGCGGCGCGACGAACGCCGCCCGCGGCCTGACGAGCGTCGCGGACCGCGGCCCGCCGGACGTGCCGCCGACGGCAAGGGTGGCGCGCCGCGTGGCGACGCTGCGCCGCGGCCGCAGGGCCGCAACAGCGGCGCACCGCGCAACGAGGGCAAGCCGCGCCCGAACGACCGCAAGGGCGCGCCGCAGGGCAGGCGCCCGCCGCGCGAGGACATCGATCTGGCCAAGGCCTTCGCCATCCGCGCCCAGCGCGAGAAGGACGAGCGCATCGAGGCCGAGCGCGTGAAGCAGGAAGAAGCCCGCCTGCGCCGCGAGGCGCGCGCGAAGCTGGAGACCTTCCTCGCCGACAAGTCGCTCAACAAGCCCAAGGCCGACATCGCCCGCCACTTCGAGTACGGCGGCAAGATCAAGCGCATCCACGTCGACGAAGCACAGCTCAAGGCGCTCAACGCCGGCGAGCTCGGCGTCGTGCAGCTCAACGGCCGCTACCTGCTGGTGACCGCCGCGGTGCTGGGCGAAGCCGGTGCGATCTTCGCGCCGTCGGTGGCGCTGCGGATCGATCCGGACGCGCCGGCCGCCGACGATCCCTACAGCGATCCGAAGTACCAGGTCCCGGACGATCTCGTCTGGTGAAGCGCCTGTCCGCGCTCGCGCTGTTGACCTGCGCGCCCGTGGCGGCGGCTTGGGCCGGCGAACCGATGGCGTTCGACCGGCCGGGCATCGGCTTCGCCACCACCGTGCTCGCGCCCGGTGAGCTGGCCTGGGAGCAGGGCCTGCCCGATGTCGAACGCATGGATGCGGACGGCGTGCGCACGACGACGCGCACGTTCGGCAGCCTGCTGCGGATCGGCCTGGGCGCCTCGCTGGAACTGCAACTCGCCGGTGCGCCGCACATGCAGGTGCGGACCCGCGCCGAAGCGGTCGATGCACGTGTGAGCGGGGCGGGCGACAGCAGCGTCGGGCTCAAGTGGGCACTGCCCGCGAGCGGCGATCTGGAATGGGCGCTGCTCGCGCAGTACGGACTGGCGAACGGCTCGGCGGACCTGCGGCCGGAACGTCATGCACGCAGCCTCGGCGCGAGCGTGGCCGGAGAGACCGGCGGCGGGCGGGCATTCGCCGTGTTCGCCGGCTACGCGCACGACGACGAGGGCGGCGGGTGGCAGGTGTCGCCCAGCCTGTCGGTGTTCGAAGGTGAAACGCTCGGCGCCTATGTCGAAGCGGGCTTCGGAACCGGTGCATCCGGAGGAAGCGTGGCCGGCGGCGGACTGACCTGGCAACCGCATGCGCTGCTGCAGTTCGATGTCTCGCTGCTGCGCGGCATCGATGCCGACGCCGCGGACTGGACCGGGGGCATCGGCATCTCGGTCGGGTTCCGGTGAGCGCCATGCCGCGGGCTCCGTCGGAGACGTCGCGCGCTGCACTCGTGTTCTCGCACGCCAACGGGTTTCCCGCCGGGACCTACCGGCATCTGCTGACCGCGTTGGATCAGCGGTTCGACGTCTCCCATGTCGACCGCTTCGGCCACGATCCCCGTTACCCGGTGACGCGCGGGTGGCCGGGCCTGGTCCGTCAGCTGCTCGATCACGTCGAAGCATTGCCGCAGGGGACGCGTCCGTGGCTCGTCGGGCACTCGCTGGGCGGCTATCTCAGCGTGCTGGCCGCGGCGAAGCTGGGCAGTCGGGTATCGGGCGTGGTGCTGCTCGATTCACCGCTGATCGAGGGCCGTGGCGCGATCGCGATCCGCTGGGGGCGTCGACTGGGGCTGGACCGTTACCTGATGCCGCTGGAGCAGACCGCGAGACGGCGCAGCCAGTGGCCGGATGTCGACGCCGTGCATGCGCATTTCGCCGACAAGCCGGCCTTCGCCCGCTGGCATGCGGACGTGCTGCGCGACTACGCCAGCCACGGTACGGTCGCGGTCGATACGGGCCGCCGCCTGCATTTCGATCCCGCGGAAGAATTGCGCATCTACCGCAGCCTGCCGACCCGGACGGTCGCGGCGGCCGCACGCGCATGCGGGGCGCCGATCGCGTTCGTCGGCGGTTCCCACTCGCGCGAGGTGCGGCACATCGGGCTGGCCGCGACGCGGCGTGTCGTGGGGCGGCGTCTGGCGATGGTCGAAGGCGGCCACCTGTTCCCGATGGAGCGTCCCGAAGACACCGTGGCCGCGATCCTCGCAGCGATCGACGGCATGGAGCAGGACGTCCAGCCCGCGACGCGCGCCGCGGGCTGAGGCCGTTATCGGACTTCGCGGCCGCGCTCAGCGCGCGTCGGCGCGATAGTCGGCCACCGGACCGGCGACTTGGCGACCGGCCTGCCAGACGGCCTCGATACTGCGCGTGTTGCGGATGTCGGCCAGCGGATCGGCCGACAGCACGACGAAGTCGGCGCGCTTGCCGGGCTGCAGCAGGCCGCGATCGTCGAAGCGCAGCAGCTGCGCGGCGGCGCTCGTCGCGACCACCAGCGCCTGCTCGGGGCTGAAACCGGCCTGGTCGACCATCAGTTCCAGTTCACGATGCTCGGCGAAGCCCGGCACGCGGTGCGGCAGTGCGCCGGCGTCGGTGCCGAAGCCGATGCGCACGCCGGACTCGCGCAGCGTCGCCAGGTTGGCGAGATTCACCGCCAGCGCGTCGCGATGGCGCTGCATCGCCGGATCGGCGCGTTTCTGGTCCCGCCACGCCGCGTCCGACCACTGCGCGCGCACCGAAGCGGGCAGGGCATTGCGCAGGAACGGCGTGTCCAGCCAGTCCGGCTGTTCGGCGTAGATGTAGTTCGCCTCGTCGATCTGCAGCGTGGCGATGTAGCCGGTGCCCGCGGCTTTCATCGCCTCGACCAGCGGCGCGCCGATCGCCTGGTCGCGGATGCCGTGGGCGATGATGTCGACGCCGCTGGCGACGAGGTCGGCGGCCGGCGCGAGATCGTGGATGTGCGCGGCGACCAGCAGATCGAGGCGATGCGCTTCCTCGATCGCGGCCCTGTAGACCTCGGGCGTCATCTGCGGCGCCTTGCCGCCGAGATCGTCGACCCAGAGCTTGATCAGGTCCACGCCGGATTCGGCCTGCGCGCGCACCGCGGCGCGCGCGGCATCGGCATCGACGGGACGGGCGACCGGATCGTCCTCAAGGCCCATATTCGCCGCCGGCGGCGCACCATCCGGTGTGCCGACGCCGCCACCGGCGCCGTAGAGCTGGGCGCCGCGCATCGGATCGGCATTGATCGCGTTGCGGATCTCGCCGAACGCACTGCCGTTCATGCCCAACGATGCGACCGTGGTGATGCCGTAGGCCTGGAACTGGCGCAGGTCGGCCGAGACCTGGTCCTGCGTGTAGAAACGGTCGCCGTGCTCGGTGCCGCGGGTATTGCCGACGTGCGCGTGGTCGTTGACCAGGCCTGGAATGACGAAGCGGCCGCGATGGTCGATGCGTTCGGCGCCTTCGGGCAGATCGCTCGCGTCGGCCTCGGCGATGCGTTCGATCAGGCCATCGCGGATCACCAGCGAGACTTCGCCCAGATCGCGGGTGCCGTCGAACACGCGCGCGTTGTCGATGACGATCACGCCGCTGTCGGCATCCGACGCCGCGGATGCGCCGGTGGCGGGGTCCTGCGTGGGGCCGCTGCAGGCGGCGAGGCAGGCAGCGGCGAGCGCGACGAATGCGCCAGGGCGTCGGGACATGCGGGGAGTCCTCGGTCGGGGAAGGACGCTCCAGCCTAACGACCGCCGGGTGGCGGTCGTGTGTCCATCGTCGCGCGGGAATCTATTCCGGGTCGTAGTCGAGGTTCGACGCGAGCCAGCGTTCGACCTGCGCGAGCGTGACGTTCTTGCGCTTCGCGTAGTCCTGCGCCTGTTCCTTGGACACGCGGCCGACGACGAAATACTGGCTCTTCGGATGGCTGAAGTAGTAGCCCGACACCGCCGCGGTCGGCAGCATCGCGAAGCTTTCCGTCAGCGTCATGCTCGTGTGCGCGGTCGCATCGAGCAGTTCGAACAGCCGGCCCTTCTCGCTGTGTTCCGGACACGCCGGATAGCCGGGAGCCGGGCGGATGCCGCGGTACTTCTCGGCGATCAGCGCGTCGGTGTCGAGGCGCTCGTCGGTCGCATAGCCCCAGTACTCGGTGCGCACGCGCTGGTGCAGGCGCTCGGCCAGCGCCTCGGCCAGACGATCGGCCAGCGCTTTCAGCAGGATCGCGTTGTAGTCGTCGTGCGCGGCTTCGAAGCGGGCGACGTGCGGATCGATGCCGATGCCGGCGGTGACCGCGAACGCGCCGATCCAGTCGTCGACGCCGCTGTCCTTGGGCGCGATGAAATCGGCGAGACAGAAGTCCGGACGTTCGACCGGCTTGTCGACCTGCTGGCGCAGGAAGTGCAGCGTGGCCTCGCCGCCGTCGTGGCGCAGCACGATGTCGTCGCCGACGCTGTGGGCCGGCCACAGGCCGAATACCGCCTTCGCGGTCAGCCATTTCTCGTCGACGATCCTGCGCAGCATCGCCTGCGCGTCCTTGAACAGTTCGCTGGCCTGCGGGCCGACGACCTCGTCGCCGAGGATCGCCGGATACCTGCCGAACAGTTCCCAGGCGTTGAAGAACGGCGTCCAGTCGATGATCCCGACCAGATCCTCGAGCGGCCAGTCTTCGAACGCGTGCACGCCCGGCCTGGTCGGCACGGGCGGCGTGTAGGCGCCCCAGTCGCCGTCGAAACGCTGCGCGCGCGCCTTGGCCAGCGACACCAGCCGTTTCGCGTCGCCGCGATTCGCATGGCGCTGGCGGATCTCGGCGTAGTCGGCATCGTTGGCGGCGACGAAGGCGCCGCGCAGTTCCGGGCTGATCAGCGACTGCACCACGCCGACCGCGCGCGAGGCGTCCTTGACCCAGACCGTCGGCGAGGCGTAATGCGGCGCGATCTTCAGCGCGGTGTGCGCGCGCGAGGTCGTCGCGCCGCCGATCAGCAGCGGCGTCTCGAAGCCCTGGCGCTTCATCTCGCGGGCGACGTGGCTCATCTCCTCGAGCGACGGCGTGATCAGGCCCGACAGGCCGATGACGTCCGCCTGCACCTCGCGCGCCTTGTCGAGAATGGTCTGGGTGGCGACCATGACGCCGAGATCGACGACCTCGAAGTTGTTGCAGGCGAGCACCACGCCGACGATGTTCTTGCCGATGTCGTGCACGTCGCCCTTGACCGTCGCCATCAGCACGCGGCCGTTGTTCTTGCCGGCGTCGCCGGTCCGCAGCTTCTCGGCCTCGATGTAGGGCAGCAGATAGGCGACCGCCTTCTTCATCACGCGCGCGGACTTGACCACCTGCGGCAGGAACATCTTGCCGGCGCCGAACAGATCGCCGACGACGTTCATGCCGGCCATCAGCGGACCTTCGATGACGTCCAGCGGGCGCGTGAACGACTGCCGCGCTTCCTCGGTGTCCTCGACCACGTACTGATCGATGCCGTGCACCAGCGCATGGGTGAGCCGCTGCTGCACCGGCGCCTCGCGCCAGGCGGTGTTCTCGACCCGCGTCGCACCTTTCTTGCCCTTGTAGCGTTCGGCGAGATCGAGCAGGCGCTCGGTCGAATCGCTGCGACGGTTGAGCACCACGTCCTCGACGCACTCGCGCAGCTCGGGATCGAGATCGTCGACGATCGGCATCGCGCCGGCATTGACGATGCCGAAGTCCATGCCGGCCCGGATCGCGTGGAACAGGAACACCGCGTGGATCGCCTGGCGCACGACCTCGTTGCCGCGGAACGAGAACGACACGTTGGAGACGCCGCCCGAGACGTGGCAATGCGGCAGTGTGGCCTTGATCTCGCGCGTGGCCTCGATGAAGTCGACCGCGTAGTTGTCGTGCTCGGCGATGCCGGTGGCGATCGCGAAGATGTTGGGGTCGAAGATGATGTCCTCGGGCGGAAACCCGACGACTTCGGTCAGCAACTCGTAGGCGCGCGTGCAGATCTCGACCTTGCGGTCCTTCGTGTCGGCCTGGCCGACCTCGTCGAAGGCCATGACCACGACCGCAGCGCCGTAGCGCAGGACTTTCCGCGCCTGTTCGAGGAACGCGGCTTCGCCTTCCTTGAGCGAGATCGAATTGACCACGCCCTTGCCCTGCAGGCATTTCAGGCCGGCCTCGATGACGCTCCACTTCGAGGAGTCGACCATCACCGGGATGCGCGCGATGTCGGGCTCGGCGGCGATCAGGTTGAGGAACGTCGTCATCGCATGCTCGGAATCGAGCATGCCTTCGTCCATGTTGACGTCGAGGATCTGCGCGCCGCCTTCGACCTGCTGGCGCGCGACCTCGACGGCCTCGGGGTAGCGGTTCTCCTTGATCAGCTTGCGGAACGCCGCCGAGCCGGTGACGTTGGTGCGCTCGCCGACGTTGATGAACAGCAGTTCCGGCGTGACGACCAGCGGCTCGAGGCCGGACAGGCGGGTGTGGCGGACGCGGGTCATGCGGGAAAGCCTGCTCTGGCCGCGGATCGACACGGATCGATCCGGATCGGCAGCGGAAAAGCGAACCCACCTGCAGGAGCGGCGCTTGTGCTTGCATCCCCTTCACGGGGGCGCGCGATGGCGCATTGCCGGGACCGCCCGTTCGCGCGCAAGCGTGCTCCTGCGCGGGGCCCGCTCTCATGCGCGTCGATGCGCGTGAATCCGTGGCCGATCAAGCCGCTTTCTCCTGGTCCCGCACCGGCACCCGCGGCGTGACGTCGGCGACCGCTTCGGCGATCGCGCGGATATGGTCGGGCGAAGTACCGCAGCAGCCGCCGACGATGTTCAGCAGGCCGGCGGTCGCGAACTCGCGCAGCACTTCGGCCATGTCCTCGGGCGTCTCGTCGTAGCCGCCGAACGCATTCGGCAGGCCGGCGTTGGGATGACAGGACACATGGGTCTGCGCGATCTGCGACAGCGTCTCGACGTGCGGGCGCAGGTCCTTCGCACCGAGCGCGCAGTTGAGCCCGACCGCGTGCGGTCGTGCGTGCTGCAGCGAGTACCAGAACGCCTCGGCGGTCTGGCCCGACAGCGTGCGGCCCGACGCGTCGGTGATCGTGCCGGAGATCATCACCGGCAGGCGGCCGCCGCGGTCGTCGAACACGGTCTCGATCGCGTACAGCGCGGCCTTCGCGTTGAGCGTGTCGAACACCGTCTCGACCATGACGATGTCGGCGCCGCCGTCGATCAGGCCGTGGGTCGCGTCGCGGTAGATCGACACCAGCTCGTCGAAGCTCACCGCGCGGTAGCCGGGATCATTGACGTCCGGGCTGATCGATGCGGTGCGGCTGGTCGGGCCGAGGATGCCGGCGACGAAGCGCGGGCGATCGGGGGTCCGTGCCTGGGCCGCGTCGCAGGCCGCGCGCGCCAGCGCGGCGCCCTCGCGGTTGAGTTCGTGGACCAGGTGCTGCAGGCGGTAGTCGGCCAGCGAGACCGCGGTCGAGTTGAAGGTGTTGGTCTCGACGATGTCCGCGCCCGCGGCGAGGTAATCGGCATGGATGCCCTGGATGATGTCGGGCCGGGTGAGTGTCAGCAGGTCGTTGTTGCCGCGCTGGTCATGGCTTTCGCAGCCGCAGCCGGCGCCGTGCGCGTGGCCTTCGGCGGCATGCAGCGCGTCGTAGCCTTGCGCGAAGCGTTCGCCGCGATAGTCGACCTCGGTCAGCTCGAAGCGCTGGATCATCGTGCCCATCGCGCCATCGAGCACGAGGATGCGCTTCGCCAGCGCAGCGTCCAGTGCCGCGACGCGTCCGGGGTGCAGCCACGTGCTCACGGCTTCCTCGCGATGATCGAGATCACCTGGAAATGCGGCGGGCGCTTCTCGCGAGTCACGGTCTCGGCGCTGTGGATCTCCAGCCCGGCCTTGGTCACGAAGCGGCGCAGTTCCTTGTCCGGAAAGCCGAGGTTCGCGTGGCCGTAGGCCTGTACCGCGGTTTCGTGGCCGTGGCGATCGAGGCTCGACAGCAGCAGCCGGCCGCCGGGCCGCAGCACGCGCGCGGCCTCGGTGACGGCCTGGGCCGGCTTGGTCGCGTAGGTCAGCGCGTGCATCAGTACGACGAGATCGAAGCTGGCGTCGTCGAAGGGCAGGGCGTGCATGTCGCCCTCGCGCACTTCGACGTTGGTGAAGCGCTTGAGGCGCTCGGTCGACGCGGCGACCACGCGCCGGCTCGCGTCGAGGCAGACGTAGCGGTGCGCATGCGGCGCCAGCAGTTCGGCGAGCACGCCGTCGCCGGACGCGATGTCGAGCACGTCGCCGGTTTCCAGCAGCGGCAGCGCGGACCGCGCGAGCGCTTCCCAGGTGCGGCCCGGCGAGTAGTGGCGTTCCATGTCGCCGGCGACGGTGTCGGCCCAGCTCTGGTCGGCGGCGCGCGTCGCCAGCACCGCCGGCGTGCGCTCGGCGTCCTGGCGCAGCAGCGGGTCGTCGCTGCCGGTCGACAGCGCCTGCCACAGGGCGCGCTGCGCGGGATCGAGCGCGGCGTCGTCGAAGCGGTAGTAGGCGGACACGCCGGCGCGGCGGTCGCGCACGAGATTGGCTTCCTTGAGCCGCGCCAGGTGCGTGGAGACGCGCGGCTGCGCGAGCCGGGTGATCGAGGACAGCTCGGCCACCGTCAGTTCTTCGACTTCGAGCAGGGCGAGCAGGCGGACACGCGTGGGGTCGGCGAGCACCTTCAGGCGCGCGGACCAGGCCTCCAGATCCATCAATATCTCCATATCGCGATATAGAGATATTGTCGGTGCGCACAGCGGCCGGGTCAAGGTTCGCCGGTGTCGGCGTCACGCCGCGGTCACACGATCCGCGTGCCGTCATACACGGTTTGCATGATGCGGAGAGGCACGCCTGCCGGGCTGTTTCCGGTCGATTCATGCTGCACTGCGGCACCGGTTCTGCGGGTGTTTTGCCGCGTTGGAACGTTACAATTGCCGGATCGTTTTCGAGCAGGAGTTGTACGCCGTGGAGTTCGGTTTCAGCGAAGAGCAGTTGATGATCCAGGACATCGCGCGACGGATCGCCCAGGAACGGATCGCCCCCAGCGCCGAACATCACGACCGGACCGGTGATTTCCCCGTCGAGAACATGCGCGTGCTCGGCGAGAACGGCCTGATGGGCATCGAAGTGCCCGACGAGTACGGCGGCGCGGGTATGGACCCGATCTCCTACGTGCTGGCGATGGTCGAGGTGGCCGCGGCCGACGCCGCGCACTCGACGATCATGTCGGTCAACAACTCGCTGTTCTGCAACGGCATCCTGACCCACGGTACCGAGGCGCAGAAGCAGGAATACGTGCGCGCGATCGCCGAAGGCCGCGAGATCGGTGCGTTCGCGCTGACCGAGCCGCAGTCGGGCTCCGACGCCACGGCGATGAAGTGCCGCGCGGTCAAGCAGGCCGACGGCAGCTACGTCATCAACGGCAAGAAGAGCTGGATCACCTCCGGCCCGGTCGCGAAGTACTTCGTGCTGTTCGCGGTGACCGAGCCCGACAAGGGCGCGCGCGGCATCACCGCGTTCCTCGTCGACGGCAGCCGTGACGGCTTCCACCGCGGCAAGACCGAGCCCAAGCTCGGCATCCGCGCGTCGGCGACCTGCGAGATCGAGTTCCAGGACTACGTGGCCCAGGCCGGCGACGTGCTCGGCGAGGAAGGCCAGGGCTTCAAGATCGCGATGGGCGTGCTCGATGCCGGCCGCATCGGCATCGCCTCGCAGGCGATCGGCATCGCCCGCGCTGCATACGAGGCGACTATCGCCTACGTCAAGGAGCGCAAGGCCTTCGGCCAGCCGATCGGCGCGTTCCAGATGACCCAGGCCAAGATCGCCGACATGAAGTGCAAGCTCGACGCGGCGCTGCTGCTGACCCTGCGCGCGGCCTGGCTCAAGGGCGAGGGCAAGCGTTTCAGCAACGAGGCCGCGATCGCCAAGCTCACCGCATCGGAGGCCGCGATGTGGATCACCCACCAGGCATTGCAGATCCACGGCGGCATGGGCTACTCGAAGGAAATGCCGATCGAACGGTATTTCCGCGATGCCAAGATCACCGAGATCTACGAAGGCACCAGCGAGATCCAGCGCCTGGTGATCGCCCGCAACGAGACCGGCCTGCGCTGATCCGCATGCCGCTTCTCCGCGCCAGCACCGCGTGTGTCCGTCGCCTGCGCCGCCCCCGTGGCCGCGCGGCGGCGGTGGTTCCCGACCCGGTCGCCGCTGCGGCCGCGTCGTCCTGAGAGTCCTTCCCGTCGGCCCGCGTGAGAACGCGGGCCTCATTGCATCGGAACGTTTGTCGTCATGACCTCATCCCGCAAGACAGGTAAATCCGCCGCGGCCGCCGCGCCTGCGAAGTCCACCCAGGCTGCGAAGAAGCAGGCCGCCAGCGTGCTGCCCGCGCCGCCGCGCCGCGCCGGCAGCGGACTGCTCGACCCGATCTTCGACGCCGTGCGCCGCCGCGCCGGCAAGGCCGCGCATGCGGATGCCAGCGCGTTCGCGCAGGCGTTCTACCGCCGCATGACCGAGGACGAACTCCCGCTGCACAGCGCCGACGGCTGGGCCGCGCTCGCCGCCGACCTGTTCGAGTTCGCCGGCAAGCGCAAGCCGGGCACGGCGAACGTGCGCCTGTTTAATCCGGTGATGAAGACCCACGGCTGGGAGTCGCCGCACACGGTGCTGCAGGTCGTCAACGACGACATGCCGTTCCTCGTCGACTCGGTGACGATGGCGCTGGCCGAGCAGGGCATCGGCGTGCACGTGCTGGGCCATCCGGTGCTGTCGATCGCGCGCGACCGCGCCGGCCGCCTGACCGGTGTGGGCGAGGGCGAATCCGAATCGGTGATGCATCTGGAGATCGACCGGCAGACGCCGGAAGAGAACGCGCGCATCGAGGCGCTGGTGCGCGGCGTGCTCGACGACGTGCGGGTGATCGTCGCCGACTGGCCGCAGATGCGCGAGAAGATGCTGCAGATGGCGACCGGCCTGGCGTCGCAGAAGATTCCGGTGTCCGAGTCCAGCCGCGAGGAGGCGCAGGAATTCCTGCGCTGGGCGGCGAGCGACCATTTCACGTTCTTCGGCTATCGCGAATACAAGGTGAAGCGCAAGGGCGACGACGCCCGCCTCGAGGCCGTGCCCGACAGCGGCATGGGCCTGCTGCGCACGCCCGGCACGGTGAAGTCGCGCCCGATCAGTGAACTGGGCGCAGATGCGCTGCGCCGCGAGGGCCTGATCGACGCGCTGATCCTGACCAAGACCAGTGCGCGCTCGACCGTGCATCGCCCCGGCTACATGGACTACATCGGCATCCTCGGTTACGACGATGCCGGCAACGTCACCGGCGAACAGCGCTTTCTCGGCCTGTACACCTCGAGCGCCTACACGCGCCGCCCCTGGGACATCCCGCTGGTGCGCGAGCGCTTCGAACACGTGATGCGCGAATCCGGCCTCAAGCCGACCGGCCACAGCGGCAAGGCGCTCAAGCACCTGCTGGAAACCCTGCCGCGCGACGAGCTGTTCCAGTCCACGCCCGACGAACTGTTCCGCCTCGGCACCGGCATCCTCGGCCTGCAGGAGCGCGTGCGCAGTCGCCTGTTCCTGCGCAAGGACCGCTACGGCCGCTTCTATTCGGTGCTGGTCTACATCCCGCGCGACCGCTTCAACACCGACGTGCGCCGCCGCATCGAGCAGCTGCTGCGCGAAGTCATGCAGGCCGACCACGTCGATGCGAGCGTGGTGCTCGGCGAATCGCCGCTGGCGCAGCTGCACCTGATCGTGCGTCCGCGCGCGGGCGTCGCCACCGATGTCGACCAGGTCGCGCTCGAGCAGGCGCTGCAGGCGATCGTGCGCAACTGGCAGGACGACCTGCGCGACGAGCTGGTGCGCCGCCACGGCGAGGCCGAGGGCCTGCGCCTGGCGGGCCGCTTCGGCCGCGCCCTGTCGCCGGCCTACATCGAGTTCGCGTCGCCGGCCGCGGCCGCGACCGACGTCGAGAAGCTCGCCGCGACCGCCGCCACCGACACGCTGCAGCTGAGCTTCTACACCCAGCCGCTGCCGACCACCGGCGAATCGGTGCTGCACTTCAAGCTCTATCGCCGCGACGCGCACATCCCGCTGTCGGACGTGCTGCCGGTGATGGAGAACCTCGGCCTGCGCGTGATCGCCGAGCATCCCAACCGCATCGAGGTCGACGGCACCACGCTGTTCCTGCAGGACTTCTACGTCGAAGCGACCGCCGGTGCGATCGACGTCGAAGCCCGCGCGCAGGCGTTCACCGAGGCCTTCGACCGCGTCTGGCGCGGCGACGCCGAGAACGACGGCTTCAACCGCCTCGTGCTGGGCGCCGATCTCGACTGGCGCCAGATCGCGATGCTGCGCGGCTACTGCAAGTACCTGCTGCAGGTCGGCGTGCCGTTCTCGCAGGCCTATGTCGAAGACACGCTGGCCCGCTATCCGCTGCTCGCGCGCCTGCTGGTCGAGGTGTTCGAGGCGCGTTTCGATCCGGCGACCGGTGCCGAGAGCCGCGCGCAGATCGACGCGGGTCGCGAGGCCTTCGCCGCGCAGCTGCGGGCGCTGACCGGCAACGACGAGGCGACACTGCACGCCCTGCAGCCGCTGCTCGATGCGCGCGGCAACGGCCGCGACGCGCAGTACGACGCCGCGCGTGCCGCGCTCAAGGGGCAGCTCGACCGCGTGTCCAGCCTCGACGAGGACCGCATCCTGCGCAGCTATCTCGCCGTCGTCGACGCGACGCTGCGCACCAGCTACTACCAGAAGAACCGCGACGGCGGCCTGCTCGACACGATCAGCTTCAAGTTCGATTCGGCGCGCGTGCCCGAGCTGCCGAAGCCGCGTCCCTACCGCGAGATCTTCGTCTACGGCCCGCGCGTGGAAGGCATCCACCTGCGCTTCGGCCCGGTCGCGCGTGGCGGCCTGCGCTGGTCGGACCGCCGCGAGGACTTCCGCACCGAGGTGCTGGGCCTGGTCAAGGCGCAGATGGTCAAGAACACGGTCATCGTGCCGGTCGGCTCGAAGGGCGGCTTCATCGTCAAGCGGCCGCCGGTCGGCGGCGACCGCGATGCGCAGTTCGCCGAGGGCGTGGCCTGCTACACGCTGTTCATCAACGGCCTGCTGCAGGTCACCGACAACATCGTCGAGGGCGAGATCGTGCCGCCGGTGGACGTCGTGCGCCACGACGACAACGATCCCTATCTGGTCGTCGCCGCCGACAAGGGCACTGCGACGTTCTCCGACATCGCCAACGGCATCGCCCGCGAGCACGGTTTCTGGCTCGACGATGCGTTCGCGTCCGGCGGTTCGGTCGGCTACGACCACAAGGGCATGGGCATCACCGCGCGTGGCGCCTGGGAGTCGGTCAAGCGTCACTTCCGCGCGATGGGCCGCAATTCGCAGACGCAGGACTTCACCTGCGTCGGTGTCGGCGACATGTCCGGCGACGTGTTCGGCAACGGCATGCTGCTGAGCGAGCACATCCGCCTCGTCGCCGCGTTCGACCACCGGCACATCTTCATCGACCCGGACCCGGATGCCGCGCGTTCGTTCGCCGAGCGCCAGCGCATGTTCGCGATTCCGCGTTCGAGCTGGGAGGACTACGACAAGAGTCTGATCGCGAAGGGCGGCGGCGTGTGGCCGCGCAGCGCGAAGTCGATTCCGCTGTCGGCCGAGGCGCGCGAGGCGCTGGGCATCGAAGGCGACGTGACGTCGATCAGCCCGAACGAGCTGATGTCGGCGATCCTGCGCGCGCCGGTCGACCTGCTGTGGAACGGCGGCATCGGCACCTACGTCAAGGCGTCGAGCGAGACGCATGCCGATGTCGGCGACCGCGCCAACAATCCGCTGCGCGTCGACGGTCGCGACCTGCGCTGCAAGGTCGTGGGCGAGGGCGGCAACCTGGGCCTGACCCAGCTCGGCCGCATCGAGGCCGCGCTGCACGGCGTGCTGCTCAACACCGACTTCATCGACAACTCGGCGGGCGTGGACACGTCCGACCACGAGGTCAACATCAAGATCCTGCTCAATGCGCTGGTGCAGGACGGGAAGATGAAGCTGCCGGCGCGCAACAAGCTGCTGGCATCGATGACCGACGAGGTCGCCGGCCTGGTGCTGTGGGACAACTACCGCCAGAACCAGGCGCTGAGCCTGATGGAGCGCATGAGCGTGTCGCGCCTGGGTTCCAAGCGCCACTTCATCCGCACGCTGGAGGCGCAGGGCCTGCTCGACCGGCAGATCGAGTTCCTGCCGTCGGACGCCGAGATTTCCGAGCGCAAGACCAAGGGCCTGGGCCTGACGCGTCCGGAGCTGTCGGTGCTGCTGTCGTACTCGAAGCTGGTCGCGTTCGACCAGATGCTCGATTCGGACATTCCGGAAGATCCCTACCTCTCGCGCGAACTGCAGCGCTACTTCCCGCAGCCGCTGCAGAAGAAGTACGCCGAGCTGATGGAAGGCCATCGCCTGAAGCGCGAGATCATCGCGACCGCGGTGACCAACACGATGATCAACCGCATGGGCGCGACCTTCCTGCTGCGCATGCAGGAAGACAGCGGCCGCGGTCCGGGCGAGGTCGCCAAGGCGTTCACGATCACCCGCGAGACGATCGAGGCGCGTGCGCTGTGGGGCCAGATCGATGCGCTCGACGGCCAGGTGCCGGAATCGGTGCAGGTCGATGCGCTGCAGGTGATCTGGAACCTGCAGCGTGCGTTCACGCGCTGGCTGCTGGCGCGTCCGGGTGCGATTCCGGACATCACCACCGCGGTCGAGCGCTACCACGACGGCTTCCACGCGATCCGCGACGGCAGCAAGATCATCGCCGACGGCCAGCGCGCCGAACACGATGCGAGCCTGCAGGCGTGGATCGACAAGGGCGTGCCGAAGTCGCTCGCCGTCGAGCTGGCGGCGCTGCCGTATCTCGAAGCGGCCTGGGACATCATCGAGGTCGCGAGCGAGCGCAAGGAGAAGCCGGTCGACGTGGCACGTCTGCACTTCCGCCTCGGCGAGGCCCTGAACCTGCCGTGGCTCACCGCGCAGATCGACGCGCTGGAAGTCGACGGCCGCTGGCATGCGGTCGCGCGTGGCGTGCTGCGCGAGGAACTCGGCCAGCAGCACCGCGCGCTCGTGTCGCAGGTGCTGTCGATGCCGGGCGCGACGCCGGAAGCCAAGGTGCAGGCATGGCTGGAGCGCGACGATGCCGCGCTGCGCTTCACGCTGGCGATGCTCGGCGAACTCGCCGCGCAGAAGTCGCTGGACTATCCGACCGCGTCGGTCGCGGTGCAGCGCGTGTCGCAGCTGGTGCAGCGCAGCTGATCCGGTCCGCCATGTCGAGGCGGCCCTCGCCCCAACCCCTCTCCCGGAGGGAGAGGGGCCCGGATCGAGCGAGCTTTGGCTTCTGAGCCCCTCTCCCTTCGGGAGAGGTCGGGTGAGGGTGGCCGCACATGCGAACCCCCGACACACCGCCTGCGCTAAGCTGCGCGCCGACGTTCACGCACCGGCCTGCCGATGACCGCAACGCCCCGCATCGCCTTCATCGCCAGCCAGGCCGACGGCGCGCAACGCGCCCTGTCCACGCTGACGGGCCTGCACGGGCAATGCGATCCCGAGACCGCCGACGTGCTGGTGCCGCTCGGCGGCGACGGCTTCATGCTGCAGACGCTGCACCGCTACGGCCAGCTCGGCAAGCCGGTCTACGGCATGAAGCTGGGCACCGTGGGCTTTCTGATGAACCACTACCGCCAGGACGATCCCGCATCGGGATCCGACCTGCTGGCGCGCATCGCCGCGGCCGAGCCCGCGGTGCTGCGTCCGCTGGAGATGCGCACCGAAACCGATTCCGGCACGAGCGTCACCTCGCTCGCCTACAACGAGGTCGCGCTGCTGCGGCAGACGCGCCAGGCCGCGCATCTGCGGATCGACCTCAACGGCGTCACGCGCCTCGAGGAACTGGTCGCCGACGGCGTGATCCTGTCGACGGCCGCCGGCAGCACCGCCTACAACTTCTCGGCGCACGGCCCGATCCTGCCGCTGGGCGCGGGCGTCGTCGCCCTGACGCCGATCGCGCCGTTCCGCCCGCGGCGCTGGCGTGGCGCGATCCTGCGCGCCGAGACCGAAGTGCGTTTCCGCGTGCTCGATCCCTACAAGCGTCCGGTCAGCGTGACCGCCGATTCGCACGAAGTGCGTGACGTCGTCGAGGTCACGATCCGCGAATCGCACGAGCGCACCGTGACCCTGCTGTTCGATGCCGAGCACAACCTCGAAGAACGCATCCTCAGCGAACAGTTCGTGGTCTGAACGGCGTCAGTCGATCAGTGCCGCGCCGTCCCCGGCGGCGACCGCGAGCGGACGCACGCGCTGCACCAGCGTCATCAGGGTGCGTCCCGGTTCCTCGACCGGTGCGAAGTGCGCCGAGTGTTCGAACCACGCCGCATGCTTGAACGGCGCGTCCACCGCGGCGAGCCAGTCGGCGACCGGCTGCGAGGGCGTGGTGAAATCGTGCCGGCCCATCAGCATCACCACCGGCGCCTGCACGTGGCGCAGCCCGCGGAAATCGACACTGCGCCACTGGCCCATGATGCGGTCGAGGGTCAGCGCGCTGCCGGCGGCGATCGCGCGGCGGTCGTCGGCGTCGTAATCGGGCGACAGGCGCTGTGCGCGGAAGTAGTAGTTCGAGTTGTCGCGGTAGGCGCTGTGGCCGCCGTACCGGATGACCCACTTGCGCTGGGCGTCGATGCGGCCGCCCCGCACATCTGCGCCGGGATAGGGCGCCAGCGCCTCGAGTTCGCGCACCGCGGCGTCGTTGCCCTCGGTGCGTGCCGCTTCGAGTGCATGCGCATAGCCGATGGTCTCGTCGGTCCAGGGATGGATGATCTGGCCGATGCCGACGTAGGCATGCAGCCATTCGGGCTTCTCGGCGAGCACGCGCATGCCGACCACGGTGCCCCAGCTGTGGCCGACCAGGATCACCTTGCGCTTGCCGTAGGTGGTGCGCAGCCAGTCGACCAGTTCGATCGCGTCGGCGACGTAGCGGTCGATCGCGATCGTCGATGCGACCGCATCCGCATCGCCCGCACGCAGCGTGCGTCCCGCGGCGCGCTGGTCCCATTGCACGACGGTGAAGTAGTCCTCCCAGGGCTTCTGGAAGGTCCACGACGCCGGCATCATCGGCGCGGCCGGTCCGCCGTGGACGTAGAGCAGGATCGGGTTGGCGCGGTCCATGCCGCGTACCGTGATCACCTGGTCGATGCCGCCGATCCGCACGGTGTGCGTCTCCTGCACGCCCGACGGCGCGACGATGCGTTGCAGTTCGCCGACGATGCCGCGGGCTTCGGCGTAGGGGTCGTCGTCCGGCGCGACGGCGCCCGCCGTCAGGGGCGCGACGAGCAGGGCGAGTACACACAGATGGGCCAGTGACATGGCGTATTCCTCTGTTCGCGATTGATGTTCACGCTGCGCCCGATGGCCGAAACGGCCCAGTGCCGTTGGTCAGGGGCCCGCATGTCCGGATCGCGCATAATTCCCGCTGGCTTGCTCCTCCTGCTTCACGGTCTTCCCACCGTCGATGCAGGGTCGGGCAGTGCCGCCCCCGTCGTCTCGCGATCCGCCATGCCCGATCTCTCCGTTCCCACGCTCACCGTCGCGATCTCCTCGCGCGCCCTGTTCGATCTCGAGGACAGCCATGCGCTGTTCGAGGCCGAAGGCATCGATTCCTATGCCGACCACCAGCGCAAGCACGAGGACGACATCCTCGAGCCGGGCATCGCGTTCCCGCTGGTGCGCAAGCTGCTGGCACTCAACGTCGATGCCGCGCCCGAGGCGCCACATGTCGAGGTGATCCTGCTGTCGCGCAATTCGGCCGATACGGGCCTGCGGATCTTCAATTCGATCCAGCACCACAACCTGGCGATCAGCCGCGCGACGTTCACGTCCGGCGAGCCGACCTGGCCCTACATCAAGCCCTTCGGCACCCAGCTGTTCCTGTCGGCGAATCCGGAATCGGTGCGCCGGGCGCTGGAGAACGACATCGCCGCGGCGACGATCATTCCCGCGCGCGCCGCCGCGCACCGCTCCGACCAGCTGCGCATCGCGTTCGACGGCGATGCGGTGATCTTCGGCGACGAAGGCGAGCGCGTGTCGCAGCAAGGCGGCATCGAGGCCTTCCACAAGCACGAGCGCGAACGTGCGCGCGAGGAGATGGCCGGCGGCCCGTTCCGCGGCTTCCTGTCGGCACTGCACGACCTGCAGGCCGCGTATCCGCCTGGCAAGGACGCACCGATCCGCACCGCACTGGTCACCGCGCGGTCCGCGCCGGCGCACGAACGCGTGATCCGCACGCTGCGCGCCTGGGGCGTGCGCCTGGACGAGGCGCTGTTCCTCGGCGGCCGGCCGAAGGGACCGTTCCTCGATGCGTTCGGCGCCGACATCTTCTTCGACGATTCGCAGCACAACATCGATTCCGCGCGCCCGCACGTCGCCGCCGGCCATGTGCCGCACGGCTGGTCGAACCGCTGACTGCGATGGGCAGCAATGATGGACGTGGGCTTCTGGGCCGCTGGCTCGACCGGCTGCGCGGCCGGGCGCCCGGGCCGCGCAGGCCCTATGTGCGCGAACACGACGGCTTCGTGTCGCTGCAGTTCGTGCGCCGGCAGACCCAGAGCCGCATGGTCGGCGGCGAGCCGGACCGGTTGCTGATCGACTACACCCGCACGATGTTCGCCGCGCTGCTGTGGCAGCCGGCGCCGGCGGTGCTGGGCATGGTAGGCCTCGGCGGCGGCTCGCAGGCGAAGTTCGCGTACCGGCAGCTGGAAGACACGCGCATCGAGGTGGTGGAGAACAATCCGCATGTCGTCGCCTTGCGTGGCGCGTTCGGCATTCCCGACGACGATGCGCGGCTGTCGGTCGTCGTCGATGACGGGGTGCGCTTCGTCGCGGAACGTCGCGGCCGTTTCGACATGCTGCTGGTCGACGGCTACGACGAGCACGGCATTCCCGCCGAACTGTCCACGCAGGTGTTCTACGACGCCTGCCGCGACGCGCTGACCGCGTCGGGCGTCATGGCCTGCAACCTCTACGTGCGCGATCCGGAAACACACGTGGAGAAACTGCGCGCGGCGTTCGGCGCCGACCATGTGCTGGTGGTCGACGAACCGAAGATGAGCAACCGCGTCGCGTTCGCCTGGCGCGGTGCGCTGCCGGCACTGGATGCCGAAGCGCTGACGGCGCGCGTGCCGATCTCGGTGCGGTCCTTGCTGCCCGAGGTGTTTCCGCGGATCGCGGTGCGGGTGGTCAGGCATCGGACGGTGATGGGGCGCGGGTAGCGACAGCGGCGTCTTACCGGCTCTCAAGAGCGTCCGGCGCTCATCGCATGCCCGATTGGCGCGTAGAATGGGTCCCAGCCTGACCAGACTTTCGTCTGTTGAGAACCGCTGGGACGACGAGCAAGAAGCGATCAGTGCCGGATCGTCGCCCCAGCGGACGCTGGGGCCCATTTTGATTTCCGCTCCGCTCTCGGCGATGTCGTGAATCGAAAGTCGGCGGTCTGTCGGACGCCATCAGCGCGCCCGCGACATTGCGCCCCCGTCCATTCCCCTGCAAAGTCGCCGGTCGACTGCAACCGTTCACGGGGAATACGAATGCAACGATGGATCCGGACACTCGCCTGCGCGCTGGTGCTGGCAACCGGCGCGCCGCTCGCGGGCGCGGCCACGAAGACGGGCGGCATGACGCTCGAGCAGGTCGCGCAGACGCGCGCCGTCACCCAGGCGCAGATCAGCCCGGATGGCGGTGAAGTCGCCTATGTGTTGTCGGTGCCGCGCACGCTCGGGGTCGATCCCGACGGTCCGGCGCGCACCGAACTGCACGTCGTCGACCGCAGCGGCAACAGCCGCGGCTTCATCACCGGCAAGGTCGACGTGGCATCGCCGCGCTGGCTGCCCGATGGCCAGCGCGTGGCCTATCTGTCCAAGCGCGAAGGCGACGAGACCCGCGGCCTGTACACGATTCCGCTGCGCGGCGGCGAATCGACCCGCGTGGCGAAGCTCGCCGGCGACATCGCCAGCTTTGATCTCTCGCCCGACGGTCGCCGCGCCGCGCTGCTGTCGGCGCAGCGCGAGAGCGACGCGCGCAAGGCGCTGCGCGACAAGGGCTTCTCGCAGAAGGTCTACGAGGAGGACTGGCGTCCGGTCGAACTGTGGATCGCCGAACTCGGCAGCGAGGCCGAGCCGCGCCGCATCGCCATCGAAGGCAGCGTGCAGACGGTGAGGTGGAGCCCGGCCGGCGATCGCCTGGCCGTCGTCGTCACCCCGCGCCAGCTCACCGACGACACCATGGTCGAGGCGCGCGTGCGCATCTATTCGGCCGAGGGTCGCGAACTGGGCCGTGTCGACAATCCCGGCAAGCTCGGCGACATGGCCTGGAGCCCGGACGGCGCGCATCTGGCGATCATCTCGGCCGAAGACAGGAACGATCCGAGCGAAGGCCGCCTGACCGTGGTCGGTCGCGACGGCGGCGCGCAGCGCGATCTGCTGCCCGGCCTCGAGGGTCACGTGCGCAATGTCGCCTGGCGAGACGCGACGACGCTGGTGTTCATCAGCCACGAAGGCGTGCAGAGCCGCATCGGCGAGATCCAGGTCGATGGCGGCAATCAGCGCACCGTGCTGGCCGCGGGCGGACCGGTGCACATGGGCCTGAGCGTGTCGCCGCGCGGCGACATGGCCCTGATCGGCAGCGATCCCACGCATCCGTCCGAAGTGTTCCACCTCGCGTCGGGCACGAGCGAGGCGCGCCGGCTGACCGACAGCAATCCGTGGCTCGCGGACGTGCGTCTCGCGCGACAGGAGGTCGTGCGCTACACCGCGCGTGACGGTCTCGAGCTCGAAGGCCTGCTGGTGCATCCGCTGGAGCGTCGCGGCAATGCGCGCGTGCCGTTGATCCTGGTCGTGCACGGCGGTCCGGAGTCGCATTTCTCCAATGCCTGGCTCAACGCGTATTCGCAGCCGGCGCAGGTGGCCGCCGCGCAGGGATTCGCCTCGTTCTTCCCGAACTACCGGTCGAGCACCGGCCGCGGCGTCGCGTTCTCCAAGCTCGGTCACGGCCGTCCCGGCATGGAGGAATTCGACGACGTCGTCGACGGCGTCGATCATCTGGTCGAGACCGGACTCGTGGACCGCGCCAAGGTCGGCATCACCGGCGGCTCCTACGGTGGCTACGCCAGCGCCTGGGGCGCCACGTACTACAGCGAGCGCTTCGCGGCCTCGGTAATGTTCGTCGGCATCTCCGACCAGGCGAGTCTGGTCACCACCGGCGACATCCCGTACGAGCAGTACAACGTGCACATGCAGACCTGGCCGTGGGAAAGCCCGGAGATGTACCGGCAGACCAGCCCGATCACGCATGCGCAGAAGTCGCGCACGCCGACGCTGATCCTGCACGGCGAAGCCGACCCGCGCGTGCCGGTGATGCAGTCCTACATGATGTACCGCTATCTGCAGCTGGCCGGGCAGGCGCCGGTGCGCCTGGTGCTGTATCCGGGCGAAGGCCATGGCAACAGCCGCGGCGCATCGCGCTACGACTATTCGCTGCGCCTGATGCAGTGGATGACGCATTACCTCACGGGGCCGGGCGGCGAACCGCCGGCCTACGAGATCGACTACGCATTGCCGGAGCAGGGCGCCAAGCGCTGAGCTTGCAGCCATCGGGGCTCACACAGCCGCGCCGGATGTCCGGCGCGGCTTTTTCGTTCGTGCGGTGCTGTCGACGCATTTTGGACCCATGTTCGAAGCGTTCACTGGCCCAGGGATTGGCGGATTCATCTCGTTGAATACGAGCTGCATTCACACCACCGTCGCCTGTACGTCACGCCTCGTTCTCCGATGCGTCGCTACCTTGCGTCCCATCGATCCGCGCTACGGCACACCGCTCGCGACATGCACCACCGGCTTCGTCCGGCAGGCGCACGGACGATGCGGCAGGCGTCACGCCGCCGCCCCTGATTCCCCCGAATGGAGAACCCAATGTCCAACAAGACCGCGCACACCCTCAACGACCTCATCGCCATCGCCCGCGACGGCAAGGACTTCTACGAGGAAGCCGCGCAGAAGGTCGACGATGCCGAGCTGAAGACGCTGTTCGCCCGCATCGCGACCACCAAGTCGCAGATCGTCAACGAGCTCAGCGCCGCGGTGCAGGCCGCGGGCGGCAAGCCGGAGGATTCCGGTACCTTCGTCGGCAGCATGCAGCAGATGTACGGCAAGGTCCGCGCCGCGTTCGGCGACACCGAGTACGGCTACGTCGCCGAGCTCGAGGAATCGGAAGACCGCCTGCTGGAAGCCTTCGACGAGGCCGCCCGCGACGCCGACACACCGCCGGCGGCGCGCGACATCATCGTGCGCCTGCTGCCCGAAGTGCGTGCGTGCCACGACGTCATGCGCACCCGCAAGCATGCGATGAAGAACAGCAACTGAGGTCACGCCGGGGTTCATCCCCTCGGCAACGTGATTCGAAAGCCCCGGCTTCGGCCGGGGCTTTTTTGTGCGCGCGATATCTGTCGGCCGACACGACGTCCGTGCGATGCAGGTCTTCGGAAAGCAGCCATTGCATGGCAGCGGAGCGCTTCGGGCACACGCGTGTCCATGTGAGCAGGTGCCCGGCTTGATCTCGATCAATGCGTCCGCTGCGCCGAAGGACCATGATGACCATCCGGGCTTCCGCCGCGACAGGCGCAGGCACCGGGCCTCACGCACGACCGGGCGGCGGCGAACGTCGCCCAGGCCACACCTCCCGTTCCCCTTGGAGAAGGATCATGCGCGACGCAACCGAACTGCCGCTCAGGCTCATCCGGGCGAATCTCGAACTCCAGCTGCGGATCGCCGCACTGGTCCAGGACTCCGGCCGGCAGTGGAGCGAACTCGCCGGCCGCGCGACCGGCGACGGACGCGCCGAGCACGAGGCCGAGCTCCGCGACCTGCTGCGTACCAACGACTGGCAGGCATTGGCCGCGCTGCCGGCGAATGCTTTCTGGCGGCAGATGCAGCAGCGCATCGGTGACGGGCAGGACCTCGCACGCGTCGCGGTGGGGGCGCAGAACGCGTTCGCCGGCGGTCTGGTCGAGGCGCTGCAGGTCTGGCAGCGCGAGACCGCCGATGCGCTGGCCGCCAGCGGCGCCGCCGCGACCAGCGACGATGCATGGCGCGCATGGCTGGAACCCTGGGAGCGGTGGATGTCCGCATCCGTGCCGCCGGCCGGCGATCGCAAGACCCGGGGTCGGTCGCGTGGCGGTTGACGGACGGGGCAGGATCCCGGTTTCCGAAACGACCACTACTGCACCGCTTTGGCACGCGCTCGGCGCCGACGAGGTCCTGCAGTGGCTCGTCGCGACCCGCGAGGGCCTGGGCGCCGACGAGGCCGCGGACCGGCTGCGCCGGCACGGGCCGAACGCGCTGCCGCCGCCGACGCGGGTGCCCGGCTGGCGGCGCTTCCTGCGTCACTTCAACGACCCGCTGATCCTGTTCCTGCTCGCCGCCGCGGTGATCGCGCTGTCGGTCGGCCACCATGTCGATGCCGCGGTGATCGTGGCCGTCGTCACCGTCAATGCGATCGTCGGCTACGTGCAGGAGGGACGCGCCGAGCAGGCGCTGTCGGCGCTGCATTCGATGCTGGCGCCATCGGCGCGGGTGCTGCGCGACGGCGCGCGGGTGCAGGTCGAGGTCGCCGATCTGGTACCCGGCGACGTGCTGCTGCTGGAAGCCGGCGATCGCGTGCCGGCCGATGCCCGGCTGCTGCGCGGCCGTGGCCTGCGTGTCGACGAATCGGTGCTGACCGGCGAATCGGTGCCGGCCGAGAAGACCGATGCGCCGGTCGACGCGGCCGCCGATCTCGGCAGCCGTCACCCGATGCTGTACTCGGGCACGCTGGTGTCGGCCGGGCAGGCGACCGCGCTGGTCGTGGCCACCGGCCCGGCGACCGAGATCGGCCGCATCGGCACGCTGCTCGGCGAGGTCGAGACGCTGACCACGCCGCTGCTGCAGCAGATCGGGCGCTTCGGCCGCCGCTTCACCGCCTTCGCGATCGTCGCCGCGCTGGTGGTGTTCGTGTTCGCGATCACGTTGCGCGGCTACGGCTGGCTCGATGCGCTGATGGTCGTCGTCGCGCTCGCGGTCGGCGTCGTGCCCGAAAGCCTGCCGGCGGTCATCACCATCACGCTGGCGATCGGCGTGCGCCGGATGGCCGCGCGCAATGCGATCGTGCGCCGGCTGCCGGCGGTCGAGACGCTCGGCGCGACGACGGTGATCTGCTCCGACAAGACCGGCACGCTGACCCGCAACGAGATGACCGCGCGCGCGGTGACCACGACCGCCGGCCGCGCCACGGCCGACGGCAGCGGCTACGCGCCGCAGGGCGAGGTGTCGGCGGACACGGGCGGCGGGGATGTGCTCGCCGCCGCGTCGCGCGTCGCGCGCATCGGCCTGCTGTGCAACGACGCCACGTTGCACGGCGGCGAGCGCGACTGGCGGGTCGACGGCGATCCGATGGAAGGCGCGCTGCTGGCGCTGGCGGGCAAGGCCGGCCTCGACACGGCGGCGCTCGCCGCGTCGCATCCGCGGCTGGACGAGGTGCCGTTCGATGCCGCGCACCGGTTCATGGCCACGCTGCATGCTGACGGCGACGGCGCGCTGGTCTGCGTCAAGGGCGCGCCGGAACAGGTGCTCGCGCTGAGCCGTGCGCAGGACGCGCCGGGCGGAGACGCCGACGCGCTCGACGGCGCGTTCTGGCAGCAGGCGATCGATGCCGCCGGCGCCGAGGGCCAGCGCGTGCTCGGCTTCGCGTGGCGCCGGCTCGATGCCGTGCCGGCGCGTTTCGAACTCGACGACGTGGGCGACCTGGTGTTCGCCGGCATCGTCGGCTTCATCGATCCGCCGCGCGACGAGGCGGTGCGCGCGGTCGCCGACTGCCGCAGTGCCGGCATCGCGGTGAAGATGATCACCGGCGACCACGCTGCGACCGCGGGTGCGATCGCCGCCCAGTTGCGCCTGGCCGACGCCCCCGGATCGGGTCCGGGGCAGGCTGTGCGCGTGGTCACCGGGCAGGATCTGGAACAGGTGTCCGACGCCGACCTGCCGGCGCTGGCCGAATCGGCCAGCGTGTTCGCGCGCACCACGCCCGAGCACAAGCTGCGCATCGTGCGCGCGCTGCAGTCGCGCAACCACACCGTCGCGATGACCGGCGACGGCGTCAACGACGCGCCGTCGCTGAAGCAGGCCGACATCGGCGTCGCGATGGGCCACAAGGGCACCGAGGCGGCCAAGGAAGCCAGCGGCATGGTGCTGGCCGACGACAACTTCGCCTCGATCGCCGCCGCGGTGCACGAGGGCCGTGCGGTCTACGACAACATCCGCAAGGTCGTCGCCTGGACATTGCCGACCAACGGCGGCGAAGCGGTCGCGGTGCTGCTGGCGATCGCGTTCGGCTGGGTGCTGCCGATGACGCCGGCGCAGATCCTGTGGATCAACATGGTGCTGACGGTGACGCTGGGCCTGGCGCTGGCGTTCGAGCCGCCCGAGCAGGGCGTCATGGGCCGGCCGCCGCGACGCCGCGACGCGCCGCTGGTCTCGCCGTTCATGCTGTGGCGCATCGTGCTGGTCTCGCTGCTGTTCAGCGCCGGCGCGTTCGGCGTCTTCGCCTGGGCGCAGGCGCGCGGACACGACATCGCGACCGCCCGCACGATGGTCGTCAACATGTTCTGCGTGATGGAGATCTTCTATCTCTTCAGCGTGCGCTACCTGCACGGCAGCTCGTTCTCGCTGCGCGGCCTGCGCGGCACGCCGGCGGTGCTGTGGGCGGTGACCGCGGTGGTGATCGCGCAACTCGCGTTCACCTACACGCCGTGGATGCAGGCGCTGTTCGACACACGCCCGGTGCCGGCATTCGAGGGCCTGGTGATCGTGGCGATCGGCGCGGCGCTGATGCTGGTGCTGGAAGCCGAGAAATGGCTGTTGCGCAGACTCCGCGTCTTCGACGAGCTGGACACCGTGGCCGACGAGGCCGGACCCCCACTGGGAGCGAAACCATGAGCGAGACCGAGACCACCGCGGCGCCCCTCGACACGGTGCTGCTGGCCACCGACCTGGGCTTCCGCTGCGATCGCGCGGCCGCGCGTGCGGCGCACCTCGCCGCGCATCACGGCGTGCCCGCGATCGCCGCGACCGCGGTCGAACCCGGCCGCGCACAGGCGCGCGAGATGCTGCGCCAGGACGTGCCGGCGTGGTACCTGCGGCCGTCGCCGACGGTGCACGCGGAACGGCAGCTGCGGCGCCAGCTGTCCGGCGACGTGGACTGGAACCTGCGCGTCGCCGAAGGCGATGCCGGTGATCATCTGACGGCACTGCTGGACGAGCTCGGCGACGGTGCGCTCGTCGTCGGCGGCCCGGTGCGCGAGGGCGTGCTGGGGCCGACGATCCTCGGTTCGATGGTCGACCGCCTGCTGCGCCGGCCGGACATCGCACTGCTGCTGGTGCGCGACTGGGTGCGCAGCGACTACCGTCGCGTGCTGGTCGCCAGCGATTTCAGCGAACCATCGAAGCACGCGCTGCGTCGGGCCCGCGCGCTGTTTCCCGACGCGCGGTTCACGCTGCTGCACGGCTTCACGATCCCGATGCTCGGGCTGATGGACAGCGGCCGCGATGCGGCGGTCGCGCAAGGCCGCCGACAGCTGCAGGACGAGGGTGCGGCATTCCTGCGCGCGCTCGGTGCGGAAGGCGAGGGCATCGATCTGGTGATCGAGTACGGCGATCCGGCGCGGCTCGCGCAGCAGCACATCGAGACCTTCGGCACGGAACTCGTCGTCGTCGGCACCCACGGGCGCGGCGCGATGTACGAGCTCGCGGTCGGCAGCGTGGCGCGGCGCATCGTGACCAATGTCGATGCCGATACCCTGATCGTGCGCGGTGCGCGCGAACCGACGGATGCCGCGCGGTGAGCGCGGACGACGATCTGCGGGTGCTGCGCAACCGCACCTTCGACGAGATCGCGGTCGGCGACAGCGCCGGCATCGAGCGCACGCTGACGCGCGAGGACATCCAGCTGTTCGCGATCCTCTCGGGCGACGTCAACCCGCAGCACGTCGATCCGGCATTCGCGGCCTCGTCGCGCTTCCATGGCGTGATCGCGCACGGCATGTGGGGCGGTGCGCTGATCTCGGCGGTGCTCGGCACCCGGCTGCCGGGCCCGGGCACGGTCTATCTCGGCCAGTCGCTGCATTTCCATGCGCCGGTGCGACTCGGGGATCGTCTGGCGATCGTCGTCACGGTGGTCGCCAAGGACGCGGCATCGCGGCGCGTGACCCTGACCTGCAGTTGCACCAACCAGGACGGCACGGTCGCGATCGAGGGCGAAGCGGTGGTGATCGCGCCCGCCGAACGCATCGAACGCGCGCGGACCGCCTTGCCGGAGATCCGGCTCGGCGTCGCCGGCAGTGACGGGGTCGAGCGGCTGCTCGCGCACGTCGCGCCGCTGGAGGCGGTGCGCGTCGCGGTCGTGCATCCCTGCGACGCAGCGAGCCTGTCGGCCGCGCTCGACGCGCGCGAGGCCGGGCTGATCAAACCGGTTCTGGTCGGGCCGCGCGCGCGGATCGAAGCCGTCGCGGCGGAGCAGGGGCTCGACCTGTCCGATGTCGACATCGAGGACGTGCCGCACAGTCATGCCGCAGCCGCACGCGGCGCCCAACTCGCCGCCGCCGGCGAGGTCGAGGCACTGATGAAGGGCAGCCTGCACACCGACGAACTGATGGCCGCGGTGGTGGCGTCGTCGGCCGGGCTGCGCACCAAGCGCCGCGTCAGCCACTGTTTCGTGCTGCAGACGCCGCATTATCCGCGGCCGTTCATCGTCACCGACGCGGCGATCAACCTCGCGCCGGACCTGGCGCAGAAGGCCGACATCGTGCGCAACGCGATCGACCTCGCGCATGCGATCGGCGTCGCCGAACCGAAGGTCGCGATCCTCGCCGCGGTGGAGACGGTGACGCCGTCGATGCCGGCCACGCTCGACGCCGCGGCGCTGTGCAAGATGGCCGACCGCGGCCAGATCACCGGCGGCGTGCTCGACGGGCCGCTGGCGTTCGACAACGCGGTGTCGATCGCCGCGGCGCGCACCAAGGGCATCGTCTCCGAGGTCGCCGGGCAGGCCGACGTGCTCGTCGTGCCGGACCTGGAGAGCGGCAACATGCTCGCCAAGCAGCTGATGTACATGGGCGAGGCGACCAGTGCCGGCATCGTCATGGGCGCGAAGGTACCGGTGATCCTGACCAGCCGCGCCGACAGCCGTGAATCGCGGATCGCCTCGTGCGCGATCGCGCTGCTGCTGGCCCATCGCTACCGAACCGCACCGCCGTAGGCGGTATACGGCATCCCGCAACAGTGATCGACCGCATCGGATCCGGACGCCGGACCCGACGCAGCAAGGAGACTTCCAATGCGATACACGTTCACGGGCGACGTCGCCCTCGTCACCGGCGCCGGTTCGGGCATCGGTGAAGCCACCGCGCGGTTGCTGGCGGACAACGGGCTGGCCGTGGTCGTGTCCGACATCGACGGCGCCGCCGTTGGGCGGATCGTCGACGAGATAATCGCTAGCGGCGGCCGCGCGGTCGCCAACGTCGCCGATGTCTCGCGCGCGGCTGACGTCGAGGCCGCCGTCGCCAGCGCGATCGACAGCTTCGGCGCACTGCATTTCGCGTTCAACAACGCCGGCATCGGCGGCACGCTGCTGCCGGCCGGCGAACTGGAGCCGGGCGACTGGCAGCGCGTCATCGACGTCAACCTCAGCGGTGTGCAGTACGGCCTGCGCCACCAGATTCCGGCGATCCTCGCCGCCGGCGGCGGCGCGATCGTCAACATGTCGTCGATCCTGGGCCTGGTCGGCGACGCGAACGCGCCGGCGTATGTCACCGCCAAGCACGGCGTCACCGGGCTGACCCGCTCGGCGGCGCTGGCGTATTCGGGCCAGGGCCTGCGAATCAATTCGATCCATCCGGGCTATGTCGATACGCCGATCCTCGACGCGCTCGATGCCGACACGCGCACCGCGGTGGTCGGCCAGCATGCGATCGGCCGGCTCGGCCGATCCGAGGAGATCGCGCATGCGGTCGCGTTCCTGCTGTCGGACGGTGCGAGCTTCGTGACCGGAAGCGCGCTGGTCGTCGACGGCGGCTACACGGCACGCTGAGGCCATCGCGATGTCCACCGATTCCGACCTGATTCTGGTGCTCAACTGCGGCTCGTCGAGCATCAAGTTCGCGGTGTTCGATGCCGCGGCCGAGCCGCTGCCGCGCAGGCCGCTGTGGAACGGCAAGGTGCAGGGCATCGGCGGGCCGACGCCGGACTTCGGCGAGAGCGGCGTCGCGCCGTTCGCAGTCGAACTCGATGCGGCGCATCCGCACCGCGCGGCGCTGCAGCTGATCCGCGAGCGCGTGATCGCGCGGCTCGACGGCCGGCGCGTGGTCGCGGTCGCGCACCGCGTCGTGCACGGCGGCGCGAAGTACTCGGCGCCGGTGCGCGTGGATGCGGACGTGCTCGCCGACCTGACGTCCTACATCCCGCTGGCGCCGCTGCACCAGCCGTTCGCGCTCGAGGCGATGGAGATATTGCTGCGCGAGCGACCGGACATCGCCCAGGTCGCCTGCTTCGACACCGCGTTCCACCACACGCTGCCGAAGGTCGAGCGCCAGCTGCCGCTGCCGCATTCGGCCTGGGATCGCGGCCTGCGCCGCTACGGCTTCCACGGCCTGTCCTATGCCTACATGGCGGTCGCGCTGCCCGAGCGGCACGGCGACGTCGCACGCGGGCGCACCATCGTCGCGCATCTCGGCAGCGGCGCCAGCCTGTGCGCGATGCGGGATCTGGAAAGCGTCGCGACGACGATGGGCTTCTCCGCGCTCGACGGGCTGATGATGGGCACCCGCACCGGCGCGCTCGATCCCGGCGCGCTGCTGTACCTGATGGAGATCGAGAAGCTGTCGCTCGAACGCGTCGCGCAGCTGCTGTACCACGAGTCCGGCCTGCTCGGCGTTTCCGGCATCTCGTCCGAACCGCGCGTGCTGCTGCCGCTCGAGGCCGGCGACGACGCGCGTGCGGCGCGCGCCCACGACGCGCTGGCGCTGTACGTGCGCCGCATCGTGCGCGAGATCGGCGCGCTGGTCGCGGTGCTCGGCGGGCTCGACCTGCTGGTGTTCACCGCCGGCGTCGGCGAACACAACCCGCTGATCCGCGAGCGCGTCTGCGCCGGGCTCGGTTTCCTCGGCCTGCGGCTCGATGCGGAAGCCAACGCCGCCGACGCGCCGGTGATCTCGGCCGCCGGCAGCGGCGTGACCGTCGGCGTCGAGCCGACCAACGAAGAGTGGATCGCCGCGCGCGACGCGCGCGTCCTGCTCGGCACGAAGGAGACGCACGATGACGCATGAGCAATCGCGGGCCCGCTGGCTCGCCGGCCACGGCCCGATCGTCCACCGCCCGGACACCGTCGCACGCGTCGACGCGCTGGTCGCGCGGCTGTGCGCCGACGGCCGGCTCGAGGACGCGGGCACCGCCTACGGTCTGTTCGTCGCGGCCGACCGCCTGACCTGCACGGCGATGAACGTCGTCGCGCACATGACCTACGCGCGGCGCATCGACCTGTCGGGCGCGGCGCTGGCGGCGGAGGACTTCAAGCCGGTGCCCGAGGGCCACACCGGCGGCGCGCTGAACATGGTGCAGGCCTTCGTCGGCTACCTGCTGGCCAATGCGCTGACCGGCGACACCCGCGGCTGGGTGATGGGGCAGGGCCATTGCGTCGCCGCGATCGAGGCCGTCAACGCGCTGACCGGCGACGTGTCCGAGGCCCAGCGCGGCCGCTACGACCGCAGCGAGGCCGGGCTGTCGCGGCTGATCACGGACTTCTATTCCTACGCCATCGGCGCCGACGGGCAGCCCGCGGTGCCGCTGGGCAGCCACGCCGGTCCGAACACCGCCGGCGCGGTGTCCGAAGGCGGCTACCTCGGTTTCGCCGAGCTGCAGTACGTGCACATGCCGCTGGCGGGCGAACGCCTGGTCGCGTTCCTCAGCGACGGCGCGTTCGAGGAGCAGCGCGGACCGGACTGGGCGCCGCGCTGGTGGCGCGCGCGCGACAGCGGGCTGGTCGTGCCGGTGATGATCCTCAACGGCCGCCGCATCGAGCAGCGCACCCAGATCGTGCAGGAGGGCGGCGCGGACTGGCTGGCCGAGGACGTGCGCCACAACGGCTTCGTGCCGGTGATCGTCGACGGCCGCGACCCGGCCGCGATCGCCTGGGCGATCGTCGAATCCGAGGATGCGCTGCGCGCGTTCGCCGACGATCCGGAGCGGCGCTATCCTGCGCCGCTGCCGTACGTGATCGCCGAGACCGAGAAGGGCTTCGGCTTTCCGGGCGCCGGCACCAATGCCGCGCACAACCTGCCGCTGGCCGGCAATCCGCACCTCGACGCCGACGCGCGCATGGCCTTCAACGCCAGCGCCGGCACGCTGCACGTGCCGCCGGACGAACTCGCCGCCGCGCTCGCCGCGCTGGACGTCCATGCGCATCAGCGCCGCCCGCGCGAAAGCGCGCACCCGCTCGCGCGCCGCCATCCCGATGCGCCGGAGCTGCCGGAACCGGCATGGGGACCCTGCGGCGGCACGGGCAGCGCGATGACGGCGCTGGACCGCTGGTTCGCGGCGCTGGCCGGCGCCAATCCCGGACTGCGCGTGCGCATCGGCAATCCGGACGAACTGGCCAGCAACAAGATGGGCGGCACGCTGGCGCTGCTGAAGCATCGCGTCAACGAACCCGAGCCGGGCGTACCCGAGGACCTGCACGGCGCGGTGATCACCGCGCTCAACGAGGAGGCGGTCGCGGCCGCGGCGCTGGGCAACAAGGGCGGTCTGAACCTGATCGTCAGCTACGAGGCGTTCGCGGTGAAGATGCTCGGCCTGATGCGCCAGGAGATCATCTTCGCGCGCCGGCAGAAGGAACTCGGCCACGCGCCGGGCTGGCTGTCGGTGCCGCTGGTGGTGACCTCGCACACCTGGGAGAACAGCAAGAACGAGCAGTCGCACCAGGACCCGACGATCGGGGAGGCGCTGCTCGGCGAGATGTCGGACACCGCGCGCGTGCTGTTCCCGGTGGACGGCAACACCGCGGTGGCGGCGCTGCGCGACGTGTACGCCGGACGCGGCCAGGTGGCCTGCGTCGTCGTGTCCAAGCGCGAGGTCACGCAGCGCTTCGATGCCGACGGCGCGCAGGCGGCGGTCGCGCGCGGGGCGGCGCACGTCGCCAGCGATCCGGCGGATGCCGCGCTGCAGTTCGTCGCGATCGGCGCCTATCAGCTCGACGAGGCGCTGAAGGCGCAGGCCCATCTCGCCGCGCTGGGCCATCGCGCCTGCGTGACCGCGGTGATCGAACCGGGCCGCCTGCGCATCCCGCGCGACGGGCTCGAAGCGGGATTCGTCGACGACGACGCCACGCTGCATGCGCTGTTTCCACCGGGGCTGCCGCGCGTGATCCTCAGCCACACCCGGCCCGAACCGATGATCGGCATGCTGCGCCGGCTCGACGACGGCCCGGCGCGGACACGCGCACTCGGCTACATCAGCCGCGGCGGCACGCTCGACGTCGCCGGCATGCTGTTCGCCAACCGCTGCACCTGGGCGCACGCGGTCGATGCCGCGGCGGCGCTCGCCGGGCTGGATCGCGCCGCGCTGCTCGGCCCGGCGCAGCGGCGCGCGATCGACGGCATCGGCGATCCGGCCGACCTGCTCGATCCGGATGCCGGTATCCGCTGACCATGCTCGCGTTCACCAGCCACGGCGGCGCCGGCAGCGTCACCGGCTCGCGGCACCTGCTGACCCACGGCGACACCCGGCTGCTGGTCGACTGCGGCCTGTTCCAGGGCCTGAAGAACCTGCGCGAACTCAACTGGCGGCCGCTGCCGGTCGCGCCGCGGACGATCGACGCGGTCGTGCTGACCCATGCCCATCTCGACCACAGCGGCTACCTGCCGCGGCTGGTGCGCGACGGCTTCGCCGGCAAGGTCCGCCTGACGTCGGCGACCGCCGACGTCGCCGCGCTGATCCTGCGCGACAGCGCGTTCCTGCAGGAGCGCGAGGCCGAGTTCGCGAACCGCAAGGGCTTCTCGAAGCACGCGCCGGCGCTGCCGCTGTACGCCACCGGCGATGCCGAACGCGCGATCGCCGCGTTCGCGCCGGCGCCGCTGCACCGCCCGGTCGCGCTGCCCGGCAATGCCACGCTGACGTTCCGCCGCGCCGGCCACATGCTCGGCGCGGCGACCGCGCAGATCGACATCGCCGGACGGACCGTCGTGTTCTCCGGCGATCTCGGCCGCTACGGCGACGCGGTGATGCACGATCCCGAACCGGTGCCCGAGGCCGATGTCGTCGTCATCGAATCGACCTACGGCGACCGCCGCCATCTGCCGGCCGATCCGGTCGAGGTACTGGGCGCGGTGATCGAGCGCACCGTGCAGCGCGGCGGCACCGTCGTGATTCCGGCATTCGCGGTCGGCCGCGCGCAGTCGCTGATCCACCATCTGTGGCAGCTGCGGCAGGCCGGCCGGCTGCGCAACGTGCCGGTCTACCTCGACAGCCCGATGGCCGGCAGCGCGACGCTGCTGCTGCACCGCTACGACGACGAGCACCGGCTCGACCGGCGCGACTACGAGGCCGCCTGCGCCGCGGTGACCTACGTGCGCGACGTCGCCGAATCGACCGCGCTGTCGGCCAACCGCTATCCGAAGGTCATCATTTCCGCCAGCGGCATGGCGACCGGCGGCCGCGTGCTGCACCACATCGCCGCGTTCGCGCCCGACCACCGCAATACGCTGCTGTTCTCGGGCTTCCAGGCCGCGGGCACGCGCGGACGCAAGCTGCTCGACGGTGCGCGCGAGGTCAGGCTCCACGGACGCTGGGTGCCGGTGGCCGCCGAGGTCGCCGAGCTGCCGATGCTGTCGGCGCATGCCGACAGCGACGAACTGATGCGCTGGCTGTCGGGCTTCCGCCGCCCGCCACGGCAGGTGTTCATCGTCCACGGCGAACCCACGGCGTCGGAGGCGCTGCGCGAGCGTATCGGCCGCGAACTCGGCTGGGCGGCGACGGTGCCGCTGCAGGGGCAGACGTTCGTGCTGTGACCGGGCCTGTGCGCAAGGTCGAGGACAAGCCTCCCTGCCGCGTACGTACGTGCCTGTCCGGACAATTTCATCTTTATTCCCGCGCAGGCGTAAACCGATGCACGCATGCGCGACAGCTCAGAACCTCCCTGGATTCCTGGCGCCAGCCTGACGTCGTGTCCGACCGAAGCCGGCAGCGGATGACGCGAGTGCGCTGAGGTTGATGCCGAACACGATCGCGATGCCGTCAGGCTGTCGGATCATTCCGGGACGGTGTCCGTCATTGCCGCTTGGATCCCGCGCAGATTACCCACTCGCGTGTCCCGTATGAAGAGCGCAGGCATTGTCGAGCCCGGCATCCGCTTCCGGTTCCGGGACTGTTTCGCAGGCGCTTCGCATTGGTGCCGGGAAGATAGGGGCCATGATCGGCGATCGCCCGGATCGTCCTGTGTTCGATGGATGCCGAGGAGACAGCATGAGCGCACCCGTTCCCCGAAGCCGCATGCGGCGGTGCCTGCAGGCAGTGCGGTCGTGAGGAATCCGCTGCAGGCAATCGTCTACGGCGTCGTCCTGGCGACGATCATCGGCTGGGTGCTGTACATCGGCCGCTCCGTGTTCGTACCGATCGTGTTCGCGGTGCTGCTCGCCTACGTGATCGTCGGCCTGGCGCGGGCGCTGGAACGATTGCCGGCGGTCGGCGTCCGCTTGCCGGCCTGGCTGCGCTACACGCTGTCGATCCTGGCCATCGCCGGCCTGCTGGCGGCGTGCGTGTCGCTGGCGGTGAACAACATCGGGCGTCTGGTGCAGCAGGCGCCCGTCTACCAGGACCTGCTGCTGGCGCGGATCCAGCGGGTCGCGGAATTCTTCGGCATCGAGGCCGCGCCGACATGGACCACGCTGCGCGACGGGCTGCTCGAACAGGGGCGTCTGCAGGACCTGATCGGCCCGACGGTCATGTCGGTGACCGGCTTCGCCTCCGCGGTGGTGATCGTGTTCGTCTACGTGGCCTTTCTGCTGATCGAGAAGCGCAAATTCCGCGCCAAGCTCGGCCTGCTCTCGGACGATCCGCAGTCGGTCGCACGCATCCGCGACGTCATCGACAACATCAACAGCCGGATCGGCCAGTACCTCGCGATCAAGACCCTGATCAACGTGATCCTCGGCGCCGTCTGCTGGGCGGTGATGGCGCCGTTCGGGCTCGAGTTCGTGGCCTTCTGGGCGCTGGTGATCGCGGTGCTGAACTACATGCCCTACATCGGCTCGGTGCTGGGGGTGCTGCTGCCGATGGCCTGGGCGATCGTGCAGTTCGACGATCTCGGAACCCTGCTGACGCTGTTGCTGCTGCTCTCAGTGGCGCAGTTCGTGATCGGCTACTTCCTCGATCCCTTCCTGATGGGCAATTCGCTGAACCTCAGTCCGTTCGTGATCCTCGCCAGTCTGACCGTGTGGGGCAGCCTGTGGGGCATCGCCGGCGCCTTTCTCGCGGTGCCGATCACTTCCGCGCTGGTGATCGTGTTCTCCGAGTTCCGCGGCACCCGGCCGATCGCGGTGCTGATGTCGCACGGCGGCCAGCTCGACGGCCGCCGCGGCGCGCGTGGCCGGGAACGTGCGCGGGACGCAGCTGCGGGTTGAGCGTGATCCTGTGCGGTGTGTTCGACGCGAATCCGATCGCGCGCGGGTGACGCTGCCGGGCATCCGCCGTCCGTTCCCGATGCAGAATGCGGGACTTCTTTCCGTCTGCCGTCGCCCCCGCATGTCCCAGTCCCCCGCCACCCGTTCGAAGGGCCGCGTGCTGTTCGCGAGCCTGATCGGCACGACGATCGAGTTCTTCGACTTCTACATCTACGCCACGGCGGCGGTGCTGGTGTTCCCGAAGCTGTTCTTCCCGTCGGCGGATCCGGCATCGGCCACGCTGCAGTCGCTGGCCACGTTCGCACTCGCGTTCTTCGCGCGCCCGATCGGCTCGGCGGTGTTCGGCCACTACGGCGACCGCGTCGGCCGCAAGGCGACACTGGTCGCGGCGTTGCTGACGATGGGCATCTCGACGGTCGTCATCGGCCTGCTGCCGACGTACGCGCAGATCGGCATCGCCGCGCCGTTGCTGCTGGCGCTGTGCCGCTTCGGGCAGGGCCTGGGTCTGGGCGGCGAATGGGGCGGGGCGGTGCTGCTGGCGACCGAGAATGCGCCGCCCGGCAAGCGCGCCTGGTACGGCATGTTTCCGCAACTCGGCGCGCCGCTCGGCTTCTTCCTCGCGACCGGCGTGTTCCTGCTGCTGACCGAGGTGATGGACGACGCGGCGTTCTTCGCCTGGGGCTGGCGCATTCCGTTCCTGGCCAGCGCGGTGCTGGTGCTGGTCGGGCTGTGGGTGCGGCTGCGCATCACCGAAACCCCGGATTTCCAGAAGGTGCTCGACCGCGGCGCGCGCGTGCGCCTGCCGATGCACGAGGTGCTGGTCCACCAGTGGCGCGGCGTCGTCGCGGGCACGCTGCTGGCGCTGGCGACCTTCGTGCTGTTCTACCTGATGACCGTGTTCGCGCTGAGCTGGGGCACCTCGCGCCTGGGCTACACGCGCGAGCATTTCCTGATGCTGCAGCTGGCCGGAGTGGTCTGCTTCGCGGCGACGATCCCGATCTCCGCGCTGTATGCCGACCGCTTCGGCCGCCGTCGCGCGATGCTGATCGCGAGCGCCGGCATCGTCGTGTTCGGCCTGTGCTTCGCGCCGCTGTTCGTCGCCGACAGCCCTGTCGCCACGCTGGCGTTCCTGATGATCGGCCTCGGCCTGATGGGCCTGACCTACGGCCCGGTCGGCACGCTGCTGGCCGAGCAGTTCCCGACCGCGGTGCGTTACACGGGTGCGTCGCTGGCGTTCAACCTGGCCGGGATCTTCGGCGCGTCGCTGGCGCCCTATATCGCGACCTGGCTGGGCCAGCGGCATGGCCTGGCATCGGTGGGCTGGTATCTGGCGGGCGCGGCAGTGCTGAGCTTCGCCGCGTTGTGGACGCTGCCGCGCGACGACGCGCGAGGCGACCTGCCGGCCGGGCGCTAGACTGGTCCGCCATCCGCCGCGGAGTCGCGCATGCATCACTGGCTGCTGCTGAGCATCGTCGTCGCCGTGCTGGTGGGCATGCTGCTGCCGCTGCAGGCGCTGCTCAATGCGCGCGTCGGCGCGCTGACCCAAGGCGCATTGTTCGCCTCGTTCCTGTCGTTCGCGGTCGGCACGCTGGCCCTGGCGATCGTGTTGCTGGTCACGCGCACACCGCTGCCGTCGATGCGCACGCTGACCACGCTGCCGCCGTGGCTGTGGTGCGGCGGGCTGATCGGCGCGGTGTTCGTGTTCTGCGGCACCCTGCTGGTGCCGCGGCTCGGCGCCGCGGGCATGATCTGCCTGGTCGTCGCCGGACAGCTGGTCGGCTCACTGCTGTTCGACCATTACGGTGTGCTCGCGCAGCCGCGTCCCGTCGATGCGCTGCGCCTGTGCGGCGCGCTGCTGGTCGGCATCGGCGCGCTGATGGTCCTGCGCCCGTGGCAGACGGGGTGATGCATGTCGCAGGCTGACAACCGCGTTTTTCCGCTGCCGTCCGGCATGCAGGCCGCGCTCGAATCCGCGTATGCCACGCCGCCGCGGGCGTATCACAACTTCGGACACGTCGAGACTCTGCTGGGGCATTTCGACGAGGTCGCCGCGTGCGACGGCTGGGCGCAGCCGGTGGAAGTGCGACTGGCGATCCTCTATCACGATGCGGTCTACGACGCGCGCGCGGGCGACAACGAGGCGCGTTCGGCCGAGCTGGCGCTCGAATCCATCGCGCGCTGGTTGCCCGATGCCGGCATCAATGCGCCGCGCGTGGCCGAGCTGATCCGGCTGACCGCGCGCCACGGCCAGCTGTCGCCGGAGGACTTCGCCGACGATCCGCACGCCGACGACACCCGGCGTTTCCTCGACTGCGACATGGCGATCCTCGCCGCCGACGACACCGCGTTCGACGCCTACGACCGCGGCATCGCCGCCGAGTACCGGCATGTGCCGCGCTGGCTGTACGCAGTGAACCGGCGGCGGTTCCTGAAATCGCTGCTGGCCCGGCCGCGCATCTATCTCGACGACGGCTTCCACGCACGGCTCGACGCACGCGCCCGGCACAACCTGCGCCGCGCGGTGACCACCAAGCGCTGAGGACCTTTTTTTGTAGGAGCGCGCTTGCGCGCGATGCGGCTCGACCGTCCAGCCCATCGCGCGCAAGCGCGCTCCCACAGGGCCATGCCGGTATCATCGGCACATGGCGAAACTCCTGCTCAACCTGCGCTACGTGCCCGACGACGAAGCCGCCGACGTATGCGCGTTCCTCGACGAGGCCGGCATCCCGTGGTACCAGACCCGACCGAGCCCGTTCGGGATCTCGCTGGGCGGCATCTGGCTGCGCGAGAACGACGATCTGCCGCGCGCGAAGGCGTTGATGGCCGACTACCAGTGCGAACGCCAGGCGAAGGCGAAAGCGGCGCAGGCGCAGGCCGAACGCGACGGCACCGCGGAGACCTTCAGCGACATCGTCCGCGCCGATCCGAAGCGCGTAGTGCTGATCGTCATCGCGATCGTGTTCCTGATCGGCCTGATGGCCGTGCCCGGCTACATGCTGTCGCGCTGAACGCGCGCGCCTCACGTCGCGGACATTCCACCGGTCGCATCATCGCTGCCTGCCCGTTACCGTCCCTGCCGGCGCTGCGTCGCGGGACGGGGGCGGGCAACCAGCCACTGCCGCCGTAAGCATCCGCATCCGCATGCCATGACCCGCACACCCGACCGCGCGCATCCCGCGCCGAAGACGAAACCGTGGACGCGGCCGAACCCGAAGCCGCGATCCGCGCGCGGACACCTCAGCGAGGCGCAGAAGGAAGCGGCCCGACAGCGTGCCGACGCGGCCGGTCGCCGGTATCCGAATCTCGTCGACAACATGTGGGCGGGCCGCCATCTGACGAAGGCCGGCGCGCCGAAGACCTGAGGTGCCGTTCAGGCGCCCGCGTCGTCCTCGTAGATCTGGATCCAGTTGCCGCAGGTGTCGTCGAACACGGCGATCGTCTGGCCGGCGACGCGTACCGGCGCCGACTGGAACACGACGCCGCGCGCCTGCAGCCGGTCGCAGGTGGCCTGCACGTCGTCGACCACGAACGCGTTGATCGGAATGCCGGCCTCGCGCAGGGCACGCTGATAGGTCTTCGCGAATTCGAAACCGGCGGGCTCCAGCAGCAGTTCGACGCCCGGCGCACCGGGTGTCGCGACGGTCAGCCAGCGGCCGCCGTCGAACGCGATGTCGCGCCGCAGTTCGAAGCCGAGCGTGTCGACGTAGAACGCACGGGCGCGCGTCTGGTCGTCGACCATGACGCTGGTCAGCGCGATCCTGAGCATCGTCGAATCTCCTGCCGCGAATCGCGCGGCGTAGCGGGCGGCATGCGCCGTCCAGGCCTTCCAGAAATCACCGACGGGCCGGCCCGACAGGCGCGCATCCAATATGTCGAGATGCGTGTGCCAGCCGCCCGACACATCGGGCAGGTCGCGTTCGGACAGGCGCCGGTGCGTCAGCTGCAGGCGCACGGCGTCGCCTTCCGCGCGCAGCACGATGTCGACCTCGGACCGGTCGTCCGCGTCGTGGCCCCAGGTCCAGGCCAGCCGGTGCGGCGGGTCGCAGGCGATGACCGTGCCGTGGTTCGTGTGGCCGATCTCGTGCATGTCGCGGAAGCGCTGCGGTACCTCGGAATCGGGCGACAGCGTGCGGTGGCGGAAGTGCAGGGGTGCGCTGCCGCCGGGACGCAGTTCGAAGGCGCCGTCGGCGAGCCACAGCCGGCGCTTGTCGGGATCGACCAGGAACGCCCACACGCGCTCGATCGAGCCGGGCAGCAGGCGTTCGACACGCACGGCGTCGGGCGCGGTGCGGATCACGTCGTCGCTGTCATGCATCGGAATGCGCTCCGTCAGCGGGCAGGTGGTCGCGCACGAGCGCCAGCGCCAGGCCGTGTTCCAGCCGGGCCTTGGCGCCGGCCAGCACGAAGTGGAGGCCGTTGTCGACGCGCTGCATCGCGCGGCCGGGCGTGGCGAACAGGACGCGCGCCATCAGCCTGGGATCGAGCCAGGCGTCGAACACGCGGCCGGGCGGCGCGGCGATGTGGCGGGTGACGCGGAGTTCGAGCGGTGCGGCCATTGGGAACCTCCCTCAGGGGCGGGACGGGGGATCGGGTGCGTCGAGCAGCGCCGCCAGCCGGTCGAGTCGCGCGTGCCACAGCTGCTCGTGGTGGCGGATCCATTCCAGGCCCGCATGCAGCGGCGCGGTTTCGAGCCGGACGCGGTGTGTGCGGCCATCCACGCGGCGGCTGACCAGGCCCGAGTGTTCCAGCACGCGGATGTGCTTCGACGCCGCGGCCAGCGACATCGCATGCGGCGCGGCCAGCGCACCGACCGTGGATTCGCCTTCGGCGAGCTGGCGCAGCATGCCGCGACGTGTGGCGTCGGCGAGGGCGTGGAAGATGCCGTCGAGATGCGATTCGGGCGCGTGTGTTTCATCAACCATGCGGTTGAATATCGGCCGCGCGATCTCGAATGTCAACCATCCGGTTGAGCATCCATCGTGACCATCGGCACGGCCCGCATCCGGCTCCGGATTGTTAAGGTCGACGGTTGCCCGCCCTCAGGCGTGGCACTCCCCAGCCATCGCCAGGAGATTCCATGCGCGCCCGCCTTCCTTCGTCACGCTTCCTGTTCGCCGCTCCCATCGTCCTGGTCGCGGCATTGACCGCCCTGCCTGCCGCCGCCCAGCGCGAGATCCGGTTCGAGGGCGTCGACGCCCCCACCGGCGGCACGCTGGTGCTGGCGGTGCCGGAAGTCGCGGACGGCGGCACACGTGACGGCGCTTTCGCGCGCATCGACGCCGGCAGCCAGGGCGCGCTGACGCGCGCGGTCGCCGCGGCCGGTTTCAGCGGCAAGGCCGACAGCCAGTTGGACCTGCCGGGCATTGCCGGTTTCGACCGCGTTCTGCTGGTCGGCACCGGCAGCGGCGCGCCCGATGCGCGCCGCATCGAGGACGTCGGCGGGCAGATCGGCCGCTTCGCCGCACGCAGCAAGGCGCCGCAGGTCGACGTGCTGTGGGAAGGCGCTGAGGCCGATGCGGCCGCGCAGCTGGCGTTCGGCGCCGCGCTCGGCCAGTACCGCTTCGACCGGTACCGCACCACCGGCAAGACGGACGATGCGGCCGGCACCGGCACCCTGGTCGTGCGCAGCCCGGCGGGCGCGGGCGCCGCCGGCGCCTGGGACACCGACTGGAAGGCCGTGGCCGAAGGCGTGACGTTCGCGCGCGACCTGGTCACCGAGCCGGCGAATGCGCTGGGCCCGGAGGAATTCGTCGCCCGCACGCGCGAGGCGTTCGCCGGCAAGGCCAACGTCAGCATCGAGGTGCTGGACGTGCCGGCGATGGAGCGGCTCGGCATGGGCAGCCTGCTGGCCGTGGGGCAGGGCAGCGTGCGGCCGCCGCGGATGCTGGTGGTGCGCTACAACGGTGGCGCGCGGGGCGAGGCACCGGTCGCGTTCGTCGGCAAGGGCATCACCTTCGATTCGGGCGGCATCTCGATCAAGGGCAGCGAGAATATGTGGCGCATGAAGTACGACATGACCGGCGCCGCCAGTGCGACCGGCGCAGTGCTCGCGCTCGCCGGCCGCAACGCGAAGGTCAACGCGGTCGCGGTGGCCGCGCTGGCCGAGAACATGCCGTCGGGTTCGGCGACGCGCCCGGGCGACGTGATCCGCACCGCGGCCGGCAAGACGTATGAAGTCATCAGCACCGACGCCGAGGGCCGCATGGTGCTGGTCGACGCGCTCTGGTACGTGCAGCGCCAGGACGACCCGCGCGTGATCGTCGACATCGCGACCCTGACCGGCGCGATCGTCACCGCGCTCGGCAACGACTACGCCGGCCTGTTCACCCGCGACGACGCACTGGCCGCGCAGCTGACCGCCGCCGGCGAGGCGTCGGGCGAGCCGGTGTGGCGCATGCCGATGCATCCGGGCTACGGCAAGATGCTCGAATCGCCGATCGCCGACATGCGCAACGGCGGCGGCCGCCCGGGCTCGGGCACCGCGGCGCATTTCATCGGCGAATGGATCGACGCCGGACGTCCCTGGGCGCACCTCGACATCGCCGGCATGGCCTGGCGTGACGGCAACGAACTGTCGACGACGCCGGCCGGCGCGTCGGCCTACGGCGTGCGCCTGTTCGACCGGTTCGTGCGGGAGAATCACGAGCGTTGAGGGCGCGGGCACACGTGGCGGGACGTCCGTAGGTTCTTCCATCCCATTCACTCTCCGTCATCCCGGCGAAGGCCGGGATCCAGTGCCTTGCAGGCATAACGCAGTTTCGATGCGAGAAGTCGCTGGATCTCGGCGTGACCGGACGTTCGCCCGTTGAAGGCCGCCCGGATGACGGTTCTCTTCTGATGGTTCGAGACGATCCGAAGGACTTGCCGGTGGAATCCCTGCACGCCGGTTGCGCGCGCGGATCATGCGTGCTCCGTGCCCAGGGCCGACTTCGACCGACGCGATTCGAGGGAAGGTGTAGACGGGCCCCCGCTACAATGCGCCCCATGATCGACAACCTCGCCGCTTACCATTTCGTCGCCATCGACGATCCCGACGCCGTCGCCGCCTGGCTGCGCGCGTTGGCCGAGGCGGGCGACCTGCGCGGCACGGTGCTCGTCGCGCCCGAAGGCATCAACCTGTTCCTCGCCGGCAGCATCGACGCCATCGACACGCTGGTCGATGCGCTGCGCAGCGACACGCGTTTCGCCGCGCTGCAGGTCAAGCGCAGCCGCAGCGACGCGGTGCCGTTCGCGCGGCTCAAGGTCAAGGTCAAGCCGGAGATCATCAGCTTCCGCAAGCCGGACGCGATGCCGCTCGACGCGCCGGCGCGTGCGCCGGATGTGGCGCCGGCGACCCTGGCGCGCTGGATCGCGCAGGGCCACGACGATGCCGGCAGGCGCCTCGTGCTGCTCGACACGCGCAACCGCGAGGAATTCGGCTTCGGCACGTTCGCCGATGCGCTGACGCTGCCGATCGACAACTTCACCGAACTGCCCGATGCGCTGGCCCCGCATCGCGAGGCATTGCGCGATGCGACCGTCGTGAGCTTCTGCACCGGCGGCATCCGTTGCGAGAAGGCCGCGCTGTGGATGCGCGCCGACGGCATGGACAACGTGCTGCAGCTCGACGGCGGTATCCTCGGTTACTTCGAGCAGGTCGGCGGCTTCGGCTACGACGGGCGCTGCTTCGTGTTCGACGAGCGCGTGGCGCTGGACCCGCAGCTGCGCCCGCTGCATGACGGCGTGCCCGCATGAGCTGGCTCGGCTTCGTCCTCGTGATCCTCGGCATCTGGCTGGCGTTCAAGGTCGCCGGCGTGGTGCTGCGGTTGATCGTGACCGTGCTGATCGTGATCGCCGCGTACTGGTGGCTGGCGCCGTACTTCGGCTGGCCGACGCTCGGCGAACTGTTCCATGTGCTGGGCCCGGACGTGCACATGCCCGACATTTCCCTGCCGGAGCTGAAACTTCCGTAGGCGTCCGCCGGCGATGCATCGCCGACTTCTGTAGGAGCGCGCTCGCGCGCGATGGAGTTTTCCCGGAACAGCCTCATCGCGCGCGAGCGCGCTCCTACAGAAGCCGACTTCTCCGGCGACGCCTCAGCCGAACTCGCGCGACGGCAGCACGAAGCGCCGGTCGGGCCGGCCGACGAGATCGAGGAAGTTGTTGAACACCGCTTCGGCCTGGGCCTGCATCGGCGCGATGTGCTGCTGGGTCAGCGCCCGGATCGCGGCGTCGTCATGCGGCAGGCCGGATGCGGCCAGTTCGTCGCGATACGCGGGCGTCGCGAGCCAGCGTTCGATCAGCGGCGGATCCATTTCCAGATGGAACTGGAAGCCGTAGGCGTTGTCGCCGTAGCGGAAGGCCTGCTGCTCGCAGCTGTCGGTGCGGGCGAGATGCACCGCGCTGCCCGGTACTTCGAAATGGCGGCCGTGCCACTGGAACACCGGCGACGCGGCGCCGAGCGGCGCGAGTACCGGATCGAGTCGGCCCGCGTCGGTCGTCAGCAGCGGATACCAGCCGATCTCGGGCCGTTCGATGCGGCGCACGGGTGCGCCGAGCACGTGCGCGAGCAGTTGCGCGCCGAGGCAGATGCCGAGCACCGGCCGGCCGAGTTCGAGCATGCGTTCGATCGCACGCAGTTCGGTCAGCAGATGCGGGCGCGCTTCGCGCTCCTCGACATTCATCGGGCCACCGAGCACGACCAAGCCGCGGTAGCGGTCCACGCTCGGCTGCGCGTCGGGCTCGCGTTCGAAATTGACGAAACGGATGCGATGGCCGCGCCGGCGGATCAGTGGATCGAGCGTGCCCAGCGGTTCGGCGGCGACATGCTGGAAGACGAGGATGCGGGACATGGGGCGATTCTAGTGGGCACGCTCGAGTGATGCCTTTTCGGCTGACTCGATCATCGGGCAGCCGCCGGCCCTGTCCCGACCGTCATCCCAGCGGCGTTCAACGGACGAATGTCCGATCACGCTGGAGGCGTTTCTCAACAGCCGAACGGCTGGTCATCCATTTCGATTTTCAGGTTCGCCGCGGAAGATCAAGATGGGCCCCAGCTTTCGCTGGGGCGACGAGCTGACGGCGAACCGTCTGCCACATTTGCTTCATGTACTCACGCCTTGCGCCTCAAGCCCGACGCCTTGAAGGAACTCAGCGCGGATCGCGACGCGGCGGACCCTTGCGCGGTCCACCCGGCTTGAATCCACCCGGCTTGTGACCCGGCGGCTTCGCACCGAACGGACGCTTGGCGCGCGGCGGAGGTGCGGTCAGGTCGGCGTCTTCGGCGCGGCGAATGCGGATCGGCTGGCCGCCGACGCGGACCTTCTTCAGGTGCTCGAGCAGTTCGCGCGGCATGCCCTCCGGCAGGTCGACGAGGCTGTAGTCGTCGCGGATGTCGATGCGGCCGATGAACTTGCTTTCGAGGTCGGCTTCGTTGGCGATCGCGCCGACGATGTTGCCCGGCTGCACGCCGTGCTGGTAGCCGACTTCGATGCGGAAGGTTTCCATGCCCACGTCCGGATCGCGCGGGCCGGTGTCGGGGCGCGGCGCACGCGGTTCGCGGGGCTCACGCGGCTCGCGCGCGGACCGCGAGGCCTCGCGGCCACCCGGACGCTCGACGAACTCGCGTTCGAACGCCGGCTTCTCCGGCTTGCGCGGCGGCTCGAGCAGCAGCGGCATGTCGCCCTGGACCACCTTGGCCAGCGCAGCGGCGATCTCGGCCGCCGGCACGTTGTGCTCGCGCTCGTAGCGTTCGACGAGGTCGCGGAAGATGCCCAGCTCGCTGCTGCCCAGCGCGGTGGTGATCTTCTCGAGGAACTTCGACACGCGTGCCTCGTTGACCGTCTCCACGCTCGGCAGCTGCATCTGCTCGATCTTCTGCCGCGTCGCGCGCTCGATCGCACCGAGCATGCCGCGCTCGCGCGGGGCGACGAACAGGATCGCCTCGCCGCTGCGACCGGCGCGGCCGGTGCGGCCGATGCGGTGCACGTAGCTTTCGGTGTCGTAGGGGATGTCGTAGTTCAGCACGTGGCTGATGCGGTCGACGTCCAGGCCGCGCGCGGCGACGTCGGTCGCCACCAGCACGTCCAGACGGCCGTCCTTGAGGTTCTGGATCGCACGCTCGCGCTGCTTCTGGTCGAGGTCGCCATTGATCGCGGCGGCCGAGAGACCACGCGCCGACAGCTTCTGCGCCAGTTCCTCGGTCGCCAGCTTGGTGCGCGCGAAGATGATCATCGCGTCGAAGGGCTCGGCCTCGAGGATCCGGGTCAGCGCGTCGAGCTTGTTGACGCCGCTGACCATCCAGTAGCGCTGGCGGATGTTGGCGGCGGTCGTCGTGGTCGCCTTGATCGCGATCTCGACCGGATTCTTCAGGTAGGTCTGGGCGATGCGCTTGATCTGGCTCGGCATCGTCGCGGAGAACAGCGCGACCTGGCGCGTTTCCGGCGTCTTCTTCAGCACCGCCTCGACGTCGTCGATGAAGCCCATGCGCAGCATCTCGTCGGCTTCGTCGAGCACCAGGGCGCGCAGTTCGGACAGGTCCAGCGAGCCGCGCTCGAGATGGTCGATGACACGCCCCGGCGTGCCGACGATCACCTGCACGCCGCGCTTGAGCGCGCTCAGCTGCTGGGCGTAGCCCTGGCCGCCGTAGATCGGCAGCACGTGGAAGCCGGGCATGAAGGCCGCGTACTTCTGGAAGGCCTCGGCGACCTGGATCGCCAGTTCGCGCGTCGGCGCGAGCACCAGCGCCTGCGGCTTGCGCTGGGCGGGATCGATGCGCGCCAGTACCGGCAGCGCGAACGCCGCGGTCTTGCCGGTGCCGGTCTGCGCCTGGCCGAGCAGGTCGCGGCCTTCGAGCAGCGGCGGAATGGTCGCGGCCTGGATCGGCGACGGCGATTCGTAGCCCACCGCGGTCAGCGCCCGCAGCAGGGTCTCGGGCAGGGCGAGATCGGTGAACTTGGGGGTGTCGGCAGGCGTGATGGGCGACTCGGCGCTCATGGTTCGGTCTCTTAGCGCCGGCGCAGCCGGTCGGGGAACCGCGTAGTGTAGCGGGTGGCCCGCGACGCCGCAGTCGCGCGGGCCGGGATCGGCGAGCGTCGATGGCTGCCGTTCACCTGCCCGAATGCGCGTGCAAGCTCGCGTCCGCATGCGCTTCGATCCGGACGACGGCGCCCCCATGATGACGGCATTCCGCTCGAGAGTCCGTCCATGATCCGCGTGCACCACCTGAACAACTCGCGCTCGCAGCGCGTGCTCTGGCTGCTGGAGGAACTCGGCCAGCCCTACGAAGTGGTGCGCTACGCACGCGATCCCAAAACGATGCTCGCGCCACAGGCACTGCGCGACGTGCATCCGCTGGGCAAGTCGCCGGTGCTCGAGATGGACGGGCGGCGGCTGGTCGAATCGGGCGCGATCATCGAGGCGCTGGTCGAGCGTTTCGACGCCGGTCACGCGCTGTCGCCGGCGCCGGACGACGAGGACGAGCGCCTGCGCTACCGCCAGTGGCTGCATTACGCGGAAGGCTCGGCGATGCCGCCACTGCTGCTGTCGCTGGTGTTCGCGCGCCTGCGCAGTGCGCCGATGCCGTTCTTCGCCAGGCCCATCGCGCGCGGCATCGCCGACAAGGCGATGCGGACCTTCGTTGGCCCGCAGCTGACGACGCATCTGGACTACATCGAGCGCGAGCTCGGCGCCTACCAGTGGTTCGCCAGCGACCGCTTCACCGCCGCCGACATCCAGATGAGCTTTCCGCTGGAAGCGGCCGTCGTGCGCGTCGCCGACCGCGTCGGCCCGAACATCCGTCGTTTCGTCGAACGCATCCATGCGCGGCCGGCGTACCGGCGGGCGCTGGAAGCGGGTGGCCCGTTCGAGCTGGGTCGATGACCGCGACCGCGCATGCGCCGGACCTGGTGCCGCTCGCGCACGCGGTGACGTTCGACAACCGCTTCGTCCGCTCGCTGCCGGGTGATCCCGAAGCCGGTCCGCGGCGTCGGCAGGTGGAAGGCGCGCTGTGGTCGCCGGTGTTGCCGACGCCGGTCGCGGGTCCGCGTGTGCTGGCGTATTCGGCGGACATGGCGGAAGCGCTCGGCTTCGATGCGGACACGGTCGCGTCTCCGGCGTTCGCCGCGGTCTTCGGCGGCAACGCGCTGACGCCCGGCATGACGCCCTACGCCTCGAACTATGGCGGCCACCAGTTCGGCCACTGGGCCGGCCAGCTCGGCGACGGCCGCGCGATCACGCTGGGCGAGGGCGTGGCCGCTGATGGCCGACGCTGGGAACTGCAACTCAAGGGCGCCGGACCCACGCCGTATTCGCGCACCGCCGACGGACGCGCGGTGCTGCGTTCCTCGGTGCGCGAGTTCCTGTGCAGCGAAGCCATGCACCACTTGGGCGTGCCGACCACGCGGGCGCTGTCGCTGGTCGAGACGGGCGATGCCGTGGTCCGCGACATGTTCTACGATGGCAACGCCGCGCCCGAACCCGGCGCGATCGTCTGCCGGGTCGCGCCGTCGTTCATCCGCTTCGGCCATTTCGAACTGCCGTCCGCGCGCGGCGATGTCGCGTTGTTGCGGCAACTGGCGGACTTCACGATCGCGCGCGATTTCCCGCATCTGACGGGCGAGGGCGAGGCGCTGTACGGCGACTGGTTCGCCGAGGTCTGCACGCGCACCGCGGCGATGATCGCCGGCTGGATGCGCGTCGGCTTCGTGCATGGCGTGATGAACACCGACAACATGTCGATCCTCGGCCTGACGATCGATTACGGCCCCTACGGCTGGGTCGACGACTACGATCCCGACTGGACCCCCAACACCACCGATGCCCAGGGTCGCCGCTACCGCTTCGGCTGGCAGCCGCGGGTCGCGCACTGGAACCTCGGGCGCCTGGCGCAGGCGCTCGCGCCGCTGTTCGGGGATGTCGCACTACTCCAGGCCGGGCTCGACGCCTACGCCGCGACGTACGCGCGCCTGGATCGCGAGAACATCGCCGCCAAGCTCGGCCTGCCGGATTGCCGCGACGGGGATGTCGAGCTGATGCAGCGCCTGCATGGGCTGTTGCAGGCCGGCGAGGTCGACATGACGCTGTTCTTCCGCGGGCTAGCGGATCTCGACATCGCAGCGCCGTCGCTGGATGTGGTCGCGGATGCGTTCTACGACGCAACGAAACGGGCGCGACTGCAGGGCGAGTTCGATGTGTGGCTGGCCGCTTACGCCGCGCGTTCGCGCGAAACCGGCGAATCCGGCGCCACGCGGCGCGCCCGGATGCATGCGGCCAACCCGCGCTTCGTGCTGCGCAACTACCTGGCGCAGCAGGCGATCGACCGCGCCGAGGCCGGCGATCCTGCGGGTATCGTCGAACTGCTCGATGTGATGCGCCGGCCCTACGACGACCAGCCGGGCCGCGAGGCCTTCGCCGCGAAGCGTCCGGACTGGGCACGGACGAAGGCGGGATGCTCGATGCTGTCCTGCAGTTCCTGAGGGCGCATGGCGGTCCCTGCAGGCGCGTGCTTGCGCGTGAGGGTGCGTTACCGGAAAGGCCCAATCGCGCGCAAGCGCGCTCCTACCGGAATCCCGGGACCCGTTGCGTGCCCGCCATCGCGTTGACGGGCATCTCGCGTCAACGGCGCCTGGCAAATCAGCTCAGCGCCGCTCTCGCACGCTCGTAATAAGCCTGGCGATCGGCCAGGCCGTTGGTGCCGCCATTGATCAGGCGCGTGACCTGGGTGAAGTCGCCGGCGTCGGCGGCGGCATTGATGCCACGGCTCTCCCAGTACCAGGCGGCGATGCGCGCGGCGTTCTCCGGCTGCGCTGCCAGTTCCGGGTTGTTGACCAAGTCCAGTCCGAGCGCGCGTCCGGCCTCGGTGTAGTTGTGGCGGCCGGTCACCTGGATGTAGCCGCGGCCCTTGTAACGCTCGCCGTCCCCCGGCTGGGTGTTGCCGAGGTCGGTGCGTCCCTCGTAGGCCGCGCCGCTGGCGATCTCCTCCATGTAGTGGAAGCCGCCGCTTTCGTGCGCCAGCTGGGCGATGAACATCGCCTGGCGCTCGGGGGTATTGATGTCGGCTTCGGCCATCGCGGCATTGAGATGCGGTGCGACCGCTTCCGCCTTGCTGGCGCTGAGCTGGGGCACGATCTGCCGGAGCTCGGCAGCGGTGACACCATCGGCATTGCCGCCCGGTGCGGGCGTGGACGGTGCTGGACCCTCCACCGGGCCGGTGCCGCCTTCGGGGGCGCCGCCCGTGCCCGGCGACTGCGCGCCGGGCAGCTGCACGCGATCGCCGATGAAGATCAGGTCCGGATCGGCGATCTGCGGATTGGCGGCGGTTAGCGACTGCAGGGACACGCCGTGCATGCCCGCGATGCCGGACAGGGTATCGCCGGACCGCACGGTGTAGTCGCCACCCGCATTGCCGCCACCTGCGCCGTCCGGAACGGTGAGCTGGTCGCCGGGGTAGATGACATCCGGGTTCAGGACCTGCGGATTGGCGGCCAGCAGCCTGTCGAGCGAAACGCCCAGTTTCGCGGCGATGCCCGACAGGGTGTCGCCGTACCGGACGGTCAGCCCACGTGAGGTCTCGCCATCGAGCGCGGGAAGGGAAGGGCGTTGACCAACGGCGGAAATGGCATGCATCGGCGTCTCCTCGGAGGGGCGGATGGCGGCGCGTGGTGCGCAGGCGACCGGAGTACATGGATCTGGATACCCCGATGGGCGTGCCGGCCCAACTAGGGATACCCCTAAGTCGGTATGCCCCGAAGCGGCGGATGTCCGAGAATGCGACAGGCGTCCGGTGTGCACGGGGCGGTACACTGCGCGGATGCCTTTGATGACCTTGAATGACGTCGACTACAGCGTCGGCGGACCCTTGCTGCTGGACGGTGTCGAGCTTTCGATCGAACGTGGCGAGCGCATCGCGCTGATCGGCCGCAACGGTGCCGGCAAGTCCACCTTGATGCGCCTGATCGACGGCGAGCTCAAGCCCGACGACGGCGAGATCCGCCGCGAGCAGGGCGTGCGCGTCACGCGGCTCGAGCAGGAAGTGCCCGCGGGCGCGGACGGCAGCGTGTTCGACGTCGTCGCCGGTGGCCTGGGCGATGCCGGCGCGGCACTCGCCGAATACCACCGCCTACTGCACGCGGAAGACTATGACGCGCTCGCCGACGTGCAGGCCCGCATCGAGGCGCTCGACGGCTGGCGCATCGACCAGCGCGTGACTGAGGTGCTCGAACGCCTGCAGCTCAACGGCGATGCGGCGTTCACCCGCCTGTCGGGCGGCATGAAGCGTCGCGTGCTGCTCGCGCGTGCGGTCGTGTCGGCGCCCGACATCCTGCTGCTCGACGAACCGACCAACCACCTCGACATCGCCGCGATCGACTGGCTCGAGGGCTTCCTCAAGCAGTGGCCGGGCGCGCTGGTGTTCGTGACCCATGACCGGCGCTTCCTGCGCGCGCTGGCGACGCGGATCGTCGAGATCGACCGCGGCGGGCTGACCAGCTGGCCCGGCGACTGGGCCAACTACGTGCGTCGCCGCGAGGAGCGGCTCAATGCCGAGGCGCAGGAGCAGTCGCGCTTCGACAAGCTGCTGGCGCAGGAAGAGGCGTGGATCCGCCAGGGCATCAAGGCCCGCCGCACCCGCGACGAAGGCCGCGTGCGCCGCCTCAAGGCGATGCGCCTGGAACGTTCGCAGCGCCGCGACCTCACCGGCAACGTGCGCATGGCGGCCGCGTCGGCGAATGCATCGGGCAAGAAGGTCGTCGAGATGCAGGACGTCTCGTTCTCCTTCGGTGCGCGCAGGCTGATCGAGAATTTCTCGACGACGATCTTCCGCGGCGACCGCATCGGCCTGATCGGCGCCAACGGCACCGGCAAGACCACGCTGCTCAAGCTGCTGCTCGGCGAACTGCAGCCGCAGGCGGGCGAGGTGAAGACCGGTACCCAGCTGCAGATCGCCTACTTCGACCAGTACCGCGCGACGCTGCGCGAGGACTGGAACGCGCTGGAGAACGTCGCCGAGGGCCAGGATTTCGTCGAGATCAACGGCGCCCGCAAGCACGTGATCGGCTATCTGCAGGACTTCCTGTTCACGCCCGAACGCGCGCGTGCGCCGATCACTCGGCTGTCGGGCGGCGAGCGCAACCGTCTGCTGCTGGCCAAGCTGTTCGCGCAGCCGTCGAACCTGCTGGTCATGGACGAACCGACCAACGATCTCGACGTGGAGACGCTGGAGCTGCTCGAGGAACTGCTGGGCGATTATCCCGGCACGCTGCTGCTGGTCAGCCACGACCGTGACTTCCTCGACAACGTGGTCACCTCGACGCTGGTGATGGAAGGCGACGGCCGCGTCGGCGAGTACATTGGCGGCTACGAGGACTGGTTGCGGCAGCGTCCGCAGCCGGGGACTGCCTTGCCCGGCACCACGCTGGCGCCGAAGGCCGTGCCGGCGGCGGACACTGCACCGGCCGCCGCTGCACCGGTCGCGAAGCGCAAGCTCAGCTACAAGGACCAGCGCGAACTCGAACAGTTGCCGCTGCGCATCGAACAGCTCGAAGGCGAGATCGCGCGGATGACCGAAGAGATGAATACCGCCGCGTTCTACCAGCGCGATGCCGAGGCCATCACCGCGCACGGGCAGCAGCTTCAGCAGGCGCAAGACGCGCTCGACGCGGCCTACCTGCGCTGGACCGAGCTCGACCAGTGACTCGCCGCCCGTTTTCGGGGCCGACCTGCGTGGGAGCGGCCATGGCCGCGATTCCGGCAATGCCGCAGCGGGACGGCTTCCTGAGTCGCGCGCGGGCGCACGCCCGCGAAAGCGGATGCCGCGTCCGGACACCCAGATGCTGATCACCCGTCCGCTGCCTGCCGAGACCGACCTGCTGGCGCTGCAACGCGCTGCGCCCGCCCGGCATCCGCTGCTGCTGCAGTCGGTCGCGCACGGTACCGCGCATGCGCGCTGGGATCTGCTGCTGGCGACCGACTGCACTCGCCTGCAGCTCGATGCCGATGGCGTCACGCGCGACGCGGCGGGCGCGGTCGTCGACGGCGCCTTCCTCGATGCGCTCGACGCGGCGTGGTCGGACCTGCGCATGCCGCGCGAAGAACCGCGCTGGCCGTTCCGCGGCGGCTGGGCGCTGTATCTGGGCTATGAACTCGCGGCGCAGGTCGAACCGGTGCTGGATCTGCCGCCTGCGGTCGGCGGGCTGCCGGTGGCGGTGGCCTGGCGCTGCCCGGCCGCGGTGCTGCGCGACCATGCGAGCGGCGAATGCATCGCGGTCGCCGAAGCCGGCGGCGAAGCGCTGCTCGCCGAGCTCGTCGCTGGTGCAGGTGAGCCGGTTGGAGCGCCGTCGCCCTGGCACACGCCCCATCAGCTCGACGAAGACACGCCCGCACGCTTCACCGACGGCGTGCGCCGCGTGCTCGACTATCTCGCCGCCGGCGATGTCTTCCAGGCCAACCTGTCGCGTGGATGGCAGGCGCATTTCGACGGCACGCTCGAACCCGCTGCGCTGTACGCGCGACTGCGCGAACACAATCCCGCGCCGTTCGCCGGCCTGCTGCAGGGCGATGGTTGGGCGGTCGCGAGTGCATCGCCCGAACGCCTCGTTTCGGTGCGCGGCGATCTGGTCGAAACCCGCCCGATCGCCGGCACCCGCGCGCGTTTCGACGGCGACGACGATGCGGCGCGCGTGCAGGAACTGGTCGGCCATCCGAAGGAACGTGCCGAGCACGTGATGCTGGTCGATCTCGAACGCAATGATCTGGGCCGCGTCTGCGTGCCCGGCAGCGTGGAGGTCGACGAGCTGATGTGCGTGGAGAGCTATGCGCACGTGCACCACATCGTCAGCAACGTCCGCGGGCGTCTGCGCGCCGATGCGACGCCGGGGCGCACGATCGCCGCGGTGTTTCCCGGCGGCACGATCACCGGCTGCCCCAAGGTGCGCTGCATGCAGATCATCGCCGAGCTCGAAGGGCAGGGCCGCGGCGCCTACACCGGCGCGATGGGCTGGCTCAACCGCGACGGCGATCTCGACCTCAACATCCTGATCCGCAGCGCCGAAGTCGAAGGCGACACCGCGCGCTTCCGCACCGGCGCCGGCATCGTCGCCGACTCCGATCCGGATCGCGAACTCGAAGAGACTCGGGCCAAGGCCCGCGGCACGCTGCGGGCGCTCGGCGTCCCGGGCTGAGCGTGTAGGTGCGGCGCATGGCCGCGATGACGCGTTCCCGGTAGTTTCCATCGCGGCCGTGGGCCACTCCCAGGAATATCCGTGCCCCCTGTAGGAGCGCGCTCGCGCGCGATGACGCCTTCCCGGTCAAAACCCCATCGCGCGCGAGCGCGCTCCTACAGGGTCAATCCAGCCGCGTCATCGCACGCAATCCCTGTTCGCCTTCGCCGACACTCGCCATATCGGTCCGCAATCCGTTCTCGTAAGCGCCACCGCTGCCCGAGAACAGCAGCCACACCGGCGCATGGTGACGCAGCACGTCGAGCGCGTTGTGGAAATCGTCGAGGTGGTAATGCAACGACGGTGCGGTGCCTTGGATGGTGTCTTCCGGCAGGGCCTCGCCGTTGGCGTGGAAGACCAGTTGGCCGATCGACCCCATTTCACCGTGCAGCCATATGCGCGGCGGGAAACGGTTGGCCGAATACATCACTTGGTAGCCGGTGATCCGGGTCTGCTGCATGGCGTGCTCTGTGACGAAGGCTCCTGTATCCGGCACAGACGCGCGAAGCGGCGCATGGCGGCCACGTCTTCCGCATGGTCCAGGGCCGGCCACGGTATCCTGCACGCCCTGTCCCGCATCGACGGCCCGCGCCGCCCATGACCGAAACCGAAGCACCCCGCACGCGCCGCACCGGCAGGATCCTGCTGGCCGGGCTCGTGATCGTCGCGCTGCTGGCCGGCCTGTCCGCCTGGTTCCTGCACGCGCGCTACACCCGGTTCGCGGATGCGCCGCTGGCCGGCCTGTCCGCGGACGGCACGCTGGTGGTCGCGCGTGGCGATTCGTTCCAGCGCGTGCTCGGCCGGCTGCGCGAGGCCGGTGCGGTCGAGGGCCACGCACTCGAATGGCGCCTGCTGGCGCGCGAACTGGGGGCCGATGCGCGCATCCAGGTCGGCGAGTATCCGCTGGATCCTGCGACCACGCCGCGCGAACTGCTGGTGCGCATGCGCGACGGCAAGGTGATCCATCACCGCTTCACGATCGTCGAGGGCTGGAACATCCGCGAACTGCGCGCCGCGCTCGGCCGCGCGACGCCGCTGGTGCAGACGCTGCAGGACATCGACGATGCCGCGCTGATGGAGGCGCTCGGCAAGCCCGGCGTGCATCCCGAAGGCCGCTTCCTGCCCGAGACCTATCTCTACACCACCGGCGACAGCGACGTGGATCTGCTGCGGCGTGCGAACACCGCGCTCGAAGCCGCGGTCGACTGCGCGTGGGAATCGCGCGCGCCCGGCCTCGAACTGCAGGACCGCGAGCAGGTGCTGGTGCTGGCGTCGATCATCGAGAAGGAAACCGGCATCGCCGAAGAGCGCCCCGCGATCTCGGGCGTGTTCAACCGGCGCCTGAAGGTCGGCATGCGCCTGCAGACCGATCCCACCGTGATCTACGGCCTGGGCACCGCCTACGACGGCAACATCCGCCGCCGCGACCTGCAGACCGACACGCCCTACAACACCTACACCCGCGACGGCCTGCCGCCGACGCCGATCGCGATGGCCGGTGCCGCGGCGATCCATGCAGCGACGCATCCGGCCGATGGCGATGCGCTGTACTTCGTCGCGGTCGGCGACGGCAGCGGCCGGCATGTGTTCTCGCCGACATACGCCGCGCACAACGTCGCGGTGCGCGAGTACGTGCGTCGCTACCGCGCGCGCTTCGGTGGCGGCGACGCCAGCAGCGGCGATGCGGCCGAGGCCGCCGCGGGCGGCGAAGCCGCGCCGCCGAACGAAGTCGAAGTGGAAGCGGCCACCGGCGCCGCGGACGGCGACGCGTGAGCGCATTGCGCACATATCCGCGCTTCGTGTCGATCGAAGGCGGCGAGGGCGCCGGCAAGAGCACCGTGCTGCGTGCCCTGCGCGACGCACTGGCTGCCGACGGCGACGAGGTGATCTGTACGCGCGAGCCAGGCGGCACGCCGCTGGCCGAGCTGATCCGCGGCCTGCTGCTCGATCCGGGCCACGAGCCGGCCAGGCCGGACACCGAACTGCTGCTGATGTTCGCCGCGCGCGCCCAGCATGTGCGCGAGACCATCGTGCCTGCGCTCGAGCGCGGCGCCTGGGTCATCAGCGACCGCTTCACCGATTCCAGCTACGCCTACCAGGGCGGCGGCCGCGGCATCGAGCCGGCGCGCATCGCCGCGCTCGAGGCCGCGCATGTCGGCATCGCGCCGGCGATCACGCTGCTGCTCGATCTCGGCGTGGCGCAGGGCCGCGAACGCGCGCGCGGACGCGACGCGTTTCCCGATCGCATCGAGGCGGAACAGGACGCGTTCTTCGAACGCGTGCGCGATGCATTCCTCGCCCGCGCGCAGGCCGAGCCGCAGCGCATCCGCGTCATCGATGCGACGCGCAGCGCCGATGTCGTCGCCGCCGACGCGGTGCAGGCCCTGCGCGCGGCACGGGTGGCGGCATGAGCGCGCAAGCCGCATTCGCGCCCTGGCAGGCGCGCATCTTCGATCAGGTGCGCAGCGCACTCGACGGCGGCCGGCTCGGCCATGCGCTGCTGTTCTGCGGGCCGGCGCGGCTGGGCAAGCGCGCGGTCGCCGACGCGCTCGCCGCGCATGTGCTCGGGCTCGACCGCGAGGTCCGCAGCGCGCAACTGCTCGCGGCCGGCACGCATCCGGATTTCCACGCCGTCTCGTTCGTGCCCACGAAAGACGGCACCAAGCTGCGCACCGAGATCGTCATCGAACAGATCCGCGAACTGTCGGCGAAGCTGTCGCTGACACCGCAGTACGGCAGCGCGCAGGTCGCGATCGTCGACCCGGCCGATGCGGTCAACACGTCCGCCTGCAACGCGCTGCTGAAGACGCTGGAGGAACCCCAGCCCGGGCGTCACCTGTGGCTGGTCGCGGCCAATCCGCTGCGCCTGCCGGCGACGATCCGCAGCCGCTGCCAGCGTATCGAGTTCCGCCTGCCGCCGCGCGCCGAAGCGCTGGCCTGGCTCGCGGGACGCGGCCATCGCGAGGCCGATGCGGTCGAAGCGCTCGATGCCGCGCGCGGACATCCGGGTCTTGCCGCCGAGTGGCTCGACGGCGGCGGCATGGCCCTGCGTCGCGAGGTCGCCAAGGATCTTGCCGGCGTGGCCAAGGGCGACCTGCCCGTCGTCGCCACCGCGCAGCGCTGGGCTAATGGCGAGGACGCCGCGGAGCGCGTCGCGCACGCCGCCGATCTCGCGCTCGCGCGTGCGTCCGGCTTGACCGATGTCGCGGGAATCGGGAAGCTGGCCGCGTGGTTCGACGCCGCCAACCGCACCCGTGATCTTCTCAGGACCACGGTGCGCGCCGATCTCGCCATCGCCGAGCTGCTGCTGGCCTGGCGCGGCACCGTCGCCCGCAACTGACTTCTTTCGCTGGAAACGCAAGCCATGAGCGCAACCGCTGCAGGCGCACGCCAGGGCATCCTGTCGCTCGCCGTCAAGGACAAGGCCGCGCTGTACAACGCGTACATGTCCTATCTCAAGCACGGCGGCATCTTCGTGCCGACGCCCAAGCGCTACTTCCTCGGCGACGAGGTGTTCCTGCTGCTGACGCTGCCCGAATCCAGCGACCGCCTGCCGACCGCCGGCAAGGTGGTGTGGGTGACGCCGGCAGGCGCGCAGGGCAACCGCACCGCAGGTGTGGGCGTGCAGTTCGCCGATACGCCGGAAGGCGAGGCGGTCAAGCACCGGATCGAGACCCTGCTCGCCGGCACGCTGCAGTCCGAGAAGTCGACCCACACGATGTGAGTCGGCCGCCCGCATCGCGCGGGCGTGCATGTGCAGCGGATGCGCTCAGCGCGCGTCGTCGAGCATCGCGCGCAGGGCGGGATGCCGGATCTCCACGACATCGAACAGTCCGGCCGCGCGCAGGTAGGCCGCGCGGCGCAGCAGTTCGTCCTCGTAGCCGCGCCGCAGTGCCTCGTCGTCGTCCTCGTCGATGGCCAACCGCGCGAGCGCCGAGAACTCCTCGATCCAGCCCATCGCCGCGTAGGCGTCGGGCGTGATCGGCTGCGCGCGATGCTGTGCGCGTTGCGATGGATTCGAAGGCGCTTGCATGGGGGATTCCTTCAGGTGAACTAAACCGGCTGGACGGTATAGTCTAGACTCCACGGTTTCCCGTCAAGACGTCCGCCATGACCCGCAAGCCCCGCAGCGACGCCCGTGCGCGCATCCTCGACGCCGCGCTCGCCGTGGCCGACCGGGTTGGCGCCGCGCACCTCACGCTGGATGCGGTGGCGGCCGAAGCTGGCGTCAGCAAGGGCGGGCTGCTGTACCACTTCGCCAGCAAGGACCTGCTGTTGCGCGGCGTGGTCGAGCACCACATGGCCGAGCACCGCAGCCAGCTCGAGATCGCCGAGGCGATGTTCCCGGCCAACCCGGGCGGATATCTGCAGGCCTTCGTGCATGCGCAGCGCCAGGGGCTGGAAGCCAAGCTGCATGGTCCCAAGGCGACCCAGTCCTTCATCGCCGCCGCGGTCAACACGCCCGAGCTCATGGACGCGCCGCGGGAATACGCCGCCCAGCACGCGCGGCGGCTGCGTACGCTGGGCCCGGATTTCGTCGACGCGCTGGTGGTGACGCTCGCGTTCGACGGCCTGTTCTTCGGCGATGCGTTCGAAATGCTCGACCTGACCGCGTCGGAACGGCAGGCGCTGATCGAAGCACTGGAAGCGCGCGCCGCCGCGCTGGCGGCGCGGCATTCGGGCTGACGTCGGACCGTCCTCCGGCGTCATTGCGCGATCGAACGACCGGATGAATCTGTGAGAGCGCGCTTGCGCGCGATTCTGGATTTCAGGGAAGGCCCATCGCGCGCAAGCGCGCTCCTACAGGTTCCTAACCCGATGACAGACGGCCGCATCATCGGATGCGGCCGTCCTGGCCCGATTCAGGCCGTGCGCGGCTCCGGCTGCAGCGCCGGATTGTCCCAGCCCGGGCGCGGCGCGAAGCGGTCGCCGTGACGCGCCTGCAGCGTGCGCAGGCGTTCGACGATGACGTCGGCGCCGGTCTCGCGGATGTACTGGATCGGGCCACCGCGGAACGGCGCGAAGCCGGTGCCGAAGATCACGCCCGCATCGAGCAGGTCGGCATCGGCGACCACACCGTCGTGCAGCGCGGCGACGGCCTCGTTGAGCAGCGGCAGGATCAGGCGGTCCTGCAGATCCTCCGGCGCCTTGTAGTCCTTCGGCAGCTCGGGCTTCTGCGCCTTGCCGTCGACCCAGGTGTAGAGCCCCTGGCCATCCTTCTTGCCGCGGCGGCCGGCTTCCGGCGGCGTGGCCAGCGACGCGGGAATGCGCAGGCCGAGAAACGGTGCGAGTTCCTGGCCGACGCCCGATGCCACGTCCAGACCCACGGTATCGATCAGCTCGATCGGTCCCATCGGCATGCCGAAATCGACGGCCGCCTTGTCGATCGCCTTGCCCGGAATGCCTTCGGCATACGCGCTCGCGGCTTCGAGCATGTACGGAAACAGCAGGCGGTTGACCAGGAAGCCCGGTGTGCCGGCGACCGGAACGGGGAGCTTGTCGATCACCTTGCAGAACGCGGCCAGACGCTGCGCGGTGGCCTCGTCGACGGCGTCGTGGTGGACGATTTCGACCAGCGGCATCGACGCGACCGGATTGAAGTAGTGCAGACCGGCGAACTGCCCTGGACGCTGCACGCCGCTGCGCAGTTCGTCGAGCGGGATCGACGAGGTGTTGGTCGTCAGCAGCGCATCGGCCGGCAGGCGCGGTTCGACGTCGGCATAGAGGCTGCGCTTGGCGTCGGCGTTCTCGACGATCGCCTCAATGACCAGATCGGCATCGGCGATGCCGTCGCCGGCGAGATCGGAGCGCAGGCGCGCGGCCACTTCCGGACGCTTGGCCGGATCCTTTACCTTCTTCTCGAACAGTTTGGCCGCGCGGTCCTGCGCCTTGTCGATGAACGGCTGTTCGCGGTCCTGCAGCGTCACGTCGAAGCCCTTGTAGGCCGACCACGCGGCGATGTCGCCGCCCATGACCCCGGCGCCGACGACATGCACGCGCCGGATCGGCGCCTGTCCGCTTGCGGCCTTTCCGCCGAGACCCTTGAGGCGCTCCATCAGGAAGAACACGCGGGTGAGGTTGCGCGCGGTCGGTGTGCCGGCGAGTTTGACCACCGACTTGCGTTCGGCGGCGAGCAGGCTGCGTGTGTCACCCGAGGCGCGGCGCCAGGTTTCGATCATCGCGTACGGCGCGGGGTAGTGCTGCTTCTTCGCCTTGCGCGCGACCTGCTTGACCAGCACCGGCGCCAGGGCCTGGCGCACCGGCCAGAGGTTGGTCGCCCAGCCCATGAAGCGCTGCTTGAATGGACGCGTCGTGCCCTTGCGGGCGAGCGCGATCGCCGCGTCCACGACCAGCGCCGGCTCGACCACCTTGTCGACGAGACCGATGCCGCGCGCGGCCTTCGCCGACAGCGCGCGACCGGTCAACATCATGTCGAACGCGGCCGGCGCGCCGACCAGACGCGGCAAGCGCACGCTGCCGCCCCAGCCGGGATAGATGCCGAGCTTGACTTCGGGCAGGCCGATCTTCGTCGACGGATCGTCGCTGGCGACGCGGTAGTCGCAGGCCAGCGCGATCTCGGTGCCGCCGCCCATGCAGAAGCCGTGGATCGCGGCGACCGTGGGGCAGGGCAGTTCGGCGAGTCGCTGGAACGTCATCTGGCCGCGGCGGATCGAATCGCCGATCGTGCCCTTGGCGTCGAATTCCTGGAACTCGCGGATGTCGGCGCCGGCGATGAAGCCCTTCTCCTTCGCCGAGCGGATCACCAGCGCCTTCGGCGGATCGAGGGCGAGGCGTTCGAGCAGTGCGTCGAGTTCGATCAGCACGTCCTGCGCGAAGGTATTGACCGATTCGTCGGCGCGGTCGAAGGACAGCACGAGCACACCGTCGTCGCGCGGCTCGGCTTGCCAATGACTGAAGCGAAGCCCGTCGAGGCCTGCGAACATACGGCACCATTCTTGAAGGTATGGGAATCCGCCTATGATCCCGAGGTTGCTTCCGCGCCGTCAAATCGGCGCTTGAAAGCTGCGTTTGAATCGATCACCGGCGGCGGCGTCGAATCGGGGTGCCTCCACGACTTGCAGGGCGCAGGCGCCGCCCCAAGAACATGCAGCACGGTGACGCGGCGACGATGCCACACCGTCTGTGACGGAACTTTTCGCGCAGCGCCCTGTCCTATTGCCCGAGCCAGGCCGGGTGTCCCAAGGAGATCCGGCCCGATGGTCGAGGAACACCACAGCCAGGAGCGGATTCAACTGGACGAGGAACTGGTCAGGCGGGTGCAGCAGGGCGACACCGCGGCGTTCGATCTGCTGGTGCGCAAGTATCAGCACCGGATCGCGGCGCTGATCGGGCGCTACGTGTCGGACTGGAGCGAGGTGCAGGACGTCGCGCAGGAGACCTTCATCCGCGCCTACCGCGCGATGGGCAACTTCCGCGGCGACGCGCAGTTCTACACCTGGCTGCACCGCATCGCGGTCAACACCGCGAAGAACCATCTGGTGGCGCACAACCGCCGGCCGCCGACCGACGACGTCGACATCGAGGACGCCGAGCATTTCGACAGTGGCATCCGCCTGCGCGACGGCGATACGCCCGAGCGTGAACTGATGCGCCAGCAGCTGGAACAAACGGTGATGCGCGCGGTCGAAGCATTGCCCGAGGAACTCCGGGTCGCGATCAACCTGCGCGAGGTCGACGGCCTGAGCTACGACGAGATCGCCGAACGCATGGGTTGCCCGATCGGCACCGTCCGCTCCCGGATCTTCCGGGCGCGAGAGGCGATCGACCGCGAACTGCGGCCCCTGATGGACACCGAAAGACGAGTGGAGCGCGTGACCCGATGAACACTGCCGACGACATCGATACCCTGCAGATCGGCCCCGATCCCGACAAGCTCGAGCGGTTCCACCGCCAGCAGCTGTCGGCGATGCTCGATGGCGAGCTGTCGCAGGACCAGGCGCGTTTCCTGCGCCGCCGCCTCGAACACGACGCCGAACTCTCCAGCTGCTTCGAGCGCTGGCAGGTCTGTGGCGATGTGCTGCGGGGCCGCCAGGTTTCGCTGCTGCCGCCCGATTTCGCCGAGCGCGTCGCCCGCGGCATCGCCGACGGCGATGTCACCGTCGCGCCGGTCGCGACCGCGCGCCGGCCGCGCCTGCTGCGTTGGGGCGGCGGCGCCGCGCTGGCCGCCTCGGTCGCGCTGGTGGCGCTGTTCGTCGGACGTCCCGGTGCGTCCTTCGATACCGCCGACGACGCACTGCCGATGACCGCCGCGACGACGCCCGTGGCGACACCGCCGGTGGCGTCGACCGATGCGACCGCCGATGCGTCTCCGCTGGGGGCGGGTCCCGCCGACGCGACCGCTGCTGCGGCGCTCGCGGGTGCGGCAGCGCTGGCGGTGGCCGAAGTGCCGCGTCGCGGCAACGGCGAGCGGGCATCCCGCGGCCAGTCGCAGCGCGCCGCTTTGCGCAATACCCAAAACCGCCAGGCGCCGGCCGCGCGCATGGTCGCTTCCGCCGCGCCGCCGCGTGCGGCCGAGGCGCCGGTGTCGCTTGCAGCGGCAGCGACGTCGGCATCGGTGGCGACCGGACTGCCGGAGGCGCCTGCCATCGCACGGCCCTGGCCCAGGGCGTCGTCGCTGGCGGCCAACAGCAGCTTCTCGGTGCGCTACGGCGAATCCTTCGACGCGCCGTCGTGGGATGCGCCGCAGGTGTCGGGCAGCAGCGTGCTGCCGAGCTTCCCGGTGGATCCCGCCGACGCCGCGCGTCCGCAGCTGCGCGCGGTGCCCTGAGCCTGGCCGGTATCCAGTCCGCTTCCAAGCGCGGTCATCCGGTGATGGCCGCCGCATCGTTTCGCCCCGCACATCCCCCTCAGAGTCCGTCATGTCCTCGATGAAGAAATCCCTGCTCGCGGTGTCGCTCGTCGCCGTGCTCTCGGCCGCCACCACGGCCTTCGTCCTGCCCGATGCCACCGCCCAGTCCGGCGCGCAGACTCCGGCCGATGCCGCGGCCAGCGTGTCCTCGACGCCCGAGGCGCCGCTGGTCTCGGGTCTGCCCGACTTCACCCGTCTGGTCGAGCGCGTGGCGCCGGCGGTGGTCAGCATCGAGTCGACCCTGGGCGCGCGTCAGGCGCGCGGGCAGCAGATGCCCGACGATGCGCAGATCCCGGAAATCTTCCGGCGCTTCTTCGGCCCCGGCTTCGAGATGCCGGGCGGTCCGCGTGGTCCGGGCGGTGGCAATGCGCCGCGCGGCACGTCGATGGGCACCGGCTTCATCATCTCCGCCGACGGCTACCTGCTGACCAACCACCACGTCGTCGACGGCGCGGAAACAGTCAAGGTGCGCCTGTCGGACCGCCGCGAATTCACCGCCAAGGTCGTCGGCAGCGACGCCGAATCCGATGTCGCGGTGCTGAAGATCGAGGCGACCGGCCTGCCGACGCTGCGCTTCGGCAACGGCGCCAGCGTCAGGCCCGGGCAGTGGGCGGTCGCGATCGGCTCGCCGTTCGGCTTCGAGCAGTCGGTCACCGCCGGCATCGTCAGCGCCGTGGCGCGCGCGAACCAGTACGCCGACCAGCGCTACGTGCCCTTCATCCAGACCGACGTGCCGATCAATCAGGGCAACTCCGGTGGTCCGCTGCTGAATGTTGCCGGCGAGGTCATCGGCATAAACTCGCAGATCTTCAGCAACTCAGGCGGCTACATGGGCGTGAGTTTCGCGATTCCGATCGACCTGGCGGCGAACGTGGCCGAGCAGATCAAGAACACCGGCAGCGTGCAGCGCGGTTCGCTGGGCGTGCAGGTCTCCAATGTGACGTCCGAGGTCGCCGCGGGCTTCAAGCTGCCCGATACCAGGGGCGCGCTGGTGCAGGAAGTCCTGCCGGGCAGTCCGGCGCAGCGTGCCGGCATCGAGCCCGGCGACGTGATCCGCGCGGTCGACGGCACCGAGATCGTCGCGTCGAGCGAATTGCCGCCGCTGGTCGGTGGCAAGACGCCGGGGACCAGGGTGCGCATGAGCGTCCTGCGCGAAGGCCGCACGCGCGATTTCGACGTCACGCTGACCGCGCTCGATACGGGTACGGCGAGTGCGGGGACGCGTGGCGAGCCCGCACCGGCCTCTGCATCGGCTGCGAGCGGCAACCCGCTGGGCCTCACCGGTCGTGATCTCGACGCCGCGCAGCGTCGACAGTTCGGTCTCGCTGGCGATGAAGGCGTGCTGGTCGCCAGCGCCGGCCGCGGCGCCGCGGCGAACGCCGGCATCGCCACCGGCGAGGTGATCCTGCGTGTCGGCCGCACGCCGGTCGGCAGCGCCGCGGCGCTCGACCGGGCCCTGCGTGACGTCAAGCCGGGCGACACGGTGATGCTGCTGGTCCGCGGACGCGGTGGCGCCACCCAGTACCGCGCGGTCTCGGTGCCGGACGCCGCCGACCGCTGATCCCTGACACCGTCGAAGCCACGGCCCGCGTCTTTACGCGGGCCGTTTTCGTATCCGCGGCAGCCTGCGGGTGAACGGCGCGGTCGTTCGCGGTGTCCGCCCGCGTGCGCAGCAGGCGCTGTGCGATAATCGCCCGTTACCTTTTCGACGACGGCCCGGCCGCCGCCCAATGACCCACGATCCGATGCGGAACATCCGCAACTTCTCCATCATCGCCCACGTCGACCACGGCAAGTCGACGCTCGCCGATCGCATCATCCAGCTCTGCGGCGGCCTCCAGGCGCGCGAGATGGAGGCGCAGGTGCTCGACTCGAATCCGATCGAGCGCGAGCGCGGCATCACGATCAAGGCGCAGTCGGTCTCGCTGCCCTACAAGGCGCGCGACGGGCAGATCTACCACCTGAACTTCATCGACACCCCCGGCCACGTCGACTTCTCCTACGAGGTCAGCCGCTCGCTGGCGGCGTGCGAAGGCGCGCTGCTGGTCGTCGACGCGGCGCAGGGCGTGGAAGCGCAGTCGGTCGCCAACTGCTACACGGCGGTCGAGCAGGGCCTGGAAGTGATTCCGGTGCTCAACAAGATCGACCTGCCGACGGCCGACATCGAGAAGGCCAAGGCCGAGATCGAAGCGGTGATCGGCATCGATGCCGAGGACGCGGTCGCGGTCAGCGCCAAGACCGGGCTCAACGTCGAGGAAGTGCTCGAGGCGATCGTGCATCGCATCCCGCCGCCGAAGCCGCGCGATACCGATCGCCTGCAGGCGCTGATCATCGACTCCTGGTTCGACAACTATCTGGGCGTCGTGTCGCTGGTGCGCGTGATGCAGGGCGAGATCACGCCCAAGACCAAGATCCTGGTGATGTCGACCGGGCGCACGCACGACGTCGACAAGGTCGGCGTGTTCACACCCAAGCGCAAGGAGCTGCCGGCGCTGCGCGCGGGCGAGGTGGGCTGGATCACCGCGTCGATCAAGGACGTGCACGGCGCGCCGGTCGGCGACACGCTGACCCTGGCCGCCAAGCCCGCCGACAAGCCGCTGCCCGGCTTCCAGGAAATGCAGCCGCGCGTGTTCGCGGGCCTGTTTCCGGTCAATGCCGAGGACTATCCGGACCTGCGCGAGGCGCTCGACAAGCTGCGCCTCAACGATGCGGCGCTGCGCTTCGAACCCGAGAGCTCGGAGGCGATGGGCTTCGGCTTCCGCTGCGGGTTCCTCGGCATGCTGCACATGGAAATCGTGCAGGAGCGCCTGGAGCGCGAGTACGACCTCGATCTGATCTCGACCGCGCCGACCGTGGTCTACGAGATCCTCAAAACCGACGGCGAGGTGATGCCGCTCGACAACCCGGCCAAGTTGCCGCAGGCGAACCTGATCCAGGAAGTGCGCGAGCCGATCATCCGCGCCAACATCCTCACGCCCGAGGCCTACATCGGCGCGATCATCAAGCTGTGCGAGGACAAGCGCGGCGCGCAGATCGGCATCCAGTACATGGCCAGCCAGGTGCAGATCAGTTATGAACTGCCGATGGCGGAAGTCGTGCTCGACTTCTTCGACAAGCTCAAGTCCGCCAGCCGCGGCTACGCCTCGCTCGACTACCACTTCGTGCGCTTCGAGGCCGGCCCGTTCGTGCGCGTGGACACGCTGATCAACGGCGACAAGGTCGATGCGCTGTCGCTGATCGTGCATCGCACGCACGCCGACCGCCGCGGCCGCGAGCTGACCGAGAAGATGAAGGAACTGATCCCGCGCCAGCAGTTCGACGTGGCGATCCAGGCCGCGATCGGCGCGCAGATCATCGCCCGCACCACGGTCAAGGCGTTGCGCAAGAACGTGCTGGCCAAGTGCTACGGCGGCGACATCTCGCGCAAGAAGAAGCTTCTGGAGAAGCAGAAGGAAGGCAAGAAGCGCATGAAGCAGGTCGGCCGTGTGGAGATCCCGCAGGAAGCCTTCCTCGCGGTGCTGAGCACGTCGCGCGAGTCCTGATTCGTGTTTTCATAGCGGCGGCCCAGTGCGGCCGTCCGATCCCGTGTCCGAGGATGCTGCATGAAATGGTTTGAGACCGCCCTGGTCGTGCTGACGCTGCTCACCGGCGTCATCTGGCTGCTCGACAAGCTGGTGCTGTCCAAGGCGCGCGCGCGCCGCGCGGGCCTGATCGAGGAGCGGGAGCCGATCGTCGTCGACTACGCGAAGGCGTTCTTCCCGGTCCTGTTCGTCGTGCTGATCCTGCGCAGCTTCGTCTCGGAACCGTTCCGCATTCCGTCGAGCTCGATGATGCCGACGCTGTTGATCGGCGACTTCATCCTGGTCAACAAGTTCAGCTACGGCATCCGCCTGCCGATCACCAACAAGAAGATCATCGACATCGGCGAGCCGGTGCGCGGCGACGTGGTGGTGTTCCGCCCGCCGCAGCATCCCGACCAGGACTGGATCAAGCGCGTGATCGGCCTGCCGGGCGACACGGTCGAGTTCCGCGACAACCAGGTCTTCGTCAATGGCATCGCGTTCGCGTACGAACGCGTGGGCACCTACGAAGGCGCCGGCCGCGGCGCGGAGATGACCGGTGCCTCGCTCTACACCGAGGCGATGCCCGACCGCAGCCACGAGATCCTGCACATCGACCAGGCCGCGCCGTTCCATCTGGGCGAGGGCACCTTCCATGTGCCGCAGGGCCATTATTTCGTCATGGGCGACAATCGTGACCGCAGCGACGACGGCCGCTTCTGGGGTACGCTTCCCGAGACGCAGCTGCGCGGCAAGGCGTTCCTGGTGTGGATGAATCTCGATCCCGCCGCGCCCGGCTGGGTCGATTGGGGAAGAATCGGTCAGGGCATCAAGTGACCAACGGCATCGGCTCTAGGGGACGTCCATGAAACGCACGCAACGCGGCATCACCCTGCTGGGATTCATCATCGTCCTGGCGGTGGTCGGCTTCTTCGCCTATGTCGGCATGAAGCTGTTTCCGATGTATTCGGAGTACTACAGCGTCAAGACCGCGCTCAAGGGGCTGGCCAGCGAGCCGGGCACCGCCGCGTCCGATCCGGCGCGTATCCAGGACCTGTTCTTCCGCCGGCTGTACATCAGCTACTCGGAGAACGTGAAGCCGGAGAACGTGAAGATCCGCCGCGCCGACAACGGCTGGCAGATGGACGTGCAGTACGAGGTCCGTCGTCCGCTGGTCTTCAACCTCGACGTCGTGGGCAAGTTCCACGCGACCCAGATGCTGACCCGTGGTGGCGACGGAATTTGACCGCCAGCAGGGCAGGTTCGCCGGGCACACGTTCCGCCAGCCCGAACTGCTGACCCAGGCGCTGACGCATCGCAGCGCCGGGGCCCCGCACAACGAACGTCTGGAATTCCTCGGCGACGCCGTACTCGGCGCACTCGTCGCCGAGGCGCTGTATGCGCGCTGGCCCGGCGCCGACGAGGGCACGCTGACCCGCGCCCGCGCCGAACTCGTGCGCGAATCCTCGCTGGCCGCGGTCGCACGCGAGCTCGACCTCGGCGCGCGGCTGGTGCTGGGCCCGGGCGAGCTCAAGTCCGGCGGCCACCGCCGTGATTCGATCCTGTCCGACGCGCTGGAAGCGGTGATCGCGGCGGTCTATCTCGACGCGGGCCTGGACGCCTGCCGAGACGTGGTTCTGCCACTGCTGGAGAAGACCATGACCGCGCTCGCCGGCGGGCGCGTCGCCAAGGATGCCAAGACCCGCCTGCAGGAATGGCTGCAGGGGCGGCAGAAGGCCTTGCCGGTCTACGAACTGCTGTCTGAAAGCGGCGAGGAACATGCCAAGACCTTCCTCGTGCGCTGCGCCCTGCACGATGCCGGCGTCGCCGCCGAAGGACAGGGCAGCTCGCGGCGTGCGGCCGAACAGCAGGCGGCCGAAGTGGTGATCGGGCTGCTCGAAGCGCCGCGCTGAGGCGCCGGCGCGGCCGTATCGGTCGCGGCCGCGTCGCGGCATCGGCATTTCCGTAGAATGCCGGCATGACCGAACCCCACACCACGCCCCACCACGCCGGCTATGTCGCCGTGATCGGCCGACCCAATGTCGGCAAGTCCACCCTGGTCAACGCGCTCGTCGGCGCCAAGGTGAGCATCGTCTCCAATCGCCCGCAGACCACGCGGCACCGCCTGCTCGGCATCGCGACGTTCCCGGAAGGCCAGCTGCTGCTGGTCGACACCCCCGGCATCCACCGCGAGCAGAAGCGCGCGATGAACCGGATCATGAACCGCGCGGCGCGCGGCGCACTGGAAGGCGTCGATGCGGCGTTGCTGGTCGTCGTCGCCGGACGCTGGGACGACGAGGACAGCCTGGCCTTCGACGCGCTGCACGAGGCCGGCGTGCCGGTGGTGCTGGTCGTCAACCAGGTCGACCGGATCAAGGACAAGACCGCGCTGCTGCCGTACCTGCAGAAGGTCACCGAGGGCCGCGAGTTCGCCGGCGTCGTGCCGCTGTCGGCGCTCAAGCGCAAGGGCCTGGAGCAGCTGGTGTCGACCGTGCTGCCGCTGGTGCCGGCGCAGGACGCGCTGTTCGGCGAAGACGAGATCACCGACAAGAGCCAGCGTTTCCTGGCCGGCGAACTGGTGCGCGAGCAGCTGATGCGCCAGCTCGGCAACGAGCTGCCGTATGCGACCACGGTCGAGATCGAGAGCTTCGCCCTCGACGGCACGATGCTGCGCATCGGCGCGGTGATCTGGGTCGAACGCGAGGGCCAGAAGGCCATCGTCATCGGCAAGGCCGGCACGCGGCTCAAGGACATCAGCACCAAGGCGCGCATGGGCATGGAGCGGCTGTTCGACGCCAAGGTGTTCCTGGAAACCTGGGTGCGCGTGCGCGAAGGCTGGTCCGACGACGAGGCCGCGCTCAAGGCACTCGGCTACGGCGAGTGAGGGAAACCTCCGCATGTCCAGCGCGATTCGCGGTGCGCGCTTCGGGTCTGAAGGCGTGGCGGATGTCAGGGCGGACCGGTACGCATTCGCCGAGGCGGACGGCCATTTGACCGTCGAGACGTTCTCCGCGCGCACCGGCGCCGGCTGACGCGTTCGCAAACCGATCGTGCGCATCGAGGACCAGCCCGCATTCGTGCTGCACGCGCGCCCGTGGCGCGAGACGAGCCTGCTGGTCGAGGTGCTGAGCCAGGATCACGGCCGCCTCGGCCTGGTCGCGCGGGGCGTGCAGGGGCCGAAGAAACACGTGCTGCGGGCCGCGTTGCAGCCGCTGCAGCACATCCGGCTGACCGCGGTGCTGCGCGGCGAACTGGCGCAGCTGCAGGCGGCCGAAGCGCTCGACGCCGCGCCCAGGCTCAGCGGCGACGCGATGCTCGCCGGCTTCTACATCAGCGAACTGGTGCTGCGGCTAGCGCCGCGGCAGGATCCGGCGCCCGAGCTGTATGCCGCGTTCGAGGACGTGCGCCAGCGGTTGTCGCTCGATGGCCTGGCGTGGACGCTGCGCCGATTCGAGCGCGATCTGCTGGAGGCCATCGGCCTGGGTTTCGGCTACGACACCGATGGCGACGGCAACGCCATCGAACCGGCCGCGCGCTATCGGCTCGATCCCGAACACGGCCCGCGCCGCCTGCACCGCGACGGCGAAGCCTCGGACCGCAGCGCGGCGGCCACCGGCCAGGCCCTGCTGGCACTGGCGGCGGACACCGCGCCCGACGCCGCCGACATGGCCAGCCTGCGCCGGGCCCTGCGCGCCGTGCTGGCGCACCATCTGGGCCCGCGCGGGCTGAAATCCTGGGAACTGGCCGCGAACCTGTCGCGGCGCTGAGGCTCAGGCGTTGGCGCTCGCGCGGGTGGCGTCGAGCGTCTCGAGGAAGGTCTGCAACGCCGATGCCGACGTCGGCTCGCCGTGCAGCACGCGCGCCGCCAGCCCGAGGCGTTCGGCGCCGACGAAACCGCAGCCCGCGCGCAGCCGGTGCAGGTCGCCGCGGACCGCGATCTCGTCGCCCGCCGCGGCCGCGTTGGCGACCCGCGTCCGCGTGCCGTCGAGTTCGCCGACGAACAGTTCGCGCAGACCGCGCACGTTGCGGCTGTCGCCGCCGACCGCGGCGAGCGCGGTCTCGCGGTTCCACAGCGGCGCCTCGCCACTGCGGCGCGCGTCCGGCAACGGCGCCAGCGGCGGGGCCACGCGCGAGGGCGTGCGCCGTACCAGCACGCGGCGGATCGCGCCCAGCCATGCATCGGCGGCCACCGGCTTGCTGACCGCGATCGCGAAGCCCTCGGCGCGCAGGGCGTCGAGCTCGCGGCGTTCGCGCGCGGCGGTGTGCGCGATCGCCGGTGTCGTGCGGCCGTCGGCGCGCAGGCGGGCGAGCAGGGCGCCGCCGGTGCCGTCGGGCAGGTTGGCGTCGATCAGCCAGGCGTCGTAGGCGTTCACCGTGGCCAGTGCGTAGGCGGCCTCGACGGAGTCGGCAATGTCGACTTCGGCGGGCAGTGCGGCACTGGCGGCTTGCAGAAAACTGCGGCTTGTGGGGTCGTCCTCGACCAGCAGCAATCGATTCATCGCGTCCTCGATGTCGCGGGTATCCTGCGGCGATGCCGCGTCCCGTCACGACGATCCTACCGCTGTTTCTCGCCTGTGTGCCGATTGCGGTGCAGGCGCAGTCGATGCAGGCCCGGATCGCGAAGGCCGATGCGGTCGGTACCACCCTGCGCGACGTGCGCATGACGCTGGACTGGCCGGCCGATGTACCTGAAGGCCAGCTGCGGCTGCAGGCCGCCGACATCGATGCCGGCGCGCTGGGCTGGCGCTTCCGCGATGTCGACTGGCGTTGTCCCCTGCGGCGCGAGGTGGTGGGCGAGGACACGCGCTGGCGCTGCGAGGGTCCGCTTCGCAGCGGCAGCGGCAGCGGCACGCCGCTGCAGCTGTCGCTCGTGCTGGATGCGGCGACCACGACCGCGTCGCTGTCCGACGCCGGTGTCCGTGTCGAGCTGTCGCGCAACGCGGCGGCGCCGGACGCCACGCGGATCGATCTGCGGCGCGTGCCGGCGGCCTGGGTCGAGGCGCTGGTCCGCGCGGGCTGGACGTCGGCACGGTTGACCGGCGGCGCGCTCGACGGCGAAGTCCGGATCGCGACGCCGTCCAACCGTCCGCTGCGGGTGGACGCGGATCTGGTGGTGTCCGGACTCGCGCTGGAGACCGACGACGGCAGCGTCGCCGCCGCCGATCTCGACGCGGATCTCGAGGTCCGCCTCACGCTGCCGGGCGACGCGCTGCAGGCGCGCGTGGACGGCCGCGTGCGCGGCGGCGAACTGCTGTTCGGCAACGCCTACGTGTCGTTGCCGGCCACGCCGGTAGGCATCGGTTTGGACGTCGCACGCATCGGCGATGGCGACTGGACGCTGCCGCGGCTGCAGTGGCGCGATGGCGACACCTTGCGGGTCGACGGCGACGCGCGGCTGACGCCGGACCTCGGCATCGGCGCGCTCGCGCTCACCCTGGCCAGCGACGACGCGACCGCCCTGCCGGCGCGTTATCTGTCGGGCTGGCTGGGCCTCGCCGGCGTACCGGGGCTCTCGCTAGCGGGCGGTTTCCGCGCCGGCCTCGCGCTCGATGGCGCGACGCTGCGCAGCGCCGACCTCACCCTGGCCGGGCTCGACATCTTCGACGCCGGCGGCCGGTTCCGCTTCGACCGCCTCGATGGCGCGGTCCGCTATTCGGCCTCGACGCCGGTGCGCAGCGCGTTCGCCTGGCACGGCGGCGCGCTCTACGGCATGCCGTTCGACGCGGCGGCGTGGAGCCTGGAGAGCGGCGCCGGCATGCTGCGGCTGCGCGAGCCGGTCGCGTTCTCGTTCCTCGGCGGCGAGATCGGCTTCGAATCGCTGCAGCTGCAGCCGCCGTCGGGCGGGACGGGCCTGCGCATGCAGACCGCGTTGCGGCTCGAGGCGCTCGACATCGGCGTGCTGGCGAAATCGCTCGACTGGCCGGCGTTCGAGGGCACGCTGGGCGGGGTGATCCCGACGGTGCGCTATGCCGACAACCGCATCGATTTCGACGGCGGCCTGTCGATGACGCTGTTCGACGGCCGCATCGACGTGTCGTCACTGGCGATCGAGCGGCCGTTCGGCGTGCTGCCGACCGTCACCGGCGACCTCGCGCTGTCGGCGCTCGACCTGCATGCGCTGACCGGGGTGTTCGGCTTCGGCAGCATCGAGGGGCGCCTGCACGGGCGCATCGAAGGCTTGCGGCTGGTCGACTGGAACGCGACCGCGTTCGATGCGGAACTGCACACCGAAGCTGCGCCGGGCGTGCGCCAGCGCATCAGCCAGCGCGCGGTGCAGGACATCTCCAGTGTCGGCGACGCCTCGTTCGTGACCACGCTGCAGGGCAGGGCGATCGCGCTGTTCGACGACTTCGGCTATCGCGGCATCGGCATCTCGTGCCGGTTGCGCAACCAGGTCTGCAGGATGGGCGGCCTGCGTTCAGTGGGCAACGCCTTTACTATCGTCGACGGCGCGGGCCTGCCGCGGCTGGACGTCGTGGGATTCAATCGCGACGTCGACTGGCCGCTGCTCGTCGAGCGTCTCGCCGCCGCCGCAGGTGGCGATGTCGCGCCGGTCATCGAGTGACCGGCGCCCGGATTTCTGACTGGAGAGTTCGATGGCGCGTTGGATGGGATTGCCGGCCGTGGCCGCACTGGCGTTGACCGCCTGCGTGACGATCAATGTCTATTTTCCCGCGGCGGAAGCCCGGGAAGCGGCGCGCGAATTCGTCGAGGGCGTGATCGGTGACGACGCGTCCGGCGACGGCGCACCGCCCGCGACGGTGCCGGGCGGCGGCATGGCGCAGGCCGCGCCGCGGTTCGACCCGTGGATGCTGCTGGGCATCGGCAGTGCGCAGGCACAGACGCCCGACATCAGCATCCGCACGCCGGCGATCCAGGCGATCCAGGCGCGCATGGAGCAGCGCTTCAACGGCACCCTGCGTCCGCACTTCGATTCCGGTGCGCTGGGCTTCGGCGGCAACGGCACGATCGTCGTGCGCGACGCCTCGCAGCTGCCGATCAAGGACCGCGTCGCGGTCAATGCCGCAGTCGCCGACGACAACCGCGACCGCCAGGCCGTGTACCGCGAGATCGCGGTCGCGAACGGGCATCCGGAGTGGGAATCGCAGATCCGCGACGTGTTCGCGCGCCAGTGGATCCAGAGCGCACGCGCCGGCTGGTGGTATCAGCAGGGCGGGAGCTGGACGCAGAAGTGAAGCAAGGCGCCTTTGCCGTGGATTTGACGTCGCCCCAGCGGCTTTGAACAGACGCATGTCTGGTCACGCTGGGGTCCATTTTGATTGTCGGGTTCGCCGCGAAAATGGATGACCAGCCAGTCGGCTGTTGAAAGGCGCTTTCAGCGTGCGCTGGGTGACGAGCCTGGAAGTTTGTGTCGCTCCGGCTTCTGAAGGATGGCATCTGCAGCTGACCGTCGAACACACCGCGTGTCCGTTGGTCGCGCACCGCTTCTGCGACAATACGCGGCCCTTTTGCCCGCAGCCTTCGCCACGTGGCCCGTAAACGTCTCGACCAGACCCCTTTCCAGGTCGACATCCTCGATTTCACCCATGACGGCCGCGGCGTCGGACGATTGCCCGACGGCAAGGCGGTCTTCGTCACCGGCGCGCTGCCGGGTGAGCAGGTCGTCGCCCAGCGCTTCGCGCGTTCGCGCAGTTTCGACGAGGCGGCGACGCTCGAGGTGCTGCGCGCGTCCGAACACCGCATCACGCCGCGCTGCGTGCATTTCGGTACCTGCGGCGGCTGCGTGCTGCAGCACCTCGACGCCGACCAGCAGATCCTCGCCAAGGCGCGCGTGCTGCGCGAGAACTTCGAGCGCATCGGCCACGTGACGCCGCAGCACTGGATGGACCCGATGGTCGACCGCGCCTGGGGCTACCGCCGCAAGGGCCGGTTCTCGGTGAAGCGGGTGCAGAAGAAGGACCGGACGCTGGTGGGCTTCCGCGAGCGCGATCCGCGCTTCGTCGCCGAACTGCGCGAATGCCACACGGTGATCGGACCGATCGCCGCGATCATTCCGGCGCTGTCGCAGCTCGTCGACGGCATGCAAGCGCGCAGCACGATTCCGCAGATCGAGTTCATCGCCGGCGATCCACGTCCCGAGTTCGACGGCATCGCGTTCGTGTTCCGCCACCTGCAGCCCTTGAGCGAATCCGATTCGGCCGCGCTGCTCGCGTTCGGGCAGCAGCACCGCATGGCGATCTTCCTGCAGCCCGGCGGCGTCGACAGCGTGCATGCGCTGTGGCCCGAAGCGCCGGCGCTGTCGTTCCGGCTCGAGGATTGGGACATCGAACTGAAGTTCCGGCCGCTGGACTTCATCCAGGTCAACGCCGGCCTCAACGTCGCGATGATCGCGCGCACGCTCGAACTGCTCGACGTGCAGCCCGACGACCGCGTGCTCGACCTGTTCTGCGGGCTCGGCAACTTCACCCTGCCGCTGGCGCGCCGCGTGCGCGAGGTGGTCGGCGTGGAGGGCGAGGCCGGGCTGGTCGCGCGGGCCAGGGAGAACGCTGCGCACAACGGTCTGGCGAACGCGCAGTTCCACGCCGCCGATCTCACCCAGGACCAGCGCGGCACCGCGTGGATGCGCCAGGGCTTCGACAAGCTGCTGCTGGACCCGCCGCGTTCGGGCGCGATCGACGTGCTGCGCCAGCTGCCGCTGGAGCGCTTCGGCCGTATCGTCTACGTCAGCTGCCATCCGGCGTCGCTGGCGCGCGACGCGGGCTATCTGGTCAACGAGCGTGGCTGGACCCTGCGCGAGGCCGGGGTCATGGACATGTTCCCGCAGACCGCGCACGTCGAATCCATCGCTCTGTTCGAGAAGCGCTGAGGGCCGCATGGGCATCGAGATCGAACGCAAGTTCCTCGTCGCATCCGACGCCTGGCGCGCGGCCGCGCATGCGGCCGTGCCGATGGCGCAGGGCTATCTCAACGACGCCGCGTCGATCGCCAGCGGCGCGCAGAACGCCTCGGTGCGCGTGCGCATCGAGGGCGATGCCGCGTTCCTCAACATCAAGTCGCGCGAGGCCGGCACCACGCGGCAGGAATTCGAGCTGCCGTTGCCGATGGATGATGCGCAGGCGCTGCTGAAGTTGTGCGTCGGCGGTCTGGTCGAGAAGCGCCGTCACCTCGTGCGCCACGGCGCGCATCTGTGGGAAGTCGACGAATTCCTCGGCGACAACGCCGGGCTCGTGGTCGCCGAGATCGAACTGGACGATGCCGACGAGGTCTTCGCGCGCCCCGACTGGCTCGGCGCCGAAGTCACCGCGCAGCAACGCTATTTCAACCTCGCGCTGGCCGCGCGGCCGTTCTCGCGCTGGGACGCTGCGGAACGCGGCTGAGGTCTCCGCGACGTGGCGACCGGCGCATGATGTCGCCATGAGAATCGACATCTGGTCCGACGTGGTCTGCCCGTGGTGCTGGATCGGCAAGCGCCGCCTGCAGGCCGGCATCGCGCTGCTCGGCGACGACGCGCCGGCCTTCGAGATCCACTGGCATCCCTATCAGCTCGATCCCGATGCGGGCACGACGCCGGTGCCGCTGCGCGAGGCGTATGCGAAGAAGTTCGGCGGCGCCGAGCGCACCGCGCAGATGCTCGCGCAGGTGCAGGCGACCGCGCGCGCCGAAGGCCTGCCCTTCGATTTCGATCGCGGTCAGGTCCGCGTGACGACGCTGCCGGCGCATCGCCTGCTGGCACTGGCCGCGCGCGAAGGGAATGCGGATGCGGTGGGCGAGGCGCTGTTCCACGCGCATTTCGCGCAGGGCCGCAATCTCGCCGATCCGGACGTGCTGGTCGCCGCGGGAGCGGCCGGCGGCCTCGAGGCCGAACGCGTGCGCACGATGCTCGCCGGCGACGAACTCGACGCCGAGGTGCGTGCCGGCATCGCGCAGGCGCAGGCGATGGGCATCCGCGCGGTGCCGACCTTCGTCATCGACGGACGTCTGGCGGTGCAGGGCGCGCAACCGCCCGAAGCAATGGCCGACGCGCTGCGCCAGGCGCTCGGCAGCGTTGCGCCGGTCGCTGCATCCGCGCCTGCGTGCGATCCTTCCGGCTGCGGCTGAACACGCCGCGCGGCCCGACGGCACGTGCGTCCGCATCTGCGACAATGCCGGTCCGCGCCATGGGGCGCGTTCGATGGAGAGCTCCGCAATGCTCGTGATCGGCGTCGCCGGCACCGAACTCACCGCGCAGGAGCGCGGCTGGCTGCAGCACGATGCCTGCGCCGGCGTGATCCTGTTCAAGCGCAACTTCGCCTCGCGCGCGCAGATCGCCGAGCTCTCGGCCGCGATCCGCGACGCCGCGCCGCGTCCGCAGCTGGTCTGCGTGGACCAGGAAGGCGGCCGCGTGCAGCGTTTCCAGGACGGGTATTCCGAACTGCCGTCGCTGGCCGGCTTCGGCGCGCAGTACCTCGCCGATCCCGAGGCCGCGATGGCAGCCTCGCGTGCGCACGCACGCCTGATGGCGCAGGAAGTGCGCGCCAGCGGCGTCGATCTGAGCTTCGCGCCGGTGGTCGATGTCGGCCACGGCAATCTCGCGATCGGCGATCGCTCGTTCTCCGAGGATCCGCAGATCGTCGCCGCGCTGACCCGTGCCTACGTCGAAGGCATGCACGAGGCCGGCATGGCCGCGACGCTCAAGCATTTCCCGGGGCACGGCTCGGTGCGCGAGGACACGCATTTCGACGACGCCGTGGACAACCGCAGTCTCGATGCCATCCGTGCGCACGATCTGGTGCCGTTCGTTGCCGGCATCGATGCCGGCGCGGACGCGGTGATGCTGGCGCACGTGGTCTACCCGCAGGTCGCACCGGAGCCGGCCGGCTATTCGCCGCTGTGGATCAACACGATCCTGCGCGAGCAGATGGGCTTCCGCGGCGTGGTCTTCTCCGACGACATCGGCATGGCTGCGGCGTTCTCCGCCGGCGGCATCAAGTCGCGCGTCGACGCACACCTCGACGCCGGCTGCGATGTCGTGCTCGTCTGCCACCCGGAACTCGTCGCCGAATCGCTGGCCGCGGTCGAAGGCCGCACTCTCAACACCATGGCGCTGAGCGGCCTGATCGGACGCGGTCCGCTCGGCTGGGACGGCGTGCTCGCCGGTGACGCGTCCAACCCCCGCACCGGAGACATCGCATGACCGTCCCCCGCCTCGACGACGTGATCGACACTGCCGACCTGCTGTTCGACCGCGACGCGCTCGAAGACGCCATCGAATCGATGGCCGAGGAGATCGCCGACGAATACGGCGACGACGACGTGCCGCCGGTGTACATCACGATCATGCACGGCGGCATGCCGTTCGCCGCGCAACTCGCACTGGCGATCGGCGAGAACGAGGTCGATCTCGAGTTCGACTACCTGCACGCCACCCGCTACCGCGGCAATACCACCGGCTCGGGCCTCGCATGGCTGCACCGCCCCGCGACCCCGCTGCAGGGCCGCCGCGTGCTGCTGGTCGACGACATCCTCGACGAAGGCCACACCCTCAAGGCCGTGCGTCAGTGGGTCGAAGACCAGGGCGCGATCGACGTGCGTGTCGCCGTGCTCGCCGACAAGGTCCACGATCGCCGCGTGGACGATATCGAGGCCGACTACGTAGGGGTCGAAGTGCCGGACCGGTATGTGTTCGGGTACGGCATGGATTTCCATGAGCAGGGGCGGAATCTGCCCGGGATCTACGCGCTCGCGGAGTGATCTGCTTGAAGTCTGCTTTTCGATCTTCGCTTTCGGGTGAAGAACCTCGAATGTTTGCAGACCCGTAGGGCGCCGCCCATGGATGGGCGGCGTTTTCCGACCGAGGCAGGATGCCGAGTCGAAAAATCCCGGTGCACGTGACGTCGCGGGCTGTGGACGTGTCGGGGAGACGTTTTTCTTTGGTTCCGTTTCTTTTGGGGTCTACCAAAAGAAATGAACTCGGCCGCGTCAGCGGACGAAGGCATTTGATCTTGCTCCGCGCTGCGACGGCCGCTCCGCAATCAAAAGCGAACATCAAGATCAAACGCTTCCACTCGCCTTGCGGCGAGCGGGTTCATTTCTTTTGCTGGCCCCACGCACGCAGTGCGAACGGCGCAGCCGGCCCCGAAGGGGCGAGCATCGAAGATGCGAGTCAAAGAAACGGAACCAAAGAAAAGGGCCAGCCCCGATCACAGCGTCATGGCGCGTTGTTCGTTCCGGGATTTTTCGACTCGCCATCCTGGCTCGGTCGAAAAACGCCGCACATCCATGTGCGGC
>Ga0160439_1000020_pt1 | contig 201909 bp, 159 predicted proteins | sample HID1975M_E0MG_FD_108201 | JGI IMG/M metagenome (GOLD analysis project Ga0160439, IMG submission 108201) | Enriched soil microbial communities from UW Madison campus, WI, USA - HID1975M_E0 MG | ecosystem: Environmental > Terrestrial > Soil > Unclassified | place: USA: Madison, Wisconsin...
ATAGCCGATATCCATGTACGAACTCCCCCACGTGCGACCGGCCTGCGTTGCGCAACCGGTGGCGGCTGACCACAATGACCCGGATCACGCGTCCCCGGGCACGATTCCTCGATGAACACAAGCTTCGCATACATCCGTCCAATGCTGCAGGGCCTCGCGCTCGCCGGCGTATTGGCGCTCGGCGGCTGCGCGAGTACGCCGCCGCCGACCGAGGAACTGGCCGCGGCGCAGCTGTCGGTGGCGCGCGCCGGCGACGCCGATGCCGACCAGTACGCGCCGACCGACATCGCCCAGGCGCGCCGCGCGCTGTCGCAGGCGCAGTCCGCGATGGGCAGCGGTCGCGCCGACGAGGCGCGCACCCTCGCGCTGTCGGCCAGCGCGCTCGCCGATCTGGCCCATGCCCGCGCCCGCCAGGCCGAGACCGAGTCCGAACTGTCCGCGCGCCGGGCCGAGATCACCAACCTGCGCCAGCGGCTGCGGGTGGAGGAATGAGCACGATGCGATCGATGATTCCCTACGCGTTGGCGCTTGCCCTGCTGGTTCCGTTCGCGGCCGATGCCCAGCCGGCGCCGGAAGGCGAGGCCGCGCTTCTGCAGCAGCGGCTGCAGGCGATCGATGCGAATCCCGACACCGCCGGCACCGCCGCGTACGAGCGGCTGCAGGCGCGCCAGTCGCTGACGACACTGGCCACGGCCCGCAGCAGCCAACGGGCCCCGGCGCTGCAGATCGCGCAGTGGCGCGTGGAGACGGCTGAACTTGCCGCGCGCACCGAGGCATCGCGGCGCGAGCTGACCCGGCTCGAGCGCGAGCGCAGCGCGCTGATCGTCGAGGCCAGCCGGCAGGACGCCGCGCGCGCGCGCCGGGAGGCCGAGCGTCTGCGCATCCAGGCCCAGATCCAGACCGAGGAAGCCGCGCGCCTGCGTCTGGCCGCCGAGGAAGAGGGCACCGCCCGCCAGCAGGCCGAGACGGTGCTGCAGGGCGTGGCCAGCGGCGAGGCGGCCAAGCTGCGCGCCGCCCGCCAGCGCGACGCCGAGCTGCGCCGCCGCGAGGCCGAGCTGCTCAAGAGTCTCGAGCAGCCCTGACCGGAGACGGCCGACACCCGTCGGCCGCCTGGCGCGCTGCTTGTCGGCGTGTGCAGGGCGCTGTCCGACGACCGGTTGTTAGTTTTTCGTCAGGCTGAATCCAATTAGAATCAATCACTTAAGCGAATTCGCAGCGCTGCGGCGCGTCGTGGCGCGGTTCGCCGAGCGTCGTGCTGTAAGCGTTTCCGTGCCTGACTGCGATGCCGACGCCCGATCGGGTTTTTCGCCCTTGTGGGGTCCCGATACGAGGAGTAGGGTCGGTTGTCCGGGTGGCACCGATTCCTTCCGCCATCCGGTCAACGAACCAGGCCGATGACCGAGATGATCCCCCACGAGTTCCCCGTGTTCCGTCCCCAGGACGGCGACGGCGACCTGATCGGATCGTCCGCCCCACGTTCCTGGACGCAGCCCACGTAGCGCCCCGCCCGTCGCCGGTCGGGGCGTTCGTATTTCCAGTCAGGAGGATTCCATGTTCGAAGCGCAATCGCAGACCGAACTCGAAGAGATCATGAAAGGAAACGTCGAGTTCCGGCAGCTCTACTACCGGCACAAGGAGCTGGACAAGAAGGTGCTGAACGCGGAGCTCGGCGTGTTCGCCGTCGATGAGACCACGCTGTCGCAGATGAAGCGCGAGAAGCTCGCGGCAAAGGATCGCCTGACCCAGATGTACGACCAGATGCAGAAACACTAGGTTCGTCTGTCGCGGGCGGTGGTGGCCATCCTCGTCGGTCGCCATCGCCCGCGAATGTTGTCCGCGGATGCGATAATCGGCGCCTGTCTCGCTGCAACCCGGACCTGCAATGCCGATCGCCGATTCCGTTCTCGACCTGATCGCCGACACGCCCATCGTGCGTGCGCGCCGCCTCGATGCGGGCCCCTGCGAACTCTTTTTCAAGCTCGAGAGCCAGAATCCCGGCGGATCCATCAAGGACCGCATCGGCCTGCGCATGATCGAGGCCGCCGAAGCGCGCGGCGACATCGCGCCTGGCGCGACGCTGGTGGAGGGCACCGCCGGCAATACCGGCATCGGCTTGGCGCTGGTGGCCCAGCAGAAGGGCTACAAGCTGATCCTCGTCGTGCCCGACAAGATGAGCCGCGAGAAGATCTTCAACCTAAAGGCGATGGGCGCCGAGGTCGTGCTGACCCGCTCCGACGTCGCCAAGGGCCACCCCGAGTACTACCAGGATCTCGCCGAGCGCATCGCGCGCGAGACCCCGGGCGCCTACTTCATCAACCAGTTCGGCAATCCCGACAACCCGGCCGCGCACGAACACGGTACCGGGCCGGAGATCCTGCGGCAGATGGCCGAGGTGGGCGGATTGGATGCGATCGTCTTCGGCTGCGGCAGCTCGGGCACGATGACCGGCCTGTCGCGCTGCTTCGCCAAGGACGCGCCGGATGTCGAGCTGGTGCTGGCCGACCCGGTCGGCTCGATCCTCGCCGAGTACATCAACGACGGCGTGCTCAACGACAAGTCGGGCAGCTGGATGGTCGAAGGCATCGGCGAGGATTTCCTGCCGGACATCTCCGACTTCTCGCGGGTCAAGCAGGCCTATGCGATCAGTGACCAGGAAAGCTTCCTCGCCGCGCGCGAACTGCTGCGCAGCGAGGGCATCCTGGGCGGCTCGTCCACCGGCACGCTGCTGGCCGCCGCGCTCAAGTACTGCCGCGCGCAGACCACGCCGAAGAAGGTGCTGGTGTTCGTCTGCGACACCGGCAACAAGTATCTGAGCAAGCTCTACAACGACTATTGGATGCTCGACAACGGCTTCCTGGAGCGCGAGCAGCACGGCGACCTGCGCGACCTGATCCTGCGCCCGTATTCGCGCCGCGACACCGTGGTGCTGCAGCCGACCGACCTGCTGGTCACGGCCTACCAGCGCATGAAGCTCTACGAGATCTCGCAGCTGCCGGTCATGGACGGCGACCGCATCGTCGGCATCCTGGACGAAAGCGACGTGCTGCTGCACGTCTACGGCGACGAAGCGCGCTTCCGCGATCCGGTCTCGACCGCGATGGTCAGCAAGCTCGACTTCCTCGATGTGAAATCGCCGGTCGAGGCGCTGCTACCGGTGTTCGACCGCGGCCAGGTCGCGATCGTCACCGACGGTGACCGGTTCCTCGGCCTGATCACGCGGATCGACCTGCTGAACTACCTGCGCCGGCGCGTTCAATAGATCGCGCCATTGCGGCGGAAGGCTTACCGGCGCTCAACGCCAGCCGGTCATGTTGAGCCTGACCGTCTCGCGACCGTTCTCCTGCTGCGACAGGCGCACCGGGACCGGAATGCCCGCCGCGATCCAGGCGGTCGTGGTCTTGCCTTCGCCGGTCTGCACATAGCGGACCGCGCTGACCGTTCGCGAACCGATGCTGACCTGCTCGGTTCCGGTGCGGCGGAAGGTCGTCGGTCGCGTGCGCGCGTTCTCGGTCACGCGGTACCGCATGGCGCGCCCATTCTCGTGGTCGCGGACCAACGCAAGCTGGAGCAACAAGGCATCGACGTCACCCGCCTGCAGCGGGATCGGCCCGACGCGGCTGGGCTTGGCGTCTCCCGTCCACCGGACCTGGAGGTTGTGCCAGTCATAGCGCGTCGTGATCGAGCGTCGTTGGCCCAGGTATTGCAGCTTGTCGCTGCCGCCCAGCGGGAGATAGACGCCGTTGCGCTCGCGGAAGTACGTCGCCTGATGCATGGACGCGACCACGTTGCCGATCGTCATCACATAGGTCCAGTTGTCCCCCGTCCGGGTGAGCGACGCCTGCGCATTCGCGGGAACACCCTGGTAACGCACGCTGTACTCGGCATTGAACGGCTTCAGCGCGGCTTGCGCAGGCAGGCTCGCCAATGCGCTCACCAGCAGTGCGGCGGTGATGATCAATAGACGCGTCAAGGTCGAATCCCAGTCTGGAGAAAGGCCGCCTCGGGCAGCGAAGGCCGCAAGCGTACGCTTTCACCCTGACAGGCGGGATGGTGGCGCCTGGGGATTCAGGGCGCAGTCGGAATCTAGAGCGCCGCCGGAGAGGGAGGTGAAGATGCCGCTACAGCATTGGCCCGGAAAAGCGTTCTTCCGCTGAGCGACATGGTCCTTTCGTCAGCGGCAGACATCTCCGCTGTTCACGGGTATCGGGCTCGCCCCCGATGCTAGAATCGCCAGCCGATTCATGCAGAATTCCCCCATGACCGATGACCGCAACGCGGCCGACGCGGCACGGTGGGCACTGGGCACCAAGGCGATCCATGCCGGCCAGTCGCCCGATCCGACGACCGGCGCTGTGATGCCGCCGATCTACGCGACTTCGACCTACGCCCAATCCAGCCCGGGCGAGCACCAGGGTTTCGAGTATTCGCGTACCCACAACCCGACCCGCTTCGCCTACGAGCGCTGCGTGGCGGGCCTGGAGGGTGGCACGCGCGGCTTCGCGTTCGCGTCCGGCATGGCAGCGACCGCCACCTTGCTCGAACTGCTCGACAGCGGCGACCACGTCATCGCAATGGATGACCTCTACGGCGGCAGCTATCGCCTGTTCGAGCGCGTGCGCACGCGCAGCGCCGGCCTGTCATTCAGCTATGTTGATATGACCGATCCGGCCGCGTTCGAGGCTGCGATCACGCCGAAGACGAAGCTGGTCTGGATCGAAACGCCGACCAATCCGATGCTGAAGATCGTCGACATCCGGGCGATCGCGGACCTCGCGCACAAGCATGGCCTGATCGTCGTCGTCGACAACACCTTCGCCTCGCCGATCCTGCAGCGCCCGATCGAGCACGGCGCCGACATCGTCATGCACTCGGCCACCAAATATCTCAACGGCCACTCCGACATGGTCGGCGGCATGCTGGTGGTTGGCGACAACGCAAAACTTGCCGATCAGCTCGCATTCCTGCAGAACTCCGCCGGCGCTGTGCAGGGCCCTTTCGACAGCTTCCTCGCGCTGCGCGGTCTCAAGACCCTGCACCTGCGCATGAAAGCGCACTGCGAAAACGCCCAAGCTTTGGCTGAGTTCCTCGAGGCCAATGCGTCGGTCGAGCAGGTGATCTATCCGGGCTTGGTCTCCCATCCGCAGCACGCGCTGGCCAAGCGTCAGATGGACGGCTTCGGCGGCATCATTTCTGTGCGTATCAAGGGTGGTTTCGAGGCGGCCAGGCGTTTCTGCGAGCGCACCGAACTGTTCACGCTGGCCGAGTCCTTGGGCGGCGTGGAAAGCTTGGTCAATCATCCGGCGGTGATGACGCATGCGTCGGTGCCGATTGAACGGCGCATCGCGCTCGGGCTTTCCGATGACTTGGTGCGCTTGAGCGTAGGCGTGGAATCCGTTTCGGATCTCCGGGCGGACCTGGCGGACGCATTGGATAGCTTCTAAACATGCATCCTTACAAATCGACCCGGATCGACAGCCTGATCCCGCAGTTCTGGGAAAGCCTGAAACGCCCTGATTACTGGGCCTATTCCAGTTGGCTCGCGATCGCCACGAAGTACCGTAGGACCAGCTTGGGCGTCGTGTGGGCATTTGCCCCCCTGGCAATGTTCATCGTGGTGCTCGGGAATGTGTACTCGCACCTGATGGGGTATCCGCTCTCCGAGTACATGCCTTATCTCGGAATCGGTTACGTGCTGTGGCGGTTCATGATCCATGTCGTCAACGACGCGGTCGGCACGTTCCACAGCCACAAGGCCTTCATCATGGAAGGCCGAATCCGGCTGACCGACTTCATCCTGAGTGCATTCGCCAAGGCTGGCTTCTATCTTCTGGTCGGAGGGCTGGTCGTGTTTGCGACCTTCCTGTGGTCGCCAGCCATGCATGCGACATCGCTTTGGTCACTACCTCTGACCATTCCACTCCTGGTCGCCAACATGGGTTGGATCGCGGTGTGCGTCGCGATGCTCGGCGCGCGATTCCCGGATATCCAGGAGGCAATCGGGACCGTACTCGTGTTGGGTCTGTTGCTGACGCCCATCCTGTGGCCAATCGACAAGTTTCCCGCGGATTCCCTTCGCGGCATGATCATTCGGTTCAACCCGGCATTCCACATGATCGATGTGGTACGCGCGCCTTTGCTCGGAAAATCGCCGGAGACGACTTCGATCGTGGTGGTAATCGTGATGGCGGTCGTGGGCTGGTTGCTGGCTTCGCTTCTGTATCGCCGGTACGGGCGTTTCGTTCCCCTGTGGGTTTGAGCTGTGAACGCATATCTTTCCACTCAAGATGTGACCTTGCAGGTTCCGCACTTCATCCAAGGAGAGCGACCGACCAAAACTTTCGCGTCTACCCTGCTCTCCGCCGTCGTCTCGCGACCGCGTCGTGAGTACCGCAAGATACTCTCCAATATCACCTTTCAGGCAAAGGAAGGCGATCGCATCGCCTTGATGGGGCGCAACGGCGCAGGCAAGACGACGTTGCTCAGAATGCTGTCGGGAGCGTTCAAGCCGACCACTGGCTACGTCGAGGTGGCGGGCACCGTTCAGGCGCTTCTCAATCTCGGTCTCGGATTCCACCAAGATGCCACCGTTCGCGAGAACGCGTTCGTGCGCGCGGCAGCGATGGGAATGTCCACGCGGGACGTTGGGCTGCACATGGCCGATATTCTGCACTTCGCTGGTCTGGAGCATGCCGTCAACCATCGGCTCTCCACGCTTTCGTCGGGTCAGCGGATGAGGCTCGGCTTTGCGATCTCCACCACCGTACAGCACGACATCATGTTGATGGACGAATGGTTCGGCGCCGGCGACGCAGAGTTCGTCGAGAAGGCGCGAGAGCGCATGGTGGATCGCGTCACCGGCAGCAAGATCGTCGTGCTCGCCAGCCATAGTTTCCAGATGCTTCGCCGGATATGCAATCTGGGAATGGTGATAGAAGCGGGAGAGATGATTTATTTCGGCCCGATCGGCACCGCAATCGACGAATACAAGAATATCTACCAGTCGACTCCAGAATATATCGCGCGTCGGAAATTCGAGGCCGAGAACGTCAGTCTGGTGACCAAGCACATCGTTACGCGTGATGAGGCGGCGTCGGGACGCGGCGGAGCTGGCGATGGCAGCGGCTGATGTCGGGTTCGCAGAAGTGCGGCGTCGCTTGAACATCTTGTTGATTGCCTATGAATTTCCCCCTAGTCCGTCTCCGCAATCGTTGCGGTGGGCGTATCTCGTGCGAGAACTGGCGCTGCTCGGCCATCGGATCCACGTGCTGGCGCCGGAGCACCCCGGGTCCGGGGAGGGTATGCCTGTCCTGCCCGCTGATGTCATGATCCATCGGACATTCGCTGGCCCGGCCATGGGCTTGCTCAACGCCTTGGCCAGAAGGGGGCGGCGGCGAACTCGCAATATGGATGCGGCGGGCGGCTCCAGCGCTCATGGTTCACGGCATCCGGCAGAAAAGATCGCGTCAGAGGGAGCTCCGACTCGGCTCAACTGGAAAGGGCACCTGCACAACGCCTTCAACCACTACAGAACGCTCGTTTTCCATGCGGTCCAGCGCTGGACCTCCACGTGGTTCTTTCCGGACGGCAGGGCGGAGTGGTATCCGTGGGCGAAACGCCGCCTGATCCACATACTGGATGAAGTTGACGTGGATCTCGTCATCAGTTCGCACGAGCCGGCGACCACACTGACGCTGGGACTTGCTGCGCACCGGAAGGGCTATCCGTGGATCGCCGACCTGGGAGACCCGGTGCTTGCGCCCTACACCTCGCCCAAATGGCGAGAGCGTGCGCGGCGACTGGAGGGCGAGGTGTGCGTGACTGCGGACCAAGTCACGGTGACAACCGCAGCCCTCGCCCGTCTCCTCGAGCAGCGCCACGGGGTCGCGGACGGCAAGCTGGCCGTACTCACCCAAGGATTCGACGCGCGGACGCCTCTGGTCCATGGCGTCGCCGAGGACGCCGGCTCGCCCCAGCTTGAACTCCTTTACACGGGAAGCCTCTACAGTTTCAGGCGGATCGGCCCCTTGCTTGAGGCCGTGCTAAAAACATCCGGGATAAGATTGAGCATCGCGTCGATCTCGGTCCCCGAAGAAGTACGCTTGGCCAGCGAGCGTTCGTCGTCGATCCGGTTACTGGGATTTCTGTCCCACGGGGATGCGGTTGAACGGCAGAGCCGCTGTGACGTTCTTGTCAATCTGGCTAACGACGACCCTTGCCAGGTGCCGGGAAAATTCTATGAATATCTCGGTGCCGGGCGGCCGATCCTGCACATCGGAGACGGCAAGGACGCCGCGGCGGATCTGTTGCGGGAAGTTCCGCGTGGATGGGTCTGCCAGGCGGAGTCCGGTGCCCTCGGCGTAATGTTGAGAGAACTGAAGGCCAAAGCTTTGGCCGGTAAACTAGCGGACTCTCTCGACCTGTCGGAACAGGCCGTAAGAAACCATGGCTGGACGGCGATTGCCGCCCATCTGGATGAAATGATGAACAGTCTATTGGCGGAGCGTGGGAAATGACGAAGAACAATATGTCGAGGAACGACCAGAGCAGTTCTGAAATGACGCTTGCCATCATTGGTCTGGGTTACATCGGCTTGCCGACAGCCTCGATGTTCGCGTCGTCGGGTGTGCGCGTGCACGGCGTCGACATCAACCGGACCACCGTTGACACGATCAACCGGGGCAAGGCGCACATCGAGGAGGGTGACCTGGATGACCTTGTGGCCTCCGTCGTCGGCTCGGGAAGGTTGAGTGCGCATACGGAATACATGCCGGCGGATGCATACATCATCGCCGTGCCGACCCCCGTGTCCCACGATGCGGTTCGCAACCCGGACCTGTCCTACGTGCTGGCCGCTGGTCGCTCGATCGCTCCGCACCTGCGCAAGGGCAACCTGGTCATCCTCGAGTCGACCTCACCCGTCGGCACTACGGAGCAGTTGCGCGACGTGCTGGCCGAGCTGCGGCCGGACTTGGTCTTTCCCGGTCAGCGTGACGAGGTCGATGTCCATCTGGCTTACTGCCCCGAGCGCATCATCCCCGGCCGGATGTTGCGGGAACTGGTGGAGAACGACAGGATTATCGGCGGAATGACCCCTCGTTGCGGTGAACTCGCTGCAGCGCTTTACGGCAGGTTCGTGAAGGGCGAATGCTTGTTGACCGACAATCGAACCGCCGAGATGGTGAAGCTCACGGAAAACGCCTATCGGGACGTGAACATTGCCTTCGCGAACGAGCTGTCGATGGTCTGCGACGAATTGAGTATCGACGCATGGGATGTGATTGGATTCTCGAATCGTCATCCGCGCGTGTCGATTCTCAACCCCGGGCCGGGCGTCGGCGGTCATTGCATCGCGGTGGATCCATGGTTCATCGTTGCGAGCAGTCCGGAGCGGGCAAAGCTGATCCACCAGGCGCGGAAGGTCAACGACTACAAGCCCGAACACGTGATTGCGCAGGTGGAACGGGTGCTAGCGGAAATGCCGGACGCGAAAGTGGCCTGTCTGGGTCTGTCCTACAAGCCGGACGTCGATGACTTTCGCGAAAGCCCGGCATTGGACATCGCCATCAAGCTGTCACGCCGGCTGCCTGGTCGCCTGCTGTGCAGCGATCCCTATGAACATGCCCTGGGCAATGCCGGGTACGGCGACATCGGCCTCGACATGGTGCCGGCCGAGGAAGCCGTTGCACAGGCGGATATCGTCGTCGTACTGGTCGGACATGCGAAGTTCCGCAGCCTGACAGTTCCCGCCGGCAAGCGGGTAATCGATACGGTCGGTTTCTTCCGCGGCCGCGCCTGACATTCCCGGAATGGCATCGAAGCCAATGGTGGACCAGCAGCGATCAGTTGGTGCGAAAGGAGATCCTTCCGCACATGACGCCGAAATGGCATTGTTCCGAAATCGCCTGTCACAGGTGGCGTATCGCCTCGGACTGCATGAGGCGAGCGTCGTCCGGGAGCTGGGCAGTGCCCAGGTGGACGCGATTCGTTCCTTGCGCGGCGCGGTCGCATTCCCGCGCCGCTTGTGGCGATTGCTGGATCGTATGCGGCTGGGGCGGGGACGGCAGGATCTCGACAGCCAAGCCCTGGAGCGTCTCGTCCAAGAGGCTTTCTCGGAATACCGGGAGATCGGCTTTGCGGGCGCGGACGCCTTCATCAGTTCTCAGTTCCTGACTCCACGGGAGCGGGCGCTGGTCTACGCCGGACTTGCCGGAGAACTGCTGCCGCTGTCCGGATGCGACGCAATTCGCCTCGGCGACATCGCGGTATCGCTTGACTACGATCCCTCGCTGATCCTCTGGCTCGCACTGCTGAAGCAGGATGCTGGCCAGCCGGTGGCGGCGATCGAGATACTGGCCCGCGTACCTGCGGATCATCCGACAACCCCTGCGGAAGACGAAAAGATCGCGCGGTTGCGTGGCTACGCAAGGCTCGCTCTGAAGCCGCTGACGGTTCCGCGCAAGGTGGGTAGTGTGACTCGCGGCAACGGGCAGCAGATGGTTCTGCTCCTGTGGGAGGGCGTCGAGGCAAGTGGTTTCGGCGCGCGGCAGCGTTGCGTCCGGCTCGCTGGCGAATTGGCCTCGGCCGACATGGGGGTCGTCATCGTTCTTCCTGGTGACAGACTGCTCGACGCGGATGCTGAGACCATTGCCGGGAGCGTGGCTGAATACCCGGCGATCCACATGGTCCGGATGAAGTGCGGGCTACGACAGCTCCCCCCGGACGAAGGTATCCAGACGGCGGCCAAAGAGCTCGGAGAGGTAGCTCGCAGCGCGGGCGCGACGCAGTTCCATGTGGCTGGAACCTACCGGCTGGGATTACCGGCGCTGCTGGCAGCTCGCGAAATGGGCGCATCCGTCGTTTACGAGAGGCTGCGTTTTCCGGAATATGCGGGCGAGAATTGGATTGCGGACTGGCGGCTGAGCGAGATGTTCCAACTCGAACAGTCGCTAGAAGCTCTGGTTTGCGAGCACGCCGACATGGTGCTCGTGGCGACGCGAAAGCAGGCGGAGGAAGTCCGCCTGCGTACTGCGCGGGAACACGCGACGGTGCTGCAGCTGCCGCTGCCAGTATCCAACGACGTAGGCCGTACGCCGCCGGAGCGTCTGCGCCAACAACTTGGACTGGCGAGCGATGAAGTGATCGTCGGCTTCCTTCATGAGGGAGGCGCCTACGGCGGGTTGGACGATCTGGTGTCTGCATTGAGGCTGGGGCATTTCGGGCACGTCGTGCCGCTCCTGCTGTTGCTGTCGAGCAACGAGCTTTCGGACCGCGAAAGGAGCCAACTGGGCGCATTGCCGGCGGAAACAGTCCGTATGGTCGAGTGTCTCGATGACGACGGCATCGCGGATCACATCGCCTTGTGCGACTACATGGTCTTTCCCTGGAAGGCCGGTGCCGAGTCCGATCTCGAGGCGCCGGCAGGCGTATTGCATGCAATGGCTGCAGGCGTTCCGGTGCTGGTGTCGAGTTGCTACGCGTTTGGTGACGTCGCTCTGGATGGCATCAACGCGAGAGTGTTCGCGGCGGGAAATCCACAGGCGCTGGCTAGGTGCCTCAATGATATTGTCGGACAGAAAACGGAAGCACTCAGAATGGCCGGCGCCGCCAAGGCGGCCGTGCGGCGCGAGCATGCGTGGTCGGCATACATCGAACAACTGCTGACCTGCCTTCGCGACGCCGCCGATCACACCGCACCCGACAAGTCGGGCCAAGTGGCAAGTGTTTCCCAGCCCGGTTCCATGGTCGGCGCACGACTCCGAGTGGCGGCGATCATGGACGAGTTCACGTACAGCTGTTTCTCAGCCGAGTGCGACCTCGTCCAGCTCTCTGCAGGCGACTGGCATGCACAGGTCACCGAGCTGGAACCGGATTTTCTGCTGGTGGAGTCGGCTTGGCACGGCCGCAACGGGGAATGGGAAAAACAGATCCCGCAGGCCAGCGGCGAGCTTCGGAAACTGGTTGCCCACTGTCGCAGGAAAGGAATCCGGACCGCATTCTGGAACAAGGAAGATCCGGTGCACTTTTCGCTGTTCCTGGGAACGGCAGCGTTGTTCGACGCGGTGTTCACTACCGATATCGACCGCATCAAGTCTTACCGGGAAAAGCTTGGTCATGAACGGGTGTATCTATTGCCGTTCGCCTGCCAGCCGCAGGTTCACAATCCCATCGAACGCTACCAGCGTATCGACGCATTCTGTTTCGCCGGCTCGTATTACGCCAAGTATCCCGAACGTCGCCGTGATTTCGAACAACTGGTAGAGGCAGCCAAGTCCTTCAGGGGCGTGGATATTTACGACCGCAACCACGGCAAGGAAGACCCCGGTCTGATGTTCCCGCCAGAGTATCGGGACATGATCGTCGGCACACTGCCCGTGGCGGAAATCGATCGTGCCTACAAGGGTTACCGCTACGGCATCACGGTCAATACCGTCAAGCAATCGCAGAGCATGTTCGCCAGACGCGCCTTCGAACTGCTGGCCTGCAATACGGTGACCATCAGCAACTTCTCGCGTGGGCTGAAGCTTCTCCTGGGCGACTTGGTGATCTGTGGGGGAAGCGCGGGCAGCGTGCGGGCGATGCTGGAAGAACGTGCCGGTGACGAACAGCAGGCACGGCGATTCAGGCTTGCCGGATTGCGCAAGGTCATGGGCGAGCACACCTACGCGCATCGCATGACTTATTTGGCAGGCAAGGTTCTCGGGCGCGATACGCGACTACCGGCGCTGCCCATTGTAGTGGTCTGCAGCGTCAGGACGCAGGCTGACGTGGATCGCGCCTTGCGCGTGTTCGATCTGCAGTCCGCCGACGCCCGGAAGCTCGTACTGGTCGTCGAGGACGGGACGCTGCCCGTCATTCCGGTGCGCGAAGACGTCGTCGTCCTCACCCATCACCAAGCGGCCGGTGTCGAGCCTGCGGAAAGGTGGCCGGATGCGTATGTGACTGTACTGAACGCAGCGGATCATTATTCGGAGCATTACCTCAAGGATCTGCAACTGGCCGTCGGCTACTCCGGGAGCGACGTGGTCGGCAAGATTGCCCGCTATGCCTGCTCCGCCGGTGCGATTCGGCTGGAGGGCGAGGGTACGCAATACCGGTTCCACGAAACGGAGTGGCCGTTGCGGCGCTCGCTCGTCGGCAGCGCGACGCTGGCATGCAGATCGCTCGCGGATCTGCTGACAGCGGATTTCAAGACGACGACGTTGTCCGGCTTGGCTATTGACGAGTTCAACTACTGTCAGGATGGTGCCGACGCTCAGTGCGCGAACGAATTCGATTCCGAGATCGTCGTCGACGAAGGCATCGACATGCGATCGCTGCTGGATATCTCGGAAACCACGGGAAGCGGGGCGGATGATGTTTTGCCTGAAGTGCTCTCAGGCTTCCACGGCGCCACGCTGCAGAAACTGTTCGTGCCATCCGTGCATGCCGACGGCCTGATGCAGGTGTCGCATTCCCTTGATGGCGTGGTGCTGGAGTCCCGGCTGTCCATTAAGCAGCATGCCTATGCATATGCGGCCCGCCTCTTCAGGCCGGCCGAATTGGTCGATGACGGATTCGTCAGGTTCCAGCTCGTAACCGAGGCCGGCCTGTACGTGAATGCCGTCGTCGTGTATCTGGATGCGGCCCGAAACAAGCTGTCGCACGCGATCGTGTCGTCCGACACGAACCAGTCCCTGCCCGTGCCTCCTGCAACGGCATGGATCCGGTTCGGCCTGAGGGTTCTCGGCCCCGGGACGACCACGGTCAAGGCGCTGGTCAAGGGCGCGCTGGCGCCCGCGATGGACCACATCGTTGGCCGCGGCGACGCGCTCCTCATCACCAAGGACTATCCGCGATACGACGACCTGTACCGCTACGGGTTCGTGCACAGGCGGATTCTGGGTTATGCGCAGGTCGGTTGCCGCGTGGATGTTTTCCGCTTCAGCAACTCTCCGCTGCAGTTCGACGAGTTCGAAGGCGTGAACGTCGCCGCCGGACAGGCGGAGCACCTGCGGATGCTGCTGGAGGGAGGTGCATACGAAACGGTCCTCGTCCACGCGATGGATCCGTTGATGTGGGAACACGTCAAGCCGTTGCTCGAAACGAGACGGGTCGTCGTCTGGGTCCATGGTGCGGAGATCCAGCCATGGTTCCGTCGGTTGTCAAATGCAGGCGCCGACCAGGCAGCCCGCGACATGACACGACGGGCGAGCAACAGACGACTGGCCATGTGGGAAGACGTGTTTCGACATCCGCATCCCAACCTCCGGATCGTATTCGTGTCGCGCTACTTGGAGCAGGAAGCGCTCGGCGACCTGGGCGTGCGTTTTCCGGAAGGGCAGGTACACGTCATTCCCAACTACGTCGATGGTGACCTATTCCGCTACGAACCCAAGGATGCGGCCCTGCGCAAGCGCATCCTGTCGGTGCGTCCGTTCGCGTCACCGGTCTACGCCAACGATCTGACCGTCGACGCGATCATGATCCTGTCGCGCGAGCCGTTCTTCGACGAACTGGAATTCACGATCGTGGGTGATGGCCCGCTGTTCGAGCAGACCATCGAGCCGCTCAGGCAGTTTCCGAACGTGCGCTTGGAGAAGCGGTTCCTGTCCCAGTTCGAGATCGCCGCGCTCCACAGGCAGCACGGCGTATTCCTGGTGCCGTCGCGGATGGACAGCCAGGGCGTATCCAGGGACGAGGCAATGGCGTCCGGACTCGTGCCGGTCACGAGTCGTGTGGCCGCCATTCCCGAATTCGTGGATGAGGGAAGCGCCATCCTCGCCGGGCCTGAGGACGCTGCGGGGCTGGCTGCGGGGATCGCTAGGCTATGGGCGGATCCCGACCTGTTCAGGAGAATGTCCGCCGCTGCCGCCGCGCGTGTGCGCAGCATCTCCGGCAAGGACAGCACAATCGGCAAGGAACTCGCCTTGATACATGGCTTGCAGCCGGTACGGGCGGAGTTCCATCTACCCCCTCCCAAGCCGCTGCAGCATCTGGCGATCTACGGCGACGTGAACCTCAACATCACGGATGGTTCTGCCATTTGGGCAGCGTCGCTGGCGGAGGTACTGGCGGGCATGCCGGAAGTCGGCGCAACGCTGTACCTCAAGGCGATGGTCGTGCAGACACACATCATCGCGCCGTTGCTGAGCGTGCCGCGACTGCGCATTGTGGAACCGGTGGAGAAGGCGTTGACGCCCTCGGCAGCATTGGACGCCATCGAGCAAGACGACCAGTTCACGCGTTACGACGGAATCGTGCTGCGGGGCATGGACCTGTGCGAACAGGCAGCCGCGCGATCGTCACTGCGCGGGCGCCTGTGGGTGTACCTGACGGACGTGCCACAGACACCGGAGCAGGCGACGGAAGAGATCTCCGCCCGGGTCACACGTATCGTCGAGGCGGCGGGTGTCGTACTGTGCCAGACGCCGCAGTTCCGGGACTACATGGAGCGCTGGATTCCGGAGGCGGTAGGCAAGACGCGTCTGCTGCCGCCGATGGTCCCACCGGTCACGGTCGTCGGACGTGGCACCAATGGCGATGCTTTGAACATCGTCTATGCCGGCAAGTTCGCGCCACTGTGGGGCGTCCGCGAGATGCTCGACGCGCTGGCGGTGCTTCGCGGCAGGGGGCTTGCCGTGACGCTGCACGTGTACGGCGACAAGATCCACAATCCAGCGGACGATCCCGAGTTCCGCGCGGAGATCGCGCATCGGCTCGCGGAGGACAATGGTGTCGTTTGGCACGGCGCGATAGAACGCAGCCGCTTGCTCGGTGAACTCCCGAGCATGGATGTCGGCTGGGCATGGCGTCACGCCTCGCTCGAGAACGGCACGCACGAGCTGTCGACCAAACTACTCGAGTATGCCAGCGCGGGCGTTCCGCCGATCATGGCGCGTAATGCAGTGAACCTGTCCGTGTTCGGCGAAACCTATCCTCTGTATGCCGATACAGCGGAAGAGGGGATTGGGCTGCTCGGCAGGCTGGCAGCCGATTCCGCGCTACGTGCCGCCGCTGTAGAGGCTGCCGGCGCCGCATCGAGAAGGTTCGATTTCGATTCCGTTCGCGATTTCATCCGCGCCCAAGGCCTTGTACGTACCGAAGGCCGGCAGGCGCCTTTCAACCAACACGACCCATGGATATAGACATGAAGAAGCTACTGTTCATCGCGGCGCTGCCCCTGCTGTTTTCTGCGTGCAAGCAGCCGGAGCCGACCACCCCCGTGGCCGATTCGGCGTCGCCGGAAGCAACCGCCCCGCGCGCTTCTCTGCCGAGGGGCCTCGCATTGAGTGTTCCCTACAACGTCATCAGTGATGAATGGGTTGACGAAGGGGAGGAGCGCAAGCGGATGATGGTGATCGAATTCGAGCGCGCGGACATCGCATCGATCGGGCGCGAGATCACCGAAGGCATGGTGAACGCGCGTTACCGCCTGACCGGAACCGCCGAAGCCCGTGGTGGCCAGCGATTCAACTTCCGCGGTGATCCGGGACTGCAGGTATCGATCCTCGTGCGTCCTCGCAAAGCCGTCGCGCTGCAATCAGCCGCCGCGACCGGCAACATCGAATACACCTACAGAGAACCGCGTGAGGCGGTCGCCACCGGACAGGACGCCGACTGACGTGCAGTCTCGCGGATCAGCAGCTCCCATGCAGGCATTCCGATGGCCGGAAGGCTTCCGGCAACGCGTGCAGGCATTCCATCGAAGCAACGTGGCGCTGCGCAATGGACGCGAGCTGATCGAGGAAGGAACCTATCGTTTTCGGGCCTTTCCTCCCGTGACCATCGACCTTTTCGAGAACTGGACTGAGAATCCTGTTTCGAATCGGAGCTGGCAATGGCACTCTGCCTCGTTCAATTTCATGCCCTGGCTGCTCGCTCTGCACGCGGATACCGGCGATCAGCGCGCCATCGACCATGCGGCAAAGGGCATCGAGACTTGGCACCGCCATTTCGTCGCGGTTGAAAGCAACTATGAGTTTGCATGGCACGACCATGCCACTGCCAATCGCGTTGTCGCCGTGCTGTCGCTGCTGTGCCACTTGGAGGAGTATTCCGCACGCTTCGATCTCGACGAGGTGCTTCCCACGTTCCTCCAAGCGCACGGCAACAGGCTCTGTATGGACGAGATGTACTCGCGCCATACCAATCACGGAATCGACCAGTCGCGCGCGCTGCTGTTGTTGGCCACGTGCGCACCGTGGCTGGAGCACGCCGATCGCTGGCGCCAGATCGCGATTGCGAGACTTGAGGATGAACTCGATCACGCGTTCACTGGCGATGGCGCACATGTGGAAAACAGCCCCGGCTATCATCAGTTCGTCAGCACGCTATTCACGGATGTTCTCGTTACATTAGGTGACGTTCTCGACGAGGAGTTTCGCGAACGGGTGCATTCGACGCTCGTGGCGGCCGCGCGGTTCACGGCTTGGATCGTGCGTCCCGACGGCAGGCTTCCGCCGATCGGCGACACGGAGTGCAAGCCGGCCAACAATGTCTACAAATCCCTCGCCGGTACGTCTGAGCATGCGAACGTTGAGTGGGTCTGCAGCAAAGGTCAGGAAGGAGAGAAGCCGGAGGGCTGGGCACGGACGTTTCCGGAGTCGGGCTACTTCATTGCCCGCAGCGACTGGGACGACGAGACGGCACTGCCGGGCGACGCCCGTCACCTGGTGTTCCGATGCGGACGGCTGTCGGACTACCACCGCCACGACGACGATCTGTCACTGACGCTCTGGTGGGGATCTGACTGGCTAGTGGACGGTGGCGCATATGCCTACGTCGAGGGGCACCCGATCCGACGTTACCTGCGATCGAAATGGGCTCACAACGTCGTCGTCATTGACGATGGCGCTTACAGCTGGGCTCGCCCGGGCGCCAGTGCGCCAGGCAGTCTCAGGCAAGTGAATGACGATGCAGTGAAACCCGCCATAAAGGGCAGCACTGAATCTTATTCGGGCTTGCGCGCCACCCGCGAACTCGCGATCGAACACGATGTGATGCACTTCGAGGTGACGGATCAACTTTCTGCCCTGAACGGTGACGGTGTAAATCGAAAGTTCGTCAGCCTGTGGCACGTGCCAGCTGACAAAGTCGTCAGCATCGAAGGTCAATGCGTACGGATTTGCGATCATACTTTCATGCGCGAGTTGACCATCCGCAATCTGGGTAGGGATTTCGATCGAATCGCTGTCGTGGAAGAGTTTCCGGCCGGCGAAGCTCCTGTCTTGTCGCGGGAACTCAACAAGTTCGAGCGATGCAAGCTCGTCGTATTCGAACGCTCCTGTGAAGAATTCGAAAGCCGGTTGGAGTTCCGGCTTAGGGACAGCCGACCGATGCATCGTGACGTCGGCATAGCCAACGCCAGGGCTCGAGGGTTGTTTCGCAGCTACTGTGTTGAACCGACGGCCTGGTGGCCATCGCGGGGCGCCCATCACGGAAGGAAGGTCAGCGCGCGGTTTGCGCAAGCTGGCAAGGATGGAATCCAGATCGATGCCCTCATGGAAGAATTGCTCGCCATGGCAATCGTCAGGCAACGTCGGCACAGGCCGACACTGCATCTGTCGAACATGGGTTATCCAGACGCGGGGCTCATCGAACCTCGTCTGCGTAATGCAATGGGAATGCTGCCGGCAGGCGAGGTCTATCTTCCGGCACCCGTGCAGCAGCTAATCCGTGACTGGTCGAAAGAAGAGCGACTCCTGTTCATCGATGCCGTGCAGTTGCTTCATGCGGCTGCGAAGCCTGGTCCGCAGATACTCAACTCTTTGGTCAACAGCAGTCAGGGTCAGCATCAGGAGATATTCTGGCGCGGGGACGAGAACGCGGTCCGCGTGCTCGTGCTTCGTGAACCTGTGGATGCGGCCTTGAACGCGATGACGCGCAGTCGTCCTGCAGTGGGCTGGCGCGATGTCGCGGATGCCGAGGCTGCACTCGTGCGTCAGGTCGAGAGGCTGGAGCGATTTTCCGTGTGGGCCGCGAGACAGAGCTTCGCACTGCGGTTCCGGATCGAGGACTTCGGCGCTGAACCTGCACCTGTGCTTGAAGAGATCGGTCGCCTGTGCAGCTCGCTCCCAGACATGCGCGCGCTGGCGGGAACTCCCCGGATCGAACCTCTGTCAGCAGCGCTCACGGACTCAGACCTGATGGCCATCCATGGTTTTCCCGTGCGCAAAATGTTGCGTGAGCGTTTGGCCAATGTGCGGATTGCGCTAGGTTATGCCTAGCGCTGTGCGTCGGAACTGCAATCGCCGTGATTGGCCGATCCGAGAACCCAATGTCGCAATGTTCCGGGTGACGACTCACCAAGGAGTTCAATAGACATGCGCATCAAATTCCTTTTCGACGGCGTTCTGTCGCCGACGGAAGCGACCATGAAGGCCCTGCTGGCGCAGGGCAGTCAGTCGGCAGCGTTGCCGTATCTGCTGTCCTACGCACCGGTGGCCGAGATGAACCCGTTCCAGCGGCTTCTATATTCACGCGCTTCCGAGGAGGGATTCGCACTGGTGCCGGCGGTCGACTTCGGCCATCTCGCGTCGGTTGGCTGGGCAGGCAGGAGCATCATCCATCTGCACTGGCTCGCGTCGGTCCTTTCGCGTGCGAGGCACATGGACGAAGCGATGATCCGGATCGCGGAGTTCCGCAAGCGTCTCGTCTCGTGGCGCGCGGCCGGGCATCGCATCGTCTGGACCATGCACAACGTACTTCCGCACGATTCCATCATGCCGCAGGCGGATATCGCCCTGCGTCGCGTCATCGTCGAGCAGGCGGATGCGGTGCATCTGCTGTCCCAATCGTCGGCAGAAGAGGCGAGCCGCTATTACGACCTTCCCATCGAGAAGACGTTCCATGTCCCGCATCCTTCCTACGAGGGCTGGTATGCAAACACGCGCGACAGGATGAGCGCTCGTATGGACCTAGAGCTTCCGGCAAACGAGCTCACGTTCGTGGCGTTTGGATCCCTCCAGCGCTACAAAGGACTGGCGGAACTGATCGATGCTTTCGAACTCCTCCGGCAGCGCCAGTCGGAACGTCCGATGCGGCTGCTTATCGCCGGCAAGGTCGTCGACAGCGAGTATCACGCCGAGCTGGCGGTCAAGACCGAGCACATGTCTGCCGTCACCCTGATCCCAAGCGCGATGGAAGAGCGGCAGGTGCAAACCTTGCTGAATGGAGCTGACGTCGTGGTTGCGCCGTACCTGCGAACTCTCAATTCCGGTGCAGCGCTGTTGGCAGCAAGCTTCCGGCGGCCGTTAGTCGCACCGCGCGTTGGTGGCGTCGCGGAAACGTTCGCTCCGGATCCGTCGCTGTTGTACTCCGGCGGTCCCGGCGACGGTCTCGTCGATGCGATGGAGCGTGCGTTGACCAGACAGATCGACGATCACGTGTTCGATGCAATCCTCCAGAGCCACCGGCCGGACATGATCTCCCGATCATTCTTCTCGCAAGTGCGGCAGCGATGCTTGATGTCCGCGGCCGAGGAGCAGGTGGCATGAACGCTCGCGGAAACACGCAGACAAACAAAGACGCGGCAGCGGGGATACGGCGCGGCGAATTCGAAGTAAAAGCAGGCAGGCGCTACCGCTTTCGCATCGACGCTTCAGACGAGTCTGGCCGTGAAGGCCCCCGCGGCCTAATCGGCAAGCTCCAGTTTCTGGACGACCTTGGCAGGAAAATGACTGTCGCGGCCGAGGGAAGCGTGCATACGGATCGTCATGGAGCGGTGGTGTACCTCCCGACGCGAGCGACGGGAGCAGGTAGCGCCTTGATCTCCGAAAATCTCGTGCTTGCGCCGGCTGGTGCGAATCGCGTTCTTGTGCAAATACGCAACTGGAAATGTTCTCCTGACGTCGTGATCCATTCGTCTCTGGAGATGGTCGAAGAGCGTGAACCAGCGCTCGCCCAGTATGAGTTTCCGGCGCAGGGCAGGATGCCCCACGCGCTGGCGCTAACCCTGCAGGCTACGGTGCAACGCGCGCGCGCGGCGATCCTGGCGGTGGAATTCGTGGATAGCGTCGGCGCAGTGATTCCAGGGCCCTACGACGGGTGCATCGATTCACCCAGGTTCGGCCCTTTCCGCTACCTGCGCGCCACGGCTCACGGCGCATCAATGCGTGTCCCGTTGCACGCGCCTGCAAATGCGGACCGAGTCCGCGTAGTCGTTTATCCATGGCAAGTCGCCATGGAGGATCTGAGGGTTGTCGGCAAACCACGGCTTGACCTTGATATTCCGGAAGGGCTTGACGCGAAGGAATGGTCTTTGCTGCCGACACGCGAGTGGGGGATGGCGCATTCGCTGGGAGAGCAGCGCGACGGGCTGATGTACATTGCCGTGGACTGCATCGGCATCGAGCGCCGGCCGGGCGATGAACCGGTCGTAATGGTCGACTTCCTCGATGATGACGGCCGGTCGATTGCGAATCCTGACGGTGCTGCAGAAAGCGCGACCATCACGATCGGTTCCCCGCTCAAGCTAGCCCGGAGGGGCGGATTCCTTCGCTGCCCCGTAGGAGCCAGCGCCATCTGCCTGATGCTTGCGCCCAACGAGAACTACAGCCTGCTGGTACGCAATTCGATCGAGGTCTTGCGCGTGCCGGTGGACAGGCTGCCGGACTATGCCTTGGCGCAACTGGGTTCTGCGCGGTCCCTTGAATCCAGGCATGCGGTGTCATCCCTGTGGAGCGTGCGTGTAGAACTCGATGGTTTCGCTGTGGATGCTGATAGCCGGCCGCTGGATATGGGTTTGACCTTGCTCGACGCAGCGGGCAAACCGATAAATCCGAAAGACGTCTTGCTCGAAGCGGCACATGCCACCGCGACGATCAGGGGGAGCGCGCTGGCCGTGGCACCGCACGCGATGGCCAGCGGTACGCACGGCTTAATCCGTTTCGCAACCTCCGTGAGGATCCTGCCGCCGCGCGGTGCCGTAACGTTGGTGACGAGTGTCCTAAATCCGCGCGCGCAGGGCACCGCAGTTGCGGCAAACGTACGGGCATACGATGCCATCGCCAGTGATCGACTGGCCCCTGAATCCATTCCGGAGATCCTCGCCATGGACGAGCGTTTCCCGGACAAGATCTGCCAGTTAGCGGAAAGCTACCTGCAGTTGCACGGGCAGGATTCGCGCGTCATGAGCCATCTCATTGCCGTCTATCGCCGTCTTGGCGAACTTGGAAAGATGGAAGTCGTCGCTCGCAGGGCGCTTGCCACCAATGGTACGGGTCTAGTCAAGCTGCACGCCAAGGCGCGGCATGGACTCGCGTTGCTGCAGGAGCTGGATCCGAATTGGCTACCGACCGCCGGACTGGGGGGGGCGGTATCCAACCGGCGGGGAACGGATGCCCAACTCCGGGTCGCGCATTTATTCAAGACAACGGTGCCCATCGAGAACACCGGTGGCGCCATCCGCTGCCTGAACATCGTCAACTTCCAGCGCAAGCTGGGCATGCAACCATTTGTGGTGACGCCGCTGGGCTATCCCGACGCTGGTGGCACGGGGCAGCCTTGGGAGCAGAGCGTGGTCGACGGTGTGCCCTACTTCAGGCTCAACGGCGTCGGCAAGCAAGCCTTGCGCGGCGTGACCAGCACCACGCAGCTGGAGTTCACCGTCATGTTGACGGTCAGGCTGCTGGGTGAGCAAGGGGTCGATATCGTGCAGGCAAGTTCGGGCTATCGCGGTTACGAACAGGCCCTCGTGGGCTTGGCTGTCTCGCGTACGCTGGCGGTTCCATTCGTCTACGAGGTCCGTTCCTATCACGAACACACCTGGCGCGGCATGACCGACTGGCTGCTCGACGCCGAACATACAAAGCGTCGAATGGTGCAGGAAAACCGTTGTATGCGTGAAGCGGATGCGGTGGTGACGATTTGCGAGACGATGAAGCAGGGCCTGATCGAACGTGGGATTCCATCCGAAAAGATATTCGTGGTTCCCAACAGCGTTGACCTCGAGAAATTCCACGAAGCGGATCCAAGTCCTGAGCTGCGCGCACGCCTGGGCCTTGGTGGCGCGCTAGTTGCGGGCTACATCTCCAACGTGTCCGATCGCGAGGGTCATCACGTTCTGTTGCGCGCCGTTGCGCAGGTCAGGAAAGCCGGTGTTGCCATGAAATGCCTGATCGTAGGCACGGGGCCGGCTCTGGCAGGGTTGCGCACAATGGCGGAGCAGATGGGCATTGCCGAAGACGTCGTGTTCACCGGCGAGGTGCCGCACGAACAGATTGCGGCCTACTATGCGCTGATCGATCTTTTCGTGATACCGCGAATCGCCGATTTTGCCAGCGATTTTGTCACACCGATGAAGCCATTCGAGGCAATGGCGATGCGCCGTCCTCTGATCGTCAGCGATCGCCCGGCATTGCTGGAGATTGTTGGCACTGACGGGCAGCGCGGCATTGTATTCCGAGCTGGCGATCACTTCGATCTCGCGGATCGCTTGATAGAGCTCGCCAGTTCGCCAGAAAAGCGCGAAGCACTGGTAGAAGAGGGCAGGCGCTGGATTGAAACCGAACGCAGCTGGCATAAGACCATACGCATTTATGATCAGGTCTATGCCTATGCGAAGCGGGCCGCCAGCGCCCGATCAACGGCGGAGTTGGTCGACAGGTAATCCACCTCTCCTGCTTTGGGTCATGCTAAACAGAGACGATGCGGTCCGCGGTGCTTCGTCTGCCGCGCACGGAGACACGAAGTACAAATACTTCATCCTTGGCATGCGGCAGCGCGAGCGAAAGCGACATGGCGAACTGTCGCAGCTTTCTGAACAGCAGTACAAGCGAACGAAGTCCCTGCAGACGTCAGCTCGTATCGATTGCTATCGAAGTTCGGGTTCAGATTGCAAACGCAAGACCTGCCAGGTGTAAGGTGTGGAATGGGAATCCAGTACATTCATCTGGGCGCGGAAGAGCGCACAGTTCTGCAGGTCGAGTTTGATCAGGACTTGTGCCTTCGCTCGATCGTTCGTCGCCTGAAGTACACGCAATCATCGTTGAGCCGCGAAGTTTGCCATCAAGATCAGGCCCGATATTCGGCGGATGCGACAGGAAAGAACTATCGCAGTCGCCGATCGCGCTGCGTGCGTGAGCGCAAGCCGGCTCCGAATCTCTGCTGCTCCAAGCCGTTCACGATCATGCGGTCTTCGAGTGCAGGTCTCCACAGCAGATCGCGGCCAAGCGACGCGTCATGCATTCCGCTGGTGCCAGTCAAGGCGTCAATCACGAGACGATCCATCCGGCCATCTATACCCATCCGAGTAACAGCTCGAAGCGGGGACTGCTCAAGGGAGGCACTGTGTCGACATAAGCCGCGGCGTGGTCGGCGCGTGACGGTCACTATGCGTGCGTGAAGAACTGCGCATCGTGCCCCACTCCGCGGCCGTCGAGCATCCTCTGATTCCCGGCTATTGGGAGGCCGATCTGATCAAGGGTCCGTTTACAGCAATCGTTCCTGCATGAGCGCACTGGTGAAGCGCAAGGTCAGCTTTATGGCGTTGTGCATGCTAGAGGCGGCGACTGAAGCTGATTCACCGATCCATACATGCCTTGACAGCGTGGCAGCAACGAGAACACAAATGGAGTGCTGCGGTATTCCTGCTCAAAAGCGTGGACCTATCGCAAAGGCAGCAGGAAGGTCTCAACCTCGGTAACCAAGCTGACGAAGGACGGCCACGAGAAATCTGGTTTAGGCAACGTCAGCCGAAGCGCTGGACAAGAAAATTCTCCAATTCAACTATGTGTCGTAGCTGACTCTTGAAAGTCACCCTTGCCTAAAGCTCATTGTTCCGGGAAAGGTCCTAGGCCATATATCTGACTTCAAGAATAGAATAAGGTGCCTGATGTCAAACTATATGCTTGTGATATCGGATCGTGACCTCGCTATTAAGGTTGCCTCCTGGTTAGAAAGATTTTCGGAAAAAGGCGTGGCGGAAGTAATGCAACTGCAGCTGAGTGCGAGCGCGTGGTTGACTTACGTTTCTAGAAGGCCATTATCCGAATGCAAGGAAGATCATAATTTGATATTCAAGGGATTTGCCATTGACTATGATGAAAAGTCTCTATATATGGGCGCTGAGGGATTTATTAGTCATCTGCAGGAGCAAAAGCGACCGATTAGAGGGCGCCCATTAGAGGGCTGCTATTTATCTGTTCGATGGGATGCTGATTCCATCTATGTGTCCAATGATCTTTTTGCATTGTGTCCTATCCTCTACACGACAGGTGCAGCGATGGTTGCAATGTCGGATTCTGCCTACATGCTTGCGGAGCTTCGGCGGGAGCTCGGACTGAGGCGCGATCTTAACGAGAACGCTGCTATTGCAAGAAGCTGGCTGAATGCCATGGCCGGGCAGATGCTGAGCCAGGATACTCTGGTCGAACAAATCAAGTTTTTACATGTGGGGCGCGGGCTGGAAATCTCGCTAGATAACAGATTAAAGGTGGAAGTTGTAAGCAGGAACTGTTACGAGGATTTTTCAGTGGAGGGTGCTGGCTACGTACAAGGAGTTCGGTTGGCAGGGCAGCGGATGGCCTCTCTGATGAAAACGCTTTCTGGAATTTCGCCAAATGTCGCGAGGTTGTCGATTTCCGGCGGCATGGATTCCCGTGTCTGCTTGGCCGCCGCGCTCTGCTCAGAAGTTGGCAAGGAGCAGGCGGTATTCAGCTGTACCAACACAAATCAAGGGCATGCGCGCGACTACATGATCGTGGAATCCCTGTCTAAGAAATTTGGTTTTCCTCTTGGGCTAAGAGGGGATGGGGCAAATGACAAGGGGATGTTCCAGAGGGTAAAGGATGATCTCGGTCTCTGGTTCTTATCCAATGCGGGGATCTATGATTACATGAAGTTCAATTCTGTCGTCAGGATAAGAGGAGGCGCTTTTTCTATAACAGGGCACGGTGCAGAGATTGTCAAAGGCAATTATGGATGGCGCCCAATACGCGTCATAGCAGACAAAATAAAGGAGCGAGAGGTTTCCGCCGCGTTCAAGGCGCAATGTCAAGCCGGGCTCGTTGCCATGGGAATTGACGGCGACGACAAGTACGGCTCTGAGTGGCATTACCTGGGGTTTAGAAATGCCGTCCATTCGGGGCGCTTCGTTCCCTCGACGATGACTGGCTTTCGGCCAATCATGAATCGAGATTTAGTGGCCCTTGGTCGCTCTAGTGCCAACGAATGGCCGACACCAGCCAAAAATGGTCAAAGTCTGATCAGTGATCTGCTGGTCTACCTTTCGCCAGAGTTAGCGGCCCATCCTTTCGACAACCCACACAAGAATCTTTCCGAATCTGTGGTAGCCGATCGGTTGAAATACCTTGGTGTTTTACATTCGGATGAACTTGACGATTATCGCGTACTGGGGGGGTTTGACGATGTGGTGAGCGGATTTCCACGTGTATTTCAGCGTTTGCTCGCCGCAAGAGGCCTCGATCATCCCGCAAAGCGAGAGGTTGTCTCTGAGTTGATAGAGAGAAACTGGCGCAGATTAGATGGGGCTGTGCGCGACGTATACACTTCAACGTACAATGAGGCCACTTCCAAGGTTGCCGATGAAGGGTTGGCTCTTTCGCAGATGCGCGGGAGCGTCGGTAAGATTCTCGCATTCGAGCTGCTTGCATAGCGCTATATTCGCGCTGCTGGTCGCATCGCAACGCCTTGTGCTTTGCCACTGCAGTATTAATGTGAGTAACAGGTGGGATCGGAACATGCTGTGGAAGCTATGCCAGTCGCTTCCAGTTCCAGAAGAAAATGGCACGGGGTGCCGGTCAGCTATTCCAGTGCACGTATCCGGCGAGCTGGCGGCGCGGCTCAGATTCCAGTAACTGAGACTGACAGGTTTGTGCTGCGAGGGGTATAGCTGAATCAGGCCACCTGGGAAAGTCCGAGCTCATCACGCCGCATCGCATAAATGGCACTTCCAAAGGGCTACCAGCATTGTACGTACCGTTTTCGGCGGCTGCGACCGAAAGTGCGCGCTAATCAAGACCGGCTATATCGAGATTGAGAGAACAGCATGAAGAGTGCTTTTCGGGAGGCCCAATCATCGGCTTCCGTAAAAGCCGATGCTTGATTTTTGATCGAAGAGCTGTGCCGCAGTCGCGGCTCAGCGGGGCGTCAATTCGCGAGGATCGTACGTCGCCACTCATGCTCTCCGCGCTTTTCCGGTATTTAGCCAGTAATGCCGCGATCATCTGCGAGTACAGTCGGCGCATGATGCAAGGCTAGATTCATCATATAGTTGAAGCGCAAATTAGCTATGTTGCCGATCTGAGCGCTTCCATCAGTTCTTTCAAAGTTGTCTCGGCGCGACGACGCAACAGGCTGCGTGTTGCCCAGGGGATGGGCGGGGTGTACTGCGAGAATCGATCGGGCAGATGCTTGTCTGCAATGGAGCTGAGCAGGTCCGGCCGCTCCATCATGCGCATCAGATTGCGGCTCTTGTCCGTGGCTGAAAGTACGAAAGAGGGAACGCCATAGGCAGCGGCTACCACAGTGCCGTGGAACTTCATGCTGGTCAGCGCTGTGCATTCTCCAATCGCCTTGCACAGGTCGGTGGTGGACTCGCTATAGACGAGTTCTTTTCCGGGAATGTCCAGATCCTGCGCACGCGCCAAGTCTCGCTTGCCAACAAGTCCCGAACCCAACACGATGTGCCGAATACGGTAGCCAAGTGTCAAAGCCTTATGGCAGAGCGCGAGAACGTTGGTGAGGTCGTCAGGTTTGTCGGAGCGGTCGCGAGTGACGACGCCAAGAATCGGTGCGCCTTCCGGCTTGGGTGCCGATGGGAAGTCCAAGGCGAATACGATATCCGCTGTGTGCGTGGGGGCCAAACGCGGCCGCAGATGCTTGCTGATCCATTCCGCGCTCTCTCTGTCGCGGGTATTGAAGTAACGGACGTTGGGATGCGAAAGGAACTCGCGCATGTACTCAACTGCGGGAGCAGTCGATCCCTTCCATGTCGGAACGCCCACGCCGCAGATGTGCACGGGTTTCTCGAGATATTCCTTTTTCCAGTAAAGGTCGGACACCGTCCAAGGCATTACCAAATCGCCGCCGCCGATGATGACGGCGTCCACACCCTCGAGAAACTCTGATACCGGGCGCGAGAAATATGGTTTTTGTGTGAGATCATTCAGGACCTTGAGGTCGAACTCGGGTTCGAGCCACTGCCGATAGACATCAATGAACAGCTCGTCACCAAAATTACCCCACCCAAAAAATCCAACGAGTCCAATACACTTCTTATTCATAGATGACTCCGTGCTTTTTTTTTGTTGAGGAGGGCGGGTGTCGCCCCACTCGCAATGTGCGACCTCTCAGGTGTGTGATAATCGCATGCGCCGGAGGCAAAGACGAGAGTGAGATGTCACGTTCTGAGCCGAATCGGCAATCCGTGTCTTCGCGTCGGGACCACGCTTCGTTCACAGGGGTAAAGCAATGCGTCAAGTCATGATCGCTTCATTGTTGCTGGTCGTCGGATGCAATCAGCAGCCGTCCCAGCCGTCCCAGCCGGCGATAACCGAGCCGGAAACAGTGCGTGAGGTGCCGGATACAGCAGAAGTTTCTGAGCTTCATGATGACTTCAGGGCAGATTCATTCAGAACTCCTCTCCCGGAGGGGCTCGAGCTCCCATTTCCTTATCATCGGCTTAATGACAATTTATTGAAGGCCGAAACATCCAATCCGGAGCGGCGGGTGTATGTTGAGATCCGCCAGATGAGGCCGGAGGATGCGGAAGCGGCGCTGATCGGGCTGTTGAATCAGAAAGGGTTCTCGGCTTCAGGACCCGACGTGGTCGAGGGAGTCAGGGAGGTAATCTTGACCCGGGCCGATGGCATCGGATTGACCATCAAGATAAATCCGAATCACAGAAAGCCCAAGGCGCCAGACGCCACCGGTACTCTGCACATGGTATGGCAGTCGGTTTAGGGCGTTCATGTGGCGGAGGTCTGTCCGTCGATGGCAGCGTTACAAATCGTGCTGATCTTCCAGTCCATATCGGAGGCTGAGTGCGTGAGTCTGATCCCGGCACGCCATATAGATTGACTCGTTTTTCGGCCGGCACCATCGGTGCCGGCTGAGGATTAAATGCGATGGATAACTAGTGCTCGGCCAACCTCGGGAAATAGATCTCCGTACGCGTTGCATCGACCCATGATCGTCTATGTAACGGGCGATTGATCGAAAGTACGTACTTCAGTTCGCCACATTCGCCGGACGAAACTGCCGCGGGGATCTCAATGTCGTTAAATTCGCCGGTGTCTGGCAGTGCCCGAGTCCACAGTTCGCGGCCGTTGAACAGCACTTGCAGGGCGAACGCACCTTCTATTCCCGGATTCGTGTAAGGCATGACATAGCCGAATCGAATCTTTGTTCGATTTTGCCCTGCGCACACCCATCGGGTGGCCGTGATACGACTATGTGCTGTCGTCGAATCGGCGGCGGCGAGCGAAAATCCTAGGTCACCGATACCTATGGAGCGATTGTTCCTGGCGCGTACGTCGAGCTGAAGAGGAGGTGTTCCCAGTTTGGGCTCCACAGCTTCGCCGCTCAGTGCGAAAGAAGATAGGACTCTGCCATCCCGAGGAGAATATACGTTGTCTGCAACGAGCCATGCTGATGCGGCGACAATCAGCACGGTCGTACTGCCCATTACAAATGTCGGCAGGAGTGCACGCAGCGCGTGCATCGCGGTGTGCTCGCTTCTACGCAGGTTTGCCAGATGGGGGGCGATGACGAGTGGCGCGAGCAGCCAGAGAGGGAAGGCGTATCGAGGCTGGATCTCCCCCACAGTGACCAGCCCGCCGATCAAGACCCCGAGAAGAGCAAGCGAAAATGTGGTGACCAATGATGTCCTGCATCTGAGCGCGGACGGAAGTGCAGCAAGGAAAAGGCCTGCGATCAGGAGCGCATAAAGCTTGTTATAGGTCGTGAGGCTCTGGAACAGGCCTGGGTTGCCAGTGTTCAAGCCCTTGAAGTAAAAGTCGTGCTGGCTCCCTAGCAAGCCGAGCCGACTGATCTTGAATGCGGCGCCGGATATTCTGGCTGCGGGGTGTTCAGTAAAATCCGACAAGAATAGCGCCCGAGCGGTCTCCTTCTGGGCTTCTGGTTGTTGCAACCGTAGAAATGCCGAACCGAACGAACCAGCATAGCGAACCGTACCATCCGAGTAGCCGGGTGCGAGTGCCGCGGTGCGTATATTCGACAGATAGGCGTAAGAGGGGTCCGTTGTGATGATTCCGGCTGCTTTCAGTCCCGATGTTCCGGCTACGTACGCGATCGAGGCTCCCAGCAGAAGGTACGCCAGGCGGATTCCCGGATGGGCGCGGGTCGGTCCATTGCTACGCTTCTCCCTCGCGATGATGAGGGCAGTTGTCCCCAGTGCCGCAAGCGCCACCAGCCCAAGCTCGCGTTGCACTTCGAGAAGAATGACAGGTGCGCCGATGATCGCGCCGAACATGAGATGGCGAAGAATCCCGCCCTGCGCTCGCCGCGTGGCGATGACAAGCGACCACAAGAAAAGAGCAGCGAAGAACAGGCCCCACAGGTCGTGGGTAGGAATCTTGATTGCGTAGAGCGTCTCTGCACCACCGAGCCAGAGAATTGAGAAGACCTGAGCGGAAAGATGGCCACTGGTTTGCCGCAGCACGTCGTAGCCCATGAGCAGGATTCCGACCAGAAGTGATGCGTTGATCACAGGAACAAGTGCTGGCTCGTGACCGAACAGAAGGACAGCCGGCCAAAGGATGGGAAGGCTCCGCTGTTGAATAATGTCATCCGCGGAGAAGCGCCCTTGATCGACCAGCGTGCCCGCGGCAATCCACATTCTTTCGAAGTCGCTGATCCATGGGGTCTCCAGGGAATGCGAGTAGAGGCTGTACAGAATCAGTGACGCCGCAACGACCGCAGGAAGGAAGATTGCCGGCGGAAACGGCCTTTGCCTGCGCAAGAGGAAAGTAAGTGCCGTGCTCAGGGCAAAAATCGCAAACAGCGCTCGAAACAGTCCCGGTCCCAACCCGTGCTGAGCGATGCCGAGAAAGATGTCGTTGGTGTAAGCCAGCACGACGTACAGAAATAGCGCGCCAGTGAATACAGCGATCGCCGTGATCGCGCTCGCACATGCAACGGTCTCGACGATGGCACCGCCGCTTCGCAGTGTCGTGCGAGCAAGAAGTCGGTGGCTCAACATGGGATTTCTCATTGTCTGGGCGCTTTTCGATCAGTGCTGTCCAGCGCGGACGGGGACGAACTGGAGGTCCTGCCGATGATCCAGCGAGACATGACATACGTAAGTGGCAACGTCGCCGCGATGGCGAGAAGAGGCCCCGACCATGCGGGCACCCCCAATGCGGAAACCGCGATGTAGACGACGGCGGTACCCAATGCTAGCTGAGCGGTATAGACGAGCGGAAACGCCATCAAACCCCTGAGTGTCGGGCGGCGTCTGAACACGTACCGGGTGTTGACGCAATAGGACCAGATGATTCCCGCCAGGAACGAAATTGGGTAGGCGACGATGTAGGCAATCGAAAGGTGTAAAAGCCCCAAATACACCGCGTATGAGAACACCGTCGTGGAACCGCCTGCTACGATGAACCGGGTGATCTCCAAGGCTCTGAATTTCACTTCGGCACGTTCGTCAGCGCATGGAATTCCGCGTAATCACGTATGTACTCGTCGGAGTCGTAAAGCTCCGATGCAAACACGAGGAGTACGGCGTCAGGCGAGTAACGGTACTGCGTTCCCCAGATCATGGGGGGCAGGTGAATGCCGATATCAGGCGACTCCAGAACAAATTCCTCGCGCGAGGTTCCGTCATCCGCAAGTACGCGCACCGACCCTTTGGCACAGATCAGGAATTGATGGCAGCGCCGATGTGCATGTTCTCCCCGGGTTTCCTGGGTGGGGACGTCGAATACCATGAAGTAGCGCTTCGGAATGAAAGGCAGATCTTTCTCGAACTCGCCTACCGTGAGGGCCCCACGTAGGTCCGAGAAACGCGGCAGATAATGGAGCCGTGCCCGGGTAGCAGACGAAACCGGTGTCTCCACCTGCACGCGCTGGGGCGGTAAGTCATCACTTGGTTGACGGGATTCGGTAACGTACCCGGTGATCCGCGCAGGATTGCCGACGACAACCGCGTTGGGCGGTACCGATCGCGTGACAACGGCACCCGCGCCGACCATCGCGCCGCGGCCGATCGTGATGCCTGCCAGAATGGTGGCGTTGGCACCGATCGACGCGCCATCTTCGACAATCGTCTGTGAGAACGTCTCTGGATACTGGCGGCTGCGTGGAAAGAGGTCGTTGGTGAATGTCGCATTCGGTCCGACAAAGACGTCGGAGCCGAGTTGCACTCCGTTCCAGAGTTGCACGCCGCACTTGATGGTGCAGCGGTCTCCGACGAGCACGTCATTTTCAATGAAAACGCCATCGCATATGTTGCAATCTCGCCCGATCCGGGCTCCCCGAAGAATATGGGCGAACGCCCAGACGCGTGATCCGTCTCCGATTTCGTCGGTTTCGCAGAGCGCATTGGGATGGATCATCGCAGTCATGGAGCATCGGTCCGGAAATTTTCTTGGCTCTGGATCACGGCCAACGGCCGCGCTTTGGTGTTCTCGAATGCGCGCCAAGCATAAGTGCCGACCACACCGAGGCCCAAGGAGTTCAGGGCCCCAAAGGAGAGGATGGTCAGCATCGTGCCGGAATAGCCCGGCACCGACACGAATCCGGAAAGCCGCGCAAACAGGATGAACATAGCCAGAAGGACGGCCAGCAGCATCGCGGCAAGCCCCGAGCCGATCAGGAGTCGGACCGGAAGGTCGGTAAATGCGAATACGCTGTCCGCCAGGTAGTTCAGCTTCTTGCGGAGTGTCCAGGCGCTCTTGCCATGCTTCCGCTCCCGACGGGAGTAACCGATGAATTCGCGCCGCCCACCAAGCCAGAACAACTGGGCGAGCAGGCTCGTGTTGGTCTCGCCGAGCGTCAGCAACTTGTCGCGGAACGAGGCGGTCAAGGCGAAGATGTCGACGCCGCCACGCGGAATGTCGGGGATCACCAGGGATCTGTAGACCGACCAGAACAGATTGGAGGCCAACTTGGACATTGCAGGGTCCACGCGTGACTCCCTGACGCCGAACGCGACATCGCGCTCGCCGTCGGCCAGCGCTTGCACGAATTCGAACACAAGTTCTGGAGGCTCCTGCAGGTCCGCCGCCATCACCGCGATAATCTGGCCGCGGGCGGCCGCCAAACCCACCCTGATTGCGGCGAACGCGCCGAAGTTGCGGGTCAATACGATCAGTTCTGAACGGAAAGCCTGAGACGGCAGACGTTCACGCAGGAGCTCATAACTGCGGTCCGGGCTCCCGTCAATGACGAACACGACCTCGAGCGGCATTTCGAGCGGATCCACTAATGACGAGATGCGCTCCAGCAGTGTCGCTATCGAAGCTTCATTTCGGTAGACAGGAATAACGATCGAGAGGCCGGTGCTCAGAAGCGGTTGCATGCGTTCACCACCCGCTCGACCTCGATATCCGTCAGCTCGGGAAAACAGGGCAGGGATAGAACCGTCCTGGCGTCGCGCTCGGTCCTTGGCAGCGGCACCTCGCCGTAACGCCCATTGAAGCAGGGCTGCCGATGATCGGGGAGTGGATAGTGCACATCTGTACCAATTCCGTGGTCGGAAAGATGGCCACGCAGCCGGTCGCGTTGCTGGGTACGAACCACGAAGAGATGGGCCACAAACTCTTCGGCTGCCACGGGCGGAACCTCGATGGCCGCGTTTCGGATAGCGGTGCTGTAGTGATTGGCGATGTCGCGACGCCTGCTGTTCCATTCGTCCAGTCGCGGCAGCATAGCGCTCAACATCGCCGCCTGCAGTTCGTCAAGGCGGCTGTTCCGCCCTCCTGCCAGCTCGTTCGTGTACTTCTGTCCCCATCCGTACTGGCGTAGCTGACGCACCCTTGCCGCGATTTCAGCGTGACGTGTCACCACTGCGCCGCCATCACCGAGCGCGCCAAGGTTCTTGGTGGGATAGAAGCTGAAACTGGCGATGTCGCCGAAGCTCCCTGCGGCACGCCCGGATGCGTCCCGAGCGCCGTGTGCCTGTGCGCAGTCTTCGATCAGCGTTATGCCTTTCGTACGCGCGATACCAGCGATCGATGAGACGTCGGCAAGCCGGCCATAGAGGTGTGTCACCACGATCGCACGAACCGGCTCGGACGCGACCGTAGTACGCAGTGATGCAGGGGCCATGGTCGCGTCGTCCGACACATCGATGAATACAGGAACGGCGCCGATGGCCAAGACAGCCGAAGTGCTGTACATGGCTGCGTTCGCTACCACCGCGACACGGTCGCCCGCCTCCACACCGACGGCACGAAGCGACAGCTCCAATGCGTCGGTGCCGTTCGCCACTCCTACACAGTGATCGACGCTGCAGTAGCGTGCGAACTGGTTTTCGAACGCCTCGACATGAGGGCCCAAGACGTAGTACCCACTACGAATCACACGATCCGAGATCGCTACAAGCTCGTCTTGTAACGGTTCGATATGGCGCAAAAGCGAATTGAGCGGGATCGTCGGAGACATTCTGTTACGGGTCCTGGGGCGTTACTCGCCAAATGAATTGCGTTGGAAGTCCTGATGGACTCGGGTGCGAACCACCGCACGAGTATCTTCGCTCCAACGCGTATGAATACGGGCATTCAGGGCCGGAAATGCCACCTACGCGGTGCTCGTTCCAATGTTGCCGCTGCCTTGGATAACGTCGGCAATGCGAAACGCAGCTTTTCCGTCGCCGTAGGGGTTGTGCGCGCGAGACATCCTGTCGTAAGCAACCGCATCATCGAGCAGCGAGTTGACGGCCGATACGATGCGTTGTTGCTCCGTGCCCACGAGCATCACCGTACCCGCGTCTACAGCCTCGGGCCGCTCGGTCGTGTCGCGCATGACCAGCACCGGCTTGCCGAGAGAGGGGGCCTCTTCTTGGATTCCACCGGAGTCGGTCACGATGATGTGCGCACGGGACATCAGATAGACGAATGGTAGGTAGTCCTGGGGCTCGACGAGGTGCACATCGGGCTGAGCTCCGAGAATGCGGTTCACGGGTTCCTGCACGTTCGGATTCAGATGGACCGGGTAGACCACCTGGGTGTCGCCTCGTCCTGCGATGGCCTTGAGCGCGTGGCAGATATGTTCGAAGCCGGCGCCGAAGTTTTCCCGACGGTGGCCCGTCACCAATATCAGACGCTTGTCAGCGTTCAGGAGGGGAAAGCGTGATGCCAGCCCTTCTTGCAGCTGTTTGTCGCTCTTAATCTTGTCGATGACTGTCAACAACGCATCGATGACGGTATTCCCGGTCACATGGATGTGAGCGGGCAGCACGCCTTCAGCCAGAAGGTTGTCCCTCGAGCGCTCGGTGGGGGAAAAGTGGAAATCGGTCAGCGCACCAGTGAGTTTGCGGTTGGCCTCCTCAGGCCAGGGCGAGTACAGGTTGCCCGTCCGCAGGCCCGCTTCAACATGGCCGATGGGCGTTCGGTTGTAGAGCGCGGCCATCGCACTGGCGAATGTGGTGGTGGTGTCGCCATGGACCAGTACAAGATCCGGCCTGCGTCGGGCGATTATCTCGCTCATACCCTCCAGTATCCGCGTCGTCAGGCCGGCCAGAGTCTGGCCGGGCTGCATCACGTTCAGATCTTCGTCCGGGGTGATGCCGAAGAGGTCGAGCACCTGGTCCAGCATCTGACGGTGTTGCGCGGTGACCGCGACGATGGTCTCGATACCGGGGGTCGACTTGAGCGCTGCCACGACAGGGGCCATCTTGATGGCTTCGGGCCGCGTTCCGAACACCACCATTACACGCTTGCTCATCCGAAATTGCATCCTTTTTGAAAGGCGCTGCGAAGCACCTTTCGATTGAGTGTGCGGGTCAGAGCGCCGCTTCCAGCTCCGGCAACACCTTGAAGAGGTCACCCACCAGACCGATGTCCGCGATCTCGAAGATCGCCGAGTCGGCATCCTTGTTGATCGCGACGATCGTGCCGGCGTCCTTGATGCCGGTCAGGTGTTGGATCGCGCCGGAGATGCCGATCGCGATGTAGAGTTCGGGCGCGATGATCTTGCCGGTCTGGCCGACCTGCATCTCGTTGGGCACGTAGCCCGCATCCACTGCGGCGCGCGAGGCGCCGACGGCTGCACCGAGCTTGTCGGCGAAATCAAAGATGATCTTGAAGTTCTCTTCCGAGCCGACGCCGCGACCGCCGGAGACGACGCGTCTGGCGCTCTGCAGGTCGGGGCGGTCGGTACTTCCAGCGGCCAGGCCGACGAAGCGGGTATGCGTGGGCAGGGTCGCCTCGACGATGGTCGCTTCGATCGCCGCGGTTCCGCCGCGGGCTGCTTCCTGCCACGACGCCGTCCGCACGGTGGCGACCACGATCTGGTCGGCTGGCGCCTCGACGGTGACGATCGCGTTGCCGGCGTAGATCGGGCGCTTGAAAGTGTGGGTGTTCTCGACCGTCATGAGGTCGGAGATCTGGTTGACGCCCAGCATCGCGGCGACGACCGGCATCAGGTCCTTGCCGAAGGTCGTCGACGGGGCGAAGACGTGGCTGTAGCCGCTGGCGAGCGTAGCGATCTGCGGACCGAGCACCTGCGCCACGACGTTCTCGTTGGCTGAGTTGGCGACTGCCAGCACCTTCGCGATACCGGCGATCGTGGCCGCTTCGGCTGCCGGACCCGCCGGGTCGGCAGCGAGTACGACGATGTCGATGGTGTCGGGCGAAAGCGCCTGCGCGGCGGCAACGGTCTTGGCGGTCGCGCTGGTGTTGAGCCTGCCGTCGTGGTGTTCGGCGATGACGAGGACATGGGACATGGATCACGTTCCGAGATGGGAGAGGGAAACGGCCTTGGTAGGAGCGCGCTGGCGCGCGATGCTGGATTGATGCGCCTCGCGCGCCAGCATGCTCCTACCGAGGGGTCAGGATCAGAGCAGGCCCTTCTGCTTCAGCGCGGCAACGAGTTCGGCCGCGTCCTTGACCATGACGCCCTTGCTGCGCTTGGCCGGGGCTTCATGCAACGTGGTCTTCAGCGTATCGGCCGACTCGACGCCGAGATCGGCGAACGCGAGCGTCTCCATCGGTTTGGACTTCGCCTTCATGATGTCGGGGAGCTTGATGAAGCGCGGTTCGTTGAGGCGCAGGTCGGTGGTGATGACCGCTGGCAGGTCCACCTCCAGGGTTTCCAACCCGGCATCGACCTCGCGCGTGACCGTGGCCGTACCGTCACCGATCTCGACCTTCGAAGCAAACGTCGCCTGCGGGCGGCGCCACAGCGTCGCCAGCATCTGGCCGGTCTGGTTGGCATCGTCGTCGATCGCCTGCTTGCCGAGGATCACCAAGTCCGGTTGCTCTTTTTCAACCAACTTGAGGAGGGTGCGCGCGGCGGTCAGCGGCTGGATCGGCTGGTCGCAGACCACGTGGATCGCCCGGTTGGCGCCCATCGCCAGGCCGTTGCGCAGGTGGGCCTGGGCGTCGGCCGGCGCGATCGTCGCGACCACGACCTCGGTCGCGCTGCCCCTGTCGCGCAGGCGCAGCGCCTCTTCGAGCGCGATCTCGTCGAATGGGTTAGCCGACAGCTTGACGCCGTCGGTCACGACGCCCGAGCCATCGGGCTTGACCTGGATGCGGACGTTGTAGTCCACCACGCGCTTGTAGGCGACGAGGATCTTCATCGGTGCGGCATTCCTTAGTGCGTTGCGGATCACCCGGCCGCGGCGGCTGGCGCGGGGCAATCCGCCGATTCTAACGGGGCCGCCTTCTGCGCGCGAACAGCCGGTCACTCAGCCCGGTGTTCATGTTCGCGCCGAATCACCCGGTGGGCCGGTATTCTTGGTTGCTGGCCCGAAAAGGGCACTTCGATCTTCCAAAGGAGTGAATGCGTGCCCACTTGGCTCGTCACCGGCGGTGCCGGTTTCATCGGCGGCAATTTCGTACTGGAGGCCGTGCGGCGCGGGGTCTGCGTGATCAATCTCGATGCCCTGACCTATGCGGGAAATCTTCAGACGCTGGCGTCGATCGAATCCGACCCGAACCATGTGTTCGTGCAAGGCGATATCGGCGACCGCGCACTGGTCGCAGGTCTGCTGGCCGAGCATCAGCCCGATGCGGTGCTGAACTTCGCCGCCGAGAGCCACGTGGATCGTTCGATCGACGGCCCGGCCGCGTTCATCGAGACCAACGTCGTCGGCACGCTCGGCCTGCTCGAGTCAGTGCGCGACTATTGGAATGCGCTGTCCGACGGCCGTCGCGACGCGTTCCGTTTTCTGCATGTCTCGACCGACGAGGTCTACGGCTCGCTCGGCGAGACCGGCAAGTTCTCCGAGACCACGCCCTATGCACCGAACTCGCCGTACTCGGCCTCCAAGGCCGCGTCCGACCACCTGGTACGCGCGTTCCACCATACCTACGGGTTGCCGGTGCTCACCACCAATTGCTCGAACAATTACGGTCCGTATCACTTCCCGGAGAAGCTCATCCCGCTGGTGATCGCCAAGGCACTGGCTGGCGAGCCGTTGCCGGTCTACGGCGACGGTAAGCAGGTCCGAGACTGGTTGTTCGTCACCGATCACTGCGCCGCGATCCGCACGGTGCTGGAAAAGGGTCGCGTCGGCGAGACCTATAACGTCGGCGGCGATTCGGAGCGCCAGAACATCGAGGTCGTCGAGACAATCTGCCGCCTGCTCGACGCACGACGGCCCCGAGAGGATGGCCAGTCGCGCAGCAGCCAGATCACCTACGTGAGTGACCGACCGGGACACGACCGCCGCTACGCGATAGACGCCTCCAAGCTGCAGGACGAGCTCGGTTGGAAGCCCGAGCACACCTTCGAGAGTGGCATCGAGACCACCGTCGACTGGTACCTGGCCAACCAGGATTGGGTGCAGCACATCCTTGACGGCAGCTATCGTCTCGAACGCATCGGCACCGCCGTGTGATCCACTTTCACGTCACCTCCCGTGCTATCGCGCGGGCTGCCAAGGAACGCATTCCATGACGCAGCGCAAGGGCATCATCCTCGCAGGCGGTTCCGGCACCCGTCTGTATCCGATCACCAAGGGTGTCAGCAAACAGCTGCTGCCCGTCTACGACAAGCCGATGATCTATTACCCGCTCAGCGTGCTGATGCTGGCGGGCATCCGCGAGGTGCTGATCATCAATACGCCACATGAGCAGATGCTGTTCCAGAGCTTGCTCGGCGACGGGTCGCAGTGGGGCATGGACATCCAGTACGCCGTGCAGCCGAGCCCCGACGGCCTGGCGCAGGCCTACCTGATCGGCCGCGACTTCGTCGGCGGCAAGCCGAGCTGCCTGGTGCTGGGCGACAACATTTTTCATGGACAGGGCTTGACGGGATTGCTGCGGAGTGCGGACGCTCGTTCCGAGGGGGCGACGGTTTTTGGCTATTGGGTCACGGACCCGGAGCGTTATGGCGTTGCCGAGTTTGATGCTGGTGGCAAAGTCATCGACATCGTCGAGAAGCCCGAAATGCCGCGGTCGAACTATGCGGTGACCGGGCTCTATTTCTACGACGGCCGCGCCAGTGACCACGCTGCTGAGCTCAAGCCCTCGCCTCGCGGGGAGCTGGAGATCACCGATCTCAACCGCCGCTATCTCGAAGACGGCGGTCTCTATCTCGAACAGCTGGGCCGCGGCTACGCATGGCTCGACACGGGCACCCATCAATCGCTGCATGAAGCTTCAAATTTTATCGAGACCATCCAGGCGCGGCAGGGGCTTCAGGTCTGCTGTCCGGAAGAGATTGCCTATGGTCATGACTGGATCGACGCTGGTCAGCTTGAGAGGCTCGCTATGCCATTGTCGAAAAACAACTATGGGCAGTACCTGTTGAGCCTGTTGCGCAGAGGAGCAGGACGTTGAAGATCATCGAGACGAAACTGCCAAGCTGTGTCGTCATCGAGCCTGCGGTATTCGGCGATGCTCGAGGATTCTTCTATGAAACCTGGAACGCGGAACGCTTCGGTCAGGCGAGTCTTCCTACGCATTTCGTGCAAAGCAACCTGTCGTTGTCTACCCGAAACGTCGTCAGGGGGCTGCACTATCAATGGCCTCGTCCTCAAGGCAAGCTCGTCAGCGTCTTGCAGGGCGAGGTCTACGACGTTGCGGTCGACCTGCGCCGCGGCTCTCCGAGTTTCGGCGAGTGGGATGCGGTAATGCTCAGTGCGGACAATAGACGGCAGATATGGATTCCCGAGGGCTTCGCACATGGTTTTGCCGTGGTGTCCGACAGCGCGATCCTCAGCTACCTGTGCACTGACGTTTATGTGAAGGAAGCCGATGCCAGCGTGCGTTGGAACGATGCATTGATAGGCGTCGACTGGCCGATCGATGCGCCGGTTTTGTCTGACAAGGACGTCCGCGCGCCCCTGCTGGCCGACATTGCCAAGGACCGTTTGCCATTGTTTGTGGCATGACGACGCTGGTCTTCGGCGCTAATGGACAGGTCGGCGAGGAGCTGCAGCGCGCGCTTGCGCCGCTGGGCGACATTGTGAGGACAAGCCGCAGCGGCAGGCTGACCGATGGCAGTGCCTGCTTGAAGGCCGACTTTTTGGATGCAGGTCCGGTGGTCGCGCTGCTCGACGCAACGCGGCCGAAGCGCGTGATCAATGCCGCCGCGTACACGGCGGTCGACAAAGCCGAAAGCGAACCTGCAGCGGCGCAAGCGGCCAATGCGGAGACACCTGGCGCGATCGCGCACTGGTGCGCAGCGCACGATGTGCCGCTGGTGCATTACTCCACCGACTACGTGTTCGACGGCAGCGGCACGCGTCCGTATCGGCCCGACGATGCCACCGCGCCGCTCGGCGTCTACGGCGCGAGCAAGCTCGCGGGCGAGGAGGCGATCCGCGCCGCCGGGGGTCGGCACCTGATCTTCCGCACCGCGTGGGTCTACGCGGTGCACGGCCAGAACTTCCTGCGCACGATGCTGCGCGTCGGCGCCGAGCGCGACGTGCTTCGCGTGGTCGCCGACCAGGTCGGCACGCCGACACCCGCGGCGTTGATCGCCGATGTCACCGCCCAGATCCTGCGTGCCGACGATGGGGCATCCGGCACCTGGCATCTGACGGCGACCGGCGAGACCAGCTGGCACGGATTCGCGCAGGCGATCTTCGAAGGTGCGGTCGAGCGCGGCCTGATCGCGCGCGCACCGACGGTCGAAGCCATCACTACGGCCGACTATCCGACGCCGGCCAAGCGTCCTGCGTATTCCCGCCTGGACACCACGACGCTCGAACGCGACTTCGGAATCGCTTTGCCTGAGTGGCAGGCTGCTCTGGGCGGCGTGCTTGATACCCTGGCCGCCGCAAAGCGCTGAGGCGCTGCCACCGGACTCATGAAAACGGCGCCTTCGGGCGCCGTTCTGCATCGCCAGCAATCTGGCGGATCAAGCGCGCCCGTAGGTGTCCTCGAAACGCACGATGTCGTCCTCGCCCAGATAACTGCCCGACTGCACTTCGATCAGTTCCAGCGGCACCTTGCCCGGGTTGCGCAGCCGGTGCGTCACGCCGAGCGGGATGTAGGTGCTCTGGTTCTCGGCCAGCAGCAGCACGTCGTCGCCGCGCGTGACCTCGGCGGTGCCGCTGACGACGATCCAGTGTTCGGCGCGGTGATGGTGCATCTGCAGGCTCAGCGTCGCGCCCGGCTTGACCGTGATGCGCTTGACCTGGAACCGCGGGCCGTTGTCGATCGAATCGTAGGCGCCCCACGGGCGGTAGACCTTGCGATGCCAGGCTGCCTGGGGCAGGTCGCGCGCCTTGAGTTCGGCGACCACGTCCTTGACCTGCTGGATGCGGTCGCCGCGCCCGACGAGGATCGCGTCGGGCGTTTCCACGACGATCGTGTCTTCCAGCCCGATCATCGCGATCAGGCGCTCGCCGTAGGCATAGGTGTTGCGGCAGTCGATCGACACGACATCGCCGTGATGCGCATTGCCGTCCGCGTCCTGCATTGAGACCTCGCGCAGGCTCGCCCACGAACCGACATCGCTCCAGCCTGCGTCCAGCGGCATCACCACCGCCGCGTCGGTCTTCTCCATGACCGCATAGTCGATCGAATCCGACGGGCTCGCGGCGAACGCGTCTGCATCGAGACGGGTGAAGTCCACATCCTTGCGAGCGGCCGACCAGGACGCACGCACCGCCGCCAGCATCGCCGGCGCATGGCGTTCGAGCGCCGCGAGATACGCGTCGGCGCGGAACAGGAACATGCCGCTGTTCCAGAAATGATCGCCGGACGCGACATAGGCCTGGGCGCGCGCCAGATCCGGCTTCTCGACGAAGGCTTCGACCGGAGCGGGGCCGTCGCCAGTGCCCGCTGCGGCCTTGATGTAGCCGTAGCCGGTCTCCGGTCCGCGCGGCACGACGCCGAACGTCACCAGCTTGCCGGTCTCGGCTGCAGGCAGCGCGGCGCGCACCGCCGCATGGAAGGCCTCGGGCTGCTGCACGACATGATCCGACGGCAGCACCAGCAGCACCGCGTCCGGCGTCTCGCGCAGCGCTTCGAGCGCGGCCGCGGCGATCGCCGGCGCCGTGTTGCGGCCGACCGGCTCGAGCACGATCGCCGCAGGCGTCGCGCCGACCTGCTGCAACTGCTCGGCCACGACGAAGCGGTGCGCCTCGTTGGCGACGACGATCGGCCCCGCGTCGCCGGCCAGCGGCGCGGCGCGGCGCCACGTCGCCTGCAGCATCGTGTCCGTGCCGACCAGCGGCAGGAACTGCTTGGGATGCATCTCGCGTGACAGCGGCCACAGGCGCGTGCCTGAGCCACCGGAAAGCAGGACCGGGATTATCGTGGACATGGCGGGTCTCAGGCGGACAACAGGTCGGACAGTTCGCGGGTGCGGGCGTCGAGCAGCGCGCGGTCGGCGCGCGTCTCGATGTTGAGCCGTAGCAACGGTTCGGTGTTGGAGCTGCGCAGGTTGAAGCGCCAGTCGCCGAAGTCGGCGCTGATGCCGTCGGTGCGGTCGATCGTCGGCGACTGCGCGGCGTAGTGCGCCATCACACGATCGACGGCGACCTTCGCATCCGCGACGCGGAAGTTGATCTCGCCACTGCACGGGAACTTCGCGACGCGCTCGGCGACGAGATCGCCCAGCGAGCGGCCGCTGGTGGAGACGAGTTCGGCGATCAGCAGCCACGGAATCATGCCGGAATCGGCATAGGCGAATTCGCGGAAGTAATGATGCGCGCTCATTTCGCCGCCGTAGACCGCGTCTTCGGCACGCATCTTCTCCTTGATGAAGGCGTGGCCGCTCTTGCACAGCACCGGCACGCCGCCGGCGGCCTCCACCTGCTCGACGGTGTTCCAGACCAGACGCGGGTCGTGCACGACCTTGCCGCCGGGCTGCTTGGCGAGGATCGCCTCGGCCAGCAGGCCGACGAGGTAATAGCCTTCGATGAAGGCACCGGTTTCGTCGAAGAAGAAGCAGCGGTCGAAATCGCCGTCCCAGGCGATGCCGAAGTCCGCGCCGTGTGCGCGTACCGCGTCTGCGGTCGCCTGGCGGTTCTCGGGCAGCAGCGGGTTGGGAATGCCGTTCGGAAACCGACCGTCGGCTTTGTGGAACACGCGCACGAAATCGAACGGCAGGTGCGGCGAGAGCAGATCGACGATCGAGCCGGCGCCGCCATTGCCGGCATTGACCACGAGCTTGAGTGGACGCAGCGCCGCGACATCCACATAGCCCAACAGGTGATCGATGTAGGCCGACTTGTCGGGCGCGGCGGTCTCGGTCCCCGGCTTGGCTGCGGGCGCGGGCAGGTCGCCTGCCTCCACCGCATCCGAAATCGCGAACAGGCCAGTGTCGGAACTGATCGGCCGGGCGTTCTCACGCACCAGCTTCATGCCGTTGTAATCCATCGGGTTGTGGCTGGCGGTCACCATCACGCCGCCCGCCGCGCCGAGGTGGTCGACCTGGAAGTAGACCTCCTCGGTGCCCCCGACGCCGATGTCGATGATCTCGCGGCCCTGGCTGCGCAGGCCTTCCGACAACGCGGCCTGCAGCTCTGGACTGCTCAGGCGCACGTCGCGACCCAGCACGATCGCGCCGGCCGGCAGCTGCGCGGCCAGCGCGATGCCGATGTCGCGGGCGAGAGTGGGATTGAGTTCGTCCGGCACGCGGCCGCGGAGGTCGTAGGCCTTGAAGGCGGGCAGGGGCATGGTCGGTCCATCGGTGGGGAAGCCCGATTCTAGCGGTTCGCGCGAACGGGACCGTCGGCGCCACTGCACCAAGGTCCAAGGCCGCCCGCACGCGCAGCCGGTAGAATGGACGGCCGTTGCGCCATGAGGATCGAGATGAGCGAGCAGAGTTCCGCCGCGGGTCGACGCGGCAAGCAGTATCCCGATGCCGCGACGGCATTGGCCGACATCGTGGCCGATGGCCAGATCTTCGCCGTCGGCGGCTTCGGCCTGTGCGGCATTCCCGAGGCACTGATCGCAGCCTTGCGCGATTCGGGCGTCAAGGACATCACCGCGATCTCCAACAACGCGGGCGTCGACGGCTTCGGCCTCGGCCAGCTGCTGGAGACCCGGCAGATCCGCAAGATGATTTCGTCCTACGTGGGCGAGAACAAGGAATTCGAGCGCCAGTACCTCGGCGGCGAGCTGGAGCTGGAGTTCAATCCGCAGGGCACGCTGGCCGAGCGTCTGCGCGCCGGCGGCGCGGGCATTCCCGCGTTCTTCACCGCGACCGGCTTCGGCACGATCGTCGCCGAGGGCAAGGAGACGCGCGAGTTCGACGGCAAGCACTACGTGCTCGAAACCGCGCTGGTCGCCGACGTCGCGCTGGTCAAGGCGTGGAAGGCCGACACGGCGGGCAACCTCGTGTTCCGCAAGACCGCGCGCAACTTCAACCCGGCCTGCGCGATGGCCGGCAAGGTCTGCGTGGCCGAGGTCGAGGAACTGGTCGAGATCGGCGACATCGATCCGGACCAGGTGCACCTGCCCGGCATCTACGTCGACCGCATCGTCGTCAATGCGACGCCCGAGAAGCGCATCGAACAACGCACCGTGAAAGCCGGAGGAGCGAACTGATGGCCTGGACCCGCGACGAAATGGCGCAGCGCGCCGCACGCGAACTGACCGACGGGGCCTACGTGAACCTCGGCATCGGCCTGCCGACGCTGGTGGCCAACCACATTCCCGATGGCGTCGACGTCTGGCTGCAGAGCGAGAACGGCCTGCTCGGTATCGGCCCGTTCCCGAGCGAGGACGAGGTCGATGCCGACCTCATCAACGCCGGCAAGCAGACCGTCACTGCGCGCAAGGGCGCGAGCTACTTTGGCAGCCACGACTCGTTCGCGATGATCCGCGGCGGCCATATCGATCTGGCGATCCTCGGCGCGATGCAGGTCACCGGCAGCGGCGACCTTGCGAACTGGATGGTGCCCGGCAAGATGGTCAAGGGCATGGGCGGCGCGATGGACCTCGTCGCCGGCGTCAAGCGCGTCGTGGTGTTGATGGAGCACGTCGCGAAGGACGGCAGCCACAAGATCCTGCCCGAGTGCACGCTGCCGCTGACCGGCGTCGGCGTGGTCGACCGGATCATCACGGACTTGGCGGTGTTCGACGTGACGCCCGATGGGCTGGTGCTGGTAGAGGCGGCCGACGGGGTCGAAATCGGTGAACTGCAGGCGAAGACGGGCGTTGCGTTCGCATCCGCGCACTGAGGTTCATTCGCTTGGCAGCTGGCTGCGGGCAGCTGCCTGTGACCGGGAAGACGGCATGCACCTGTTTCGTCGATTCGGCGCGCGTTTTAGCGGTGCTGCCCCCCAAGGGCATTTGTAAGTTCGCTCCCCGGCGGCACCACGACGACCGACGCTCATGACGGGATCGCCTGAGGCTGGTGTCCGTAACGCCCCAATCCGGCGTGGGACATGCTGTTCCGATGTGCCCCTTGTTGTCCGACATCGTTGATCTGTCCAACCCCGATGTACGGCTCGTACCGCGATGGCTGCCTGCGGTCGAGGCGGATGCGTTGTTCGACGTGCTGCATCGTGACGTGCCATGGACCCGCCACCGCCTGCGCATCTTCGGCCGCGAGATGGAAGCGCCGCGGCTTAGTGCCTGGATCGGCGATCCGGAGGCCACCTATCGCTACTCCGGCACGCGCTTCGCGCCACAGCCCTGGCCGGTCTCATTGCTGCCCGTGCGCGATGCCGTGTCCGAAACCGCAGGCATCGCGTTCAACAGCGTCCTCGCCAATCTGTATCGCGATGGCCAGGACGCGATGGGCTGGCACAGCGATGACGAGCCGGAACTGGGACCGCGGCCCGTGATCGCATCGCTGAGCCTCGGAGCCACGCGGCGATTCGTGTTGAAGGCGCGGACGGTGGATGCGCATGGCGACCTCGCGCGCCATGTGATCGAACTTCCCCATGGCAGCCTGCTCCTGATGCGCGGTGATACCCAGGCGCACTACCGGCACGCGTTGCCGAGGACGGCCAAGCCGGTAGGGTCGCGGATCAACCTGACATTCCGGCGAATCCTGCGCTGAAGCCGTGGCGGTCGGCGGGATGCCGATGGACCAGTCGCCGGCGCTCGTGTCAGCGGCGCGCCGGAGCCACTGGTCGACCATGCGTCCCTTCATGCGCATTGCCCAATTCGAGAATCCACCCCGCCATTTCGCTGCTGACGCTCTGCAGCGCGACCGAGAACGCATCGACGACCTGCGCGACTTCCGTGCTGGACGCAGGCTGGGCCGCCACGAAGGTGCGCGAGCCGACGACGGTCTGGTCGATGTTGTGGATCAGCTTGACGTTGGCTTCGATCGTCGCCGCAGGCAGCGTATTGCCGTTGTAGTCGGCCTCGAACCGGCGCAAATCGATGACCAGCTTGTAGTCGGCGGTGATGCCCGCGCCCTGGCGCGCGACGGCCGGGATGTGGCCCGAGTCCTCGAGCGTGCGCAGCACGGTGTCGTGCAGCATGTCGGTCGGGGTCTTGGCCCAGCTGGCACCACGGTAGACCTGCAGTTCGGACGGCGTCGGCCGCACGGCGATGCGGAAGCTGTCGATCATGCGCGCGGCGGTCGGCGGGCTCAGCGTCAGCTGCCAGTCGGCGCGCGGCCATGCGGGGTCGGCCTCGACGCGGGGGTCGGGTGCGTAGATCGTCGAGCGGTCGCGGTCGCCGCCACCGCCGCCGAGCAGCGAACTGCAGCCGGCGAGCAGGATGCCGAGCGCGAGTGCGATGGCGAGACAGGGCAGGGCGCGGGGCGCGGGCTTCGGCAGTGGGGTCGGCATTCTCATTCGGGGTCGAATTCCTTCGGCGCGTCGCGGCCGAGCAGGTAGCGCGCGGGATTGGCGTCGAGGCGGTCACTGATGCGGCGCAGGTCGCGGACCAGCGAACGCAGTTCGCCCAGCGTCGGACCGAGCTGCGACAGTCCGTCGTTGGCGAAGCTGCTGATCGCCGCGCGGTTCTCGTTGAGGATGGTGTCGGCGCCGCCCGCCGCGGAATCCATGCGCGCCAGGGTGCTTTCGAGGTTCGCGACGAGGGTCGGCAGCCGCTGCACCAGTTCGCGGTCGAAATTGGTCATCGCGCGGTTGGTCGTGGTCAGCGTCTGCTCCAGTTGTTCGCTGGCGGTGCGCGCGTTGATGATGATCGCGGCCAGGTCCTCGCGCTGCCCGGCGATCGAGCCGGTCATGCCTTCGATGTTCTGCAGCGTATTGGAGATGCGCGCGACGTTGTCCTCGCTGAGCACCTGGTCGAGCCGCTCGACGAGGCGGTTCGCGGTGTCGGAGATGTTCTGCAGCGCCGAGGCTTCGGTCTGGATGATCGGCACGCGGTCGCTGTCTTCGGCCACGAGCAACGGCGCCTCGGGCGAGCCGCCGGTGAGCTGGATGATCGGCGAGCCGGTCAGGCTGGTCATCGACATGCGTGCGCGCGTGTCGGTCTTGACCGGCGCATTGGCCTGCACGCGCAGCCGCGCGATGACCTGGCGCGGGTCCTGCGGCGCGAGCTGCAGGTTGTCGACCGTGCCGACGGCGATGCCGTTGTACTGCACGCTGCTGCCTTCGCTCAGACCCGTCACCGGCTCGCGGAAGATCACGTCGAACTCGTTCCAGCTGCGGTCGGACGAATACTTCGCCGCCCACAGCGCGAAGCCGAGCAGGGCGACCGACGCGATCAGCGTGAACGCACCGATGAGGATGTAGTTGGCTCTGGTTTCCATGGCTCAGTCGGCTCCCGGGCCGGCGGCCCTGGCATCGCGTGCGGCACGGCCGCGCGGGCCGTGGAAATAATCCTGGATCCAGGGATGGTCGGTCTGTTCGATCTCCGCCATCGGGGCGACCGCGACGACCTTTCCGTCAGCCAGGACCGCGATGCGGTCACAGATAGCGTACAGGGTGTCGAGGTCGTGTGTGATCAGGAACACGGTCAATCCCAGCGCTTCCTGCAGCGTGCGGATCAACCGGTCGAACGCCGCCGCGCCGATCGGATCCAGGCCGGCCGTCGGCTCGTCGAGGAACAGCAGCGGCGGGTCGAGCGCCAGCGCACGCGCCAAGCCCGCGCGCTTGCGCATGCCGCCCGACAGTTCCGCCGGCAGCTTGTCGAGTGCGTTGGCCGGCAGGCCGGACAGCTTCACCTTCAACAGCGACAGCTCGTAGCGCAGGGAGTCGCGCAGGTCCGGGTGGTGTTCCTTCAGCGGCACCTGCACGTTCTCGCCGACCGTCAGCGACGAGAACAGCGCGCCGTCCTGGAACAGCACGCCGGTATTGCGCTCGATGTGCCGGCGCTCCTCGACGTCGCGCGACAGCGCGTCGGCGCCCAGCACTTCGATGGCACCGGCCTGCGGCGGACGCAGGCCGAGGATGCTGCGCATCAGCACCGACTTGCCGGTGCCCGAGCCGCCGACCACGCCGAGGATCTCGCCGCGACGCACGTCGAGGTCGAGGCCGTCGTGCACGGTCTGCGCGCCGAAGCGGTTGACGAGGCCGCGCACGCGGATCGCGACGTCGCCATCGACGTGATTGGTGATGGGTGATTCGTGATTGGACAAAGCATCGGCCTCCCTGGCACCGGGCTGGCTCACGCGCTCTTGCTCTTTCGAATCACCAATCACGAATCACCCATCACGGATTTCTCCAATCACCAATCCATGTGCATGAACCAGATCGCCGCGAACGCGTCGAATACGATCACCAGCGAGATCGTCTGCACCACGCTCGACGTGGTGCGCTCGCCGACCGACTGCGCCGTGCCCTTGACCTGCAGGCCCTCGAGACAGCCGATCAGGCCGATCACCAGCGCGAAGATCGGCGCCTTCGACATGCCGACGAAGAAATGGCGGACATTCATGGTCTCGTACATGCGCGCCATGTAGGCCTGCGGCGGGATGTCGAGGCTGAAGGCGCCGACGGTCAGGCCGCCGATGAGACCGGCGATCATCGCGACGAAGGTCAGCAGCGGCAGCATCACCATCAGCGCGACCACGCGCGGGATCACTAGCAGGTCCACCGGGTCGAGTCCGAGCGTGCGAATCGCGTCGACCTCCTCGCGGCTGACCATCGCGCCGATCTGCGCAGTGAACGCGCTGGCGGTGCGGCCGGCCAGCAGGATCGCCGTCAGCAGCACGCCGAACTCGCGCAGGAACGCGATCGAGACCAGTTCGACGACGAAGATCGTCGCGCCGAATTCGGCCAGCACGGTCGACCCGAGGAACGCAATCACCGCGCCGACCAGGAACGACAGCAGCGCGACCAGCGGCACCGCGTCGAGGCCGACCTGTTCCATGTGATGCACGGTGGAGGTCAGCCGAAAGCGCCGCGGCGACACCAGCAGGCGGCCAAGCTTGACCAGGGTCTCACCCAGGAAGCTGACCAGCGCGACGACTTCGCGCCAGTTGTCGTGCATGGTCTCGCCCAGGCGCGCGAGCGCTGCCTGGAACCCGTAGTCGCGCTTCTTCTTCGGCCGGTCGTCGGCGACGTCCTCGATCGCTTCGACCAGCGCGTGGTGGTCGTCGCGGAAGCGGAACGTCGAGAAGTCCAGGCCGCGTTTTTCGGCGAACCGCAGCAGCTGCAGCACGCCCACCGAATCGAGCCGGTCGACGCCGCTCGCGTCCACGTCGCCCGCCGGGGCCTCCTGCGCGCGCAACACCTTTTCGATGTCGCCGGCGTGCGCGAGCGTCCAGTGTCCGCGCAGCCGCAGCGAGCCGTCGTCGCCGGATTCGGCGCTGGGCGTGGCGTGTCGGGGGACGGTCATGCAGGCATCGGTCGGTCGAGGTGCAAACGCCGGTGAGCATACCGAAATCGGGCGTGACGCCGCGCATCACGGCCGCGCGGCCTACCGGCTGTCCGGCGCCCATGCGATCCTGTAGCGATGTCCGGCGCCACTCCGCTCACCACTGCCAGCTACGCCACGCGCATTGCCTTCGTGGTCGAGCTGGCCGAGCATCTGCATGCCTACGGCACCACCGCGCAGCGCCTAGAAGGCGCGGTGATCGCGGTGACCCAGCAGCTCGGCATCGATTGCGAGCCGTGGGTGAACCCGACCGGCATGGTGCTGTCCTTCAGCGATCCGCTGCGGCCGCCGGGCGACAGCGACACGACCCGCGTCATCCGCATGTCGCCGGGCGATGTGGATCTCTACAAGCTGTGCGAGACCGACCGCATCGCCGAGCAGGTGATGGCCGGTGAGATGGATCTGGCCGAGGGCTACGCCGCGTTGCGCGCACTCGACGAACGCCAGCCGCGCGCCTGGGGCAAGGCCCTGCAGGTCATGGGCTTCGCGATGGTGGCCATGGGCGTGGCCGGCCTGTGGCGGCTGCCCTGGGCCGACATCGCGACCGCCGGCACGATCGGCCTGCTGATCGGCCTGCTCGACATGGTCACGCGCAACGGCACGCGGCTCAAGGAAGCGCACGAAGCGCTGGCGGGCATGCTGGCCGGCCTGGTCGCGATCCTGGTGTCGGCCTTCGTCGCGCCGCTGAATCTCAATACCGTGGTCATCGCGTCACTGATCGTGATGCTGCCCGGCATGGCGCTGACCAATGCGATCAACGAACTGACCAGCCAGCATCTGGTCTCGGGCACGGCGCGTTTCGCCGGCGCCATCACCACCGTGCTCAAGCTGACCATCGGCACGATCATCGCGCTCACGCTGATGCAGATGCTCGGCGTCAGCCCGAACGTGCGCGCGCTGCGGCCGCAGCCGGACTGGGTGGAATGGGCGGCGCTGGCGACGGCGGCCGGCGCCTTCGCGATCCTGTTCCGCGCCGGGCGCCGCGACGTGCTGCTGGTCATGGCCGCCGCGGCGTCGGGATATCTCGTCTCGCGCTGGGTCGGCGCGGCGCTCGGGCCCAATATCGGCCTGTTCGTCGCCGCGCTGGTGACCACCGCGGCGGGCAACGGCTACGCGCGTTGGGCCAACCGTCCGGGTGCGGTGATCCGGGTGCCGGGCCTGATCATGCTGGTGCCCGGCAGCAACAGCCTGCGCGGACTGATGAACCTGGTGCAGCAGCAGGACATGGCCGCGGGCCAGGAGGCGGCGCTGGTGGTGATGAACATCGTGCTGGCGCTGATCGCCGGGCTGCTGTTCGGCAACGTGCTGCTGCCGGCGCGCAAGAACCTGTAGGGCGTTCGGCGATTGCCGCGCAGTCGCGTCGGGTCAGCCATGGCGTCGCGGGTGGTTGCGCACCGCCTGACTGAAAGCCCACGCTCGCGTAGGCGTGGGCAGACCGATCAGCGCCGACTGGCGCGATTCCAGACCCGGCGCGACATGCGCGCACCCGGTTCCGCGTCATCATTCGAGCGTGGACGAACGTCGATTCCCTCGTTCTTTCTCGAGCAGGGCACGCGCAGAAGCGGCGTCGCACGCGCCTAATTGATGACGCGTTCCAATCTGCGCAAAAAAGAAAACGCCCTCCATTCGGAGGGCGTCGTCGAGGCGCTGCTGCGCAGCTCGCGCCGCCGCGGTCACTTCTGGATCAGGAACTCTTCGAGCTTGCGGCCCTTCTTGGTGTGCGCGGCCAGCCACAGCGGCTGCTTGCCACGACCGGTCCAGGTCTCGTTCTTGTTCGCCGGGTTGCGGTACTTCGGTGCCACCTTGCCGAGCTTGCGACCCTTGGTCGCGCTCTTGCGCGTCGCCGGTGCGGCGGCGGTGGTGCGCGGTGCGCTGCCACCGAAGAGTTCGGCGATGCTGTACCCCTCGGCCGCGGCCAGGTCGGTCAGCTTCTTGCGCACGGCGGTCAGCGGCTTGCGCTTCTTCAGCGTCGTCTTGCGCTCCTTGGCCTGGGTGATCAGCGCGTCGAGTTGCTGGGGGGAAAATGCATTGAGGTCAAACGCCATTCGAGTCGGCTCCGGCTGATTAATGGGAATACCAGTCCATTGGCATGCCGCGCATCTTAATCCTGTTTATCCCGGCGCGACAAATACCGCGCCCACGGGCCTACCGCCCGCGCAGGCGGGCGGCGTGGACGGGTCCGGATTATCCCGCGGGCAAGACCCGCCGGTCGGCTGCGTAAATCTCAGCCGCGAAGGCGGGAAAACAGCGCCTCGCGGTCGAGATTCTCGGCCTCGCTCGCGTCGCGTGCACGATATTCGAATGCGCCCGATTCCAGCCCGCGCGCCGAGACCACCACGCGATGCGGGATGCCGATCAGCTCGATGTCGCCGAACATCATGCCCGGGCGCAGACCGCGGTCGTCGAGCACGGTATCGAAACCGGCCGCGCCGAGTTCGCGATACAACGCGTCCGCCGCTTCGGCCACGTGCGCCTCGTTCTTCGGGTTGATCACGCACACCGCCACCTGCCACGGCGCCATCGCGGCCGGCCACAGGATGCCGTTGGCATCGTGGTTCTGTTCGATCGCCGCGGCGACGATGCGCGACACGCCGATGCCGTAGCAGCCCATGAACGGCACGGCGGCCTTGCCGTTGGCGTCGAGCACCTTGAAACCCATCGCGTCGGCGTATTTGCGGCCGAGCTGGAACACGTGGCCGACCTCGATGCCGCGCGCGACTTTCAGTTCGCCGCCGTCCTGGGCGCGGTCGCCGGCGACGACGTCACGGATGTCGGCGACGACGTCGGGTTCGGGCAGGTCGCGGCCCCAGTTGACGCCGGCGAGGTGGAAACCCGTTTCGTTGGCGCCGACGACGAAATCGGCCAGTGCGGCGATTTCCAGATCGGCGACGACGCGGATGGGTTTCGCCGCACCGATCGGGCCGAGGAAACCCGGCGCGGCGCCGAGGTGCGCGGCGATTTCCGCTTCGGTCGCCATGCGGTAATCGGCCAAACCTTCGACCTTGGCCAGCTTGATCGCATTGACCGCATGGTCGCCGCGCACCAGCGCGAGCACGAAGGTTTCGCCGGCCATCAGCGCGATCGATTTCGCGGTTCGCGCGAGCGGAATGTCGAGCAGTGCGGCCACGTCCTCGCAGGTCTTCTGCGTCGGCGTGTCGACCTTGCGCAGGTCTTCCGCTGCGGCGGGGCGCGGCGCCGGCGCCGCGGCGCGTGCGGCCTCGACGTTCGCGGCGTAATCGGAGCCGGTCGAGAACACCAGCGCGTCCTCGCCCGATTCGGCGATCACGTGGAATTCCTGCGAGGCATCGCCGCCGATCGCGCCAGAATCGGCCTGCACCGAGCGGAATTCGAGCCCGAGGCGGGTGAAGATGCGCGTGTAGGCGGCATGCATCTTCTGGTACGAGGCGGCCATGCCGGCCTCGTCGATGTCGAACGAGTACGCATCCTTCATCAGGAATTCGCGCGCGCGCATCACGCCGAAACGCGGACGGATCTCGTCGCGGAACTTGGTCTGGATCTGGTAGAAATTCACCGGCAGCTGCTTGTAGCTGGCGAGCTCGCTGCGCGCGAAGTCCGTGATGACTTCCTCGTGGGTCGGGCCGAAGCAGTACCAGCTGTCCTTGCGGTCCTGCATCTTCAGCAGCTGGCCGCCGAACTTCTCCCAGCGGCCGGTCTCCTCCCACAGCTCGCGCGGCTGCACGGCCGGCATCAGCAGTTCGATCGCGCCGGCGGCGTCCATCTCCTCGCGCACGATGCCTTCGACCTTGCGCAGCACGCGCAGGCCCAGCGGCGACCAGGTGTAGAGACCGGCGCCCAGCTTGCGCAGCATGCCGGCCTTGAGCATCAGCTTGTGGCTGGCGACCTCGGCATCGGCGGGCGTTTCTTTCTCGGTGCGGAGATGGAACTGCGACAGGCGCATCGGCGGCTTCTGGCTGGGACGAAGGGGGCGTATTGTGCCACGCGTGCCCCTGCGGTCCGGCCCGGCGGGCGCTTGGCGGTCGGCGCTGTACACCGTCATTCCCGCCGGATAATTCCCCGACCAGCCGTGCCGCTCCCCAGCTTCCGTAGGAGCGCGCTTGCGCGCAAGCGCGCTCCTACGGAGGCCGTGGCGGAAATGGCGGTGTGCCGGAACCCCTAGCGGCAGTAGGCGCGGACCGCGGCTTCCGACAATGCGAGCTGGTCGGCGCGCTCGTTGGCGCCGAGTTCGCGCGGCGTGCCGTCGGCGCCGAGCTGCTGCACCGCGCCTTCGCCCCTGAGCGCGGCGACATTGGTCCGTGCCAGTTCGCACTGGGTGGTGTCGCCGCCGGCGTTCGCCGTCGCAGCAGTGGCCGCGGGTGCGGCCGCCGGCGCGGACGGGGCCGGCGTGGACGCGGTGCCGCCGGCGCTGACGTTGCGCACCTCGAAGCGGGTCCCCGCGGGCGGCGGCGTCTGCGAGTAATGGGTCACGCCGCGCGCGTCCTTCCAGCTGTAGACCTCGCTGGCGGCGAGCGGCGCGGCGGCGATGAGCAGCGCGAGGGCGGTCACGAGAGTGCGGCGCATGGCGGTCCCCGGCAGGTGCACGAATGTGGCGGCGATTGCAGCACTGTGCGGCCGCAGGCGCAACCGGGGCCGTCGGCCGGCCCGATGCAGGCGCTACACTGCGATGCATGAGCCAGACCGACCCGACCCCGCGCCGCGGCCGCGGCATCTACCTGTTGCCCAACCTGTTCACCACCGGCGGGCTGTTCGCGGGATTCTTCGCGATCATCGCCGCGTCCCAGGGTCGTTTCAGCGCTGCCTGCATCGCGATCTTCGTCGCCGCGATCCTCGACGGCATCGACGGCCGGGTCGCGCGCTTGACCAATACCCAGAGCGAGTTCGGCGTGCAGTACGACTCGCTGGCCGACCTGATCAGCTTCGGCCTGGCGCCGGCGCTGGTGATGTACCACTGGTCGCTGATGGCGATGCGCCTCGACGGCACCACGCTGGGCAAGATCGGCTGGCTCGGCGCGTTCCTCTACGCCGCCTGCGCGGCGCTGCGCCTGGCGCGTTTCAACAGCCAGGTGGCCACGGTCGACAAACGCTACTTCGTCGGCCTGGCGAGTCCGGCCGCGGCGGGCCTGATGGCGAGTTTCGTCTGGACCTGCCACGAACTCGATTTCACCGGCGACGCGCTGCGCTTCGTCGCGCTCGGGGTGACGGTGGTCTGCGCGCTGCTGATGGTCAGCCGCATCCGCTACACCAGCTTCAAGGGCAGCGGCACCGGCCCGAAGGCCGACCGGGTGCCGTTCGTCGCGCTGGTCGTCGCGGTCGGCATCCTGATCGCGATGTGGGTGGATCCGCCCAAGACCCTGCTCATCGCGGCGGTGCTCTACGCGCTGTCGGGTCCGGCCTTGTGGCTGTTGCGGCGCCGCGGAGGCGCGGAGGCCGCGTCGTGACCTGGGACGCGCTGCAATCGGCGGCGCTCGACGCGCTGGGACACGACCGCTACCGCGTGCAGGTGCCGGGACAGGTGCTGCCGGACGATCCGCTGGTCGATCCGCTGCTGCGCGCCGCGGGCCTGCACCGCGATGCCGACGACGCGGTCGCGCTGGTTCGCAGTCTCGGCGCGTTGTCGGAGCTGCGTTCGGCAGCGGCCAAGCGCGCGGTGTGGCCCCGTCTTCGCCGTCTGCGCGGCCATGGCGGCTGAGCCCGGCACGCAGGCGATGCCCGAGGCGGCAGCGGCAACGCGCGACTGGGCGCTGCGGCCGATGCGCGCCGCTGATGTCGATGCGGTCATGGAGATCGAACTGCGCGCGTATCCGTTTCCGTGGACGCGCGGCATCTTCGACGATTGCCTGCGCGCGGCGTATCCGGCCTGGGTGCTGCATGTCGACCGGCGCCTCGCCGGCTACGGTGTGCTGAGCGTCGCGGCCGGCGAGGCGCACGTGCTCAACGTCTGCGTCGATCCCGAGCTGCAGGGTCGGGGCCACGGGCGCCGGCTGTTCCGCGCGCTGGTCGATCTCGCCCGGCAGCACGGCGCCCAGCGCGTGTTCCTCGAAGTGCGGCCGTCGAATCCGAATGCGGTCGCGCTCTACCACGACGAAGGCTTCAACGAGATCGGCCGGCGTCCGCGTTATTACCCCGCGCACAACGGCCGCGAGGACGCGATCGTCATGGCCCGCGAACTGTTCGGCGCGGACTGAAGTCCGCGGCCCCGCGCGCCGCGCCACACGACCGGAGACCGCCATGGGCGAGCACACCCGCATCGACGACGAGAAACGCATCGCGCTGCTGATCGACGCCGACAACGCGCCGTCGGCGAAGATCGACGTGATCCTCGCCGAGGTCGCCCGCCACGGCGTCGCCAACGTGCGCCGCGCCTACGGCAACTGGAAGAGCCAGCACTTGGTCGGCTGGGAGAAGGTGCTGCACGAATACGCGATCCGCCCGATCCAGCAGTTCGCCTACAGCACCGGCAAGAACGCCTCGGACATGGCGATGGTCATCGACGCGATGGACCTGATGTACGCGCGCAATCTCGACGGATTCGCGATCGTCTCCAGCGATGCGGATTTCACCCCGCTGGTGATGCGGTTGCGCAACGACGGCTACGCGGTCTACGGCTTCGGCCAGGAGAAGACGCCGACGCCGTTCGTCAAGGCGTGTTCGACGTTCCTGTATCTGGAGAAACTCCGCGCCGCCGACGAGGTCGACAGCGGCGGCACGATCAAACCGCGTACCGGCAGTGAACTGCAGGGCGACCGCGAACTCGTGCAGCTGCTGCGCAATGCGGTGTCCGCGGGCGCCGACGATGCCGGCTGGTCGCATCTGGGCGAAGTGGGCAGCCACGTACGCAACCAGGGTTCGTTCGACGCGCGCAATTACGGCTATCGCAACCTCAGCGCCTTGATCGATGCGACCGGCCTGTTCGAGGTACGCCGGGTCGGTCAGGCGGTCGAAATCCGCGAAGCGCCGAAAAAGCCGGCCGCGAAACAGGCGTCGCGTGCGCGCGGTCGCCGCAAGCCGGCCGCCACCGACTGACGCATCACCGCAACGGTCGGATCAGTACAGATCCACCGGATCCACATCCAGCGACCAGCGCGCGCGGCGCGCTTCGGGCAGGGCGTGGATCTGCGGCAGGGCCGCGTCGAGGATCGCGTGCAGGCGCGGGCGCTGATCAGTGGCGATCAGCAGTTGCGCGCGATAGCTGCCGGCGCGCCGCGGCATCGGCGCGACCACCGGGCCGTCGAGCAGCAGGGTCGGCATGCCGGCGTCGTCGCGGCCCGCGTGCGGTGCGAGCACGCGGCGCGCGGCCTGCAGGAAGGCCATCGGCGGCTCGGCCTGCTGCGATTCGGCGCGCAGCAACGCCAGCGGCGCGAACGGCGGAAAGCCCGCGGCCTCGCGCTGCGCCAGTTCGCCGGCGGCGAAGGCGTGGTAGCCGCCCTGGATCAGGGTCAGCAGCAACGGATGTTCGGCGTGGTGGGTCTGCAACAGCACCTGGCCGGGTTTCTCCGCGCGGCCGGCGCGGCCCGCGACTTGGATCAGCAGTTGCGCGAGTTTCTCGCCGGCGCGGAAGTCGGCCGAGAACAGGCCTTCGTCGATGCCGACCACGCAGACCAGGGTCAGGTTCGGCAGGTCGTGGCCCTTGGCCAGCATCTGCGTGCCGATCAGGATGCCGGGCTGGTTGCCGAGCGTGCCCAGCAGGCCTTCGAGCGCATCGCGGCGGCGCGTGCTGCCGCGGTCGATGCGCAGTACCGGCACCTCATTGAAGCGAGCGGCCAGCAGTTCCTCGATGCGTTCGGTGCCCACGCCCTGCGGCTGCAGGCCGAGGCTGGCGCAGTCGGGACAGGCCGGCGGCGCGCTGGCGCGATGGCCGCAGTGGTGGCACTGCAGGCGTCGGCCGCCCGCGTGCACGGTCATGGGATGCGGGCGCTCGGGCGTGCTGCAGCGCGGGCAGTGCGCGCTCCAGCCGCAGTCGTGGCACAGCAGCACCGGCGCGTAGCCGCGGCGGTTCTTGAACACCAGCACCTGTCCGCCGGCGGCGAGCGCCGCGGAGACGGCGCTCAGCAGTTCCGGTGAGAGGCCGGCCTCGAGCGGACGCTTGCGCACGTCGAGCACGCGCACGATCGGCGGCTTCGCGGCGCCCGCGCGGTGGGTCAGGCGCAGATGCGCGTAGCGGCCGGAGACCGCGTTCTGCAGCGATTCCAGCGACGGCGTCGCGCTGCCCAGCAGCACCGGCACGTCGAGCGCCTTGGCGCGTACCAGCGCGAAATCACGCGCGTGGTAGCGGATGCCGTCCTGCTGCTTGTAGCTGCCGTCGTGTTCCTCGTCGACGACCACGAGCCCGGCATTCGGCAACGGCACGAACACCGCCGAGCGCGTGCCGACGACGACCCGCGCCTCGCCGCGCGCGGCCGCCGCCCAGACCCGCGCGCGTTCGCCGTCACCCAGGCCCGAATGCAGCGCATGGACCGGCACGCCGAGGCGGGCGCGGAAGCGCGCCAGCGTCTGCGGCGTCAGGCCGATCTCCGGCACCAGCACCAGGGCCTGGCGGTCGCGCGCGAGACAGTCGGCGATCGCCTGCAGATAGACCTCGGTCTTGCCGCTGCCGGTCACGCCGTCGAGCAGCAACGCCGCGAAACCGGTGCAGGCGGCGACGGCCTCGACCGCCTGCCGCTGTTCGTCGTGCAGCGCCGGGCCCGGTTGCGGGGTGGGCGCGAGTTGCGAGGCCGGGATCGCGAAACGCTCGGCCAGCCCGCGTCCGGCCAGCGTGCGCGCCGCCGCGCGCCAGCCGTCCATCGCCAGGTCGAGCGCGTCCTCGTCGCGGGGCGTCGGCGCGAGCAGTGCCGCCAGCCGCTGCGGGCGGCCGCCGGCTTTCAGGCCCGCCAGTGCGGTCCGGCCCGCTTCGGTCAGCCGCCAGGCCCAGGCATTTGTATCGGGTAGGGCGTCGCCGCGGCGCAGGGCGGCGGGCAGCGCGGTCGCCAGCACTTCGCCCAGCGGGGCGTGGGTATAGCGCGCGAGCCAGCGCAGCGACGCGGCGAGTTCGCCCTGCAGCAGCGGGGCGTCGTCGAGCCATTCGAGCGCGCTGCGCAATGCCTGTGCGGAGTCCTCCGGCGCGCCGACCCCGGCGACCACGCCGACCAGTTCGCGCGGGCCGAACGGCACCCGGACCCGGCGTCCGACATCGCGCGGGCCGGCGGTCGCCCCGTCCGGCGCGCAGTAGTCGAACAGGCGCGGCAGCGGCAGCGGCAGGGCGACCTGGAGGACGGGGGGGGCGGAATTCGGACCGGGCACCAGCAAAGTCTATCGGCTCGTCAGGGCGCTTCCATCATTTGCGCGCGGAACCTGTCTTGACTTGGACGTTGTGGCTGCAAGTGCCGGAAAGAAAAGGGATTGGCGCTTATCCACATGATCTGTGGATAAGCCTGTGCATGAACCCTGCCGAATGCGATGTTATGCGGTATTCAGTGGGGTAAAGGATATGTTGGACAAAAAAGTGCCATATGCGTAATTGTCAGTTAAATCAGCCACTTGGCCGTGAAACATTGTTGTCATGCAGCATGGCCATGCCGTGATCTTCAGCTGGGTGACAGGGTTGTGAACCCTGTGAACAACCACTTGCGCGCGCCGCGGCCTGTGGAACGTTTCCGGCGCAGCCGGTCAAGGCTTGGTCCGCGGCGGCGGATGGCTATGATGCGCGGTCGCAGACGCCGGCCCCGATGACCACACCTCCCCAGTCAGCTGCCCCGGGCATGTCCTCCGCCGTCGCCGCGTTCCTGCGCGGGGTGGAGCGGCGTGCGGCCGCGTTCGCGCAGTGGCAGAGCGGCGACATCGAGACCGGTGACGCCGCGCTCGCCGTCGCGATGACCGATTTCGGCCAGCTGGCGACCAATACCCCGTTCCCGGACTGGCCGCGCCGGTTCTGGGCCCAGTTGCTCGCATCGCCCGCGCTGCGGGCCCCGGCCGTGCTGCCCGACGACGGCGACGGCCTGCCGGCGCTGGCCGGGCTGTCCGGTGGTCCGCGGGTGACGGTGCTGCTGCGGATGGTGGCCGGCCTGCCGGAGCACGAGGCGGCCGCGGTGCTCGGCGTGACCCGGGCGACCTATCGCCTCGGCCTGCAGCGGGCCTTGCCGCATCGCGACGACGGCAGCCCCGATCCAGAAGCCTGGCGTCGCATCGCCGAGGCCGCGCAGGCGGCGATCCGTGCGCTGCCGCCCGATCGCCTCGCGCGCCTGGCCGGGCTGCGCGAGGCCGCGCTGCGCGGTCAGGTGCCGCCGCTGCGCCGGTTCCCGCTGCAGCGTGCAGCCGTGGCGCCGCCCCAGGGCGACGCCGCGCCACCACCCGTGCGCACGCGGGCGCGCTGGCTGTGGCCGGCGCAGGCGCTCGTGCTGCTCGCGATGCTCGCCGCGCTGGCCTGGACCTGGCGCGACGCCTGGCCGGGCAGTGCCGAAGAGGCCGGCACGACGATCCGGATCGAAGCGCTGCCGGCCGCGCAGGCGCCGGCAGCGACCTACGACGACGAGATCGCGTTGCTCACCTTGCCGGATTTCGAACTGCTGACCGGATCCGACGCCGCCACGTGGCGCGAGGACCCGGCGTTCTACGCCTGGCTGTCCACGCAGATCGGGACCCCGCCCGACGAGACCCGCGACGCCCACCTCGACGATGGCCCGGACGCGGCCGATGGCATGGAGACCACCGATGCCGGACTCTGAGCGTCACCTGCGCCGCGTCGTCGTCGTCGTGCTGCTGTTCGTCGCACCGCTGGTGCACGCCGCCCTGCCTGCCGCGCTGACGGCGGACACCCTGCCGGCCGCCGAACGCAGCCGACTTGAGGTCCGCGCCGCGCACCTGGCGGGGATGACCCCGGCCGATCGCGATGCACTGACCGCGCGCGTCGCGGCCTGGCAGCTGTTGCCGGCCGGCGAGCGTGCGCGCCGACGGATCGCGTACGAGGCGGCCGAGGCGCTGCCGCACGCCGAACGCATGCGCCTGCAGCAGGCGGCCGCGCATTTCGAAGGCCTGCCCGAGCCCGAACAGCGCGCACTGCGCCAGGCGTTCGAGCAACTCGACCTGGGCATCCGGCGAGGCTGGTTGCTGGGTCCGGTGCTCGGCACCGACTGGCCGCGGCTGCATCCGCTGTTCTCGGCGATGCCCGAAGCGCAGCGCGGCCCCGTGCTGCTCGCCCTGCGCGCCACATCGGAGCAGGCACGCGACGATCTGGCCGCACTGGCGCAACGCACGCCGCCGCACGAACGCGACGCCCTGCGCGCGCAATGGCTGGCGGTGCCGGCCGGAACGCGCGATGCATGGCTGCGTGCGCGGGTGTCCGGCGCGCCCTGAGAGTTTCGCTGGTGCGCGCGTGCGCACCTGGACACCGCACGCAGGATGACCGGCGTCGGCCGTCGGGGCTTCGCTACAACGCGTACAGCGCGTACCCGGCCATCGGGATCGCGACGCTGAGGAACAGCGCGAAATACGCCATGCCGATCACCGCGAACTTGACCAGCGTCCACGGCCACGACTGGCCGTAGACGCGCTTCTGCATCAGCAGCAGATAGACCGGCATCGCCCACAGCAGTGCGATCTGCGCCACGCCGACGATGCCCGCCGCCCAAGCGGCGTGGGTGGCCAGCCACGGCGCCGCCAGCGCGCCGCAGAACACCAGCAGCAGGCCCAGCATCAGCGCCGCATGGCTGTAGAGGCCGACGACCACGTGTTCGAGATACAGCCGTCCCTGGAACAGGTACAGCAGCTTGAGCAGCACTGCGAACAGCGGCACCAGGATGAACAGTGCGGTCGGCGCGACGCCGAGCACCGCGCGCACGTAGACCTGCGGATCGTCGCGCAGACGCATGACGTTGCGCTCGATGCGTTCGCCGACCGGGCCCCCGATGGTGGGTGGTGCGCGCGTCTCCGTTCGCGTCTCCGCGCCGGCGACCGGGGCATCCAGCGGCGGCACGGTGTCACCGGCGGATGCGTCATCGGGATCCGCCGATCCGCCTTCGGGTGCGAGTTCGACGATGCGGCCCTGCGCCTGCGCGCGCACGTCCGCCTCGGCGATGTCCAACTGCGGCGACACGCCCGGCACTGCGCCGACGGTGCGCCGCGTCTCGGCGAGACCGGCCAGCACCTCGTCGCGCATCGTCCGCACGTCGTCGACGGTCTGCGCCTTCGAGAATTCGACGCCGATGTCGGCGGTGCGCGCCTGTCCCGGCACGAGCGCCTGCATCGCATCCTGGACGACGAACTTCGCGACGAAGAACGTCAGCAAGGTCAGGATCACGAACAGCCGCATCGGCGCGACGTAGCGCACCCGGTGGCCGCCGAGGTACCGCTCGGCAATGCGGCCAGGCACGAACAGGTCGCGCATCGTCCTGAAGATGCGGCCGTCGAGATGCCAGAACGATTCGAACACTTCCTCCACCGCGTGCGCGACGTGGCGCACCGGGCTGTGCGTGGACTGGCCGCAGGCATGGCAGTAGTCACCGTGCAGGGGCGTGGCGCAGTTCTCGCACGTGGGCGGCGACGCGTCGGTGGTCGGCGGCAAGACGGCTTGGGACATGCGCGGGCGGGCTCCTGGCAAGGTCGCGGCGGCGGCCGCGGGCATCGATGGTGGATCGGGCGTGGACCGCCGCGTGTCGTTCCCCGGTCGCGGCGTGGCGCTAGAATGCCCGTCCTTCGCGCCCCGGTGCCAGCGCACGCATCCGTCGTACGCGCGGCCGAAGTCGCAGAGTCGCGCCCATGTCCTCCGCAGTCACGCCGCCGCCCTTCGGCCACGAAGTGCGGCGCACCGCCGTTCTCGCCGCCCCGCTGGTCGCCGGCCACGTCGCCACCGGCCTGATCGGCTTCGTCGATTCCGTCATCGCCGGTCACCACGGCACCGCCACGCTGGCCGCGGTCGCGGTGGGCACGGCGATCTTCTGGCTGCCGCTGATGGTGCCGATGGGCACGCTGATGGCGGTGCCGCCGTCGGTCGCCCAGCTCGACGGCGAAGGCCGCCACGCCGAAGTCGGCCCACTGTTCCGGCAGGCGCTGTGGCTGGCGGCGGGGCTCGGCGTGGCCCTGTTCGGACTGTTGACGCTGCTGGCCGCCGCGCTCGGGCCGTTCGGCATCGCGCCGGACATCGTGCCGGGCGCCACCGCATTCCTGCACGGCATCCGCTGGGGCGTGCCGGCCCTGACGCTGTACTTCTGCATGCGCTATCTCAGCGACGGCATCCACTGGACGCTGCCGACGATGGTGTTCGGCTTCGGCGGCCTGGCCGTGCTGGTGCCCACCGGCTATGCGCTCGCGTTCGGCTGGGGACCGTTCCCCGAAGGCGGCGCGGGCGGGCTGGGCGTCGCCTCGGCGATCATGATGTGGACGCAGTCGCTCGGCTTCGGCCTGTATCTGGCGCGGTCGAAGCGGTTCGCCCGCTACCGGCTGTTCGAGCGGTTCGATCCGCCGCGCTGGCCGGAAATCCGCGCGCTGCTGCGCACCGGCCTGCCGATCGGGGTGACGGTGACGATGGAGGGCAGCCTGTTCGTCGTCACCGCGCTGCTGATCGGGCGGCTGGGCGAGATCGAGGCGGCCGCGCACCAGATCGCGATCAACGTCGCCGCGCTGTGCTTCATGGTGCCGTTCGGCCTGGCCGAGGCGACGACCGTGCGCGTGGGCAACGCGATCGGCCGCGGACTGGGCAGCGCCGGGGTGCGCCGCGCCGGCTTCGCCGGGCTGGCGCTGGTGCTGGTGACGCAGACGGTCTCGGGCGCGCTGCTGCTGCTCGGCCACGACCACGTCGTGCGCATCTACACCCAGGACGCCGCCGTCGCGACGCTGGCCGGCGCACTGCTGCTCTACGCCGCCGCGTTCCAGTTCCCCGACGGCATCCAGGCGCTGTCGGCCGGCGCGCTGCGCGGCCTCAAGGACACCCGGGTGCCGATGTTCCTGGCCGCGGCCGCGTACTGGGGGGTCGGCATGGCGCTGGGCGCCACGCTCGGGCTGGGCCTGGGCTGGGGGCCGAAGGGCATGTGGATCGGGCTGATCGCCGGCCTGACCGTCGCGGCGCTGCTGCTGGGCGGACGCTTCCTGCGCAGCAGCCGGCGGGTACCGGCGCCGTCGGCGGACCCGACGGCACAGTGACGACCGGCGCATGCATTGGCCTGCCGCGCCCGGTAGGCTGCGACATGGGATCGACCATGGCCGCACCGCTGCCGGCGTCCATGACCCGAACTTTCTTCTGATGGAGCCGTTTTCCGCATGAGTACTGTGCAGCCACGCGCGCCGCTGGCGCGCTTCATCGTCGGCCTCTGGGACGGGATGAACTTCATCCGCCGGCTGATCCTCAACCTGCTGTTCTTCGGCCTGCTGTTCCTGTTCGCGCTGCTGGTGCTGATCGCGATCGTCGGCGGCGGCTCGCGGCAGAAGCCGCTGCTCGACCGCACCACGCTGGTCATCGCGCCCGAGGGCGCGCTGGTCGAGCAGTACCGCAGCGATCCCTTCATGCGCGCGCTGGCCGAGAACAGCGGCAGCGGTGTCGGCGAGGTGCAGCTGCGTGACGTGCTGCGCGCGCTGGACGCGGCGAAGACCGACGACCGCATCGAGCGCGTGCTGCTGCGCACCGACCGGATGACGTTCTCCGGCTATGCGTCGATGCGCGAAGTCGCCGAGGCGATCAGCGAGGTGCGCGGCGCCGGCAAGCAGGTCGTCGCGTTCGGCGAGTACTTCGGCCAGCAGCAGTACCTGCTCGCCGCGCAGGCCGACGAGGTCTACCTCGATCCCGAGGGCGGCATGATGCTCGAAGGGCTCAGCGGCTACCGCCAGTACTACCGCGAAGCGCTGGCCGACAAGCTCGGCGTGGACGTGCACCTGTTCAAGGTCGGCGAATACAAGTCGGCGGCCGAGCCCTACATCCTCGACGGCGCCTCGCCGGAGTCGAAGGAAGCCGACCTGTACTGGATGAACGACATCTGGCAGCGGCACATCGCCGACATCGCCAGGGTGCGCGGCACCACGCCCGAGGCGCTCAATGTGGGCGTCGACACGCTGCCGCAGGGCATCGCCGCGGCGCGCGGCGATCTGGCGCAGTACGCACTGGCGCAGAAGTTCGTCGACGGCCTCAAGACCCGCGAGGAAGTGGAGCAGCTGCTGGTCGAGCGCGGCGTCGCCGACGACGATGCCGACGGCGGCTACCGCCAGGTCTCGATGCGCGAATTCCTCGCGCACGTCTCGCCGGCGACGGCGGCCGCGGACCGTCGGGCGCAGATCGCGGTGGTCGTCGCCGAGGGCGGCATCACCGGTGGCGAGCAGCCGCCGGGCACGATCGGTGGCGAGTCGACCTCGGCGCTGCTGCGCCAGGCGCGCGAGGACGAGCACGTGAAGTCGGTCGTGCTGCGCGTGGATTCGGGCGGCGGCGAAGTGTTCGCGTCCGAGCAGATCCGCCGCGAGGTCGATGCGCTCAAGGCCGCCGGCAAGCCGGTGGTCGTGTCGATGGGCGATGTCGCCGCGTCGGGCGGTTACTGGATCTCGATGAACGCCGATCGCATCTACGCCGATGCATCGACGATCACCGGCTCGATCGGCATCTTCGCGCTGGTGCCCACGTTCCCGCGCACGCTGGAGAAGATTGGCGTGCGCACCGACGGCGTCGGCACCACGCGTTTCGCCGGCGCCTTCGACCTGAGCCGCGAACTGCAGCCCGAGGCCGGCCAGGCGATCCAGGCGATCATCGACCGCGGCTACGCCAACTTCATCGGCAAGGTCGGCGACGCGCGCGGGCGCAGCGCCGAGGAGATCGACACCGTCGCGCGCGGCCGCGTCTGGAGCGGCACCCAGGCGCTCGAGCGCGGACTGGTCGACGAACTCGGCGGCCTGCGCACGGCGATCGCGAAGGCCGCCGAACTCGGCGGGCTGGAAGACGGCCGCTGGCGCGTGCGCTACATCGAGAAGACCGCGACGCCGTTCGGCCGTCTGTTGACCGGTTTCATCAGCGGCCGCTTCGGCAGCGCGCTGGTCGGGCACAGCGACATGGCCCGCGCGATGCTCGCGCGGGCGGTGCCGCGCGCCGAGCAGGATCTGCAGCTGCTCGAGAGCGTGATCACGCCGCAGCCGGGCCGTCCGGTCAAGGCGGTCGCGTACTGCTTCTGCGAACTCTGAGTCCGCGCAGCAGCTGAAACGCGAACGGCCCGCCATTGGCGGGCCGTTCCCATTGAAGGCGGGCGGATCCGCCAGGTCGCGCGTGATCAGCGACGCACGTCGAGCCGGCCGCTGTCGATCAGGGCGTCCACGTCGGCCGCGCCGACCAGATTGAAGTCGCCCGGCACGCTGTGCTTGAGCCGCGCCGCCGCGAGGCCGAACGCGAGCGCGCGCGCGTCGTCGAGACCCGACAGCACCCCGTGCAGCACGCCGGCGGCGAACGCGTCTCCGCCGCCGATCCGGTCGACGATGCCGTCGACGGGCAGGGCGTCGATGCGCTGTGCGCTGCCGTCGCGGCGCACCAGCAGCGCACCGAGCGCGTGGCGGTCGACGCTGTGCACCGTGCGCTGCGTGCACGCGATGCGTTGCAGGTGCGGGAACGCGGCGAATGCGCGCGCGGCCGCGTGCAGCGTGCGCTCGTCGCTGCCGTGTCCGGCGGTCTCGGACGCATCCGTGCCCAGCACCAGATCGATGTCGCGGTGGTCGATGAAGGCGATGTCGGCCTCGGCCAGCAGGTCGCGCAGCAGCAGCGCCGGTGCGTCGTTCCACGTCGCCCACAGCTTCGGGCGGAAGTTGCCGTCGAACGAGACCGTGCTGCCGGCGGCGCGCGCGGCGCGCACCGCCGCAAGCGCCGCATCCGCCGCGTTCGGGCCGACCGCGGGCGTCACGCCCGACACGTGCAGGCAGTCGATGCCGGCCAGCAGCGACTGCCAGTCGTAGCTGTCGGGCGCTGCGCGTGCGAACGCCGAATCGGCGCGGTCGTAGACCACGTCGCTGGGCCGCAGCCCGGCGCCGGCGGCGAAGAAGTACAGGCCCATGCGCCCGGCCGCACGTGCGACGCGCGAGACGTCCACGCCGTGCCGGCGCAATTCGCCCAGCGCGCCATCGCCGAGCGCGTTCGCGGCCACGGTGCCGGCGACGGCGGCCTCGTGGCCGAAATGCGCGAGCGACACCGCGACGTTGGTCTCGGCGCCGCCGACATGGACATCGAGATGCCGCGACTGCAGCAGGACCTCGCGCCCGGGAGCACCCAGGCGCAGCAGCAGCTCGCCGAAACAGAGAACGCGTTTGCCCATCGCGACATTGCCTTTCGATCAGGCCCGGCGGGGGCGGGCGGGTGGATGTGGCGGCGCAACATGCTTTGCAGAAACAGCTCTGCTAGCGTTTGACCCGCGGTGTCATTCCGGCACCTGTGATCACCATAACAAGCGCGGCCCCGCAGTCAAGACGCGCCGAGACCGCTTCGCACCCTGGGAGGGGAACGACATGACGCAGTTGTTCGGTTCGAAAAAGACACCGGTTACCTTGCTGGCCGCAGGGATCGCGCTCGCGCTGCAGGCGGTGGCCATGCCCGCCTTCGCGCAGACCGCCGGCAGCACGGGAGACGACGGCATCGAAGAGACCGCAACCTCCGGCGACGCCACGCAGCTGGAGGTCGTGCGCGTGGTCGGTTATCGCGCCAGCGTCGAACGCGCGCTGGACATCAAGCGTGGCGAAGCCGGCGTGGTCGATGCGGTCGTCGCCGAGGACATCGGCAAGTTCCCCGACCTCAACCTCGCCGAATCGCTGCAGCGCATTCCCGGCGTCGTGATCGCGCGCGACGCAGGCGAAGGCCGGCAGATCACCGTGCGCGGTCTCGGCCCCGACTTCACCCGCGTGCGCATCAACGGCATGGAGGCGCTGACGACCGTCGGCGCGTCCGACCAGAGCGGTGGTTCCAATCGCGGCCGCGGTTTCGACTTCAACGTGTTCGCGTCCGATCTGTTCTCGCAGCTGATCGTGCGCAAGACCGCGTCGGCGGAGGTGGAGGAAGGCTCGCTCGGCGCGACCGTCGACCTGCGCACCGCGCGTCCGTTCGACTACGACGGCCTGACCATCGTCGGCAGCGGCCAGGCGAGCTACAGCGACATGGCCGCGAAGGCGGATCCGCGCGTCGCCGGGCTGATCGCCAACACCTGGGCGGACGGGCGTTTCGGTGCGTTGCTGTCGGTCGCCTACAGCGAGCGGCAGACGCTCGAGGAAGGCAGCGGTTCCGGGCGCTGGGCGAACGGGCCGAGCAATGGCGGCTTCGCCGGCTGTCCGACCGCCACCAATCCCGTCAACACGTCTCCCTTCCCGGACGCCTGCAACAGCAACGTCTTCCATCCGCGTTTTCCGCGCTACACGCTGATGGAGCACGACCAGAAGCGGACCGGCGTCACGGCGTCGCTGCAGTTCAAGCCGACCGACCGGACGGAATTCTCGCTCGACGGGCTGTATTCGAAGATCGATGCGGTGCGCGAAGAGAAGTACATCGAGGCGATCTCCTTCAGCCGTGGCGACAACCGTGTCAATGGCGTCCAGCAGCCGATCGCCGGCAAGCCGCAGACGGTCGTCCGCGACGGCGTCATCGACGACCGCGGCGCGCTGGTCTACGGCCTGTTCGACGACGTCGACATCCGGTCGGAGAACCGCTACGACGAATGGAACACGGTCTTCAAGCAGCTGACGCTGGACGGCAAGTTCGACGTCACCGACGACTTCACGCTGTCCGGAAAGATCGGCACCTCGAGCTCCGTGCACGAGAATCCGATCCAGACCACGATCATCATGGACAAGTACAACGTCGACAACTACAGCTACGACTACCGCGGCGATCCCTACAAGCCGGTGCTCGACTACGGCATCGATCCGCTCGATCCCACCGGCTGGACCCTGGCCGAGATCCGTCTGCGGCCGCAGTACGTCGAGAACGAGTTCGACACCGCGCAGCTGGATTTCAACTGGAACATCAGCCCCGGCTTCCGCCTCAAGGGCGGCGTGCAGGCCAAGGACTACACGTTCTCGACCAGCGAATTGCGCCGCAACTCGGAGATCAGCGTTCCGCGCTTCCCCGACGGCAGCTTCATCGTGCCGCCGGATCTGACCAGCCAGGCGGCGCTCAGCGGCATCGACGGTTCGCCGGGCCGCTGGGTCATCCCGAGCTACGACCGCATCGCCGATTTCTTCGACATCTACGGCAACACCGGCACGTTCGCGGTGCTCGATCGCCCGGTCAACAACCGCAGCGTCGAGGAGCAGGATCGCGGCGCCTACCTGCAGGGCGAGTTCTCGACCGACCTCGGGTCGATTCCGTTCTCGGGCAACTTCGGCGTGCGCTACGTGCGCACAAAGCAGAGCTCGACCGGTACCGCCACGGCCAGCGGCACGCCGATCGCGTCGACGGTGTCGCGCGAGTACAGCGACACGCTGCCGTCGATGAACCTGGTCGCCGAGGTCGCGCCGGACTTCCTGATCCGCTTCGGCGCGGCGCGGGTCATGTCGCGGCCGACCCTGGGCTCGCTGACGCCCGGCGTGACCGTCAACGTCAGCGGTGGCGCGCGCACGGTCAGCGGCGGCAATCCCGCGCTGGACCCGGTGCGCGCCGATACCGCGGACCTCGGATTCGAGTGGTATTTCGATGAAGGCGCGATGCTCGGCCTGGGCCTGTTCTACAAGGATCTCAAGACCACGATCCAGACATCGCGGGAAATACGCAGCTATGCATCGAGCGGCCTGCCGGCGAGCCTGCTCGACGGCACCGGCGCGAGCGTCAACGACGATTTCGCGTTCACCGTGCCGCTCAATACGCCGGGCGGTCCGCTGAAGGGCTTCGAAGCGAACTACGTGCAGCCCTTCACGTTCCTGTCGGGTGTCTGGAGCGATTTCGGCATCCAGCTCAACTACACCTACGTCGACACCGAGATCCAGTACCTGACCTCGACGGGCGCCAACTCCCTGCGCACGCAGTTGCTGGGCTCTTCCAAGACGTCGTGGAACGCGACGCTGTTCTACGAAGGGCAGCGCTTCTCCGGCCGTGTCTCGGCGACCAACCGCGACGATTACCTGATCCAGGTACCGGGCGTGGAACAAGGCTTCACCGACGACGTGCACGGCCAGAACGGCACGACCGTGCTCGACGCCTCGCTGCGCTACAAGATCAGCGACCAGATCGAGCTGAGCCTGGAAGGCATCAACCTGACCAACGAGCCGTCGGAATCGTGGGTCGGCGCGGGCTCGCGACTGCCGCTCGACTACAGCGAGACCGGCCGTCAGTACCTGCTGGGCCTGCGCTACAAGTTCTGATCATTCCCGCAGCACGGAAGAAGGCCGGAGCGGTGACGCTCCGGCCTTTTTTCATGGCACACGATCCGTGAATTTCAGCAAGAACCCCGGGGAAATCGCCTGCATTCCGGCACGCATGCGGCGCCGTCTTGCTGCATTGCAAGATGCCGCCCGGTCGGGGCGCTGGTAGGTTACGCGCCTCGATGACCATCGGTGTCATTGATCGAACAGAGGAGGCCCGCGAAGCGGTCTCCCACATATGCAACAGACCACAGGTTTTGGGGAGGAGCGCATTGATGGACCGTTTCCGTAGCAGCCGGAAGACACCGGTTACCTTGCTGGCCGCCGGTATCGCCGTCGTCCTGTCGTCGCCTGCCGCCGCGCAGCAGTCCACGGAGCAGGAGCGCGCCGTCGACATGGCCGCGGTCACCGTGACCGGCTATCGCGAGAGCCTGCAGAAGTCACTCGACGAAAAGCGCTACAGCGTCGAGCAGGTCGATGCGATCTTCGCCGAGGACATCGGCAAGTTCCCGGACCAGAACCTCGCCGAATCGATGCAGCGCATCGCCGGCATTTCGATCGACCGCGAGGGCGGCGAAGGCCAGCGCATCTCCGTGCGTGGCCTGGGCTCCGACTTCACCCGCGTGCGCCTCAACGGCCTCGAAGCGCTGGCGACCGCCGGCAGCGGCAGCGCCGGCGTCAACCGTTCGCGCGGCTTCGACTTCAACACATTCGCCTCCGAACTCTTCAGCCAGGTCAAGGTCAACAAGACCCAGTCGGCGCAGATGGACGAAGGCTCGCTGGGCTCGACGGTCGACCTGCGCGGCTCGCGTCCGTTCGACTTCAAGGGTTTCCGCGCCTCGGCCAGCGCCCAGGTCGGCTACAACGAGCTGTCGGAAGAAAACGATCCGCGCGTCTCGGGCCTGATCAGCAACACCTGGGCCGACGGTCGCATCGGCGCGCTGCTGTCGGCGTCCTACAGCCAGCGCACGATCTTCGAGGAAGGCTACAACCCGGTCCGCTGGGAGCACGGCAACCACCGCAATTCCAACCAGTCCAATGCCGCCAACAACGGCATCTACGGCTTCTGTTCGCCGCTGGGCTACAACCCGCAGACGCCGCGCAACCCGGTCGCCAGCGAGATCTCCAACCCCAACAACAACAACGGCTACGGCACCTGGGGCATCGACGCCGCGAACTGCGGCACCGGCCTGCCGCGCCCGGCCGCGACGGCCGAGAACATCGCCGCCTACGAGACCGCGACCAACGCCTGGATCCCGCGCTACCCGCGCTACATCCGCACCAAGCACGACATCGAGCGTCTCGGCGTCACCGGCGCGTTCCAGTTCCGCATCAGCGACGACACCCTGCTGAGCTTCGACGCGCTGTATTCCAAGCTCGACAAGGACCAGCGCGAGGATTCGCTCGGCGCCAACCTGCACCGCGCGGCGAACCTCGGCGGCAAGACCCAGATCGTCGTGCGCGAAGCCGAGGTCGACGACCGCAACCGCCTCGTCTACGGCGTGTTCGACAACGTCGATTTCCGTACCGAATCCAGCCAGATCGAGGAGTCGACCGAGTTCAAGCAGTTCAGCCTGCAGCTCGAGCACCGCTTCAACGACGCGGTGCGCCTCGACGCGACGATCGGCCATTCCTCGTCGGATTACTCGCGTCCGGTGTTCTCGATGGTGAGCTTCGACAACGCGAACCTCGACGGCTTCGTGCTCGACATGCGTGGCGATCCGGAAATGCCGAGCATGACCTTCCCGTTCGACACCAGCAGCCCCGACGCGTGGCAGTGGCTCGGCTACGGCGCGGTGCCGGTCAACAGCAACGGCACCGCGCGCGGCGCGAACATCAGCGAAGTGCGTCTGAATCCGAACTACGTCAGCAATGCGTTCGATTCGGCCAAGGTCGATCTGTCGTTCGACATCAATCCCACCTTCACCTTCCGCACGGGCCTGGCGTGGAAGGACTACGACATGAGCACCGAGGAATACCGGCACATCAGCTACGGGCGCCTGCCGCAGGCGCTGCCGGCCGGGGTGACGATCGGCGATCTGAGCACCACGCTCGACGGCTTCGGCAAGAACCTGTCGGGCAACATGCCCGGCTCGTGGCTGATTCCGGACTTCGACCGGATCGCCGGGCTGCTGGACATCTACAGCAACGCCGACAACGGCGTACCGGGTGGCGACTACCGCCTGGCGGGCATCGGCCACTTCGGTTCGTCGAACAACAACTTCTCGGTCAACGAGCGCAGCATGGCGACCTACGCCCAGCTGGACTTCAACACCGACGTGTTCTCGCGCGCGCTGCGCGGCAACGTGGGCGTGCGCCTGGTCAAGACCCAGATCAGCGCCGCGGGCTGGGCGCCGTGCCCGACCGGTGGCGAGGCGAACTGCGAGCGCGTGTTCGGCGTCGCCAACGCGACCTCGGCAGCCGGCGACCGCTTCGTCGTCGAGAGCGTGGTCGGCCACAACTACACCGACGTGCTGCCGTCGCTGAACCTGTCGTGGGATCTCACCGATGCGTTCGTGCTGCGTTTCGGCGCGGCCAAGACCATGGCCCGTCCGACGCTGACCTACATGTCGCCGAGCGTCAGCGGCGGTCCGACGAACTTCTTCGACGACGGCCGCTTCTACTCGATCAACCTCGGCAATCCGAAGCTCGATCCGTTCCGCTCGACCAACTACGACCTGAGCGCGGAGTGGTACTTCGGCGAGGGCGCACTGCTGTCGGCCGCGGTGTTCTACAAGGACATCGAGAGCTACGTGCAGCGCACGCGCCTGCTGAGCACGTGGTCGGAGCTGGGCTACTCGCTGGACCTACTGCCGCCGGGCTTCAACGCCGACACGATCTTCAACGTCCAGAGCTACTACAACACGCCGGGCGGCCCGCTGAAGGGCTGGGAGCTGACCTACCAGCAGCCCTTCACCTTCCTGCCGGGCTTCTGGCGCAACTTCGGCGTGCAGATGAACTACACGCACGTCGATTCGGACATCGAATACATGTTCAGCACCGCGGCCAGCAACAACACCGCGGTCGTGACCCAGATCACCGAGAACCAGCTGGTGAACCTGTCGCCGAACTCCTACAACGCCACGCTGTACTACGACGACGGCCGCTTCAGTGCGCGCGTGTCGACGAGCTACCGCGACGGCTACATCGGCGAAGTGCTCAGCCGCGAGAACGTCTGGGATCTCGACGGCAACCAGTTCGGTACCGCCGACGTCACCGGCAAGCACAGCGTGCGCAACGTGGACTTCAACACCTCGTTCAAGATCACCGACCAGCTGAGCCTGACGTTCGAGGCGATCAACCTGCTCGACACGCCCGACCGCCGCTACGTCGACTCCGATCTGATGCTGCCCGACCGCTACACCACGACCGGCCGCCAGTACTACGTCGGTGCGCGCTATCGCTTCTGAGGCCTCCCTGCGTCATCCGCCGCCGTCGCCCGGGCGACGGCGGCGGGGACGTGTCTGCCTCGTGCTGTCCCTGACGCTGCTCGCGCCGGCCGCGATGGCCGGGCGCGTGTTCGACGTCGGCCCAGGCGACGGTGCCTTCGCCACTGTCCAGGCCGCGGTCGATGCGGCGATCGCGGGCGGTGATGCCGCCGAGATCCGGATCGCCGCCGGCACCTGGCGCGGTGTCGTCGACGTGCCACCGGAAGCACCCGCGCTGCGCCTCGTCGGTGCGGGCGCCGACCTGACCCGCATCGTCCACGACCATTACGCCAGCCGGATCGATCCGCGCACCGGCGAAGCCTTCGGCACCTACGGCTCGGCGACGATGTTCGTGCGCGCCGACGATTTCCATGCCGAAGCACTGACCATCGCCAACGATGCCGGCCCGGTCGGGCAGGCGGTCGCGCTGGTCGTCGACGGCACCCGCGCGTCGTTCGATCGCGTGCACCTGCTCGGTCACCAGGACACGTTGTACCTGCGCAAGGCCGGCACGCGCGCGTGGTTCCGCGACTGTCGCATCGAAGGCACGGTCGACTATGTGTTCGGCGCGGCCACTGCGCTGTTCGAGCGCTGCGCACTGCATTCGATCGGCGACGGCTACGTCACCGCGCCGTCCACGCCTGAAGACCAGCCACATGGTTTCGTGTTCCGCGACTGCACGCTGACGGCCGCGCCCGGCGTGACCCGCGTATATCTCGGGCGGCCGTGGCGGCCGCATGGCGCCACGCGTTTCGACGGCTGCCGCTTCGATGCGCCGGTACCGGCCGAGGGCTGGCACGACTGGGGCAAGCCCGGGAGCCGGGACACCGCGCGCTTCGCCGAGCACGGCAACTCCGGCCCTGGCAGCGCACTGGACGGCCGCGTGCCGTGGCTGCGCGACAGGGCCGCCGCACCCGACACCGCCACACTGATGCAGGCCTGGAGGCCGTTTGAATGAGGATTCCGATGCGCGCGTTGCAGCTCGCGGCGCTGCTGGCGGGGCTCGCTGCGGGCACCGCCGCGTTCGCCGCCGGGCCCGATCCCGTCGCCGAGCGCATGCTGCAGGCGCAGACCGCGTCGGGCGGCTGGCCCAAGCATCTCGCCGGCAAGGCCATCGACTACGCGAAGCCGTTCGATGCAGCTGCCGGCGCCGCGCTGGCCGAGTCCGAGCGCGCCGACGACGCGACGATCGACAATGACGCGACCACGCGCGAGATCGTGCATCTGGCGGAAGCATGGCGTGCGCATGGCGACGACCGCTATCGCGACGCGGCGCTGCGCGGTATCGACTATCTGCTCGCCGCGCAATACGCCAACGGCGGCTGGCCGCAGTTCCATCCCGACCGCTCCAGCTACCGCGGCCAGGTCACCTTCAACGACGACGCGATGACCCAGGTCGTCGGCCTGCTGCAGGACATCGCCGAAGGCGAGGGCACGCTCGCGGCGTTGACGCCATTGCGCGGCGACGCCGCCGCGGGCGCGGTCGAACGCGCGATCGCGTTGATTGTCGACCTGCAGGTCCGCATCGACGGCACCCCGACGATCTGGGCCGCGCAGTACGACGAGACGACGCTGCAGCCCGCCACCGCGCGCAGCTACGAGCTGCCGTCGCTGGCGACCGCGGAGTCGGTCGCGATCGTGCGCCTGCTGATGCGGCAGCCGCCGTCGCCGCGCATCGTCGATGCGGTCGAACACGCGGCCGCGTGGTTCGAGACGCACGGCCTCGCCGATACCGCGTTCGAACGCAGCGGACGCGACGGCACGCGCCCGCGCGATGTCCGCCTCGTCGCGCGACCGGGCACCACGACCTGGGCGCGGTTCTACGATCTGCAGCGGCAGCAGCCGTTGCTGGTCGATCGTGGCGGCGCGGTGGTCGCGTCGCTGGCCGACATGTCGGAAGAACGTCGCACCGGCTATGCCTGGTACGGCACCTGGCCCGAGGCGCTGCTGCACAAGGCGCTGCCGCAGTGGCGCCGGCGCCATGCGCCCGAGGGCCATCGGGCCGACAATCCATGATGCGCGCCGGCTCCGGCCGGCGTGTCGCTGTCGAGGAGAGCAAGGTTTGAACCAGATGTCGAAGCGAATCCTGGCCGTCGCCTGTGCGTTGGGGCTGTCCGCCGCCGTCCATGCGGACGACACGCCCCGCCTGCTGTTCCACGTGTCGGCCGACCGGGATTTCGTCGCCGATACCGCGGCCGGCGATCCGGTGCCGAACTTCAAGGACAAGGTGCGCCTGGTCGACGACGGCGTGCGTGGCCGCGCGATCGAATGGGACGACGACGGCGTGCTGTCGTGGAACGCGCCCGGCAACATCGATGCCGCGCGCGGCACGCTGAGCTTCTTCTGGCGCGCGCGCGATCCGGTCGGCGAGGCGCCGTTCGTGATCTTCCGGGTCGGCTATGCCGACCATTCCAGCTGGGACATGGCCTGGCTGCGGATCGACTGGAACGGCCACGGCTTCGATGCCTTCGTCACCGATGCCAACCTCGCGCGCTCACGCGTGTCGTTCCGCATGGACACCGTGCCGGGCCCCGATGCATGGACCCACGTCGCCTTCGCCTGGGACGAGACCATCGGCGTGCGCCTGTACATCGAGGGCCGCGAGGTCGCGCGCGAAGAGCGCCCGGCGAATGCGCAGGCCGGTTTCGACTACGACGCCGGACTGGACCAGTTCGGCCTGGCCGCGCGCATCCTCGCGCCGCACCAGGTGCAGAGCCGCTACAACTTCCTGCGCGGCAGCGATTTCGACGACATCCGCGTGCACGACCGCATGCTCGACGTGGCCGGCGTGCAGGCCGTGCGCGCATTCCGCGCGCCGACCGCGGCGCTCGCGCCGGACGACCGGCATGCCGCATGGCTGTTCCGTCACGGCTGGCAGGCCGGCGCCGCGCCGCCGCTGCTCGCTGCATCCACGACGACGATCCGCAAGGTCGAATTCGCCGATGCCAAGGACCTCAAGCAGTGGATGTGGAAGGGCACCGACGGCATCGCCGAGACCACGTGGCCGGGCGTCTACAACCGCTCGCGGCTGCGCGGCCGCAATGATTATTTCCAGCTGCCGGACTGGGACACCTACGTCGACGGTGGCAAGGCGCTGGACCTGAGCCTGCCCGACGAGCCCTTCAACCGCATCGAACTGCGCGGCGCCGCCTACGGCGAAGCGACCCACGGCGCCGACGCGGGTACGCAGCAGCCACTGTTCTCGCGGCCGCAGGGCGTGGTGCGCAGCGTCGACAGTTTCGACACGCGGCGCGGCGGCCATCTGCGCTTCACCAATGCCGCGCAGGAAACCCCGATCCAGGAGATCTGGGCCTATCACGTCAGCGATGCCGCCGAGCCCGACGGTTCGGTCAAGCAGGCCTACACGATCCGCAGCAACGCCGAGATCGACTACACCAACCTCGCCGACCTGCGTGAATTCATCGAGGGCCGCCATGCGCCCGAAGAGCGCAGCATGGTGCTGGCGCTGCCGGGCCGCGCGGCCTTCCGCGAGCGCGAGCAGACGCCGGCACGTGGCGTCACGCAGCCCATCGTGCACGTGCTGATTCCTTCGGGCATCGGCAGCGCCCCGGCCGCGCAGCCGCTGATCCGCAGCTGGGCGCACAGCTGGGAGAACATGTACGACGGGCTCGACGGCGTCGCGATCGACATTCCCGCGCTCGACCTGCCGGCGACGCACGACGTCGACGGGACGGGCGCGATTCCGCTCAACATCCGCATCAAGGATCCGATCTGGCCGGCGCGCGACATGATCGACGTGTCGGTGTCCGTACAGCCGGGCCAGAAGCGCACGCTGTGGCTGGACCTGCGCGACCGCATCCTCACCGACGACAGCCTGTGGATCAGCATCGCGTCGGCAGCGCCGGGCTTCGATGCATCCGCGCTCGACGGCGCCGAGGTGCGCATGGTCTACAAGCCGCGCGCCGAGGCGATCGAAGAGCACGTCGCCGACCGTTTCAACCAGGTCCGCGACAACTGGGGCTTCCTCGTCGAGGAACACACCACGTCCAAGCGCCAGCGCCTGTACGCGCGCGTGCACGCCGACATCAGCGACCTGCTGCGCGTGGATCCGGACCACGAGCTGGGCCGGCGCTACTGGAACTACATGAGCTACAACAGCCAGGGCCTGCCGCCGTTCGAGCAGCCGCAGGCACCGGCCGGCGTGCCGCTGTGGGCGTTCCGCCAGCTCGAGGACCTCAAGGCCGTGCGCCGGTTCGTCGAGTGGTGGATCGACGAGCGCCAGGTCGCGTTCGGCGATTTCGGTGGCGGCATCTCCGACGACAGCGACCTGTCGCAGCAGTGGCCGGGGCTGGCGCTGATGGGCGTGATCCCCGACAAGATCAACGCCTCGATCACCGCGCTGGCCGACGCGGCTTACGCGAACGACATGTTCGCCGGCGGCCTGTCGACGATCGAGACCGACGAGCTGCACGCCTACGAGGAAGGCATCAACACCAACAGCGCGATGGCCCTGCTCAACTGGGGCGATCCGCTGACGATGACGCGGCTGATGGAGACCGTGCGCGATCTCGACGAGAAGATCGTGCTGCGCAATCCGCAGGGCCACGTGCTGTTCTCGAGCAACTGGTTCGGCGGCCACAAGGTCTACCGCGAGCCGCGCTGGCAGTGGCAGAAACCCTATTCGTTCCCGGTGCTGCATCCGGCGTTCCTGCTCGGCGTGTTCAACGCCGATCCGACCAGCCGCGCGATGATCACCGGCCTCGCCGATGGTTACCTCGCGCACGCCTACACCGACGAGAAGGGCGCCTGGCAGCTGCCCAACGAGATCAACTGGGCGACCGGCGAGCGCCGCGGCGGCGATCTGTTCGACGGTTCCGGCGGCGCCGACACGATGCATCTGTACTGGGCCGCGTGGCGCTGGACCGGCGACGACAAGTACCTGCAGCCGTTGCTCTACCGCGTGGACCGCGGCGGACCTGCGGGCCTGTCGAACCTGGCCGAGAACTACGTCGACGCCCTCGGCAGGCGCGAGGACTGGGGCAGGCGCCTGCAGCAGTCGGCCGACAAGGGCGACACCGGCGTGCAGAGCGTGTTCGCCTGGCAGCAGACCGGCGACAAGACGTATCTCGAAGCCCTGCATGCCGACGGCATCCAGGCCAAGGCGATGCGCGAGTACATGAACACCGAAGGCCACTGGTGGTCGGACCGCGTCGATGCGCCGAGCGAGTTCCTGCAGCGCGCACGCCTGGGTGGTCTGGCCCTGCGCCGCAACACCACGTATCCCGGCCACACGGTGAGCTGGCGCTTCGACGAGGACGCGCAGGCGGAAGCCGTCGCGCTGCTGGTGTCGGCACCGTCGCGTGAAGCGTTCAAAGTGATCGCGCACAACACCGGTGCACGCAACGCCAATGCGACGATGACCGGCTGGAACGTCGCGCCCGGTCGCTGGCGCATCACCAGCGGCGTGGACCGCGATGAGGATGAAACCATCGACGGCCGCGCGCAGACGCGCGAGGTGACACTGGAGTCGAGCACGTCGGTGGACCTGGCGTTCGCACCGGGCCAGACCCAGGTGTTCGAGTTCGAGCGGATCGAAGCCGGCACGCCGGTCGAGACGCGCGCCGACATCGGCATCGGCCGCGGCGACGTGCGCGTGGTCGACGGCGCGGTCGAGGTGGCCGTGCACAGCCTCGGCCATGCCGACGCGCCCGGTGGTGTCGCGATCCTCGAAGACGCGCGTGGCCGCGAACTCGCCCGTACCGATATTCCCGCGCTCCAAGCGCCGCGCGACCTGCGACCGCGCAGCACGACGCTGCGGCTCGCACACGCGGCCGGCGTCGATCCGCGTGGCGGTCGCGTGCGCATCGCGCTGCCGGGCGACGGCGAGGAAGTGACGCGACTCAACAACGTCGCCGAGGTGCGTTGATGCAGGCGTCCCGCGGTCTCCGGTGGTGATCGCGTCGGCCGATGCCTGTGTGGCACCGGCCGCTGCGCAGCCGCCGATGGCGTCCGGCATGTGGCTGCCGGACTCGGGCGACGGCAGCTGGATCATCGTGCTTGGCGAACCGGTCGTTGTACGGCCGGGTCGCTGGTTGGGCGCGCAGCCGGGCCTGTTTGCGCAGAGTCCGGCAGGCACGCCGGCGCTCACCGCGACGCGCATACGGCACGCGGATTTCGACGGCTTCGCAGTCCGCTGGCGCCAAGCTGCGTCGAGCGGCGACGCATCGCCTGCAATGGAATCCCGGCCTTGTGCATCCTTGTGGAGGCACGTTCCGGAACGCGTGCGCCGTTACGGAACCAGATTGCGTCGCAGTGCCGGCACCTGCTGCGCCAGTTCGTCGGCGACGATCGCCGCGAACAGCGCGGCGCCTTCGGGACCGAGATGGGTGTAGTCGAACGCGAGCTTCGCCTGGCCCATCGGTTCGGTCGCGGCGTTGTCCTGCGCGGCGCCCGGTGCGGGCGCCGCTGCGTTTGTCGCGGAGACTGCGGATGGCGGCGTGCCGATGGTCGTGCCGCCCTGTGCGGCGGTCACCTGTTCGGGCGCGGCGGGACGCTGTGCGGTGCGCATCGCCAGCACCGGGCCCATGCCCTGCACCAGCGCCCGGCTGCGCGCGTGCAGATCGACCAGGGGTACGTCGAGTTCCCGCGCGACGGCGCGCGTGGCCTCGGCCCAGGGCGCGAGATCGTCGAGCAGGCGGCCGGCCTCGAACTGGCGTCGCGCCAGCGGTGTCACCAGCACCGGATGCGCGCCGGCGGCGCGGATCTCGGCGACGTAGCGACGCAGGTTGTCGGGGTATTCGGTGGCCAGATCCGTCGAGCGGCCCGGCTTGCCCGGCTGGTCGTTGTGGCCGAACTGCACGAGCACGTAGACCGCGTCGAACGGACCGGCGCGCATCTCGTGCAGCGCGATGTCCCACGAGCCTTCGGCGCGGTAGTTGTAGGTACTGCGGCCGCCGCGGGCGAGGTTGGTGCAGGCGAGGAACGAGGCGACGTGGCGATCGCAGAACGCGCCGCCCCAGCCGCCCTGCACGGCGGTCGTGGAATCGCCGACCAGCACGATCTTGCCGGCCCGGATCGGCGTGACCGGCGGGCGCATCGGATCGTCCGATGCGAAGGCGATGAGCGGCAGGACCAATGCGAAACCGAGACCGAGGGCGGGCAGGCGCGGATGGCGCATGGAGAAGGTTCCGGCGGGGAAGAGGGCGGACGCGCGCCGATGTCAGCGCACGAAGGGATCGATGGTGCGGATGCTGCCGTCGGCCTCGTGGACCAGTTCGGCGACCTTCGCGCTGCGCAGGTGGGTGCGGTCCGACAGTTCGGTGTCGTGATAGAACAGGTGCCAGCGGCCGTCGATTTCGACGATCGAGTGATGCGTCGTCCAGCCTTGCACCGGCGCGAGTACGATGCCGCGATACGTGAACGGTCCGTACGGCGAATCGCCGGTCGCATAGGCGATGGTGTGGGTGTCGCCGGTCGAATAGGTGAAGTAATAACGCCCGGCGTGTCTGTGGACCCAGGCCGCCTCGAAGAAGCGCCGGTCGAGATCGCCGCCGAGCAGTGGCGCGCCCGTGTCGTCGACCAGCAGCACCTCGCGCGGCGTCTCGGCGAACGCCAGCAGGTCGTCGGACAGGCGCGCCACGCGCGGCATCAGCGCGGGTGCATCGGGCTGCTGCAGATCGGTGATGCCCATCGCCGGGTCGTAGCGGCCCGAGACCCAGCGCTGCAGCTGGCCGCCGTGGATGCCGCCGAAATACAGATAGCGCGCGCCGTCGTTGTCGACGAACACCGCGGGATCGATGCTGTAGCTGCCGGCAATCGGCCCGGGCTGCGCGGTGAACGGCCCTTCGGGACGATCGCCGGTGGCCACGCCGATGCGGAAGATGCCGTCCGCATCCTTCGCCGGGAAGTACAGGTAGTAGCGGCCGTCGCGCTGCGTCGCATCGGGCGCCCACAGCTGCATCGAAGCCCACGGCACGTCCTCGAGCCGCAGGCCGGGCGCATGTACCGTCACCGGGCCGCCGATGCGTTCCATCGACAGCACGCGGTAATCGCGCATCACGAAGCCGCGGCCGGGCTCGCTGTCGCGCGGTGGCTCGTCGACATCGTGCGAACCGTAGACGTAGATGCGGCCATCGAAGACATGCGCCGACGGATCGGCGATGAAATGGTCGCGGACCAGCGGCGCGTGGCGGAACACCGGGGCACCGTCCGGAGCCTCGGCGGCGATCGTGGCGCAGCCGGTGAGCAGGCCGGCCGTGACGAGGGTCAGTACGCTGCGGTGGATCATTGCGTACCCCGCTGGACGAAAGGCGCCTGTTGGTAGAGGCGGCGTTCGCCGCCACGCGGGTCGTCTTCGAGACGCGGCACGGCATCGAACACCATCGTTTCGCGCGTCGCCATCGAGTACGGCGCCCAGGCCGGCATCCCGGCGTGGTTGGGATCGCCGCTGCGCGCGAAGGCCAGCAGCGCATCGCGCATCGTCGCGGCGACCGCGCGCGCCTCCGCGGTGTCGCCGGTCCTGGCGCCGGCGACGGCGGTATTGCCGAACACCAGTGGAATGTCGAGCGTGTGGAACGCGCGCAGGCGCGCACCTTCCCCGGATCGCGGATACCAGTCGAGCTGGTAGGCCCAGGTGTTGCGGCCCTGCGCGGCGCGGACTTCGAGCTCCTCGACCGCGCCGCGCCACGAGCGTCCGGCGGTGGTCGCCGCGAAGAACACCTCCGACGGCGTGTAGTCGGGATACAGGCGCCGGTATTCGGCGACGACGACGGCGGGATCGAGATCGACGAACTGCTGCGTGCGCAGCCTGTCGGGCAGCGTGTCCCATCCCAACGTGAAGTTGTCCGGGTCGTTGCCGAGGAAGGCGCGTGTCTCGTCGCGCGTGTTGCCGATCACCATCGGGATGCCGGCCGACTGCGGCGGTGCATCGGGCCAGAACGGATGCCGCGGCAGGTTCACGGTGTCGACGACCGGGCCGAAGTACAGCGCGCTGTCCTCGACCCGCGAGGGATCGCGCGCGAGCTGCGCATCCAGCAGCGCCTGCATCGGCAATGCGCGCAGCCGGTCGAGTTCGCCGGGCGCGATGCCGAGCGCATCGAGGAAGATGCCGGCGCGCTGCGAAGCCGAACGCGGGCCCGCGGCAGTGACCTGCTGGCCGCTCATCGTCCACGCGCGATGGAACAGCCCGCGCGCCGCCGGCATCGCCATCAGCGTCGCGATCTTCGCGCCGCCGCCGGACTGGCCGAAGACGGTGACGTTGCCGGCATCGCCGCCGAACTCGTCCGCGTGCGTGCGCACCCATTCCAGCGCCTGCACCAGATCGAGCTGGCCGACGTTGCCGGCATGCGCGAACGCGGCGCCGCCGAGATCGCGCAGGTGCAGATACCCGAACGCGTTGAGCCGGTGGTTGATGGTGACGACCACGACGTCGCCGCTGCGGCACAGCGCGCCGCCGTCGTAGAGCGGGTCGCTGCCCGAGCCGGTGTTGAAGCCGCCGCCGTGGATGTAGACCAGCACCGGGCGCTTGCCGCCATCGCGCAGCGCGGGCGTCCAGACGTTGAGGCGCAGGCAGTCCTCGCTGCCGGGACCATCACTGCCGCGCTGCGGCGCCGATGGACCGTATTCGAACGCGTCGCGCACACCACGCCAGGCGGCCTCCTGCAGCGCGGGCTGCCAGCGTCGGGTCACGGTATCGGCGCCATAGGGCACGCCGCGGAAGACGTGGACGCCCTGCTCGACGCTGCCGCCGATGCGTCCGCCGCGTACGCGCGCGACGGTGCTGCGGGGCGACGGATCGGCGGCGAACGCGCCGGGCAGCGCGGGCAGCGCCGCGACGCCGGCGCCGACGCGCAGCCAGTGGCGGCGGACGGGATCGGAGGGCATGTCGGTCATGGGGTTCGGGCCTGTTCCTGGATCCAGTCGATGGCGAGCTGCGGCCAGCGGGCGAGCGCACCGGTCGCGTCGCGCGTGCCGAAGCCGTGCCCACCGTGCGGGAAGACGTGCAGCGAGGCCGGCACGCCGGCGCGCACCGCTGCGGCATGCATCGCCAGCGCATTGCCGACCGGCACGACATCGTCGTCCTGCGCGTGCAGCAGGAACAGCGGCGGCGTGCGGCTGTCCACGTGCCGGTCGGGCGAGAGGCGGTCGAGTGCGCCCGCGTCGGAGGTGGCGTCCGCAGCCAGCAATCGTGCGCGCGAGCCGGCATGCGCCAGCGGTGCGTGCATCGAGATCACCGGGTAGACGAGCAGGGCGAAATCGGGGCGTGGCGACTGCGCGTCCGCTGCATCGACCGCGGTGTAGACCGCATCGGGCGTCGTCGTGAGCCTCGCGGCCACATGGCCGCCGGCGGAGAAACCCATTACGCCGACGCGCGACGGATCGATGCCGTAGTCGGACGCGTGCGCGCGGATCAGCCGCATCGCACGCTGCGCATCCGCCAGCGGCGCATCCGCGCCCCCGGCGTGGGCGCGGTCGGGCAGGCGGTAGCGCAGCACGAACAGGGTGATGCCGGCCGCATCGACGAAGGCGGGCACCAGGGCGGTGCCTTCCTTGTCGAGCACGATGCGGGCGTAGCCGCCGCCGGGCGTCACCAGCAGGGCGGTGCCGTTCGGACGTTCCGGTCGATGGACCGCGAGGTAGGGCGCGCGGACGTCTTCGATGATGCGGTCCGGCGCTTCGGGATCACGGCTGCGCTCGGTGATCCGCCCGGCCGGCCCCTCGGAGGAGGCAGGCCAGAGGACGATGGTCGGCACGACGTCGTCGTGGGCCGGCGCGGCCGCGGCGGACATCGCCGACGCGACCATGCACACGCATAAGAGCGCCTGGAATCCGCTTCCCCGCATCGCATCCGTTCCCGTCTTCCGCCCGCGGCTTCGTGTTTTTGCCGCACTGCACATTGAAGATGACACCGGTTTACCATACAAGACACCCCCAGGCACCGCGATCTGCGGTGCAGCAAACGGATCCAGGTCAGGAGCAACCAGTTGAACAACGCCTCCGCGCACCCGTCGACGCCGTCCGCGACGCCGGACGACAGCACCCGCGGCATCGTCGACGCCTTCCTCGACGCACGTCGGAACGGGCGCTCGCTGCCCGGCTTCCCGGGTGACATTCCCGACGATCTCGTCGCTGCCTACGCCGTGCAGGACGCCGCGATCGACCGCTGGCCCGACCCCGTGGTGGGATGGAAGGTCGGCTACATCGCGCCCGAGAAGCGCGACGCCTCCGGTGACGAACGCCTGCTCGGGCCGGTGTTCCGCGCACACCTCCAGCAGGCCGGCGAGGCCACGTCGTTCGAGGTGTTCGACGGCGGCTTCGGCGCGATCGAGGCCGAATTCGTGCTGCGCCTCGATGCGGACGCACCGGTGGACAAGACGGTGTGGACCCCGGACGAGGCTGCCGCACTGCCGGCCACGCTGTTCATCGGGCTGGAAGTCGCCAGCAGCCCGCTGGCCACGATCAACCAGCTCGGCCCGCGCGTGGTCGTGTCGGATTTCGGCAACAACAACGGTCTGGTGGTCGGCGGCGAGATCCCCGACTGGACCACGCTCGACGAAACCACGCTGACCGCCGAGAGCTGGATCGACGACACGCGCGTCGGCACCGGCGGCGCGACGACGTTGCCCGGCGGTCTGCGCGCGGCATTCGCGTTCGCGCTGTCGCGTTCGGCGCGTCGCGGGCGTCCGCTCAGGCGCGGCGAGCTGATCGCGACCGGAAATGCCACCGGTATCCACGACATCCTGCCGGGCCAGCGCGCCCGCGTGGTGTTCGACGGCCATGGCGAGCTGGTGCTGACGGCGCGCGCCGCGGCGCCGCGCACGGAGGAGGGCGCGGCATGACGACGCGGCGCGCCTTCCTCGCCGGACTCGGTGCGGCCTGCGCCGCGCCGCTGCTCCCCGCCGTGCTGCGCGCCGACGACGCGACCACGGTGCTCACCGCGACCGACGTCCACGTCGCCGACTACCCCACCGTCAATGCGGTGAAGTGGATCGGCGAGACGATGGCCCGCGAAACCGGCGGCCGCGTGCGGCTGCGCCAGTACCACTCCGGCCAGCTCGGTCGCGAGTCGGAAGCGATCGACATGGCGCGTTTCGGCGCCATCGACATGACCCGCGTCTACGCCGGCGCGCTCAACAACGCGTTTCCGCTGACCACGGCGCTGTGCCTGCCGTACGCGTTCGACTCGGTCGCGCACATGCGCCATGCGCTCGACGGCGGCGTCGCGCAGGCCGTGCTCGACGGCTTCGCCACGCGCGACCTCGTCGGCCTGGCGGTCTACGACAGCGGCGCGCGCTGTTTCTACAACACGCGCCACCCGATCGTCACGCCGAAAGACCTGCACGGCCTGAAGCTGCGCGTCGCCTCGTCGGACATGTTCATCGATCTGGTGCGCCTGCTCGGTGCGAACCCCACGCCGATGTCGCTGGGCGACACGTTCTCCGGCATGGAGACGCACATGATCGACGGTGCCGAGAACAACATGCGCAGCTTCCATTCCAGCCGCCATTTCGAGGCGGCGCGGTACTGGTCGCAGAGCGAACACTCCTACGCGCCCGACATCCTGCTGATCTCGCGCCGCTCGCTCGAGACGCTGCGCCCGGCCGACCGCGACCTGCTGATCGACACCGCGCGCGCGTCGGTACCGGTGATGCGCGGCTTCTGGGACGAATCAGAAGGCCGTGCCCGCCAGCAGGTCCGCGACTACGGCATCGAGTTCAACGATGTCGACATGGATGCGTTCCGCGCCGCCGCGCAGCCGCTGCGCGAACGTTACCTGCGCCAGCCGGAACTGCAGACCCTCTACCGTCGCATCCGCGACCTCGCCTGATTCGACAGAATCCGACACGGGAATCCACGATGTCCGAAGACACGACCCTCGCGCCCGATGACGCTCCAAGGCGCGCGCTCGATCGCCTGGCCGATGCCGTCATCGCCGTCGCCGCCACCGCCCTGTTCGGGCTGGTGATCGTGCAGGGCTGGCAGGTGTTCGCCCGCTATGTGATCAACGATTCGCCGAGCTGGACCGAGCCGGTGACCCTGCTGCTGCTCAGCATCGCGATGAGCCTCGGCGCCGCGGCCGGCGTGCACACCAACCGCCACTTCGGTTTCTTTTTGCTGCAGGACCACATGCGCCCGGCGATCCGGCGCCTGGTCGAGCTGCTGGTGCCGCTGGTGATCGTGACGATCGGCGCGGTCATCGCCTGGTGGGGCGCGATCCTGCTGGTCGACGGCCTGCACATCAAGGCCGCCGGCGCATCCATGCCGCAGAGCATCAACTACCTGCCGCTGTCGCTGGGCGGCGCACTGATGGTGCTGTTCGCACTCGACCGTTTCGTGCGCGTGCTGCGCACCGCGCCGGCCGGGGAGGGCCACTGACATGGCCATTGCGATTCTCTTCATCGTCTTCGCACTGCTGCTGGTGCTCGGCGTGCCGGTGGCGTTCGCGCTCGCGGCCGCGGCGCTGGCGACGCTGTTCTATCTCGACCTGCCGTCGATCGTGCTGGTGCAGCAGATCTCGGCCGGCACCGGTTCGGCCTCGCTGATCGCGATCCCGCTCTTCATCTTCGCCGGCGAGATCATGATGCGCGGCGGCATTTCCGAACGCCTGATCGCGCTTGCCTCGTCGCTGGTCGGTCGCATGCGCGGTGGCCTGGGCCAGGTGTCGATCCTGTCGTCGCTGTTCTTCGGCGGCGTGTCGGGCTCGGCGATCGCCGACGTGTCCGCGGTCGGCGGCACGATGATTCCGCAGATGGTCAAGCGCGGTTACGACCGCGATTTCGCGGTCAACGTCAGCATCACCGCGGCGCTGGTCGCACTGCTGGTCCCACCGTCGCACAACCTGATCCTCTACACCGCGGCGGCCGGCGGCGGCCTGTCGATCGCCGACCTGTTCGCGGCCGGCATCATGCCCGCGCTGCTGATGACCGCCGCGCTGATGGTGACCGGCTACTTCGTCGCCCGGCATCGCGGCTACGGCGTCGAAGTGTTCCCGGGCTGGCGCGCGGTGCTGCTGCGGCTGGTGTCGGCATTGCCGGGTCTGGGTCTGGTGGCCTTGATCTTCATCGGTATCCGCGCCGGCATCTTCACCGCGGTCGAGAGCGCGGCGATCGCAGTGGTCTACGCACTGCTGGTGACGATCGTGCTGTACCGCCAGCTCAAGCTGCGCGAGTTCAGGGAGACGATCGTCCATGCCGCGCGCAGCACCGGCGTGATCCTGTTCGTGATCGCGACGGCCTCGGTGTTCGGCTGGCTGCTGGCCTACCTGCAGGTGCCGTCGGCGGCGGTCGACTTTCTGCAGTCGTTCGCGCACAGCAAGCTCGCGGTGCTGCTGATGATCATCGTCGTGCTCCTGCTGCTGGGCACCTTCATGGACCTGGCGCCGCTGATCCTGATCTGCACGCCGATCTTCCTGCCGGTCGCGCGTGCCTACGGCATCGATCCGATCCACTTCGGCCTGGTGCTGGTGCTGACCGGCGGTCTCGGCCTGGTGACGCCACCGGTGGGCTCGGTGCTGTTCATCGGTACCGCGATCGGCAAGATCACCGTCGGCGAGAGCATGCGCACGATCTGGCCGTTCTGGCTCGCGGGGCTCGGCGTGCTGTTGATCGTGGCGCTGTTCCCCGGCCTTTCGTTGTGGTTGCCGGGGGTTCTGCGCGCCTGATCGGCGGGTGGTGATTGATCGATGAGACGGCCCCGTTTGCGGGGCCGTTTCTTTTTTTGGGCCAGCTTTACGCTGGTCTTCGTCTTCGCTTCACCGCCGTCATTCCCGCGAAAGCGGGAATCCATTTTGATCTTACTGTCGCCTTGTTCTGGCTTCGGTTTTTGCTCTTTGCCCTTGATCTTCAACCTGCCATAGCGAATCGAGCATCGCAGGGCAGCGGGGTCGAAGAGCAGCCCAACTCACTGCGCTCAGACATGGGTTGCTCTGCGGCCACGCCGGCTCCGGTGCTCGACTCGCTCTACGGCTCGATTGAGCCAAAGGCTGAAAGCCAAGGCCAAGGCCAGCGCTAAAGCCAAAGCGACCGACGAGATCAAAATGGATTCCCGCTTTCGCGGGAATGACGGCGGTAAAGCCAAAGCCAAAGCGAAGGGCGAAGCAAAGCCACGGCGAAGTCCGAAAGCGAAGCTAAGGGCAGAGGTAAGCTCGCTGCAACTGTCGGCGAAGATTGCCTCAAAGCGGGAGCGCGAAAAACTTCAAGTCGGCAAACCGCGCAGGCTGAGCGAGAAAAACGCAGCAGCAGCGGAGCAGAAGAACGGGCGAACCCTCAGCTCATCCCGGTCCGAATCCTCGCCGCCTGCGCCCACCGGTCCGCCACCGCCGGCGACGTCAGGCACGCCACGGTATCGGTCACCGTCGTCACCGCCCGCTCCAGCAACTGGATATCCGCCTCGTGCTGGCGCGCGACGTGCGGATCCTCGAAGAACACCGCGCGCTGGCAACGGCCCGACAGCACGAGGTCGGCGATCTGTGCGTCGCCACCGAGCGGGCCGCTCTGGAAGCGCTGCGTCCAGGATTGGTCGAGGGGCCAGCCGCGTTGCCAGGCGAGGTCGTTGAGCAGCTGGCCGGTCGTTCCGGTCGCGATGCGGCCCGCGAAACGGGACAGCAGTTCGAAGTGCCGCTCGACGAATTCGAGCATCCGCGGCTTCATCGCGTCGTGCGCGATCAGCGCCAGCGTCTGACGTTCGAATGCGTGCAGATCGTCGGCGCCCGGATCGGCGGCGCGGCCGGCGTGCAGGCGCTCGCTCTCGATGAGGTCACGTGCCGACGCCACCGTCGACAGGAAGGGCTTGCCCTGGATCACGCACTGGCGCTTCAGCGCCACGGCCTCGGGAAAGATCGACGAGGGATCGACCGGATCGATCAGGTAGACCACGCCGTCGAGCGTGCGCTCGGGACCGAGGCCGACGATCTCGGCGACCAGGGTCATCAGGCCGCCTTCGCGGCCGTAGGGATAGCGCCGCAGGCCGGCGTGGCCGGCGAGCGCATCGCGCTCGACGATCGCGTCGTAGGTGCGGCCCACGGCATGCAGGCCGATGTCGAGTTCGCGGATGCCGGCGCCGCTGGCGCGCAGCCAGCGGAACAGCGCGGCATCCGGGCGCGCGTAGTGCAGCCGGTTCGCGGCCAGTCCCAGGCGCATCAGCCCTCCATCTGCTCGAGCTCGCGGCCGCGCGTCTCGTGCACGTAGCGCAGCACGAAGAAGATCGACAGCGTCGCGGCGATCGTATACAGGCCGTAGGCGCCCGCGAGGCCGATACCCGCCAGCAGCATCGGGAACGTCCATGTGATCAGGAAGTTCGCGCCCCACTGGAACAGCCCGGCGATCGCCAGTCCCGAGCCGCGGATCTGGTTGGGGAACATCTCGCCGAGCATGACCCACATCACCGGGCCCCACGAGAAGTTGAAGAAGATCACGTAGACGTTCGCGGCGACCAGCGCGGTCAGGCCCATCGCGTCCGACAGTGCCAGCCGGCCGTCGTCGCCGAGCGTGCCGGTCGCGAAGGCGACGGTTACCGCCGCCAGCGAGACCGCCATGCCCGCCGAACCGATCCACAGCAGCGGCTTGCGGCCGATGCGGTCGACCAGCAGCAACGACGCGACGCAGGCGCCGATGCTCAGCGCGCCCGACAGCACGTTGATCAGCAGCGCATCGCTTTCGGAGAAGCCGACCGCCTGCCACAGCACCGCGCCGTAATAGAACACCACGTTGATGCCGACCAGTTGCTGGAATACCGCCAGGCCGATGCCGACCCAGACGATAGGCCGCACCTTGCCGGTGCTCCTGGCGATGATGTCCGACAGCCGCGGGCGGTGGTCGGCGGCGAGCGATGCCTGGATCTCGGCGAGCTTGCGGTCGCCTTCGACCTGTCCGTAGAGCCGCGTCAGCACGTTCTGCGCCTGCGCCAGGCGGCCGCGCGCGACGAGGAAGCGTGGGCTTTCTGGAATCACCAGCAACAGTACGAAGAACAGTGCCGCCGGCAGGATCTCGACCCAGAACATCCAGCGCCAGGCCTCGAAGCCGGCCCAGAATTCCACCGTCGACGCGCCTGCGATCCGGGCGAGCACGTAGTTGCTGAGGAATGCGGCGAACAGGCCGCTGATGATCGCGACCTGCTGCATCGTCGCCAGCCGGCCGCGATAGCGCGCCGACGCGACCTCGCTGATGTAGGCCGGCGAGATGATGCTCGCCGCACCGACCGCGAGGCCGCCCAGTACGCGGTACAGCACGAATTCCAGCGACGAGGTCGCGATGCCCGAGCCCCATGCCGAGACCAGGAACAGCACGGCCGCGACGATCAGCACCATGCGTCGTCCCCAGACGTCGGCAAGGCGCCCGGCGAAGAACGCGCCGATCGCGCAGCCCAACAGCATCGAGGCCACGTTGAAGCCGGTGCCGACCGAGTCCGAATCGAATGCCAGTTGCAGGCCGTCGACGGTACCGTTGATGACGCCGCTGTCGAAGCCGAACAGGAATCCGCCGATCGTCGCGACGAGACTGATCAGGACGATCAGTCGCGTGTTCTCGCCCGTCTGTATTGCCGTCATGCCGCTTCCCCCTCCGGAAGTCGTGTCGTGCGCGCCCGGTGGCGCAGGGACTGGTTGCTCATATGGCTGCTGCCACCCGCGGTGCGGTGCGGCTTGCCGGAGCGTAACGCAATCGTGGACAGGCGCCGCAGGCTGCGCTCGCCGCTTGCGAAGGCCATGCCGCGGTCGCAGTACGCAGGCGGTCGCTGCTGCGCCAGGTCTCGCGTGGCGGATTCCGCGACAGCGCGTGCGCAATTTCGAGCCTGCACGCGAACGCCTCCATGCCGCCGGTGTGCGCGGCGAACAAGCGTTCAATGTCCATGCCGGAGACCTGGCTCAAAGGCAGGCCCTGCGAAAACGGGCGTGACGCGCTGGCTATCGGTGTCATTTCAATGCGGACTGATGCGCCTCGGATCGAATCGACTGTAGCGTCGCGGTCCAAAAAAGCCTTGTTGCGACGCAAAATGATGGAAGCGGACGCGTCTGTTACGGTCCGTTGGCCATCGGTGTCATCAATCGGATGCGCCGACCGTTCTTGCCTGGAGTTGCTGATGTCGCGATCGATGCTGCGTACCCCCGTCCTCATCGCCTGCTGCCTGGCGGGTCTGTCGCTCGCTGCCGGCGCGTTCGCTGCGCCACCTGCCGACGCCAGGTCCGAGGCATCGCCATGGGCGCGGGGCATCGAGAACCAGCGCCAGGCCGATCTCGGCGACGGCACCTTCCTCAATCCGGTGTTCGCGGGCGATCGCCCGGATCCGTCGGTGCTCAAGGACGGCGACGACTACTACCTCACGCTGTCCTCGTTCGACGCCTATCCCGGCCTGCCGCTGTGGCATTCGCGCGACCTGGTGAACTGGCAGCCGCTCGGCCACGCGATCACGAAGAACGTCGGCTCGATCTGGGCGCCGGACATCATCAAGCACGAGGGTCGCTACTTCATCTATTTCCCCGCACGCACCGGGGGCACCGAAGGCAGCGAGCGCAGCAACTACGTGGTCTGGGCCGACGACATCAAGGGGCCGTGGAGCGAGCCGGTCGACATCGGCCTCGGCCGTTACATCGATCCCGGCCACGCGGTCGGCGAAGACGGCAAACGCTATCTGTTCCTCAGCGGCGGCGCCTATGTGCAGCTGTCGGACGATGGCCTGCGCGTCGTCGGCGAGCCGAAGCACGTCTACGACGGTTGGCAGTATCCCGAGCACTGGGACGTCGAGGCCTACGCGCAGGAAGGCCCGAAGATCAATTTCCGTGACGGCTGGTACTACATGACGACCGCCGTCGGCGGCACCGCCGGTCCGCCGACCGGACACATGGTGATCACCGCGCGTTCGCGTTCGATCCACGGGCCGTGGGAGAACTCGCCGCACAACCCGATCGTGCGCACCGTGGATCGCAGCGAGCCGTGGTGGTCGCGCGGCCACGCGACGATCGTCGAAGGCACCGACGACCGCTGGTGGATGATCTATCACGGCTACGAGAACGGCTACTGGACGCTCGGCCGCCAAGCGCTGCTCGAGCCGATCGAATGGACCGACGACGGCTGGTTCGTCGCCAGGGGCGGCGACCTCGGCCAGCCACTGGTCAAGCCCGCCGGCGAATCGGTCGGCCGGCACGGCATGGCGCTGTCGGACGATTTCAGCGGCGACACCCTCGGCGCGCAGTGGTCGTTCTACGACCCCGCGCAGACCGAATACGAACGCCTGCGCTTCGGCGACGGCACGCTGACGCTGCAGGGCAAGGGCACGCAGCCGCGCGACAGTTCGCCGCTGACGGTGATCGCCGGCGACAAGGCCTACGAATTCCAGGTGGAGATGGAGATCGAGCCGGGCGCGCAGGGCGGGGCGCTGCTGTTCTACAGCGACAGGCTCTACGTCGGCGTGGGCAGCAACGGCGAGCGCTTCATCATGCATCGCTACGGCGAGGAGCGGCCGAACCAGATCGCGCCCAGCGCGACGGGCGGCAAGCTGTGGATGCGGGTCAGGAACGACCAGCACATCGTCACCATCCACACCAGCACCGACGGCGAGACGTGGACCAAGTATCCGGTGCAGATGGAGATCTCGGGTTACCACCACAACGTGGCGGGGCGCTTCCTCGCGGTGAAGCCGGCGATCTACGCGGCCGGCGACGGCAAGGTGCATTTCCGCGACTTCCGGTACCGCGCGCTCGACTGACCGGGGGCCTGCACCTGCGCGCCGTCCACGCGGCGCGCCGGGATCTGCCGCTAGAATGGAAACCGCGCGACAACCCGACGGACGGAACCCCCGATGCCCGCAGCGAAGAAGACAACGAAGGCGGCGGTCCCGACGGAACTGAAACGCCCGGCGACGATCAACGACATCGCCCGGCTCGCCGGCGTGTCGAAGAAGACCGTGTCGCGGATCATCAACCACTCGCCGCTGGTCCGTCAGGACACGCGCGAGAAGGTCGAGACCCTGATGCGCGAGGTCGGCTACTCGCCCGATCCGCTGGCGCGCGGGCTCGCGTTCCGCCGCTCGTTCCTGATCGGCATGGTCTACGACAATCCCACCGCGCAGTTCATCGTCAACATGCAGTACGGCGCGCTGGATTCGCTGCGCGGCTCCGGCTTCGAGCTGGTGGTGCATCCCTGCGACAGCCGCAGCCCGGACTACGTCGACGGCGTGCGCCGCTTCGTGCAGCAGCAGAAGCTGCACGGCGTGATGCTGGTGCCGCGCGTGTCGGAAGATCCGGCGCTGGCCGCGATGCTCGACTCGATCGGTGTGCGCTACGTGCGCATCGCCGCCGTGTCGATGGACAGGCCCGAGCGCATGGTCGTGACCCACGACCATGACGGCGCGGCCGAGGTCGCCGACTACCTGCAGTCGCTGGGCCATCGCGACATCGCCCTGATCACCGGCCCGCGCGACTACCGCTCGTCGATCGAGCGCACCGGCGGTTTCCTGTCGGCATTGCAGAAGCGCGGCATCGACCTGCCCAAGTCGCGCATCGTCGAGGCCGGCTACACCTTCGAATCCGGCGTCGCGGCGGCGGAAAAGCTGCTGTCGGCGAAGAAGCGCCCGACCGCGATCTTCTGCGGCAACGACGAGATGGCGGCGGGCGTCTACCGCGTCGCGATGCGCGCCGGCATCAACGTGCCGCGCGAGCTGTCGGTCGTGGGCTACGACGACAGCCCGCTGGCCTCGCGACTGTGGCCGCCGTTGACCTCGGTCCGCCGCGACACCCGCGACACCGGACGCATCGCTGCGGCGATGCTGTTGCAGGCCGAAGACGGCCCGCGACCGCTGGCCAGCGTGCGTCCGCATCTGATCCTGCGGGATTCCTGCCAGCCGCCCGAGTAAACCCTATCTGCCGCCGAAGGCCGTAGAGGCCGACGCCCCTCGCCCTCCGGGAGAGGGGAGGACCGCCTGCGAAGCAGGTGGTGGGGTGAGGACGGCGGTGAATCAGCTGGGATCAACCTCCAGCTCGTCATTCCCGCGCAGGCGGGAATCCAGTGACTTTGATCGCAGGGCCCGGATGGTGGACCTGACCCATCCGATGCTGCTTCTCAACCGCCCAGGCGTGCGGGCGACAACAGTTTCTGATCTTCCAATGCCAAAGGCACTGGATTCCCGCTTGCGCGGGAATGACGGTCGGGGTGTTGAACTCGCGTCGATCGCGGGGCGTCCGTGGAACTCCGGCGCATCGTGGGGGCCCTGCTCGCACAATCAATCCATGCCGCGCCGCGCAATGACACCGGTTACCGGACATCATAGAATGGCGCTCCGCGCAAGATCCCGGCGCCGTGCCGCGGCGACCGTGCCCTGTCCCATCTGGAGCCTCCCATGTACCAGAAGACCTATCACGCGACCCATCCCGGTGTGATGCAGGGCATCGACAACGACGCGCTGCGCGATCTCTATCTGCTCGACGGCCTGTTCGTCGACGACGCGATCCGGCTGAGCTACACGCATTACGAACGCTTCGTCATCGGCGGCGCATCGCCGGTCGCCGGACCGCTGTCGCTGCCCACGCAGACCGAACCCGCGTCCGCGGCTGGCCGCCCGTTCCTGGAGCGGCGCGAGCTGGGCATCGTCAACGTCGGTGCCGGCGCCGGCTCGGTGACCGTCGACGGCACCACACATGCACTGGCGCCGAAAGACGGGCTGTACGTGCCGATGGGCAGCTCCGATGTCGTATTCGCGTCCGACGATGCGTCCGCGCCGGCGAAGTTCTATCTCGCCTCGACCCCCGCGCATGCGCGTTTCGAGACGAAGAAGATCTCGATCTCCGACGCGGTGCCGCTCGAGCGCGGGTCGCTTGCGACCAGCAACGAGCGCACGATCTACCAGTACATCGTGCCGGCCACCTGCCAGTCCTCGCAGTTGCTGCTGGGCCTGACGATCCTCAAGCCGGGCAGCGTCTGGAACACGATGCCGCCGCATCTGCACGACCGCCGCAGCGAGGTCTATTTCTACTTCGATCTCGGCGACGCCGACCGCGTCTACCACTTCATGGGCGAGCCCGACGCGCAGCGCCACATCGTCGTGCAGAACAACGAGGCCGTCGTGTCGCCGCCGTGGTCGATCCACATGGGCGCCGGCACGTCGAACTACTGCTTCATCTGGGCGATGGGCGGCGAGAACCTCGACTACACCGACATGCACGTGCTGGACATCTGCCAGCTCAAGTAACCGGCCGCACCCGGCCACCACACGCACCGCCACGACAGGCATCGCAACAGGGAGCAACGCAATGACGAATCCGTTCAGTCTCGAAGGCAAGGTCGCGCTGGTCACCGGCGCCAACACCGGCCTGGGACAGGGCATCGCGGTGGCACTGGCGCAAGCCGGCGCCGACATCGCCGCGGCCGGCATCAGCCCGCCGACCGAAACCGAGGCCAAGGTCAAGGCGCTGGGCCGCAAATTCGTGTCGATCGAAGCCAACCTGACCAGCATCGAGCCGGTGCCGCGCCTGCTGCAGGAAACCCTCGACGGCCTCGGCGGCGTCGACATCCTGGTCAACAACGCCGGCCTGATCCGCCGCGCCGACGCGGTCGATTTCAGCGAGCAGGACTGGGACGACGTCATGAACGTCAACATCAAGTCCGCGTTCTTCCTGTCGCAGGCCGTCGGCCGTCACTTCATTGCGCAGGGCAGCGGCAAGATCATCAACATCGCGTCGATGCTGTCGTTCCAGGGCGGCATCCGCGTGCCGTCGTACACGGCCAGCAAGTCGGGCATCGCCGGCATCACCCGCCTGCTCGCCAACGAATGGGCCGGCAGGGGCGTCAACATCAACGCCATCGCGCCGGGCTACATGGCGACCGACAACACTGCGCAGTTGCGCGCGGACGAGGCTCGCAACAAGTCGATCCTCGACCGCATCCCGGCCGCGCGCTGGGGCGAGCCCTCGGATCTCGGCGGCGCGGCGGTGTTCCTCGCCAGCCGCGCGTCCGATTACGTCAACGGCGCGGTGATCCCGGTCGACGGCGGCTGGCTCGCGCGCTGATCCACGCACGTTTTCCGGCAGGTCCGTCCTATCGGCGGGCCTGCCGTTTCTTTCCCCTTCGAACACGCAAGAGAGACACGCAATGAAAATCGCACTGATGCAGGAATTCAGCCAGGCCGCCAAGAACCCGGTCGTGCTGGAGCAGCTCAACACCGTCGCGGCGGACAAGGGCCACACGGTCTTCAACGTCGGCATGGACGGCGACAACGACCACCGCCTGACGTACATCCACCTCGGCATCTGCGCTTCGCTGCTGCTGAACTCCAAGGCCGTCGATTTCGTCGTCGCCGGCTGCGGCACGGGCCAGGGCGCGCTGATGTCGCTCAATGCATGGCCGGGCGTGTACTGCGGCTACTGCATCGAGCCGACCGACGCGTTCCTGTTCGCGCAGGTCAACAACGGCAACGCGCTGGCACTGCCGTTCGCCAAGGGCTACGGCTGGGGCGCGGAAATCAACATCCGCTACATCTTCGAGAAGGCGTTCGACGGCGAGCGCGGCCAGGGTTACCCGGCCGAGCGCAAGGAATCGCAGATGACCAACGCCGGCATCCTGGCCGACGTCAAGAAGGGTGCGTCGAAGGACTTCGTCGAAGGCCTGAAGGCGATCGACCAGGAACTGGTGAAGCAGGCCGTCGGCGGCGAGCGTTTCCAGAAGGCGTTCTTCGACAACGCCCAGGACGAGGCTATCGTCGCTTTTGTGAAGGGCGTGCTGGGCAAGTAAGCCCCGTGCGACATCGTTGCACGATGCAGGCCGCCGCCACGGCGCGGCGGCCTGCGGTTCCACCCGAATTTCCGCGGAGCGTCCGCACGATGAAACGTCTGTTGTCGCTGCTGTTCCTGGGTGCCGCAGGCACCACGTTCGCCGCGTCGCCCGCCACGCATCGCATCTTCATCGCCGGCGATTCCACCGCGGCGACCTACGGCGCCGAACGCGCGCCACAGGCCGGCTGGGGCCAGAAGCTGCCGGACTGGACCGCCGAAGGCTGGGACGTCCACAACCATGCGGTGGGCGGGCGCAGCACACGCAGCTTCATCGACGAAGGCCGGCTCGACGCGATCGCCAGCGAGATTCGCGCAGGCGACGTGCTGCTGATCCAGTTCGGTCACAACGATGCCAAGCGCGAGGACGCCACGCGCTATGCCGATCCCGCGACCGACTACCCGCAACTGCTGCAGCGCTACATCGAGGTCGCACGCGCGCATGGCGCGACGCCGATCCTGATCACGCCGGTCGCACGGCTGCTCTACGACTTCCGCTCGCTGGTCGACACCCATGGCCGCTACACGCTGGCGATGCAGGCCCTGGCGGCACGCGAGGACGTCGCGCTGATCGATCTCAATGCCTCATCCAGCGACTGGATCCGCGCGCATGGCGAAGCGGGCGCCAAGCCCTACTTCATGCATGTGCCGGCCCAGGGCAAGACCGACGGCACCCATTTCAGCGAGGCCGGCGCCGATGCCGTCGCCTGCCTCGTCGCGGCCGGCTGGCGCGGCATCGATGCGAACGCGCCGGTCAAGGCCGTGACCGCGGCCGACTGCACCGCGTTGCCGGCACCTCCCGCGCCGCCCGTGTCGCCTTCGGTCGTCGTGCAGGAGCGCGACATCGCGGTCGAACAGCCCGGCCCGCACGACGGGCTCGGCACGACGACCGCGTATCCGTTCTTCTCCGACGCCACCGGCTTCGACCTGATCTTCCGCAAGCGCGCCTTCCACCCCGGTGCGACGATCGGCGACCACGTCAACGACAAGGACGAGATCTATTACGTGCTGTCGGGCCGCGGGCGGCTGACGCTGAACGATACGGTCCGCGAGATCGGTCCGGGCGACGCGATCCTGACCCGCAATGGCGATCGCCATGCGCTGGAACAGCTCGGCGACGAGGAGCTGGTGATCTTCATCGTGTATCAGCCGGTGAAGCGCTGAGACGATCTCCGACGGATTGTCTCTAGGTGTCATTCCGGGGCCGGCGGACCTTCGAACGGGCTGCGAATCATTGAAGTCGTCATTCCCGCGCAGGCGGGGCTTTCAACGGACGAATGTCCGATCATCCAAGGACGTGATTCCTTGCAAAGCCTGAAGTCCATTGACGAGTCATTCGGCTGTTCAACCGCACTGCCGCCTGCGCGGTAATGACGGCGGTTGCCCGGCGCTGTCTTGAACGCTCCTCGTTGCTGCCCCCATGCGATAGCCCGCGGCCGTACCGCGAAAATGGATCCCAGCGTTCGCTGGGATGACGGCAAGCGGGTGCTGCTGATGCGCTGCGACCGCCGTCGGTACGCCGTCGCTCCCGCGGCGGTTAACGGCCGAATGGCTGGTCAAGGTGGGGACTATTTTGCTTTTCAAGCTGCGCAACTGTGACGGCGGCAGCGCTGGCGCGGAGGGCGAACCACCCGCCCGATGGCACAGCCACCACCAATCGGCGAAAATGCCCTGTCGCGGATTCCACCCGATCCCCGGCACGGTCACGAAACAGGCGCCCCGCGCCGCCATCGCGATCACCCATGTACCTGCGACGGCCGCTCCGGCCGACGCACCGCACGCTTCCCTCGCTCGACGCTGGCGCCTTGGGCCGCCCCTGTCGCGCACGCCCACGGACACGCTCTTGAATTCGACCTCCGCTCCGCTCCCGGCATCCGATGCCGACGATTCCCTGCCGCAGCGCGCACGCATCGCGTTCGAACTGCTCGAGGCGATCCGCGACGACCGCAGCGTGCTCGACGGCCTGCCGGACGCAGACCGCATCCGTCTGCTGCAGGCGGTCGCGCTCGTGCACCACCCCGAGCCGCGCGCGCGGCGCAAGCAAGCCAAGGAAGCGCTGCGCGAGGCCAACCGCGAGAAGGTGCGCCGCACCGAGGCGCTGCTCGACCAGACCGGAATCCGCACGCTGCGCCGCAAGCCGGTGTTCACCACGCCGAACTATTTCCCGCCGCAGCCACCGGGTCAGCACGATCCGCGCAACTGCGCGCCGGAGGCGTTGCCGTATGCCGAGTCGCCGGAGCTGCTGCACTGCTACGTCTGCAAGCAGAAGTACACGCAGGTGCACCACTTCTACGACCAGCTGTGCCCGACCTGCGCGGAACTGAATTTCATCAAGCGCACCGAGACCGCGGACCTCACCGGCCGCGTCGCGCTGCTGACCGGCGGCCGGGTCAAGATCGGCTACCAGGCCGGGCTGAAGCTGCTGCGCGCGGGCTGTTCGCTGATCGTCACCACGCGCTTTCCGCGCGATTCGGCGCAGCGCTACGCGCAGGAACCCGACTTCGGCGAGTGGGGCGACCGGCTGGAAGTGTTCGGCCTCGACCTGCGCCACACGCCGAGCGTCGAGGCGTTCTGCGCCGAACTCGTCGCCACGCGCGACCGGCTCGACTTCATCGTCAACAACGCCTGCCAAACCGTGCGTCGCCCGCCTGCGTTCTACGCGCACATGATGGCCGGCGAAACCGCCGCGCTGCACGAGCTGCCCGAACACGTGCGCAAGCTCGTCGGCGGCTACGAGGGTCTGCGCGCGGCCGATCTGTTGCCGGGCGGCAGCCAGTCCCTGGTCGGCGGCGACATCAGCCGCGCCGGGCTCGCGCGCGCCGCGGAACTGTCGCAGGTGCCGCTGCTCGCCGACGAACTGGTCGGCCAGGCGCATCTGTTTCCGGAAGGCCGCGTCGACAAGGATCTGCAGCAGGTCGACCTGCGCGGGCGCAATTCCTGGCGGCTGCAGATGGACGAGGTGCCGGCGGTCGAACTCCTCGAGACCCAACTGGTCAATGCGGTCGCGCCCTTCATCCTCAATGCGCGCCTGAAGACGCTGATGCTGCGCAGCCCGCAGCGCGACAAGCACATCGTCAACGTGTCCGCGGTCGAAGGGCAGTTCTACCGCAACTTCAAGACCACCAAGCACCCGCACACCAACATGGCCAAGGCCGCGCTGAACATGATGACGCGCACCTCGGCCGCGGATTACCACGGCGACGGCATCCACATGAACGCCGTCGACACCGGCTGGGTGACCGACGAGGATCCGGTGGAGATCGCCGAGCGCAAGATCGTCGAGGAACGCTTCCATCCGCCGCTCGACATCGTCGACGGCGCCGCGCGGATCGTCGATCCGATCATCGACGGCATCAACACCGGCACCCACGTCTGGGGCCAGTTCCTGAAGGACTACAAGCCGACGGACTGGTGAGCCGCCGGGACGCCGCCGCGATCAGCCGCCGGCGTCCTCGATCGCCTGGCGCTGGCGCTGCGCATCGGCGTCGACCGCGGCCTGTGCCTCGCGCGCGCTGTCGAGCGGTGCCTGCACCGCATCGCGCAGCTGCGTGGCGCGCGGTTCGGTCGGCTTGTCGGTCGGCTTGTCCGGCGGTGGTGTGCAGGCCGCGCATGTCAGCAGCGCGGCCACGCACAGGCCGGTGCGGACGCGGTGTCGGGCGTTGGCGACGAACGGATACACGCGTGGACTGGACATGCGGCACTCCGACGGACGGGCTCGGCGCTATCCTAACGCCGACGCAGACTGGGGAATGTCGATGGATCCGCACCGCTGGCGCCTGGACGGACAACTGGCCCTGGTGACGGGCGGCAGCGCCGGCATCGGCCGCGCGGTCGCCCGCGAACTGACCGGCTTCGGCGCGACGGTGCTGATCGTCGGCCGCAACGGCGATGCACTGGAATCGACGCGCGACGAGCTGCTCGAGGAATTCCCGCAGGCCGACGTGCGCGCGATGATCGCCGATGTCGTCGACGAAGAGCAGCGGCGCGAGATCCTCGACTGGGTCGAGGACCAGGGCGACGGGCTGGACATCCTGGTCAACAACGCCGGTGGCAACCTCAGCCGCGCGGCGAACGACTACGCCGAGGACGAATGGCGCGAGATCTTCGAGGTCAACGTGTTCAGCGCGTTCGAACTCGCGCGCTACGCGTATCCGCTGCTCGCCAGCCGCGGCACTTCGTCGATCGTCAACGTCGGCAGCGTGTCGGGCATCACCCACGTGCGCAGCGGCGCGCCCTACGGCATGAGCAAGGCGGCGCTGCACCAGATGACCCGCAACCTCGCCGTCGAATGGGCCGAGGACGGCATCCGCGTCAACGCGGTGGCGCCTTGGTACATCCGCACGCGGCGCACTTCGGGTCCGCTGTCGGATCCCGACTACCTCGACGACGTGCTGCTGCGCACGCCGATGGGCCGCATCGGCGAACCGGAGGAAGTCGCCGCGGCGGTCGCGTTCCTGTGCCTGCCGGCGTCGGCCTACATCACCGGCGAATGCATCGCGGTCGACGGTGGATTCCTGCGCCATGGCTTCTGAGCGCGCGTCCTGGCTGGTGCGGTCCACGTCGCCGCTGCATTTCTGCGTGACGTTCGCAGTGGCCGCATTGCTGCAGAACGCGCTCGGCCTGCCGATGCCTTCGGGCAGCGCGCTCGACACCCTGCACGTCGTCGGCACGGTGCTCGCGAATACCGGTCTGGCGCTGGCGCTGTGGTGCATCGCACTGTTCGCGTTGCGCCGCACGACGATCCTGCCGGCGCACGTGCCGGCGCGGCTGATCGTGCGCGGGCCGTATCGCTGGACGCGCAATCCGTTCTACGTGAGCCTCCTGCTGAGCTACGCGGGCCTCGCCGCGATCCTCGACGTGCCGTGGGCGCTGGCGCTGATGCCGATTCCGCTCGCGGTGCTGCGCAAGGCGATCATTCCGTTCGAGGAAACGTGTTTGGATGCGCGTTTCGGCGCCGACTACGCGGATTACCGCGCCAGCGTGCCGCGCTGGTTCTGAGCCGGCGCCGCGGCGCCGACGGGGCCGCAACTGCTGTCGCGCCAGGTGCTGAACAGCTGCTCGTACTCCAGCCGCAACGGCTCCTGCGCGCGGCCGTGCGCGTAGCGCCAGCGGAACTCCGCCTCGCGCACGCGGGTTTCCCAGGTGCTGCACAGCGCTTCGGCCGGCACCGCCTCGCAGACGTCCGCGACCTGCTCGCAGGCCTGGCCCGCTTCCATGCCGGGCAGGCCGCCGATGCCGGTGGTGCGCATGGGGCGGCAGCGCAAGGGCGGCGTCTCGTCCTCGCGCCAGTAGATGCTGTTGTCGAAGACGCGACAGGCGAACAGCGCGGGCGGCGGGTCCGGCGTCGCGTCGTCGTCGCGCGTCGCCGCGTCGTCGGGGGCCGGCAGGCGCGAGATCAACGGCACCTGCGGCGCGGCGACCGGTGCCGCCGGCGGAGGGACGAACACGGGCATCGGCGTGGCCATCTCCACGACGCGGCGTTCCTGCTTGTGTCCGGCCGGACAGGCCGTGCCGTTCTGGAACGTCACCGCGCCCGCGGCGTCGGTGCAGCGGTAGATCACCGTGGTCACGGCCTGACTGCCGCCACTGGCCAGTAAGCACACGAGCGCGATTCCGAGGCGCACGCGTCGTGTCACCGGTCGCAGTCCTGGGCCAGGCGCGCGTTGATCGTCCGCTCTTCGTTCGTCAGCTGGCTGCGTTCGGTCGGCTGCGCATTGAAGAAGCGCCGGCGGATCTCCTCGCGGCGATTGGCCAGCAGCCCGCAGACTTCGCCCTGGGGCATCGGCCGGCACGCGTCGCGGACCCAGGTGCCCGCACCGTAGTAACCGCCGCGCGCGCCCTGCCGTGCGCGGATGCCCGAGTCGACCTCGATGCCGCCACGCCCGTCGCCGGCCTCGACCGCCACGCGCGTCGACGGCCCGCGGCGCGGCGGCCCGTAGCCGAGCGTCCACAGCGGCACCCAGCGCGGATTGCCTTCCGAGGAATCACTGGTGTAGCTGCTGCCGTCCGGTCGCACGCAGCGATACATCGGCTGCGGCGGACGCAGCACCATCACCTGCGGGGCCGGCGCATCGACGACGGCTGCGGTGGGCTCCGTGGCGCGCGGCGGCAACGGCGTGCCGTCGACGGGGCGCAGCATGTTGCGCACTTCCTGCGTGTACCCGTCGGCGCAGGGCGAATCGCGCAGGGCCACGCGGCCGGACGCGTCAGTGCAGCGGTAGACGGTGACCTGCGTCGGCGTCGGCGTCGCGGCCGCTGCCGCTGCCGGCAATGCGCAGAGGCCGCCGAGCAGCATTCCCAACATGCGGCAGGCGGGACGAGGGAAGCGGGCGGTCCGTCGCATATCCATGCCCGCATCATGCAATGAGGGGCGCGGCGCGGACACCCGTGGCGGGCGCCGACGCGACCGTGATTCAGCCCGCGTACGTGCGCGCCACCGGAATCCGATACCCGCATCTGCTGCAATGCCGCATGTAAACGTTTCCAAGCGGTGCTAGCGTCCGCCTCACTGACGAGGGCAGACGTTCGAATGAGCGCGGGCGCGGTGGGATCCGGGTCGCATGCGGCAGCAGGCCGCCGGGCAGCCTCGGCCTTCGCGACCCCGACGATCGTCCGCGTAGACGAAGGCCCGACGCAGGATTACGATGCGCGCCGACCCGCACCGCCGCGCCCCTCGTCACCCGAGGCTGCGCGGATGACGCGGGCGCCGGCGCCAGTCGCGACCACGTGCCCCGGCACGGTCCGCGACACGGCGCGATCGGTGGAGACCGATCCGGCCGGAACGTGGATGCGATCCGCCATCCGCGCGCCTTCCCGTCGACCTACAGGCCCATTCCCGTGTCCGTCGCTCCGGTCCCGACCGGCGTGCGGTCGTGCGTGGGCGTGCCGCAACCGCTGTGCCGCTGTCCCGACCCCAGAACAATTCGAACCTCGTAACGGAAATCCCTCGGAGGGGATGCCATGAAAGCCAACCGCACTTCGCGTGCCCCCAAGCCCAGCCTGCTCGCCTGCGCGCTGCTGGGTTGTCTCGTCGTCGCGACGCCCGCGTTCGCGCAATCCACCGGCGCCACGCTGCGCGGCCAGGTGTCCTCCCAGGCCGGCGCGGAGGCCGGCACCACGGTGACCGCGACCAACACCGCCACCGGCGCGGTGCGCCGCACCCAGACCGGCGCCAACGGTGTCTACACCCTCATCGGCCTGCCGCCCGGCACCTACCGCGTCGAAGCGGGCGGCAGCCAGCAGACAGTGACGCTGTCGGTGGCCTCGACCTCGACGCTCAACCTGCAGGGCACGACCAGCGAGACCGGCGCCGTGTCGGGCGATGTGACCGACATCGGCGGCGTCACCGTGACCGCGCCGCTGCTGCGCGACGTCAAGACGTCCGAGGTCGGCAACACGATCTCGCTGCGCCAGATCCAGCAGCTGCCACAGGCGACGCGCAACTTCCTCGAGTTCGCCGACACCGTGCCGGGCATGGCCTTCACCACCGACGCGCAGGGCTTCACCTCGCTGCGAAGCGGCGCGACCAACAGCTCGTCGGGCAATCTCTACATCGACGGCGTGGGCCAGAAGGGCTACGTCGAGGCCGGCGGTGTCGCCGGCCAGAACAACTCGCGCGGCAACCCGTTCTCGCAGCTGGCGATCGGCGAGTACAAGGTCATCACCTCGAACTACAAGGCCGAGTACGGCCAGGTCACCGGCGCCGCCGTGACCGCCGCGACCAAGTCGGGCACCAACGAGTTCGAAGGCGAGGCGTTCTACCGCTTCACCAACGAAGGCCTGCGCGAGAAGCGTCCGGACGAAGAGGCACCGGACAAGGAGAAGGTCGATTCGCAGACCAAGGAATGGGGCGTGGCCTTCGGCGGTCCGATCATCCAGGACCGCATGCACTTCTTCGCCGTCTACGAGCGCAAGGATCTGGTCACCCCGCGCAGCGTGGTGCCCGATTCCAACGCCTCGCAGTTCGTGCAGTACCTGCCGGCCGACATCCAGTCGCGTTTCGGGCCGATCAGCGCGCCGTTCGAGGAAGACCTCTACTTCGGCAAGATCAGCTGGAACGTCACCGACGACGATCTGGTCGAGCTCAGCGCGCAGGTGCGCGACGAGGTCCAAGTCGACTCCGTCGGCGACCAGCGCGCTGCCGAACACGGCCGCGATGTCGTCAACAAGGACAAGCGCATCAACCTGCGCTGGCAGCACAGCGCGGCATCGTGGAACAACGAGCTGATCCTCAGCACCGAGGACACCCAGACCAACCCGTTCCCGATGAGCCTGGGCAACGGCATCATCTACACCTACATCGAGCGCAATCCCAACGGCACCGTCGCCAACGAGCGCACGCTCGTCGAGACCGGCCCGGCCGGTGGCTTCGACGCCTTCCGCCGCGAACAGGACGGCTGGTCGGTCATCAACAACCTGACCTTCCACGGGTTCGAGTTCGCGGGCGAGCACACCTTCAAGACCGGTGTGAGCTACAAGGACATCACCCTGGCCTCGCAGGATGCGGGCGCGATCAATCCGCAGTTCCGTTACGAAGTGACCACCGCGGGCGTCAGTGCGACGCCGTTCAACGTCGACTTCCTGTCGCCCTACACCGTGCCCGGCCAGCGTCCCACCGTCGAGACCGATTCCAAGCAGTACGGCTTCTACATCCAGGACGACTGGCAGGTGAACGATCACCTGATCCTCAACCTGGGCGTGCGCTGGGACTACGAGAAGAACCCGGCCTACACCGACTTCGTGACCTCGCAGGCCTTCGTCGACGCGCTGTACTCGCCCGACGCCGCCAACGGCGGCCAGCCGTGGGCGAACCGCCTGCTCGCGAGCGGCATCGACGCGCGCGACTACATCAGCACCGGCGACAACCGCAGCGACTTCAAGGACGGCTGGGCGCCGCGTTTCGGCTTCGCCTGGGATCTCGACGCCGACGAACGTCACGTGATCCACGGCGGCGCCGGCCGCTCCTACGATCGCAACCTGTTCAAGCTGCTGTCGCTGGAAGTCAGCAAGGCGGCGCTGTCGCCGGTCAACGTCCGCTTCCAGGATCCCGCGACCGGACAGTGCTACCGCCCGAACGAGGAGGGCCGTCCCTGCGTGGCCTGGGACGAGCGTTACCTGACCGGCATCGAGGAGCTGTGGTCGATTCCGGGCACCGCCGGCAGCGCCGAACTGTTCATGCTCAACAACGATCTGCGCACGCCCTACAGCGACCAGTTCAGCGTCGGCATGGCCAACCAGGTCGGTGACTGGCTGACCGACGTGACCATCCAGCGCATCAACAGCTACGACGGGTTCGTGTTCACGCTGATCAACCGCTTTCCCGACGGCAGCTACTTCCAGGACGGCGGCGCGCCGTGGGGCCAGGCGGTGCCGGGTTACGCGAACACGATCCTCGGCAGCAACGGCATCGAGACCAAGAACGACCAGCTGCTGGTGTCGGCCGAGAAGCCGTACTCGCGGGATTCCGGCTGGGGCGTCAGCTTCGCGTACACGAAGACCGACGCGATCCACAACCGTTCGCGCGACGAGGCCTACGCGTTCGACAAGGCGACGATCGACGGCTATCCCTTCATCTACGCCAACGACGTGCCCGAGCATCGCCTGGTGATGGCCGGTTCGGTGGATGGGCCGTGGGGTCTGACGTTCGGCGCGAAGATCGTGCTCGAGACGCCGCGCTACCTCAACGACATCCGCGACTACGGCGCGCGTCCGGACGACGGCTCGTACAGCCAGCCGATCGCGTTCAAGCCGCCGGGCACCGGCAAGTTCCTGGTCGGTGGCGACATCTGGGGCTACCGCACCGTCGACCTGCAGGCGACCAAGGAATTCAGGCTGCCGGGCGATACCGCGCTGACCGCGCGCGTGAACGTGCTCAACGTGCTGAACTACCAGAACTTCTCGTCGTTCAACCTGATCAGTGCGGGCGCGGGCGGCAACTTCTCGCCCAACGTCACGGTCAACGAGTTCGGCAACATGTACTACGTGCCGCGCACGCTGAGCGTTGAGCTCGGCGTGAAGTTCTGACGCGGTCCATCGCGTCCGCGTGACCACGACGGGACCTGCGGGTCCCGTCGTGCTATGTGTCGCCGCCATCGCAACAGGAGACCGGAATGGATCGTCTGCAACGCATCGTCATCGTCGGCGGCGGCACCGCGGGCTGGATGACCGCGGCCGCGCTCGCGCGCGTGCTCGGGCCCGGCTACGACATCGCGCTGATCGAGTCGGAACAGATCGGTACCGTCGGCGTCGGCGAAGCGACCGTGCCGCACATCAAGGCGTTCAACCAGCTGCTGCGCATCGACGAGGCCGACTTCGTGCGCAGCACGCAGGGCAGCTTCAAGCTCGGCATCGAGTTCGTCGACTGGCTCGACGTCGGCGAGCGTTACATGCACGGCTTCGGCACCGAGATCGGACATCCGCTGGGCCTGCTGCCGTTCCACCAGTACTGGCTGAAAGCCCGGCGCGCGGGACGCGCGGGCCCGCTCGGCGATTACACGCTCAATACCCTGGCCGCGCGGCGCGGCCGCTTCATGGTGTCGGCGACCGACGTGCCGGCGGGTTCGCCGCTCGGCAACATCGCCTACGCCTACCACTTCGATGCCGGGCTCTACGCGCGCTATCTGCGCGGCTATGCCGAGCAGCGCGGCGTGCGCCGGTACGAGGGCATGATCGATCACGTGGCGCAGCATGCCGAAAGCGGCTTCGTCACCTCGGTGCGCCTGCAGGACGGCACGGTGCTCGAAGGCGATCTGTTCGTCGACTGTTCCGGCTTCCGCGGCCTGCTGATCGAGCAGACGCTCGAGACCGGCTATCACGATTTCACCCACTGGCTGCCCTGCGACCGCGCGCTGGCCGTGCCGACCGCGAACGTGGGGCCGCCCGCGCCTTACACGCGCGCGACCGCGCGTCCGGCCGGCTGGCAGTGGCGGATTCCGCTGCAGCACCGCACCGGCAACGGCTACGTCTATTCGAGCGCGCACGTCAGCGACGACGAGGCCGCGGCCACGCTGCTGGCGAATCTGGAAGGCGAGGTGCTCGGCGATCCACGTCCGCTGCGCTTCGTGACCGGCCGCCGCAGGCAGTGCTGGAACCGCAACGTCGTCGCGATCGGCCTGTCGAGCGGATTCCTGGAGCCGCTGGAATCGACCAGCATCCATCTGATCCAGTCGGGCATCTCCCGGCTGCTCGAACTGCTGCCGCGCGACGGGTTCAACCCGGTGCTCGCCGAGCGCTACAACGCGCAGCTCGCATTCGAGTTCGACCGCATCCGCGATTTCATCGTGCTGCATTACAAGGCGACGCGTCGCGACGACACGCCGTTCTGGCGCCAGTGCAGGACGATGGACATTCCCGCGGAACTGCAGGGCGTGATCGACCTGTTCCGCGACAGCGGCCGGTTCTTCCGCAATGCCGGCGAGATGTTCGCCGAGATCAGCTGGGTGCAGGTGCTGATCGGGCAGGGCATCGTGCCGCAGGGCTGGCATCCGCTGGTCGACAACGTGCCGGATGAGGAGATCCAGCGTTTCGTCAACAGCGTCGGCCGCACGCTGGCGGCCTGCGTCGATGCGATGCCGCCGCACCAGGTGTTCATCGACCGGCACTGCAAGGCGACGCCGCCGGCCTGAGGCCGGCGACGCACGCGCATCAGGCGGCGTCGAGCGCCGCGCTGGCCGGGCGCGTGGCCTTGCGCAGCATGCGCGCGATGCTGGCCGCGGCGTCGCGGCCTTCCTGCACGGCGGTGACGACGAGATCGGCGCCGCGCACCGCATCGCCGCCGGCGAACAGCTTCGGGTGTGCGGTCTGGTAGGGCAGGCGACGCTCGCCGCCGACACCGATGCGGCCGTTGCCCTTCGCTTCGACGCCGTGCGTCGCGAGCCACTCGGGCACCACCGGCGAGAAGCCGAACGCGATGATGACGACGTCGGCGTCGAGCAGCGATTCGGTGCCTTCGACCGGCACCGCGGCGCGGCGGCCATTCGCGTCGGGGTCGCCGAGCTTCGTCTCGACCACGCGCACGCCGGCGACGTTGCCGGACGCGTCGGCCTCGACGCCCAGCGGCTGACGGTTGAACAGGAAGCGCACGCCTTCCTCGCGCGCGTTGCCGACCTCGCGCGCCGAGCCGGGCATGTTGGCTTCGTCGCGGCGATACGCGCAGGTCACGCTGGCCGCGCCCAGACGCACCGCGGAGCGCACGCAGTCCATGCCGGTGTCGCCGCCGCCGAGCACGACGACGCGCTTGCCGGCGAGCTTCGGCAACGTCAGCGAGGTTTCCCAGCCGGCGACCGGGCGGCCCCAGGTGTCGCCGCCGGTGACGATGCGGCCGTTGTGCACGAGGAACGGCAGCGCCGGCAGCACGCCCGGGAGATCCTGGCCGGGCAGGCCGCCATCGGTGTAGCGGTAGGCGCCGGTGCCGAGGAACACCGCGTCGAATTCCTCGAGCAGGGTGTCGATGTCGACATCGCGACCGATCTCGACGCCGAGCCGGAACGCCACGCCCATGCCTTCGAGCACCTCGCGGCGCGTCGCGATCACCGACTTGTCGAGCTTGAAGCTCGGAATGCCGAACTGCAGCAGGCCGCCGATCTGCTCATAACGGTCGAACACCACGGCGGCGATGCCGGCGCGCGCGAGACGATCCGCGCATGAAAGCCCCGCAGGCCCGGCGCCGATCACCGCGACGCGCTGGCCGGTCGCGACGACCTTCGACAGGTCGGGCCGCCAGCCCTGCGAGAACGCGGTGTCGACGATGTACTTCTCGACCGCGCCGATCGTCACCGCGCCGAAGCCGTCGTCGAGCGTGCACGCGCCTTCGCACAGACGGTCCTGCGGACACACGCGGCCGCACATCTCGGGCAACGGATTGGTTTCGTGGCACAGCACTGCGGCTTCGATCAGGCGACCTTCCTGCACCAGCTTCAGCCAGTTCGGAATGTAGTTGTGCACCGGGCACTTGGCTTCGCAGTACGGATTGCCGCAGTCCAGGCAGCGGTCGGCCTGATGCGCGGCCTCGCGGTCCTCGAAGCTGCCGTAGAGCTCGTTCCAGTCGCCGTCGGTGCGCAACGGCAACGGCACCTTGTCGGGCATCTCGCGTGGTTCGTTGAGGAACCGGAACACGTCGCGCTTGGTCATGGGCCGTGATTCGTGATGAAGGAGCGGTGATTCGTAATCGGTGATTCGTGATTCGAAAACGCAGTTGTGCGCCAACTGGCAGCTTGTTGCGCGGAGCGAATTGGCGAACACACGAAGATCGGAAAGCTCGCGACGGATCGCTGTTCCGAATCACCAATCACGAATCCACCAATCACGGCCCTCACGCCGCCCGCCTCAGATCTTCCGCCAAGGCCTCGAGGCTCGCGGCTTTGGGCTTGACCAGCCAGAACTTGCCGACGAAATCGCGGAACTCGTCGAGGATGCGCCCGCTCCACGCGCTGCCGGTCAGGCGCGCATGGGTCTCGATGAGGTCGCGCAGGTGCGAGCGGTAATTGTCGAAGGCCTCGGGCGTGACGCGCAGGATGTCGATCAGTTCGTGGTTGTAGCGGTCGACGAAATCGCGGTCGAGATCGAGCACGTAGGCGATGCCGCCAGTGAAGCCGGCACCGAAGTTCAGGCCGATGCGGCCGAGCACCGCGACCGCGCCGCCGGTCATGTATTCGCAGCAGTGGTCGCCGGCGCCTTCGATGACCGCGACCGCGCCGGAATTGCGCACGCCGAAGCGTTCGCCCGCGCGGCCTGCGGCGTAGAGCTCGCCACCGGTCGCGCCGTAGAGGCAGGTGTTGCCGAGGATCGGCGTGGCGCGCGATTCGAACACGCTGCCCGCGGGCGGACGCAGCACGATGCGGCCGCCGGCCATGCCCTTGCCGACGTAGTCGTTGGCTTCGCCTTCGAGATCGATGTGCAGGCCGCCGGCGTTGAACGCGCCGAGGCTCTGGCCGGCGGTGCCGCGCAGGCGCAGCGTGACCGGACGGTCGCCCATCGCGGTATTGCCGTGATGGCGTGCGATCAGGCCCGACAGGCGCGTGCCGATGCTGCGGTCCGTGTTGCGGATCGTGAAATCGAACGCGCCGCCGTCGCCGCGTTCGATCGCCTTCGACACCTGCGCATCGAGCGAAGCGGCCAGACCATCGGGCGGCGCCTGCAATGCCGGCGCGCCGCAGTACGACAGCGGCTTGTCCGGATCGCGGCGCAGCAGCATCGACAGATCGATGTCGACCGCGTCGCGGGTGTGGCGCAGGTGCTGTTCGAGCAGGTCGGTGCGGCCGGTGATTTCGCCCAGCGAACGCACGCCGAGCGCTGCCAGGTGTTCGCGCACGTCTTCGGCGACGTTGCGGAAGAACGTCTCCACGCGCTCGGGCAGACCCTTGTAGTGGTTCGCGCGCAGGCGCTCGTCCTGCGTGGCCACGCCGGTCGCACAGTTGTTGAGATGGCAGATGCGCAGGTACTTGCAGCCCAGCGCGATCATCGGCGCGGTGCCGAAGCCGAAAGTGTCGGCGCCGAGCATCGCGGCCTTGATGACGTCGAGACCGGTCTTCAGGCCGCCGTCGGTCTGCAGCAGCACCTGGCCACGCATGTCGTTGAACTGCAGCGCCTGGCGCGCCTCCGACAGGCCGAGTTCCCACGGCGCGCCGGCGTAGCGGATCGAGCCCAGCGGGCTCGCACCGGTGCCGCCGTCATGGCCGGAGATCGTGATCAGGTCCGCGCCGGCCTTGACCACGCCGGCGGCGATCGTGCCCACGCCCGCATGGCTGACCAGCTTCACCGAGATCAGCGCGTCGGGATTGACCTGGCGCAGGTCGAAGATCAGCTGCGCGAGATCCTCGATCGAGTAGATGTCGTGATGCGGCGGTGGCGAGATCAGGCCGATGCCGGGCTTGGCGTAGCGCAGGCGCGCGATCAGCGGATTGACCTTGCTGCCGGGCAACTGGCCGCCTTCGCCGGGCTTGGCGCCCTGCGCGACCTTGATCTGCAGCACTTCGGCGTTGATCAGGTACTCGGGGGTCACGCCGAAGCGGCCCGATGCGATCTGCTTGATCTTGCTGCGGCGATCAGTGCCGTAGCGTTCGGGATCCTCGCCGCCTTCACCGGAATTGCTGCGGCCGCCGAGGCGGTTCATCGCGATCGCCAGCGCTTCGTGCGCCTCGGGCGACAGCGCGCCCAGGCTCATCGCCGCCGAATCGAAGCGGCGCACGATCGAGGCGACCAGTTCCACCTCGTCGAGCGGGATCGGCGTGGCTGCCGCCTTCGGACGCAGCAGGTCGCGCAGCGCTGCAGGCGGGCGCGTATCCACGAAATCCGAGTAGCGCTTCCAGTCCTCGCGTTCCCCGGTCAGCACCGCGCGCTGCAGCGAGGTCACCACGTCCGGATTGAACTGGTGGTACTCGCCGCCGTGCACGTAATGCAGCAGACCGCCGGGCTCGGGCAGGGCGGCATCGTCCCAGCCCTGTTCGGCGAGATGGCGTGCATCGGCTTCGAGGCGCGCGAAACCTGCACCGCCGATGCGCGACGGCGTCGCCTCGAAGCACAGGTCGACGACTTCCGGCGCGAGGCCGACGATCTCGAACAGCTGCGCGCCGCGGTAGCTGGCGATGCTGCCGATGCCCATCTTGGACATGATCTTCAGCAGGCCCTTGCGGATGCCGCGGCGGTAGCTGCGGCCGAGCTGCAGGTGTTCGTTGCCGACCTTGGTCGCGAGCACGCCGCGGCGGCCGAGCGCGTGCAGGGTCTGGAACGCGAGATAGGGATAGACCGCCGTCGCGCCGAAGCCGATCAGGCAGGCGAAGTGGTGCGGGTCGCGCGCGGTGCCGGTCTCGATGACGAGGTTGACGTCGCAGCGCAGGCCCGCGCGCACCAGATGCAGGTGGATCGCACCGGTCGCCAGCAGCGCATGCACCGGCACGGTGCCGCGCTTCGGGTAGCGGTCGCTGAGCAGCAGGATCTCGACGCCCGCGCGCGTCGCGGCCTCGGCCTCGGCGCACAGGCGGTGCAGCGCGCCTTCGAGGTTTTCGGTGTCGGCATCGAAATACAGATCCAGCAGCCGGTTCGACTCGGCGAAGCGCGGCAGCGCCAGCAGCTGGCGCAGCTTGCGCTGCGACAGCACCGGCGAGTTCAGCAGCACGTGGTGCACGTTCTCGGCGCGGTCGAGGAAGATGTTGCCCTCGCGGCCGATCTGCGTGGACAGCGTCATGACCGCACCTTCGCGCAGCGGATCGATCGGCGGATTGGTGACCTGCGCGAAGGCCTGCCGGAAGCAGTCGTAGAGCGGACGCACGCGCTGGCTGATCGCGGCCATCGGCACGTCGTCGCCCATCGAGCCGATGCCTTCCTGCTCGGTCTCGGCCAGCGGCCGCAGGACCGACTCCTGTTCCTCGCGGGTGAGCTGGAACAGCTTCTGGAACGCGAGCAGGGTGTCGGGCGCGAACGGTTCCGCGGCGAGCGCGGGATCGATCAGTTCGGTGTGCAGATAGCTCATGCCGCGCTTGAGCCACTGCTTGTACGGCGCGCGCGCGCGGTTGACCTCGTCGATCGCGTCGTTGTCGAGCAGCGTGCCGGTGGTCAGGTCGATCGCGATCATCTCGCCCGGGCCCAGCTTGCCCTTGGCCCTGACGCGTTCGGGCGCGACGTCCCAGACGCCGGCTTCGGACGCGATGACGAAGATGCCGTCCTGCGACAGCGTCCAGCGCGCGGGGCGCAGGCCGTTGCGGTCGAGCGTGCACGCGGCATGGCGGCCGTCGCACATCACCACGCCGGCCGGGCCGTCCCACGGCTCGGAATTGATCGCGTAGTACTCGTAGAACGCGGCGAGATCGGCGTCCTTGTATTCCAGCGACTGCGTGGCCGGCGGCATCAGGATGCGCATCGCCTGCAGCAGGTCCATGCCGCCGAGCAGCATCCACTCGAGCATGTTGTCGAGCGTCTGCGAATCGGAGCCGTGCATGGTCACGGTCTCGTCGAACTCGGAGATGTCGAGCTGCTCCGATGCCCACACGCCACGACGCGCCTGCGCCCAGCGCCGGTTGCCCTCGATGCTGTTGATCTCGCCGTTGTGCGCCAGGCGCCGGAACGGATGCGCCAGCGGCCAGCGCGGCAGCGTATTGGTCGAGAAACGCTGATGGAAGACGACGGTCTTGGCCGCGAGATCGGCGCGCGCGAGATCCGGGAACAGCTGGGTCAGGTGGCTCGGCAGCACCATGCCCTTGTAGCCGAGCAGTCCGGGCGTGAGACCGACGATGTAGAAGTGGTCGTGTGCGCGCAGCGCCTGCTCGGCGCGGCGGCGGGCCAGATACAGCACGCGCTCGAACGCCAGCACGTCGTCGCCATCGGCGGTCACGAAGACCTGTTCGATACGCGGCATCGAACCGCGCGCGAGCGCGCCCAGCGCAGCGTCGTCGAGCGGCACCTCGCGCCAGCCGGCGACGCGCACGTCGACATCGCGCAGCAGTTGCGTGAGCCTTTCGCGGCACTGCGCGGCGGCGTCGGCCTCGTGCGGCAGGAACACCATGCCGGCAGCGCGGCATGTCCCTGCGAAGTCGAGTCCGGCTTCGGCGGCGAGCGTGTCGACGAACGCATCCGCGGCATACAGCAGCACGCCGCAGCCGTCGCCCGAGAGGCCGTCGGCGGCGATGCCGCCGCGATGCGCCATGCGCGACAGCGCCTGCAGCGCGCCGTCGACGATCTCGCGCGAGGCGTCGCCGCCGATCGTCGAAATCAGGCCGAAACCGCAGGCATCGCGTTCGTCAGCGGGGTCGTAGAGGCCCCGATCCGGGAGTTCCCGCATCGTCGTCATCGCAGTCCGTGGAGAGGTGCATGGCCGGCGCGGGGATCGGAGCGCCAAGGTCCTTGCATCGCGACAACGCATCCACACCGGGCTTCGACTAGAGCATAGATTGTGCGGTGCGGCAACCAGCTGTCCTGCAGGATTTCGGTTGCGGATGCAACCGCAATGCAACGGCTGCGAACATGCGCGATTGCAGCCGATTCAGTGCGATTTCTGTAGGAGCGACCCATGGCCGCGATGGGCGTTGCTGGCAATCCAGATCACACGCGGGTGTTCCCACAATGTGCCCGCAGGTTCGCCGTCGACCATGTCAGGTGCCCGCCTGTGGGAGGAGCCTTGGCCACGCTGGGCATTGCCGGTGAAGCCACATCGCGCGCGAGCGCGCTCCTACAGTGCGCCTGCAGCTTCGCCATCAGCGGTGTCAGGAGAATGTCTGTGGGAGCGGCCTTGGCCGCGATGGCATTGCCGGTGAAGCCGCATCGCGCAGGCATGCTGTTGCAGGAACACAGGTGTAGGAGCGGCCCATGGCTGCGATGGCTTTGCCGGAAAGCGCATCGCGGCCATGGGCCACTCCTGCGGAATCAGGCGCGAAATACGTCGCCCGTCAGCGCATCGCGGATCGTCGATGGTCCGGCGCGCCCGCCGGTCTCGCCGTCCAGCACGCCGTCGATGCGCGCGAGCAGACGGATATCGAGTGCCTCGCGATCCGCAACCGCAGGCTCGCCGGTCAGGTTCGCGCTGGTCGACACCAGCGCACCGCCGAACGCCGCGCACAGCGCGACCACGTCCGCATGCGCGCTGACGCGCACGGCGACGCTCGCGTGGGCGCCAGTGATCCAGGCGGGGACGTCGGCGCGCGCCGGCACGACCCAGGTGTTCGGCCCCGGCCAGCTGCCGGTCACGCGCTGGCGCGCGTCGTCCGGCAGACGCGTCCAGTCGACGATCGCGTCGAGCTGCGCGATCGCGCCGGCGATCAGGATCACGCCCTTGTCGACCGGGCGCTGCTTGATGTCGAGCAGCCGCGTCACCGCGGCGCGATCGAAGGGATCGCAGCCCAGGCCCCACACGCCTTCGGTGGGGTAGGCGAGCACGCCGCCGCGCGCGAGCAGCGCGGCGGCGGCGGGAACGTCGAGCATCGGCGCGCTCATGCGATCGGCGCGGCGCCGGTCAGAACGGCGCGTCGTCCGCGGCCGGCTTGTCGCTGCCGGCCTTGATCACGCGCTTCTTGCCCGGTGCGACCTTGGACGGCGTCAACAGCGACTTCGCCGGCTCCACCGCGGGCGCGACGGCCTTGGCGGTCTTCTTCGTCGCCTTTTTCGCGGTCTTCTTGGCGGCCTTCTTCGCAGGTGCCTTCTTGGTCGCGGTCTTCTTCGCGGCGGGTTCTTTCTTCGCCGCGACCTTCTTGGTCGCCGCCTTCTTGGCACCGAAACCCTTGCGCACCGGCTTGCCGGTCTCTTCGAGCAGCTTGGTCACTTCCTCGAACGTCAGCGACGCCGGCTCGCGGTCCTTCGGGATCTTGCCGTTGAGCTTGCCGTCGCTGATGTACGGACCGAAGCGGCCGTTGAGCACCTGGATGTCGCTGCCGTCGAACTCCTTGATGATCCGGTTGCGCGCGATCTCTTCCTTCTCCTCGATCAGGAACACCGCGCGCGCGAGGTCGATCTTGTACGGATCGTCCTCCTTCTTCAGCGAGGCGTAGACGCTGCCGCGCTTGGCGAACGGGCCGAAGCGGCCGATGCCGACGCTGACCTGCTCGTCCTTGTCCTCACCGAGGATGCGCGGCAGCAGGAACAGCTCCAGCGCGTCCTCGAGCGAAATGGTGTGCATGCTCTGGCCCGGTCGCAGCGACGCGAACTTGGGCTTGTCCTCGGCATCCTCGGCGGTGCTGCCGATCGCCGCATACGGTCCGAACCGGCCCAGCCGCACGCTGACCGGCTTTCCGGTCTTGGGATCGGTGCCGAGTTCGCGCGCGCCGGTGGCCTCGTTGCGGTCGACGGATTCCGACTTGTCGTCGACGAGTTCCTTGAACGGGCCCCAGAACTTCTCCATCAGCGGGATCCAGTCCTCCTCGCCGCGGCTGACCGCGTCGAGTTCGTCCTCGAGCTTGGCGGTGAAGTCGTAGTCGACGTAGCGGGTGAAGTGGCTCGACAGGAACTTCGACACCGCGCGGCCGACGTCGCTCGGACGGAAGCTGCGGCCTTCCATCTCGACGTACTTGCGGAACTGCAGCGTCTGGATGATCGAGGCATAGGTCGACGGGCGGCCGATGCCGTACTCCTCGAGCGCCTTGACCAGCGCCGCTTCGGTGAAGCGCGGCGGCGGCTGGGTGAAATGCTGTTCGGCGATGATGCGGTCGAGCGGCACGCGGTCGCCCGGCTTCATCGCCGGCAGCTTGCGGCCTTCGTCCTCGTCTTCCTTGCCCTTGGTGTCCTTGCCTTCCTCGTAGACGGCGAGGAAGCCGGCGACGACGACGGTGGTGCCGCTGGCACGGAAGCTGTGTTCGCTGCCGGCGGCCAGATCCACCGACACGGTATTGAGCGTGGCGGGAATCATCTGCGAGGCAACGGTGCGCTTCCAGATCAGCTCGTAGAGGCGGCGCTCGTCGTCGCTGAGGAAGCGTGCGACCTGGGCCGGGGTGCGCAGCGCGGACGTCGGGCGCACGGCCTCGTGCGCTTCCTGTGCGTTCTTGGACTTGGTCTGGTAGGTGTTGGGCTGGTCGGGCAGCGAACTGGTGCCGTAATCGCGCGCGATGACGTCGCGGATCTCGCCCAGCGCGTCCTGCGACAGGCTGACCGAGTCGGTACGCATGTAGCTGATGAGGCCGACCGTGCCTTCGTCGCCGAGCGCCACGCCCTCGTAGAGCTTCTGCGCGACCTGCATGGTCTTGCGCGTGGTGAAGCCGAGCTTGCGCGCGCCTTCCTGCTGCAGCGTCGAGGTGGTGAACGGCGCGGCCGGGCGGCGCTTGCGCTCCTTGGCGCCGACGTCGGTGACGTGCAGCGCGCCCTGGGCCGCGGCCTGGATGCGCGCACGCGCCGCTTCGGCGGTGTCGCCGTCGGTGACGGTGAACTGTTCGAACTTCTGTCCGTCGAGTTTGGTCAGACGCGCGGTGAACGACTGCACCTGGTGGGCGCAGGCGGCGTCGATCGACCAGTACTCGCGCGCGATGAAGGCTTCGATCTCCTCCTCGCGCTCGACGATCATGCGCAGCGCCGGCGACTGCACGCGGCCGGCCGACAGGCCGCGCTGCACCTTGCGCCACAGCACCGGCGACAGGTTGAAGCCGACGAGATAGTCGAGCGCGCGGCGCGCCTGCTGGGCATCGACGAGGTCGGACGCGATCGCACGCGGCTTGAGCATCGCCTCCTTGATCGCACGCGGGGTGATCTCGGTGAACACCACGCGCTGCAGGGTCTTGTCCTCGAGCAGGCCGCGTTCTTTCAGGATTTCCGCGATGTGCCAGCTGATCGCCTCGCCCTCGCGGTCCGGGTCGGTCGCCAGATAGATGTCGTCGGCGCTCTTGGCGGCCTTGGCGATCGCCTCGACGTGCTTCTCGTTCTTCTCGATCAGGTCGTAGCGCATCGCGAAGTTCTGCGACGGGTCCACGGCGCCCTCTTTCGGGATCAGGTCGCGCACATGGCCGTAGGAGGCGAGGACGTGGAAATCCTTGCCGAGGTATTTGTTGATCGTCTTGGCCTTGGCGGGCGATTCGACGATGAGGAGGTGCTTGGCCATGTCGGCGGGGTCCGGGGCACGCCTGGCGGCGGCCCAACAAAAAAGGTGAAGATGACGACGCCCGGGGACGGGCCCCGGGCGTCGGTTGCTTTTATAGTGGAATCACGCGCGGGGTAGCCTGTCAAGCACCGCCGTCGCTGCCGGTCAGGAAAAGGCCGCGATTCCGAGCATCGCCAGGATCGCCAGCAGGCCCAGGCCGGCCAGGATGCCCCCGATCGCCAGCACCACCACCGTCACCGTGCCCAGTTCCCGGCGCTGCAGCTCCGGCCGGTCGGTGAAGGCCCAGCGGTCGACGACCAGCGTGTCGCAGACCATGTCGTGCAGCGCCTGCTTGCGCGGCGTGAACGCCGCCATCAGGAAGCCGATCATCAGGATCAGGCTGCTGAGGATGGTCGCGAAGTAGCGGCCGATGCCGCGCAGGAACGAGATGCGTGCGCCATCCAGGCGCACGACCTTGATGCCGACGGCCATCTTCCCGGGCGTCGCCATCGCGTAGGCGGCATGGAACCAGGCGAAATAGAGCGCCGAGAGCACCACCGACACCACGTTGATGACGATCTGCTCCAGCCAGAAGCCGCGACCGAAGCCACCGACGCCCAGCAGTTCGAAGACGAGGCTGCCGACGACCGCACTGGCGATGCCGACGATCACGGTGTCGATGGCATAGGCCGCGAGCCGCTTGCGGAAGCCCGCCAGCACCACGTCGTCGCCGTGCACCACCATGTCGGGGCGCGCCACGGTGGCCACCGGCGGGGCGTAGGGCGACCCCGCTGCGACGCCTCCGGCGGCGGTGACCGGGCGCCAACCTGCATCGGTGTCGTCGACCGCTCCGTCATCGGCGGCCGGCGCCACCGGCTCCAGCGCCCAGGTGTCGAGGCCGGTGGTCGTCGCGACGCCGAGCGCCTGCGCCAGTTCGCGGAAGGGCTGCCACTCGGCCAGGCCGTCGCGCCAGACCAGCGTGGCCTCGCCGACGATGCCGTCCTGACGGAGCTGCAGCAGCGCGGGTTGGCTGACGGGGCCGTGGCGGGTGTTGCGGGTGTCGGCGTAGTACCAGTCGGTCATCGGAGGACATCCATGTCGGTGTGTCGGGAAGGGCGCGGGCGGGCCGCGGCGATGGGGTCAGAGCGCGGACGCGATGCCGGCCAGTACGACCAGGCCGACGCCCAGCAGGATCAGTGCGCCCCAGATCACGAGGATCACCGTGGCGACCGTGCCGAGCGCGCGCTGCTGGCGTTCGGGATGCTCGGTATAGGCCCACTGGTCCACCACGTAGGTGCTGGCGACCATGTCGTGCAGGCCCTGCTTGCGCGCGGTGAACAGCGCGACCAGGTAGCCGATGCACAGCGTGATGTAGGCGAGCAGGTGCGAGGCCCATCGGCCGAGCGCGCGGCCGCGGCCGATGCGGCCGCCGTCGAGGCCGGTGACCTTGATGCCGACCGCCATCTTGCCCAGCGTCGCCTGCCGCGAGGACGATTCCATCAGCACGTAGTACAGGCCGCTGAGCAGCGGCCAGGAGAGGTAGATCACCGCCATCAGCGCGATCGCGCCGATGCCGAAATCGGGCGTGGCCGAGCCCATCCGGCCCAGCGTGCCACCCAGCCCGAACAGCACGATCGCGGCGATGATGATCGCGTAGTAGACGGCGGTGACCAGCAGCGAGTCGATGAACAGCGCGGCCGCACGTTTGAGGAACCCCGCATCGACGACGTCGCCGCCGTGGACGACCGGCGCGGCACGGACCACCGGTGCGACCGGCGGCATGTAGGGCGACGTGGCGTCAGGCGCCGCTGTGGCTGGCGCGGACGGTGCGACGCCGTCGCCGACCGGGTGCCAGCCGCTGTCGACGGCATCCGTCGGCGCCGCGACATCGGCGGCCGCTGCCGTGACCGGTTCCAGCGTCCACCCGTCGGCTGCAATCGCGGAGACTGCGGGCGCCTCGGGTTCCGGGGTGGCGACGCCGATTTCGTGCGCCAGTGCGTGCAGCGGCGTCCAGCCGGCCAGGCCGTCGCGCCACAGCAGGGTGCCGTCGCCGAGCCTGCCCTGCTGGCGCAACTGCAGCAGCGCCGGCGTCGTGATCGGGCCCTGGCGGGTATTGGCAGCGTCGGCGTAGTACCACTCGGTCATCGGGGAAGCGTCCTTTCGGTTCGGGCATACGGGCGGCGCAGCGTCGGCGGTCGCGGGCTCACGGGCGGCAACCGGCCGGCAGATGGCGGGCAACGGCAGTGCCGCGGCAGGTCCAGACGCCGCTGGCCGGGTCGAGCGACCAGTCCAGCCGGGTCGAATCGATGTCGCCGCGGTCGAAGCCCTCGAGCTCGATCCGGATAGCGCAGCGCCCGTCCGCGCCGGGGCCGGTCCAGACGCTGCCGATGTGCGGATGCGAGCAGGGGCGCGACGACCCCGTCCAGGGACGCGTCCGGCGGCAGCGATGTATCGGAGCTGCGCGCGGCGCCGGAGGCGGGGCAGACGCCGGCATCGGCGTGCGACCGGGCGACCGCCATCCGCAGCGGCGCGCTGTCGGCGACGACCTGGACGATGCCCGAGCGGATCCGGTAGTCGTTGTAGGCGGGCAGCGCGATCGCGGCGAGGATCGCCAGCACCGGTACCGCGAGTCCCGCGAGCACCAGCACGACGATCCAGATCCAGTGCAGGCCACGACGCGGCGGTGGCAGCGCTGGCGCGCGCGGCAGCGGCGGCGGCATCGCCGGCAGGCCGAGCGTGGTGGCGACGGACGCCAGGGGCACCCAGTCGGCCATGCCCTCGCGCCAGACCGGCGTGGCGGCGTGGATGCGGCCGGCCTGGAACAGGCGCAGCAGGTCGTCGGCACGCATCGGGCCGTTGCGCCCACCGTCGGGCGTCGCGTGGAACCAGGTGTCCGCCATCGATGATCCTGCCGGGCCGGACGTGCGGCCGCTCCCCGCGTTCATCCTACAGCGGCGACGTGGGCGGCCCAAGACGCCGGAAACGCGACAGGCGCCCGAAGGCGCCTGTCGTCAGGGTCGATCCGCCGCGGCCGCGTCAGTGCACCGGCTCGGGCTCGTCGACGAACATCTGCGTTTCCATCCAGGCGTAGGCCGCCTCGCTGCCGGGCTGGTTGAACAGCACCATCAGCACGACCCATTTCAGGTCGTCGAGATCCAGCTCGTCCTGGTCGAGCGCCATCGCCCGGTCCAGGACCAGCTCGCGCTGGTCGGGGTCGAGCACCCCGTGCTGTTCGAGGAACAGCAGGAAGCCGCGGCAGTCGACGTCGAGCCGGTCGAGTTCGGGACCGGAGTAGACGCGGGTGGGACCGTTGGCGCGGACCACCGGCACGGCCGGGCGCTGGTCGGCCAGCGCGTCGAGCCAGTCGAAGGCCTTGCTGACCTCGGCGGGGCTGAAACCGGCCTGGAGCAGGCCGCTCTGGAGGGAGTCGCGATCGCGGGCGAGGTCCGCATCCTCGGTGAAATAGTGTTCGAACAGGTAGAGCAGGACATCCAGGATGCTTTCTTTCATTTCCCCTCGGCCTGCGCCCTCGGGCGCGTCGTTTCAGGACTTTCGGGAATACCGACCGTGCAGCAGAGCCACACGTCCATCCAGCTCCATGGACAGCAGCATGGCCGACGCCCGGGCGACCGTCAATCCACTGCGGGCGACCAGTTCATCCATACCGGTTGGGTCGTGCCCGAGGGCCTTCCACAACCGGTTGTAGTCCGGGTCGTCGCTGTCGACATCGGACGCGGTCCCCGCGTCAGCCGTGTTCAGTATCGTGTCGACGCTCTGGATGGGGGCGCCCAGCCGTCCGCGCAAGGCGTCGGCGAGCTCGCCGGCGATCGCCGACAGGGCGCCGGTCACCTCCTCCGGCGCCTCGACGAGGGTGGCGCCGTCGCGCAGCAGGCGGTGGCAGCCACGCGCCATCGGGTTGTGGATCGAGCCGGGAATCGCGAAGACCTCGCGGCCGGCGTCCGCGGCCAGCCGCGCGGTGATCAGCGCGCCCGAGCGCTGCGCGGCTTCGACCACCAGCGTGCCGAGCGCGAGGCCGGCGACGATGCGGTTGCGGCTGGGGAACTGTTCGCGCCGCGCCGGGGTGCCGGGCGGATACTCGCTGGCGACGGTGCCGGCTTCGACGATGCGCGCGTGCAGGCGCAGGTTCGAGCGCGGGTAGGGCGTGTCGATGCCGCTGCCGAGCACGGCGACGGTGTCGCCGCCGGCATCGAGCGCCGCGGTGTGCGCGGCCGCGTCGATGCCGCTCGCCAGGCCGCTGACCACCGACAGGCCGTCGGCGGCGAACCGGCGCGCGAACAGTGCCGCGGTGTCGCGTCCACCGGCGGTCGGCGCGCGGCTGCCGACCACGGCGACGCCCGCGCGCCACAGCCGGCACGGGTCGCCCTCGACGAACAGCGCCAGCGGCGGCGCCTGCATGCGGCGCAGCAGCGGCGGGTAATCGGGATCGTGCCAGCCGATCACGTGGCGGGCCGGCGCATCCGCGAGCCAGCGTCGCCAGCCGTCGATCGCGTCTTCGGGTCCGGCCAGCGCCGCGCGTTGCGCGGCATCGAGGCCGGCCTCGCGCCAGGCCGCGGCGCCGCCCGCCAGCGCGGCGGCGGGCCCGGCCGGATGTTCGAGCAACCGGCGGCGCGGCGCTGCGGCGCCACCGGCATGGATCAGGCGCAGCAGTGCGCTGCGGTCGGCATCGTCGTCCATGCGCGCAGCCTAGGCCGCACATGAAAACGGCACCCGAAGGTGCCGTCGCCAGTTGCCGTCGGGAAAGCCCGCGCAGCGCGGGCCGCCCTTCATTGCTCGGCGTCGGGGTGCTTGACCGTGTAGCCGACGTGGGCCGGTTTCTCGCCTTCCATCACCAGCGCGTAGCTGACGAAATCGAAGGTCAAGAACACCATCGCGTGCGCGGCGTATTCGTCCGGCAGGCGGTCGCGACGCGAGCCCGCATTCGGCGACTCGGTGATGCGCGAGGTGTTGGGATGCGCGACGCGGTCGACGACGTGCGAACCGCTGCGCCAGATCGAGAACACCGTGCCGTTGTCGACGCCGTTCTGGTGGCCGGCCGAGATCGCGATGACGTCGCGTGGACCGCCGGTGACCAGCATGTCGGCCACGGCGATCACGCGGGCATCGGAGGCGAGCGCATCGGCGCTGGGCGCGTGCGGGAAGAACTGCAGATCGTAGGGCTGCGGGTCGACCGGCACGATGCGGTCGCCGGCGCGGGCCTCGAAGCCGTCGTTGTCCAGCGCCAGCGCGGTGGTGTCGCTCTGGGCGGTGGGGCCGTGCACGACCGTGCCCACGCCCATCTGCACCATCTCGTAGCCGAGGAACGCATCCTGCTGGCGCGACTTCGGCTGGGTGTGCGACCACAGGTTGCTCTCGCCCGGGATGCGCTTGCCGCGGAAGTCGAGCTCGCGCGAGCGGCGTGCACCGTAGAACTCGGTCGCCGCGCGCAGCACCGCGTAGCGCTCGCCCGGACGTGCAGCGTCCAGGCCCTTGACGTAGATGTTGCGGTCCACGCTGCCGCGCAGGCGGCCGTCCTCGTAACCGAGCACGTAGGGCAGGGTCTCGAAGTCGAACACGATGCGGCGGTTCTTGAGGAACGGCTCGACGTCCGACAGCGGTATCGCCCCGATCGGCGAGGCGTCGACCGGGCGCGGGCCCGGCTGCATCGTCACGCGGTTGAGATAGGCCAGGCTGATCACGTCGCCCGGATAGATCAGGTGCGGGTTCGCGATCTGCGGATTGGCCTGCCAGATCTCCGGCCACAGCCACGGCTTGTCGAGGAACCGGCCGGCGATGCCCCAGAGGGTGTCGCCGCGGACCACGACATAGGTCTCTGGATGATCGCCGCGCATCTGCTGGGCAGTTGCGAACGTGGTGACGGTCAGCAACGCGACGGCGCAGCCCGTGCGGAACGACCTTGAAAGGCGTTGAAGCGTGCCGGCCATCTACCTGCTCCCCTTGGATTTTTCCCCTTGCAGCGGCGCAATATAGCCTGAAAGCTCGGCGCGGACGCAAGTGTGCGGCACGTTACAATGGCCGCTTCGCTCCCGCGGCTGTGACCGCCTTCGCTGTTCGACACCATGGCCCTGCTCGAGATCCTCGAATACCCCCACGCCCGCCTGCGCAAACTGGCCGAGCCGGTCGCCGCCGACCGCTTCGCCGATCCGGCGTTCCAGCGTCTGCTCGACGACATGTTCCAGACCATGTACGAAGCCCCCGGCATCGGCCTGGCAGCGACCCAGGTCGACACCCACGAGCGCTTCATGGTCATCGACGTGACCGAGGGCCGCGAGCAGCCGCTGGTGTTCGTGAACCCCGAAATCCGCGACCGCTCGGCGGACCTGCGCGTCCACACCGAGGGCTGCCTGTCGATCCCGGGCGTGTTCGCCGACGTGACCCGCGCCGACGGCATCACCGTCACCGCGCTCGACCGCCACGGCAAGCCGTTCGAGCTGAGCGTCGACGGCCTGCTGGCGACCTGCGTGCTGCACGAGATCGACCATCTCGACGGCAAGCTGTTCATCGATTACCTGTCGCCGCTCAAGCGCGACCGCGCGCTGAAGAAGCTCGAGAAGCTGCGCAAGAGCGAGCGCGACTGAGCCGTCCGCCGCGCGCGGGGCCGGCGCGCCCGATCCGCGTCCACCGCTGCGCATCCGCGCGGCCGGCCCACTCCGGCACGACGCCTTCCAGGAAGTACGCCCCATGAAACTCGTGTTCGCCGGCACCCCCGATTTCGCCGTCCCGTCGCTGCTGGCCGCCGATGCGCGCAACGAAGTGGTCGCGGTCTACACCCAGCCCGATCGTCCCGCCGGCCGCGGCCGCGCGCTGACCGCCTCGCCGGTCAAGCGGATGGCGGCCGAGCGCGGGCTGGCCGTGCACCAGCCCGAGCGTCTGAAGGGCTCGGAGGTGCTCGACACCCTGCGCGCACTCGAGCCCGACCTGATGATCGTCGTCGCCTACGGCCTGCTGCTGCCGCAGGCGGTGCTCGACATTCCGCGTTTCGGCTGCTGGAACGTGCACGCGTCGCTGCTGCCGCGCTGGCGCGGCGCCGCGCCGATCCAGCGTGCGATCCAGGCCGGCGACGCCGAGACCGGCGTGTGCCTGATGCAGATGGAGAAGGGTCTCGATACCGGCCCGGTGCTGATGCGCCAGTCGACCCCGATCGCCCCGGACGACACCGGCGGCAGCCTGCACGACCGGCTCGCCGCGCTCGGTGCGCAGGTGCTGTCCGACGGTCTGGGCCTGCTGCGTGCCGGCATCCATCCCGAGCGCAAGGTGCAGCCCGAGGCCGGCGTGACCTATGCGCACAAGCTCGACAAGGCCGAGGCGCGGCTGGACTGGTCGCAGCCGGCGCGCGCGCTGGCCGACACCGTGCGCGCCTTCGATCCCTGGCCGGTGGCCGAGGCCGAGGTCGCCGGCGAGCGCCTGCGCATCCATGCCGCGAGCGCGTTGCCGCTGGCGCACGGGCATGCGCCGGGCACGGTGCTGTTCGCCGGTCGCGACGGCATCGACATCGCCTGCGGCGACGGCGCGCTGCGCCTGCTGCGCGTGCAGCGCGCCGGTGGCCGCGCGATCGACGTGGCCGACTATCTCAACGCGCGCAGCGACCTGCGCGGTGCGGGCGCCTGACGTGGACCACGGGGCACAGGCCCGGTTGGCGGCCGCGCAGGTCATCGACGCGGTGCTGCACCACGGCCGGTCCTTGAAGGCCGAGCTGTCGACGGCGCTGGCCGGCATCGACGACGTGCGCGATCGCGCGCTGGTCGAGGCGATGGCGTTCGCCGCGATCCGCCATCAGGGCCGCTATGCCGCGGCGCTGTCGCGCTGGATGCCGCGTCCTCCGGGCGCGCGCGACGCGCCGTTGCGCGCACTGATCTACGCCGGCTTCGCCCAGCTCGACCCGATGGGGCTGCCGGCGCACGCCGCGCTCAATGCCACCGTCGATGCCGCGCGCCTGCTGGGCCGCGCCCACCAGGCCGGCCTCGTCAACGCGCTGCTGCGGCGCGCGCAGAAGGACGGCCTGCCGACCGCGGACGCCGACGCCGCGTGGCCGGCGTGGCTGCTTGCGGAGGTGCGCGCCGACTGGCCGCAGGACATCGAGGCGATCCTCGTCGCCAGCGCCGCCGCCGCGCCGCAGTGGCTGCGGGTCAACACGCGCCGCGGCACGCGCGATGCCTATTCCACGCGCCTGATCCAGGCGGGTCTGCAGGCCGAGGTGCCGGCCGACATGCCCGACGCACTGCGGCTCGCGACACCGGTGCCGGTCGACGCCCTGCCTGGCTTCGCCGATGGCGACGTGTCGATCCAGGACGGCGCCGCGCAGCGCGTCGCCGATGCGTTGCGGCCGGCCGCCGGCGCGCATGTGCTCGATGCCTGCGCCGCGCCCGGCGGCAAGAGTGCGCACCTGCTCGAACGCGATCCCGCGCTGCGCCTGCTGGCGATCGACATCGCCGCGGCGCGCGTCGCACGGATCGAGCAGACCTTCGCGCGCCTGCGCATCGGCGCGCAGGCCCGCGTGCGCACCGCCGATGCACTGGATCCCGCGCGCTGGTGGGACGGCACGCCGTTCGATGCCGTGCTGCTGGACGCGCCGTGCTCGGCGACCGGCATCGTCCGCCGCCAGCCCGACGTGCTGCTGCACCGCCGTCCCGCCGATCTCGACGCGCTCGTCGCCCTGCAGGGACAACTGCTCGATGCGCTGGCCGCGGTCGTCGCGCCGGGCGGCGTGCTGCTCTACGCGACCTGTTCGATCCTGCGGCGCGAGAATGCCGGGCAGGTGGAAAGTTTCCTCGCGCGCCATGCCGGCTTCGCGCTCGAGCCGCTCGACGATTGCTTCGGACGCGACACCGGCGCGGGCCATCAGCGCCTGCCGGGCGAATCGGGCATGGATGGCTTCTTCTACGCGCGGCTGAAGCGCATGCGCTGAGCACGGCTACTCCGCAGGGGCTCGCTTAGAATCACCGGCATGCAGACGCCCGCCGCCAGCCTGATCATCAGCACCTACAACAACACCGACTGGCTGCAACGCTGCCTGTGGGGCTATGCGCAGCAGGACCGGCAGGATTTCGAACTGATCGTCGCCGACGACGGCTCGGGCCCGGCGACGCGCGAGATGCTCGCGGCGATCACGCCGGAACTGCCGTATCCGCTGCGGCACGTCTGGCACGAGGACGCCGGTTTCCGGAAATGCACGATCCTCAATCGCGGTATCGAGGACGCGCGCGCCGACTATCTGATCTTCTCCGACGGCGACTGCGTGCCGCGCGCGGATTTCGTCAGCCAGCATCTGCGCCTGCGCGAATCCGGCCGCTATCTCGGCGGTGGCTACTGCAAGCTGCCGATGGACCTGAGCCTGAAGATCGACCGCGACGTCATCGCGCGCGGCCTGCATACCGATCTCGACTGGCTCAAGGCCAATGGCCTGCCGCGCAAGAAGCGCTCGCTGAAACTCTGGGCGCGCCCGGGCTGGCGCGAGCGCGTGCTCAATGCGACCACGCCGACGAAGCCGCGCTGGGCCGGCAACAACGCCTCGGGCTGGAAGGCGGATCTGGTGCGCGTCAACGGCTTCGACGAGCGCATGACCTACGGTGGCGAGGATCTCGAACTCGGCGAGCGGCTCGCGAATGCCGGCGTGACCGGCAAGCAGATCCGCTTCTCGGCCGTGTGCATCCATCTCGACCACGCGCGTGGCTACGTGAAGCCGGAGATGAAGGCGGCGAACCAGGCGATCCGCGATGCGGTCGCGGCCGGGCGTCTGACGTGGACCGAGCACGGGCTGGTGCACGGGCTGAAGGCCTGAGCGACCGTGCCTGCGTAGGAGCGCGCTCGCGCGCGATCGCGCTTTGCCGGGAACGCCCGATCGCGCACCAGCGCGCTCCTACAAGGATCGGTCACGACATCGCACGCAGCCGCCGGTACTTCTCCAGAACGTAATCTGCCTGCGCCCTGTGGAAGCGCCAGCCCGGTGCGCCGTCGAGCAGCGCGCCGCGCAGCAGGTACTGCTTGAGCAGATAGGCGGCCGCGTGCAGCGGGCCGTCGAACGCATTGGCGCGCTTGCCTGCATCGCGACGCTGCTGCGCCCACAGCGCGGCGTACTTCGACAGCTTGGCGACGTGCTCGGCATGGCTGCGCGAGGTGTCGTGTTCGAAATCGGCGACGAGCGTCGCGACCGTCTTGCCTGCGAGATCCGGCCGCTCGTGCACCTGGGACGGCAGATAACGCCAGCCCGCACGCACCAGCCGCTCCATCGGCTCGCCGCCGCGCAGGCGATGACCGAGGAACCAGTTGCGGCGGGTCAGCAGCCAGGCGTCGGCGCTCTCGACGCGCCCGCTCGCGAACAGCGCACGGATCGTATCGCCGGTGCCCGGCGACAGCCATTCGTCGGCGTCGAGCAGCAGCAGCCAGTCGTGCACGGCCAGCGTGTTGGCGAAGGTCTTCTGCGCCGCGTAGCCCAGCCAGTCCTGATACACGACGCGCGCGCCACGCGCGGTGGCCACGGCGACGGTGTCGTCGGTGGAACCGGAATCGACGACGATGAGTTCGGCGCACAGGCCGCGCATCGAATCGAGGCAGCGGCCGATGCGGTCGCCCTCGTTCCTGGTGATGACGACGCCGGAAATGGGGAGGGCTGCGGACATGCATCGATGATATCGAAGGCGGCCTATCGTCGCTGATCGCCATGCCGCAATGCATCGTGCATCCTGCGCGGCATGAACTCCCTGGAGCACGACCTGCAAATGGCGCACATCCGCATCATTTCCCGCGACAACGGCGTCGGACTGACCCGCGACATGGCACTGGTCGCCGACCTGTTCCGCGACGCCGGGCATGACGTGGAGGTGGTGGCCTACGGCGGAAACCGGATGCTCGACCGCTGCATGGAGATGGGGTTGCGCCTGCGTCATGCAGCGGGTCGCCGCGTCGACGTGCAGATCTTCCTCGAACGCGTTTATTCCCGTCTTCTGCCGCTGGCCGGCTGCAATCTGCTGATCCCGAACCCGGAATGGTTCCAGCCCGGGTGGCGTCGGTTCCTGCCCCGCTTCGATGCGGTGCTGTGCAAGACCCGGCACGGTGCCGGCGTTTTCTCGGCACTGGGCTGCGAGGTGCGCGAGGTCGGGTTCACCAGCGATGACGTCTTCGACCCGACGGTCGAACGGGTGCGCGAGTTCTTCCACCTCGCCGGCAGGAGCAGTGCGAAAGGCACCGACGCGGTGCTCGACGCCTGGGCACTGCATCCCGAGTGGCCGCAGCTGACCGTGGTGCAGAACCCGAAGACGGCCACACGACGGGTCGAACTTCCGAACGTCTCGCACTGTCTCGAGTACGTCGACGCCGCCGCGCTGCGTCGACTGCAGAACCGCTGCCTGTTCCATCTGTGCCCGTCCGAGATGGAGGGCTTCGGCCACTACCTCAACGAAGCGCTCTCGGCCGGCGCCATCGTCCTGGCGACGGATGGTGCACCGATGAACGAGCTGGTGACACCGGTCTGCGGTGTGCTGCTGGCGCCGGCTGCCTGCCGGCGCGAGGGGCTGGTGGAGCGTTTCATGGTCGACGTGGCCGGGATCGAGGCGGGCGTCGCCCAGGCACTCGCACTCGACGATGCGCAGATCGCACGCATGCGCGACGCCGCGCGCACACGCTACCTGGACGGCGACGCGCGTTTCCGGAACGGGCTCGTGACCGAGTGTCTGAGGATCGCGGCAGCCTGAGGTTCGCGGGCGTCGACCATCCGGCGCCCGCCGCGTCAACGACCGCGACGGCGCCCTTCGACCGGGCGCAGCGAGGAGATGCGGTCGTTGAGGCCGCTGCGTTCGAAGTTGCGCACATCGCGCCCGAGCGTCTGGCAGCGCCCGTTGTAATTCTCGTGCTCGCAGACTTCCCAGGTACCGCGCAACTGGACCGAGCTGATCATGTCGTTCATGCCGACGCTCTTGAGGTTGCGGATGCCGCGATCGAACGACTGGGAGCGGCCCCGGAAATCGGCGTGCTCGTAGACCGTGATCGAACCCGAATTCCGGTCGCCGCGACCGCCACGGTCGCGATCGTACCGGCCGTCCCGGTCGTTGTTGGAATTCCAGCGATCGTTCTGGGGTGCGGCGTGCACAACGCCCCCGATGGACAGTGCGAATGCGGCAAGGGTCAAGGCGGGCAACAGGCGGATGGACATGCGGATTCCAGTTGCATGGAGGGCGAGCATCACCCTATCCAGCCCCAGCTGAAGAGTGGCTGGCCGAATATCGGCCTTCGCATCACCAGCGCAACGGGCGCCGCGCGATCTCGCGCGCGAGCCTGGCGTGGATGCGCTCGGCATCGTCCAGCCCCAGGAAGCGCAGTCGCAATGGGGTAGTCAGCGGGTTGGCGCCGGCGGTGTCGAGCCAGACCGAAGCCATGCCGAAGCGCCGGTCCAGCGGCGACTGGCGGAGTTCGACCGCCTGCAGCTTGCCGAGTTCGGCGAAGCGCCAGCTGCGCGTCCACCAGCCTTCGCGCACCGCGACCACCGCATCGTCGACCACGTAGCCGGCGCGCGCGGCGTGGCGGCGGGCGACGAACATCGACCACGGCAGCCACAGCAGGCCCAGCGCGCCCCACCACTGGAAGAACCACGCCAGTGCCGCGCACAGCCCGACGGCCATGAACAGGTCGCCGATCAGCAGCCGTTGCCACGCGCGCGGATGCAGCGGCTGCCAGTCGACGGGCGGCCACGACGGCAACAGGGCGATGTCGCGCACGATCGCGTCGCAGGTCGTCGGCGGCGCGATCGGCGCCAGCGCATCCAGTCCGCGCTGCGCATTCGCGTTGCCCTGGCCGTCGCTGCCGCGCGCGCTGGCGGTGTCGATTTCCAGCGTGCGCCGTGCGAACAGCCGGTGCAGCACGCCTTCGTGCTGCGTCCAGGCCTGGATGCGCCGGCGCGGCACGCTGCTGCGCGAGCGGCCGAACAGGCCGCGCTCGACGGTCAGGCGCCGGCCCTGCCGTTGCAGCCGGAAGCCGTGGTAGCGCAGCAGCGACAGCAGCACCGAGAACGCGCGGATCAGCGCCAGTGCCAGTGCGAGCATGCCCATCAGCACGAGGCCCTTGGCCATCCAGGTCGTCGCGAACCCGCTGGCGTAGCCGAACGCCTCGCGACCGGACTCGACCAGCCAGCGGCCCATCGCGCGCTCGGGCAGCACCTGGAACGACAGCGCGACCGCACCGGCGACGACGATCATGCCGCGGTTGGAAATCAGGCCGAGCTTGACCACTTCCCAGATCGACAGTGCCAGCAGCGTCGTGCCGACGGGCGCGGCGACGGGCCTGCCGTCCGGGGCCGCGGTCGCTGCGTCGGCGCGGCCGCGATCGCGGATCAGCTGTTCGAGCGCCAGCGCCTCGGGCATCCGCAGCACGCGCATCTGCGCTTCGGGCTTGTGGCCGCCGGCCGACTCCAGCCGTACCTCGGCCACGCCCATCAGGCGGTGCAGCAACGTCTGGTGGATGGCGACGTTGTGGATGCGCGAGTACGGAATCTGCCGCACGCTGCGCTCGAGCAGGCCGCTGCGCACGATCAGGCGGTCGTCGTCGATGCGGTAGCGGAACGTCAGGTACTGCCACACCGACACCACGACCAGCACGCCGACGCCGGTCAGCGGCAGCCACCACGGCAGGCCGTCGTCGCGGCGGCCACCGGCGAACAGCAGCACCGCCAGCGGCACGATGAACTGCCGCAGGTTCTGCAGCAGCACGAACAGCCAGGAACCCGGATGCAGGCGGCGCTCGTGCTCCTGCGGCAGCAGCGCCGCGGGCGCGGTCGGCTCAGGCGTCGTCATGGTCGTCGTCGCGGGCCGCGCGCGCGGCCAGGGTGTCGCGCAGGCGCTCGGCCTCGTCGAAGTCCAGGCCCGACAGCGCCAGCGCACTGTTGCGGGTGCCGGCGGTGTGCACGACCAGCGTCGCCAGACCGAACGCGCGTTCCAGCGGGCCGCGGCGCACGTCGAGATGCTGCACGCGGTTACCGGGCACGCGGGTGTCGCTGCGCCACAGGTGGCCGCGGCGCACGCCGAAGCCGTCGTCGTCGAGCCGCCAGCGCGTGCGCAGCCAGCGCCGGCGCGCGATCCACACCGTCCACGCCGGAATCACCAGCAGCAGAGCGCCTGCGATCGCGAACGACAGCGGCTGGCGGTCGGCGGCGATCAGGCCGACGCCGAGCGCGATCGCCAGCGGCGTCAGCGTGCCGATCAGCGTGCCGATCGTCGCCAACGTGCGTGCGCGCACCGGCAGCGGCTGCCAGACGTCGGTCTCGAACTGCGGCGCGTGCGGCGGCGGTTCGACAGGCGGCGGGACGGAGGGGGCGTGATCGCTGGCGGTCATCGGCGCGTGCTCATCGTCGACGTTCGAGGTCGAGATAGGGATTGTCGTCGTCCGAGCCGGACGGCCGGGCCTTGTAGCGTTTGTAGGTCCACTGGTACTGCGCGGGATCGCGTCGCGCGATGTGTTCGACGCCGGCGTTGAGCGCGGTGGTCGCGCGCACCAGGTCGGGATCGGCGATGGCGTCGGGCGCCGGTTCGACGTGCAGCGCGAAGTCCGGACCGTCGCCGATGCGCTCGCAATACGCGAACAGCACCGTCGCGCCGGTGCGCTCGGCGAGCCGCGAGGCCAGCGTCATCGTCAGCGCCGGCATGCCGAAGAACGGCGCGAACTCGCCGTCGCCGGCCTTGGGCTGCTGGTCGGGCAGGATGCCGACCACGCCACCGTCCTTGAGCGTCTTCCACAGCTGCCGCACCGCCGGGCCCTCGGCGCGCACCTGTCGCACACGGTCCGGCACACCGGCGCGCACGCGGCGCAGGAAGGCTTCACCGACGGCGGACTCGGGCGCGCGATAGAGGATCGAGATCGGCGTGCGCGCGGCCAGCCACTGGTTGAGCAGTTCCCAGTTGCCGTAGTGCGGCGCGCAGACGATCAGGCCGCGACCCGACACCAGCGCGGCATCGAACAGGCCGACGCCGTGCTGCTCGCGCAGCATCCCGAGGTTGCGCGCGTGCGGGCGCGTCCACAGGCGCAGCGTCTCCAGCGTCTGCAGCGCGGTCGTGCGCAGGATGGCCTTCTGCAGCGCGCTACGTTCGTCGTCGGTCAGTTCGGGATAGGCGAGTTCGAGGTTGCGCAACGCGACGCGGCTCTCGCGGTTGCCCGTGAGCCGGCCGAGCGCGGCGACCGCGCCGGCGATCCCGCGCAGCACCGGCGCCGGCAATGCGCCGACGAGCGTGGCGAGCAGATGGAGGGCGCGTGCGATCAGATCGGGCATGCCCGGAAGTCTAGGCGGTGTCGCGCAGGTGCGGATAGGGCTGGTTCACCGCTCGGTTCGCATGAAGGCTCACCCCTTCGGGGAATCTCCATCGTCGCTCCAGCGAACGCTGGAGCCCATCTTGATCCTGGGTTTCATGCGAGATGGGCCCCAGCGTTCGCTGGGGCGACGGCGAAAATTGTCCGGTAGGCCCAAACAAAAAACGCCGCCCGAAGGCGGCGTTCGTGTTCGTCGCGCATTGGCTCAGTCGCGGTCGTTGTCGATCGCGGTGCGCTCGCTGGCAAACGGGTTGAGGCGGCGGATCTTCCACGGCTCGTTCGGCCACTTGCCGGTCAGCGACGGATGGTCGGGCTCGTTCTGCTCGAGCACGCGACGCGCGTCGGCGGCCAGGGTGTCGTTGCCGAGGTTGGCGTAGCTGGCCGCGAGCAGCGCGACTGCGTCGTTCTGGTATTCGCTCTGCGGGTAGGTCTCGAGCAGGTAGGTCGCGCGCTGCGCGGCGGCGACGTAGGCCTCGCGGCGCAGGTAGTACAAACCGGTCTCGATCTCGTGGCGGGCGAAGGTGTTGCGCAGCGTCGCCATGCGGGCGCGCGCGTCGGCGGCGTAGCGGCTGTTCGGATAGCGGTCGGTGACGGTGTTGAAGTCCGCGTAGGCCTGGTTGGGCGAGGCGAGGTCGCGGCGGCTGCTGTCGAGGCTCCACACGCGCTGCAGGAACACCGTGTCGCGGTTGGAGTTCACCAGGCCGCGCAGGTAGTACATGTAGGGGATGTTGCGGTGCGTGGGATAGGTCCGGATGAAGCGGTCGATGCCCGAGATCGCTTCCTCGTTGTTGCCCATCTTGTAGTGCGCGTACGCGGTCTCGACCAGCGCCTGCTCGGTGTAGGGGCCGTACGGGTACTGCGCGACCAGGCGGCGGAACGACGTGGCGCCGTTGCTCCAGTTGCCCTTGCGCATCGAGTCGTGGCCCTTCTGGTAGAGCTCGGCGACGGGCACGCCCTCGTTCTCGTCGTCCTTGGTGTTGCGGGAACAGCCGGCGGCGACCATCACGACCAGCAGCAGGAGCAGCGAAGTGCGGGCCAGGGCGCGGAACGGCGAGGCGGTGCGTGGGGTCATGGGGGCGTTTGGGCGTATGGGCACGAACCGCGGATAATAACAGTCCGGGTGGATCGCCCGGCTTTCCCCGCCTGAACCCGAGCCGTCCCGATGCAGCAAGACCCCAGCGACCTCTCCGACCAGCGCACCGCCACGGTGCCGGATGCCGCGGCAGGGCGCCGTTTCGACGCCGTGCTCGCCGAACTCTTTCCCCAGTTCTCCCGCTCCAAGCTGACCACCTGGATCAAATCCGGCGAGGTGCTGCTCGACGGCGCCGTGCCGCGTCCGCGCGACGCGGTGGTGGGCGGGGAGACCGTCAGCCTGAACGTCGTCCTCGAGACCCAGACCACGGCCGAGCCGCAGGACATCCCGCTGTCGGTGCTGTTCGAGGACGACCAGGTGATCGTCGTCGACAAGCCGGCTGGGCTGGTCGTGCATCCGGGCGCCGGCAATTACGACGGCACCCTGGTCAATGCGCTGCTGTTCCGGGATGCCTCGCTGGCGACGCTGCCGCGCGCGGGCATCGTGCACCGGCTCGACAAGGACACCTCGGGCGTCATGGTGGTCGCGCGCACCCTCGAGGCGCACAACGCGCTGGTCGAGCAGCTCTCGGCGCGCGACGTGCATCGCCAGTATCTGGCCGTCGTCGTCGGCGCCCTGGTGTCGGGCGGCACCGCCGATGCGCCGATCGACCGCCACCCGCGCGACCGCCTGCGCATGGGCGTGCGCGAGGACGGCCGCGAAGCCGTCACCCACTACCGCCTGCGCGAACGCTTCCGCGCGCACACCGCGCTCGAATGCCGGCTCGAGACCGGCCGCACGCACCAGATCCGCGTGCACATGGCGCATCTGCGGCATGCGATCCTCGGCGATCCGCTCTACGGCGGCTCGCTGAAACTGCCCAAGGGCGCGTCGGACGAGATGATCGCGACGCTGCGCGGTTTCCGCCGCCAGGCACTGCACGCCGAGACGCTGGAGTTCAAGCATCCGGTCACCGGCGAGGCCGTGCGCTGCACCGCGCCGTTGCCCGAGGACATGCAGGTCCTGCTGAAGGTGCTGCGTGCGGACGCGATCCAGCACGCGGAGATGGGCCGCCGGTGAGCGCGCTGCTGCACGCCACCTGGCCCGCGCCGCGCGGCGTGCAGGCGCTGACGACGCTGCGGCATGGCGCCGGCGTGTCGCAGGCGCCGTTCGACAGTTTCAACCTCGGCAACCACCGCAGCGCCGCCGGCGACGCGCCGGATGCGGTCGCGCGCAATCGCGCCGCACTGGTCGACATCGCCGGCCTGCCGTCGCCGCCGCACTGGTTGCAGCAGGTGCACGGCGTCGAGGTCGCGCGGTTCGTCGCGCCGGCGGGCGATGCGCAACAGGCGCTGGTCGAGGCCGATGCGTCGGTGACGTGGGAAGCGGGCGTCGTACTCGCGATCCTGACTGCCGATTGCCTACCGGTCGTGTTCGCCGCCGACGACGGCAGCGAGATCGGCGCTGCGCATGCAGGCTGGCGCGGGTTGGCCGCGGGCGTGCTCGAAGCGACGGTCGCGGCGATGCGTACGTCGCCGGCGCAGTTGCGGGTGTGGCTCGGGCCCGCCGCCGGGCCGGCGTCATATGAAATCGGGGCCGAGGTGCGCGATGCGTTCATCGCGACCGATCCGGACGCGGATGCCGCGTTCGTCGCGACGCGTGCCGGGCACTGGCGCGTCGATCTGTACGCGCTGGCGCGGCGGCGTCTCGAAGCGGTGGGAATCCGCGGCGATGCGATCCACGGCGGCGACCTCGACACGATCGCCGAGCCTGATGCGTTCTTCTCGCATCGTCGCGACCAGCGCACTGGTCGGATCGCGACGCTGGTGTGGATTGCTTGATCCGCACGCCATTTCCGGTCAAGCGGGATCTTGGCGCAGAACGGGAAGTTCTCGATGTCGTCATTCCCGCGAAAGCGGGAATCCATGGACGTTCATTCCTTTGAAATCAAAGTCCCTGGATTCCCGCTTTCGCGGGAATGACGAGTTCATTTTTCGGTGCAGTTCTGGAAATCGAGTCGCCCGCCCAAAGGCGACGCAGAGGTGGAATCCAGGCGTCTGCTGGGCTAGCTCCGAAATTTCCCCGGGCAGCAGCGTGCATGATCAGCCATTCGGCTGTTGAAAGCCGCTGGAATGACGGAACTGTAGGGTCCCGGTTTCGCGACGCTCCTCGTGCGGGGAAGGTCCGGCCCTGCGTCGAGCGTGTCCTTCGCCTCAGAACGCGTACCGCACCCGCGTGTAGTAGTACGCACCACTGCTGCCGATGCCCGACAGCACGTCGTAGGGCAGATTGCCGAAATAGAAGATGTCTTCGTTCGACAGGTCGGCGTATTCGTCGGTCAGGTTCTGGCCGCCGATGGCGAGCGTCCACCGCTCGCCGAGGCGCAGCTCGGCTTCCGCGTCGAGCTGCCATTTCGCGCCGTAGACCTGCTCGGGCTCGAAGCCGCCGCCGAAGTTGAAGACGCGCTTGGTGCTGCCGTGGCGGGTCACGCGGGCGAGCAGGTTCCAGCGGTCGTTCGCCCAGTTGCCGGTGAAGGCCGAACGCGTGCGCGGCGCGGCGTCGGTCAGGGTGTTGCTCTCCTCGACGCCGAACAGCACCGCGTCGGGCACCACCGCCGACAGCGCGGCCGGGGTCGCGACGATGCGCTTGATCTCGGTGTCGGCGTAGCTCCAGGTCCCGGTCAGCAGCAGCGAGCCGCCTGCCAGCGGATGGCGCCAGTTGGCGACGGCCTCGGCGCCGCGGGTGCGCGTGTCGGCCGCATTGGTGAAGAAACTGACGCTCTGCACGCCCGGCACGCCGAACTCGGTATCGATGAAGTCGGTCAGCGCATCGCTGGTGATCGCTCCCGACAGCGCGACGCGGTCGTCGATGTCGATCTGGAACAGGTCCAGCGAGAAATCGAAGTTCTCGCCGACGCGGCTGGTGAAGCCGAGGCTGGCATTGATCGACTGTTCGGGCGTGAGATCGGTCGCGCCGAGTGCGCGGGCGATCGGGTTGTTGACCGACAGCAGGCGGCTCTGGATCAGCTGGCCGGCCGCGTTGTAGCCGGTGCCGGTGGATTCGTAGCCGATCTGGCCGAGCGACGGCGCACGGAAGTTCTTCGACAGCGCGCCGCGCAGCGCGAACGCCGGCACGAACGCGTAGCGCGCGGCGAGCTTGCCGGTGACTTCGCCGCCGAAGTCGCTGTAGTGCTCGTAGCGCACGGCGGCATCGGTACTGAGCTTCTCGCCGAAACTGCTCGACACGCTGGCGTAGACGCTGGCGACATCGCGGTCGAGATCGGCCTCGTCCTGCGGGGTCAGGCCGCCGCCGGCCTGCGAGCCGGTCGGACGATCGGTGAACGGGCCGGCCGCGTAGCTCGCGGGATCGCCGGCGCCGGTCTCGTAGTTCTCGATGCGATATTCCACGCCGGTGGCGAAGGTGTGCAGGTTGTCGCCCTGGGCGAACAGGCGGCTGACGTCGACGTTGGCCAGCGTCTGGTCGAATGCGTAATCGCCGGTCCTGAAGCGGGTCGGGCTGGACGGGCCGAGCGAGGCATTGATCGAATCGCGCAGGCGATAGGTGAATGCATTGCGGCCGTGGTTGAGGCTGGCGTCGACATCCCAGTCGCCCCACTGCGTGCGCACGCCGGCGACGCCGGCGACATCGAGGTTCTCGCCGATCGACACCGGGCGGAAACCGTCCGGATACACCTCGAGCCAGTTCGCTTCGCCATCGGGATAGCGGAAGTAGTTCGCGCCTTCGGTGTCGCGCTGGTTGTAGGTGCCGAACGCATAGAACGTCGCGGCATCGCCGAGTGCGATCTCGGTGTTGAGCCAGCCGTTGATGTCCCTGGCCGCGCCGTTGCCGTGGCGGTAGTTGCGTCGGCCCTGCAGTTCCAGGTTGCGCGGCGTCTGGTCCCACGGCGGAATCTGGTCGAAGCCGGCGCGGTTGGTCGGGGAGAGTTGCTTGTATTCCAGGCCCACGCGCAGGAATCCGTCGTCGCCGAGCGCGGTGCCGACCTTCGCCGCGAGCGATGCGCTCTGGCCGTCGGTGAGCCTGCGGTCGATCGGTTCGAGCTTCGTGTGGTGCGCGCCGTAGCTGGCTTCGATCGCGCCGCCGTCGCCGCCATCGTCGAGGATGATGTTGATCACGCCGGCGACCGCATCGGCGCCGTACTGCGCGCCTGCGCCGTCGCGCAGCACTTCGATGCGCTTGATCGCGCTCAGCGGGATCGCGTTGAAGTCCACCGGCGTCGTGCCGCGACCGACCTTCGAACCCGTGGTCACCAGCGACGAGACATGGCGGCGCTTGCCGTTGACCAGCACCAGCACCTGGTCGGGCGAGAGGCCACGCAGCTGCGCGGCGCGGATGTGGTCGGCGCCGCCGGAGTTCGACTGGCGCGGGATGTTGAACGACGGCAGCAGCGCCTGCAGCGCGCTGCCGAGTTCGCCGTTGACCGCGCCGGCGCGGCGCAGGTCGTCCGCGTCGAGCACGTCGATCGGCGACGTCGATTCGAGCACGGTGCGATCGGTCGCGCGGGTGCCGGTGACGATCACCGCATCCAGGCGCGTCGCGCCGTCGGCAGCGGATGTCTGCGCGGCGGCGGGCAGGGCCAGGCCGCATGCGATGGCCAGCGCCAGCGGGGCGAGGATCGGGCTGCGGGCGGACGGCACGTGCATGGCATTTCCTGGCGGAAGCGGGAGAGGGGCGGTGCCGGGCGCCGACCTTGGGGAGGGGCGACGGGGCGCCCGGCACCGCAGCCGCGCAAGGCGCGACCGGCCGACCATTGGGCACCCTCGCAATTCATACGTCCATCCGCATCGAGCGATACAGTGTTGCGGCATTGCAACAATTCGCGGCTTGTCACGCCTCTAGCATGGCGACCCGCACCTGCCGGCCGCCGCCATGTTTCCGTTCCATCGTCCGTTGCTGTCGATCCTCGCCGCGTCCGCGCTCGCCGCCTGCGCCACCGGCGCGCCTGCACCGGCGCCCGGCGTGCCGGCCAAGGTCGTGACCCCGGCCTACCACGGCGACGACGCGCGTCCCGCCGAGGGCCGCGGCTGGGTACGCACCGAACTGTATTTCGCGACCGGCCAGTGGGACGCCTCGCCCGAGGACACCGCGGCGTCGGAGCAGCGCTGGCTCGATTTCCTCGACCGTGAAGTCACGCCGCGCTTTCCAAGGGGCCTGAGCGTGCTCGACGTCTACGGCCAGTGGCTGCCGCCCGGCGCCACCACCCCGTCGCGGCTGCGCTCCAAGGAACTGGTGGTGCATCATCCCGATACGCCGGAGCAGGCCGCCGCGATCGAGGCCATCCGCGCCGCATGGAAGCAGGAAACCGGTCATCTGTCGGTGCTGCGCTCGCAGCTGCACGCCGACGTCTCGTTCTGATCCGCCCGCGCCAGCCCCTGCCCACCGAGGTGCCTCCCATGTCGTCCAGCCGCGCCCGCCAGACCGTCGCCCGTCCCGCCCGCCTCGCCCTCGCACTGGCCTGCGCCCTGCCGGCGACGGTGTTCGCCCAGGATGCGGCGACGACCGCCAGTCCCGCCACCCTCGATGCGGTGCAGGTCACCGCGCAGCGCCGCGTGGAGAACATCCAGGACGTGCCGGTGTCGATCACCACGCTCGACGCCGAGAAGCTCGGCGTGCTCGGCAGCGGCGGCACCGACATCCGCTTCCTGTCGGGCCGCGTGCCCAGCCTCAACATCGAATCGAGCTACGGCCGCGCGTTCCCGCGCTTCTACATCCGCGGCCTGGGCAACACCGACTTCGACCTCAACGCCTCGCAGCCCGTTTCGCTGATCTACGACGACGTGGTGCTGGAGAACCCGCTGCTGAAGGGCTTCCCGGTGTTCGACATCGCCGGCGTCGAAGTGCTGCGCGGTCCGCAGGGCACGCTGTTCGGTCGCAACACGCCGGCCGGCGTGGTGAAGTTCGATTCGGTGCGACCGAGCCAGGACTTCGAGGGCTACGGCAAGCTGGCCTACGGCAGCGACAACATGTGGAACTTCGAGGGCGCGGTCGGTGGCGCGCTGAGCGAGCGCTGGTCGGCGCGCGTGTCGGCGCTGTACCAGCGGCGCGACGATTCGGTGCGCAACACGCTGGCCGGCGCGCCCAACGACGGCTTCGAAGGCTACGACGAATCCGCCGCGCGCGTGCAGTTCCTCTACGAGGACGACGGCTTCGAAGGCCTGTTCAATCTGCACCGGCGCGACCTCAACGGCACCGCGCGGCTGTTCCGCGCCAACATCGTAGAGCCGGGCAGCAACCGCTTCGTGCCGGGCTTCGATCGGGATTCGGTGTCGGTCGACGGCGTCAACTTCTCCGATCTGGAAACCTGGGGCGGCAGCGCCCGCCTGCGCTGGGATTTCGGCCGCTATAGCCTGTACTCGATCACCGGCTACGAAACGCTGGAATCGCTGAACCGCGGCGACATCGACGGCGGCTACGGCGCCGCGTTCCTGCCCGATTCGGGTCCCGGTTTCATTCCGTTCGCGGCCGAGTCGGCCGATGGCATTCCCGAGCACAAGCAGATCACCCAGGAAGTGCGCATCGAGTCGAATCTCGAGGGTCCCTTCGACTGGCAGGCCGGCGCGTTCTGGTTCCGCGAGGAACTGACCGTCGACAGCCTCAACTACGACTCGCTCGCGCCCGGCAACCCGCAGACCGGTCACGCGGTGCAGGAACAGCGTAATACCGCGTGGGCGCTGTTCGCATCCGGCGAGTACGACGTCAGCGATCGGCTGAAGCTGCGCGGCGGCCTGCGCTACACGCAGGACAAGAAGGACTTCAGCGCGAGCGTGCTGCAGGCGGTGCCGTTCGGCACGCCGGTCGGCGGCCCGTACTTCGAGAACACCGATGTCGACGACATCAGCTGGGACGCGAGTGCGGTCTACGAGGTCAACGACGACGTCAACGTCTACGGCCGTGTCGCCAAGGGCTTCCGCGCACCGTCGATCCAGGGCCGTCTCGCGTTCGGCGGCATCTCGGTCGCCGATTCGGAGGAAGTGATCTCCTACGAGGTCGGCATCAAGGCGGACCTGTGGGACCGTCGCGGCCGCATCGGCTTCAACCTGTTCCGCTACGACGTCGATGGCCAGCAGCTGATCGCGGTCGGCGGCGCGACCAACCAGGCGATCCTGCTCAACGCGGAAGAGTCCCTGGGGCAGGGCGCCGAACTCGACCTGCAGGCCTGGCTCACCGATACGCTGCTGGTGACCTGGGGCACGAGCTACAACGACACCGAGATCCGCGACCCGAACCTCGCGGTGGCGGTCTGCGGCGGTGGCTGCACGATCACCGATCCGACGGTCGTCATCGACGGCCAGACCTTCGCCCGCGTCGACGGCAACCCGCTGCCGCAGGCGCCGAAGTGGATCCACAACCTCACCGCGCGCTGGGGCGTGCCGGTCGGCGACGACGCCGAGTTCTACGTCTACACCGACTGGGCCTACCGCGGGCAGGTCAACTTCTTCCTCTACGAATCGCCGGAGTTCCGCGGCCGCTCGTCGCTGGAGGGCGGCCTGCGCGTCGGCACGAACTGGAACCAGGGCAATTACGACCTCGCCGTGTTCGGCCGCAACATCACCGACAGCACGCGCATCGTCGGCGGCATCGACTTCAACAACCTGACGGGCTTCATCAACGAACCGCGGACCTGGGGTGTGGAGTTCACGGCGAAGTTCTGAGGCATATACGCAATCGGTCGCGGGCGGTCGTAACGGGTGAGCGGGAAGGCGCTTGACCGTGCGGTTCCGCGAGCGGCCGCGTTCAAACTGCCCCGTCATTCCCGCGAAAGCGGGAATCCATTTTGATCTTCGCGTTAAAGCGGCCAGCGCTATGCGCCAAGAGCCCGAAAGCAAAATGGATTCCGGCTTTCGCCGGAATGACGATCCGATTGATATCCCGAGGCGCTTCGTCGGTTGCACGTTTGGCGACTTCTGAGAACCGTTCAAAGGACCACTATGGCTTCCGCGCCGAATCCCGCACGCGCCCCACATGCCTCGCCCCGCTGGTTCGTCCCCGGCGACATCAACGGCTTCTTCGGCCTTGTCGTCGACAACCTCTCGATCCTCGGCTTCATCGCCGCGGCGCTGATCGGGATCTTCGGCGTGCCGGCCGACATCGTGTTCGGACGCATGTTCCCGGGCACGGCGTTCGGCGTGCTGGTCGGCAACCTGATGTACACGTGGATGGCGCGGCGCCTCGCACGGCGTACCGGCCGCGACGACGTCACCGCGATGCCGCTCGGCCTCGACGCGCCGACCAGCATCGGCATGGCGCTGCTGGTGCTCGGCCCGGCCTATCTCGCGTTCCGCCAGCAGGGCCTGGATGCCGAGGCCGCCGGCATCGCGACCTGGCAGCTCGGCATGGCCTCGCTGCTGGTCATGGGCACGCTCAAACTCGTGCTGTCGTTCGCCGGCGACTGGATCACGCGTGTCGTGCCGCGCGCGGCATTGCTGGGGTCGATCGGCGGCGCGGCACTGATGCTGCTCGGCTTCCTGCCGCTGATCGAGACGCTGCGCTCGCCGGTGGCCGGTTTCGCGACGCTCGGGCTGCTGCTGTACGTGCTGGTCGCGCGCGGTCCGGTGCCGTTCCGGCTGCCCGGTGTGCCGTTCGCCCTGCTCGTGGGGCTCGCGCTGTACTACGGCCTCGGGCTCGCCGGCCTGTCGCCGGGTTTCGCGTTGCCGGATGCGAACTGGCCTGCGCCCGCGCTGCCGTGGCCGAACCTCGGCTTCGTCGACGGCCTGCCGGCGACATTGCCGTATCTGTCGCTGCTGCTGCCGTTCGGCCTGTTGATGGTGGTCGGCGGCATCAACGTCAGCGAGAGTGCGCGCGCGGCCGGCGACGACTACCGTACCCGCGACGTGCTGCTGGTCGAAGCGGTGTCGACGCTGGTCGCCGGCGTCTGCGGCGGCGTCGCGCAGACCACGCCCTACATCGGCCAGCCCGCCTACAAGCACATGGGCGCGCGCACCGGCTACACGCTGCTGACGGGTCTCTTCATCGGTATCGGCGGCATGCTCGGCCTCGTGTCGGGGCTGGTGCAGTGGCTGCCGGTCGCGGTGCTCGCGCCGATCATCGTCTTCGTCGGCATCGACATCACCGTACAGGCGTTCCACAGCACGAAGCGCGCGCACGCGATCGCGGTGTCGCTGGCGTTCCTGCCGGCGATCGCCTACCTGCTCAACATCAAGTTCGGCAATCCGGCGTGGATCGATCCCGAGCGCATGGCCGCGCTGTACGCGCAGCTCGATGCCGGACACGGCCTGCCGGAGATGGCGACGATCGTCGTACTCGGCAACGGTTTCATCATCACCGCGATGCTGTGGGCGACCGCGCTGGTCGCGCTGGTCGACCGGCGTCCCGGCGTCGCGGTCGCGACCCTGTGCGCTGCCGCCGTCGCGACGCTGTTCGGCGTGATCCATTCGGTGCATCCGACCGGCGCGCTGGTGCTGCCGTGGCAGCTCGAAGGCCTGCGCCAGGCGATCGCGTTCCAGTTCGCGGCCGCCTATGCGGTGCTCGCGGTGCTGGTGGGCCTGCTGGCGCTGCAACGGCAGTCGACGCCGGTGACGCCGGACTGATCGCACGGCATGCGCAGGCGCTATCCTGCGCCGCCCGATCCGACCTGCCGCGCGATGACGCCGACCCTCTACCAGACCCTGCTCGGCGCCGCGTTCTTCCGCCTGCCCGATGCGCTGCGCGCGCTGCACGGCGTGCACGGCGCGGCGCGTTGCACCGGGCAGGTGACGGTCGTGCGCGGCACCGGCCTGCTGTCGCGCGTGTGCGCGCGCATCGCCGGCCTGCCGCGCGCGATGGCCGATGCGCCGCTGACCGTGGATTTCGCCAGCGGCCCGAAGGGCGAAGTCTGGTCGCGTGTGTTCGGTACGCCGCCGAACGCGTCGCGCATGCGCTCGCGGCTGTGGCATCGCGACGGCCAGCTGCGCGAACGGCTCGGGCCGGTCCAGTTCCGCTTCGTGCTGCACACCTGGGACGGCACGATCTTCTGGAACGTCGCCGGCGTGCGGCTGCTCGGCGTGCTGCCGCTGCCGGTCGCGCTGTTCCGCGACGTGCGCTGCAACGAACGCGAAGTCGACGGGCGCTACGCGTTCGAAGTCGAAGCCGCACTGCCGCTGGTCGGGCAGCTGGTGCGCTATCACGGCTGGCTGCTGCCGGACGACACCAGCGCGGCGTGACCGCGGCCTTTCGGCGGCTTCGCCGATAATGGACGGCCCCTCACCGGAGCCCCGTGCCATGACCGCACAGACCCTTGCCGATCTCGCCCACGTCCCCGGCGTCGCCCCGCGCGATGCCGCGACCCGCGATTTCGTGTTCAACCACACCATGCTGCGGGTCAAGGACCCGGTGGCTTCGCTCGATTTCTACACCCGCGTGCTCGGCTTCACCCTGGTGCGCAAGGCCGATTTCGAACAGGCGAAGTTCTCCCTGTTCTTCCTCGCGCTGGTCGACGACACCGCCGGCATTCCCGATGACGAAGACGCGCGCCGCGAATGGCTCGCGCGCCAGCCGGGCGTGCTGGAACTCACCCACAACCACGGCACGGAATCGCAGGACGGCGCGGTCTACCACGACGGCAACAGCGACCCGCGCGGCTTTGGTCACATCTGCGTCAGCGTGCCGGACGTCCGCGCGGCGTGTGCGCGGTTCGAGGAGCTGGGGGTGCCGTTCCAGAAGCGCCTGAGCGACGGCACGATGAAGTCGATCGCCTTCATCAAGGATCCGGACGGCTACTGGGTCGAGATCATCCAGCCCAGCAAGATGTGATGTCGTCCGCCTTTGGCGTGCGACGCATTGGCCCCTCTCCCTCCGGGAGAGGGGAGGACCATCGGCGGATGCCGATGGTGGGGGGAGGGTCGGGGCTTGACCGGTAATACCGTGGCTTTTCCCGATAGCGCCAGAAGCGCCCTCACCCCAACCCCTCTCCCGGAGGGAGAGGGGCTCAGGGCACTGATGGCTGATACATCTGCGTTAACAGCCCCAGACGCGATCTATAGCCATCTGGCGTCGGACATACACCTCTCCCTCCGGGAGAGGTCGACGCGCGCAGCGCGTCGGGTGAGGGCAGGGCTTCAGCAGCAGCCCATAAGCACGTCGCGCAATCCGAGCGTCCCGCTCGATTTTCAACTTCGCGTCGCGACGGGTTCTCCGCGCCCTACCCATCCTGCGTGCCCGTTTTAGCCCCGCGTCCCCGCCAACCGCGACAGGAAATCCTTCCGCCACGCATGGATGTCGTACTCGCGGATGCGCGCGATCATCGACTGCCAGCGCTCGCGGCGCGCTTCGCGCGGCATCGCCATCGCCGCGGCGATGGCGTCGGCGACGCCGTCGCTGTCGAACGGGTTCACCAGCAGCGCGCCATCGAGCTCGCGCGCGGCGCCGGCGAAGATCGACAGCACCAGGGCGCCGGGGTCGTCGCCGTCCTGCGAGGCCACGTACTCCTTCGCGACCAGGTTCATGCCGTCCCGCAGCGGGGTCACCAGCGCCATCCGCGACAGGCGGTAGAAGCCGGTCAATGCGGGATGCGGATAGGTGCGATTGACGTAGCGCACCGGTGTCCAGTCGGGTTCGGCGTGCGCGCCGTTGATATGGCCGGCGTACTGCTCGAGTTCGCGGCGCAACGCGCGGTAGCTGGCGACGCCGCCGCGCGAGACCGGCGCGATCTGCAGGTAGGTCATCTTGCCGCGCTGGTCGGCGTGGCGTTCGAAGAAACGTTCGATCGCGCGGAAGCGTTCCGGCAGCCCCTTCGAATAGTCGAGCCGGTCGACGCCGATCGCCAGGGCACGCCCGTTGAGGCTGGCGTGCATGCGCTTGGTCGTCGCGCTGCGCGCGGCCGTTTCGGCGAGCGTTTCGATCGCGCCGGCATCGATGCCGATCGGAAACGCGGCCGCGGTGAAATGGCGCCCGTCATGGTCGCGCAGGTCGCCCTGGGCGGCGACCTGGCCGCCGCGGAACAGGCGGATGTAGTCCTGGAAGCGTTCGAGGTCGCGCTCGGTCTGGAAACCGACGAGGTCGTAGGACGACAAGGCACCGAAGGTCTTCTCGTGATGCGGCAGGCCGGCGACGATGTCGGCCGACGGAAACGGCACGTGCAGGAAGAAACCGATCCGTGCGCGCACACCGCGCTTGCGCAGCTCCTGCGCCAGCGGGAACAGGTGATAGTCCTGCACCCAGACGATGTCGTCGTCGCGCAGTTCCTTCGACAGCTTCTCGGCGAACAGTGCGTTGACGCCGCGATACGCGGCCTGGGTCATCGCGTTGTAGTCGACGAGGTCGAGGCGGAAGTGCAGCAGTGGCCACAGCGTGCGGTTGGAGAAGCCGTTGTAGTAGCCCTCGTAATCCTCGCGCGAGAGGTCGACGGTGAGGTATTCGATGCCGTCCTCCTGCTGGCGGTGCAGTTCGCCCGAATGCGCGCGTGCGACCTTGCCGCTCCAGCCGAACCACAGGCCACCGGTCTCCCGGAGCGCCGCATCGAGCGCGGTCGCGAGGCCGCCGTTCTGGCTGGCGCCCGGCAGCGCGACGCGGTTGGAGACGACGACCAGGCGGCTCACGCGGCCTCCTGCCAGGACCGCGACAGCCGCATCGCCGCCATGATCAGGCCGACGTGCGAATAGGTCTGCGGGAAGTTGCCCCAGGCCTCGCCGGTCTCGAACGACAGGTCTTCCGACAGCAGGCCGAGATGGTTGCGGCGCGTCAGCAGGGTCTCGAACAGCTGTCGCGCCTCGTGGATGCGACCGATCGACGCCAGCGCGTCGATGTACCAGAACGTGCAGATCGTGAAGCTGGTCTCGGGCGCGCCGAAATCGTCGGGCACGATGTAGCGGAACAGGCCGTCGCCGTGCCGCAGCGCGCGTCCGATCGCCTCGACGGTGCCGACGAAGCGCGGGTCTTCCGGCGTTACGAAGCCGAGATCGGCGAGCAGCAGCAGCGAGGCGTCGAGGCGGTCGCCGCCGAAGGCGTCGGCGAAATGGCCGAGTTCCGCATTCCAGGCTTCGCGCAGGATGCGCTCGCGCATGCCGTCGGCGCGTTCGCGCCAGTAGCCGATGCGATCGTCCAGGCCGAGCTGGCCGGCGATGCGCGCGAGCCGGTCGCATGCGGCCCAGCACATCACCGCCGAATAGGTATGCACGTGCGCCTTGCCGCGGAATTCCCACAGGCCGGCGTCGGGCTGGTCGAAGAGCCTGAAGGCGAGTTCGCCCAGCGGTTCGAGCTTGCGGAACGTCGCCTCGTCGCCGCGGTGCTCCAGCCGGCGGTCGAAGAACAGCTGCGTGGACGCGAGCACCACGCTGCCGTAGGTGTCGTGCTGGCGTTGCACGTAGGCGAGGTTGCCGCGGCGCACCGGGCCCATGCCGCGATAGCCGTCCAGCGCCGGCATCGTCTCCTCGGTCAGCTCGTGCTCGAAGCCGATGCCGTACAGCGGCTGCATGTCGCCGTCGTCGCTGACGGTGAGGTTGAAGATGTAGCGGATGTACTCCTCCATCGTGCGCGTCGCGCCGAGACGGTTGAGCGCGCGCACGACGAAGGCCGAGTCGCGCATCCAGCAATAGCGGTAGTCCCAGTTGCGTTCGGTATCGGCCGCTTCCGGGATCGACGTCGTCATCGCGGCGATGATGCCGCCGCTGTCCTCGTACTGGCACAGCTTGAGGGTGATCGCGCTGCGGATCACCGCTTCCTGGAAATCGAGCGGGATCGACAGGTAACGCACCCATTCGCGCCAGTAGGTCGTCGTGCGGTGCAGCCCGTCGCGCACGAATTCCGGCAGTGGCTGGGTCAAGGTCTCGTCGGGGCCGAGCAGGAAGTGCAGGTCGCGGTCGAGCACGAACGGCAGGCCGTCGCGCAGCAGGCGGATCGGCAGGTCGGTCGTCGCGCGCAGGGTGAAACCCGGCAGCACGTAGCGGATGTGGTTGCTGCCCCAGGTGCTGTCGGGCACGCGCGCGCCCCAGTCGGCCAGCGGGCGCAGCAGCACGCGGATGCGCGGGCTGCCCGAGAGCAGACGCACGCGCCGCATCAGCATCACCGGGCGATAGAAGCGGTCGTGCTGGCGCCAGCGCGGCGCGAAGTCGGTGATCTCGATCGACGCGCCGTGGCGATCGAACAGCACGGTGCGCAGGATCGCGGTGTTCTCGATGTAGCTCTGCTCGCTGCGGTCGAAATCGTCGAGCTCGATCGACCAGTCGCCGTGGCCTTGCTTGGGCGACAGCAGCGCGCAGAACGCGGGATCGCCGTCGAACGCCGGCAGGCAGGACCACACCAGGCGTGCATTGCGGTCGAACAGCGCGCCGAAACTGCCGTTGCCGACGAGGCCGAGATCGAGGCTGGGGGCGAGCGGCTGGGTCATCGGGATACCTCGGAATTCAGGGCGTCTGCGGTCACACCGAGCCACGCGTGGAGCGCGGCGGGATCGGACAGGCGGAAACGGGCGGCGCTGCCGGCGCGGTCGCCGACGAGCACGCTGATGCCGCCGCGTGCGTTGACGGCCGAGAAGCCCGGCTCGTCGGTGAGATCGTCGCCGGCGAACACCGGTACGCGGCCGGCGAATGGCGCCTCCTCGAGAAACGCGAGGATCGCGCTGCCCTTGTCGGCATGACGCGGGCGCAGTTCGATGACGTGGTCGCCGGGCTGCAGCTGGTAGTCGGGCAGTCCCGTCAGCGCGCCGGCGGCGAACGCGCGCAGCGCGAGTTCCGCGGCGGCCTTGTGCTCGGGCGCGACCATGCGCCAGTGCAGGCCGAGCGCGGCGCCCTTGTCCTCGACGAGTGCGCCGGGATGCGCGTCGATCAGCGCGATCGCCGCATCGCGCGCGCGCAGCAGGGCGGGCGGCGCGTCGCCGGCGACGCCGGCGTGGCCGAAGCGGCGGCGTTCGACGCCATGCAACCCGGCCGCGGCGAACACGCCGGGCGCGAACAGCAGGTCGAGCGTGGCGAGATTGCGGCCGCTGACCAGTGCCAGCGCGCCGCCCAATGCCTGCTGCAACGCGGTCAGGCGTTCCAGCAGCGCGGGCGGCACTTCGACCGCATCGGGACGCGGCGCGAACGGCAGCAGGCTGCCGTCGACATCGAGGAACAGGGCCGCGTCCGCCGGCAGTGCGGGCGGCAGGGGCAGCGCGGCGGCGGCCGGTGCGGGAAACGGGGGCGTGACTTCCGGTGATTGGCGCATTGCAGCATGATGGCGACGCGTCCGGAAAACCGATGTGAATCCCGAGAGCCCGCCCGCGCCACCCGCCGCGCCGCACGATGGCCCCATCGTCGTGTTCGACGGCGTCTGCGCGCTGTGCAGCGGCTGGGTGCGTTTCCTGCTGCGCCACGACCGCCGTGCAGGATTCCGCTTCGCTGCGATGCAGGACACCGTCGGCCACGACCTGCTGGTCGCGCACGGCATCGATCCGGATGATCCGGTGTCGTTTCTGCTGGTCGATGGTGATGCCGCCTGGCATGACAGCGATGGCGTCATCGAAGTGCTGCGGCGACTCGGCGGCGTCTGGCGGATCGCGGGCGTGGCGCGCATCGTGCCGCGTGCGTTGCGCGACTCCGCCTACCGGCTGCTCGCGCGCAATCGCTATCGCATGTTCGGGCGCCGCGAGGCGTGCATGGTGCCGCCGGCGGGAACGCGCGAGCGGTTTCTTTAGGTGCGGGCGTCGATCCGAGCATCAATGCCGAGGGCTGCGCGTTTTCCTTCCCCCTCCGGGGGAAGGTGCCCGGAGGGCGGATGAGGGTGCTTCTGGACGTCCACGTGCAAGGCCCCAGCCCTCACCCGACGCGCTGCGCGCGTCGACCTCTCCCGAAGGGAGAGGTGTTCATGGCTGCAAGTTCGGGCACCGCGAGGTGTGCATGGCGGGGGCAGGGACGCGCGAGTGGTTTTTTTAGGTGCAGGCGTCGGTCCGATTGCGGGCGAGGCATCGATGCCGTGGGCTGCGCGTTTTCCCTTCTCCTCTGGGGAAGGTGTCCGGAGAGCCTGCCCCCGCGAAGGTGGGGGGCGGATGAGGGTGCTTTTGGGCGTCCCCGTGTAAGGCCCAGCCCTCACCCGACGCGCTTTGCGCGTCGACCTCTCCCGAAGGGAGAGGTGTTCATTTTGCCTGCCGGCTGGGAGACGACGCGGATCACGCGCACGGGAGAGCTTCAGTTCGCGCGCTTCGGCACCTACTTGTCAGTTCCCAGCCGCAATCCCCCCATCCAGTTCCGGGTAGTGCCGGAAGATCCCGTTGGTGTTGAACGCCAGCCTGCGCTCCGACGCCAGATACGTGGCGATGTTCGGCCGCTCGGCAATCCGCGCTTCCAGCCTGCGCAACTGCGGGATCTTCTGCGCCAGTGCCTGCATCGCTTTCGGATACGCGTAGTCGAGCCCGCGCACGATCTGGAACAGCGACAGGTCGACATAGGAATGGACGCCGAGCGCATGCCCGTCGCCCTGCGCGACCACCTGCTCGAAGTAACCGAGGAACTTCGGCAGCCGTCGCTCGCGCAGATCCGCGGCGCGTCGCTTCGCTGCGTCCTTCTGGTCTTCGTAATACGCGGCGCTGGCGATCGGGTGGTGGCTGTCGTGTACCTCGGTGACGAGGTCGGCGATGGTGAGCTGCAACTGCAGGGCCTGCAGCCGCGCGGCCTCGCCTTCCGGCACGAGATCGAGCCTCGGACCGAGGAACTGCAGGATGTTGGCGACCTGGGCGACGACGAGATCGCCGGCCTCCAGGAACGGCGGCGCGAACGGACGGGCGCCGTCACGGTCGCCGTCGAGGAAGGGCTGGATCGCGTCGTCGCCGTCCTCGCGGGCCACGTCGGTGTAGGCCGCGCCGGCGTCCTCGAGTGCCAGGCGTACGAACTCGCCGCGTCCCTGGATGCCGGTCCAGTAGTAAAGCCGGTAGTGCATGGGTCACTCCGCGGTGGGGATGCGCCACCGTAGGACCGGACCCGCAAGCGGCGGGTGAGGGTGGCGGCAGGATTCCGTGAGCCGGCCCGCCGCGCCGGCCCCGGCCGACTTGCAACACGCGGCTTCGACCGCATCTGATGGACATTGCCGGCGCTGTCGGCCACTCACTTTCCGAGGATTCCCGTCATGCGGATGGACAAGCTCACCTCGCGTTTCCAGCAGGCGCTGAGCGACGCGCAGTCGCTGGCCGTGGGCCGCGACCACAACTTCATCGAACCGGTGCACCTGCTGCTGGCGCTGCTCGACCAGCAGGGCGGCGGAACCCGACCGCTGCTCGGCCAGGCCGGCGTCAACGTGCCGGTGCTGCGCGAGCGGCTGACCGAGGCGCTGGAGCGACTGCCCAAGGTCACCGGCCAAGCCGGCCAGCTGTCGGTCGGCAACGACCTGTCGCGCCTGCTCAACGTCACCGACAAGCTGGCGCAGCAGAAGGGCGACGCGTTCATCGCGTCCGAACTGTTCGTGCTGGCGGCGCTCGACGACGGCGGCGACGTCGGCCGTGCGCTCAAGGCTGCCGGCGCCGACAAGGCGCGGCTTGAGACCGCGATCGCCAAGGTTCGCGGCGGCGAGAGCGTCAAGGACGAGAACGCCGAGGACGCGCGGCAGGCACTGGAGAAGTACACGATCGACCTGACCGCGCGCGCCGAGAGCGGCAAGCTCGATCCGGTCGTCGGCCGCGACGAGGAGATCCGCCGCACGATCCAGGTGCTGCAGCGGCGCACGAAGAACAATCCGGTGCTGATCGGCGAGCCGGGCGTCGGCAAGACCGCGATCGTCGAAGGCCTGGCCCAGCGCATCATCAACAACGAGGTGCCCGAGGGCCTGCGCGGCAAGCGCGTGCTTTCCCTGGACATGGGCGCGCTGATCGCCGGCGCGAAGTTCCGCGGCGAGTTCGAGGAACGTCTGAAGGGCGTCCTCAACGACCTGTCGAAGAACGAGGGCCAGATCATCCTCTTCATCGACGAACTGCACACGATGGTCGGCGCCGGCAAGGCCGAAGGCTCGATGGACGCCGGCAACATGCTCAAGCCCGCTCTCGCGCGCGGCGAACTGCACTGCATCGGCGCGACCACGCTCGACGAATACCGCAAGTACGTCGAGAAGGACGCCGCGCTGGAGCGCCGCTTCCAGAAGGTGTTCGTCGGCGAGCCGAGCGTCGAGGACACCATCGCGATCCTGCGCGGGCTCAAGGAGCGCTACGCGGTGCACCACGGTGTCGAGATCACCGACCCGGCGATCGTCGCCGCGGCCACGCTGTCGAACCGCTACATCGCCGACCGACAGCTGCCCGACAAGGCGATCGACCTGATGGACGAGGCGGCGAGCCGCATCCGCATGGAGATCGACTCCAAGCCCGAGGAACTCGACCGCAAGGAACGCCGGCTGATCCAGCTCAAGATCCAGCGCGAGGCGCTGAAGAAGGAGAAGGACGCCGAGTCGAAGCAGCGCCTGGCCGATCTCGAAGCCGAGATCGCCACGCTCGAGCGCGACTACAACGATCTCGAAGAAGTCTGGAAGGCCGAGAAGGCCAGCGTGCAGGGTGCGACGAAGATCAAGGAACAGATCGAGGCCGCGAAGCAGCAGCTCGAATCGGCGCAGCGCGCGCAGGACTACGCGAAGATGAGCGAGATCCAGTACGGGCGCGTCCCGGAACTGGAGAAGCAGCTGCAGGCCGCGCAGGAGGCCGAAACCCAGGGCTTCACCCTGTTGCAGGACAAGGTGACCGCCGAGGAGATCGCCCAGGTCGTCGCGCGCTGGACCGGCATTCCGGTCAGCAAGATGCTCGAAGGCGAACGCGAGAAGCTGCTGGCGATGGAGTCGCAGCTGCACACGCGGGTGATCGGCCAGGAAGAAGCGATCAAGGTCGTGTCCGATTCGGTCCGCCGCTCGCGCGCAGGCCTCAGCGATCCCGATCGTCCGACCGGCTCGTTCCTGTTCCTCGGTCCGACCGGCGTCGGCAAGACCGAACTGTGCAAGGCGCTGGCCGAATTCCTGTTCGACAGCTCCGATGCGATGGTGCGCATCGACATGAGCGAATTCATGGAAAAGCACTCGGTCGCGCGGCTGATCGGCGCGCCCCCGGGTTACGTGGGCTATGAGGAAGGCGGTTATCTGACCGAGGCCGTGCGGCGCCGGCCGTACAGCGTGATCCTGCTCGACGAGGTCGAGAAGGCGCATCCGGATGTCTTCAACATCCTGCTGCAGGTGCTCGACGACGGCCGCCTGACCGACGGCCAAGGCCGCACGGTCGACTTCCGCAACGTGGTCATCGTGATGACGTCGAACCTCGGCTCGCACCAGATCCAGGAAATGAGCGAGCGCGGCACCGATGCCGACAGCGCCGAGGGCTACACGCAGATGAAGGCCGCGGTGATGGGCGTGGTGCAGGCGCATTTCCGCCCCGAGTTCATCAACCGCCTCGACGACATCGTCGTGTTCCACCCGCTGCAGAAGGCGCAGATCCGTGAGATCGCGAAAATCCAGCTGCGCGGGCTCGACAAGCGCCTGGCCGAACGCGGGCTGCGCATCGAAGTGTCGGACGCGGCGTTCGACCTGCTCGGCAACGTCGGCTTCGACCCGGTCTACGGCGCGCGTCCGCTCAAGCGCGCGATCCAGCAGCAACTGGAGAATCCGCTGGCGCAGCGCATCCTCTCGGGTGCATTCGTCAGCGGCGACACGATCCGGGTCGACGCCGCGGGCGGGCAGCTGGCGTTCGAGCAGGGCTGAGCGAAAGCTTCCCGCGCGCCGGTCCAAACAGATGCGGGGGACGGCGCTGCGATGCGCGCGTCCTGCGCAATGCGTTGCCTTGACGTCTGCTCACGCAGCGACTGCCACGATGGCGGTCGTCCGCGGCTACAGGCACGTCCATGCGTATCCTCATCACCGGCGGAAGCGGTTTCATCGGCAGCGCCCTGACCGCCCATCTGCAGCGCGACGGCGCGCACGTCACGTGGTTGTCGCGTCGTGCCTCCACGCCGTCGCCCGAAGGCGTCGAAGTGCGCGACTACGCCTCGCTGTGGGCCGACGACCGGTTCGACGCGGTGGTGAACCTCGCTGGCGCCGGGATCGCCGACAGCCGCTGGAGCGCGTCGCGCAAGCAGACGCTGCGCGACAGCCGCCTGATTCCCACGCGCGTGCTGACCGAGTGGATCCGCTCGGCGCACACGCCGCCGAAGGTCCTGCTGAGCGGTTCGGCGATCGGCTGGTACGGCGCGCAGGGCGATGCGCCGCTCGACGAGGACAGCGCGCCGCACGACGAGTTCCAGCACCGCCTGTGCGCCGAATGGGAAGATGCCGCGCGTGCGGCCGAAGAACGCGTGCCGGTGCTGCGTCTGCGGACCGGCGTCGTACTGCATCCCGAGGGCGGCATGCTGCAACAGCTGCGGCTGCCGTTCCGGCTGGGGCTCGGCGCGCGCTTGGGCGATGGTCGCCAGGTGCTGAGCTGGATCGCGCGCGAGGACTGGATCGGTGCGACGGTGTCGCTGCTGCGCGCGCATCTCGAAGGCGCGGCCGATGCGCCGACCGGCGCGTTCAATCTCACCGCGCCCGAGCCCGTCGCCAATGCCCGCTTCACCCGCGCGCTGGCCGATGCGCTGCGTCGTCCGGCATTGCTGGCGGTGCCGGCGAAAGCGCTCGAACTCGGCCTCGGCGAGATGGCGACCCTGCTCGTGGAGGGCCAGTGCGTGCTGCCCGCGCGCCTGCAGCAGCGCGGCCACGCATTCGCCTGGCCGCAGCTGGAGCCATATCTGGAATCCGTGCTGCGCTGATCCGTTCCTGTAGGAGCGCGCTCGCGCGCGACGGGGTTTCACTCGTAGCGCTTCATCGCGCGCAAGCGCGCTACCCGGCTGCGAACAGCGGCCCAGTCGGAGCCGGTACGAGTTGGGTCGCATGGACCGCCTGTCGACATATTCGTGCGGCTGCGATCGACCTCGGATCCGGCGGCCCCGTGGGTCCAAAGCAGGAAAGCGGCTGCGTATTTGTCGGAGATCGCGACCAAGGTCGCGCCACAGGAAGCTCGACGTGGAACGGACGCTCGCTCAGCCGAAGAGTGCGGCGCCCGGATCGTCCGCTGTCTGCAAGCGCGCCCGCAGCTGCGCCATGCCGACCGTCGCCGTCATCGCCCAGTGTGCGGTCGCCCGCGCCGACAGCGGCGTCGCCTGCGGATTGATCTCGAGCACCGGAATGCCGGCGCGCAGTGCGTGTTCGGGCAGGCCGGCCGCGGGCCATACCAGCGACGAGGTGCCGACGACGACCAGCAGTTCGCAGGCGTCGACGGCGGCTTCCGCGGCATCCCAGACATCGCTCGGCAGCGCTTCTCCGAACCAGACGACATCGGGCCGGAACGCCGCGCCGCAGGTCGTGCACGTGGGTGGGGTTTCGCGCGCGCCGCCGTCGGGCGGCGAGGGCGGCGCGAGGATGGGATCGGGCGCGGCGCGCCCGCCACAGCCGAAGCAGCGCGAGGCCAGCAGGCGGCCATGCAGATGCAGCACGTCGCGGGCACCGCCGCGTTCGTGCAGGTCGTCGACGTTCTGGGTGACCACGGTCAGCGCGTGGCCGTCGTCGGCGAGCGCGGCGACATCGACGTGCGCGGCATTCGGCGCGGCCGCGGCCACCATCGCCGCGCGCCAGCGGTACCAGCCCCAGACGAGCGCGGAATCCGCGCGGAATGCGTCTTCGGTCGCGAGGCGTTCGGCATCGAAGCGCGCCCACAGACCCGTCAGCGCGTCGCGGAAGGTCGGTATGCCGCTCCCGGCCGAGATGCCTGCACCGCTGAGCACGACCAGGCGCATCGTCAGCCCGGCTGCGGTGCCTCGGCCGGCATCGAGCCCGGACGCACCGGGCGGAACGGCGGCGTCGACATCACCATTTCGGCCAGCGAATACGCCAGCTCGCGTTCTGCCAGCACCGCGCCGTCGGCGCCGTGCTGGAGCAGGTGCTTGACCTCGCCGTCGCTGTGCGCGCGCGCCAGGACGGTCAGCGCGGGATTGACCGCCTTCATGCGCTCGATCGCCTCGCCGGCCTCCAGCGCCTGCGGAATCGCGAAGATCGCCAGCGCCGCGCGGTCGGGCGCCGCGTCGAGCATCACCGGTTCGGACGCGATGTTGCCGCGCACGACGGTGAAGCCGCGCTCGCGCCCGCGGCGCACCAGTTCGTTGTCGTCCTCGACGACGACCAGCGGCACGCCGCGCTGCTTGAGCAGCTCGGCCAGCTGGCGGCCGACGCGGCCGTAGCCGACGAGGATCGCGTGGCCGTGCAGATCGTCCGGCACGCCGTGCTCGGGCGGCAGCGGCGCGGCGTGGGCGACCGACGCGGCGCGTGCGGCGAGTTCCTGCTTCGCCTGCCAGCGGTCGAGCCAGCCGAACAGCAGCGGATTGACGACGATCGACAGCAGCGCGCCGGCCAGCACCAGATCGCGTCCGGTTTCGGGCAGCAGCTGCAGGGCGACGCCGAGGCCGACGAGGATGAAGGAGAACTCGCCGATCTGGGCGAGGCTCGTCGAGATCGTCAGCGCGGTCGAACGCGGATGCTTGAACAGCCGCACGATCCAGTATGCGGCGATCGACTTGCCGACCACGATGATCAGGAACGTCGCCAGCACCTGCCAGGGGTGCTCGACCACGATCATCGGGTTGAACAGCATGCCCACCGACACGAAGAACAGCACCGCGAACGCGTCGCGCAGGGGCAGCGAATCGTTCGCCGCCTCGTGGCTGAATTCCGATTCGTTGAGCACCATGCCGGCGAAGAACGCGCCGAGCGCGAACGACACCCCGAACAGCGCCGACGCGCCGAAGGCGACGCCGAGCGCGATCGCCAGCACCGACAGGGTGAACAGTTCGCGCTGGCCCGTGCCGGCGATGCGTTCGAGCACCCACGGAATCACCCGGCGGCCGACCAGCAGCATCACCGCGACGAAGGCGCTGACCTTGACCAGCGTCCAGAGGATCATCAGCGCGATCGCGCCGGCGCCGGGCGGTGTCGCGCCGCCGCGGTCGGTGTAGATGTCGGCCAGCACCGGCAGCAGCACCAGCGCCAGCACCATCACCAGATCCTCGACGATCAGCCAGCCGACCGCGATCTTGCCGCGCCGCGTATCGAGCAGCCGCCGCTCCTCCATCGCGCGCAGCAGCACCACGGTACTGGCGACCGACAGCGCGAGGCCGAACACGAAGCCGCTGACCATCGGCCAGCCCATCAGCCACGCCAGCACCCAGCCGAGCACGGTGGCCACGCTGATCTGCGCGATCGCACCGGGGATCGCGATGGACTTCACGTCCATCAGGTCCTTGAGCGAGAAGTGCAGGCCGACGCCGAACATCAGCAGCATCACGCCGATCTCGGCGAGCTGGTTGGCGAGGTCCTGGTCGGCGACGAAGCCCGGCGTGAAGGGGCCGACGATGATGCCCGCGACGAGATAGCCCACCAGTGGCGAGAGCCGCAACCTGTTGGCGAGCGCGCCGAACACGAAGGCCATGCCGAGGCCGACGGCGACGATGTTGATCAGGTCGGTGTTGTGCGGCATCGGGGGCATGGCGCCTGAACTGGTCTTGCAGTGTCGCCGACGCGTCGTGACAGGGGCAAGCGGGAATATGCGGGTTCTTCTTCGAAATCCGGATGTCGTGCATGGATTCGTCGCGAACGGGCGGGAATGCACCCGCCATGGGACGCGGTGACGGACCTTGGGAGCGGCCGATGGCCGCGACCGGCTCGACCGGCAATGCCATCCAGGCCATGGGCCGCCCCGGCACGAGCACCACCCGAAACGAGGATGCCCCGGCGAGCCGGGGCATCGAAAGGCACTCACAACAAATCCGGTTACCAGGTGTAGGCGACCTTCGCGTAGGCGAACGCGCCGCCGAAACCGAACGGCGACAGGTTGCTGTAGGGGAACTGGCCGCTGGTCGAATTGCCGAAGCTGTTCTCGTCCGGGTATTCGTTGAGCACGTTGTCGGCGCCCAGCGTCAATGCCCAGTTCTCGCCCGGCTTGAACGTCGCCGACACGTCGAGCAGCCACTTGGCGTCGTACGTCTGGTCGAGCGCGGGATTGTTGGGCGTGGTGCGCACGCTGCCGTAGCGCGTGGTCGCGAGTGCGAACGCCCAGTCGTCGGTATTCCAGGTGCCCGACAGCAGCAGCTTGTTGCGCGGGAAGCCGTCCTCGATGCGGCCGATCTCGACGCGGTCGATGCGCTCCAAGTCCAGGCCGTTCTGCGACAGCGCGTCCGGATTCGGCGCGATGCGGGTGATCTCGGTCCGGGTGTGGTTGTAGCCGGCGGTCAGGTCGACGCTGCTGGCGGCGAGATTCCAGCGGTAGCTGCCGACGACGTCGATGCCGCGGGTGCGAGTGTCGATGGCATTGGTGAAGTAGCGGCCGCCGGTGATGCCGAAGATGCCCTGCGATTCGAGCAGGCGACGCACCGCGTCACCGGTGAGGTTGGACGACAGCGCGATGCGGTCGTCGACATCGATCTGATAGGCGTCGACGGTGACGTAGAGATTGTCGACCGGCTGCAGCACCAGGCCCAGGCTGTAGGACAGCGACTCCTCGGGCGTCAGCGCCTCGGCGCCGAAGGCCTGCGCGACCGGACTGCTGGCCGGGAACGTGCGGATCTCGAACGGCGTGGTGACGCCGGCGATGAAGGTCGTGCTGACGGTCTGGAAGTACTGCTGCGCCAGCGACGGCGCGCGGAAGCCGCTCGCCACCGTACCGCGCAGCGCGACCGCGTCGTTGAACGCGTACCGCGCCGACAGCTTGCCCGAGAGCTGGCTGCCGAAGTCGTCGTAGTCCTCGTAGCGCGCCGCGGCGCCGGCCGAGAACTTCTCGGTCAGGTCCGCTTCGAGGCTGGCGTAGACCGCCTGGCTGTCGCGGTCGTATGCACCGGCGACCTCGGGCGCGAACCCGCCGAAGCCCTGCGCGCCGGCGCCCGCGCCCGGCGCGCCGAGGCCGGCATTGGCATACGAGCCGTATTCGCCCGGCGACTGGTTCCACTTCTCGTTGCGTGCTTCCACGCCGAACGACAGCGTCGCCGGATACGCCAGGCCGAGTTCCAGCGGCCGGCTGATGTCGAGATTGACGATGTTCTGCGTGGTCTCCAGCGCGCCGTCGTAGAACGACGTCGGCGACGTCGGGCCCAGGCTCGCGTTGAGGGTGTTGCGGGTATAGAACTCGAGGTGGTTGTAGCCGTAGTTGTAGCTCAGGTCCCAGTTCCACTCGCCGGCGAAGCCCTTGACGCCGGCGACCAGCGACCGGTCCTTGGAGATGTTGTTGATCTCCGGCAGGAAGCCGTCGGGATAGACGCTGCGGATGTTCTGCGCGGTGTTGCCCGGCGCCCGGAAGAACGCGAACGAGGTGATGTCGCGATTGCTCGCGGTACCGAAGCCGTAGACGCTGACGGTGTCGGTCAGCGCGATGTCGGTGTTGAAGCCCACCGCACCGAAATCGACTTGCGGCTCGCCGATGACGAAGGCCTTCTGGCCGAGCGCCGGCTGAGTGGCGCCGGGTGTGCCGGCGAACGGCCGCGCACGGTTGGTCTCTTCCTGCTGGCCGAGCTGCGCCGACAGATGCAGGAAGCCGCGCTCGCCGAGCGACAGGCCGGTGTCGCCGGCGATCTGGGTCTGCTTGCCGTCGCCGGCCGAATACTGGCCCGCGCTCAGCGACAGGCTGCCGCCTTCGGACGATCCCTTGAGCACCACGTTGACGACGCCGGCGATCGCGTCGGAGCCGTATTGCGCCGACGCGCCGTCGCGCAGCACTTCGACGCGTTCGATCGCCGAGATCGGAATGGTGTTGAGATCGACCGGCGAGGAGCCGCGGCCGATCGTGCCGTTGAGGTTGAGCAGCGACGAGGTGTGGCGGCGCTTGCCGTTGACCAGCACCAGCACCTGGTCGGGCGCGAGGCCGCGCAGCTGCGCCGGACGGATCGCCGAGGTGCCGTCGGTCAGCGCCGGGCGCGGGAAGTTCAGCGAGGGCAGGGCGCGCGCGAGCGCGGTCGCCAGTTCCGTGGTACCGGTCGCGGTCAGCGTCTCGGACGTGATGATGTCGATCGGCGACTGCGACTCGGCGACGGTGCGGTCGCTGACGCGGGTGCCGGTGACGATCAGGGTGTCGAGCGTCGACGTGCGCGCCGGTGCGTCGGCAGGTGCCTGCTGGGCGAACGCGGCGTTCGGGAATACCAGTGCCGCAGCGACGGCGAGGGTCAAACGGTGGGGGCGGAGCATCGGGGGAGGCCTGTTGTTAGGAACGTCTGCCGGCGATTGGAGCGTGTTGTCCTGAAATCGTCAATGATCATAAAAATGCGATCCAATCGTTCTTTTTATGGAACGAAGGTGTCGGCGGAAAACGACGACGCCCCGGCAGGCCGGGGCGTCGGGATGCCGCGGTGCCGCGGGGGCTACCAGCGATAGGCGACGTTGGCGTAGACGAAGGCGCCGTTGAAGCCGAACGGCGAACTGCCGCTCCACGGCAGCTGGCCGCCGGTCGAGTTGTCGAAGATCACCTCGTCCGGGTACTGGTCGAGCACGTTGTCGCCGCCGACGGTGAACTTCCACCTGTCCAGCGAATACGAGAACGCGAGATCCAGCGTCCAGGCGGCGTCGAACGTCTGGTCGAGCGCGGCGGTGCTGCCGAGCACGCTGAACTCGCCGTAGCGCGTCGCATTCGCCGTCGCCTCGAACCCGCCGGCGGTCCAAGTGCCGCCGAGCAGGACCTTGTCGCGCGGTGCGCCGACCTCGAAGCGGCCACGTTCGACCCGGTCGAAGCGCACCGCATTGGGGTCGATCGCGGTCAGGCTGGCGGGATTCTCGGCCACGCGGTCGATCGTGGTCTTGTTGTAGTTGTAGCCCAGGGTGAGATCGAGCCGGCTGTCCGCCAGCGCCCATCCATAGGTGCCGACCAGATCCACGCCTTTGGTCGTCGTGTCGATGGCATTGGTGAAATAACGCCCGCCGCCGACACCGGCGAAGCCGTTGGCCTGCAGGTAGTCGCGTACCGGCGCCGAGGTCAGGTTGGCCGACAGCGAGATGCGGTCCTCGACCTCGATCTGGTACGCATCGACGGTGACGTAGAGGTTCTCGACCGGCTGCAGCACCAGACCCAGGCTGTAGTTGGTCGACTCCTCGGCGCGCAGCGGTTCGGCACCGAGCGCGATCGCCGCCGGATTGGTCACGCGGAAGGTCACGATGTCGAACGGCAGCGTGCCCTGCGGCGTCGCGATGAAGTTCGTCGCCGTCGACTGGAAGTACTGCTGCTGCAGCGACGGCGCGCGGAAGCCGGTCGATGCGGTGGCGCGCAACGCGACCCGATCGGTGAAGCCGAAGCGCCCCGACACCTTGAAGTTGCTGGTGTCGCCGAAATCGCTGAAGTCCTCGTAGCGTCCGGCGACGCCCAGCGACAGCCTGTCGGTGAGGTCGGCTTCCAGGCCCGTGTAGAACGACAGCGCGTTGCGGTCGAAATCGCCGCCGTCGCCCGGCCGGAAGCCCGCGAACACCTGCGCGCCCGGCAGCGGCGTGGTCTGGCCCGGCGCCACGACGCCGCCATTGGCGTACGACAGCGGCGCACCTGGCGACTGGATGAAACCGTCGCCGCGCCATTCCGCGCCGTAGGACCAGGTCACCGGATAGGCGAGGCCCCATTCGAGCTGCTTGCTCAGGTCGAGATTCAGCACGTGCTGGCGGACTTCGAGCGCGCCGGCGTAGAACTCGGTCGGCGACGTCGGCCCCAGGCTCCGGTTGAGCGTGTTGAGGATGTCGAACGTCATCTCGCTGTCGCCGTAGGTGTAGCTGAAGTCGATCGCGGTGCCGCCCGCGGTTTCGGCCTTCAGGCCTGCGGTGAAGTGATGGTCGGTGGTGACGTTGTTGATCTGCGGCAGGAAGCCGTCGGGATAGATCGACGGAATGTTGCGCGGATCGCCGGCCGGGCGGAAGAAACCGTTGGAGAGCGAATCGCGCCTGGTGTAGATGCCGGTCCCGTAGAACTGCAGAGAGTCGTCGACCGGCAGTTCGGCGTTGAACGTCACCGAGCCGTGGTCGACCTCGGGATCGCCCTGGCGCTGCACCACTTGGCCGAGCGGCGCGGTGGTCGGCCCCGGCGTACCGATGTAGGGCCGCGCACGGTTGGTCTGGTCCTGGTGCGCGCCCTGCGCCGACAGGTGCACGAAGCCTTCAGCACCCACTCCGAAGCCGGCATCGGCCAGCAGCTGGTACTGCGCGCCGTCGCCGGCGCTGTACTGGCCGTAGCGGCCCGAGACGCCGCCGCTGCCGGCGCGCCCCTTGAGCACGATGTTGATCACGCCGGCGATCGCGTCCGAGCCGTACTGCGCCGACGCGCCGTCGCGCAGCACCTCGACGCGTTCGATCGCCGAGATCGGAATGGTGTTGAGGTCGACCGGCGACGAGCTTCGACCCTGCGACCCGTTGACGTTGACCAGCGCGCCGGAGTGATAGCGCTTGCCGTTGACCAGCACCAGCACGTGGTCCGGCGACAGGCCGCGGATCTGCGCGGGGCGCACCGCATCGGTGCCGTCGTTGATCGCCGGTCGCGGGAAGTTCAGCGACGGCAGTGCGCGCGACAGCGCGGTCGCCAGTTCCGGCGTGCCGGTGGCGGTCAGCGTTTCCGGCGTGAGGATGTCGATCGGCGACTGCGATTCGGCGACCGTGCGGTCGGCGACGCGGGTACCGGTGACGATCAGCGTATCGAGCGTGCGCGGGTTCTGGCCGGCCGGTGCCTCCTGGGCGAGGACGGGGCCGGCGGCGAGCGAGGCGAGCAGGGCGAGGTGCAGCGGGTGTCGGGTCATGCGGCGGTCCTTGTGGGGGTAGGAGAGCGATGCGATGCGAAACGACTGCCCTTCGGCTTTAACACGCACGTAACAAACCGGTCAAAGGTTTCATCGGTATCGAAAACCGCGCCACGACGGGGTTTCACTGACCCGTTCGGCATCGGGATCGAGCCCGGCCGCGCGCGCCTGCGTGGCGCCCCGGCCAGCCGCCCGACAGGCCGGGTCCGGTAGAATCGGCGGCATGATCTCTTTCAAGAATTTCGCCCTGCGGCGCGGCGAACGCCTGCTGCTGTCCGATATGGACCTGACGATGCATGCGGGCTGGCGCGTCGGCGTGGTCGGCCGCAACGGCACCGGCAAGTCCTCGCTGTTCGCGGCCGTGCGCGGCGAGGTCGAGGCCGACCGCGGCGACCTGGACCTGCCCAACCGCCTGCGCCTGGCCAGCATCGCCCAGGAAATGCCCTCGCTGCCCGACCCGGCGATCGACTTCGTGCTCGGCGGCGACGCGGCCGTGGCCGCCGTGCTCAAGGCAGAGGCCGACGCACTGGCCGCCGAGGACTGGGAAGCCGTCGCCGACGTGCACCTGCGCATGGCCGAAGTGGGCGCCTACGATGCCGGCGCGCGCGCGGGCAAGCTGCTGCACGGCCTCGGGTTTCCGGCCGATACCCATCACCGCGCCGTCGCGACGTTCTCGGGCGGCTGGCGCGTGCGCCTGAATCTTGCGCGCGCGCTGATGACGCCCAGCGACATGCTGCTGCTCGACGAGCCGACCAACCATCTCGATCTCGACGCGGTGCTGTGGCTGGAGCAGTGGCTGCTGAAGTATCCCGGCACGCTGCTGCTGATCTCGCACGACCGCGAGTTCCTCGACAACGTCTGCACCCACACGCTGCACCTGCACGGCGGCAAGGCCAAGCTCTACTCGGGCGATTACACCTCGTTCGAGCGCCAGCGTTCCGAGCAGCTGCGCCTGCAGCAGATCACCCACGAGAAGACCCAGGCCGAACGCGCGCATCTGCAGAAGTTCATCGACCGCTTCAAGGCCAGCGCGGCCAAGGCCAAGCAGGCGCAGTCGCGGGTCAAGCGTCTGGCCAAGATGGCCGACACCGAGGCGGTGCGCGCCGAGCGCGAGGTGCAGATCGATTTCCCGGCGCCGGTGAAACTGCCGCACGCGTTGCTGCGCATCAACCACGGCACCTGCGGCTACCCGGCCGCGGACGGGCAGGTGGTGATCCTCGACAGCGTCGGCTTCGGCCTCGAAGCGGGTGACCGCATCGGCCTGCTCGGCCCGAACGGCGCCGGCAAGTCGACGCTGGTCAAGACCCTGGTCGGAGAACTGAAACTGCTGGCCGGCGAGCGCTACGCGCATCCGGACCTGCGCATCGGCTACTTCGCCCAGCACACGGTGGAATCGCTGGTCGCCGGCACCTCGCCGATCGACCACCTGCGCGAGATCTCGCCGAACGTCGCCACCCAGGCCTTCCGCGATTTCCTCGGCAAGTGGAGCTTCCCCGGCGACCGCGCGTTCGAAAGCATCGACGGCTTCTCCGGCGGCGAACGCGCGCGCCTGGCGCTGGCGCTGATCGCCTGGCTGCAGCCCAACGTGCTGCTGCTCGACGAACCGACCAACCATCTCGACCTCGAGATGCGCGAGGCGCTGGCGGAGGCGCTGAGCGATTTCCCCGGCGCGATCGTGCTGGTCTCGCACGACCGCCATCTGATCGGCCTGGTCAGCGACACCTTCTGGCGCGTCTCCGACGGCGTGGTGATTCCGTTCGACGGCGACCTCGACGAATACGCCGCATGGCTGCGCGCGCGCGGCAATACCGGCGAACTGCGTACGCCGCCGACCCAGGCGGCGGTGGCCCCGGCAGCGCCCGCGGCGGCGCGTCCAAAGGCCAACCCGCACAAGCTGCAGAAGGCCGAGGCGCGCGTCGCCGAACTCGAGCAGGCGCTGTCGGAGATCGATGGTGCGCTCGCGGATCCCGACACCTATGCCGATGCCGGCAAGGCCAGCGACCTGGGCCAGCGTCAGGCATCGCTGCGCGATGCGCTGGAGCAGGCAGAAGGCGATCTGCTGAAGCTCTACGAGGCCGCGTGAGGCCGCAACCCGGGGCGTCCGGGTTGCTGTGCTACCGGGCGCCGGGTAGGGTGATGCGATGAATCCGATCCCGTTCCGACTCGCCCTGCTCACCGTCGCTGTCGGCCTCGCCGCCTGCGGCGGCACCGCTCCCGCCGACTCCGCGCGTGCGCCGGCGGCCAATCCCACCGCCGATGCCGCCGCCGCTGCCGCGGCGGTCGATGCCGCCACCGAACGCGTGCCCGCCGACGAATTCCTCGCTGCGATCGCGCGTCATTGCGGCGAAGCCTTCGCCGGCCGCATCGTCGCCAACGAACCTGCGCCCGAGCCCGGCGCCGCGCCCGATCCGTTCGAGGGCAAGGAACTGGTGATGCACGTGCGCGACTGCAGCAACCGCAAGGAAGAGCTGCGCATCCCGTTCCACGTCGGCGACGACCACTCGCGCACCTGGATCCTGACCCGCACCGAGCACGGCCTGCGCCTCAAGCACGACCACCGCAAGCCCGACGGCAGCGACGATCCTGTCACCATGTACGGCGGCGAGTCGCAGAACGCCGGCACCGCGCAGCGCCAGGAATTCCCGGTCGACGCCGAATCGATCGCGCTGTTCGAGCAGGAAGGCCTCAACGCGTCGGTCACCAATACCTGGGCGATGGAAATCGAGCCCGGCCAACGCTTCGTCTACGAGCTGGCCCGCCCGGGCGGCCGCAAGTTCCAGGTCGAGTTCGACCTGACCAAGACCGTCGCCGCGCCGCCGACGCCCTGGGGCTACTGACCGGGCACGGGCGCCGCGGATGCGGCGCCCGGTCCGATCGCGCACAATCGCGCCCCCGGCCGGCTTGAACCGGCCCGGGGCGTCCTCATGTCCGTCCCCCTGAATTCCTCGCAGCGTCCCGCCATGCCGATCTATGCCTTCCAGTGCGCCGAATGCGGCCACAGTTTCGACCGTCTGCAGAAGATGTCCGATCCGGACCCCGAGACCTGCCCGGCCTGCGGCGCATCCGCGGTCAAGCGGCAGCTGACCGCGCCGTCGTTCCGCCTCGCCGGCAGCGGCTGGTACGAGACCGATTTCAAGAAGGACGGCGACAAGAAGCGCAACCTGGTCGAGAGCGGCGACGGCGGCGCCAAGTCCGGCGACAAGCCGGCCGCCGATGCGCCTGCGGCCAAGGCCGAGTCCAAGCCTGCGGCTAGCGAATCCAAGCCGGCTGCCAAGCCGGCCGCGAAGCCCGCCTCGGCGGACTGACGCGCCTGCGCCGCGCGTGCCGCGGCGACGCCTTAAACTAGCGGGCTTGAATCCAGCACGGCCGTCGCCACGGCGGCCTGTGCGCCCGCGCTTTCGTGTCCGGAGTTCCCATGCGTACCCATTTCTGCGGCCTGATCGACGAATCGCTGATCGGCCAGACCGTCACCCTGTGCGGCTGGGCCGACGTCGCCCGCGATCTCGGCGGCGTCTGCTTCATCGACCTGCGCGACCACGAGGGCATCGTGCAGGTGGTCGCGGAATCGTCGGACGCGGACGGCAATGCCGCCGTCGTCGCGACCGCGGAGAAGGTGGGCTACGAGGATTGCCTGCGCATCACCGGCACGGTGCGCGCGCGGCATTCGGTCAACGCGAAGATCCGCACCGGCCAGGTGGAGATCGTCGCGACGACGATCGAGGTGTTGAACAAGGCCGAGCCGCTGCCGTTCCACCACCACGAGAACCCGGGCGAAGAAACGCGCCTGAAGTACCGCTATCTCGACCTGCGCAGCCCGGACATGCAGCGCAAGATGCGCACGCGCACGAAGCTGGTCAGCGCGCTGCGCCACTGGCTCGACGGTCGTGGCTTCCAGGACATCGAGACGCCGATCCTGACCAAGGCGACGCCGGAAGGCGCGCGCGACTTCCTGGTGCCGGCGCGCATGCATCCGGGCGAGTTCTACGCACTGCCGCAGTCGCCGCAGCTGTTCAAGCAGATCCTGATGATGGCGGGCTTCGACCGCTACTACCAGATTGCGCGCTGCTTCCGCGACGAAGCGCTGCGCGCCGACCGCCAGCTCGAATTCACCCAGCTCGACATGGAGTTCGCGTGGGTGTCGGAGCGCGACGTGCAGGATCTCGTCGAGGCGATGATCCGCGACGTGTTCCGCGATGTCGCCGGCGTCGAACTCGCCGCCGAGTTCCCGCGCATGACCTATGCGGAAGCGATGCGTCGCTACGGCTCCGACAAGCCGGACCTGCGCATCGCGCTGGAACTGGTCGACGTCGCCGATCTGGTCAAGGACAGCGGCTTCGCCGTGTTCACCGGCCCGGCGAATGAAGCCGGCGGTCGCGTCTGTGCGCTGCGCATTCCCGGCGGCGCGTCGCTGTCGCGCAAGCAGATCGACGAGTATGCCGCGCATGCCGGCAAGTACGGCGCGAAGGGCCTGGCGTACATCAAGATTTCCGAGGCGGGCGAAGTCAGCTCGCCGATCCAGAAGTTCTTCGACGAGGCTGCGTTCGCCGCGCTGGTGTCGCACGTCGGCGCCGGCAATGGCGATCTCGTGTTCTTCGGCGCCGGCAGGTACTCGACCGTCAGCGACTTCATGGGCGCGGTGCGCCTGAAGGCCGGCAAGGACTTCGGCCTGGTCAATGACGGCTGGGCGCCGCTGTGGGTCACCGACTTCCCGATGTTCGAATGGGACGACGAGGCGCAGCGTTACGTCGCCCTGCATCACCCCTTCACCGCGCCGTCGGTCGACGACGAGGCCGACCTGCGCGCGAACGCCGCGACGGCCGTGTCGCGCGGTTACGACATGGTGCTCAACGGCAACGAGATCGGTGGGGGTTCGATCCGTATCCACCGTTCCTCGATGCAGTCTGCGGTGTTCGAACTGCTCGGCATCGGCGCCGAGGAGGCACAGGCCAAGTTCGGCTTCCTGCTCGACGCGCTGAAGTACGGCGCGCCGCCGCACGGCGGCATCGCATTCGGCATCGACCGCATCGCCGCGCTGATGGCCGGCACCGAATCGATCCGCGACGTCATCGCGTTCCCGAAGACCACCGGCGCGCAGTGCCTGATGACCGATGCGCCGTCGCCGATCGCCGATGCGCAGCTGGCCGAAGTGCACATCCAGGTGAGGCCGGTGGCCGAGAAGGCCGCGGGCTGATCGCATGCCCGCGACGCTCCGCCGGGCCACCGTCGATGACGCGCAGACGCTGTCGGCGCTGGCCGCGCGTACGTTCACCGAGACCTTCGGCCATCTGTATCCGCCGGTCGATCTCGCGGCGTTTCTCGCCGATGCCTACGCGGTGGACAAGCAGCGCACGATCCTCGCGCATCCGGACTACGCGGTCTGGCTGCTGGAGCACGACGGCGAAGCGATCGGTCACGCCGCGGCCGGGCCCTGCGGCCTGCCGCATGCGGACGTCGCCAGCGGCGACGGCGAACTCAAGCGGCTCTATCTCGTGCAGGGCCACCAGGGCGGCGGCAACGGCACGCGGATGATGGACGCCGCGATGGACTGGCTGCTGCGCGAGGGTCCGCGCACGCTGTGGGTCGGTGTGTGGTCGGAGAACCTCGGCGCGCAACGTTTCTACGCGCGCCACGGCTTCGAGCAGGTCGGCGACTACATCTTCCCGGTCGGATCGATCAACGATCTGGAGTTCATACTCAGGCGGCCGGGCTGATTCGGTAAGGGCGGGGGAGACCTCACATGCGTCGCGTGTTGCTGATCGTGTCTGCGGCAGGGGTGCTGCTGTTCGGCAGTCTGTTCGTCGTGTCACTGGTGAAGCCGGCGTGGATCGAGGCATCGGCTCGCACACTGCTACGTTCGGAGATCGAGCGTCGGGTCGGGATGGAGCTGGCGTTCCTGGACGGTGGCAGGATCGGCGGTCCCGCGCATCGTACGCTGGCGCAACTGCGCTCCGGAGGCGCGCCGCTGCCGGAGCAATCGAGCGTCCTGTCTTCGGTAGTGGCGACTGTTGTCGCCGAGATGAGCAATGGCGATTGCGCATGCCGTGTGGACATCGCGCGCCGCCTGCAGGATGTCGTGGTCGAACGATTCGAGGGACTTCCAGCGCACGGCAGAAGCCTGGAGCAATTTGTCCGCGCGGCCTATATCGAAACCGCGGGCAAATTGCTGCGTGAAGTCCGGATCTTCGCGGGCAGCAACACTGGCGTATTCCTGTTGCTGGGTGCAGTCGTGTGGTGGCGTCGGGATGCAAGAAGCGCACTTTTGCCCGCGATCGTGCTGATCGGCGGCGCTCTGTTGACAGGTGGCCTGTATCTCTTCGGCCAGAACTGGCTGCATACGGTCTTGTTCGACAGTTATGTCGGCTACGGCTACATCGCTTGGCTCGGGCTGGCGGTCGGCTTCCTTGCCGATATCGCGTTCAACCGCGCCAGGGTGACCGAAGGCATCGTGAACGCCGTCGGTTCATCGTTCTCCTGACAAGCACGTTGCTGCACCGCATAGAACCTGCGTCGCCTCGACGCCTTGCCGGAGATGTGATGCGCATCCCCGGCATCAAGGAGTTCAATCGGCGAGGGACAGCGTCACATCGATGTTGCCGCGGGTCGCGTTCGAGTACGGGCACACGATGTGCGCGGCATCGACCAGGGTCTGCAACTGCTCGCGATCCACGCCGGGCGCCGAGACGGTGAGGTCGGCCTGGATGCCGAAGCCGGTCGGAATCCTGCCGATGCCGACCTGGCCGGTGACCGTGGTGTCGGCCGGCAGCGCGACCTTCTGCTGGCCGGCGACGAACTTCAGCGCGCCGAGGAAGCAGGCCGAATAGCCGGCCGCGAACAGCTGTTCGGGGTTCGTGCCCGGGCCGCCGGCGCCGCCGAGTTCGCGCGGGGTCGACAGGGCGACGTCGAGGACGTGGTCGAACGAGGTGGCGCGGCCTTCGCGGCCGCCGGTCGCGCTGGCGGTGGCGGTGTAGAGCACGGTTTCGATGGACATCGGAATCTCCGGTCGGGCCGACGGCGACATGCCGTCCGGCGAGGTGCTTATCGTGCACGTCGGTTGGCGACGATTGGTGATACAAAGTCCATGAAACTTGGCCTGGAGTCCTGCCATGGTCGATCGTCTCGCAGCATTGCTCGACCGCTTTCCGATCACCGCCCGTGTCGATCTGCTCGGCGATGCGGGGCCGGGCGCCACGCTGTGGGTGGTGCGCGATGGTGGGATCGCGCTGCCGGGCACCGGGTCGTGGAGCGGGCCGGGCCTGCTGTTGCTGCCGCGCGCGGCGTCCCGCGGCGCGGTCGTGCCCGGAGACGGCGCGGCCTGGATGCGGGTGCGCCTGCTGTTCGAAGGCGGCGCCGACAGTCCGCTGGCCACCGCATTGCCCGCCACGCTGTGGGTGTCGCCAGATGCGCTACCGGGCTCCCAGGGCCTGCTGACGCTGCTGTTCGAGGAGGCCTTCGACGGACGCTGCGGCCGGACCGCGTTGATCGAGCGTCTGGTCGAAGCGCTGCTGGTCCAGGTGCTGCGCCAGCAGATGGAAGCCGGCGCGCTGCGCGGTGGACTGCTGGCCGGCATGGCGCATCCGCGCCTGCGGCGCGCGCTGGTCGCGATGCACGAAGCGCCGGCGCAGCCGTGGTCACTGGAAACGCTGGCGGACGCCGCCGGCATGTCGCGCAGCGCGTTCGCCGATGCCTTCCGCGAGACGATCGGACAGACGCCCGGGCAGTACCTGCAGGCCTGGCGGATCGGTCTGGCGCAACGTGCGCTGCGCCGGGGGCGGCCGCTGAAGCTGATCGCCGACGAGGTCGGCTACGGCAGCGAAGCGGCGCTGTCACGCGCGTTCAAGTCGCACAGCGGCGTATCGCCGCGGGCCTGGCGACAGGCCCGCGTGGCGGTTGAGGCCATTGCATGAGCGCCGCGCCGACGCGCGTGCTGCTGCTGCACGGCATCTGGATGGTCGGCCTGACGATGCGCCGCTTCGCGCGGGGTCTCGCCGAAGCCGGCTTCGAGACCGAGATCATCGGCTACCCGAGCATCGCCGGCGGACCGGATGCGGCTGCCGAGCGTCTGGCCGACGCATTGGCGCAGGGCCCCGCGCACGTGGTCGGGCACAGTCTCGGCGGCCTGTCGGCGCTGCAGGCCGCGCGTGCGGCGCCGGAACTGCCGGTGGGGCGTATCGTCTGCCTGGGCTCGCCGGTCTGCGGCAGCGGGGCCGCGAACGCGCTGGCGCGGGTGCCGCTGTCGCATCTGTATTTCGGCCGCAGCGCCGACATCCTGCATGCCGGCTGTGTCGAATGGCCGGCAGGCATCGAGGTCGGCATGGTCGCCGGCTGCGTGCCGCGCGGGCTGGGCGCGTTGCTGGCGCGGTTCGATGGGCCGCACGACGGCACGGTGGCCGTCGAGGAAACCCGGGCGCCGGCGCTGGCCGACCACATCGTCGTGCAGGCCAGCCACAGCGGCCTGCTGCTGTCGGCCGACGCGGTGCGGCAGACGGCGTGCTTCCTGCGCGATGGGCGCTTCGAGCACGCGCGGTCGCGGCCGGCGGAGTAAAATCGCCGGTTCCAACGCCAGCAGACATCACGACCCATGGGACGAGGACCTTCGATCGAGGCCCGCAAGAACGCGACCGACGCCAAGCGCGGCAAGATCTTCACCAAGATCATCCGCGAGATCGGCGTGGCGGCGCGTGCCGGCGGCGGTGATCCGTCGAACAACCCGCGCCTGCGCACGGCGATCGACAAGGGCATGGCCCAGAACATGACCAAGGACGTGGTCGAGCGTGCGATCAAGAAGGCGACCGGCGAGCTCGAAGGCGTCGAGTACGAGGAGATCCGCTACGAGGGCTACGCCCCGGGCGGCGTCGCGGTAATCGTCGACACGCTGACCGACAACCGCGTGCGCACCGTGGCCGAAGTCCGCCACGCGTTCGGCAAGTGCGGCGGTAATATGGGCACCGAAGGCTCGGTCGCCTTCATGTTCAAGCGTCTGGGCGTGCTGAGCTTCGAAGGCATGGACGAGGACACGGTGACCGAGGCCGCGATCGAGGCCGGCGCCGACGACGTCGTCGTGTATCCCGAGGACGGCGCGATCGACGTGGTCACGAGTGCGGACACGTTCGAATCCGTGCGCGACGCGATGGCCGCCGCCGGCATCGTGGCGGGCCATGCCGAAGTGACCTTCCGCGCCGACAATGACATCGCCGTCGACGGCGAGACGGCCGAGCAGGTGCGCAAGATGCTCGACCTGCTCGAGGATCTCGACGACGTGCAGGCGGTCTACTCGAACGCGCAGTTCGAGGGCTGAAGACCCCCGTGACCCGCATCCTCGGCATCGATCCCGGTTCGCAGCGCACCGGGGTCGGCATCATCGACGTCGATGCCGCCGGCCGGGTCACGCATGTCTTCCACGCGCCACTGGTGCTGGTGACCGCGGGCGAGTTTCCCGCGCGCCTGCGCCGCCTGCTCGACGGCCTGACCGCGTTGATCGCCGAACACCGGCCCGACGAGGTCGCGATCGAGAAGGTGTTCATGGCGCGCAATCCTGATTCGGCGCTCAAGCTCGGCCAGGCGCGCGGCGCCGCGATCGGCGCGGTGGTGCTGCGCGATCTGCCGGTCAGCGAGTACGCCGCCACCGAGGTCAAGCTGGCGGTGGTCGGCCGCGGCAGCGCCGAGAAGGCGCAGATCCAGCACATGGTCGGGCTGATGCTCGGGCTGTCCGGCAAGCTGCAGGCCGACGCCGCCGACGCGCTCGCGGTCGCGATCACCCATGCGCACGTCAGCGCCACGGCCAGGCGCCTCGGCGTCGACGTGAAGCAGGCGTGGGGGCGCAAGTGACGGGCAGCTGCGCCTATCCTATCCCCGTCATTCCCGCGGAAGCGGGAATCCAGTGCCTTCTGCTTTTGCAGTAATGCTGAAAGACACTGGATTCCCGCTTTCGCGGGAATGACGGATTCAAGCACGAGTCGGAATCGGACATCCCATGATCGGAAGACTGCGCGGCACGCTCGCCCACAAGGCACCGCCCTGGCTGGTGATCGACGTGGGCGGCGTCGGCTACGAACTCGAAGCGCCGATGAGCACGTTCTACGACCTGCCGGAGGTCGGCCGCGAGGTCTCGCTGTTCACCCACTACGCGCAGAAGGAGGATAGCGTGTCGCTGTACGGCTTCCTGCACGAGTCGGAGCGGCGGCTGTTCCGCGACGTGCAGAAGGTCACCGGCATCGGCGCGAAGATCGCACTGGCGGTGCTGTCGGGCGTCAGCGTCGATGCGTTCGCGCGGCTGGTGCAGACCGGCGACGTCGCCGCGCTGACCAAGATCCCCGGCATCGGCAAGAAGACCGCCGAGCGGATGGTCGTCGAACTGCGCGACCGGGCGGCCGATCTGGCCGGCGCCGGCGGTGCGATCGGCGGCGTGCAGGTGCCGGCCGATCCGATGTCCGAAGCGGTCGTGGCGCTGCAGCAGCTGGGCTACAAACCGGCCGATGCCGCGCGGATGGCGAAGGCCGCGGCCAGTGAAGGCGACCCGCCCGAAATCATCATCCGGAAAGCGCTACAGTCCGCGCTTCGCTGACACCCCCGCACGCCCGTCGGCAAGGTCGACACCACATGTCACACCCCAGCAGCCCGCCCGGCACGGGCACCCGTACCCATGGTCCGGGACATGGCAAGGTGGGTCTCGCCGGGCTGATCGCCGGCGCGATCGGCGTCGTCTTCGGCGACATCGGCACCAGTCCGCTGTACACGCTGCGCGAGGCGTTCTCGCCGCACTACGGCCTGGTGGCCAACCACGACACCGTGCTCGGCGTGCTGTCGATGATCTTCTGGTCGCTGATGGTCGTGGTGACGCTTAAGTACGTCACGATCATCCTGCGCGCCGACAACGACGGCGAGGGCGGCATCATGGCGCTGATGGCGCTGGCTCAGCGTTGTCTCGCCAAGGGCGGCAAGTCGGCGTATCTGGTCGGCATCCTCGGTGTGTTCGGCGCGTCGCTGTTCTTCAGCGACGGCGTGATCACCCCGGCGATCTCGGTGCTGTCGGCGGTCGAAGGCCTGGAGGTCGTCGCGCCCGGCCTGCATGCGTGGATCATCCCGATCACTGTGCTCGTGCTGGCGCTGCTGTTCGCGACCCAGCGCTACGGCACGGCCAGGGTCGGCCGGGTGTTCGGGCCGATCACGATGCTGTGGTTCGTCTCGCTCGCGGCGCTGGGCGTGCTCAACATCCTGCACGAGCCGGAAGTGCTCAACGCCATCAATCCCGTGTGGGCGGCGCGTTTCTTCATCGAGCACAGCTGGGGCGGCGTCTTCATCCTCGGCGCGGTGGTGCTGGCGGTGACCGGCGGCGAGGCGATCTACACCGACATGGGCCACTTCGGCGCGAAGCCGATCCGCTACGCCTGGTACTTCTTCGTGCTGCCGTCGCTGATGCTCAATTACCTCGGGCAGGGCGCGCTGGTGCTCGAAGACCCGGCGGCGATCCAGAATCCGTTCTACTTCGGCGTGCCGCAGTGGGCGCGCTGGCCGATGATCGTGCTGGCGACGTGCGCGACCGTGATCGCCTCGCAGGCGGTGATCACCGGCGGCTTCTCGGTCGCGCGCCAGGCGATGCAGCTGGGTTACATCCCGCGCATGCACGTGCGCCACACCTCCAGCGACACCATCGGCCAGATCTACATCCCCGGCATCAACTGGGCGATGGCGATCGTCGTGATCGCGCTGGTGCTGACCTTCAAGACCTCGTCGGCGCTGGCCGCGGCCTACGGCATCTCAGTGTCGCTGACGATGCTGATCGACACCCTGCTGCTGATCATCGTCGCCCGCGCGCTGTGGCCGCGCTGGCGGCGCTGGGTGCTGCCGTGCTGCGCGGTCTTCATCTTCATCGACCTCGCGTTCGTCGTCGCCAACGGCGCCAAGGTGCTGCAGGGCGCTTGGTTCCCGCTGGTGCTCGGCATCACCCTGTTCACCCTGTTGCGGACCTGGCGCCGCGGCCGGCAGCTGCTGCATGCCGAAATCCAGAAGGACGGCATCCGCCTCGACACCTTCTTGCCCGGCCTGATGCTCGCCCCGCCGGTGCGCGTGCCGGGCACCGCGGTGTTCCTGACCAGCGACCACGGCATCGTGCCGCATGCGCTGATGCACAACCTCAAGCACAACAAGGTGCTGCACGAGCGCAACGTGTTCCTGACCGTCGAGACACTGACGCTGCCCTACGCGGCGCCGGAGCGGCGGCTGAAGATGGATTCGATCGGCGACGACTTCTATCGCATCACCGTGCGTTTCGGCTTCATGGAAACGCCCGACGTGCCGATGGCGCTGATGCGTTGCGGCGACATCGAAGGCGGCATCGTGATCGACCCGATGGACACGACCTACTTCACCAGTCGCGAGACGGTGGTCGCCAGTCCGCGGCGCGGCATGCCGGTGTGGCGCGACAAGCTGTTCGCCTTCATGCACCGCAATGCGGCGCCGGCGACGGTGTTCTTCCGGATTCCGGGGAACCGGCTGGTGGAACTCGGGTCGCAGGTGCAGATCTGATTCGGATGTGCGCCTGGTCGCGCCGGTGTTCCAGCGCGAGAGATATGCGAGTCCGGCCTTGCTTCACTTTGGCCTGGTTTCGATGGAACGGCTCGACGCTCCGATCTGCGTGACGCGACATCCTTCACGAAAAATTCGGAAGCACCAGCACGATCCGCGCGGCTTTGCAGCGCCACGGTCAGCGAATCAGGCGTAATGACTTCCCGGCGCATTGACCCACCCCTGCAACCGATGCGCCAGCGACGGCGTCGTCGCGATGAAGCGGAAGCCCGCCCAGCTTGCGCCCGCGAGCGTCGCATCGTCGAGCCAGAGTAGGTGCGCGCCGATCTCGATCGGTGTATCGGGCGCATCGGGCAGGGTGAAGGAGAGCTGGTAGAGCGCGTCCTCGACGAAGGGTTCGCTAGCGATCAGCAGCATGCCGGTCTCCGACAGGTTGCCGACGCGGCCGACGACGCGTGCGGTCATCGCATCGGTCACCAGGATGACGTCGGGCGCCTTGCGACGGCGGGCGCGGCGGAACTCCTGCATCATGCCGTCGCCTCCGTGGTGCGCGGCTCGCCCCGGCCGGCGAAGCTGCGCAGGGCGCCCATCGCGGCCTGCCAGGCGCGGTCGACGAGATGGCCGCGGTCGGCGGTCACCACACGGGCATTGCCTGTCGCCATCAGCCGCGCGACGGCGTCCATGGACTGTTCGCCGGTGCGCTGTCCGCGTTGGTTGACGAACAGCACGTGGTCGGTGATCGGGCTGTACCAGGACATGCGCCGGCGGACCATGTCACCCTGCTGGTTGGTGGTGAATTCGATCCAGGTACCGAAGGGCAAGGTACGCAGGTGGTCGTACTGGGCCTGTTCTTCGGGCGTGCGCGCCGGCGGTTTCTCGCGGCGCACGGTGCCGGCTTCCTCGCCCAGGCGCGCGCGGGCCTTGAGCTTCATCGCCAGTTCGGTGCGCGAGGCGGCATCGTCCTCGTCGCTGCGGTGACTGGTCAGGCGCTGGGCGATCACCGTCGCTTCCTCGCCGTGGTAGCCGACCTGGCCGAGCGCGGATTCGACATCGGACGTCAGGGCTTCGTCCGCGCGCGGGGCGGCGTCGAGCGAGGCGTCGACGATGCGGCGGGTCATCGCCAGCTGGTGGTCGGCCTCGCTGGACGACTCGCCGTGACGCAGCAGGGTCAGCGTGAGCACGTCGGCCCAGGCCTGGTCGAGCAGCGCGCGCGAGAAGCGCGGCAGGCGACGCTCGCCGACGATCGCCTGCATCAGCTCATCGGCGCGCGCGCGCGCGGCGGCCAGTTTCTCGCGGCCGCGGGCGGCCTCGATGTGGCGCCGTTCCTGCAGTTCGGCGGTGCGCGCCTGGGTCTGCAGCTGCGCCCGGACCTGGGCATTGCCTTCGGCGAACACCGCGACATCGCTTTCGTAGTTGCCGACCACGTGGGCGACCGCCGCGCGCAGGGCGGCCTGCACGCGCGGATCGAACGCGGTGTCGTCGTGCCAGCTGGCCGCGCTCTCGGCGACGGTGTTGAGCAGTTGCCGCGCCGGATGGCGCTGGCGGGTGAAGAACGAATGGTCGGCCAACGCTGCGCGCAGCACCGGGATCTGCAGTTCGCGCACCAGCGGCGCGGCGGGCGCCTCGCTGCGGATCTCCTGTTCGATGTGCCCGTAGAGCATGCCGAGCAGTTCGAATGTGTCCTCGTCCTGCGGCGCCAGGCTCGCGCCTTCGCCGCTGCGCTGGCGCGCCTGCGCCAGCAGCGAACGCTTGATCTCGACCAGGCTGCGTCCGCCGCCCTGTGGTTGCTGCTGGAGTTGCCGCAGCGCGTCGGACACTTCGCTGGTGGCGAGCTGGCGCCGCGGCAACGGCGAATCGCCACGCGGCTGGAACTTGCGCAGCAGTTCGCGGCGCCCCGACATCAGCGCCTGCAGGCGCGCATAGGCGGCCTCGTGCGATTGCGCGTCGTCCGTGTCGTCTTCGGCGGTCTCGGGTTCGCCCCAGCCGGTGTAGGGACGCTGCGCGTCGTCCACAGGCGGGCGTGGAATCGCGGTGGTGTCGGCAGTCCTTGCCACACGGGTCGTTTCCTTGGTCTCGACCGCCTCGACCCGGGCGCGCATCGGCACGAACGTCAGTGAAGGCAGGATGCCGTCGTCGGCGAGCTGGGCGTCCAGACGTTCGAGCACACGGGCATAGCCGGGCATCACCACCCGGTCGAAGATGCGGTAGAGCAGCAGCCGCGCATCGTGCTCGATCTCGAGCGTGCGCGCGGCCGAAGCGATCGCCCGGCACAGGCATTGCGGACCCAGCGGCAGGCGTTCGGCATCGAACGCGGGCGCGGCGGCGAGCACGCCGAAGCGCTGGCCCAGCAGGTGCAGCGACAGGTTCGCGCGCCCTTCCTGGCGGCTCGCGATCTCCCGCAGCACCGTGCCCTCGTCCATGACCGTGTCCTCGACCAGGCTCAGCGGGCCGAACGAGGCGGTGTCCAGCGGCGCCGGCGGCGGTGGCGGTGCGGGCGTGCGCACGGCGGCCATCGAGCCCTCCAGCGCGAGCAGGAACCGCGGCACCAGATCGGAGCGGTTGGCACGGAACGCGCGCAGCGTCGCCATGTATCCCGATTCGAGGCCGGGGTTGCGCGCGTGGTCGGCGAGCCGGAACAGTTCCTGTTCGAACTCGGAGACGAGGTTGGACAAACCGCCATCGAGCTCGGTCGACACGAACGACAGCGCGCGCTCGAGCGTGCGGCGCACGCGCGGGGGCAGGCCGGCCGCGGCGAGCGAGCGGGGGGGTGGGGCAGGGTGCGCGGTCGCAGGCATTCCGGTTGCCGGGCTGGGCATTGGTCACATTCTTTAGCATGCGCGCGCGGCCGTCACCACCAGAATCCGGTGGCAGGCCGCTGCGCGGGGGTCGAGGGCGCTTCCGTTCCGCTCCAACGTGGTCCGCTGGCGCGAGCGGCCAAGGGCCTGCTGCATTGCGGCAAGCCGCTGCGCAGGGCCCTCAGTCTTCGAGAAACAGCTCGACCACGTCGTTGGTGAAACGCCGGCCCGACTCGGTCGGTGCGATGCGGTTTCCGTCGCGCTGCAGCCAGCCCTTGCCGACGGCGGTGTCGAGCGGCGCGTCGATCGCGGAGGCCGGCAGGCCGGTCGTGGCCTCGAAGCCGGACAGCGTGAAGCCGTCGACCAGCCGTAGTGCGTTGAGCATGAACTCGAACGGGCGGCGGTCTGTCGCGATGCGCTCGTCCCCGCCGATGCCGGCCGCCGTGCCGGCGCCCGCCAGCCACGCGACCGGGTGCTTGGATTTCCAGCGCCGCAGGATCGTCTGCTCGCTGCCGAGCGTGAGCTTGCCGTGCGCGCCGGCGCCGATGCCGAGGTAGTCGCCGAAGCGCCAGTAGTTGAGGTTGTGCGCGCACTGCCGCCCGGCGCGCGCATAGGCCGAGACCTCGTACTGCGCATAGCCGGCATCGGCCAGCAGCGTTTGGCAGCGCTCCTGCATGTCCCAGGCGAGGTCGTCGTCCGGAATCCCCGACGGCGGGCGGGCGGCGAACACCGTATTGGGTTCGAGCGTGAGCTGGTAGTGCGAGATGTGCGTCGGCGCCAGGGCGATCGCGCGCTCCACGTCTGCCTCGGCCATCGCCAGCGTCTGGTCGGGCAGGGCGTACATCAGGTCGAGGTTGAAATTATCGAAGCCCGCCTCGCGCGCCAGCGCGATCGCCGACACCGCCTGCGCGCCGTCGTGGATACGGCCGAGTTTCTCGAGGGTGGCATCGTCGAAGGTCTGGATGCCGAAGCTGATCCGGTTCACGCCGGCGCGCCGGTAATCCTCGAAACGGCCGTGCTCGGCGGTGCCGGGATTGGTTTCCAGCGTGATCTCGGCCTCGGGCGCGAAGCGAAGCCGCGACGAGGCGCCCTGCAGGATGCGTTCGATCGCATCGGCCGGAAACAGGCTCGGCGTACCGCCGCCGAAGAACACGCTGTGGATCGTGCGGCCCCAGACCAGCGGCAGGTCCTGGTCGAGATCGGCCAGCAGCGCGTCGACATAGGCGTCGAACGGCGGCGTGCCGCCCCTGAACTCGTGCGAATTGAAGTCGCAGTACGGACACTTGCGCACGCACCAGGGCAGATGCACGTACAGCGACAGGGGCGGCGGGATCAGCATCGACAAGACGTCAGGGCGGCGGGCGGCATACGCAAGTACGCGTGCGACGGGTACGGCGGTCGCTCAGCGCGCCGCAGGTGCGGGCAGACCGGACAGTGCGAGCCGGTCGCGCAGCGCCTGCAGCGCCAGCGCGCGATGGCTGATGCGGTTCTTCTGTTCGGGCGCCATCTCCGCCGCCGTCAACCCGTGTGATGGATCGAGAAACACGGGGTTGTAACCGAAGCCGTGGTGGCCGCGCGGCGCGGCGAGGATGCGGCCTTCCCAGCTGCCTTCGGCGATCAGCGGCTGCGGATCATCGGCGTGGCGCAGCAGCACGATCACCGCGTAGAAGCGCGCCGTGCGCTGCGCCTCGGGCAGGCCGTCCAGTGCCTGCAGCAGCTTGGCGTTGTTGGCCGCGTCGTCGGTCGGACTGCCGGCGTAGCGCGCGCTGTACAGGCCCGGCGCGCCACCCAGCGCATCGACGATCAGACCCGAATCGTCGGCCAGCGCCGGCAGGCCGGTGACCTGCGCCGCATGCCGGGCCTTGATCAGCGCGTTCTCGACGAAGGTGGTGCCGGTTTCGGGCACGTCGTCCACGCCCAGTTCGCGCTGGGGCACGATCGTCAACGGCAGGTCGGCCAGCATCGCGCGCAGTTCGGCGAGCTTGCCGGTGTTGCCGCTGGCCAGCACCAGGGTCTTCAAGCGGCCGGCTCCAGCAGGTCCCACTTCGTGCCGTGGAGATCGACGAACACCGCGACGGTGCCGTAGGGCTCGACGCGCGGCGCTTCGAGGAACGTCACGCCCGCCGCGGTCATCGCCGCGTGGTCGCGCTCGAAATCGTCGGTGTGGAGGAAGTGGTCCACGCGTCCGCCGGTCTGGTCGCCGATGCGTGCGCGCTGTGCCTCATCGGCGGGCTGCGCCAGCAGCAGCGACGCCTCGTCCGCGTCGCCGGGGCCGATCCGGACCCAGCGCTTGCCGTCGCCGAGCGGACGATCCTCGAACACCCGGAATCCCAGCGTGCGCACGTACCAGTCGATGGCCGCGTCGTAATCGGCCACCAGCAGGGTGGTCAACGCGATCCGTCGCTTCGCGTTCCGGGATGTCATCCGGCGAGCGCTTCGCGCTGCAGGGCGACGAGCGCGGCGACGCCGGTTTCGGCCAGCTGCATCATCGCGTCCATCTCGGCGCGGCGGAACGCGTGGCCTTCGGCGGTGCCCTGCACCTCGATGAAGCCGCCGCCGTCGTTCATCACGACGTTCATGTCGGTGTCGCAGTCGCTGTCTTCGGCGTAGTCGAGATCGAGCACCGGGACGCCGCGATAGATGCCGACCGAGACCGCGGCGATCGCGCCGTGCACCGGATCACGCGTGATCTCCCGGCGCGCGCGCAGTACGCCGATCGCATCGACCAGCGCGACATAGGCGCCGGTGATCGCGGCGGTGCGGGTGCCGCCGTCGGCCTGCAGCACGTCGCAGTCGAGGGTGATCGTGCGTTCGCCGAGCGCCTTGCGGTCCACGCAGGCGCGCAGGCTGCGGCCGATCAGGCGCTGGATCTCCAGCGTGCGGCCGCCCTGCTTGCCGCGCGAGGCTTCGCGATCGTTGCGGGTGTTGGTGGCGCGCGGCAGCATGCCGTACTCGGCCGTCACCCAGCCCTCGCCCTTGCCGCGCAGGAAGCCCGGCACGCGGTTCTCGACGCTCGCCGTGCACAGCACGCGGGTGTCGCCGAAGCTCACCAGCACCGAACCCTCGGCATGGCGCGTGAAGCCGCGCTCGAAGCGCACGGCGCGCAGCTGGTCGGGCGCGCGGCCGCTGGGACGGGAGAACTCGGACATGGGGGAAGTGCCGGAAGACGGCTGCCGATTCTACCAGTGGCGCCCCCAGCCATCCCGGCTCCCCTATTCCGGCTGAGGCATACTCGTCCGCCGTTTTCCGCAGTGAACTTGCCGATGATCCGCAGCATGACCGCCTTCGCCACCGGCGAGCGCAGCACCGAGTGGGGCACGCTGGCCTGCGAACTGCGCGCGGTGAACCACCGTTTCCTCGAACTGGGCACGCGCATGCCCGAGGAAATGCGTGCGGCCGAGCCCGCGGCGCGCGAGCGCATCGCGACGAAGGTCTCGCGCGGCAAGGTCGACCTGGGCCTGCGGCTGCGCACTGCCGAGGGTGGCGGCGAACTGCAGCTCAATCGCGCGCTGCTGACGCAGCTGCAGGGCCTCGCCCACGACCTGCGCGGCGGGTTCCCCGAGCTGCGCGCCAGCCTGACCGACCTGCTGCAGTTCCCCGGCGTACTGCAGTCGCGCGGCGTCGATCCGGTGGCGCTGCAGGTCGAAGTGCTGGCCCTGCTCGACACCGTGCTCGACGAGTTCGTCGTCGCGCGCGAGCGCGAAGGCGCCAAGCTCGTCGCCGCGATCCTCGAGCGCGTCGACGGCATCGCCGCGATCGCCGCCGAGCTGCGCACCGTGATGCCGCAGATCGGCCAGGGCCAGCGCGCCAAGCTGCAGGCGCGACTCAATGATCTGCCGCATCCGGTCGAGCCGGGCCGCATGGAGCAGGAACTGGTGCTGTGGCTGCAGAAGCTCGACGTGGACGAGGAGCTCGATCGTCTCGACAGCCATATCGTCGAGATCCGCCGCGTGCTGAACCAGCGCGAGCCGGTCGGGCGCCGCCTCGACTTCCTGTTGCAGGAATTCAACCGCGAGGCCAATACGCTGGGTTCGAAGTCGGTCGATCGCCGCACCTCGCAGATGGCGATCGAACTCAAGGTGCTGATCGACCAGATCCGCGAGCAGGTCCAGAACATCGAATGATCTCCGCGCGGGTCCGGCCGGCATCCGGCGCGGGCCCGCGTAAAGCGGTACGATGCGCGGCCTTTCGAGCGCTGGAGACGGGCGTGGCCCCCGAATCCCACCATTGTGCGGACACGCCGCCGATGCGCGGCACGCTGTTCATCGTCGCCGCGCCCTCGGGCGCCGGAAAATCCAGCATCGTCAACGCCTGCCTGGCGCGTGACCCGGACATCGCCCTGTCGATCTCGTTCACCTCGCGCCTCGCGCGTCCGGGTGAGCGCCATGCCGAGCACTACCACTTCGTCGGCAAGGACGCGTTCCAGCAGATGATCGATGCCGGCGATTTCTTCGAGTACGCGCAGGTGCACGGCGACTGGAAGGGCACCGCGCGCCAGTCGGTGGAGCCGCAGCTCGCCGCCGGCAAGGACGTGCTGCTGGAGATCGACTGGCAAGGCGCGCGCCAGGTGCGCGAGAAGGTGCCCGAAGCCGTCAGTGTCTTCATCCTGCCGCCCTCGCGCACCGCGCTCGACCAGCGCATGCGCAAGCGCGGCCAGGACAGCGAAGCGGTGATGGCCCAGCGCCTCGCCGCCGCGCAGGAAGAGATGTCGCATTACGACGAGTTCGACTACGTCGTCGTCAACGAGGATTTCGACACCGCCGTGGCCGAGATGTGCGCGATCTTCCGCGCCAGCCGGCTGCGGCGCGAGCGCCAGGCCGAGCGCCATGCGGCGCTGATCGCGCGGCTGCTGCGCGAAGAGTCGCCCGCGGCTACGCAAGACGCGGGCTAACTGTCTGATTTGTAAAGGTGGCGCTTGCGCCGGTATGGGCCGGGCGCTACCATGCGCGACTCTTTTTCTGAATTCGCGCGGCCGTTCCGGTCGCCGGGAGCCCGTATGGCCCGCATCACCGTGGAAGATTGCCTGGAAGTCGTCGACAACCGCTTCGAGCTGGTCATGCTGGCCGCGCGCCGCGCACGCCAGCTCGCCAATGGCGTCGAGTCCCAGCTCGACAACAGCGAGAACGACGACAAGCCGACCGTGCTGGCGCTGCGCGAGATCGCCGCGCGCCGCATCGACCAGCCCTTCATCGAAGCCGTCGACAAGTCCGAGCGCGAGCGCAAGGAACGCGAGGCGCTGGAATGGGCCGCCGCCGAAGTCGTCGCCGACGACGACATGGGCAAGGGCGACGATCTCTGATCCGCCTGCCGCGCGCCGACGCGCGTGGCTCGATGCGTGACCGACGACCCCGCTCCGGCGGGGTCGTTGCGTTTGTGCGCGGCGCCTGAAGGCTGCGGTCGCCCGGCGTCGACATGGTTCCAAAAGCCCGGGCGTGCCCGTAGGCTTCGCAGATGACGCCTGCCGCACCCGCCACCGCCGCCGCACTGCCCGACGTCCCCGCGGACGACGCCGTGCCCGAGTACATGCGTGTGCTCGAACGGGCGGCGCAGTACCTGCCCGACGAACAGCGCGTGCAGTTGCGGCGGGCATGGTCGGTCGGCGCGGCCGCGCATTCGGGACAGATGCGCAAGTCCGGCGAGCCCTACATCACCCATCCGGTCGCGGTGGCGGTGGTGCTGGCCGAGCAGAAGGTCGATGTCGAAACGCTGGTCGCGGCGATCCTGCACGACACGATCGAAGACACCCCGCTGACGCGCGAGGCACTGGCGTCGGCGTTCGGCGAGACCGTCGCCGAACTGGTGGAAGGCGTCACCAAGCTCGACAAGCTCAACTTCGGCAGCCGCCAGGAAGCGGACGCGGAGAGCTTCCGCAAGATGATGCTGGCGATGGCGCGCGACCTGCGCGTGATCCTGATCAAGCTCGCCGACCGCCTGCACAACATGCGCACGCTGGGTGCGCAGCCGGGGCCGTCGCGCGAGCGCATCGCGCGCGAGACGCTCGACATCTACGCGCCGATCGCCCAGCGCCTGGGCATGAACAAGATCAAGGCCGAACTGCAGGATCTCGGCTTCCATGCGCTGTATCCGATCCGGCACATGGTGCTCGAGCGCCGCATCCGCAACCAGCCGCTGGTGCGGCGCGAGGCGCTGGCGAGCATCGAGGCGCAACTCGCGCAGCGGCTCACCAGTGCGGGGCTGCAGTATCGGCTCGTGGGCCGGGTGAAATCGCCGTGGAGCATCTACAACAAGATGCAGGGCGAGGGCAAAACCTTCACCCAGGTCATGGACGTGTTCGGTTACCGGATCATCGTCGGCAACGCGGCGGACTGTTATCACGCGCTGGGCATCGCCCATTCGGTGTTCAAGCCGCTCGACGGACGCTTCCGCGATTTCATCGCGATTCCCAAGGCCAACGGCTACCAGTCGCTGCACACGGTGCTGTTCGGGCCTTACGGCGCGCCGATCGAAGTGCAGATCCGCACCGAGGAGATGGACCTGATCGCCGAACGCGGCATCGCCGCGCACTGGGCCTACAAGCACGGCGGCGAAGGTCCGAACAGCGCGCAGTCGCGGGCGCACTCCTGGATCGCCGGGCTGCTCGAATCGCAGCGGGCGACCGGTTCGTCGCTGGAGTTCCTCGAGAACGTCAAGGTCGACCTGTTCCCGGACGAGGTCTACCTGTTCACGCCCAAGGGCGACATCATGTCGCTGCCGCGCAATTCGACCGCGCTGGATTTCGCGTACGCGGTGCACACCGACATCGGCAACCAGGCCGTCGCCGCACGCGTCGACGGCAAACTGGTGCCGCTGCGCACGATGCTCGCCAGCGGCCAGCGCGTGGAGATCGTCACCGCCAAGTCGTCGATGCCGCGTCCGCAGTGGCTCGAGTTCGTCGTCACCGGCAAGGCACGCACCTCGATCCGCGCGCAGCTCAAGCACCTGCAGCACGAGGATGCGGTGCAGCTCGGCCACCGCATGCTCGACCGCGCGCTGGAGCTGCTCGGCACCTCGCTCGACCGCCTGCCGCAGGAGCGGCTCGACGCGTATCTGGTCGAAGCGAAGTATCCGCGACTCGAAGAGCTCATGGCCGACATTGCGCTCGGCAATTGGATGCCTGCGCAGGTCGCACTCGCGCTGGCACAGCACGACGGCGGCGTGCCGACCGAACAGATCGCGCGTGCCGGCGAGACGATCCGCATCCGCGGCGACGAGCGCGGCGTCATCACCTTCGCCAACTGCTGCATGCCGATTCCCGGCGACGACATCATGGGCTACCACACCACCGGCCGCGGCATCGTCGTGCACCGCGTGGATTGCCCGAACGTCGCCGAGTTCCGCAAATCGCCCGAGCGCTGGGTCGCGATCGACTGGGACCGCGAGGTCGTCGGCGACTACAACGTCGCACTGCGCATCGAGGTCGAGAACCATCCGGGCGTGCTGGCGCAGGTGGCCGCGGCGATCGCGCGCGTGCACTCCAACATCGACGGCGTGGAATACCTGGAGCGCGACAGCACCATCGCGGCGATCCGCTTCTCGATCGAGGTGAAGGGCCGCAAGCATCTGGCCGAAGTGATCCGGCGCATACGCCGCCTGCCGGTCGTGCACGGCGTACAACGGATGTAATCCGAACCGCGGCGCCGTGTGCGCCCGCTAGAATGCGGGCTTTCCCGTTGCCGGAGTTCCGCGATGCCCCGCACGCCCATTTCCACGTCGGACGCGCCCGCCGCGATCGGTCCGTACTCGCAGGCCGTCCGCGCCGGCGACACCGTGTACTTCTCGGGCCAGATTCCGCTCGACCCTAGCACCGGCGAGATCGTCGCCGGCGACATCACCGCGCAGGCGCGTCGCGCGTTCGACAACCTCGAGGCGGTGGCCATCGCGGCCGGTGGCAGCCTCGACGACATCGTGCGCGTCGGTCTGTACGTGACCGATCTGGGCGAGTTCGCGCAGGTCAACGCGGTGATGGCGGAGTACTTCGCATCGCCGTATCCGGCACGCTCCACCATCGAAGTGCCGGCGCTGCCGAAGGGCGCGCGCTTCGAGGTCGATGCGGTGATGGTGCTCGGCTGAGTTCCAGCGCGCCCGCATGAGCCGGTCCGGCACGCACGCGCCGACGCTCGCCGATGCGGGTCAGACGCCGGTGTCCGCGCTGTCGGGCGTCGGGCCGAAGGTCGCCGAGAAGCTCGCCGCGCGCGGTCTGGCCACGCTCGGCGACCTGTGGCTGCACCTGCCGCGCCAGTACGAGGACCGCACCCGCGTCACGCCGATCCGCCATCTGCGCGGCGGCGTGCCGGCGCAGGTGGAAGGCGTCGTCGAGGCCGTCGAGAAGGGCTTCAGGCGCCGCCCGATGCTGCGCGTGGCGATCGGCGACGGCTCCGGCGGCACGCTGGTGCTGCGCTTCTTCCACTTCCGCGCCGCGCAGGTCGCGCAGCTCGCCGTGGGGACGCGGCTGTGCTGCTTCGGCACGCCGCGCCCCGGGCAGCAGGGCCTGGAGATCGTGCATCCGAGCTACCGCGTGCTCGGCGACGACACCGTGACCGTGCTCGACGATCGCCTCGATCCGGTCTATCCCGCGATCGAAGGCGTCGGCCCGCAGGTCCTGCGCCGACTGGTCGGCCAGGCGCTCGACCGGCTGCCCGGCGATGCCGCGCTCGAACTGTTGCCGCACGACGCGCTGGCCTCGCTCGGCATGCCGACGCTGCGCGAAGCGCTGCTCTACGTGCATCGACCACCCTGCGATGCGGACCTGGCGATGCTGGCTTCGGGCCGGCACCCCGCGCAGCGCCGGCTGGTGCTCGAGGAGATGCTCGCCCATCACCTCAGCCTGCGCCGGCAACGCATCGCGCTGCAGGCGCATCGCGCGCCGGCATTGCGTCCCGGCGAACTCGCCGCCGCGCTGCAGGCCTCGCTGCCGTTCGCGCTGACCGGCGCGCAGGCGCGCGTGCATCGCGAGTTGCTGGTCGACCTCGCGCGGCGCAAGCCGATGCTGCGGCTGGTGCAGGGCGATGTCGGCAGCGGCAAGACCGTGGTCGCCGCGCTCGCCGCCGCGGCCGCGATCGACGGTGGCCGCCAGGCCGCGCTGATGGCGCCGACCGAGCTGCTGGCCGAACAGCATGCGCACAACCTGCGCGCCTGGTTCGAGCCGCTGGGCGTGCGCGTGGCCTGGCTCGCCGGCAAGGTCACCGGACGCGCACGCGCGGCGGTCCTGGCCGACATCGCCTCGGGCGCCGCGCCACTGGTGGTCGGGACGCATGCGCTGATGCAAGCCGGCGTCGACTTCCACGATCTCGCGCTCGCCATCGTCGACGAGCAGCACCGTTTCGGCGTGCACCAGCGCCTCGCGCTGCGCGACAAGGGCGCGGGCGGCGACCAGGTGCCGCACCAGCTGGTGATGACCGCGACGCCGATCCCGCGCACGCTGGCGATGTCCGCCTACGCAGATCTCGACGTCTCGGCGATCGACGAACTGCCGCCCGGCCGCACGCCGGTGCAGACGGTCGTGCTCAGCAGCGAGCGGCGTCCGGCCCTGATCGAACGCATCCGCCACGCCTGCGCCGAAGGCCGCCAGGCCTACTGGGTGTGCACGCTGATCGACGACTCCGACGAGGTCGTCGCGCAGGCCGCGCAGACCACCTTCGAGCAGCTGTCGGCCGCGTTGCCGGAAGTCCGCGTCGCGCTCGTGCACGGTCGCATGAAGCCCGCCGCGAAACAGGACGCGATGCGCGCGTTCAAGCAGGGCGACATCGACCTGCTGGTCGCGACCACCGTCATCGAGGTCGGCGTCGACGTGCCCAATGCCTCGCTGATGGTGATCGAGAACGCCGAGCGCCTCGGCCTCGCGCAGCTGCACCAGCTGCGCGGCCGGGTGGGGCGGGGCAGCGCCGCGTCGAGCTGCGTGCTGCTGTACCAGTCGCCGCTGTCGCGGATGGCGCGCGAGCGCCTGGAGACGATGCGCACGACCAGCGACGGTTTCGTCATCGCCGAAAAGGATCTCGCCCTGCGTGGACCCGGAGAGCTGCTGGGCACGCGGCAGACCGGCCTGGCCGAGTTCCGGCTGGCCGATCTCGCGCGCGATGCCGACCTGCTGCCGGACATCCATCGCATCGGTGACGCGATGCTGGCGGCGCGACCGGATCTCGTACAGCGCGTCGTCTCCCGCTGGATCGGAAGCGCGACGCGCTACGCCGCTGCCTGATCGCGCATCGAGTGCTACGGCAGCGCGGTCGCGCCCTTCACCGTTCCATCACAGCGTGAAAATACCGTAGCGGTTCACCCGACGCGGGTGATGCCGATCACGCTGGCGTGGTAGGCATCAGGACGCAGCGCGGGATAATTCCGAGGCACGCACGCATCGATCGCCGGAAGGCGGATCCGGTTCAATGGCCAAGGGGGGAGAATGGACACTCCATTGCGTATCTTCATCGCGGACGATCATCCATTCACGCTCGCGGGCGTGCGCGTGGAAATCGAGCGGGCAGGCGGGGCTTTCCAGGTAGCGGGCGAGGCCTCAAACGGCGCGGCCCTGCTGAAGCTGCTGGAGACTTCGCGCCCGGGCGATCTGCTGGTGACGGACTTCTCGATGCGGGGCCCGCAACTCCGGGACTGCGACGGGCTGCCGCTGTTGCTGACCCTGCGGCGCCAGTTCCCGGTGCTGCCGATCATCGTGCTGACCGACGTGGCGAATCCGGCGATGCTGCGCGCGATGGTGGATGCCGGCGTGCGCGGCCTGGTGGACAAGGTGTCCGCGCGCAACGAGTTGCTGACCACGATCCAGAAGGTCGCGACGGGGCGCATCCATTTCTGCCGCGCGATGCGTGCCGTGCTCGACCAGTCCGGCGGACTCGACGGGGCACCGGTGCGCATCTCGCCGCACGAAGCCGAGGTGGTCCGCCTGTTCGTCGGTGGCCTGACCGTCAGTGAGATCGCCGTGCGCCTTTCGCGCAGCGTCAAGACCATCAGCCGGCAGAAGAACGACGCGATGCACAAGCTGGGTCTCGACAACAACAGCCAGCTGTACGCGTACGCGCGCGACCATGGACTGGTCGCGTGACGGCATTCTCCACTGCGCTGCACGCTTGAAGCTGGTCTGATTCCAGGGTTTTCCGCCGTCTGACTGTCCGATTCCCGCGAAGCACGTCCGTGTGGTTCGCGTTCGATCGGATGGACACAAGGCTGATCCGGCGATTCCCCATTGCGGGCCGGCTGGCCGCACCGCGGTTCGCGGTCGCCGTCGCGGACGACGCAGGCGATAATGCGGGATGACCGACAAGATCCCCCTCCTGATCGACACCGACCCGGGCGTCGACGACGCCCTCGCGCTCCTGCTCGCATTCGACGACGATGCGCACGACGTCGTCGGGCTGACCATCGCCGCCGGAAACGTCGGCCTGCAGCACACCGTCGCCAACGCGCTGAAGCTGTGCGAGGTGGCCGGCCATGCCGATGTGCCGGTGTTCGCGGGCAGTCCGTCGCCGCTGCTGCATGCCGCGCCCGACGCCGCCTACGTGCACGGCAACGACGGCTTCGGCGATGTCGGTTACACGCCCGCCAGGCGCGAGGCGGAGCACGAGCACGCCGCGCTGGCGATCCTGCGTCTCTCGCACGCGCATGCCGGGCGTCTGGTGCTGGTGGGATTGGGACCGCTGACGAACATCGCGCTGGCATTGAAGCTCGATCCGACCCTGCCGTCGCGCGTGGCGCGTTTCGTCGCGATGTCCGGCGCGGTGACCGGCCACGGCAACATCACCCCCAGCGCCGAGTTCAATGCGTACTTCGACCCGGAAGCGGCGAAGATCGTGTTCGATGCGTTCCCGCGTTTCGACCTGTCCGACTGGGAGGCCACCGTCGCCCATGGCCTGCCGCACGACGCGGTGCTGGGCTGGATGCAAGAAGGCGGCGGGATCGGCCGTTTCTACGAGACGATCTCGCGCAAGACCCGTGAATGGTCCGCCGACCGGCGTGGCGACGAGTGGCATTCGGCGGACGCGCTGGCGATGGCGTGGGTGCTCGAACCGGCGGCTGCGCTGGAGGTCGTCGAGCGTCCGCTCGACGTCGTCCTCGACCACGGGCCGGCCCGCGGCGCGACGGTCGTCGACTGGCAGCGCCAGCTCGGCCGCCCCGACAACGCCCGCATCCTGATGCGCTACGACGCCACCCGGTTCCATGCGCGGATCCGGCGCGCGCTGGCCCGCTGAGCGCCGATCGGCCGGCGGCTTGCGTCCTGGCCGGCCCGATGGTTAAAATGCCGCTCTTCCCTTGCGCAACTTTGGTGCCGCCATGAAGGCCGACATCCATCCCGATTACCGCGAAGTCGTCTTCCAGGACGTCACGTCCGACGGCTTCAAGTTTCTCACCCGCTCGACCCTCGCCGCCTCGGCGAAGGAAAAGATCCAGTGGGAGGACGGTAAGGAATACCCGCTGATCAAGATCGAAGTCTCTTCGGCCACGCATCCGTTCTACACCGGCCAGAACAAGATCATGGACACCAGCGGTCGCGTCGACAAGTTCCGCCGGCGCTACGCCAAGTAAGCGCGTGCGGAATGATGTGTGCCGCCGCGGCGGTGCGCGTCATTCGACGACACCAGCGGCCGCCCTCGGGCGGCCGTCTGCGTTCCTGCTGTCCACGTCCCTGCCGCTGCATGCGTGTCGCGGCAGGCGTCGCCGTGTTCGACTTTCGTGCAATGGCGTGCGGCGGCGCGCGTGGAATCGCTATGCGATAATTGACGCGTTGCGGCATGCGCCGCCCGCCAGGCCGGACGGCGTCGCCGTCCGGGGAAATGAGGAGCCTCCAGAGTGTCTGAATCCAACGCCAAGCTCGACCAGGTCACGCTTGATGCCGCCGGCAAAACGGTGACGCTGCCCGTTCTGCACGGCACGCTCGGCAACCCCTGCGTCGACATCTCGAAGCTGCCCAAGGAAACCGGCTGCTTCACCTACGACTCCGGCTTCACCGCCACCGCCAGCTGCAAGTCCGCGATCACCTACATCGACGGCGACGAAGGCGTACTGCTGTATCGCGGCTACCCGATCGACCAGCTGGCCGAGAAGTCGAGCTTCCTCGAGGTCGCCTATCTGCTGCAGGCCGGCGAGCTGCCGACCGCCGACGAGTTCGCGAAGTTCGAACACGAAGTCACGCATCACACGATGATGCACGAGTCGCTGAAGAGCTTCCTGCAGGGCTTCCGCCACGATGCGCATCCGATGGCGATGCTCGCCGCATCGGTGGCGTCGATGTCGGCGTTCTATCACGACACGCTGGACCTGCAGGATCCCGAGCAGCGCCGCCTGGCCGCGATCCGCCTGATCGCGAAGGTGCCGACGCTGGCCGCGGCCGCGTACCGCTATTCGATCGGCCAGCCGATCCGCTACCCGCGCAACAGCCTGGGCTACGTCGATCGTTTCCTGCACATGATGTTCGAGGTGCCGAGCGAGCCGCTGGAGCTCAACCCGATCGTCTCGAAGGCGATGGACCTGCTGTTCATCCTGCACGCCGACCACGAGCAGAACGCGTCGACGTCGACGGTGCGCCTGGTCGGTTCGACCGGTGCGAACCCATACGCATCGGTCGCCGCCGGCATCACCGCGCTGTGGGGCCCCGCACACGGCGGTGCCAACGAGGCGGTGCTCAAGCAGCTGGCCGAGATCGGCGATGCGAAGAACGTCGAGAAGGCGGTGCTGCGCGCCAAGGACAAGAACGACCCGTTCCGCCTGATGGGCTTCGGCCACCGCGTGTACAAGAACTTCGACCCGCGCGCGAAGATCATCCGCGAGATGACCCACAAGGTCCTCGGCGAGCTGGGCATCGACGATCCGCTGCTGGACGTGGCGATGAAGCTCGAGGAAGCGGCGCTGAAGGACGACTACTTCGTCGAGCGCAAGCTCTACCCGAACGTCGATTTCTACAGCGGCATCATCTACAAGGCGCTGAAGATCCCGACCGAGATGTTCACCGTGATGTTCGCGATCGGCCGCACCGCCGGCTGGGTCGCGCACTGGCTCGAGCAGCAGGTGGATCCGGAAGCCAAGATCGGCCGTCCGCGGCAGATCTACACCGGTTACGACGTGCGCGACTACAAGGGCGCCGACCGGCGCTGATCGACTCGAAGAAGCGGGATCCTCGGACCCGGCGTGTCACGACAGGGCGGCCTTCGGGTCGCCTTTGTCGCATCTGGAGGACCACCTGCTTCTACGACAATTCCGACATCCGCCCCAGGTGCTTTCCGGCAGCCGGCCCGCAAGGCGCTCGGCAGACTGGCTTCGACACGCGCTGTTTCGCGTCCTGTGCCCCAGGCCGCCGCAGCGCTCGGCTCACTCGAAGGGGATGCTCGAATGAAGATGCGATGGATGTGGAGCGCGGCGCTCGCTTGCGGAATGGCGTTCACCGCTTCGAACGTGACTGCGCAGGAGATGTCGTTCCGCAGCGGCCTGATCACGGGCATCAGCCCGATGCAGGTCGCCGCGGCGGCTGCCGAGCAGCAGGCGAAGCCTTCTCAGACCACCGGCGCGCTCGGCCGCGCGCTTGGGCGTATGGCCGGGCGGGCGGCATCCCGTGTCACCGGTGAGTATTCGTACGAGGCCTATGAGGTCGCGAGCGGCGCCGCGCGCGATGTCGTCGAGGGCGCCGCTGCAGCCCCAGCGGCGGGCGTGCCGACGGTCACGGCCTACATGGTGATGCTCAAGTTCGACGACGGTAGCGAGTCGGCGATCCGTGCCGCGAGCGCCGATGGTCTGCGCGTAGGCGCCCGTGCGCGGGTGTTCGGCACTGGCCAGAGTGCACAGATCGTCATGGAGTAAGCGGGGCGCGCCATCACTGCGATGGCGCGCCGACTCAGCCGGCGCCGTGTTCCAGCGCGATCAACTGCTCGAGTTGCGATCTGGACGCACGGCGCATCGGCCGCTCGTCCACCGGCGACAGCGGCGCCTGGCGCAGGCTGGCCTCGGGCAGCACCGTCAGGTCGAAGGTCAGGTCCTCGGCCGCGAACACCCAGACATCGAAATCGGCTGCGCGCTGGCGGTCCAGACGCAGCCGGCGCATGCGGCTTTCCGCCGGGATGGCGTGATCGTCCAGAAACCGGGCGAGTCCAGCCGGATCGTCGGTGTGGAGGTGCAATGCGACCGCGGAATGCGCGTCCGCGGTGCCTTCGAGCACCGGCCCGACCAGCCGGGGTGAAAACCGCTCGAAGAACCCCATCGCCCGCATCGCCGCTTCGCGCCGCGCGCGTACCGCGTCGGTCTGGCGCGCGCCGACGAACAGCCGCTGGTACTCGCGCAGGGCGTCTTCGATCTCGCGGTTGCGCGGCAACGATGCATCGTCGTGGATGCCGAGCCGGCTCGCCGCCTTGCGCTTGGCCAGATGGAAGTCGCGGATACCGCCTTCGGCCATCAGGCGGGCGGCCTCGTGGGCGAGGCGATGGCGGCGTTCGCGGGTTTGCGTCTCCGCGTGCTGGCGTGCGCGATGCATGCGCGTTCCCTGTCGTCGATCACCTGCGACCGACTTTACGCCTGAGCCGTGACGGGTCAATACACGGCGCGGCGTGCGTCGTCGTGCGCGTCGCCGCGGATCGCGTGACCGGCGAGGGCATCGAGCCGGACCATGGCGCCGCACCGCGGATCAGAAGATGTCGAAGGCTTCCTCGGCCGGCACGTCGTCGATCTGCAGGTTGATCTCCGATTCCATGCGCTCCAAGTCCTCGGCCTTGACGTATTCGATGATGCCGCCGTCCGATGCGGTCGGCAGCAGGCGCCCGCCCGCGGTCACCGCGACCCGCACCATGCCCTCGGGCGGCTCGTTCGCGGCTTCGGGCACGCCGTCGAGTGCGACGCGCATGAAGTCGATCCAGATCGGCAATGCCGCGCGGCCGCCGTACTCGCGGAAACCCAGCGAGCGGTTGTCGTCGCGGCCGACCCAGACGGACGTGACCAGGTTGCCGCCGAACCCGGAGAACCAGGCGTCGCGATGGTCGTTGGTCGAGCCGGTCTTGCCGCCCACGTCCTCGCGCTCGAGCACGCGCGCGGCGGTTCCGGTGCCGCGACGCACGACGTCGCGCATCATCGAGATCATCTGGTAGGCGACGCGCTCGTCGATCGCGCGTGGCGCCATCACCGGGGCGGCGCCATCGGCGCGCGGTTCGGGCGGCGGCGGGGCTTCGACCGGCGCCGCGGTGACCTCGCGCTTCTCGGCCGCCGGGCCCAGGTTGAAGCCGTCGACCACGTGGCCGGGCGTCGACGGCTGGCCGGGCGTGCCGTCGGTCCCGCAGCCACGGCAGGCGCGCGCGGGATTCTCCTTGAACACCAGCGTGCCTTCGCGGTCGCGGACCTCGTCGACGAACCAGGGCGTCACCCGGAAGCCGCCGTTGGAGAACACCGCGTAGCCGCGGGTCACGTCCAGCGGCGTCAGCGAAGGCGTGCCCAGCGCGATCGACAGGTTCGGCGGTAGCTGCGATTCCTCGAAGCCGAAGTGGCTGATGTAGCGGCGCGCGTAGTCGACGCCGATCGCGTCGAGCAGGCGCACGGCGACGAGGTTGCGCGACTGCACCAGTGCCTCGCGCAGCCGCATCGGCCCGACGAACCTGCCGTCGGAGTTCTGCGGGCGCCAGTCCTGTCCGCGGCGCATGCGGAACAGCACCGGCGCGTCGAGCACGATCGACGCCGGATTGAAGCCCTTCTCGAACGAGGCCGCGAACACGAACGGCTTGAAGCTCGAACCCGGCTGGCGGCGCGATTGGGTGGCGCGGTTGAAGTTGCTGCCGGCGAAGCTGAAACCGCCGATCAACGCGCGCACCGCGCCATCGTCGGGCTCCATCGAGACCAGGGTCGCCTGCGCGCGCGGCAACTGTTCGAGCTGCCAGGTGACCGTCGGGGGGGGCAGGGCGTCGGGCGCTGTGTCCGCGGGGGCCTCGGCGGGGGTCTCGATGCGGCGCACGCGGGTGAGATCGCCGCGCGTGAGCAGAGCGGCAGGGCTCTTGCCGGTCCAGCGGCTGGCGGCGGCATCGAGCGTCACCGTGCTGCCGTCGGCCAGTACGACATCGGCCGTGCCGTCGCCGCTGCGCACGACGATCGCCGGCAGCATGCCGCCCTGCGCCGCGGTGCCGCGCAGGCGACGCGCGGTGGTCGCAGCATCCTCACCGGCGGCCAGCTCGAAGGTCTCGGCGGGTTTCACCCAGCCGTGGCGACGGTCGTAGGTGGTCAGTCCGGTGCGCACGGCCAGTTCCGCCGCGGCCTGCATCGTCGGATCGATCGTGGTCGTGACGTGGTAGCCGCGGGTCAGCACGTCGCCGCCGTAACGGGCGACCATTTCCAGCCGCACCATCTCGGCGACGTACGGTGCGAAGACCTCGATCGGACGTTCGTGCGGACTGGCGTGCATGTCGACCGCGCGCGCGGCGGCCGCTTCCTGTGCGCTGATGAAACCCAGTTCCTGCATCCGCGCGAGCACGTAGACGTCGCGGCGCTCCTTCGCGCGCTCGGGATTGCTGAGCGGGTTGCCACTGGACGGGAATTTCGGGATCGCCGCGAGCGACGCCATCTCGTCGAGATCGAGCTCGGCCAGCGACTTGCCGTAATAGAACTCGGCGGCCGCCGCCACGCCGTAGGCGCGATTGCCGAAGAAGCTCTTGTTGAGATAGAGCTCGAAGATCTCGTCCTTGGACAGGTTCTGCTCCATCTTCCGGGCGAGCAGCATTTCGGCGAACTTGCGGGTGAAGCTGTATTCCGAACTCAGGAAGAACTGGCGCGCGACCTGTTGGGTGATCGTCGAGCCGCCGGGGACGCGGCGGTCGTTGGTCGTCGCGAGCAGCCACAGGGCGCGTGCGACGCCGCGGTAGTCGATGCCGCCGTGTTCGTAGAAGCGCGCATCCTCGGTGGCGAGGAAGGCCTGCTTCAGGCGCTCGGGCACGTCCTCGATCTCGACCGGATAGCGGCGCGTCTCGCCGAACAAGGCGATCAGCCGGCCGTCGCGGGCGTAGACGTACATCGGCTCCTGCATCTCGATGTCGCGCAGCGCTTCCACATCGGGCAGCTTCGACGCCACCGCCGCATAGAGGATGCCGCCGGTGATCGCTGCGAGGATGCCGAGCACCAGCACTAGGACCAGGGTCCAGCGCAGCAGGCGGCGGAAGCGGGACGGACGGGGCTTGGGCGTCGGCGTGGGGGCTGTGCTCATGGCGGCGAAGTATAGGGGAGGTGCCCCTGGGGCGCCGACGCCCGGTCAGGAACGGGGCTTGCATGGCGACGGTCGGAGGGTGCCCGGCATCCCGGAATCGACAGCGCGTGTTGCCAATGTCGGGAAAGTCCGCTATTTAATGCGCCGGGACACGAGGCGTGGCTAAACGCCCGTGGCAAAGGGGATATTCCGTGGGGCTCATCACAAAAGGCCAGGTGCCGATCATCGGCGTCGACATCAGCTCGACTGCGGTCAAGCTGTTGCAGCTGTCTCGGCAAGGCAATCGCTATCGCGTGGAGCACTACGCGGTGGAGCCGCTGCCGCCCAATGCAGTGGTCGAGAAGAACATCGTCGAGGTCGAAGCCGTCGGCGAGGCGATCCGTCGCGCGGTCTCGCGCTCGGGGACCAAGGCCAAGCACGCATCGGCGGCGGTCGCGGGCTCGGCGGTCATCACCAAGACCATCCCGATGCCGGCCGACCTCGACGAGGACGATCTCGAATCGCAGGTCGAGCTCGAGGCGGTGAACTACATTCCGTACCCGATCGAGGAAGTGAACCTCGACTTCGAGGTCCTCGGCCCGATGCCCGGCAACGCCGAGATGGTGCAGGTGCTGCTCGCGGCCTCGCGTTCGGAGAACGTCGAACTGCGCGCCTCCGCGCTGGAGCTCGGCGGGCTGACCGCCAAGGTCATCGATGTCGAGGCCTTCGCGGTCGAGAACGCGTTCGCAATGATCGCCAGCACACTCAGCGTGCCGGTCGACGGCGTGGTCGCGCTGGTCGACGTCGGCGCGACGATGACCACGCTCAACGTGCTGCGCCACGGCCGCAGCCTGTATTCGCGCGAACAGGTATTCGGCGGCAAGCAGCTCACCGACGAGGTGATGCGGCGCTACGGCCTCAGCTACGAAGAAGCCGGTCTGGCCAAGCGACAGGGCGGCCTGCCGGAGAGCTACGAGATCGAAGTGCTCGAACCCTTCAAGGAAGCGATGGTCCAGCAGGTCAGCCGCCTGCTGCAGTTCTTCTACGCGGGCAGTGATTTCAACCGTGTCGACCAGGTGGTGCTGGCCGGTGGCTGCGCGTCGATTCCGGGCGTGGCCGACATGGTCGAGGAACAGCTGGGCGTGCAGACCGTGCTCGCCAACCCGCTGGCGCAGATGACGCTCGGACCGCGCGTGCAGGCGCACGCACTGGCCCAGGATGCACCGGCGCTGATGATCGCCTGCGGCCTCGCCCTGAGGAGCTTCGACTGATGTCCAGGATCAATCTCCTCCCGTGGCGCGCCGAGCGGCGCAAGCAGCGGCAGAAGGAATTCGGCGTCATGGTCGGTATCGCCGCGGCGGCCGGCGTGGCGCTGTGGTTCCTCGTGAACATGTACTACAACGCGCAGATCTCCGGCCAGAACGAGCGCAATGCGTTCCTGCAGCGGCAGATCGCCGAGGTCGACACGCAGATCACCGAGATCGACGCGCTCGAATCGCAGCGTGCGCGTCTGCTGGCCCGCAAGGCCGTGATCGAGGAACTGCAGGGCAACCGCTCGCAGATGGTCCACCTGTTCGACCAACTGGTGCGCACCATCCCGGACGGCGTGCTGCTGACCTCGCTCAAGCAGGAAGGCCAGAACCTGACCCTCGAGGGGCGCTCGCAGTCCAACGCGCGGGTCAGCACCTACATGCGCTCGCTCGACAGCTCGGGCTGGATGACGAGCCCGCAGTTGTCGGTGATCGAAGCGCGTGACGGGGTGCCGGGTCTGCCGTACGCATTCACCCTGAGTGTGCAGCTGTCGACGCCGGCGGCCAAGGAAGCAGCGGCCCCCGATGGTGCCGATCCCGCCGCGCCGGTCGATGCGGCCTCCGAGGCCGCACCGGTCGCCGCACCCGCCGTCGAAGGAGCCGCGTCGTGAGCAAGAAGAAGATGTCGCTGCGCGAGCTGGACTTCAACAATACCGGGGCATGGCCGCGCGAATACAAGATCGGCGCCTGCATCTTGGTGGGCCTGCTGATCTTCTTTCTGCTGTGGTACGTGATCACCCGCGAAAAGGGCGACGAACTGACCGCCCTGGAATCGCAGGAATCCACGCTGCGCGCGGACTTCGAGAACAAGCAGGCCAAGGCCGCGAACCTCGAACCGCTCAAGCAGCAGCTGGCGCAGATGGAGCAGCAGCTGCAGCAGATGCTGCGGCAGCTGCCCAGCAAGACCGAGATGCCGGACCTGATCGTCGACATCTCGCAGACCGCGATCGCGACCGGCATCCAGAACGACCTGTTCAAGCCGGGTCAGGAACTGCCGCGCGAGTTCTATGCCGAGCAGCCGATCGCGCTGCGCATGGTCGGAACCTACCACCAGTTCGGTGCGTTCGTCAGCGGCGTCGCGTCGCTGCCGCGCGTGGTGATCATGACGATGCACGACATTTCGCTGAAGCCGCGCGGAGGTGGCACCGACGGTCTGGCGGCCATCGGACCCAACTCCAGCCTCGAACTGTCGGGCACCGTGAAGACGTATCGCTACCTGGACGAGGAAGAGACCGCCCAGCAGGCGCAAGTCGAGCAGGGCACGGAGGGCATGCAGTGATGGCCGCAACGACGGGCACGATGGTCCGCGGCGTCGCGCTGCTGGCGCTGGCACTGGCGGCGACCGGTTGCGGTCGCGGCATCACCAGCACGCCGGGCGACGCCCCCAATCTCGAAGTCTGGGCCGAAGAGGTCAGGCAGCGCCCGGCGCAGGCGCTCGAGCCGCTGCCGGTGATGCAGCAGTTCGAGACCTTCGAGTACTCGGCGCAAGGCATCCGCGATCCCTTCAGCAATGCCTTCACGGACGACAGCGGCGGCAGCGGCCCGCGTCCGGATTCGAACCGGCGCAAGGAGATCACCGAGCAGTATCCCCTCGACAGCATGTCGATGGTCGGCACGATCGGCACCGGCGGACGCATCGTCGGCCTGGTGCTCGCGCCCGACAAGGTGACCTACCGCATTACCCCCGGCAATTACCTGGGGCAGAACGATGGCCGCGTGACATCGGTCAACGACAATCGCATCGAGCTCGTCGAGCTCGTGCCCGATGGCGCCGGTGGCTGGCTGGAGCGTCCGGCTTCGCTCGCGCTGAACGAACAATGATGAGGGGAAGCAACATGACCGTGAGCAACGCGGGGAGCCTGCAGTCGGGCCGGATGAAATCGGTGCGCGCCGGCGCGTTCGGTCTTGCCATTGGACTGGTGGCGACGTTCAGCGGTGCGCAGGCGGCGCAGGCACCTGCGCATGCATCGGTGCTGCCGCTGCTGCAGGCGGCGACTGCCGCGGCCCAGCCGGCGGGCGCGGTCGCGGTGACGGACATCGACTTCCGTCGCGGCGACGGCGGCTCGGGCAAGCTGGTGCTCCGCTTCGATGGCGACGGTGCCGCGCCCGACCTGCGAACGCAGGGCGGCAATGTCGTCATCAATCTCGGCGGCGCGACACTGCCGGCTTCGCTGCAGCGCCCGCTGAACGTCACCGACTTCGCGACCCCGGTGCAGCGCATCGACGCACGCCAGGGCGCGGACGGCACGCAGGTCGTCCTCAGCGCACGCGGCGACTTCGAGCCGATGGCCTACCAGAGCGGCCGCGACTACATCGTGGAGATCATGCCGCGCACGGGTCCCGCCGCGGGCGACCGCGCGGTCGGTGCGGCGACGACCGCCGCGACCATGGGCCAGGCGGCTTCGGCGACCGTGTCGGACGTTCGCGCGTATGCCGGCGCGCCGGTCACGTTCAACTTCCAGGACGTGCCGGTGCGCACGGTGCTGCAGCTGATCGCCGACGAGTCGAATCTCAATATCGTCGCGAGCGACAGCGTGACCGGCAACGTGACCCTGCGCCTGCAGAACGTACCCTGGGACCAGGCGCTAGACATCGTCCTGCAGGCCAAGTCCCTCGACAAGCGTCGCAGCGGCAACGTGGTCTGGGTCGCGCCGCAGAGCGAGATCGCTGCGTTCGAGCAAGCCAAGGAAGACGCGCGTCTCGCGATCGAAGAGCGCGCCGAGATGACCACCGAGTACATCCCGATCAGCTACGGCAATGCGGAAGACATCGCCAAGCTGCTGACCGAGGAGAGCAAGAGTGGTTCCGGGGGGGGGGGGGGGGGCGGGGGGTCGCAGCAACGCGGTTTCCTTTCGTCGGGCGGAGGCCTTAGCTTCGCCCGGCGACCAAATACTTTCTTGTTCATCACCCTCCC